>Ga0080064_1000044_pt1 | contig 386343 bp, 223 predicted proteins | sample Subgrocontami54m_FD_69260 | JGI IMG/M metagenome (GOLD analysis project Ga0080064, IMG submission 69260) | Subsurface groundwater microbial communities from S. Glens Falls, New York, USA - GMW46 contaminated, 5.4 m (SPADES assembly) (version 2) ... | reverse complement strand
CCGCGGCGGGCCGGGGCCGGCCCCCCCCCCGAGCGGGGGGCCGCTATGCCCCCCCCCCCTCTTGCCCCGGCGCCCGCCACGGGCGGGCGCCTGCCGACCGTCGGTCGGCAGGCCTGCGCAGTGTTGCGCACTGCGCAGGTGTACAAAGAGGTGGGGGGATGAGCGGCACGGCTGACCTGCACATGCACACGCGCTACTCCGACGGGACCGATACGCCGGAGCGGGTCGTGGAGCTGGCCGCGCAGGCCGGCCACCGCGCCATCGCGATCACCGACCATGACAACACGGAAGCGATGGCCATCGCGCGGGCCTGTGCCGAGCGCGCGGGCCTGGAGCTGATCCCAGGCATCGAGATGTCGGCGGCCGTCGGCCAGGCCGAGGTCCACATGCTCGGGTTCTTGATGGACTTCGCGCATCCAGGCCTGCGCCAGCATCTGCGCGAGCAGCAGGCGCGGCGGTTGCGGCGGATCGACCGCATGGTCGAACAACTGCAAGCGGCCGGGGTGGCCATCACGGTGGCCGATGTCATGGCCAAGGCCGGCGACGGCACGATGGGGCGCCCGCATGTGGCGCAGGCGCTGGTGGCCCGCGGCCACGTCAAGGACGTGCCAGAGGCGTTTTCGAAATACCTGAGCCCGGGCGGCCCTGGGTTCATCCCAGGCTCCACGGTGGCGCCGAAGGACGTGCTCCGCATTATCCTCGCCGCCGGCGGCGTGCCGGTCCTGGCGCACCCGATCTACCTGAAAAACGATGCGCTGATCGATGAGTTCGTGCGCGACGGGCTCGCCGGGGTCGAAGTGTACCACTCAGGCCACGGGCCGCAGGAGATCTCGCGCTACGGCGCGATCGCACAGCGCCTCGGGCTGGTGGTCACCGGCGGCAGCGATTACCACGGCCGGGCCAAGGAAGGCGTCGCCGTGGGCGCGGTGAAGGTCCCGTACGAACTGGTGGAAGGGCTGCGCGCATGGAAAACGGCGCATCCGGCACGCGGTACATGAGTCTTGCGCTGCGCTTGGCGCAGCGCGCGCGCGGACAGACCTCCCCAAACCCTGCGGTGGGCGCTGTGTTGGTGCGCCGCGGCCGCATCGTGGGCACCGGGTACCACCGGCGCGCCGGCGGCCACCATGCCGAGGTGGAGGCGCTGCGCCGCGCCGGCACCAAGGCGCGCGGCGCCACCCTCTACGTGACGCTTGAGCCGTGCAATCACACCGGACGCACGCCGCCATGCTGCGACGCGGTGCTGCGCGCCGGCGTCTCCGACGTCGTGGCTGCCACGCGCGATCCTAATCCCCGCACCAACGGCCGCGGCTTCGCCCGCTTGCGCCAGGCCGGCGTGCGCGTTCGCACCGGACTCTTGGGCCCGGCTGCGCGGAATTTGAACGCGCCGTTTGAGAAGGCGATGCGCACTGGGTTGCCGCTCGTCATCGGCAAGGTCGGCCAAAGCTTGGACGGCAAGATTGCGACTGTGGCCGGCCAGTCGCGCTGGATCACATCACGCGCGGCCCGGCGCGATGCGCACCGGCAGCGCGCCCAGGTGGATGCGATCCTCATCGGCATCAACACGGCGCTGGCAGATGATCCGCGCTTAAGCGTCCGGGGCATCGCCCACCGGCAGGATCGTCCCGTCAAGGTGATCGTCGACTCGCGGCTGCGGGCGCATCCTCGGCTGCAGTGCCTTCGCGGGGCCCCTGCGATCATCGCCACAACGGTGCGCAAGCCTGGGCAGGCACGAGCGCTTGCGCAGGCCGGGGCCGAGGTGTGGGTTGTGCCGGGCCGGGCTGGGCGCGTCTCGCTGACCGCGCTGTGCCGCCGGTTGGCGGCGCGCGGCCTGCAGTCCGTCCTCATCGAAGGGGGCGGGGAAGTGCTGGCCAGCGCGGTGCACGAACGGCTTCTCGACCGGGTGGTGTGGTACATCGAGCCGGTGCTGCTCGGCGGGCGCGCAGCCCCCGGCGCCCTCGGTGGGGCCGGGGTGGCACAGCTTGCGAAGGCGGCCCGGCTGCGGGACGTGACGGTGCGGCGGCTGGGCACGACCGTGTGCCTTACAGGCCGCGTGGTGTATCCTCGCTGATGTTCACCGGACTGATCCGTGATGTGGGTGTCGTGACCCGCCTTGCCAGCGGGCGGGGCCTCGTGCAACTGGAGATCGAGGCGCCGCGGTTGGCTGAGCGGTTGAGCGCGTCCGAAAGTGTGGCGGTCAACGGCGTGTGCTTGACGGTGACGCGAGCCGCGCGCGGGCGGCTCTCGTTCGAGTTGATCAAAGAAACGCAGCAGCGGACCGCACTGGCGCGGCTTGCTTCCGGCGACCGCGTGCACTTAGAGCCCAGCCTGACGCTGGCTGACCGGTTGAACGGGCATCTGGTCCTTGGGCACATCGATGGGACCGGACGCGTGCTCAGCCGGCGGGAGCGCCCAGGGATGGTCGTGTTGACCATCCAGGCCTCCGCTGCGGTCCGGCCGTGGCTCGTGCCGAAAGGGCCGATCACCGTGGATGGCGTCAGCTTGACGGTCGGGCCAGGGGTGCGCAGGGGCACGTTCATGCTCTTCCTGATCCCAGAGACGCTGAAGCGGACGACCTTGGGCGAGCGCCGCGCCGGCGAGCTCGTGAACCTGGAAGCAGATTATCTCGGCAAGCTTGCGCGGAGGCCTCGGCTGGCCTAGTCGGTACCGCGTCCTTATGTTAAACTGGCGTCTTCGTGATGGTTCCCACCGTTTCATCCTATCGGGGCGTGGCTCAGCTTGGTAGAGCGCTTGGTTCGGGACCAAGAGGTCCTGGGTTCAAATCCCAGCGCCCCGACCACTCTTCTCTGAATCCCCTGTGCGCCGCATGGACGCGCTTCGGATGAAGCGCGTCCATGTCTTTTATTCCGGACGGGTGCAAGGGGTCGGCTTCCGCATCACCGCCGAGGAAACGGCGCAGCACCTCGGCGTCGTGGGCTGGGTCAAGAACCTGCGCGACGGGCGGGTGGAGCTGGTGGCTGAGGGCGAGGAGGCGCTGCTGCGCGAATTTCTCGCCGAGATCCGCAACGGCCCGATGAAGAACTTCATCCAGCAGGTGGAAGTCTCGCTGAGCAGCGCCTCCGAGACGTTCGAGGATTTTGAAATCCGGTACTACTGATGTCTACCCGCCGGTCAGCCCCTACGGCCGCCCGCGCCACCAAGATCGCGCAGCTCCGCGCCGCGATCGAGCGCCACGATTACCGGTACTACGTCCTCGACCAGCCGGAGATCTCCGACGCTGAATACGACCAGCTGTTCCAGGAGCTGCGGCGGCTCGAGGCCGATGCGCCGGAGCTCGTGAGTCCGGACTCCCCCACCCAACGCGTGGGCGGCATCCCGTCCGCAGCGTTTGCGCCCATCCGCCACGCCACCCCGATGCTGTCGCTCGAGAACGTCTTCGATGAGGACGGCTTGGCGGCCTGGCACCAGCGCGTGGCCAAGCTTGCCGGCGGCCGGCCGGTGAGCTTCCTGGTGGAACCGAAGATCGACGGGGTGAGCCTGTCGCTGACGTATGAGGGCGGCCGGCTCGCGCAGGCCGCCACCCGCGGCGACGGGACGACCGGCGAAGATGTTAGTGCCACCGTGCGCACGATCCGCGCGATCCCCCTGCGCCTGCGCGGCCAGGCCCCGGAGCGCCTGGAGGTCCGTGGCGAAGTGTACATGGCGCTCGAGGACTTCCGGCGCTACAACGCGAAGGCTGCGGCCGATGGGGGTGAGACCTTTGCCAATCCGCGCAACGCGGCCGCCGGCAGCCTGCGCCAAAAAGATCCGCGCGTGACAGCGACCCGGCCCCTGCGCTTCGCCGCGCACTCTCGAGGCGCGCTCGAGGGCGCGCGCCTGTCGCGCCACTCCGAGTTCCTCAGCCTGTGCCGGAGGCTGGGTTTGCCGGTCAGCGCGCCGGCGCGCGCCTGCCGCAGCCTGAAGGAGGTGGCGGCCCAGTACCACCGCCTGGAGCAGCTGCGGCCGACGCTGCCCTTCGAGATCGATGGCGCGGTGGTCAAAGTCGATGAGTACGACGTGTACGGCCGCCTGGGGCAGACGGCGCGTTCGCCGCGGTGGGCGGTGGCGTACAAGTTCGCCGCACATCAGGCCACGACGCAGGTGCTGGATGTGGAGCCGTCGGTCGGGCGGACCGGCGCGATCACGCCGGTGGCGAAACTGGCGCCGGTTGCGTGCGCCGGGGTGACGATCTCCAACGCGACGCTGCACAACTATGATGAGGTCGCACGGCTGGGCGTGCGCATCGGCGACTGGATCCTGCTCCAGCGCGCCGGCGACGTCATCCCGCAGGTCGTCCGGGTGCTGGAGGAGAAGCGCACCGGGAAGGAGCGGCCTATTGCGCCACCGAAGCGTTGCCCGGTGTGCGGCGGCACCGTCGTCAAGGAAGCGGAAGAGGTCGCGTACCGGTGCATCAGCCCGGCGTGCCCGGCACAATTGGAGCGGGCCATCCGGCATTTCGGCGGCCGCACCGCCATGGACATCGAGGGACTGGGCGAAGCGGTGATCGCACAGTTGGTGGCGCACGGCCTGGTGAAGGATGTCAGCGATGTGTACCGCCTGACGGCAGAGCCGCTCCTGGCGTTTGAAGGCTTCGCGGAGAAGAAAGCGGACAAGCTGCTCTCGCAGATCGCGGCCAGCCGCGGCCGCGGGCTATCGCGGCTCTTGTACGGCCTCGGGATCCGCCACGTGGGGGAGCGGACCGCACAGGTGCTGGCCGAGCGCTTCCGCGAACTCTCGCGGCTGGCTGACGCGGAGGCGGACGCGCTGCAGCAGGTCCCGGACGTGGGGCCGGTCATGGCCGAGACGATCGCGCAGTTCTTCCACGAGCCAGCCACGCGCACGCTGATCGAGCGGCTGAAGGACGCCGGCGTGAAGATGAGCGAGCCGGCGCCACAGCGCACCGGGCCGCAGCGGTTCGCTGGGCAGACATTCGTGTTCACCGGGGAGCTGGCCGGGATGCCCCGCGGCGAGGCCGAAGCGCTGGTGCGGGAACGCGGCGGCAAAAGCTCCTCCAGCGTCAGCAAGACCACGACGTACGTGGTGGCCGGGGAGGCGCCCGGCTCGAAGCTTAAGGCCGCGAAACGTTTGGAGGTCCAGGTCCTCGATGAAGCCGCATTCCGACGCTTGCTCAATGCCTAATCGCATCCCGCGCCTGCTGCTGGCCGCCATCCTGCTGATCGCCGGTGCCGGCTGCGAGTCGTTCCAGCGCAAGTTCACCAGGAAGAAGAAGACGGATGAGGCCACGCCGTCGCCGGTCATCTCGTTCCAGGACTACAGCCGCACGCAGACGCCGATGGACTTATACCGCAAGCACTACTTGATGTTTGAGTATTGGAACAGCGAGCTGCAGGACGCACTGGAGAGCTCGCCGGTGAACCCGAAGCGCATCCGGCTGGCGTCCGAGGAGTCCTGCCTTGAGCTGCAGGCGCTGCAGCGGTTGTTGACCGACGAGGCCGGCGCGCCGCTCGCCGCGGCCATCGAGGAGCGGCAGGGGATGGACCGGCAACTGCAGGACCGGACCCTGACCCGGCCAGCGGCGCAGCTGCTCAAGAAGACGATCGACGCGCACGCCAGGCTTGTGAACGGCCAGTTCTTCTGGCGCTCGGTGCAGAACCGGCTGAATCCGCGGCCGGCCGCGGCCGCCCCGGAGGCGCCGGCAGCCCCAACGGAGACGGTCCCCGCGCCGTGACCGTCTCAGGCATGCACGCCTCGATCGATGAGTACCTGGCGTACCTGCGCCTGGAGCGGGGCCTAAGCCCGACGACCATCGAGAGCTACCGCGGCGACCTGACGCTGTTCGAGGCGTTCCTCCAGCGACGCGGGGTCGCCGATGCGGGGAAGGTTGGGGCGGCGCAGGTGCGGGGTTTCTTGCTTGGGCTGCGGGAAAAACAGCTGTCCCCCGGCACGGTCGCGCGGAAGCTGGCGGCGGTGAAGGGATGGTTCCGGTACTTGGAAGGCCAGCGCACGGTGACCGAAAACCCGACGGCGTTCATCGAATCGCCGCGGTTGTGGCGCCGGCTGCCGCAGACGCTGAACCTGCAAGAGATCGAGCGGATCTTGGGCAGCGTGCCGGAGGAAGGGTTGGGGCTGCGCGATGCCGCGATCCTGGAGCTGCTCTACGGGGCCGGGCTGCGCGTGTCCGAACTGGTGACGCTCGAGCTGGCCCACTGCAACTTCGATGCCGGGTTTCTGCGGTGCATCGGCAAGGGCAACAAGGAACGGATCGTCCCGCTGGGCCGTCGCGCCGGCGAAGCCATCGCCCGCTACTTGAAATTGGAGCGGCCCAAGCTGACGGTCCGCGCCCTGCAGTCGCCGTTTCTCTTCGTCAACCGCGGCGGCGGAAGGCTCACGCGCCAGCGCGTGTTTCAGCTCTTGCGCGCCTATGCCCGCGCCAGCGGCATCACCAAGATGGTCGGCCCGCATACGCTGCGCCACTCTTTCGCCACGCACCTGCTCGAGCGGGGCGCGGACCTGCGCACGGTGCAGGAGCTGCTCGGGCACGCGAACATCAGCACGACACAGCGCTACACCCACGTCGATCGGGCAAGACTCAAGGCGGTCCATGAGCAGTTCCACCCCAGGCCGTAAGGTCGCCATCCCGGCGGCCGTGAAGCCGCTGCTGGCGCGGATCGGCCGGCTGGCCGAGGCGCAGCAGATGCGCGCGTACGCGGTCGGCGGCTGCGTCCGCGACTGGCAACTGCGCCGGTGCGGGCTCGACCTCGACATCGCCGTGGAAGGCGACGGCATCGCCCTGGCCAAGGCCGCGGCGAAAGCATTGGGCGCGCGCCTGCAGGCGCACGAGCAGTTCGGCACCGCCTCGTTACGCTTGTCTTCCGGCCCGATCCGGCGCGTGGACTTGGCGAGCTGCCGGCGGGAAACGTATGCGCGTCCGGCGGCGTATCCTAAGGTCGTGCCTGGGACGCTGGACGAGGATCTGTTCCGCCGCGACTTTACGATCAATGCGATGGCCGTGGCCCTGACCCCTGGCCGCCTCGGCGTGCTGGTCGACCCGTTCCACGGCGCGGCCGACCTGCGGCGCCGCCAGCTGCGCATGCTCCACCGGCGCAGCTTTGTGGATGATCCGAGCCGCATCCTGCGCGGCATCCGCTTCGCGGTGCGGTTCAGGCTGCGCTGGGAGCCGGCGACGGCGCGGGCGCTGCGGGCGGCGATGGGCGAGGGCGCGCTGGGCCGGCTCAACGCCGGGCGGCTGCGCCGGGAGCTGGACCGCATGCTGGAAGAGGAGGATCCGCGCGCGTGCCTGCAGCGTCTGGCCGAGCTGGGCGCGTGATGGGACTCGGCGTGGCGTCGGTGGCCGAGGACAGATCCGCTGTTGAAGGAGTGATGCGCGAAGTGTTAGCATGGTTGCGGAGTTCCCACCTGATCGCCATCGTACGAATCGAGGAGGAGTACGGCTGATGCGCGGTGCGCGCTCTGAGCGGTTGGCCCAGGAGTTGCAGCACGAGATCGCGTTGATCTTGCAGCGCGAGGTGAGCGACCCTCGGGTCGGGTTCATCACGGTGACCCGGGTCGAGCTTTCGAAAGACCTCTCCCAGGGCAAGGTGTTCTACAGCTGTCTCGGCAGCCTGGCCGACCGCGCACTGACCCACGCGGCGCTGGTGAGCGCCGGCCCGTACATCCACGCGCTCATTAAGAAACGGTTTCGGTTGAAGATCATCCCGAATGTCCAGTTCGTGTTCGACCCATCCATCGAAGGAGCCATCGCGATTTCTGACACGCTCGATAAGCTCGGAGGACCGTCCTCGTAGCATGACGGACGGTTTCCTGCTGGTGGCAAAGCCGGCAGGGGTCACGTCGCACGACGTGGTTCAGCAAGTCCGCCGCAAGCTCGGCATCCGGCGCGTGGGGCATACCGGCACGCTGGATCCCATGGCCGAAGGCCTCCTCATCATCCTTGCCGGCTCCGCCACCAAGCACCAGCAGGCGTGGCAAGGGCATGATAAATCGTATGAAGGCGTGCTGCGCCTTGGCGTGCACATGGACACCGGCGATGCCACCGGCGCGCCGGTGAAGACCGCGCCGGTGCCGGCGCCGGATGCGGCACAGCTGGCGCGCGTGTGCGCCTCCTTCGTCGGTCCGCTGGACCAGCAGCCTCCCGCCTACAGTGCCGTGAAGGTGCAGGGCCACCCGGCGTATTGGTGGGCGCGGCGCCGGCAGCCGGTGGCGTTGCCGAGCCGGAGGGTGCAGATCCTGGAACTGGCTCCGCTGGAGTGGACCGGCGATGCGATCTCGTTCCGCGTGCAGTGCTCGTCCGGCACGTACGTGCGCACGCTCGCCGAATCCATGGCTGAGCGGCTGGGCACGGTGGGGCATTTGAGCCGCCTGGTCCGGCTGCGCATCGGCGCGTTCCGGTTGGAGGATGCGCTCACGGCCGACGAGGTCGAGCGCCTGCCCTCCAGTGCGGTGTGCGACCGGTTGCGTTCTGTGCACGGCCTTGCGGCTGGGGGCGCGCTCCCCGCATGAAGGTGCTGACGCGGCGCACGCGGGCCGGCTGGCGCCGCGCGGTCATCACGGTCGGCGTGTTCGATGGGGTCCATCTCGCGCACCAGCGGCTCCTCCGCCGTACGATGGCGCTCGCGCGCCGCACCGGCAGCGCCAGCGTCGCCGTCACGTTTCATCCTGATCCCTACCACGTGCTCGCCCCGCAGGAGGCGCCCCCCGCGCTCATGTCGCTCCAGGCGCGCCTGCGTCATCTCGCCGCGTCCGGCCTCGACGCGACCGTCGTCGTCCAGTTCACCCGCGCGTTTGCGCGGATCCGCGCCGAGCGATTCGTCCGGGAATTTCTGGTCCGCCGCCTCCGGGCCGCCGCGATCGTCGTCGGGGACAACTTTACGTTCGGGCAGGGACGGCACGGCGACGTCCGCACGCTTCGCGCTGCGGCCGCCGCTGCCGGGGCGCGGGTCTTCATCGTGCCGCCGGTCATGCGCGGCGGCTCGTTGGTCTCCGCCTCGCGCATCCGGCGGCTGATCCAGGCCGGCAAGCTGCGCGCGGCGCGCGCGCTGCTCGGGCATGCGCCGACGCTGGGCGGGCGCGTGGTGCAAGGCGCCGGCCGCGGCCGCCGACTCGGATTCCCGACGGCCAATATCCGGTTGCAGGATCAGGTCGTGCCGCCGCACGGCGTCTACGCGGTGCGCGCGCGTCTTGAGCCGGGGGTGCCGGGTGCGCGCCCGTGGCCCGCGGTCATGAACCTCGGGACTCGGCCCACCTTCGGCGGTGGCGCGGTCTCGTGCGAAGTCCATGTGCTGGGCCGGCGCGGCGCATGGCTCGGCCGCACCTTGTCACTGGAGCTGGTCCAACGCCTGCGCGGGGAACAGTGCTTCCCAAGCCTGGCCTCATTGCAGCATCAAATCCGGCGCGATATTGCCAGGGCGCGCCAGAGGCTCGCGAGGCGCTGACGCGTACGATTCGTGCATAACCCGATCGAGGTTCCGCGCGCTCCCTCCGGCCAGAATTGTCTTCCCGGATCTGTCGTAACCCTCAATATTCTTAGCGAGTTAACCGCAATTTCCTTGACACCGGTGGGGGGCGGAGCTATAGTTCTAACCGTGTTGTGGAATGAAGTGGTAGAAAGTGGTAACCCGCCAGATTCGGATCCGGTAGTCACGAGCAGGCAAGCGAGGCGCGCGGCGGATGTTTTACGGCGAATACGCACATACGATCGACCGCAAGGGCCGATTGATCGTCCCTGCCAAGTTCCGGCAGACCCTCAAGACGCACGACACGCCGTCCCTCTTTTTGACCCGCGGTCTCGACGGCTGTCTCTTCCTGTTTCCGGAGTCCGAGTGGCGCGCGGCGGAAGCGCGGTTCCGCCAGATTCCGTTCACGAAGGCCGAAGGCCGCAAGTTCAACCGGCTGTTTTTCTCCGGCGCGACCGAGGTGACGCCCGATGCGCTCGGCCGCATCCTCGTGCCCAAGAGCCTCAAGGATTTCGCGGAGATCGCGGAGGACGTCGTGTTCGTCGGCGTCTCGACGCGCATGGAGATTTGGGCCAAGGCGCGGTGGGCCTCGTTCTACGAGAGCTCGCGGCAGGGATTCGAGGACGTGGCCGAGAAGGTGCTGCTGGATTGACATGAGGGACGTGGATGTGGTCGAGCAAGCGGCAGCACGGATCGTGGAGCTCGTGATGGAAGCGATGGCCTCACCCGCGTGGCACCAGCCGGTCCTCGTCGATGCCGTGCTCGAGCACCTCGCCCCGGCGCCGGGACGCACGATCGTGGATGCGACCCTCGGCACTGCCGGCCATGCGCTCGCCCTCCTGCCCAAGCTGCTGCCGGACGGCCGCCTCATCGGCTTCGACCGCGATGCGCAGGCGCTGGAACTCGCACGGCCGCGGCTGAGCGAATTCGCGCCCCAGGCGTCATCCGCGCAGGCCGATTTCCGCGAGCTGGGCGCGGCCCTCGCTGCCCTGAAGATCGGCCGCGTGGACGGGGTGCTCCTCGACCTCGGCGTCTCGAGCCTGCAGTTCGACACCGCGGAGCGCGGCTTCAGTTTCGCCAAGGACGCCCCGCTCGATATGCGCATGGACCGCCGCGCCGAGCCCACGGCCGAAACGCTCGTCAACACGCTTTCCGCCGAGGAGCTGACGGAGATCCTCCAGACGCTCGGGGAAGAGCGGTTCGCCCGCCGCATCGCCCGCGGCATCATCGAGGCGCGCCGCACCGCCCGCATCACCACGACCGCCCAACTCTCACGCATCGTCATCCAGGCGTATCCCTCCGGCGCGCGCCACGGCCGGCTGCACGCCGCCACCCGCACCTTTCAAGCGCTGCGCCTGGCGGTCAACGATGAGCTCGGCGCGCTGTCGGCGGTGCTGGAGCAGCTGCCCGACATCCTGGCCCCCGGCGGCCGCGCCGTCATCATCAGCTTCCACTCGCTCGAAGACCGGCTCGTCAAGCATGCGTTCGCGCAGGGCGCCCGCGAAGGGCTCTGGCGTGTCCTGACGAAGAAGCCGCTCCAAGCCTCGGACGCAGAAGTGGACCGCAACCCCCGCGCCCGCTCCGCCAAGCTGCGCGCCGTGGAGCGCCTAGGCTGATGACGCTTTCACGCTGGCTGCGGGTGCTCGGCGCAGTCGTCGCGATCGCCTGTGTCCGTGTTGCACAGCACCAGGCCTTGTATGACCGCGGGTACGCGGTCGGCGAGCGGGTCAAGCGCATGCACGTGCAAGGCACTGAGGTCGCGTGGCTGCAGGCCGACGTGCACGGGCTGGCCGCGCCGGCGCAGCTGGCCAAGGCGTCGCGCGACCGGCACTTGAAGCTTGTGGCGCGGCGGGAACTTGCCCCGCGACCCGGCGACCGGGTGTACGTGCGGATGGCCGCTGCCGTAGAGACCGAGGATTGATGACGATGACGGCGCCGCGGCGTGGGCGCACGACGAACGAGCGCATCCTCGCCGTCCTCGCGGTGGGACTCGGACTGCTCGGCGTGTTGTGGGTGCGGTGCGTGTACCTGCAGGTCCTTGACCCGCGCGGCTACGCCAAGATCGCCGATGCCCAGCACCGGGTGACCCAGCCGCTGCACGCGATCCGCGGCACGATCACCGACCGCAATGGCCGCCCGCTGGCTCTGAGCATCGCCGCCCCCTCGATCTTCGCCGACGCCCGCCGCGTGCATGAGAAATCCGCCATGGCCTCCCGCCTGGCCCGCCTGACCGGCAAGGACGCCGCTGCGATCCGCCAGCGTCTGGAGCGCGACAAGGGGTTCGTGTGGATCGCGCGCCAAGTCGATTACGAGCTGCTGCCCAACCTCATGGAACTGCGCGATGCCGGCATCGGCACCCAGGAAGAGCTGCGCCGCGTGTACCCGCAGGGCCGGCTGGGCGCGCACCTGCTGGGCTTCGTCAACGTGGACCACCAGGGCCTGGAAGGGCTGGAGCTGTCCTTCAACAGTTCGCTGCGCGGCGAGGACGGGCTCACCTCCACCTTGCGCGATGCGAAGGGCGACCCGCTGGTCGGCCCCTGGACCCGGCACGTCGAGCCGGTGGAGGGCGGCGACCTGGCGCTGACGATCGACAGCGTCGTGCAGCAGGCGGCCGAAGAGGCCCTAGACTGGGGCGCGAAGAAGTTCCGCGCCCGGGGCGGCTCCATCATCGTGATGGACCCGTACTCCGGCGAGATCCTGGCGATGGCGAATTACCCGACCTACGATCCCAACGAGCCAGGCAAGGCCTCGCCGGAGCGCCGGCGCAACCGCGCGGTGACAGACCTGTTCGAGCCAGGCAGCATCTTCAAGATCGTCACCGCTGCCGCGCTGCTGGAGGAGGGCAAGGTCCGTCCGGAGGAGACCTTCTTCTGCGAGAACGGCGCCTGGCCCACCGTGGCTGGGCACGTCCTGCACGACCACCACGGGCACGGCACCTTGACGTTCCGCGAAGTCATCTCGCTCTCCTCCAACATCGGCACGGCCAAAGCCGCCCAGCGGCTGACGCCGGATGAGCTGTACGGCTTCATCCGGGCCTTCGGCTTCGGCCGCAAGACCGGCATCGACGTGCCGGGTGAAATCAGCGGCATCGTGCCGAACCCGAAGACGTGGTGGAAAGTGTCCATGTACAACATCCCCATCGGGCAGGGCATTGCCGTCACGCCGATCCAGCTGGCGGTCATGACCTCGGTCATCGCCAATGGCGGGCTGCGCGTCACGCCGCACGTGATCAAAGGCGTGCGGGCGCCGGGCGGCCGCGTGATCCGGCCCAGCCGCCGGCCGGAGCCGGAGCGCGTGCTCAGCTACGCGACCGCCACCACGATGCAATCCATCCTTACCGACGCCATTGAGTCAGGCACCGGCCAGCTGGCGAAAGTCCAGGGCCTCACGGTGGCCGGAAAAACCGGGACGGCTCAGAAGCTCGAGCCATCCGGCCGCTACTCCCACAGCCGCTACGTGGCTTCCTTCGTCGGCTTTGGGCCGGTGCCTGACTCCCGCGTCGTGATCACCGTCAGCATGGACGAGCCCCGGACCACGTACTTCGGCGGCACCGTGTCGGCGCCGATGTTCCGGCGGATCATCGAGCAGTTGGCGGCCTATTGGGGTCTGGAGCGTCACGCCCCGGCGCAAGTCGCGCGGGCGTCATAGAGGGGACCAGCCGAAGCATGACGTTACGTGATCTGCTGTACGGGGTGACGGCCACACCGGTCGCCGCAGTGCCGGTGAGCGGGATCTCGCGGCACTCGAAGCAGGTGCGGCCGGGGGATTGTTTCGTCGCCATCCGCGGGGCCAGCTCGGACGGGCACCAATTCATCGCGGAGGCCATGGCGCGTGGCGCCTCGGCGGTCGTGGCCGAGCAGTTGCCGGCCGAGCTGCCGGCGCAGCCGTGCCCGTGCATCGTGGTCCCGGACACGAAGCAGGCCCTCGCGGTGTTGGCTGCGAAGTTCTACGGCCACCCCTCGCGCAAGCTGCGCCTGCTGGGCGTCACCGGCACGAACGGCAAGACCACGACCACGTATCTGATGAAGCACATCCTCGAGGCGTCGGGCCGCCGCACCGGGATGCTCGGCACGATTGTGTACCAGATCGGCAGCCGCGAGATCCCCTCAAGCAACACGACTCCCGGGCCGCTTGAGCTGCAGCGGTTTTTCGCGCAGATGGTGGGCGAGGGCATCGAATGGTGCGCGATGGAGGCCTCCTCGCACGCGCTGGCCCAGGGCCGCCTGGAAGGGCTGGAGCTGCAGGCCGCCATTTTTTCGAACCTTGGCTCCGACCACCTGGACTACCACAAGACCCGCGAGGCGTACGGCGCGGCGAAACGCCGCATGTTCGACTACGTGGGGCCGTCAGGCTACGCGGTGATCAACGCCGATGATGAGTTCGGCCGCGCGCTGGCGGAAACACTGCCGCACGGCGCGGCGCTCACCTACGGTATGGACCGGCCGGCCAAGTGCACGGCGGTCGACGTGCGCTGTTCGTGGCAGGGGGTGACGTTCACGCTGGAATCCCCGTGGGGAGCGCTGCCGTTGTCGGCGCCGCTGCTGGGGCGGCACAACGTCTCCAACATCACGGCCGCAGCCGCCGCGCTGATGGCTTTGGAGATCTCCCCGGCGGCGGTCCGCGACGGGCTCTCCAGCGTGGCGACGGTACCGGGGCGGCTGGAGCAGGTGGCGAATGAGACCGGCATCAACATCCTGATCGACTACGCGCACACCGCGGATGCGTTGCGCATGGTCCTCGCCTCGCTGCGGGAGCTCACCCGCGGGCGGCTGATCGTCATGTTCGGCTGCGGCGGCAACCGGGACAAGAGCAAGCGGCCGGTCATGGGCAAAGTCGCGAGCCTCCTGGCTGACCACGTGGTGTTGACCTCGGATAACCCACGCAGCGAAGATCCGATGGAGATCATCGCGCAGATCCAGGGCGGCTTCGCTCCCAGCTTCACCGAGTTCCAGGTGGTCCCCAACCGTGAACAGGCGATCGCCACAGCGCTCCAGGCGGCCAAGCCGGACGACACCGTGCTCATCGCCGGCAAGGGGCACGAGGCGTACCAGATCTTCGAGAACGTTTCGATCCCGTTTGTGGACAAGGATGTCGTGGAGCGATGGCTGCACCCGAAGCCCACGGTGACCGTCTCATGACCTGGACCCTCGCTGATCTTGCCCAGGCCACGACCGGTCAGATCGTCCAGGGCGACCCGGCACTCCGCGTGGTCGGCATCACGATCGATTCTCGGCACGTCCAACCGGGCGAGGCGTTCGTCGCGATCCAAGGCACCCGGTTGGACGGCCATCGGTTTCTCGATGAGGCGGTGCAGCAGGGCGCGGCAGCGGTGATCGTCTCGCGCCTGACCCCGTCCGATGGGGGGGCCGGCACCGTCCCCACCGTGCTGGTGGAGGACACGACCGCGGCCCTCGGCGACCTGGCGCGGTTCCACCGACGGCGGCTCGGCGTGCCGATCATCGCGGTGACCGGCTCGTGCGGCAAGACCACCACCAAGGACATGATCGCGCACATGATCGGCGAACCAGGCACCGTGCTCAAGACGACCGGCACCCAGAACAACCACATCGGCGTGCCGCTGACGCTCCTGCGCTTGGATGCGGGGCACCAGCGCGCGGTGGTGGAGCTGGGGACCAACCACCCTGGCGAGATCGCCTACCTGGCCGGGATCGTGGAGCCCAATGTGGCGCTCATCACGAATGTCGGCCCGGCGCATCTGGAATTCTTCGGCTCGCTGCTGCGCGTCATGCAGGAGAAGCTGTCGCTGTTGCAGGCGCTGCCCTCCGACGGCACCGTGATCCTGCCCGGTGACCAGCTGGATGTGTGCCTTGAGTCCCAACGGTTCCTGCCGCCGGGCGTGCGGGTGGTGACGTTCGGCTCCATGGACCGGTGCGACCTGCAGGCGCTGGACGTGCAGCGCGTCGAAGGCGCCACGGAAGGGATGTCGCTGCGCCTGCGCGACCTGGCCCAGCAGTGGTTCGTGCCGCTGCCGGGCTATCACAATGTGGAGAACGCGCTGGCTGGGATCGCGGCGGCGTGGGCGATCGGCGTGCCGCTCTCCGACGCGCGGCGGCGCATGGTCGGGTTCGCCGCGCCGGCGCTGCGCTCCGAAATCCTCCACGGGCGGTCGGTCACCATCCTGAACGACTGCTACAACGCGAACCCGCTCTCCTGCGCCCGTGCGCTTGAAACGCTGCGCGACATGCCGACCGGGCGCAAGGTCGCGATCGTCGGCGACATGCTGGAACTGGGCGAGTTCGCCGACGCGGCGCACCAGGCGATCGGCCGGCTTGCCACGCAATTGGGCATCGACACGGTGCTGGCCGTGGGCCAGTACGCCGAGCACGTCGCCCGCGGCGTCGGTGACGGCGTGACGGCGCGCGCGCGCACCTTCGGCACGGTGGCCGAGCTGCTCGAGGCGCTGCCGCGCCTGGTGCAGGCCGGCGACCGCATCCTCGTCAAAGGGTCCCGGAAGTTGAGCTTGGAGCACGTGACGGAATTCCTCATGCGACGCGACCGCGAGGGGCATGGTCCATTCGTTGGGTGACGCGGCGCTCGCGTTCGTGGCCGGCGCAGGGGCGTGCATGATGCTTGGACGGGTGGCGATCGCCTGGTTGGCGCGCGCCCAATGCCTTCAGCCGACCCGGTATGAAGACTGCCCTCCCTTGGAAGCGTATCAGCAGGCCAAGCGCGGCACGCCCACCATGGGCGGCCTCTTTGTGCTGGCCGCCGCCGTGCTGGTGGCGGCTGCGGCCGGCGGGTTTACCGGCCGTGACGGCGCGCTCATCCTCCTGTCAGTCTTCGGCCTCGGCGGCATCGGCTTGGTGGATGATCTGCTCAAGTTCCGCGGCAAGAACGCCACCGGGCTGCGCACGATGCCGAAGCTCGTGACGGCGCTCGCGATCGGCGCCGGGTTGGGCTGGGTGATCATGTCCGGGCATGGCAGCCATCAGTGGCTGGAAGTCCCCTGGGCGCACCGGACCGTGAATCTGGGGTGGTGGTGGGTGCCGTTCGCCATGCTCGTGATGTCCGGGTGCGCGCACGCGGTCAATTTGACTGACGGGATGGACGGGCTGGCCGCCGGCTCGCTGGCCATCGCGTTCGCCGCGCTGAGCCTGTGGACGCTCTCCGGCGATCCGCGGCAGCACATCTTGGTCCCTTGGTGCGCAGCGCTCTCCGGCGCCTGCGTCGGGTTCCTCTGGTTCAACGCGTACCCCGCGTCGGTGTTCCTGGGGGATGTGGGCGCACTCGGGCTGGGGGCCGCGCTCGGGGCGGTCAGCCTCCTCTCGCACACCGCGCTCTGGCTGCTGGTGATCGGCGGCCTGTTCGTCGTCGAGGCGCTCTCGGTGATACTGCAGGTCGCCTCGTACAAATGGCGGGGCAAACGGCGGATCTTCCGCGTCGCACCCCTCCACCACCACTTCCACTTGGGCGGGATCCAAGAGCCCAAGCTCATCGTGCGGTTCTGGATCATCGGCCTGCTGCTGGCGATGGTGGGCCTGACCACGATCGACCTGCGATGAGAACTCTCACTTCGCCCTCCACAGCGGCTCCGGCGGCCGGGTTCGATGCGGTCCGCCGGGCCGCCCACCTCTTAGGCACGGACCGGTTCGGCCGGTCCTGGATCGGCCGCCGCGTGGCCGTGATCGGCCTGGGGCGCAGCGGCCTCGCCGCGGCCCGGCTGCTCCACACGCTGGGCTGCCGCGTCCTGGCGACCGACGCGAAGGAGACGCCGGCCGTGCGCCAGGCCGAGGCCTCGCTGCGCGCGCTCGGGATCGAGACGATTGAGGTGGGCCGCCATACCAAGAGTTTGATCGAGAGCGCCGAAGCGGTCGTGACCAGCCCTGGCGTGCCGGAAGCCACCGGCCCGCTGCCGTGGGCGGTGGAGCGCGGCATACCCATCCTGAGCGAGATCGAGCTGGCGTGGCTGTTCTGCCCGGCGCCGGTCGTGGCTGTCACCGGCACGAACGGCAAGAGCACCGTGGTGACGCTGCTCGCCGAAGTCCTCACGGCCGCCGGCCGCCATGCGGTCGCGTGCGGCAACTTGGGGCTGCCATTTTCCTCGATCGTTGAATCGCTGACGCCGCAGTCCATCGCCGTCGTGGAGGTCAGCTCGTTCCAGCTGGGCTGGTGCGACACCTTCCGCCCGAAGATCGCCGCCTTGCTGAACATCGGGGCCAACCACTTGGACCGGCACCGGAGCGCGCAGGCGTACGCGGCCGCCAAGGCGCGGCTGTTCCAGCGGCAGACGCCGGAGGATGTCGCGGTCCTCAACGGCGCGGATGACGCCGTCCGGCAACTGGCCGACGGCGTTCTGGGGCGGCACGTGTGGTTCAACGACAACCGGTCCAACCCCGCGGCGTGGCGGTTGGAGCCTGGGACCCTGCAGGCTTTATCGCCCGGACAACAAGCAGTGCTGCAGATGGCGCGCGCGCTGGGCGTGCCGGACCCGCTGACGTGGCAGGTCATGCGCGGCTTTCGCGGGTTGGAGCATCGGCTTGAACGCGTGGCAGCGCTGCGCGGCGCCTGGTTCGTCAACGATTCGAAATCCACGACGCCGGATTCCGCGCTGTACGCAGTGCGGCAGACGCCGGGCCGGCTCATCGTCATGGCCGGCGGCCGGAACAAGGGGCTAGACTTGCGCCCGATGGGCGCCGTGTTCCATGACCCGCGCGTGACCGGGGTGGTGCTGCTGGGCGAGTGCCGCGACCAGTTGCGCGCGTTGTGCAACGGCCATGCCGAGGTGCGCGTGGCCGAGACGCTCGAGGAGGCGGTGGTGGCGGCCGTTGCACTCGCTCAACCAGGCATGACGGTGCTGTTCTCGCCTGGCTGTGCGAGCTTCGACATGTTCACTGATTTCGAAGACCGGGGCCGACGCTTCAAGGCGGCCGTGACCGCGTTGGCCGGGAACGCGGCATGATCCGACCACCTGTCCGGCAGGTGGTCGGATGACACCCTTGCGGTTGCGGCAGGTCATGGTCGCGGTGCTGGCCGCCTTGCTGGGCATCGGCATCGTGGCGGTGTACTCCTCCAGCGCGATGGTGGCCCAGGCAAGTTTCGGCGACAGCCTCCGGTTCTTGAAGCACCACCTGGCCGCCATCGTCATCGGGCTGGCCGCGGCCTTGGGCTGCCTCGTGGTGCCGTACCCCTTCTGGCGCCGTGCAGCACCCTGGCTCTTCGCCATCGGCGTCATCGCGCTGGTGGCCGTGGTGCTGATCGGTCCGGAAGTCGGCGGGGCGAAACGGTGGTTCCGCATCGGCCGTATGAGCTTCCAGCCTTCGGAGTTCGTCCAGCTCGCGCTGATCATGTACCTTGCGGATGCGCTGGCGCGGCGCAGCGACCGGATCCAGGATTTCTGGAATGGCGTCGTGCCGCCGCTGGCCGCGACCGGGCTGATGGCCGGCCTCGTGCTGCTGCAGCCGGACCTGGGCACCGCGACCGCCATGGGCGCTGTGGCGCTGCTCTTGCTGGTGGTCGCGCGCGCAAAATGGCAGCATCTCGTGCTGGTCGTCGTGGGCGCGGTCCTGCTGCTCGGCCTCCTGATCCTCGGGGCCGAGTACCGCCGGCGGCGGTTCCTGGCGTTCCTCGACCCGTGGCAGGACCCGCAGGGCATCGGGTACCAGATCCTGCAGTCCTATTTCGCGCTCGCAAGCGGCGGGCTGCTCGGGCAAGGCGTGGGCGCCTCGCTGCAGAAACTGTTCTACCTGCCCAGCGCGCACACCGACTTCATCTTCGCCATCATCGGGGAAGAGCTGGGCTTGGCAGGCACCACGACGGTGATCGGCCTGCTCGGCGTCTTTCTCGCCTGCGGGATGCGGATCGCAATGGTGACCCAAGACTTGTTCAGCAAATATCTGGTCTGCGGGCTCGTGGGCATGATCGGGCTGGAGGGCATCATCAACATCGCGGTCGTGACCGGGATGATGCCGACGAAGGGTTTGCCGCTGCCCATGATTTCCTATGGCGGCACCTCGATGTTCATCAACCTCATCGCCTGCGCGCTGATCGTGCAAGCCAGCCGGCATGCCAGCGTCTGGCACGGGTCGGCGGAATGAAGGTGCTGCTGGTCTCGGAAGGCAGCGGCGGGCATTTGATCCCTGCGCTGCAGGTTGCGGACCGCCTGGCCCGCTCCGGGGCGACGGTCCAACTCTGGTACGCGCAGCGGGAGCAGACGGCCGCGCTGACCGAGGCGTTGACCCGCAACACGCAGGAGCGCGTGGAACTGGCCCCGATCCCTATCGCCGGCGGAGGCATGCTGGCGCGGTTGTGGCAGTGCGGGCAGCTGTGGTCGCGGAGCCAACAGTGCTTTGACCGGTTCGCGCCGGATGTCGTCGTGGGGTTCGGGGGGTGGATTTCGGCGCCGGTCGTGATGGCGGCGCGCCAGCGGCGCATCGACTGCATGGTGCATGAGCAGAATGTGGAGTTGGGCCGGGCGAACCGGTGGCTCGCGCGGTGGGTGGACCGGGTCGCCGTGTCGTTCCCCGAGACGCGCACGCGGCTGAATGGCCACCCCGCGGTCGTGACCGGCATGCCGGTGCGCGAGGCCATCGGGCTGTCCCTGCCTGGGCAGGGCGCTGCGCAGTTCGGCCTGCAGGCCTCGCGCCCGACGGTGCTGGTGCTGGGCGGCAGCCAAGGCTCGCGCGCGGTGAACCGGTTGCTGGTCGCCTGCCTGCCGCAGCTCTCCGTCGAGGAGCGACGCCAGTGGCAGTTCCTGCACATCAGCGGCCTGGCGCAAGCGCGCGAAGTCCAAGACGCCTATACGCGCGAGCAGCTGACGGCGTGGGCCGGCGCGTTCGTGGCTGATATGGACGCAGCGTACGCGCAGGCAGACGTCGTGATCGCGCGTGCCGGGGCCTCGACGATCGCGGAGTTGGCCCGGTGCGGCAAGCCGGCCATCTTGATCCCGTACCCGCACGCCGGCGCTCACCAGCGCGCGAACGCGCAAGTCGCGGCCGCGTCGGGCGGTGCCATCGTCTTGGAAGAATCAGCCACGACGCCGGAGGCGCTGCTGGGGCAGGTCCGCGCCGTGATGCGCGACACAGACCTCCGGCAGCGCATGGGTGCTGGGATGCGCCGCCTGGCGGTCACCGACGCGGCGGCGCGGCTCGCCCAGGTCATCAACGAGCTGGGGCAGGGATGATCCGACCACCTCAACAACAGGTGGTCGGATGATCCCGCGCCACCTGCACTTCATGGGCATCGGCGGCATCGGCATGAGCGGCCTGGCGGCCATCAGCATGGCGCGCGGCTGGCGCATCTCCGGCTGCGACATGAAGGTGAGCGCGGCGGCGCGTAAGCTGCAGGAGCAGGGCGCCGCTATTTCCATCGGCCACAGCCCCATCCATCTCGATGCCGCGGTCGACACCCTGGTGTACAGCTCGGCGGTCCGTGACGATGAGCCGGAGCTGGCCGAGGCCCGGGCGCGCGGCGTGGAAACGATCGCGCGCGGCAAGCTGCTGGCCGAGCTTGCCAGCGGCCACCGGCTGCTGGGTGTCGCCGGCGCGCACGGCAAGACCACGACCTCTGGGATGGTGGCCCAGCTGCTGCTGGCCGCCGGCTGGGATCCGACGATCGCAGTCGGCGGCATCATGCGCTCGCTCGGCAGCAACGCGCACGCCGGCACCGGCCGGTGGTTCGTGGCCGAGACGGATGAATCGGACGGCTCCTTCCTCCACCTGTGGCCGGAAGTCGCGATCGTCACAAACATTGACCGCGAGCATTTGAACCACTACCACACGCTGCAGCACGTCATCGAGGCGTTCCAGAGCTTTGTGCAGAAAGTCCCTGCCGACGGTATCTTCATCCGGTGCGCGGACGACCCGTTCACGCGCAGCCTGCAGTGCCGCGCCATGCGGCAGATGACGTACGGCATCGACATCGAGGCCGATCTCATGGCCGACGGCATCCGCCTCGAAGGGCAGGGCAGCCGGTTCACTGTCGGGTTCAAGGGCTGCGACTTGGGCGAGTTCCAGCTCAACGTGCCGGGACGCCACAATGTCCTCAACGCGCTCGGCGTCATCGCGGCCGGCCTGCGGCTGGACGTGCCCTTGATCACGATCAAGGAGGCGCTGGCGGAGTTTGCGGGCACGCAGCGCCGGTTCCAGTTGCAGCGGCTGCCCGGGGATATCTGGCTGATCGAGGACTACGCGCACCATCCGGCCGAGATCCGCGCCACCCTGGCGGCCGACGCGGCCGAAGGCCGGCACCGGCTCGTCGTGTTCCAGCCGCACCGGTTTTCACGCACCCAATCGCTGGAGCAGGAATTCTCAGAGTGTTTCGACCGCGCCGATGGCGTCATCATCACCGATATCTATCCGGCGTTTGAAGCGCCGATCCCCGGCGTCTCCGGGGAGCGGCTGGCCCGCCTGATCAAAGGCAAGGGACACCCGTGCGTGCGCTACGTTCCGACACAGGACGTCACGTCGTATCTCGGCAAAATCGCCCGGCCCGGGGACACGATTTTCTTCCTCGGCGCGGGGGACATCGGAGAGGCTTGCCATGCGTTGGCCACACAGCTGCATTCGGCCCCAGGAATCGCTCGCTAACCACACGAGCTTCCGCATCGGCGGCCCGGCAGAGTACTTTGCCGAGCCGGCGACGGTGGAAGAGCTGGCGCACATCCTGCGCCAGGCGTGGCAGTTGGGGCTGCCGGTCTCCATCTTGGGCGGGGGCACGAACACGCTCGCTCCGGATCGGGGCATTCGAGGGCTGGTCATCCACCTGGGGCGGCAGTTCCGCACTGCTGAGACGCTGGACGCTGACCCTGATGCGCCGACGGCGCGCGTGCGCTGCGGCGCGGCCCTCCTGACGCAGCGCCTCGTGGCCTTGGGCGCGCGGCACGGGTGGGGCGAGCTGGACGCGCTGGCCGGGGTCCCGGGGCAGCTCGGCGGCGCGATCGCCATGAACGCGCAGAATGCCGGGCGGTTCATCCGCTCGGTCACGATGCTCAGCCTCAACGGACAGCTCCGCGAACTTCCCGCGTCCGCGCTGCACTTCAGCTACCGGTTCGCGTCGCTCGGCTCGGGGATCGTCACCAGCGCCGTGCTGGAGTTCCCCAAGGCGCCGGCCGCCGAAGTCACCGAGCGCGTGAAGACGGTCTTGAGGTACCGCAACAGCACGCAGGATGTGCGGCTGCCCTCGGCCGGGTGCGCGTTCGTGAACCCGCCGGGCGCCGGCGCCGGCAAGATGATCGACCAGGCAGGCTTGAAGGGCGCACGCATCGGCGACGCGCAGGTCTCCTTCCGCCACGCGAACTTCATCGTGAACATGGGACAGGCGACGAGTGACCACGTGCTGGCGTTGATGGAGCATGTGCAGCGGACGGTGCAGCGGGAATTCAGCGTGCTGCTGCGGCCGGAGATCCGGCTGCTGGGCGAAGCTTGGGGGGCGTAATGGCGCTGCGCGTGGCCGTGCTGATGGGGGGGCCGTCCGAAGAGCATGACGTCTCGCTGAAAAGTGGCGACGGCGTGGCCGCGGCCTTGCGCGTGCGCGGGATGACGGCGCTGCCCATCATCGTGCCGCGCGGCACCGTGGAGCAGGCCGCCTCTGCCGCGCGCACAGCGTTGCAGCAGGCCGCGCCCGAGGTGGCCTTCATCGCGCTGCACGGCCGCTTCGGCGAAGACGGCACCGTGCAAGCGCTGTGCGAATCGCTGCACCTGCCGTACACCGGGTCGGACGCGCAGGCCAGCCGCATCGGCATGGACAAGATCGCTTCGCGTGAGCGGTTCCTCGCGGCCGGGCTGCGCGTGCCGCGCTGGCGCACCGCCGGGAAGCCGGAGGCGCGCGCCGGGCAGGGCATGGCGTACCCGCTCGTCGTGAAACCGTCGGACCAAGGCTCGAGCATCGGGGTCACCATGGTGGTGCAGCCGGAAGATCTGCCGAGCGCGATCTGCCTGGCACAGCAGTACGGCAAGACGGTGCTGATCGAGGAGTTCGTGCAAGGCCGGGAGCTGACGGTGGGCATGCTGGGCGAGGAGGCGCTGCCGGTGGTCGAGATCCGTCCGAAGCACCGGTTCTTCGACTTCTCCGCCAAGTACACCACCGGCATGACCGAGTATGACGTGCCGGCCAAGCTGCCTGCGGCCGTGGCCTCCACCGTCCAGGCCGCCGGGAAAGCGGCGCACGCCGCGATCGGCTGCCGGCACCTCTCCCGCACCGACGTGATCCTCACCGACGCCGGCGTGCCGGTCATCCTGGAAGTCAACACGATCCCTGGCTTCACCCCGACCAGCCTGCTGCCGAAAGCGGCCGCGTGCCGCGGCATCTCCTATGACGAGGTGTGCGAACGGCTGGTGCGCATGGCGTGGGAATCCTCGCCGCATGCGGCGGCCCACGCGCACGGGGGTGCTGCGAGCTTCACGAGGCCGCATGGCTAAAGGGAAACGGTCGCGCGCGCGCGGCCCAGGCCTGATCCTAGGGATCTGGAAGGCGCTCGCCGCGTCGGTCCGCTGGTTCTGGCGTCACCCGCAACCGATCATCCTCGCGTTCGTGGTCGCGGCGTCCGGGTCGGCCCTCTGGCAGTTCGCGCTGCGCTCAGATGCTTTCGCCATCACTGCGGTGCGGGCCCCGGCGCATGTGGACCTGGCGGTGCCGGGGAGCCTGATCGGCCGCAATGTGTGGGCCGTGGACCTGGGCGCACTGGCCGCCGACTTCAGCCGCCAGCAGCCCACGCTGAAGCGGGTACGGGTCACCCGCGAGCTGCCGAACGTGCTGCGCATTCACGCGATCCGCCGCGTGCCACTGGCGCGCGTGCTTCTCGGCACGTGGTACGGGATCGATGCCGAAGGCGTCTTGGTGCCGCTCGAGGACGATGGCGAGCGGCTGGTCCGGCTCTCAGGGTTTGAGCGGGTGTTGAAGCTCGGGCAGCCGAACACGGATGAACGGCTGGTCGTTGCGCTGCGCGTCTTGCAGCGGCTGCGCCGCCACCCAGCGCTTGGCGCGCGGACGCTCACCGAGCTCAACGTGTCTGACCCGGCGCAGATCCGGTTTGTCATGGACGGCCTGACCGAGATCCGCTGCGGCGGGGAAGGCGATTTGGACGGGCAGCTGGAGCAACTGCGCGCCACGATGCGCGTGCTCACCGCGCAGCAGGTCGGCGCCTCCTACATTGATCTGCGGTTCCCTGAGCCGGTCATCGGAGAAGCGACGTGAGTATTCCGCGGCCGCTGGTCGCACTCGACATCGGCTCGACCAAGGTCGCCTGCGCGCTCGGGGTGCCGCAGGAGGCCGGCGGGTTCGACTTGCTCGGCAGCTCGCTGGTGGACTATCCTGGCGCTCCGGAGGCGTGGTTGGATGACCCGTTGCTTGTCGGGCGGACGATCGAGCAGGCCCTGGAAGCCACCGGCGTGCACGGGGATTTTCACCGCGCGCTGGTGACCTTCAGCCACCCGGCGCAGATGTACGAACGCATCCGCAGCACCGTGCGCGTGGCGGATGAGCCGCTCGCGATCCGGCCCCAAGATCTTCGGCGTCTTGAGCAGGCCGCCGTGCACCAGGCGTTGCCGGTGGACCGCGAGCCGCTGCTCGTGACGCGCCTTTCCTGCGCCGGCAACGGCTTCGACGGGGTCCAAGACCCGCGCGGGCTGCCGGCCACGCGCATCAGCGGCCAATTCTCAATCGTGACCATCCCATTGGCGGCACGCCGCGCGCTGGTGCAGGCGGTGGAATCGGCGGGGCTTGAAGTCACCGCCATCGTGCCCGGCATCCAAGCACTCGCGGCGGCGACCGTGTCCCGCCATGACCGCGTCCTGCTCATGGAGCTGGGCGGCCTCTCCTCGACGCTGGCGGTGTGGGCCGAAGGCCGGCTGCAGGCGCTCGGCACCGTGGCCTGGGGGGGCGCCACCTGGACCCGCACGCTGGCCAGCGACGCCCACGTGACGCTTGAGGATGCGCTGCGGATGAGCCTGCAGGGTTTGCACAGCCGCCATCCAGGCGCTCGCCAGACGCTGGAAAGCCACTTGGCTGCGCTGCACGAAGCCGCCCACCAGCTCCTGGCGCGCGAGCCGCTGCCGGAACGCGCGTTGATCGGCGGCCGGGGCGCGATGATCGACGGCGTCGTCGAGTGGCTGGAGCAGGCCACCGGCATCAAGACCGAGCTGGCCCGCCACCCCCGCACCCAGCGCATCGGCGAAGTCGGGCGGCAGCTGGGCCTGACGCCGGTGATGGGGGTCCTCGAGCTGGCGACACGCGGCAACGGCACGGCAGGCGCGCCTCGGTCCTTCGGGGTGTTCGACCGCCTGGTGGACCGGACGCGGACGCTGCTGGCTGAGTATTTCTAATTGTGTTAAAGTAGGCCCCGCCTTTCCGCCGTCGGTGGAACCGGCGGCTTCCTGAATGATCGCACAACGACTCGAGGCCGTCAGGCAGCGCATCGCCGACGCCTGCCATCGGGCCGGGCGCCCGTCATCTGCTGTGACCCTGATCGCCGTCACCAAAGGCGTGCCGGCTGAGCGCGTGCGCGAGGCGGTGGCGGCCGGCGTGACTGACGTTGGAGAGAACCGGGTCCAGGAAGCGCTCCAGAAGCAACAAGCGCTGGGAATGCAGGTGCATTGGCATTTGATCGGCCATCTGCAGCGGAACAAAGCGTCCGTCGCGGCGCGCGCGTTTACCATGGTCCATTCGGTGGATTCGCTGGCGCTGGCCCAGGTACTGGACCGGCACCGGCACGGCACGGCAGCGCCGCTGGATGTGCTGATGCAGGTGAATGTCTCCGGCGAACCCACGAAGTCAGGTTGCCATCCGGAGGACGCCCAGTCGCTGGCCGCCGGCGTGCGCGCGCTGCCGCATCTGCGGTTGTGCGGGCTCATGACGATCGCGCCGCTGGGCGAAGACGCCCGGCCGGTGTTTGGCACGCTGCGCGAGGTGCGCGATCGCCTGCAGGCGCAAGGATTCGAAGGGTTGAAGCTCTCCATGGGCATGAGTCAGGACTTCGAAGTGGCCATCGAAGAGGGGGCTGACTTCGTACGAATTGGCACCGCAATTTTTGGGGCGCGGGATGGCTGACCCCCTGAAGGGGCTGACAATCGGATTTCTCGGCGCCGGCACTATGGGCCAGGCGCTGATCCGCGGGCTGGTTCGCGCCGGTGTGCCGCGCCGCCGCCTCGCCGCGGCCGATGTGGATCGCCGCGCACACGCGGCCGCGCGCCGCGCAGGCGCTCGCGTGGTTTCGGCTGCGCAGCTTGCGCGCGAGGCCGACGTCATCGTTCTGGCGGTCAAGCCGCAGCAGATGGCCGAAGCACTCACGGGCCTTGCCCCGTCGCTACGCCGCAGCCAGCGCGTGATCTCCATCGCGGCCGGGCTAACGCTGCGCTGGCTCGAAGCGCGGCTGCCGGGTGTAGCCATCGTGCGGGCCATGCCCAACTTGCCGGCGACGGTCGGGTGCGGCTTTACTGCGATCGCCTGCGGACGCCGGGCCGGGGCGAAAGACCTTGCGGTCGCCGGAGCGATTTTCGCAGCGGCCGGGTCGGTACATGAGCTGCCGGAGCGGCACTTCGATGCCATCACCGCGGTCAGCGGCTCAGGGCCGGCGTACGTGTTCTGGCTGGTCGACGCGTGGGAACAGGCGGCGGCGCGCCTCGGGCTGCCGTCCGGTATCGCCCGCGAGGCCATCCACCGCACCCTGGCCGGCAGCAGCCAGTTGCTGGAGCAGGACGCGCCGGCCGAGGAGCTGGTGCGCCGTGTGGCCTCCAAGGGCGGCACCACGGAAGCGGCGCTGCGCGTGTTCGGGAAGCGGCGCATGGCGGCCACCGTCAGCGAGGCGTTGCAGGCGGCCGCGCGCCGGTCGCGGCAACTCAGTCGCTAAGGAAGGGGGGAACCCATGTTCGTCTTCGGCCATCTGTTCCGCGCAGTCGCGGTCATCCTCGATAAGACGCTCTACCTCTATAGTTGGGTCGTGCTGGTCGCTGTCCTGCTGACGTGGGTCAGCCCGGACCCGTCCAGCCCGCTCGTGCGCCTCCTGCGCAGCGTGACCGAGCCGGTGTTCGACTGGGTCCGCCGGCATCTGCCGTTCGCGCAGGTGGGGATGCTGGACCTGGCCCCCATGCTGGTCCTGTTCACGATCTGGTTCCTCCGGCTCTTCCTCGTGCCGTCGCTGTTCGACCTCGGCTACCGCCTGCAGTAACACCCCTGCCGATGCCTGACCCGGTCCACGACTACAAGCGCACGCTCAACCTGCCGCAGACCGCCTTCCCGATGAAGGCGAACCTGCCGCAGCGCGAGCCAGAGGTGCTGGCGCGCTGGCAGGCGATGGACCTCTACGGCATGATCCGCACGGCCCGCTCCGGGGCGGCGAAGTTCATCCTGCACGACGGCCCGCCGTACGCCAACGGCGACATCCACATCGGCCATGCGCTGAATAAGATCCTCAAGGACGTCATCATCCGGTACAAGACGATGCGCGGGCTGGATAGCCCGTACGTGCCAGGGTGGGACTGCCATGGGATGCCGATCGAGCACCAGCTCTTCAAAGAGCTGCAGCTCACCAAGGCGCAGATCGGGCAGACCGAGTTCCGCGCCAAGGCGCGCGCGTACGCCGAGCGGTACGTGGGCATCCAGCGCGAGCAGTTTGCGCGGCTGGGCGTGCTGGGTGATTGGACGCGGCCGTACCTGACCATGGCGCCGGACTACGAGCGGACCATCCTGCGCGTCTTCCGCGAGCTGGTGGCGGCCGGCTACGTCTACCACGGCAAGAAGCCGGTGTACTGGTGTGCCACGTGCGAGACCGCCGAGGCCGAGGCTGAGGTCGAGTACGAGGACCGGCATGACACCTCGATCTACGTGAAATTTCCGGTCCTCACGCCGCCGCGCAACCTGCCGGAGGAGGTGCGCGAGCTGTTCGCGCATCCTGAACGGCTGGCCGTCGCGGTCTGGACCACCACACCCTGGACCCTGCCGGCCAACGTGGCGCTGAGCTTCAACCCGCACGCAGTGTACGTCATCGTGCGCGCCGAAGGCTGGAGCCATGACCTGATCCTCTCCGCCGACCTGGCCCCGAAGATGCACCAATTGCTGGCGGCGCATCCGGAAGAGCTGGGCCGGTTCGAAGGCCGGCAGGTGCTGGGGCTGACGTGCCGGTCGCCGGTGTCTGGCCGAGCCTCGGTGGCTGTGCTGGATGACGGCGTGTCGATGGCCGAAGGCACCGGGGTGGTGCACATCGCCCCTGGCCATGGGCAGGAAGACTTTCTGATCGGGCAGCGGGAGAAGCTTGAGACGCTCTCGCCGGTGGATCACCAGGGCAAGTTCACCGCCGAGGTGCCGGACTATGCCGGCGTGTCGGTGTTCGACGCCAACCCGAAGATCATCCAGCGGCTGGCGAAGGACGGGCTGCTGCTCTGCCAAGAAGTCATCGCGCACTCGTACCCGCACTGCTGGCGGTGCAAGCAGCCGGTGATCTTCCGCGCGACTCCGCAGTGGTTTCTGGGCATCAACGCGCACGGCTTGCGCCAGCGGCTGCTCGCCGCTGCCAAGACGGTGGAGTGGATCCCGCCGGTGGGCTTGAACCGGATGGCCGGCATGCTGGAGACGCGCCCGGACTGGTGCCTCTCACGCCAACGGTACTGGGGCACCCCGATCCCGGTGCTGCACTGCGCAGCGTGCGAGCGGCCGCTGCTGGATGCTGCCGTGATCCAGCAGATCGAGGGCGTGTTGGCGAAGCGGGGCGTGGATGCCTGGTTCACCGCGCCGCCGGATGAGCTGGCCCCCGGAGCGAGGTGCCCGCAGTGCGGAGGCACCGAGCTGAAGAAGGACACGAACATCCTTGATGTGTGGTTCGATTCCGGCGTCAGCTATGAGGCGGTGTTGGCGGCGCGGCCTGAGTTAGGCCGGCCGGCCGACCTGTACCTGGAAGGTTCGGACCAGCACCGCGGCTGGTTCCAGGTGTCGCTGATCCCCTCCGTCGCGTTGCAGGCCCAGGCGCCATACCGGCGCGTGCTGACGCACGGGTTCGTGGTGGACGGGGACGGGCGGAAGATGTCCAAGAGCGTCGGCAACGTGGTGGCTCCCCAAGACGTGATGCAGCGCTACGGCGCGGACATCCTGCGGCTGTGGGTAGCGTCGGTGGATTACCGGGAAGATGTCCGCATCTCCGAGCCGATCCTGCAGCAGGTGGCGGAGATATACCGCAAGCTGCGCAATACCTTCCGGTACTTGCTCGCGAACCTGGCCGGGTATCAGCCGGGTTCAGCCCCGGCCGAGATGCCGGAATTAGACCGGTGGGCGCTGCACCGGACCCGCGAGCTCCACGCCGAGGTGACCCGGGCATATGAGGCCTACGAGTTCCATGAAGTCCTGCGCGCGCTCTACCAGTTCTGCGTGCAGGACCTGTCTGGGTTCTACCTGGACGCGCTGAAAGACCGGCTCTACACGGAGGCGGCAGCCTCGCCGGCGCGTCGGTGCGCGCAGCGCGCCCTATATGTTATACTCACCTTCTTAGTGCGCAGCGTCGCTCCAGTGGCCGCGGTCACCTGCGAGGATGTGTGGGACCAGATGCGCGCCGCCGGCTGGGTGACGGAGCCGTCGGTGCACTTGGCGGCCTGGCCCGAGGCGCCGGAGGAAACGCTGGACGCCTCCGGCGTGGCCCGGTGGACGAAGTTTCGCGCCGTGCGCGAGGCGGTGATGAAGGCGCTGGAAGAGCAGCGCATCGCCCGCGTGATCGGCAGCCCGCTGGACGCCCGGGTGACGCTGGTGGCCGACCCGGAGCTGGCCCGGTTGTGTGAGGCGCACCGGCAGACGCTGGCCGAGGCGTTCGTCGTGTCTGAGATCCTCATCCAGGCCGACGGCGCCGGTGTGACCGATGTGCCTGGGCTGCGGCAGGTGATCGTGGAGCGTGCGCCGGAACAGAAGTGCGCCCGCTGCTGGAAGCACGTCGGCGACGTGGGGATGGATCCGGCGCACCCGGGGCTGTGTGCGCGGTGCGTGCGTGTCGTGGTAGCAACACCGGTGTGAGGATGACCTTGACCAAAGCGCAACTCAAAGCGTTCAAGAACCTGCTCGTCGTGGAACGGGCCCGGTGCGCGGGGGAGATCAAGTCGATCGCCCACGACGCGTCCAAGAGCCCGCGGGATGCGTCGGGCGATCTCTCTGCCTACACCATCCACATGGCGGACATGTCCTCGGACACGGCCGAGCGCGAGTTGTCGATGAACATCGTCTCGAGCGAGCAGGCGGTGCTGTACCAGATCGACGAGGCGTTGAAGCGGATCGATGACGGCGCGTATGGCGCCTGCGAGTCGTGCGGCAAGGCGATCACGATGAGCCGGCTCCGGGCCGTCCCATACGCGTCGCTGTGCATCACATGCCAGCGCGTCAAAGAGCAGAAGCCACGGTAACCGCGCGGCCGAAATACCGCACTGGGGCATGCCGCCTTACCGTCGTCAGCGGCATCGTCCTCATCCTTGATCAGCTCACCAAGCTCGCCGTCCAGCGCTCCTTCACCCCAGGCGACTCCATCCCCCTGCTGTCGCCGGTCCTGTCGCTGACCTATGTCCAAAATACCGGCGCTGCGTTCGGCTTGTTCAGGGGCCAACAGACGCTCTTCATCGTGCTGGCGGTCGCGATCGGGGTCTGGATTGTGCGCGAGGTCCTGGCTGGGCCGCCGCCAGGCGCGGCCGCAGCCTGGGCCCTCCCGCTCATCTTAGGCGGCTCCCTCGGCAACCTCATGGACCGGCTCCGGTTCGGTCACGTCGTGGACTTCATCGACGTCCACGTGTGGCCGGTGTTCAACGTCGCCGACTCGGCGATCACGGTCGGCGTCGCCTTGCTGCTCTGGGGCGCGCTCAGGCCGCGGCAGGACTAACGATGCACCGGATCCTTTTCGCGTGGGGGCCGTTCGTCCTCTTCAGCTACGGCCTCAGCCTTGTGGTCGGGTTCCTCGCGGCCACGTGGCTCGCCCGCCGCGAAGCGCTGCGGCACCCGTTCGAGGTGGAGGTCACCGCCGACCGGATCGTGGACTTGACGTGCCTGTTGATGCTCGGCGGCATCCTCGGCGGCCGTCTCTTCTTCGTCCTGATGCACTGGCCGGTGTACCAGCGCCATCCGTGGGAGATCCTGGCGATCTGGCACGGCGGCCTGATCTGGTACGGCGGCTTGGCCGGCGGGTTAGCGGCCGGGTGGGGCTATGCAAAGCGGTTCAAGCTCTCGCTGATCCGGGGGGCTGACCAGGTGGCCCCGTACCTGGCCTTGGCGCACGCGATCGGGCGCATCGGCTGCTTTCTGAATGGCTGCTGTTACGGGCTGCCGAGCAGCGGGTGGCTCGGCATGCATTTTCCCGGGGTGGAAGGCCGGGTCCTGCCGACGCAGTTGTTTGAATCGGTCGGCCTCTTTCTCTTATGTATGGTCCTGTTGGCGCTGCGCCGTCCGCTGCGCCGTCCGGCCGGGCGCCTGTTTGGCTGTTATCTGGCTTCCTACGCGGTCCTGCGGTTCGCGCTGGAGTTCCTGCGCCAGCAGCCCATGATCTGGAGCGGGCTGACCCTGCAGCAGCTCATCAGCCTTGCGATGTTCGTGGCCGGCCTGGTGTTCCTGCTGCGGCGCTCCGGCGAGGCTGCCTCGTGATGCCGCGGGTCTACCGGCTGGAAGTCGGATCCGGGGAAGCCGGCCTGCGGCTGGACCGGTACCTGGTCAAGCATGTGGCTGCATCCGTATCGCGCAGCATGATCCAGCGCGGGGTCCGGGAAGGGCTGATCCAGGTGAGCGACCGCCCAGCCAAGCCGCATTACAAGCTCCGCGCCGGAGACATGATCGTGGCGCGGTTCGAAGAGCTGGGCGCGCTGCCGTCGAAGCTGGACGTGCAGCCGCAGCCCATTCCCTTGGAGATCGTCTACGAGGATCACCACGTCCTGGTGGTCAACAAGCCTGCGGGGTTGGTCACGCATCCGGCGCCTGGGCACTGGGATGGCACGCTGGTCAATGCGCTGCTGTGGCATTTTGCCCAGGGACAAGGGACAGGGGATAAGGGACAGGGGTTGCCAAGGGCAGGGATTGTCCACAGGCTCGACAAAGACACGTCAGGGCTCTTGCTCGTGGCGAAAACCGCTGAAGCGCACCACCTGTTGTCCAAGCAGCTCAAGAGCCGCGAGATGAGCCGCCGGTACCTCGCACTCGTCGAAGGCCACCTGCCGTTGGACGCCGGCACCGTCAATGCCGCCATCGGACGGCATGCCACGCACCGCAAGCTGATGGCCATCCGCCACATCGGTGGCCGTGATGCGCGAACACACTATCACGTGCTGCGCCGAGGCCGCGTGTCCGCGCAGTCCATAGTCCATGGTCCATGGTCCATGGACCAGCAGGCAGACTTCCTTTATACCGCGCTCGAGCTGGCTCTGGAGACCGGGCGGACGCACCAGATCCGCGTCCACATGGCGCATGTGGGCCATCCGGTGGCCGCGGACCTGACGTACGGCCGACGCCCGCCGGTGTTTTGGCAGGCGCTCGGCCTGACGCGCCAGGCGCTGCATGCCTGGAAATTGAAGTTCACGCATCCCGCGACCCGCCGGCCGGTCGAGTTGACCGCGCCGGTGCCGGATGAGCTGAAGCGATGGCTTCCAACGAGTGACTAGTGAACAGTGACTAGTGATTAGTGGATGATTAAGAACTTCCAAGAATTGAAGGTTTGGGAAAAAGCAGACAACCTGGCTCACGATATCTTTCGTCTCTCCAATAGCTTCCCCCAGAAGTACCAGTACGATCTCACATCTCAACTTCGAAGAGCAGCGCTGTCGGTACCGGCAAATATCGCTGAAGGCTCAGCATCACCGCATACGAAAGAATTGCTCCAGTTCATCACCGTGGCAAGGCGATCGACCGCTGAAGTGAAGTACTTCTTGCACTTTGCCCATCGGCAGAGCTTAATCGAGGAAAACGAGCGACGCCGTCTTACAGATGGCTACGATGAGGTGCATCGAATGCTCAACGGCCTTGCCAGTTCATTGCGACAGCGCCGCAACGGTCGAATATGAAAGCTTTCCGGTCCGTGTTCTGGCTTTTAATCTTCACTAGTCACTATTCACTAGTCACCAGTCACTGCCTTGCCGAGGTTCCCAGGACGATCCACTATCAGGGCCGTCTCAGCGCCGACACAGGCGTGCCGCTGACCGGGGATGTACGCGTGACGCTGCGGCTGTATACGGCCGCCGGCGGCGGCCAGGCGCTCTGGACGGAAGACCATGAGGTCTCACTGGCCAAGCTCGACAACGGGTTCTTCAGCGTGGACTTAGGGTCCAAGACGCCCTTCAACGATACGGTGGATTTCAACACGCCACTGTGGCTGACGACCGAGGTCAATGGGGAAGGGGAGCTCTCGCCCCGGCAGCTGCTCTCGGCTGTCAGCTACGCGATCAACGCTGATCTGCTGGACGGGCTGGATTCGACCGCGTTTCTGGCCGCCGCCGCGGCGGCCGTGCCGCCGGAGGTGAGCCGGCTCGGCGAGGCCATCGAATCACCCGAAGTGGCGGACGGCACGTTGACCGCGGCCGACACCGCGGATGACTTCTTGACCGCCGGCGCCGGGGCGGCCGTGACTAAGACCGGCGCGTCCTGGCAGATCAGCGCACCGGGTGTTCCGGCCGGACCGGCAGCGGCCCGGGCGAGTGCCGGCGCCTCCAACGCGGTGACGATCGGCACCGGCGCCGACACTGAGCTGGCTTCGGTCAGCCTGACGACGGCCTCTGCCGCCTCCGCGGTGCTGGTGCTGGCGACCGTGCAGCTCAACCACGCCGCCAACCCGAATGACAAGACCGTGGATGTGAAGCTGTTCCGCAACGGGGTCCAGCTGGACGGCAGCTGGAGGGGCAGGATCGGCACCGCGAACCGGGCGATCTCTGAGCTGCCGGTCACGCTCCATGCCTATGACACGCCTGGGGCCGGCCCGATGACATTTTCGGTCAAAGCGCGGTCAAGCGCTGCCGGGGCGCAGGCCACCGTGCGCCGGCTGACCGTGATAGAATTACCCTAGTACCTAATAGAGGAGGGGCGCATGAAACAGTTGGGGATTGCGGTCGTGTTGGCCGGTGGGCTGTTGTTGGGGCAGGGAGCGTGGGCTGCGGACGAGGCGAAGCCCAAGGCTGTCGAACCGCCGGAAACAGTGGTGCACACCTTCACTGATGAGGCCCAGATGACCGCCTTCGCCGAGCTGTGGCGGCAGCGGCAGAGCGCGGTGCTGCGCATGAGCGTACTGCAGGCGTACTGGAATGAAGAACAAGCCGTGATCACGCAGGTCAATGGGCGGCTCACGCAGGACTACCACGTCGATCCTGCAAAAAATTACTCGCTGGATACCCAACGGCGCGTCCTGCTCGAGCAGCCGGCGCCGGCGACCGAGCCTGGCCCCGTCGGGCAAGGAAGTCCCAGCGCCGCAGGCGGAGTCCCAGCCGCTCCCAAGGGTGGCGAGGCCAAAAAACCGTGACCGTGTCTTGACGCGATTCGCGGAGGTCAGGCATACTTTAACCGTTCGCTGAAGGAAGTCGTGTTTCGGCCCTACTGAAACGCTACACCGGGAGTAATCCCGGGTCGGAAAGCTACGGGTCCGTCAGAGATCGTTGGCGGATCGCCGGGCTGCCAAAGGGGGAAACGTGAACAGCTTCACAGACCTGCCAGGCATGCATGGGGCAGGTCTTTTTTGTGCCTTGGGTTGTGCCCTTTTTGGGCGCGAGCGTGCCCAGGGAGGGAACAGCCATGCTTGAGGCCTTAGTTTCCTCCCGCATCCGCCGGCAGCTCTTCGAATACCTCCTGGCCCACCCGGCCGACCGGTTCTACCTGCGCGGACTGGCCAAAGACCTCGGGCTGTCCATCAGCCCGCTCCGGCGCGAGCTCAAGCGCCTGGAGCATTCCGGCATGCTGCGCGCATCTTACGAAGGCAATATCCTCTTCTATCACGTGGATACCAGCTCCCCGGGCTACCGGCAGCTCGCCGGGGCAGGCCAGTCCCCGGTTCCGGCGTTCGCAGCGGCGATGCCGATGCTTGCCGCGGCCGGGGTTGGGGCGATCCCGGTTGGCATCATCCGGCATGAAGCCCAGATCGCGACCGCTCGCCGGCTCTGGCCCATCGTGCTGGCCACGGTCTTGGGCTTGGCCGGCATGGTGGCGACCGTGGATCTTTCGCTCCGTGCGATGACGCACCAGTCACTTTTGCCGCGCGCCGCATCCATTGCCTCGCCTGCAGCAGCGTCCACTGGCTCCGGCGTGATGCGCGGCCGCCGGTGGCAGGTCGTGCCCGGCACCTTCGGCGGCGGCTTCTCCAATGCCGCAGAACCCTCGCAGGCTTTCTGATGCGCGCCCTGCGGTTCGTGCTGGCCTTCGCGCTGTGGTCCACGTCACTCGCGCCGCTGCCGTTTCTGGGTGCGACGACGGCGCACGCCGCTGTGCCCTGGATGATCAACTACCAGGGCCGGTTGACCGACGCCGGCAACAGCGCGGTGACCGGCACGTATACGATGACGTTCCGGCTCTACGACGCCGCGACCAGCGGTGCTGAGCTCTGGGAAGAGCAGCAGACCGTGACCCTGGCTGAGCCGGATTCCGGCATCTTCAACGTGGTGCTGGGCGCGGTCGAGGAGCTGTCTACGGTCAACTTCAACAACCCGGTCTGGCTCTCGGTCCAGGTGGCTGATGACACCGAGATGACGCCGCGCCAGCGACTGACCGCGGTCGGCTATGCCATGAACGCTGACCTGGTGGACGGGCTGAACTCAACCGCCTTCCTCCGAAGCGACACAGACAGCTCCAGCTCCGGCAAGCTGACCCTGACCTACTCTGGCAATGCCTTCCTGGTTAAGCCGTCCACCGATCCGGCGGCGGACACCAAGCTCATCGACGTGCAGAACGCAGCCGGCACCAGCAAGTTCAGCGTGGATATCGAAGGCGACACCACCACCGCCGGCAACGCGACCGTGGCCGGCAACCTTACTGTCAGCGGCACGATTTCCGGCACCTTAAGCGGCAGTTCAGGCATGACCGGCACGACCAGCACCACATGGACTGTGGACTCGGACGCGACCGGCACCGAGCCGGCCAGCGGGGCCGGATTCGTGATCGAGGGCGGCAGCGGAGACGTGACGCTGGGCTGGGATGCGACCAACGACCATCTGGCCCTGGACAAAGACTTCAGCCTCAGCGCCCAGAAGGCGCTGCGGTTTGCGGATGCCGACTCCTCCAACTACATGGCGCTCAAGGCGCCGGCGACCGTTAGCAGCAATATCACCTGGACGCTGCCCAGCGCCGATGCCACAGTCAGTGGCCAGGCGCTGACCTCTGACGCGGCCGGGACGCTGTCCTGGACCACGGTGGACACCAGCACGGCAGATGATGCGCCGACCAGTGCGAGCTACCTCACCTTGGGTGCTGATGCCGTGCTCTCCGCGGAACGCGTGCTGACCGAGGGCAATTACCTGGACCTCACGGACGCCGGCGCCAATGGGGCCCTGACTCTGGCCATGGATCCGACCGAGGTCGGGTCAGTGACGTGGGGCACAACCGGCGCGACGTGGACGTTCGCGACCGGCGCCACAAATCCCACGATCGCCTGGAGCAGTGGTGCGCTGGATATTGACGCGAACATGACGGTGGATGATCTGGCGTGCGAGTCAGCCGGCTGCCTCGGTGCTGCCGAGTTGGGCACCGACAGCGTGGCTGCGGATGAGATCGCCACCAACGCCGTGGGCGCGGCCGAGATTGACGCGAACGCGGTCGGCAGCTCGGAATTGGCCGTCTCCGGCGTCTCCGCGGCCACGTATGGCAGTGCGACCCAGGTGCCGGTCATCGCGGTGGATGAAGACGGCCGCATCACCTCGGCCTCGAGCTCCTCCATCACGATCACGGATGCCGGCGCTGGCACCACCAGCTCGACGTTCACGATCGACAACGATGCGGTCGGGACCGAGCCGGCCAACGGCGCCGGGCTCGTCATCGAGGGCGGCAGCGGGGACGTAACCGCGACCTGGGACGCCACAAATAACTGGCTGGCGGTGAACAACGATGTGACGATCGACACCGCTGCGTACAGCCAGGCGAATGCGACGGGCGGCCTGCACATCGCGGTGGACCCGTCAGCGGCCAACTCGGACGGCGTCCTCTACCTGGGGCGGGACAGCGACGAGACCGGTGGCTGGGGCACCCTGCGGTTCAACAGCACCAATGACAAGCTGACGTGGAACGGCGCAGAGTTCGAGGTGGAGGGCGACAGCCCCGCCTATATGTCCTTCAGCGCCAGCTCGGACCCCAACAGCCGGTACTCGTGGAAGTACGACCCGGACCCTGACGCGACCGCCAACAAGTGGCTTAGCTTCGTCCAGACCACCTCCGGCACGGAGACGGAAATCGTGCGTTTCGCCACGGACGGATCGATCGGCGTGCAGGGCCAGGGCGGGACGATCCGCGACGTGATCGGCGCCGGCGGCAAGTTCAAGGCCCCCACCAAAAACCTGCTGCGCAACGCTTCGTTCGAGTCGCCGGATCCAGGCGGTTGGCAAGACTTGAACGGATCTTTCACCGGGTTCCAGGGCATCATCTCGGCGCCGGGCACGTACAAGTTCGGCAGCAAGGCGGTCCGGGTCATGGACGGCGACACGAGCAACGTCCGCGGCATCAAGCAGGTCCTGATGAACCCGGACCAGTACAAGGGCGAGCTCATGACGCTGAGCGTCTGGGCCAAGACTTCCAGCGGGACGGCCAACGCCTCGATCGGATTCAACGACGGCGTGACCGCGGCCGGGAGCAGCTTCTCGAACATCGCCGTGACTTCCGCGTACCAGCAGTTCATCTACACGTTCCCGGTCGCGGCGACCGCATCCACGCTGGAGGTCATGCTCCTCGGCGCGCCCTCCGGCAACAGCGACGGCACGCAGACCAACGGCGCCACCGAGATCTACTACGATGGCGTGACGCTGGCCCGCGGGCCGCTGGTCATGGACTTCGGCCCGGGTGTGCTGACGGATGAAGGCGAGCAGACCATCTATGGCGACCTGACGATTATGGCCGATAAGAACCCGAACGAGCCGGGCGCCATCGGGACGCTGGCCTTCGGTAAGCCCTTCGGCATCGCGCCAGGCGCGTTCGATCCGAGTGCGAAGACCTTGAAGTGGGTCAAGGACAACGAGCGGTTCGAGTTCAACCAGAACATGCTCATCACCGGCTCCACCGGGGCGCCGCCTATAGGCACCAGCCACAAGACGCTCCTGCAGCTCGGCAATGCGCTGGGGAGCGTCGATGCTGGCGGCGCGGTGATCGGCAGCAACGCTGCGAACGGGTACGCCGGCGATTTCGTCGAGTTCGAGGTCAACGGGGTCCAGAAGTTCCGGGTGGATGAAAACGGCAACGTCACCGCGGCCGGCACCATCACCGGCGCCGGCGGCACCGGATCCGGCACCGTGACGAGCGTCGGATTGTCGGCTCCGCCTGAGTTTACGGTCTCCAACTCTCCGGTTGAAGGGGCCGGGACGCTGACCTTGACCAAGGTCAACCAGAACCCGAACCTGGTCTACGCTGGCCCGGCGTCCGGCGGGGCGGCTGCGCCGACCTTCCGCGGGCTGTTGGATGAGGACATCCCAGACACGATCACCGCGTCGAACTACATCCAGCTTCAGGGCGCCACCCCAGGCACCCAGCAGACTGGGAACCTCAACATCTCCGGGACAGGCATCCTTGGCGGCAATTTCGATGTCAGCGGCGGGGTGGCCGTCGGCAGCGGCGCCTCCATCGATGCCCGCTACATGGCCAACTTAGACGGTGCGGTCAGTGGCACCACCTGTCTAACGCTGGGGACATCATGTGCAGCGATCATGGCGGTGCCGGATTTCTCGTCAACCGGTACCAGCGCGTATGTCACCGGCCTGTATCTCGCGCCTGAACTCACCAGCTCTGGTAGTGCCGTGAGTCTGAGCAGCTTGACGCTGGCGGCGCCGACCGATACGAGCTCCGGCAGCGCGACGGTCGCCACGGGGCTCTATTTCCCCTCAGATATCACCGTAGGCACCAGCGGCAACCGGTTTATTTTCCAGAACGCGAGCGCTGCCTCCACGGCGGTGAACGTGCTCGGCGGCCGGACCAGCATCGGTAGCGGCGGGGATCCGGCGGCCGGCGTGTCGCTGGATGTGGCCGGCAGCATCCTGCAGAAGGCGACCGTGGCCCCGACGCTGAAAGGCTCGGTGATTGACGCGACGAACCTCGCCGGCGCCGAGGATGTCTACGTGCTGGGCAAGTATGCGTACGTCATCGCCAACGTCCCGGCGAGCACGTCTGATCGGTTCACGATTGTGGACATCGCCAATCCTGCCTCGCCGGCGGTCAAAGGCTCGCTGGCCTCAACGAATTTCAATGATCCGGGCGAAGTTATGGTCGTAGGGCGCTATGCCTATGTGACCGGGCAGACCGCTGACCGGCTTTCCATCGTGGACATCTCCAACCCGAACAGCCCGTCCATCGTCGGCTCGATCACCAGCGCGTCGTTGGATGGCGCGCGGGCGCTCTGGGTCTCCGGCCGGTACGCCTATGTCGGGGCCAAGAACAGCAACCTGTTGGCGGTGATTGATGTCGCGAATCCTGCGGCCCCGGTGATGGTCGGGTCTGTCCAAGACAACACGATCCTGAACAGCATCTGGGAGATCACCGGGCAAGGGAACTACGTGTACGCTGGGACCTATGACAGCGATGCCAATTACGATGACTATTTCTCGGTCATCAATGTAGCCAACCCGGCCAGCCCCAGCATTGCGGGCAGCCTGCTCACCGTGAATGCCGGCGAGTACATGTATGTCGAGGGGATGGCGGTCAGCGGGAAATACGTCTACTCGGGCAATGTAGGGGGGTACATGCTCGATGTGACCGACGTCTCCAACCCAGCTGCGCCTGTGTGGGTCACGAGCTTCACCATTTCGACCATGCGCGGTGGATTGGCGTTCGGCGATCGCTACGTCTACGCGACAGATACCGGCGGCTATACGGTCCCGGTGAGCGGCATGTTAGCCATCGATGTGTCGAACCCGGCCAGCCCTGTATCCGCGGGACAGTACTCCACCGGTGCCGGCGGCAACGTGACCAGTATCTTTGTCGCAGGCCAGTACGCGTATCTAACGGATACCTCCTTGAATAAGCTCAGCATTGTCAGTCTCACCGGCCTTGACGCGCCCACCATCAATACCGGCTCACTAAGCACCTACAACCTCGACATCTTCGGCAACGCGCAGGTGGCGAACGACCTCTCGGTCGGCAACAGCCTGAGCGTTGGCGCCGGCGGCATCCTCTCGGCGGGCGATATCGCCGTCATGGATGGCAAGCTGCTCGATCTCTCCAGGATCAATGCCAGCTCCATCACCGAAGGCCTGAAGCTGCCCCAGGCCACTGCCTGCACTTCGTCCACGGCTGAGGGCCAGATCTGTTGGGACACGGACAATGAAAACCTGTACGTGGGCACTGCCGCAGGCGCGCAGCTCGTGGGCGGCGTCAGCGACGGGACCGGCACGGTGACCAGCGTGGCGACCGGCCGGGGACTAGTGGGCGGTACCATCACAACGACCGGCACGCTTGCGCTGGACTACTCGGCGAGGCTGGTGGATAGCCCGGCCTACGCTGCAGGGGAAGTGACCTTTGCGGATGAGACCACGCCCGGGCTGTTCTTTGAGGGCCCGACCAACGACACTTTTGAGGGCCTGCTGACCGCCAGCCCTACGGCCTCGGATAAGACCTGGACCCTGCCGGATGCTTCCGGCACGGTGGCCGTTAGCGCCACCGCGCCCGTCACGCTCTCGGCGGCCGGAGCGATTGGCCTGACGCAGAGCGGGATCACCGCTACCAACCTGGCCTCGGCCTGTACGGATGCCCAGGTGCTGGGGGGCAATGCGGCCGGCACCGGGGTGGAGTGCCAGACTGATGACGATGCCCCTGATGCCGCGGACTTCGGGGCCTTGACCGGCGGCACCGGCATTGACAACACCGCCGGCACCCTGGACTTTGACGCGACCGAGCTGACCGGCCTGGTTTGGTCCAACAACGGCTCAGCTTCCTTCACGCACACGTACAACGTCTCCACCGGGACTGATCCGATCATCAGCTTTGGCAACAACCTTATCAACATCACCGCCGGCAACCTGGATGTGGATGGCACCATCACGGTTGGGGCTCAGGGCCAGACCCTCGATACCCCGGCGGCCGGGGTGATCTCAACCTCCGGCGACTTGCGGGTGGTGGGAAATGACATCCAGGATTCCAGCGGAGATCCCCGCTTGACCTTCGGTGCTGGGGCGCTCACCACCTTGCCGGACAGCGTTATACTAGGAGATTTTTCCACGACCTGGGATCTCACAGACTCGCTGTGGGCGCTTGGGGCCAATGGTCGCCTGGTCGCGTCGGCGCTGCGCTTGCCGGTGGCAGGTGGAGGAGGGCTCGCGCCGGTGCTGGACATGGCGCAGGGGACGACTGCGGCCCCAGCGCTTCGGGTCTCCGGCGGAGTGCAGGCGCTCGGCAACCTGGACACCCCCTTCGGCGGCATCGGCCGGTTCCAGAACGTGCTGCTGTACTCTGAGGCGTTCAACGACGCGACGTGGGCCAAGTCCGCCTCCACGACCTCCACGACCGACACGATCGTGGCGCCAGATGGGACCACGACCGCTGAGGCGGTCACCTTTGCCGACACCAGCGCGACCAAGGACACGATCGAGCAGGACTCGAACGTCAGCGCCGGCTCGGTCCAGTTCACTGGCTCGGTGTGGCTGAAGGTCGCCTCCGGCACCCTGAACGCCCGCCTCGGCGTGATTGATGAGGCTGGCACTCCGGTGGGCACCTACGCGACTGCGGCCCTGACCACCACCTGGCAACGCTTCCAAGTGGCCCACACCTTCTCCAGCGGCACCGGCACCGTCCACCTGATCGTGGATGAGAACGGCAACACCTCCAGCCAGACCATCCATGCTTGGGGCGCGCAGCTGGAGTCCGAGGTGGGAACCGCGGGGGTGTATGCCAAAACCGGAGCAACGGCCATCCGGTACCAGCGCCAGGGTCTGCCTGGCGCGTACGCCTACAGCCTCTATGACATCAACCGCGACAGCTACATTAATTCGCTGGACAAAGATTTTGTGCTTGCGCGCGTCGGGTGCGCCTCCGGCGCTGCATGCTGGACCACGGTCTATGGCGTGGATGCGCATGGGAATGCTCTCATGGGCCAGCATGGGGACGTGACCAACGACGGGGCGGTCAGCCTCGGCGACGATGTCGGTGCGATCCTTGGCAACTATACCGTCACGGACAGAGCCATGGCAGACGGCGAACTGCTGGATATGAGCGCCATTGATATGAGCGGCACTGGCGAAGGCCTCAAGCTGCCCCAGGCGACTTCCTGCGCCGCCGGCACCGCCGAGGGCCAGATCTGCTGGGACACGGACAATGACGCCTTGTACGTGGGGAATAGCGCCGGCGTCACCGCGATCGGCGCCGGCGGGGGCGGCGGAGACGTGCTCTCCACCGGCACGAACACCTTCACCGCAACGACGGCGTCCCCCATTAAGATCAAGCCTGCGAGCGCGCCGACCGCCAACACACTCCTGCTCGACATGCAGGCGACCGGGGCGGGCACGACGAACTTCAGCGTGGATGCCGAAGGTGATGTTGCGGCGAACTCCCTCACGCTGACCACCGCGCTCACCGATGCCAATGTCAACGACACCCTGACCGCGTCCATCTTCAAGGGCAGCGGGACCGCGACCGATGCGGTGGACCTGGCCACGGCTGAAGTTGCCGGCACGCTGCCGGCGGCCAGCGTGGGTACGGGCAGCTTCACCATCACCGGCGGGACGATTGACGGGGCAACCGTGGGCGCCACGAACCCCACGACCGGCGCGTTCACCACGCTCACGGTAGGCGGCAATCAAACGATGACTCAGGGTGCGGACCGGACCATTGTTGTGGGGACGAACACCACGGCGAATGCCAATGGCTACGCCCTGCTGCTGCAGGGTGGCCAGGCCGGGGCAGCCAGTCCTGACGGCGGGGCAGGCGGCAGCGTCAAGATTGACCCGGGTGCAAAGACCACGTCTCCGCCGCTTGGGAAAAGCGGCGATGTCTTGATCGGCTCTGTGCGGGATGCCTACCTGGGCGTCGGCGTGACATCGGCGAGCACCCGGTTGTCGCTGAAAGGCACCGGCTCAGCCAACGGCATCACCTTCAACGATGCAGGCACCGGCCCAGCTAATCTGTACCACTCGGTTACCGATACGCTGAAGACCGACGACAGCTTGGCGGTCGCCGGCAGCCTTGGAATCGGCGGCACGGCGCTGGTGGGCGGAGGCATCGGTGCGCTGAGCGCCTGGACCGTCAATAGCAACGCGCTGCCGGCGGCCCGCTACCGCCATGCGAGCGCTGTGGGTAAGGGCTATGTCTACGCCATCGGCGGCGGCAATGCCGGGGGCGCGTATGACACCGTCTACAAGGCCAAGGCCAACGCGGACGGCACGCTGGGCGCCTGGGCTGCGACGACCGCACTGCCGGCCCAACGCTTCTACCCCACGGCCGGCGTGGCCAACGGCTACCTGTACGTGCTCGGCGGCCAGCTGGGTGGGTCGGCCCAGAGCACCGTGTACTACGGCAAGATCAACGAAGACGGCACGATCACCGCCTGGTCCACGGCGACGGCGGGGTTGCCAGCCGCGCGGGCAGAGCACTGCACCGCGGTGGCCAACGACTACCTCTACGTCATCGGCGGCTCGCCTGGCGTGAGCACGGTCTACTACGCGAAGCCGGGGGCTACCGGCGACATCGCGTCCTGGACCACGAACGCGACCGCCTTGCCGGCGAGCCTCTACGATATGGGCTGTGTCGCGAGCAACGGCAACGTCTATGTGCTGGGCGGTTACACCGCTGCCGGCAGCGCGGTCGCGACCGTCTACTATGGCACGCCCAACGCCTCGACCGGTGCCATCCCCTCGTGGACTACGAACGGCGCGCCCCTGACCGCGGCCCGCTACTACCTGGCTGCGGCCGCAACCAACGGCTACCTCTACACGTTGGGCGGTGCAAACTCAGACGGCTCACCGACGACCACGGTCTACTACGGCAAGATCGCTTCGGATGGCTCGGTGGCATCGTGGACGACCAACGCGAACGTCCTTACCGTCAGCCGGGCGGACCACAGCGCCGCGGCAGCCAACGGGTTCATCTACGTGATGGGCGGTGACAGCGGCGGGCAGGGCACGACCGTGCACTATGCCAACGCGCTGCCGCTGCATGTCGGCGGCGAAGCCACAGTGCAGGGCACCCTACACGTGGGCGGCAATCTGGAGGTCGGCGGCTCATTGACCATGCCCGGCGGCACGCTCCTGGACCTGTCGTCGGTTGCGCCGGACACCGCCACCGAAGGTCTGCTGCTGCCACAAAGCACCGTGTGCACCTCGGCGACCGCCGAAGGCCAGGTGTGCTGGGACACGGACAACGACACGATGTACGTCGGCAACGGCGCGACCACCGCCGCGGTCGGCGTCAGCCCGTTGACCTCCTCCGGTGGCGTGGTGGACTACACGACCTCGACTGACCGGCTGCGGCTGCGGCTCGGGGAGACCGGGGACCAGGGCTTGGAGATCGAAGGCATTGGCGGCCAAACAGCGAACTTCCTACAGATTGACGCGAACACGACCGACACGCAACCGAAGGTCGCCATCGACAAAGACGGAAAACTGCAGTTCGGCGCCGGCGGCAGCACGGCCGTGGACACGAACCTGTACCGCTCGACCGCGAATTCTTTGAAGACGGATGATGGGTTCATCGCCAACACGGTGCAGGGCGGGGCAAACGCCAGCGGCTGGTCATTGACCCAAGGAGTCTTGGGCGCGCCGTCCGTGACCAGCGCAAACGACTGCACCTACGGCTGTTACGGCATGGTGAGCGTTCCTTACTCGAACAACCCGACGAACCCTGCCAACGTGATCGGCTATTATACCCGCCCGGAAACCGCCGCCGTCTCTTTTACCCAACCGGGGGTTATGGGCATGTGGATTGCCGATCCAGTGAAGGGAGCAGGGTCTACCATCACGAACAACACCGGCCTCTACATCGGTGACATGACGGTCGGGACGGTGACGAACAACGAGATCGAGTTCGGAGGCCTCACACCGTCGATCAAGATGGCTGATACCGGAACGTTGACCATCAACGACGGCACCAACACCTTGATGACCCTTGCCGATGCCGGCACGACCGGCACGCTCACGGTCACCGGCAGCATCGTGGTCGGCGGCGCGACCAACAAGTCCACATTCTCCTCGAGCGGCGTGCTGACCTACGCCGGCACTGCGCGGCCGCGCCGCAGCGTGGTGCTGACGCCGGCCGGCGCCATTCTGGCCAGCGGGGGTGCTGCCCAGACACTCGGCGGCACGAACTTCAAGTACTACACTGTAGACTTTGCCGACGGTTCCACCAAGGACGCGTACTGGCAGTTCACGGTGCCGGACAGCTTTGACGGGACCGTGGGCACGGTGGATGTGACGGTGTACTGGATGACCGCCGGCACCTCGGGCGACTGTCTGTGGCAGGTGGCCATGGACGGCCGGCCGGTCAACACCGCCACGGCGTATGATGCGGCGCTCCAAACCGCGGTCGCAGCCACGTTTTCCGCCAGCGGCACCGCCAACTCGCTGATCTCCGCGGCCCTGAGCTCGGTGACCAGCGGCTGGGCGGCCGGCGAGGTCGCCTCGGTGAAGGTGTCGCGCGTGGGCGCGGATGCGGCCGACACGCTGGCCTCCACCGCGAAGATCACCATGGTCAAGATCGAGTGGCTGGCCAGCGCTGAAAGCGATTGAGGCCGTGAGGGTTCGTATGCTACAGTAACAGTCTATGCACGCCTGGAGCGACGCCATCGCATGATGGAGGCTGGGGTTCCCCTTCCGCTGGTCGCTCCGACCATTCCCCTCCGCTCGTTCGCCGCGTTCTACCGTGTCACCGATGATGGCCGCAAAGTCTCCGGGCTCCGGGGGCTGGCGTACACGCTCCTGGGCGCTGCGCTGAGCGGTCTGTCCCATCCTGTCCTGGTCATCGCCAATGTGGTCGCAGTGACTAGCCTGCTACTGTTCTTCGGCGCCTACGGCAACTACTGGGATTGGCGACTGCTGCACCAATCCAACGCCACCGGGCGGCTCATCGAATCAACCGGATTGTCGCTGCGCGCAGGGCTCCTGCTGTGCATGGCGCCGTTGGCTGTGTGCGCCGCAGCGCTGAGCCTTGCCGTGTCCCACCACATCAGTCTCGTGCCGGTCACGCTGTTGGCGGTTGTGTTCAGCCTTGGCGTGGCGTACATCGGGCCGGCGGTCCGCGTGAAAACCACCCGGCTCGGATGGCTCGTGACCCCGGCGGTGGCCATGCTGCTTTTTGCCGAAGCGTGGACTGTCTCTGGCCGGTCGTTCACCGGGTTCGCCTTGGCCGTGTGCCTCTTGCTCGGGTTGTTTCAGTTGCATTTGGAGCTGTTGCACCTGCTCGATGATGCGACCCATGAGCAGGATGCGCCAGCCTGGTGCGCGCCGGCGCGGCTGCAGCGGTGGCTGCCGCGCATCTCGCGCGTCTCGGCGGTTGTAGCTGCCGCGGCTGCATGGGCGCACCCGCTGCTGTTGAACTCGATGGCGTGGAGCTTGTTCCGGGCGCGCGCCGCCGGCCGCGTGCAGCCGGAGACGCTCAACGCAGACCGGCGCGCGATCTGGCGGCCGCTGGTCGGGGCGCAAGAGTTCGCAGTGTACGCGCTCGCCGCGGTGTGGACCGCTGGGTGGGGCCGATGAGTTCGGCGCCTATGGGCCTACTGCGGCTGCTGGCCGACGCGCTCGTCGCGCTGGTCCGGCCAGGGCGCGCGTTCAGCCGGATCGGTGCACAGGCGCGGCCGCCGTACGTGCGGCTGGCAGCGTTGGTGGCGGCGTGGGGCGTGCCGTACGCGATCCTGCATTTCCGGTTCATGGAGGGCCAGTGGATGCGCCTGGCGTGGCCGCTGCTGCCGATCGTCCGGGCGCGGCTGCTGGCGTTTGTCAGCGTGTCGCTGATGAACTGGCTGTTGGCCGGTGTGGTCGTGGCCCTTATCGCGCGGCTGGCGCGCCGGCCGATGCCGCAAGGCCGGTGCGATGTGGCTGGTTTCTACCTGTGGATGGTGTGGGCGCTCATGCCGCTGGCGGACAGCGCTGCGTTCGTCGGTTTCCGGCCTTGGAGCATTGTCCTGCCGTTTCCCCACGACGTGCCGCTTATCCTCATCGGCCATGCCGCCTGGTTCTTTGCGTTTCCTTTGCTGGTGGTGGAGCTGCTCTGCTGCGCCCGCTTCTTTTTAGGCCTCTCCTGGGGGCGGGGAGCAGGGGCGTTGCTGCTGGCCGTGTTTCTTGTCGTAGCGGCGCGCATGCTCGTTGAGCCGATGCCTGGCTGGGTTGTGCGCGGGATGGGGACGGCAGGGCATCGCCTGGATCCCTGGGTGGCGCACACCATCCTGGCCTGCGGTGTGATTGTGCTGATGTTGATCGTGCGATGGGCGCTGCGCTTGCGCGCCACCCCTACTGTTGTGCCTTCCCGGCGCCTTGCGCGCCGCAGGCAACGGCTGGCCGGCACGCTGGCGGCGATGGCTGCCGGATGCTTTCTCATGGCCGGCCCAGCTTGGGCTGTGACCGTGACCTGGGATGGCGGCGGCACCGACGGCACCTGCGGCGGCGCGGCCGGCGACGGCAACAAGGCGACATGTGCCGCGAATTGGTCCGGGGATGTCGCGCCAGTGTCTGGCGATGACATCGTGTTCAACGGCACCAGCACCAAGAACTGCACCTTCAACATTGATCTGACCGGCTACTACTTCAACACGGTGTCGCTGAACGCCGGCTACACCGGCACCGTCACCCTGAGCACCACGGTCTTGATTTCAGGCGCGCTCACCTTGGTCTCCGGCACGTTTGACACCGCCAGCAACCACCTCAATTCCGCCAACTTCGCCCAAAGCGGCGGCGTGTTCAATGCCAACAGCAGCACGTACGCCATTCCGGTCAATGGGTTTGTCATCACCGCTGGCACCTTCAACGCCGGCAACAGCACCATCACATTGTCTGGTAGCAGCGGTGCTGTGAATGATGGCGGCAACACGCTGAAGAACGTGACGGTGTCAGCCGGCACGTACACGCTGACGGCGCCGCTGGACCTCAATGGGATCCTGACGATCGATGGCGGCACGCTGAACACCGGCGGCAGCAGCTATGCGGTCAACGCCGTCGGGTTCAATCAGACCAGCGGCACCTTCACCGCGAACAACAGCACGGTCACTATCGCGGGCGCCTCAGGGAACTATTTTACCCAGTCCGGCGGGGTCTTCGCGGGCGGGGGCAGCACGGTCGTGCTCAACAGCGCCGCTGGAAGCGCAAACCTGCAGGGCACAGGACTGTACAAATTGACGCTGTCCAACGCAGCGACCTACACCTTGACCGGCACGCTCACGCTCTCCGACACGCTAACCCTCTCGGCCGGTGCGCTGGATACGAGCAGTAGCGGCAATTACGCACTCAACGCCGGGAGCATCGCCTTAAGCGGCGGCACGCTGACTGCGAACAACAGCGCGATCACCATCACCGGCAGCTCCGGCACCTGGAACAAGACTGCGGGCACCTTCACGGCCGGCGGCAGCACGGTCACGCTGCAGGGGCAGGGCACGCTCACGCCGGGTGGCTCCAGCTTCAACCACCTCACCATCAATAGCACCGGCACGTACACGCTGGGCGGGGCGCTGACCGCCAACGGCGCGCTCACCATGGCCGGCGGCACGCTGGACACGAGCGCGGCCTCGAGCTACGCAGTGTCATGCGCGTCCTACTTACAAACCGGCGGCACGTTCACGAAGAACAACAGCACCATGACGGTGAGCACCGGGGACTTTAACCTCGGGGCCGGCACCTTCAGCGCCGGCACCAACACGCTGACCGTGTCGGTCGGCAGCTTCATCAACGCCGGCACCTTCACCCCGTCCACCAGCACCGTCACGCTGCAAGGCTCCGGCAAGCTGCTGCGCTCCGGCGGCGCGATCTTCAATAACCTGACGGTCAACGCCTCCGGCACCTACACGCTGGATGACGCGCTGGCGGTCTCCGGCACCTTCACGCTCTCCGCCGGCGGCCTGAATACGAACAGCGGCGTCAGCTACCCGGTGGCGATCCTCACGTACAGTCAGGGTGGCGGCACCTTTACCGCTAATGCCAGTACCATCACCTTGACCGGCGCATTCACCATCACCGCCGGCACCTTCACGGCCGGCACCAGCACCGTGAAGTTGACGTCCTCCATCGCCCAGACCTTCACGCCCGGCGGGCAGAGCCTGTACAACCTGACGGTGCAGAGCTTGGGGACGTACACCCTGGGCGGTGCGTTGACCGTCTCGAACGCCCTGACGGTGGCGAGCGGAGCGTTCAACACGAGCGCGGTCGGAACGTACGCAGTGGCCGCCGGAAGCTATACCCAGACCGGCGGAACCTGCGTCCCCAACGGCAGCACCATCACCATCACCTCCGGCGACTTCACCAAGACCGCCGGGGTGTTCACGGCCAGCGTGAGCACGCTGGCGTTCTCCGGAGGCAACGCGCAGGTCTTCACCCCCGGCGGCTCTGCCTACTACAACGTGACGGTGAACAAGTCCGGCAGCTCCGTCACCTTGGCCGGCAACCTGACGGTGTCGAACGTGCTGACCCTCACCGCAGGCGACTTGAGCGGGAGTACGTATACGATCTTTCTGGACAAATCAGGCACCGGGGTCTCGCGGCCGCTCATCGTTACCGCCGGAGCCACGTTTACTGCGAACAGCTCGACCGTGGTCCACCGTGGCGCCACGACGACCGAAGTGGCACCGCTGCAGTATTACACCCTGGTCATTGATCAGCCAGGCGTGCAGTACAACTTCGTGGCCAACAATCAAACATGGGTGTCCGGCCGGCTCATCCTGCTCGGCGCCTCCGGCAACAACATGACCCTCCGCTCCTCAAGCACCGGTGTGCAAGCCTCCCTCATTCCGAACTCTTCTGGAACCGCAATCGGCGCGTCATTTCTCGACGTGGCGGACATCAACTCGTGCACTACGGGCATCACGGCAGAGAACTCAACGAACAGCACCGGCAATGGCTGCTGGACGTTCGCCGCTGCATCGAAGACCTGGGACGGCGGCGGCACCGACGGCACCTGCGGCGGCGTGGCCGGCGATGGCAACAAGGCGACGTGCGCCGCGAACTGGTCCGGCGACACTGTGCCGGTGGCCGGAAACAGCATCCTCTTCGATGCGACCTCGACGAAGAGCTGCACGTTCGACATTGATCTGGCGGGGTATGAGTTCGGGACGTTCACCATCGCGTCCGGCTACACCGGGACGGTGACGCTTGCCTCCGACCTGTCGTTGAGCACCAGCTTGTTCTCCCTGGCCGCCGGGACCTTCAATTCCGGCACCTACTACTCCTTGACTGTGGGGCAGTACAAACAGACCGGCGGCACCTTCACCGCTGGCCCAAGCCTGACAGATTATGGCTCTTTCAACATCTCGAGCGGCACCTTCACCGCCGGCTCCGGGACGGTCTACCTCTACGGATCACCCCGGATTAACTCCGGCGGCAACACGCTGAATGCGGTGATCATTTCCGGAGGCAATTACATCTTGGCCGGCGCGCTCACGGTCACGAACGGGCTGACCATTGACGGCAGCTCCAAATTGGACACCAGCACCAGCAACTACGCGTTGACCATCGGTTCCGGCATCCTTGAGGCCGGCGGCACGCTGACACTCAACCAAAGCACCATGCAGATCACTTCCGTGGACTTCGCCAACGGCGGGACCATCGTGCCTGGCTCGAGCAGCTTCCAGTTCACCGGCAGCGGCCCGCAGACGTTCTACACTGGCGGCGCCACGCTCTCCAGCTTCTCGGTGAACAAAACCAACGGCAGCACGCTGACGCTGGCCGGCGACGTGACCGTCAAGAACGCCTTGATCCTCGCGCAGGGCGTCTTGAACGCCTCCAGCTACCGCATCAACATTGACCGCTCCGGCACCAGTTCCGGGCGCCCATTCGGGATCCCCTCCGGCACCTTCACGGCCGGCACCGGGACGGTCGCGTATCGCGGCGGCGCCACGACAGAGCTTGCGGCCACGACGTACTACAACTTGGAGATCGAGCAGCCGGGGGTGCAGTTCAACTTCCTGTCCGGTGCAACGACCACGGTGACGAATGCAGTCACGCTGCGGGGCAACTCGGACCGGCCCCTGTTCCTGCGCAGTTCCACCGGCGGCATCGCAGCCACCTTCAACCCGCCGGATGCCCAGACGGTCGAATACGTGGATGTGAGCTACAACAACGCGGATGCGGCGGCGGATGGCTGCGCGACCAACTCGGTGACTGCGTACAACTCTGTGAACAGCCTCAACAACACCTGCTGGACCTTCAGCACGACCCGCCCGCGGCAGAACCCTGGCGTCGGCTACCCAGAGATCCACTGACGTCAGGCCGGACGCAGCGCAGCATTCAAAGCGCGCGTTTCTACCTGCGCGGCCGAATCCGCAGCACCCACCCATGCACAACGCTGATCCCGCCCAGCCGCTGATCGAGCCGGCCGCTGTCCCAGGCGCGCGCGTGGCGTTCCATCGGCCATGGCTGGGGGCGGCGGAAACGCGCGCCGTCGCGCGCACCCTCCGCAGCGGCGCGCTGCAAGGCGATGGCCCCATCGGGCAAGCGGTGGAGCAGGAGCTGGCCCGCCGCCTCGGCCGGCGCGAGGCGGTGCTCACCACCTCAGCCACCGCAGCGCTCGACGCCGTGCTCGCCGCCCTCTCTCCTGAGGTCGGCGAAGTGATTTTGCCGGCATTCGCGTTTCCCTCAACCGCCGCCCTGCTCGTCGCCCGCGGGTTCTGCCCGGTCTTCGCTGATATCGAGCCTGTCACCTTGGGGCTGGACCCGGAGCAGGTGACGGCCTGCCTGAGCCTGCGCACGCGCGCGATCATTCACGTGGACTATGGCGGATGGGGCGGGGCGATCGAGGAGGTTGCAGCGCTGGCGCAGCAGCACGGCGTGCCGCTGATTGAAGACGCGGCGCACGCGCTCGGCGCGACGCACCAGGGACGGCCGCTGGGTGTGTGGGGCCGCGCCGCCTGCCTGAGCTTTCATGAGACCAAGCTGATCACCTGCGGCGAAGGCGGCGCGCTGTTGACGGATGATGCGGCCATGGCTGAAGCGGCACGCCGATACCGTGAATACGGCACTGATCGTGCGGCCTACCGGCGCGGGACGGCAAAAGGCTATGCCTGGCAAGGTAGCGGATCCAGCCTGTTGCTGGCTGAGCCGCTGGCTGCGCTGCTGCAGATTCAACTGGCGCGCCTGGATGAGGCCATCGCGCGGTGCCGGCGCATCAGTCGTGCGTACCGCGAAGCGCTTAAGCCGTGGGACGGCGGGGCAGTCCAATTGTCACCACCGTCGCGTTCCGGTACCGAGAGCTCTGGCCATACGTTTTATATGCTGCTGGCTGATGCGGCTCAGGCGGATGCGCTCATCACCGCTGCGGCCCAAGAGGGGATCGCGTTGCGCCGCCATTTTCCCGCGCTGAACCGCGCGCCCTTCGCCGTGGCGCAAGGGCTCAGCGCCCGGTTGCCGGTCACCGAATCAGTGGCAGCACGACTGGTGCGGCTGCCGGTGTATCCAGGGCTGACCTGCGAGGAGCAGGAGCGCGTGATCGCGTGCGTTCTCGGTTTTCTAGGGGCCGCCCATGCTTGAGACCTCGGTGGCCCGGCTCCTCGTGGTGCCGGAGGGCGAGCCGCTGCCACGCGATGCTGCCGCGCGGCTGGCGGACGGTGCGCCATACCTGCCGTACCAGCGATGGCGCGGCTTCGGTGCTGCGGTGCCGCGGCAATTACTGCAATGGGAGCTTACGCACGGCCACACCGACGCAGGCCGACACTGGCGATGGCTGCTCCTCGAGGATGATGCGCCTGTCGGCATGGCATGGGTTGCTGAGGCGGTGTGGGAGAGCCGGCAGCTCGGCATCCCGGTGGCCACGCTGCGCCACCTGATCGCGCTCGGTGAGGATGCGCGTCAGCGGCAGCGACGCGCTGCCGAGTTGCTGGCACTGCTGCCGCCGGCGCTGGATGGTGGCGTGGCATGCGTGTCGCTGCGCGCGGATGCGGCGGATGCCGCGGTCATGGCGGCGCTGCAGGAGCAGCAGTGGCGCCTGGCGGATACGATCGTCAGCTTTGTGTGCGGGCGCGAGGCGATCACGCGGCTGACGCGCCGTGTGAGGGCGCGCTGCGCCGTGCGCCGGATGATGCCCTCTGATGCGCCGCACCTTACGCGGATCGCGGCTGCATCCACGTTCGGCGGGCGGCTTTACCGTGACCCGCGGTTTCCTCAGGTTCGTGTGGAGGCGTTGTACCGTGCCTGGGCTGCCGAGTGCGCCCGCGGCGCGTTTGCAGATGTCGTGGTCGTGGCCGAGCGGCAAGGCGAGGTAGTCGGGTTCTTAGCCTCGCAGCTGCAGCCGAAACTCTTGGCTGCCGCCGGCATCCGGCTGGCCGGCCAAGGGCTGCTGGCCATCCTGCCGGGCCACCGCGGGCTGGCGATGGAGCTGGTGCGCGGCGCAGTGCTGGAGGGCAGCGCGCGCGCTGATTTCGGCCAGTTTGACATCCATCTCGATAATCTTGAGCACCTGGCGATGTACGCCCGCCTGCGGTTGCGCATCGCCCATGTGCAACATGTCTGGCACCGGTGGATGGATGGACCCTAAGCTGTCGTTTCGCTGCATCTCGGTCGTGAGCCCGGTCGGGCTGGAAGACCCACGCAATATCGAGCAGTTCCACCAGCGGATCGCCGCGACGCTTACGCCCTTGGCGCAGGCGTGGGAGTTGGTCTTCGTCAGCGACGGCCGCTCGGCGACCACGAGCGAGGCCATGGGCCGCGCGGCTGCGGATCGCCATGTGCGCGTCGTGTCCTTGCCACGGCACCTTGGCCAAGAGGCTGCACTGGCCACCGGGCTGCTGTCGGTGCGCGGGGACGCGGTGTGCTTGCTGGACTGCGATTTGGAAAACCCGCCCGAGGCGTTGCCGGCGCTGCTGCATCCGTTGGCCGAGGGCGCAGACCTGGCACTCGGCCGGCGCGAACAACGGCCTGGGCTGCCGATGGCCCGCCGGTGGGGCAGCCGCGCGTACAACGCGCTGATGCGCCGGCGATGGGGTGTGGGCCTGCGCGATTGGGGGTGCGGGATGAACGCAGCCAGCGGCCGCCTGATTGCCGCGGTCCGGCCGCAGCTGCAGGGCGCCATTGACCGGCCGCTCAAGGCTGCGTTCGTGCGCGCGGCACGCTCCTGGGTGGAAGTGCCGGTGCCGGCCGAGCCGCGCCTGTACGGGCGGTCTGGATATTCCCACCGGCAGCTCGTGCGGCTGGCATGGATCGGACTAACGCGGGGCACGACGCTGGGCGCGGCATGACCGGCCGCGTGCTGGGCGCATCCTTGGCGCTGACCAGCGCGGTGCTGGGGCTGGCCCTGATGTTGGGCGGGCCGGTGATGTTCGGCCAGGCGGCCACAGTGCTCTTGCTGCCGCATTTGTTGATCGGCGACACGTTCCACTGGCGGCGGTTCCCGCGCCTGTCTGGGACAGCGCAGGGCCGGCTGTTGGCGCTGGCTGGCGTAGGGTTCGCGCTGTTTTTGGCCATCCGCGGTGCTGGCCAGTACGGCAAGCCGCTGTTCTACGTCTATTTCTTCTGGCATTTCTGGAAAGACCTGACGTTGGGGCTTGAGGATGCCTTTGGCGATATTGCCAAGCTGTGGACCGGGCTGGCGGCGTGCGCCGGGTTCGCCATCGTCTCCTCTGGGCTCGTGATGGACCCGGCGATCCTGGGGCCTGCCAAGGTTGGGTGCGTGGCGGGTGCCGCGCTGTTGCTCTGGTCAGCAGCGCGCAAGCCTTCGGACGCTGCGGTCGGGTACCGCCTGTTGGCCGCCGCGGTGTTGGCTGCCTGTGCGGCGATCGATGCACGCCATCCCTTCCGCGAGCTGATCCCGCACTTCATCGTGGTGTGGCACTTCATGCTGTGGTATGCGTTCATGTGGTCAGCGCCTGGGGGCCGCACGCCAAGCCTCGCGGCCTTCATCGTGGCGGCGAACGCTGCCTCCGTCGCTGCGGCGCTGCTCTATGGGTTCCACCAGCCAGGCTTCGAGTGGCTGCGGTTCGTGTTTAATTTTGACTACCTGGCCGGGTGCTGGACCGTGATGCACGTGACCTGGGACTGGGCGCCCAAGCAAGTCCGCGGCATCCGCCTGGCGGTGGCGTAACATGCCCCAGGCCGCCACGGCCCGTGGGTCATGGCTGGAGCAGGCCTGGCTGATCAGCTTGTTCGCGGTGGCTGCGGCGCTGCGACTGACCCGGCTCGATCTGATGCCATGGTATGCGGATACGGCGCGCGATGTGACCACCGCGTTTGCCATCGCGCGCGGCGAAGCGTGGCCGCTGCTCGGCCCAACCATGACGCAGGTGTCGGCGCACCTGGGGCCGCTGTATTACTACTTTCTTGCGGCCATCCTCCGGATCCACGCTGATCCGGTTGCGCCGCTGATCGTGATCGCTGCGACCGGGCTGGCCAGCGTGGTCCTCGTGTTCCGGTTGGCCGAACGGGTGGCTGGCCGGTTCGAGGCTGGCTGTGTGGCGGCGCTCTACGGCGTGTTTCCGTTCGCCGTGGCCAGTGCCAGGGTGCTGTGGCACCCAGGCCTGGTGCCGCCTCTGAGCCTCGTGGTGTTGTGGGCGCTGGATGAGGCGGTGGTGCGCGGCCGCTCGCGCGCCGTCCCGCTTGCGATGGCGGCGCTGGCCGCGCTCCTGCAGCTCCATGTCTCAACGGTGTCGCTGCTCTTGGTGGCCGTGGCCGCGTTCCTGTTGTGGCGACCGCGCGTAGCACTGCGCGATGTCCTGCTGGGCGCAGCACTGGCTGTGCTCATCAGCCTGCCGTATCTCGCGTCTGAGGCGACCCATGCGTTTAACAACACGCGGCAGTTGTTGCAGGCCGTCGCTGCAGACCAGGCTGGCGGCGGGGCGCGGCCGTACGGCGAGGCGGCGCGCTACGCAATGCTGCTGTCGCTGCCCATCGCGAAAGGCGCGCCGGCCGAGCCGGCGCTGATCCGGTGGTTCCACGGGGCAGCTGCCATCCACGCGGCAGAGGTCCTGCTGGGCGCGGCAGGGATCATGGCGATTGCGTGGCAGGCTGCGCGGCCCTCGCTGGCGCGCGAGATGCGGTGCCGGCACGCGCTGCTGCTGCTGTGGCTTGCGGCCCCGGTCCTGTTCCTCGGCAGCCTGAAGGGCGGGGGCTGGTGGTACTATCTGGATGTGATACAGCCGGCGCAGTTCATCGCGATGGCGGCGGCACTCGCCGTGTGCCGCGCCGCGACTGCACGGCTCGTGCGGGTGCGCGCCTGGCAAACGCTTGTGGCGGTCGCAGTGACCGGCGCGGTCGGCTGGCAAGCGCTCAGCTATGACGCATGGCTGGGCGTGGTCGCCCGTCGGGGAGAGATCCCGTTCGACACCGCGAGCTGCTGGATCGGTTCGCGGCCGGCTCCGGTGGATCCGACCCGCATGATCAGTTACCGGTCGTTCCGCGCGGTGCTGGCCGAGCTGACCGGCCCGCTCGGCCTGGGGCCAGAGGCGCTGCGGCGTCAGGTCCATTGGGCGGTGTTAGGCTCACCCGAGGAGACGCAGCGGCTGTGGGCGCCGCTCGTTGGCGCAGCACCGGAGGGGGCGCGCACCAGCCGGCACTACCTTGTCACGCGCGATCCGCAGACCAACGGCTTGGCGCACGCGCGCGCCTTCCGGGCGGACCCATACGTCATTGTGGAGTACGAGCCGCGCATCGCCGATGGGTCCTGGGCTGTGCCGTCGGGCGCGCTGCCTGCGACGTTGGCCGGACGCCTCCCCGGCGACGGCGCACCGTTGCGGGTGTCAATCCGCCTGGTCAGCGACCAGCCGATCCGCCAGGTCCAGGCCGAGGTGGACGGCCGCAGCGTGCCGATGGCCTCCGTCGCGTCGCAGCGGCATTGGCAATACGACATGACCGAGGTGGTGCTCGAGCTGCCGGCGGCGGACGCGCCGCGCACGCTGCGCCTGCGGGTTGACGGCGCCGGCGCGCTGACCGGCTTCGAGGTGTTCGAGTTGCCGGCGCTCGGAGCTGCGGCATGAGGGCGCGGCTTGTGCCGCCAGGCCTGATGGCGGCGCGCGCTGCGCTGGTGGTCGGCGGCCTGCTGCTCGGCGCGGCTGTGGCCGAAGGCAGCCTGCGGTTGGCCGGCGCGTCCTACTGGTGGTGGCGGCTGGGCGCGGCCCGTTCGGCGGCGGATGGCGCGGTCCGCGTGTTGTGTATCGGCGATTCGTTCACCTTTGGGGTCGGCTCATCAGCCGGCCGCAGCTATCCTGAGCAGCTTAAAGCCATCCTGCAGCGCCGACTCAAGCAGCCGGTGGATGTGGTCAATGACGGCGTGCCTTCGTATAATTCTTCTCAAGTGCTGCGGCGGCTGCCGCATGCCTTGGCGCGCGCCCGGCCCTGCGTCGTGGTCGCCCTGGTGGGCCTGAACAACGCATGGAACACGACCTACGGGCCGTCGGGCCTGCCGGGAGAATCGCGGCTCGAGGGTTGGCGCCGGTGGCTGGAGTCGTTCCGGCTGGTCAGGCTCGTGCGGCAAGCCAGGGTGGATCCCCAGGTGATGTATCCGGACGAGTACCTGCGGTTAGACGCTCAGGGGGATGACAACGAGCAGGGAGGACCGGCCGATGTCCAGTGGGTGCGGCGCGGCCAGATCGCCTTGGGGCAACGCCGGTTCGAAGAGGCGGCCAAGGCATTCACGCAGGCCCGCGCTGCGAATCCGGCCAACGCCGATGCGTTGGTTGGGTTCGCCGCAGTGCTCATGATGAGGGGAGACGTCATCACTCGCGACGCCGAGCAGATGCTCCAAGAAGCGTTGCGAATCAACCCGCGCAGTTGGGCAGCCCACCTGATCCTCGCCGCCTCGTTCGTGCGCCAGGGGCGCCAGGAGGACGCGTGGCGCGAATTTCAGGCCGCGAGCGCGCTGAACCAGGGCTTTGTCCGGTCGCTGATGCCGCTTGCGGCAGGGCGCGACCCTGCGGCAGCGCTCGACTATCTGGACCGGTGGCTGACCCAGGATGTGCAGGCCATGGCCGGCCAGGCGCGCGCCGCCGGCGCTGCGTTCGTGCTGATGACGTATCCGGCCAGTTTGCGCACCCAGCCGTTCTCAGACCTGCTGCGGCGCATGGCTGCGCGCGAAGCGCTGCCGTTCATTGACCTTGATGAGGCCTTCCGCGCGCTTCCCGGAGACCGCCGTAGCACTCTGATCGCCGGTGATGGTTTTCACACGAACGCTGACGGGAACGCGCTTGTCGCAGACACGGTGGGCAAGGCGCTTGCCCCCATGCTCGCAGCAGAGAAAGGGACCTTCCGATGACTCGACAGGGCTGGCGATGGAGCATATGGTGCTGGTGGTGTGCCGGAGTGGTCGCCGCGGCTGAGGCGGTGACGTTTCAGCTGAACCCGCCTACTGGCCAAGATGTGCCGGTGCGCTCGAGCATGGTCATTACCGTCCTGGGAGACGCGCCCAAAGCGCCTCCGCGGTACGTTGAGCAGAGCGAGCAGCTCGGGACCGTGCTGGTCTCCGGTAGCGGGAACAAGCGATGGCTGACGCATCGGATCACCCAATCCACGCTGACGGTGAACGGCCAGCCGCGCGCAGATCAGGTCGCCGAAGCGCTGGTGGGCCAATCGGTCGGATATGCGTTTGATGCGCAGGGCGCGCTGACCGCGATCCGGGGGCTGGAGGCGCTCGCCATCCAGATGAAGCAGTCGCTGGGCGCTGGCGCCCCGGGGAAGGAACAGCTCGCGCCGTTCTACCAGCGCAGCTGGGACCAGGGCTTCGGTCGGTTCTGGGGCCGTTTGGCCGGGCGCACGGTTGAGCCAGGCGTCTCGTGGAAGGATGAAGGCGCGATCAGCCTGCTGCAACAGGTCGGCCTGCCGGTGCTGCCTGCGGCCGGGACGTGGACGTTCCTAGGGCTGGAGTCGCCCTCCGGCGGCCGGGCGCGTGTGCAGTTTGTCTACACCACCGAGCCGACCCCGCTGGGTGCAGCCGAGGCGGTGTTCCGCCAGTGGCTCATCCCCAGGGTCCCTGCGTTGACCAATCAGGTGTGGACCGCTGCTCGGGCGGAGGAGCGGTGCGAGATCCTGATTGATCCAGCGACGCTGCTCTCCAGCGAACTGGCGTGCCGCACGGCGTTGCGGGTGGAGGGGGTGAGCCCTGTTCCGATCACGCTGCAGCTCGACATCGTCGGGACCACTCGGATCGGGCCGTGAGGCGACTGCGGATCAGCTCGTGAAATCGTTGCCGTTGCCTGTGTTCGTGGGACGCTCGCTCTTGGTGGCCATCCGGCCACGGCACGTCATCCGCAGCATCACGCCTGAGCAGACGCTCTGCCTGGCATCGGTGGTGGCGGTCATCATGGCGGTGACGTTTGTTGACGTGCTCATCCATTACCGCATGGTTTTCGGCCGCTGGATCTGGCAGCATCAGCCGGCCTGGCTGTCGTTCACCTTCGGGTGGGCGTGCTTCAACCTGAACCAGTGGCTCCTGGCCATCGTCGCACTCCGCGTGCTTCACCGCGCGCTCGGCGCAGCGGCCCGGCCGGCGGCGCACGCGGTTGCTGCCTATTACCTGATCGGCGGGGTCTGGACCTGGTCTATCGCGGTGGATGCGCTCCATCCGCTGATGGGCCTGCAGCCTGTCGAGGTCCATGTCCCCTGGCTTGCCTGGCTGTACCCCCCAATCTTCGGTAATTGGGCGCGCCTCTCCTGGGTGATCATCTTTCCGTGGGCCAGCCTGGCCTTGTGGCTGATCCTGACGGATGTCCTCGGGGTGCAGGGCACCTGGCGGCGGTTGGTGGGTGCCGCGTGCGCGCTCACCTTGCCGGTGGCCGGCCGGATGCTGGTGGAGCCCTTGCCGAATATCGTGATGCATGTCTGGACGCAGGCAATGGGTCGTCGGCCGCCAGGCGGATGGGTGGTGCTGGGCACCCAGGCGGTGCTCCTGGTGCTGGCCAGCCTGCTCGTGTGGCTGGGACGCGCTCCGCAGACAGGCCGGTCCACGGGTCAGGCCAGAGGGCCGGCCTGATGGCGCGCGCGTGGACCGCATTGTCCGTCGCTGCGCTGCTGGCGGCTCCGGCGCTCGGCTGTGGCGATCAGCAGGCGTCGGAGCGCGCGGCGCTGGGGCGCGGCGTGGCGTATCTGGAGCGCGCGCAGTTGGCCACCGGGGAATTCAACGTGTGGGCGTGCTCTGATCAGGCGTTGACCGCGTGTCAGGCGGACAATGAGCCGCTGGCGACCGGGATCATCCTGCGCGCCATTGCGAGCGTGCCGCAAGCCGCCGCTCTCTGCGCGCGCGCTGCGCGTTTTTTGGAGCAGGCGCAGGACCCGGACGGCTTGTACCGGTACTACCAGCGTGAGCACCCGCTGTATGACAAGCAGCCGGCGCTGCTCGAGGATACGGTGGCGAACCTGACGGCGCTCGAGGCTGCCGGCCACAAGGCGCCGGATTTCTCCGGGCTGTTGCTGGCGTACCAAACCGAGGCTGGGCCGTTTCACCTGTACGCGATCCCGCTGGAGGAACTGCGACAGTTGCAGGCTGACCCGCAACGCGCGGCGCAACGCATGGATCAGGCGTTCGCGCAGTTCATCGCCACCGTGGAGCCTGTCGCCAACGCCAAGATCCAAGCCTACTTGGCCCGGCATGGCCGCAGCTCAGCCTCGCTCTGCGCGTATTTGCTCGGCGTGGTGAAGCAGGGCCTGGAGCCGGGGCGCTACTCGGTGTTTTATCCGAGCCCGTACGCTTATCTGGCTGCGTTCAGCGAGGCGTACGCTGACGGCGCGCGATGCCTGGCGCCCGGGGTCCCGGCGGTCGAGACGCGGCTGGTGCAGGCGCAGCATGAGGACGGGTCGTGGGGCTCGGTTGTGGAGACCGCCTGGGCCGGCACTGCGCTGCTCCGGCTGGGGCACCGCGGCCCGGCGCTGGCGCGCGCGGCGGCCTGGCTGGCGCGGCAGCAGCGGGCGGATGGGAGCTGGCCGCGCGAGGCGTACTGGAGCGTGGCGCAGCCGCTACGGTGGTACGGCTCCGAAGAGGTGACGACTGGGCTCGTGCTGGACTTCCTGGCGCGCAAGCTGGCGCGTCCATGATGCCATCGGTCGGGATGTCGTTTCCATGGACGTATGCGTCCATGCCGTATGGGACGCTGGATTTGCTCCGCGGGTGCAACGTGAGTTGCCCTGGCTGCTACAACGGGCCCGGCCGCCTCGTGAAACCCTTGCGCCAGGTCATCACCGAGCTGCACCAGATGCTGACCCTGCGCCGGCTGCACACGGTCGTGCTCGTCGGCGGGGAGCCGACGCTGCACCCGCAGCTGGTGGACATCGTCCGGTATATCGCCTCGCAGCGGTTGCACGTGTCCCTCCTCTCAAACGGGGTCCTGCTCGACGCGGTGCTGCTCGGGCGGCTGAAGGCGGCGGGGCTGCACGCGGTGTACCTGCACATCCAATGCGGCCAGCAGCGGCCCGATGCGCCGGAGCATCCGACGCCGGAGCAGCTTCGCGCGCTCCGCCGGCACAAAGCCGAGCTCATCGCCGCGCATGGGCTCGAGGTTGGCCTCTCGGCCATCGCCTACAAGAGCCGGTTGTCTGAGATCCGCGAGCTGGTCACCGAGGTGATCGAGTCCCCGTGCATCAGGTTGTTGTTAGTGACCGAGTTCACCGATCCGGGGAAGTTCGCGGGGCTGACCGGTGATGTCCGGTCAGGGCTCCGCGGGCCGCCGCCATCCGATGCCTGTCCAAGCGACATGGACGCGGAGGAAGTCTGCAGCCAAGACATTCTGGAGCTGATGGACGCACAGGGGATGCAGCCGTTCGCGCATCTAGGCTCCAGCCGGGACGTCCGCGAGCCGCGGTGGCTCCTCTACCTGGTCGGCGTGGTGCAAACGCCGGAGGGACCGGTCCGCGCCGCGAGCCTGCGCTCCAGCCTGTCGGATCGCCTGCTCATTCGGTTGCCGTACTGGCTCTTCAAGCGTCATGCCGCTTGGTATCAAGCCGGGCCGGCCATCTTTCGGCTGCAGCTGATCTTCAACGCGATATCAGGCGGGGCTTGGCGGGAGAGCATCCGGTTGTTGATGGCCTCGTGGCGGCGCAGGGCCGAGCTGAAGCACAAGCACCTGCTGTTTCAACAAGGACCCACCTTAGCGGCGGACGGCGCTGTCGTGTTTTGCCGGGACTGTCCCGACGCCACCATGCTCCGGGGGCGGCTGGTGCCGCTCTGCCTGGCGGATCGGATGGCATGATACGCTCAACAGAACTGTCCCCATGAGAAACGTCCCGGCTTTTTCAGCTTTGATTCCGTGTGCGTGGCGGCCGGCGCGGTCCCATGTCTTCGCGGCGGTTGTCTCGGGCGTGCTGCTTGGCTGGGCGTTCCCGCCGGTGGCCGCGAAGCCGTTCATCTGGTTCGGGCTCGTGCCGCTGCTCATGGCTATCGCCGGCTGCGCGAATGCGCGGCAGGCCGCGGTGCTGGGCTGGATCAGTGGCGCGGTCTTTTTCTTTCTCGTCCTGCACCCCTTGGTCAGCGTCCACTCCTGGGTCGGCTGGGTCCGCGAGAACGCGTTCCAGAAGGCGGTCCGGATGAACCGCCAGTGGTACTTCATGCACTTTCTCTGGTTGTTGTTCTGCGCCTGGTGCGGCGTGTTCTGGGGCGCGTGGGCCGCCCTGCTCAAGCGGCATGGGCGGACGCCGGCCACGTGGCTGCTGGTCGCGGTGTGCGCGTGGCTGCTGATCCCGGAACGGGCGCGCGCCGCTGGCGCGTTCGGGTTTGAATGGGCCTTCCTTGGCAACGCATGCGCCCATTGGCTCGTGATCCGGCAGTTGGCCTCGCTCGGCGGGCTCTCGATCCTGAGCGCGCTCATCGTCGCCGTGAACGTCGGCCTCCAGGAAGCGCTGCTGCACGGCCGCGATCGCGCGCGGTGGCTGGCCCCGGCCTGTGCTTTGATCGCGTTGGCAGGCACGATCGCGTGGGGGCAGGCCTCGTTCGCTGCGTTGGCCGCGGCGCCGGCACCTACGATTGACGTGACAATCGTGCAGTACCACCAGAGCAAGTACGGGCCAAAGGACTACAACGAGATCGGGCTGTTGCGGGCGTACTGGGACCGGCTGAAGGAGGCGGCGGCCAACCAACCGACGCTCCTCATCCTGCCGGAAACGGTCATCAAGGGGGCGATGGGGTTGGATGGCACGCCGTCGCCCACCAAGCCGGCGGCGAAGACGTACCCGGTGGACGTGTGGGCCACCTGGATGACGCCGGTGTTGGCCGGCGCGCCCACCACGGTGATCGTCGGGATGGATACGGTCGAGCAGGGCCGGGACTTCAACAGCCTTACGGTGTGGACCAGCGACGGGTACGCTGGCCGGTACCACAAGCGCCGGCTCGTGCCGTTCGCTGAGTACCGGCCGTGGGCCTGGGGCGGGTGGGCGATCCGCGGCGAATCACAGTACGCGTCCGGGGACACGTCGACCTTGCGACTGCCTGGCCTGGTGGCGGGGCCGTTTATCTGCCAGGAAATCCTGTACGGGTGGGTCCAGCGCACGGCGGTGCGCGATGGCGCTCAACTGCTCATCACCGGCGCAAACGACGGCGTGTTCGAGAGCCTGGCGGTAGCTGCGGTGCACGCAGACCTGGCCCAGCTCCGGGCGGTCGAGACCGGCCGATGGCTGGTGCGCGTGGCCAAGACCGGATACTCGGCGATCATTGACCCGGCCGGCCGGGAACATGAGCGAACGCGGTGGAGGCGCAACACGGTCGTGACCGGCCGCATCGCCTCGCAGACTGCGCTGACGCCGTACGTGCGCTACGGCCAGTGGATCTGCTGGGCCGCGGCCAGCGTCCTCGCACTCGTGTTGGCCCTGGGGGCCGCGCCGCCGGAGTTTTTCGACACTCGCGATGCGCCTTGAGTTATTGAGAACAGCTCAGTTATACTTAATAAAGCTGAATGGACATTGATCGCTTGTTCCGCGCCATGGTTGAGCAGGAGGCGTCCGACCTGTTTCTGAAGGTCGGAGCAACGCCGTTTTTGCGCATCAACGGCAAGCTGCTGCCGGTCGGCGACGAGGCGATGACCAGCGAGTCCATCATCGCCTTCGCTTCCGAGCTGATGGGTTCGGAGCGCCGACAGCTCTTCCACGCGGACCGGGAGATGAACTTCGCCTTCGACCGGCCCGGCATCGGCCGCTTCCGCACCAACGTCCTCTGGCAGCGGGGCACGATCGCGCTCGTCATCCGGCGCATCATGCGCAGCGTGCCGAGCTTCGAGGAGCTGGGGCTGCCGGCCGAAACGCTGCGCCGCCTCATGGGCGAGCGGTACGGGTTGGTCCTGATCACCGGACCGACCGGCTCCGGCAAATCCACGACGACCGCCGCGATGCTCGACCACCTGAACCAGACCGTGGCCAAGCACATCATCACCCTCGAGGACCCGATCGAGTTCCAGTTTGACGAGGACCATGCCGTCATCAACCAACGCGAGATCGGCGTGGACACGCGCTCCTTCAGTGAGGGCCTCCGGAACTGCCTCCGACAGAGCCCGGACGTCCTGTACGTGAGCGACATCCGCGACCGCGAGACGATGGAAGCGGCCCTGCTGGCCGCCGAGGCCGGGCAGCTCGTCCTGAGCTGCGTCCACACGAACAACGTCGTCACCACCGTCGAGCGGCTCTCCGCCTTTTTCCCGTCGTTCCAGCAGGAACTGATCCGGCTGCGGCTCTCGCTCGTGCTGCGCGGCATCGTGTGTATGCGGCTGCTGCTGCGCGCCGACGGCGCCGGGCGCGTGCCGGCGTGCGAGATCCTCACCTCGACCCCGCGCGTGCGCGAGATCCTGCGCGAGGGCCGCACCCAGGACCTGCCGGAAACGCTGCACAACGGCGCGATGTTCGGCATGCAGAGCTTCACCCAGGCCTTGTATGCGCGCTACCGCAACGGGGACGTGACGCTGGAAGAGGCCCTGCGCTACGCCGACAGCCCAGATGAGCTGCAATTAGCGGTCAGAGAGATCAGGCAAACGAGGGACGTCAGATGAAGTTACGCAGAATGCGAAATTCGAAATGCGAAATGCGGAATGAACGAGATATTCCGAATTCCGCATTCCGCATTCCGCATTTCCTGTCGGAGATGGCGCAATAATGTTCGGGGTCAAACCGAAAGTTGAGCCGCCTCCGTCGCTGGCGGTCATGCCTGACGTGCCGCCTCCGCCGCCCACCGAGCTGGTGCGCGACATGCGCCAGCTCTTCGAGCTCGCCTTCGCGCAGAAGGCCTCGGACATCCACCTGACCGAGAACAGCCCGCCGATTCTCCGCATCTTCGGCGATCTGATCCCGACCCTCTTCGTGCCGGTGACGCGCGAGCAGACCAAGTCGCTGATCTTCAACCTGCTCACCGACAAGCAAAAGGCCCAGTTCGAGAAGGAGCAGGAGCTCGACCTCTCCATCGACGTGCAGGGGGTGGGCCGCTTCCGCGTCAACGTGCACCAGCAGCGCGGCTCCATCGAGGCGGCGTTCCGCTTGGTGCCTGTCAAAATTCGCAGCCTGAAGGATCTGGGGCTGCCGCCGATCGTGTCGGAACTGGCGCGCAAGCCCAACGGCCTGGTGCTCGTGACCGGGCCGACCGGGATGGGCAAAACCACGACGCTGGCCGCGATGGTGGACCAGATCAACCACGAGCGGCGCCAGCACATCATCACGATCGAAGACCCCATCGAATACATCCATCAGAACGCCCTGTCGATCATCAAACAGCGCGAGGTGTACGCCGACACCAAGTCCTTCGCCGCCGCGCTCATCCACTGCCTGCGGCAGGACCCGGACGTCATCGTGGTCGGGGAAATGCGCGACCTGGAGACCATCTCCACCGCCATCACCGCGGCCGAGACTGGCCACCTGGTGCTCGCCACGCTGCACACGCCGGACGCGGCGCAGACCATCGACCGCATCATCGACGTGTTCCCGCCGTTCCAGCAGCAGCAGGTCAAGATCCAGCTGGCCGACTGCCTCCAGGGGGTCGTGTCGCAGCAGCTGCTGCCCCGGTGCGATCAGCCCGGGCGGGTCTTGGCGTATGAGATTATGATCGCCACTGCCGCCGTGCGGAACCTGATCCGCGAGCACGCCACCGAGCAGGTCACGACGACCCTCCAGACCGGCGCCCAGTACGGCATGTGCACCATGGACGCCACCCTGCGGGCGCTGTTTGACCGCAAGGTCATTTCCTACGAGACCGCGGTCAGCCGGCTCAAGAACCCGGCCGAGTTCCAACTGCTCGGCAAGCCGGAGCCGAAGAAGGGCGTCTTCGGAAAGTGAAAATTGTGGTATAACAGATCATTCCGGTCGTTGAAATCAGGCCGGGTGTTGAGGCAACCGGGGCCCCATCGTCTAGCCCGGCCTAGGACGTCGGGTTCTCAGCCCGAAGACAGGGGTTCGAATCCCCTTGGGGCTGCCAATTTGCAGCATGCACACGACAACACAGACGGCAGGTAACGGCAAGGCGCCCACGGGTTCCTTGTCGTTTTTTTCAGGTATACTTCTATGTCCAAGGAGGAGTGCATGACGTACAAGTTCCTGCGGCTCAGCGTGAAGGTGTTCAAGGTGCTCGCGTGGGTGGCTCTCGGCCTGCAGGTGGTGACCGGCTTGATCCTCGTGATCGGCGGCGGCGAGCCCATCCTGGTGGCAGGTGTGGACATCCCGGCCCGGGTCGTCGGGCTGCTGAATTTCATCGCGGGTGGCGTGTACTACTTCTCGCTGCGGCTGACCGCCGAGCTGGTCCAGCTCTTGCTCGATCTCCGGGACAACCAGGGCTCGCGCTAAGCGTCACATCGGTGGCGGCTCCGGCGTGTGTCCATGACAGGACAGGCCATGGCGTCAGCATTCGATCAAAAGTCAGCGTACGAGCGGGTGAAGGTGCGGCTCAAGACCCGGCTCTTCGACCTGCTGGATTCCAACGGCCATCACCAAGCGCCCAATGGTGTCGTCCGCAAGCAGATCGAGGAGAACCTGCGCCAGGTGGTCAAGGGGCTGCCGGACGACTTCCGGGACCTGCAGCTCTCGCCGGAGCAGGAAGCCCAGCTCGTCGCCGAGGTCGTGGATGACGTGGTCGGCTTCGGCCCGCTGGATAAGCTGCTCGCCGATGACACCGTCACCGAGATCATGGTCAACGGGCCGTACGAGATTTTCGTCGAGCGGAGCGGCAAGCTCACGCGATCCGAAGACAAGTTTCGGGACACGCAACATCTGATGATGGTCATTGAGCGGATCCTGCAGCGCGTCAACCTGGCGGTCACCGAGTCCGAGCCATTGTGCGACGCGAGCCTGCCGGACGGCACTCGCATCAACGTCATCATCCCGCCGCTCGTCCTGAACGGGCCGGTGATCACCATTCGTACCAAGTCCCGCAGCTGGTCGATGGCCGACTACGTCAAAGCCGGCGGGATCAGCCAGCAGGTGGCCGACTTCTTGGTTCTCTGCGTGAAGGCCAAGGTCAACCTCGTGGTTTCCGGCGGCACCTCGACCGGCAAGACGACGCTGGTCAGCGTGCTGTCGCAGGAAATCCCGAACGATGAGCGCATCATTACCATCGAGAACGTGGCGGAGCTGGAGCTGCCGGGCCGGGAGCACTGGATCCGGCTCGTGGCCAAAGCCGCGAACCTGGAAGGCAAGGGCGAGGTCCCGCTGCGCGCGCTGGTCAAGAACGCGCTGCGCATGCGGCCGGACCGGCTGATCCTCGGCGAGGCCCGTGGCGGGGAAGCGCTCGACGTGATCCAGGCCATGCACTCAGGTCACGACGGTGTCATGACGGTGTTGCATGCCAACACGCCGCGGGCGGCGCTCGAGCGGCTCCAGACCCTCATGCTGATGAGCGGGCTGGACCTGCCGCCGGAGGCGTGCCGGATGCAGATTGCCAGCTCCGTCGATCTTGTCATCCACATCAGCCGGTACGCCGACGGCAGCCGCCACGTGGCGGCGATTTCCCAAGTGCTCGACGCCACTGCGGAGGGTTTCAAGCTGGAAGAACTGTTCGTGTTTGAGTCCGGCGGCTATTCGGCCGACGGCAAGCTGCAAGGCACGCACCGCTACACCGGCGCGAAGGCCAAGGTCGTGGACAAATTCCGGCTCGCGAACCTCGAGATCCCGTCATGGTTGACTTGATCGGCGTTCGCCGCCTCGCGGCTGCGGCCGCCTGCGCGCTGGCCGTGGCTGGCTGTGACAACCTGCCGTGGTCCAGCAAGGCGGAGGAGAGCGTTTCGGCCGGGCTGCCCACCGCCCAGCAAGCGGTGATCCCGCCGCGGCCGGTCGAGCTGCCTCAGGAGATCGTGGCCAAGGTCAATGGCGCAGCCATTTCGCGCACCGACGTCAGTATTCGCCTTGAAGAACTCAAGGATCTGCTGGCCTCCACGGGCCAGGAGTGGACGCCGCTGCCGGTGCAGGCGTCCGAGGGGCAACCCAGCCTCGCGGGCGTGCTGGAGGAGCTTATCCAGGCCGAGCTGATCAGCCAGGACGCCGTGGCGCGCAAGGACGCGCTGCAGTCGCTCGACACTCAACGGCGCTGGGAATACCTGCGCCGCGGTTTCCTCGCGCAGGAATGGCAGCGCCGCTACCTGCCGGACCTGACGGTGACAGCCGAGGACGTGAAAGCCTTCTACGATCAGTTCCAGCCGTCGATCCCTGAACGCATCCAGCTGCGGCGGATCACCATCGCGACCGAGGCGGATGCCAAGCGGGTGTTGACGCAGCTCTACAGCGGCACGGTCGAGTTCGCCGCGCTCGCGCAGCAGATCTCCATCGGGCTGGAAGCGCCCAACGGCGGGCTCATTGGCGGCTGGATCGTGCGCGATGCCGACCGCGAGCTTGCCGAAGCGGTTTTGAAGGAGCCCTCCACCGTCCTGGAGCCGGCGCTGGAAGCGGCGGCGTTCGCCGTCGACCGCGACGGCGGCCTGAGCGCCGACGTGAAAGGGCCGGATAACCGGATCCACATCTTCCAGCTGGTCCACCGCGAGCCGGCGCGCGTGCGGGAGTTGACCGAGGTCTCCGACCAGATCACCGAGCTCTTGAAGCAGGAGAAGCTCGCCGCCGCCATCGGGCGGCTACAGGAGAGTGCGACCATCGAGCGGTTTCCTGACCGGCTCGAGTCCGTGATGCAATGATCCGACCACCTGCTCAGCTTCGCCTGCGGCGGAGCGGTCCACCCACCCGTTGGATGCTGCTCCGCGCACCCGGACCGGTCATGGCGTCGGCGCATGGCCTGGTCCATGCGCAGATGGTCGGATGATCAAGCGGTTCATCCCCTTCATCTTCGCCGGGATCCTGGGGCTGGTTGCCGTGGTCCTGCTGCAGAAGTACCTGCAAGACCAGAAGCAGGCATTGGTGATGGAGCGGCAGAAGCTGCTGGGCGAGTTTCAGTCGCTGAACCCCAAGGACCTCATCGTGGCGAAGACCGACTTGCCCGTCGACACGAAGATCCTGATCGAGCATCTTGAGAAGCGCTCGGTCCCAGCGGTGTTCCATCAGCCGTACTCGACCGCGAACGCGGGGGACCTCCTGGGCCTGCTGACGCGCGTGCCCGTCGCCAAGGGCGAACAGATGATGACGAACAAGCTGCGCCGAGAGCAGGACGCGCCGGTGGCCCAGACGCTCTCCGGCGCCACGCCGCAGGGCATGCGGGCGGTGACCATCGGCAGCGACGTGCTGACCGGGGTCGGCGGTTTCGTCCGGCCGGGGGATAAGATCGACATCCTGTGGCTGTTCCAGCCGCCGGTTGGGCCTGGACAGCAGCCGGACCTCGTGACGATGACGCTGTTCCAGAATGTCAGCGTCCTGGCCGTCGGCGGCGAGATGGTCGGCAAACCCACCGGCGCGGACAAGGAAGCCGCCCGCGACTACACGGTGACGCTGTCCCTGACGCCGCAGCAGACGTCGGTGCTGCTGTACGCGCGCGAGCAGGGTCGCATCCAACTCAGCCTCAGGTCGAAGGCAGAGAAGGCCGAGGCGGTGGCCGTGCTGCCGGCCGACTTCGGCACGGTGATGGAGTCGGTCCTCGGCGAGGGCGCCATGCCCAAGCCCACGCCTCAGAGAGCGCAGCACACGGTCGAAGTCATCCGCGGTCTGGAACATGACTCGGTGTCTATTGAAGAATAGCCATCGCCTCGCCGCGTTCAGTTTGGCGGCGGCGCTCGCGGCCGCCGCAGGGCCGCTCGCCGGGGCGCAGGCGCCGGAGGCGCCGGCAGCCTCCCCGGCCGAGGCCAGCAGCCTGCCGCTTGAGCTGAGGCTCACCCCTGGTCAGATCCGCACGCTGCCGGTCCAGCGCGTTGAGCGCGTCGCCGTGGGCGACCCTGCGATCGCCGACGTGACCATCGTGACGCCGGATCAGTTGCTCATCAAAGCGAAGCAGCTCGGCGCCACCAACTTCATCGTCTGGGACTCGAGCGGACAGCATGAGATGCAGGTCCAGGTGCAGCTCTCAGCCAGCCCCGAGGCGCTGAGCGCGGACGTGCAGCAGTTGCTGCGGGAGCTAGGCCTGACCAGCGTCCGCCTGCACCCGCAGTTCGGCAAAATCTTCCTGCTCGGCACCGTCGAGTCGGACGCCAAGCTTGTGGCGCTTGAGCAGGCCATCGCCGCCTTCGGGGACGGCATCGTGAACCTGGTCTCGGTGGCGCCTCCGATCGACGTGTTGGCCCCGCTGGTCAGCCTGTCCGTGCAGGTCCTGGAGATCAGCCGGGAAGACGTCAATCAGCTCGGCGTGAACTGGTCCGACTCATTCTCGCTGACCGAGTCCGCCATGCCGGTCTCCAGCCCACGCGATCAGCTGCTGCGCATCGGCGAGATGACCCAGCGCAGCGTGCTGGCCGCGACGGTGAGCGCGCTGGTCACGCACAACAAGGCCCGCATCCTGTCGGAGCCGAAGCTGGTGACGTCCAGCGGCAAGCCGGCCTCCTCCTTCATCGGGCTCGAAGTGCCCATCATTTCCACGTCGTCCGTGGGCAGCACCGGCACGAACGTCAGCATCGAGTTCCGGCAGACCGGGGTGCTGCTCGAGATGACGCCAACGGTGACCGACGAGCGCGAGGAAATCACGATCAAAATGAAGGCGGAGGTCTCCTCCATCGACACCGCGTCAGGGCTGCAGGTGCCGGTCGGCTCCACCACCGTCCTGGTTCCAGGCTTTCGCAGCCGTTCGGCGACCACCGAGGTGGCCGCCCGCTCCGGCGAGACGATCGTGATCGCCGGCCTGCTCCAAGCCTCGGATGAGCAGGCGGTGGACCAGGTGCCAGGGCTCGGAGACATGCCGGTGCTGGGCCGCCTGTTCCGGTCGCCAGTCGATGAGAGCGCCAAGCGGGAGCTGGTCATCACGATCACCCCCGAGCTGCTGGGCGACCCGGCGGAGCAGGCAGAGCACGGCCAGGCGCTGGAGCGGGCACTGTCCGTGGCCGAGGTGACCGCCTCTGTGGATGACCCGAAGCTGCGCTACGCGTTGTCGGTCCAGGGGCGGATCGCCCAGGCGATCCGCTACCCGCAGCGCGAAAAGGAGTTGGGCATGGAGGGCACCGTCAAGCTGAAGCTCCACCTCTTTGCTGACGGCACGCTCGGACGCGTGGTCGTGTCCCAATCCTCCGGGCTGGAGGCGCTGGACACGGAGGCGCTCAAGGCGGCCGAAACCCAAGCGCCGTACCAAGGCTTTCCCAGTGAGCTCGCCGATCGGGAGCTCTGGCTCGAAATCCCGATCATCTTCCGGCCCTAGCGGCTTCCGCCGTCCACTTTCGCACCCGCCGGTTGCCTTCCGCCGTCCGCATCGGGCATACTTGAGTGTCATAAGTTGTCAGCGGTTATTGCAATCGCTTAACGGATGATGTCTCCGCATCCGAGACGGAGTGAGCATGCCTGACGCACTGACGGCGACCCCGGGCCAGCCGGACGGGCTGAACCGTTGCATCGTGGTCTTCGGCACGAAGGGCGGGGTGGGCAAGACCATCGTGGCCACCAACCTCGCCGTCTGCCTCGTCACCCTCACCCGTAAGCCCGTGTGCCTGCTTGATTTGGACGTCATGGCCACGGGCGACCTGGCCAAGATGCTGGGGCTGACCGTGCCGCACACCGTCGCCGACCTCGCCGGCATCGCGAAGAAGTCCGGCGATGCCGCCCCGCTGCCGCTGGAAGGCTTGGTCGTGCCGCACAGCTCGGGCGTCCACATCGTGCAGTCGGTGTCCAACCCCCGCCAAGGCAACCTGCTCGACGCGCGCCTGCTGCAAGCACTCTTCCTGGCGCTGAAGGCCAAGTACGAGTACATCATCGTCGACGCAGGCAAGGGCTTGACGGATCCGCTCATCAACGCCTTCGATGCGGCCAATCTCATCCTGCTCGTCGCCACGCCAGATATCGTCTCGCTGTACCAGACCAAGTGGGCGATGAACATCATCGAGAGCCTGCTGTTCCCGCCCGGCATGGTCAAGGCGGTGCTGAACCGGGCCGAGAGCCGCGGCGGTGTGGGCTCCCAGGACGTGCGCCTGGCCGTCCCATGCGAGATCATCGCCGAGATCCCCTCGGACGGCCGCGCCATGGGCACGGCCGTCAACCAGGGCGCGCCGGTGGTGTCGCTGTTCAACTACTCCAAGGTGGCCGAGGCGTTCCGCAAGATGGCCGAACTGCTGCACAGCACCCCGCAGCTGTACCTCACGCACCAGCAGATCCCGCGGCATCGGCCCGTGGCCGAGACCCAGAAGGAGACCGGCTTCGCCAGCGGCTCGGCCCGGCTCTTCGCCCCGAGCGAGACGCAGGCGCTGGAGGAGCGGGAGGACGAGATCGTGCGGCTGAAGCGGCGCGTGCACGAGCGGCTGGTCGAAGAGCTCGATCTCAAAAAGGTGGACCTGACCATCCTGAGCAACCAGGCGCACCTGCAGGAGATGCGCGAGCGGTGTGAGCGCGTCATCGCGAACCTCCTCTCGCGCGAGCTGGGCGGCATCATCTCCTCGCACGAGGTGCGGGCCCGCCTCGTGAAGGAGATCAGCGATGAGGCGCTGGGCCTGGGGCCGCTGGAAGAGCTGCTGGACGACGAGACGATCACCGACATCCTGGTCAACAACAAGGACCAGATCTACGTCGAGCGCAAGGGCAAGCTCGAGCTGACGACGAAGAAGTTCATCTCCAACGACCAGGTCCGGGCCGTCATCGAGCGCATCGTCGCCCCGCTCGGCCGCCGGATCGATGAGTCGAACCCGATGGTGGACGCGCGCCTGCCGGATGGCTCGCGCGTCAACGCCGTCATCCCGCCGCTGTCGGTGAAGGGCCCGTCGCTGTCCATCCGCAAGTTCGGCCACATCCACCTGACCCAGGACGACCTGGTGCGCTATCACAGCATGACGCCGGCGATGATGGAGTTCATCCGCGCCTGCGTGATGGCGCGCAAGAACCTCATCATCTCGGGCGGCACCGGCTCCGGCAAGACCACGATGCTGAACGTCATCTCCCAGTTCATCCCGGAGGCCGAGCGCATCCTGACGCTGGAGGATGCGGCCGAGCTGCGCCTGACGCAGGCGCACTGGGTCAGCCTGGAGGCGCGCTCGGCCAACGTCGAGGGCAAGGGGCAAATCAGCATCCGCGACCTGTTCCGCAACGCGCTGCGCATGCGGCCGGATCGGATCATCATCGGGGAGTGCCGCGGCCCGGAGACGCTGGACATGCTCCAAGCCATGAACACCGGCCACGAGGGCTCCATCACCACCATCCACGCCAACTCGCCGAAGGACGTCATCAGCCGCCTGGACTCCATGGTGCTGATGTCCAACATCGATCTGCCGGTGCGGGCCATCCGCGAGATGGTCGCCTCGGCCGTGCACGTGATCATCCACACCGCCCGGCTCTCGGACGGCTCCCGCAAGATCATGACCGTGACCGAGCTGACCGGCCTCTCCCGCGACGGGGACGTCCAGCTCAACGACCTCTTCAAGTTCCAGCAGACCGGGCTGGCCCCGGACGGCATGGTGCAGGGCACGTTCATGGCCAGCGGGGAGAAGCCGTCGTTCCTGGCCGAGCTGCGCGTCAAGGGCATCACGATCGATGACGCGCTCTTTACCCGCACCGGCGCATCTGGATGAGCGTCTCACCGGAGAGGCTCTGGAGCATCCGCGCCGCCGCTGGGGCGGCACCGCTGGCCACCCAGGCGGCGATCGCCCGGTCGTTGCCGGCGAGAATGATCGGCTTGCTGGGCCGCCGCAGCCTAGGGGCAGGCGAGGGCCTGGTGCTCATGGCGTGCCGGTCGGTGCATACCTGGTTCATGCAGTTCCCGATTGACGTGGTCTTCGCTGACCGGGAGTGGCGGGTCGTGGCGGTGCGGGAGGCGATGCCCCCCTGGCAGGTGACCCCCTTGGTAGGGCGGGCGCAGGCGGTGATTGAGCTGCCGGCAGGCACCGCCAAGCAGGCTAGGTTGGCTGTGGGCGATACGCTCGTGTTCTCAGAAGTCCTTGGACAAAAGAGGCTTGACACCGAATGAGCGCCGCAGGTAGACTTGAACCATCGACAGGTTGGACACTGGTTCCCGAGGTGTCGCAACGTTCTTCGATAATTGCACCGGTGAATTCGTACCACGATAAGGGCAAACTCTCCCGCCTGACGGCGGGACTCCGCAGCACTCAAGCAAGGGCGGGGCGGGCAACCGGAGGGCGCAAAGCTACGGACCCCTATCGGATGGTCTGCACCGAGTGGGGAAGCCGAGCTGCCGAATGGCGGCCCGGCTTTTTCGTTGCCAAGTAATTAAAGAGTTAAACAAAGAATAGATTATGATGAGACTAAACACGAGCGGAAGTGCGTACGTTGAATATTTCGTCGCCGCCATTGCGTTCACCCTGGCGGCGATCTGGATGTTCGACAGCGGCAACTTTCAGGGGTTGAAATCGGCCCTCACGACGCAGTTTGAAGCGCAGAAAAACGCGATCAGGGACTGATGGGGCGCCGCGGGCAGTCGGTCATGGAATACGCAGTGCTGCTGGCGGCGGTGAGCTTGGGGGTCATGCTGGCGGCCAAGGTCGCCTACAAGGCATTCACCGGGCATGCGCAGCGCATCGAGCAGTCGCAGACCGTATTTTGAGCCGGGGCAATCGACCCTGGAGGCGGTGGTCCTGGTCGTCGCGGTGGTGACCTCGGCCATGCTGATGGTGCGGTACGTGAAGGAGTCTATGCGGGCCAACGTGAAGATGACGGAGATGCAGCTCAACGGCGCCATGGGGGACAACCGGCCATGAGCCGCAATCACCGGCGCGGGCAGTCCATGACCGAGTACATGATCGTCACGGTGGCCATCATCGTGGCCATCATCGCGCTGCGTGTGCCGGTGTTCTGGGCGTGGAGCAAGCTGATGCAGAGCGGCGTGAACAAGGTCAACCAGGTGGCGCGATGAGCCGGCGGCGCGGCCAGGCTGGCCAGTCGATGACCGAGTACCTGGTGATCGCGGCGGTGATGATCGCGGCCGCGATCGCCGTCACCGGGCCGGTGCGCTTGGCCGCCAACAGCCTGGCGGCGGAAACGGTGAATGAGATGAACGCAGCCGTGACATCCAATGCCACGGCAGACCACCTGTTCAATTCCCTGGACCATTTCACGGACTAGAGAGTCGCGTAGCGGCGGCCGCCCAGCTTGGCGGCCGGGAACCGGAGAGGAGGGGAGAGAGAATGCGGAGCTTGAGAGGGCGGAGGAGCCGCCGCGGCCAATCGGTGGTGGAATACCTGGTCGTGGCAGCGGCGATCATCGCGGCGATCATCGTGATCGGGCCGTTTATCGGCGGCCGGGTCAACAACGTGTTGACGACCACGGTCAACAAGTACGATGACGCGAACAGCACGGTGGACAACGGCATCGTTGTGCAGCCGTTCTGACGGCGCACCCAATGGGCGAAGGGAGGGAATCACGCATGGCACTGAAGCAGCGCAAGGGGCAGAGCACCGGCGAGTACGCGATCCTGTTTGGGATCGTGCTCGGCGCGGTGGTCATGATGCAGGTCTTCGTCCGCAACGGGATCGCGGGCGGCATCCAGAGCGCCGGGGACAGCTACCGCAACGCCCTGGGAGCCAACTGGACCACGCCAAACGTCACGCGGACCAGCGACTCGTCGTCCGACTCGTCCGCGCTCATGACGGGCGCGTTGACCGGCAACATCAACCAGAGCAGCACATCCAATAGCACCATGAGCGAGTAAGTGACGCGGTCTGGTGGCATGCGTAACCGGAGAAAAGAGGTGAGCAAGATGATGCGAGGCAACCGACGCGGACAGGTTTCCGTTGAGGCCGCGCTCTTGTGGACGTTCGTGATCGCAGGGCTGGTGTTTATGGGGTTCTACCTGCAGCGCGCGGCGCAGGGTGGCGTAAAGTCGAACGCGGACGGGCTGGGCGGCCAGTTCTCGGCCATCGCGTCCTACAGCAGCTTCAGCCAGTCGAAGACGCATGAGGACGCGACCGACACCAAGCAGACCTCCTGCGCAGAGTTCCGGCAGGAAGTCGGCGACGGGGTGAACGTCATTACCGGGATCACCACCGTCACCAACTGCGTGGCAGCAGCGCCGTAAGCGGCACGACATGTGCGACGCGTAACGGCCTCGCGTGAAGTGAGCGGCTGGGGCCGAGTGTTTGCCAGCTGCTGAACGGGTGACAAGGAGGGGGGCAGATGCGTGGGCAGCGGGGCCAGCAGATCGGCGAGTACGCGATCCTGCTGGGCGCGGTGGCCATTGCGTTTTTGGCCAGCCAAATGCACATGACCCGCAGCGTGGGCGGCGGCCTGGCCGGCCTCAGCAATGCCGTGCTGGGCCCGCCTGTGGTGGAAGACGCCGAGGGCGGCTCGGACACCACTGCCACGAGCAGCGAGCTGGCCACCGCCACGGCGGTGGACACCCGCACCACGACCGTCTCCAGCGGGTCGCACACCTCCGGGTTTTCGCTCGTGGAGGGCGCCATCCCGGACTACCTTGTCAACGTGGACTTAAGCGGCATGGAAGGCATATACGGGGCTTCCACGGCCGCGAACCCGGTCAAGCTGGCGGACCTGCTGTACGCTGATGTGTACGGGCCGCCGACCCCGGAGGAGTCCGAGATGGTGATTGAAGACTCGGACGGGGACGGATACCTCGAAGTGTACGGCGGGTTCGAGCCGGTCCAGCAAGCCGACCTGAACGGCGACGGCTTCCCCGAGATCTTCAACCGTCCCACCGAGACAGAGGAGGCAGAGTCGCGGTTTGAGGCCATGGCCGAGGAGGGCTCCATCGCGGCCTTCAAGGTGGACCTGGATAAGGACGACACCGTGGAGCCGCTCGAGGTGGTGTACGTGCCCCTGGTCAGCTTGACCGAGTCTGAGCTGAAAGCCTCGAGCAAGCACCAGAACCGGCAGGCGGACCGTGAGCGGGACGAAGCGCAGGCGGTGCTGCTGGAGCGCTTCGGCTCGGACGCAGCGGTGACGGTGGCCCTCGACATGGCGAAGAAGCAGCAAGAGGGCAAGGATGACGGCATCGTGTCGCCTCAGGCCGAACAGCTGCACCAGCGGACACAGCCAGAGCTCGCCGAGACCCCGGTCACCGGCAACGAAGACCAGAGCCAGCGCGACTTTCTGGACCGGGAGGGGATCACCAACCTGACCGTTGCAGAGTTCGACGCACTGGTTTCGGAGATGACCACGGTGGATGACCCGGACACCGCGGCGGTGGAAGGCTCCAAACTGAGCGAGGCGTACCAGATCGTCAGCTGGTCGGATCAAAAGACGGCGAAGACCCTCAAGGGCGAGAAGCAGGACGCGTCCGGCCGCACCGTCATCTGGCAAGGGGAAGACGGCCAATGGCATCTGGGCGATGACTATGACACCGGCGCGCTGGTGACTCAGGTGAACAGCGAGGACGCATATATTCCGACCCCGGAGGCGACGCAGACCCCCACCGGGACACCAACGCCGAGCGCGACCGGGACCCCTGAGAGCACGCAGACTCCTGGTGTGGTGACAACGCAGACGCCGCAGCCCGGCGAAGAGGACCACAAGGTCGGGCAGGGCACGCCCCTGGGCATCGACAACAACCATGATGGCGACTTGAACGACACAGGCGACGTCCTCTTCCACACCTTTGCCGTCACCGACCCTGCGCAGGAGGAAGTGCACATTGCCGCCATATCCACGGTCGGTGTGGAAGGTGCTGCGCCGCAGTTGCTCGTGGATCGCGTGACCACGCAAGGCCGGCGCGACCCGGAGACCGGCATCTGGGACGCTGACTACGTGGAAACGAGTACCGAGGCCGAAATCCACTTGCCGCTGGCCAAGCACGGCTCGAACCGTCCAGTGGCCTGGGCGGTCGTGACCAAGGACAGCAGCGATTCCTCGAGCGGCCTTGTCCCCACCGCCCTCATCCTCGATTCCAACGGCAACGGCCGCGAGGACCGTACCGACCGCGGCAATGACTTCAACAACCCCATTCTTATCGTAACGCCGCTCAAGCCAGGCGATACCCCCTCTGCCGGCGGAGAGGACATCCCGGATCTCCTGGAGCAGATCCAGAATCCGCAGTACCCTGCGACCGAGTTCGATGCCGAGCTGGTCGGCTACTCGCCTGCCTGGCTGCAGCAGATGGCGGACAAGTACAACTCGCCGGTCACCCGGCCAGGGCCTGGCGGTCCGGTGGGGACCAGCGCTATCACGGCCATGGTTGAGTCAGGCTTTGACAACGGGGCGCGTCCCGGCGTGTTGGGCGGCATGCTCGGTTCAGCGCCGCGGAGTCCGATTCGCACGTCACCGTACAGCAGCGTCGGGCTGACGCCTTCCGAGGTGAAACGCTGATGCGCCGGCCAATGGACCGCCGAGGACAGGCGATCGTGGAAGTCACGGTGGGGTTCATCGCTATCGTGGCGGCCATCATCGCGCTGGGGTATTACGTCCAGCGGGCCATCCAGGGCAACGTGTTCCAGGGCGCGCAGAGCCTGGGCCAGCAGTTCCACCCGGACGAGTTCTACGAGGAGACGCAGCGGTTGGGCAGTCTCAGTGAGACGGTTGACGTCACGACCGGCTTACCCATGATCTCGGCGCCGCTCCTGGCCGGGCCGGATGACTGCCTGGTCCCTGTCTCGGCGGAAGGCTGCCTTCCGGACATTCCCATGGGGACGGTGCCGCGGGAGCCGGGTGGCTTGGTACAGATGAGCGTGACCACGAACTGGGAATCCACTCATGATGCCCACTACACGACGCCCAAGTAATTCCCACGGCCAGGCGCTGGTGGAGCTGGCGATCATGGGGGTCGTCTGCCTGGCAGCGCTCGGCTTCCTCATCCGTATCGGCATGAAGGCCAACTATGACCAGGAAATCCGCATGGCCGCGTTCCGCCGGGCGCTCAAGGCCGCGGAAGTGGACAACGGCACCGACCAGGACTCGCTCGGGACGCTGTACCACTACATTGCGGCGCGGCAGATGCCGGACCCGAACGACGGATTTCTGACGCTGCCGCGCGGCCGGACCGAGGCGTCGGCCTTCGTCGAGTGGGGCGACCGGCTCACCATGGCGTATGGCGACGGGGATCCGGCCATCGACACGAGCAAGGGGCGGCTGACGCAGGAGCGCATCCTCGTCAACAACAACGGCAACGAGCAGGAATTCCGGTCCGAGGACTTCCAAGAGTCCGGCACCTTCAGCGACGGCATCGGCCCTCCGGTCGTCGTGACCGCGATCCCGCGGTTGATTGACACCTACACCGTGACCAACACCGCCGGCGGGACGACCATCACGCAGACGACCGGCGGCAGCGTGTTCACAGGGAGCTCGGCGGCCACGTCTGACTCCACGTGCGTCAATACGCAGGGGGCCTGCACCACTGTTTCGGGCGGGGCTCCTGGCAAGCCGATCGTCACCTGGTAGTCATTGAGGAGGAGGCGAGATGCGGCACTGGCTGAAGGGACAGGTGCTCATCGAAGTGGCGCTCGCCGCCATCGGGCTGGTCCTGCTGGCGTTCGTGAGCATCCGGGTGGGCCAGTGGATCAATCAGTCCATGGTCTTCCGCAACCAGGCGTTCCAGATTTCGCGCGACAACGCAGCCACGCCCGGCGCGCCGTACACGCGCGTGCCGGCACCGCCGGATATCCACCTTCTCGGCTCGGCGCCGATGAAGGCGGTCGCCCCGAGCGAGATCACGGCACTCAGCGAAGCGGTCCCGACGTGCAGCAGTTCGCTCCTTGGCGACATCACGACCACGAAGGGTCTGATCACCCAGGCGCGGATTGACCGCGATGACCTGCTGCGGCGGCACCGGGAAAAACTGTGCCTGGCGGTGGACCTGGACATGGCGGCCGGCGACCCGCCGGTTGGCCGCAGCTGCGAGGGCGGCGCGATCCCGGTCGTCTGCACCGGCAACGTGTGCAAGAGCGCGAACTGGTTCTGGCGGAAGGCGCTGCGGCTGCAGCAAATCAATACCGACATCGAGACCTGGGAAGGCGGGAAGTCGGACGCAGTCGACGACTACAACACCGCCAACGCCATCGTGTGCCCAGGGTGCACCAGCACGGAAGTCTGTACTACGACTTCGGATTGCAGCGACAACAGATCGTGCCATGCAGACGTGAAGCTGTGGTGCGAGACCTTGCATGCCGGCGACCCTGACGCGATCTTTTTATGCAGGTGGTCGGGCGACGCTAATTGTGATGCGGACCATCCGTGCGTCGACACCGAGACCTGCAGCACCGAGACTGATTGCAGCGCCCGCGATACCTGCGAAACGAACAAGGCCAATGACATCACCGATGCCGAAGACCGCATCAAAGAGGCCAGGTGCAAGCTCTCCGGGACCGACTGCAGCGAAAACGGCCTGTACAACGACAAAGACGACCTATGCGAGGCGGTGGCCACCGGCAACCCGGAGGCCGGCGGCGCGCCCACGTCATGCGAGGTGGATCCCATCAAGACGTACGCCGGGACCGTGGATGCGCGAGCACTCGTGGTGAATGAAGACGCGCGCGCGCTGGTGGATGACCTTTCGGAGAAGAGCGGGGCGCTGCAGTCGCTCATCCTCTGGCTCGAGGAGTTGATCCGCCAGGCCAGGGCCGCCTGCTCCTCGGAGGCGGTGCCCTGATGTGGCGCGCCTGGCGCCGAGGGCGTCGTCGGCTCAACCGCCAGGGCCAGTTGGCCGCCGGGTTCATCGTGATCATGGGACTGATCCTCGTCATGGTCTCCATGACGGTCAACCTGGGGCAGATGGCGCAGGTCCGCGTCGAGGTGTCCAACGCGTCGGATGCGGCAGCGCTCGCCGCGGCGTCGTGGATGGCCAGCGGCCAGAACGAGGCGGCCCTGATCGCGCAGAAAATGTGGGCGACGATCGACATGATCAACGCGATCTACCAGGTGCCCTTCTGCAACAACGGCGGCTCCATCGCGTACGCCGACTTTCTGTGGATGCAAGCCGCCACGATGAACCTGTACCTGCACGAGTCGGCCAACCTCATTCTGGTCGCCTCGTGGAACATCGGCCGGCGCGAGGCGTTTACTGCCATGGTGAACAACCTGATGATGCGCAACGCGCAGACCACGGCTCCTGGGTTCGACCCGTTCCTTGGCATCTACCCGGTCGTCGGCAGCGTGCTGGATTCCATCACCTGGCGGCAGGAAACGCTACTGGCGGGGACAAACGGCGATGACTTCGCCTTCACCTGGAACAACTACGGCGCTGACCCGGCCAGCACCACGAACCCGCTCATCCACTCGGTGGACTATGACATCGACGGCTATCCCAGCGGGCCGGCGCAGATGCCCAACATCACCTCGACCCGGGCGCAGTTTCGCGTGTACGACGACCCAGACCCGGCCGACCCGGAGTATGACTGCAGCTTCCTGGGTGAGGGTATCCTGTTCGGGCCCATCAACCCGTTTGACCCGATGTCCAGTGCGCTGCGGCCGGCCGGTGGGATGGATGACATGACAACGCTGGGCGCTTACCCGGTCAAGCGATGGAACTTCCCTGTGGATGACTACATCCCGAACCTCGCGACCATGACCTTCACGACGTGCACGACGCACTGCGGCATCCGCCGCCGGGACACGCTTTCCATGCCGGTGCTGCCCCCGGGCAGCCTGATCGGCGGCTTCGGCGTCATCAACACCCGGGTCGAGCACCGGGTGACGACGCCAGGGCCGGTGGCCTCGCTGTTCCCGTTCCCGGTGTGGGAGCCTCGGTTCGAGCCGGTCGAGGCGACGACGCAGGCCATGTTCCAGCCGGCGACGATGGGCGTGGCCCCGGCGCCGACCGCCACCGCCAGGATCACCGACACCGACTGACATGATGACGATCCTGTGCCGACTGCTTGCGTGCGCGCTCCTGATCGCCTCCGTTGCCACGGCGGAGGCGAAGGTGAAGGGCTTCCGCTTCCCGCGGCCGGACGGTGCGTCCACCTGGTCGGCCCCGACCGATGTCCGCATGGGCGAGACGCCCTTGCAAGTCCACCGGTGCAGCAGCCCGATGCCGACGGAGCAGCTGCGGGCTTTCTATGACCAGGCGCTGCCCAAGGCTGGCTGGCGCATCACAGACCTGCCGTGGCAACAGCAGCAGCGCGAGGTGCTGGCGTACATGTCAGCGGCCCGCGAGGCGCGCGCCAAGCAGGGCGCAGACACGTCGGCTTTGGAAGCACGGGTGCGTGCTCTGGAGGCCGGGGAGCAGGATTTGCGCCGCCAGGTGTACGCCGAGCGCGGGCTGGACCGGGTGCTGGTCAACTTCGAAGCGATGGGCGGGCAGACGGTGGTGTTCGTCAGCCAGTGGCAGGGCGGCACGCCCTGGCGCACGCTCGGCGTCCAAGCGGGCGCAGCGCCGGCTGAGCGCTGGCCGACCACGAACCCGTGCTGCGCGCCAGGGCCGGCCACCGAGACAGCCTCGCACCCGATGGGCCTCCCGCATTTTCCCGGCGCGCGGACGGTGACCAGCGCCGCGGCCGGCCAGGATGGGGCCAGCATCATGTTGTTCTCGCCGGAGCGCCCGGAGCGCGTGCGGGCGTTTTACGAACAGCAGTTGAGCCTGCGCGGGTGGACGTTCGAGCGCGAGCAAGACGCCAGCGCGCCGGGCCGGAGCGGCACGAGCGCCTGGTACGTCGATGCGCGGCGCCGCCTGCTGCTGACCGTGGGCACGGCCGAGGGCGCGCCGGAGACCATCATCCTTATCACGGTGGCGCCGCGGGTGCGCCTCTGGGAGCAGCCGCGTTCATGAGCCGCCGCCCCTTAGGCCTGCGGGACTCCCGCGGCCAGTCCACGCTGGAGTACGCGGTGCTCATCATCGGCGCGGCGATGGCGTTCGTCGCGCTGTTTGCGATGATCCGCAACGCCTCCAACCACCGGCTCAAGACCGGGGCCGACGCGTTCGGCCACGGCCTGAGGTACCCGTGATGATGCCCCTGCTCATCGGCCTCTTCGGGTTCAGTTCGGCCGCGGTCCTGGGCATGGCGGCCTACCCGCCACTCATGGAGCGTATTAAAGCGTACCTGCGGCAGCGCGCGGCCGAAGCCAGCCTGCAGATGGACGACATGTTCCTGACGCTCTCGAACCACCGGCTGCAGCTCATGTATCTGGGCCTGCCCGTCGGGTTAGCGCTCCTGTTCTGGCTCGGCACCGGGTTCCCGGCGGCCGCGGTGCTGGGCCTGGTCATCGGCATCCCCATCCCCAAGTTCCTGCTGAAGCAGATGAAGTCGCAGCGGCGGAAGCTGTTCCAAGCCCAACTGGTCGACGGCCTGCTCATCATCTCCAGCTGCCTGCGGGCCGGGTTGAGCATGCTCCAGTCCTTCACCATCGTCGCCGAAGAGATGCCGACCCCCATCAGTCAGGAGTTCGGCCTGATCCTGAAAGAGAGCCGGATGGGGGTGAGCCTCGATGAGGCGATGATCCACTTCCGGCAGCGCCTCCCCTCGGATGACTCGAACCTGTTCGTGACGGCGGTGCTGGTCTCCCGCGAGACGGGTGGCGACATCACCGCCGTCTTCACCCGGCTCGTGGAAACGCTGCGGGAGCGGAAGAAGATCAAAGAGAAGATCAAGACGCTGACCTTCATGGCCAAGCTGCAGGGCATCGTGATGGGGCTGCTGCCGTTGGCGTTCATCTACGTCACGTACACCACCAGCCCATCGCATTTCCAGTTCTTCCTGAAGGATTCGACCGGCCAGGTGATGCTGCTGATGGTCGTCGTGGGACAGATCATCGGCTTCCTGCTGTTCTTGCGGTTCAGCCGGAGCCCCCTCTGATGCTGGCACTGCTGTCGGTCCTGGTCTTCACGTGTGTGGCGGTGACGGCGTGGGCCGTCCTGCCTGACGCGTCGCGCCGCGCGATGCAGCGCCGCCTCTACTCTGAAGTCTCCGAGGTCAAGCGCCCGCCGCTGTGGCAGCGGGTGGCCGTCGCCTTGGAGCCGTGGAACCGGCGGCTGCCGACCGGCGCCTACGCAGCGAACGTCACGCGCCTGCTGGAGGCGGCCGGGTTCCGCCTGTCGCCGCTGCATTTCCTCGCCATCCAGGAGTTCGGCGTGCTGACCGGCCTGCTGGCGCACGCCGGATTGGCGGGCGTCAAGCACATGAGCCCGGTCGGGCTCGCCTTCTTCGGGATGCTCGGCTTCTTCGTGCCCATCTTGTGGCTGCACAACCAGATCAAGCAGCGGCGCCTCACGGTGGGGCGGGACCTGCCGGAGATCGTGGACCTGCTGGCCCTGTGCGTGGGGGCCGGCAGCGACTTCATGGGGGCGCTGGGCCGCATCGTGCGCGAGTTCCGGCCGTGCCCGGTGCGCGAAGAGCTGGGCATCCTGCTCCAGGAAGTCCGCATGGGCAAGCGGCGGCGCGACGCGCTGCGCGCCTTCGCCACGCGGCTGCAGACCCCGGCGACCAGCACCTTCGCCCGGACCCTGATCCAAGTCGACCGCATGGGCACCGGCATGGGCGAGGCGTTGACCATCCTCTCCGAGGACATGCGGCTCGCGCGCTACCACTGGGCCGAGCGGTTCGCGCAGCAGGCGCCCATGAAGATGCTCATTCCGCTGATGATCAGCCTCGGCTCGGCCATGATCATCGTCGCCGGCCCCATCCTCATGCAGTTCATCAAGGGCGGGCTGATGAGCGGCCCGCAGATGTCCGCTGAATCCGCGAAGGGGTTCTAAGGCCAGCATGCGCATCGACCGCTGGCTGGAGATGAAACGCACCAAAGCGCTGTGCCTCGGCATGGCGGTGCTGTTTTCCGCCCAGCAGACCGTCTGGGGCGCAGACCTGGGCGCCCTGCACGCGTCGACCCAGCAGCAGCACCAGCTCGACGCGCTCCGCCACGCGGCCATCGTCACGATTTACGATGACCTGTACGGCCGCGCTCCGAACACCCAAGAACTGCACGAGGCCCTGGCGCTGTTGCGCCAGGCGCCGCAGCTGGCGTACGTCATCGAGCGGCTGGCCGAGTCCCCGGAGTCGCGGTGGCGGCTGCGGCAGCTCAACCCGCAGCGGCTGGAGCGCCGGAAGCAGGAGGCGGCCCGCATCAGCGAGGCGGTCGCGCTGCAGGTGGGCCAGGCGCTGCGCCGCGCCCGGGATGAGTCGCGCAGCACCGTGATGGTCGCGCCGGGGCTGGACGTGGCGCCGGCTCAGCCAGGCTTGCTGCAGCTGAATGAGACCGAGATCCAGGCGTTTGAAACCTGGCTCAGCGACCCGGAGACGCTGTGCTCCAACTGCGCGCCGAATGCCTTGGCACCGATGCTCGGCCTCATCGGCCAGCCGGTCTCCCGCGAAACCCTGACGAGCCAGGCCTTCCTCTTGGACTACCTTGCCGGGCGGCTCACGTTCCCGGATGGCGCGCTCACCGGGCCGATGTACGTGTCCATGGCGAGCGTGCAAGCACTCTCCGAGGCGCATGGGCTGCCGCTGCATCCGGTCGAGCTCACCTACGACGAGCTGCTCGCCCTCCACTACCCTATGATCGCAGCGCTGGATTTGACGCAGGACGGGGAAACAGACCACTACGTGGTGGTGCAAAAGGCCAATGAGACCCGCGTGACGTTCCTGGAGTCGGATGGCACACGCGAGGTCATGGCCACCCACGAGTTTTTGCAGTACTTCACTCGGTCAGCCCTCTTGCCGGGTGGCGACGCGTTCGGCGCTGCCCTGAGCGCTGATGCCACCGCGGCCATCTCTGGCGGTGATTGCGCCAAATGGAACGTGGCATGCGGCGCCAAGGGCAAAGCCGGCGACTTCATCTCCGGCGCGCAAGGGGTCGCGACCGGCGCCTGGCACGGCACCAGCGGGTTTCGGGGCGCGGTCGGCCACCGGTTCGGCTCGGTCGGCGGCTGGAAGAGCACCGGCACGATTGGCGGCCGCGTGAGCTGGGGCGGGGCCCAGAACGCCGCAGCGCGCCGGTTCGGCTCCCAGGCCGGCTGGAAAAGCACCATCACCGGCGGCGGTCGTGTGAACTGGGGCGCCGGGCAGAATGCGGCGGCCCACCGGTTCGGCTCCCGGGCCGGCTGGAAAAGCACCGGCACGCTCGGCGGCAATGTCAGCTGGCCAGGCGTGGGGGGTGCGTTCCAGCATCGATTTGCCTCCACCGCCGGCTGGAAGAGCACAGGCACCGCCGGTGGCAGCGTGAGCTGGCCCGGTGTCGGAGGCGCTGTGGTCCACCGCTCACGCATGGTTGGCGATGTCCGCCGCTGGCCGGCCCCAGTCCAGTACGGGAGCGCGTTCATGGTCGGCGGCCCGGTCGGCCTCATGGCGGTCGGCTCGGCCCGTAACGACAAAGCCATGGTCTACGGCACCGGGGTGATGATGAGCCCGCTCGGGCTGCCGGCGGCCGGTGTGTTCGCCAACCGGAACCGGTTCTTCACTGCCAACGGGTGGGTGAAGAACAAGGATTACATGGGCGATCACTGGCGCGGGTTTGTCGGCGGCGGCCTGATCGCCGCAGCGGTCACCGGCGCGGTGGTGTGCACCGCGGCTACGGTGGGCGTCTGTGGCGGCGTGATCGGCGGCGTGCTCACCGGCGGCACGCTCTTGGGTGCCGGCGTCACCGGTGGCGCCATGATCCACCGTGATACGGTCATCTCCAACCGTGGCTCGGCGTATTCCAATTTCGGGCCCAACAAGTTTCTCGTGCCCGATCAACACAAGAGCAAGTTCTCCGGCTATGACGCGCTTGAGCTAGCCTCCATCCCGGTCAGCGCGGTTGGGGCCAAGGGCGTCGGGATGGTCGGCGCCCGCGTGGCGGCCAGAGTGGCGGCCGAGGGTGGCGAACGGATCATTTCAGTGGGTGGGCGCCGTGTCGTTGTGCGCGTGGGTGAGAGCGGCGCGTTGCAGTTCAGCCGGGTCGGCGCGCGCGAGGGAACTGAGCGTGTTGCTGCCGGACGCACCAGCCGCATCCTCTCTACCGCAGGCCGGTATTCCAATAACCTCATCAGAGGGACGATCCAACCCGGAGCTGAACATTTTCCGCTTGAGACTAGGGTTGGGAGCAAGGTGGGCTTGCCCCAGATCGCCAACGGCTTGGTGCGCGGCAGCTCCAGTCCCTTGGGCCAAGCGATGCAGCACGCCGGCATGGATGCGTCTCGCGCCAGCATGGCCCGCACGATCATCAACGCCACGCCGCGGGTCGCAGGCAACTACGCGCTGCTGACCGCGCGCATCACCGGTGCCAGCTACGGCTCGGCTGGGGTTGCGAACTTGCTCGCTCCGGTGAAGGGCAATCCGGTGGGGCGGACCCTGTTTGAGACCGCCAACGCAGTCAGCGCCGTGACTGGCACGATGGCCCAGACGCGTACGCTCTTCATCCCGGATATGGCCGGGATCCAGATCGGCCGGATCCGCACCGATAGCCAGCTCAAGCCGCACGAGGACACGATCCGGTTCGCCGCGATGCTGTACGGGCTCGGACCCATGACTGCGAACCCGATGACCGTGGCGCGGGAAATTCGCGGCGGCGTGAGTTTCGTCAACGCGCTTCGGGCCGATCGTGCCGCGTTCCAGGCGTTGTCCAAGCCGGCACAGCAAGAGGTCCGCCAGATGCTCTCCGTGTCAGGCCGGCAAGCGTTTAATAAGATGACGCGCGCGGAACGGCGGGAATTTGTCAATAGCCTCTCCACGCCGATCAAAGAGTACTTGGTCAAACAGGACACTGCAGCCATGGCTCTGCGCCAAGTCGGCAGGCCCGGCGGAGCGTCCGTGGTCTTGTCGCGCGATGCCGCAACCCGCGTGCTGAGCGGCAATACCGTGACGCATGTGGCCGCGGTGCGCTTGACCCGCACCGGCGCAGTCCAAGGGCTGGCTGAAGCGCGGCAGCAGGTCGGGGCTATTTTCAGCCGGTCAGGGCGCGCCGAAGCGCTGGAGCTTGCCGGCCGGCGGATCCCGTCTATGACGCGCGGCCAGGCGTTGTTCCGCATCGGCAGCAACACGCTCCTGATGCCGGCGCTCCAACCCGTGCTGATGCTCACCTCATACGGCGTTCGCCAAAAGTTTGCTCCGCGAATGACTACCGATTCGCACGGTCGCATCTTGAGCAACATGGTGGCGCCGTTCGACCCGACCACGCAGGATCCCACCTTTCGACCCTCGTTCAGCTGGTTCCGCGGCGAGATGGGTCGGGCGTACAAGGACCCGCGCAATTACCTCTTCGGCGCCGCGCTCGGACTGTCCGCACCGGTTCTTGAAGGGGTTGTGCGCAGCACGCCGTTCGTCGCACCCCGCGTCCGGACGCTGACCGCGCCGGCCGAGGTGGCGTCGAAGGCCGTCTCTCGTGGCACTTCCGCCGGCATCGAGCGGGTCGTGGGCCTGACTGGAAACCGCGCGCTGGCCCGGGTGGCCGGCGGCCTAACCCGGCAGCCGATCCAGCGCGTCACCGGCATGGCCATTGACGGCACGTCCGAAGAGTTGGTCATCGAGCAGATCGCCGGCCAGGCCATCCTCCGGTTCGTGCCGGCACCTGAGCCGGTCCGGCAGATCCTGGCCGAAGGCTTCGGCGCGAACAACACCGGCAGCATCAACATCAATCTGGGCAACATCTCTGCGCGCACCCAAAGCGCGTTCAAGGACCAGGCCGCCACCGCGGTCACGATGATGAAGGCGCACGGCGTGAAGACTGCCATGGTCAACCATGTGAAGGGTTTGATGGATGACGTCGGCAAGTCTTCGCGCAATTCATGGCAGAACACTGCGCGGCGCGAAGCCGCCTTGACCGCTGCGGCGGCGGCTATCCGGGTTGTCAACCCCTCGGCGGCGAATGAGTTCTCCAGGTCAGTGCGGCTGAGCAATGCGTTCACGCCCACGAGCCCGTTGTCCGGCTCGAAGCAGAGCTTCAGTCGGTACGTGGCCCGGACTGAGCAGCAGCTGGCGCAGATGGGCCTGCTGGCGATGGCGCGCCAGCTGGAAGCCGGCTCAAGCCGCGGCATCGTGGCGCATCGGGAGGAGTTCCGCCGGGCGGTCACCGAGCTGGTGACTACGGTCAACGCGGTCCGTGACTACAAGGGTGCGCAGACGCTGGCGCGCCAATGGGGCTTGGTCACACCGACTATTACGCAGGGTGTGAGCCGCAGCCAGTTCATGCGCGCGCTCACCGTGCTGCCGGCGGTGGATGTGCCGGACAAGTATCTGGGCACAGGCCGCGGCACGAACCAGCTGCGCGCCGCGTTCCTCAACGATTTGGGCCGTGACACGACCGTAGACACCAGCCGTCTGGCGCCGTTCATCACGACGACCGGCGGGCTGCACATCGCCAACAGCGCGCCGCTCATCAGCGCGGTCAGGACCTCGCTCATCAACAGCGGGCTGACGCAGCGCCAGGCTGACACGGCTGCGAAGTCCATCGCGCGTTCCTGGAACCCGACCGCGCCGGTCACGGCGAAGGCGCTCGAGACGTGGATCCAGCAGGCGGTGGCCACGGCCACCGGAGGCCGGAAGGCGCTGAGCGCGCCGATGGTGCGCCAGGTGCGCGAGCATGCCATCGTCCACGACTACTTCACGCGCGCGATCCCGCAGCTGCTCACCCGGACCGATGCTACGAGCCGCACGACGGCGCAGACCATGCGGGCTCTGCTGAGCAGCGGACAGCTCCTGACGCGTGAGAGTGATCACCTCCAGGCGATCCAGTTGGCCGTGCGACAGGCGCGGGATGCGATGCCGACCCTGCGCACGCACGCGGCCGTGCGCCAGGTCGGGGTGTGGGACCGCGCCGCTGCCTCGCCCATGAGCGTGACGGCGCACGTGCGCCAGGTGATCTCCGGCGCCAGCCCCGAAGCCAAGCAGCAGCGCGCCATGATTCGGACCGACTTGGCCCGCCTGGCGGCCGGCGGCCGTGCTCCATCGGCTGATGCGGTCCAGCGCGTGTTCATCACCCGCGGGGTGACGGTCTCACGCGAGCAGGCGGCAGGCATCGCGACCATGTTAAGGCCCACGGTGCGAACGCCGGCTGAGCTGCCGCAGCTGGTCCGGAACATCCTGCAACCCATCGTGGCCGGAGTCAGGGTTCGGGGCGGCCAGGATGCGCTCCATGCGGCCGTGGTGGACCGGTTGACCACGCGGGCAGCTGCGACCGGCGGCCGCGTGGGCATCACCGACGCGCGCGCGATCGTTCGCGAGGCACTGCGCGAGCATGGCGTGCGCGGGCGCATGGACGCGACAGTCCTGACGCGCAATGCGCTACAGCCAGTGACCGCCGCGTTCCGCGCGCCAGGCTTGAGCCGCACGGTGCAGCAGCTCATACCGGTCGTGACTGCGCGCATGACGGCCGAGCACCGCTTGACGTCGGCGCAGCGCCAGCAGCTGCCGGCGATCTTGCGCGAGGCGCTGGCCACGCCGCCGGCGGCCGGCCGCGTGGTCGTCAATTGGCGGCAGCTTGGCGAGCAGGCTGGCCAGCGGCTGGGCCTTCAGGGCCGCGCCTTGGCACGGTTTGCGTCCGCCTTCGCGTACCAGATGCCGGTCTTGGCCGGCGGCCGGTTCCAGTCCTCGCGTCCAGCAGCCCCTGCGCTCGTGGCCCGGACCACCGCGCTCGTAGCCGGCGCGCTCTCCTCCCATGCCGGGTTGAATGCCACACAGGCACGGCAGGTGGAGGATGTCCTGACGGCGCTCATCCAATCGCGCGGGCTGCCGGGCACGCGGGCTGAGCTGCGTAGCAGCGCTGCCGGGATCGCCCACGACTTGGGCTTGAGCAAGACGCAGACCCAGCGCTTCGTGAGCGCCTTTGCGCATCAGGTGCCCCTCGTGACGGGTGCCACGACGCGGTCGTTCAGGTCCGTGCCGTTGGCCGCCGACGGCACGGTGCCCTTGCTCACCCGGGAGGTGAACACGCGGATGTTCCGCCAGGCGCTGGCCCTCTTCGGCATCGCGCCAGGCACCGCGCAGTATCGGGCGCTTGAGGCGCGCGGGCTCTTCACTACCGGGCGGGGGATGAACACCCAGCGCCGCGATTACCTGAACGTGTACAGCACCATCATGGCGCCGGTCGTCAAGGCGCTCTCGGCCGCCGGTGTGGTGCCGCCGCACACGCCGAAGCAGTTGACGGCTGGGCCGCAGCCGGCCGGGCTGCTGGCTGCGCCGGATATGGCGCAGTACATCGACGTGAAGACTGGCGGCTGGTCGCTGCCGCGGGCCGTTGTGCCGCTGCCGGCTCGGAATGCCCCGGGAGCGACCGAGCTGACCTCTCAGGTGGACCGCCAGTTCCGAGCCGGGGTCACGCACATGGAGAACGGCCGGTACACGCAGGCCGTGCGGATGTTTGAGCAGGCCGAGCGTGGCTACCGTCAGCTGACGCGCAATACGCCGGAGCTGCGCCCGATACTGGCACGCTACGTGGACGCGGCGCGCGCCAACGTCGGCTTGGCCCGCGTGGGTGAAAGCCGAGTGGCGGCGCTGGCCGGTCCGCTGGCGTCCCGGATGTCCACCGCCGAGGCCTCGCGGGTGACCGCGGCCATCGGCCGGGCCATCAGCCGTGCCCCGGCCTCAATGCCCGCCGTCACGGTCATCCAGCAGGCGATCCGCGAGGCGCGGCCGACCATGGCGCCGGCGCAGAGCCGGCAGTTGGCGTTCCAGGTCCGCGAGCACCTGATCCTCCACGACCTGTTCCTGAAGGCGACCCCGATCCTCGAGAGCACGATGCCGAACGCGCCGGTGACGTACGCCGTGCGCAACGCGGTCTCCCGGCCTGAGCTGATGTCGCGCCAAAGTATGAGCTTGCACTTAGCGCTCGTCCGCGGCGCGATGGAGCAGCACCAGCCGGTGCTCGTCAACCACCCGGCGTTCGGCGGCCCGCACCAGCGCACGGCCCCGGTGGTGACGCCGGCTGCGTCGACGAGCGCGGCCACGAGTGCGGCGGCCGGGCGCCAGGACCTGCTGTCCATGCTGATGCAGCTGCCGGAGCCGATGCGCGAACAGATGTTCGAGCGCGGCACCGCGAATTTGCGTACCGACATGGCGATCCGCGTCGTCGGCCAAAAAGATATGATCACACACCAGAACATTGGGACGTACCAGCTGCCGACTGGCCGCCATCGATTTGAGATCGTGCCTGGCCCGCTCTCCAGCGCCACGACCGGCGGCATGGGCGCGCGCTCGCCTCCGGCCGCTGGCTCCACTGCTTCGACCACCGCCGCGTCCGGCGGTGGAGCCCGTCCCGCCACGCCTGCTCGATCCTCGGCCGCGCCGCCTGGTACCAGCCCTGACGCTGTGACTCTGCCCACAGCCGCGACATTCACGCGCGTGCCGGAGGCGCCGCGGGGCACGCGGCCTGACACCGTCACGATCGCTCCGGGCCAGATGGTCCGCGCCCGCGACGGCGCTTTTTGGGTGAACACCGGCGCCGACGACGTGACGATGCGCAACGTCGGCACCGCGCGCACCGGTTACGTCGCCGACATCAGCCCCCGCACCCCGCCGGCCGGCCTGCAGCCGCTGGCGCGCGTGGCGGCGGCCTCGGCCGCCGGCACCACCTCTACCTCCCCCCGCACGTCGTCTGTCCGCACGACCACCGCCCCACCTCTGCTTCAGGCACGGCCGCACCAGAGTAGCGCCGGCGCGGCCAGCAGGACGTATATTGCCGACCAGCATTTTGATGCCGCCACGGTGCACTACGAGGCCGGCCGGTTCCGGGAAGCCCGCGTCAGTTTCGAACGGGCGGTCCGCGCCTATCGAGACGTGGCGCGTGCGCCTGAGCTGCGCGGCACCGCGATGGCCGCGCAATCCCAGGCCGCGCTGACGGCGGCCCGGTCGAATGCAGGGGCCGCCACCCACATGGTCAGCGCAGCGCCTGGCGCATCTTCTGGAACCCTCTGGGCGATTCTGGACACTGCGTCCGGCCGGGTGATGGACCACGCGCCGTTGGCGGCTCCAGCCACGGCCTCCACCGCCACATCGGCCGCTCCTTCGCTCCGCTCCCGCGTCACGAACGCTGCCGGCACCGTGCTCACAGGTCTCCAGCATCCGGCCCAGACCGCGACTGCGCTGTACGGCCGCGCCACGACCGTGGTCCAGGACCGCCTGCTGGCCAGCGCCACCTTCGCGCCGCTCGTCATCGGCCGGATGATCGCGCGCGACCATGCGGACCTGATGGCGCGGGGCGGGTCGGTGGAGCCGCTGGTAGATGTGCTGTTGCCCAATGCCACGCGGAAGCAGCGAGACGTGTTCGTCGCAGAAATCAAGAAGTCGGACTTCAGCCCGCGCAGCATCCGCGCGGCGCACCAGCAGGCCACTGGCGGACGGGCCACGCCAGAGGCCGGCGCAGCATCGCAACGGCAGCTCTCCGGTGCGGTGCGCGGCATCCTGAATGATTTGCACTTAAACCCCATCCGCACGGCGCAGGTCCACCGGGCTGTGATGCGGGAGCTGAGCGCGCTGGCCTCGCAGGGCCGCGTGGGAGCTCGCGAAGTGACGGTGGCGATCGCGTACGCCATTGCGCCGCGCCAGGTGACTGAACGCGCGACGCAGAGTCGGCTGGGCGTGCGGGAATCGGCCGCTGCGGTGGCTGCGGCGACCGGACGACCGGCGGCCGAGGTTCGCCAGGCGCTCTCCAGTACTCGGCTGCAGCCGGTGGTCTCGGCGCTGTCGCAGACCCGCAACACGCAGCCGCTCAGCGATCGGCAAGTGAATCAGCTGCGGCGTGTGGTGCAAGCCGAAGGCGGCAACAATAACCTCCTGAGCCAGCTGAACCGAGAAATTGTGACAGCGCGTGAGGCGATGGTCGTCCGTGAAGTGGCAACCGGCCGCACCCCCACAGCGGCCCGCATCCTGGCTGAGAAGACGTTCCCGACCATCGGCTACAAGCAGCCCATTGTGGCGGCCAATACAGATCAGGCGACCGTGGTGTCCGATTTCCTCAACCATCAGACCAAGGAGTTAACGACGCGGATCGCCCGCGAAGGGTTGAGCCGCTCGGTCATGCGCGAGGTGGCCGCGGTCGTCCACCTCGCCACCATGGCCGCGCCGAACCAGGGCGGCAAGTCGCTCTTCGGCGAGCAGCTCAAGGCCGGACAGCTGCTGGCCCAGGGCCGCGTGGTCCAGATGTTGACCGGCGAAGGCAAGACGCTGACCGCCCTGACCGCCCTGTACGCCAACGCCTTGACCCAACGCGCGCTGCCGGAGGCGGCGAAGCGCGGCCTGGTGACCCAGGTCACCACGACCGATGCGTTCGCCGAACGCGACTTCCTCGAGACGCAGCCCATTTTCAACCTGCTGGGCGTGCGCACCGCCGCAGTGCTGCGCGACGGCGCGCTGCTCGCTGGTCCGCAGACGCCGATCCGTGTGGGCGCATCGGCGAAGGCTGAGGCGTACCGGGCCGATGTGGTGTACACCGGCGTCGCGACCCACGTGTTCGACCGGCTGGGCGATCGGCGGCAACCCTCCGGTGCGACCCCGATGATCGCGCGCCCGCTGTACTACGCCAACGTAGATGAGATCGACAACGTCCTATTGGACCAGGCGCTCTCGGACTTCATCATCGCCGATAAGCAGGGCCATCTGAGCCGCCCCCAGCAGACCCCGTACATCGTGGCAGACATCATCGGCCGCGTCCTGACCCGGCACAGCGTGAACACGGACTACACGCTGCGCACCCGCTCCGCCAGCCCGGCGGTCCGCGAAAACGGCCTCATCATGGTCCATCCCTCGACGCACCGGTTAAGTTACACGGCCGAGGGCCGCAGCGTCCGGGACCAGCTGGTGGAGCAGTTCAAGGCGTACGGGGTGACGCAGCAGCACGTGGACCGGGCGGTGGACGCGCACGCGCTCTACCACACCGGTCGCGACTACATCGTCACCAATCAGGGGCCGGTCGCGACCGTCACGCCGGTGGCGCAAGCCAGCCGGCAGCGGGGCAGCGTGGAAATCCTCGAGCTGACGACCGGCCGCAAGGCGCACGGCCGCCAGTGGCAGGACGGGCTGCACCAGGCGGTCCAGGCCAAGGAGCGGCTGGCCATCACCGGCGAGAGCCGCACCACGGCCAAGATGAGCGCGCTCAGCTTTTTCCGCGATGAGTACCGGCACTTCAGCGGCATGAGCGGCACCGTGGCCCCACGAACGGTGCGGCAGGAGCTGAAGCAACTCTTCCACAAGGACGTAGTGGCCATGTCGAGCCACTTCGAGAAGGCGCGCCACGAGCTGCCCACGCTGTTTGTGCGTAATCAAGACGAGAAGCTGGCCCTCATGGTCCGCGAGATCCGCCGCATTCAGGCGCGCCAGCCGGGTGCCCCGGTCCTCGTGACCATGCGGACCATGAATGATGCCCGCGCGCTGCATCAGCGGCTGATCCGTGCTGGCATCACGACGGCCCAGGTCTTTGACGCGAACCAGGAAGCGCACGAAGCGGCCATCGTGCAGCAGGCCGGCCGACCAGGTGCGATCACCATCGCGACGAACATCGCCGGCCGGGCCACGGACATCAAGCTGCTGCCAGGTGCTTGGCCAACGCGTAGCGTGCCAGCGAAGGACGTGCAAACAGTTGCACAGCGCATTGACCGTGTCTTCGGCGCCAACTCGCCGGTGGCGGTGAAGCTGCATGACCGGCTCGAGGCGCTGCGGCTGGACCGGCACATGCCCACCCGCCAGGCCAAGGTCACTGAGATCGGCCAGTTTGTGGCGCGTGCCGCGCGCGAGGTGCCGGCTGACCGGCGGGTCGAGCTGCGGCAGCTCCGGCAGGACCTGGGGGCCACGCACTTGTACGGCCTGCAGATCATCCGCGAGCTCAACCCGACGAGCCGCGAGGACCTGCAGAACATCGGCCGCGCAGCCCGCCAGGACAACCCGGGTGCGGTCCGGCTGGTCCTGGCACTCAACGGCAGCGACTGGCACTTGCTCAGCCGCGGCCTGAGCGCTCAGTCTGGCGTGTTCGGCCGGTCGCTTGGCCGCGCCCTGGAGACCCGGCAGCAGTTGGAGACGTTGATGGTGGTGCCGCAGCCCACTGCTGCGCAACGCACGCAGATCCTCAAACTGCAGGACCGGTTGGCGAGCGCGTTTACCCGGGCGCAACAGGGCATCGAGCGGCAGGAGTTCCAGTCCCGCGCGGCCCGCGCTGCGTACCAGACGCGAGATTACCGGTTGGAGAACCGGTTCCTTGGGGTGCGCCGCGAGTTGTTGAGCGGCAAGGTACCGGATGCCAGCGTGGCCAAAGTCACGGGCCGCATCGTGGAGCGCCTGGTGAAGGAGCTGCCGGTCGGCAAGGCTACCGCGGCGGATGTGCGGACGCTGCAGCACCGCGTCCACGCCATCTTCGGCGTCAGCCTGGGCGGCTTGTCGGCCGACCGGGTCAACGAGTACACGGCGCCGCAGCTTTCCACGCTCATGACGCAGACGCTGATGCGCGATCCGGCGGCAGCGCAGCGCATCCAGGCCGGGTTCGCCAAACAGCTGGACAACACGTGGCATGGCCTGCTGCTCGACTTCCAGCAGCACCAGCGCCAGGCGCCGCCGGCGCTCGGTCTGCGCGGCGTCATGAACCACGCGCGCTACACCTGGGACACCGGACGGACCTACGGCGCAGTGACCAACTACGGCCGGCTGGCGCAGACGCTGGCTGACCGGTGGGTGCAGCCGGTGCTGGAAGCGCGCACGCCGCCGCCGCCGGCACTGCGTGAGTCGCTCGAGCGCGAAGTTCAGCAGATCGTCGAGCCGGCTGCGGCCCGCGCACAGGCGCGCAGCGCAGAATCCGGCCGGCCAGGCGTCATGGCGCAGAGCATGGGCCGGGCGATGGATCGGGTGCTCGGGCCGAAAGCCATCCTGACCGCCACGACCGCGTACGTGTCTGAGGCGGTCGATGCGACGGCCGATACGACATCGATCAATGTGGACATGGGGCCGGCGCTGACGCAGGCGGCCCGGCATGTCCCCAACGTCGTCCTGAGCGCGCCTGACGCAGCGGGACGCCGCACGCTGTCGCTGGTCTCTGATGCGACGTATGACACGGCCGGCCGCCGGGTCGAAGGCGGGTTCCGGAGCACCATCACTTTTGCTACGCCGCCGCCGCGCGAGTTCCAGGATTTCATCGCCACGATCGCCACGCCGGCAGCCCGTGAGCGGCTCGGCATACGGGTCACGGATGACTTTGCGATCCTCGGATCAGCCCAGAACGTGCGGCTCGGCAGCGCGAAGGTGGAGCCGGGTGCCGTCGTGCTCGCGGCCCGCGTGCAACAGGGCACCTTCCGCACCGGTTCGTTCTCGGATGGCGTGACTGCGCACCGCGTGCAGGTCGAGCAGGGCAGCGTGGTGAAGGGGACCTGGGCACGTACGGTGGAGGCTGGTCGCGCTGCGCGCGTTGTGGACGTGGTGACGCCGCGCAAGCCGGTGACGGTGAACGCCGGGGAGGCCTCACGCGGCATCTGGGTGCTGCGCGAGGGCCGGCCGGTGCTGGTGCAACCGCCGCGTACGGTGGCGCTGCGCACCGCAACCTTCTTCGAGCGGCTGCGCGAGCGGGCGAACAACGGCGCGTCCCCCTCCTTCCACAGCACGGTCAACATGGCGCGCTGGCAGCTCGGCCGCTCGGTGGCCGATCCGACCGTCCTGGACGCGGCGCAGGCGCTCTACTCGGCCCGCGCCAACACGCCGGCCGCCTCCTCCAACCGCATGCTGGGCGGGATGATGTTCGCCATGCCGATCGTTGGAGCCGCTGCCACCTCCTTCAGCTGGGTCCGCTCCAGCGTCTCGACCTTGCGCGCTGGCAGCGCGGCCACAACGCCCCAGCGGGTGCTGGCCGGCGTGCGCCTCGGGTTGGGCATCGCCATGCCGGCAGCCATGGTCCTGCTGCCCATGATCGGCGTGCCGGTGGGTGTGGGGCTCGGGGCCGGTCTGCTCGGCAGCTATGGAGCTATGGCCGGCGGGTTCTCAGGGTTCTCCGGCGTCTCGGCTGCGGCCATCGGCACCACGCTGCTGCACGGCGCCATCCAACAGGGGCTGCAGTTGACGCCACTCCTCGGCGCGATGGCCGTCAACCGTGCCGCGGAATCGCTCCTGATGGTGCGAGCACCCCGGCCGCTGCTCTCCCGCGTCGCGCCTGTGCACTTGGCGCGACAGGATGCTCAGGCGCTCATGCGCCGCTACGCCAGTGCCGCTACCACCGCGACCGCGGCTGGAACCACGAAGATGCCGGAGACGTACCGGGGGTTGGCGGACTTGCACCGCATCTTACAGCAGCTGAACGCCGGCACGCCGGTGACGGCCGATGAGCTGATCGGCATCCGCGCGCACATCGCGCGGCTGGACCGCACGCTCACGAGCCTGCAGGACCGCGCGCCTGGCGCCACATCCTCGGCGCTGGTCTCCGGCAAGACGTGGCCGGCCGGGCTGCCCATCTGGCACGTGGTCTCCCAGTTCGGCGCGACCCGCGACCTGCAGGGCACAGCAGCCTTGAAGGCGTTGGCCACGCATGTCTTGCATGCTGCCGGACCCATCGTGCGTGTGCCGACCGCAGACGGCATGGTCCTTGATCTGGATAAGGCCGAGTTGCGGCACCGGCTCAACGCCGCGCTCGTGGACACGCTCGCCGGTGTCGACCCGCAGGTCCGCCCGCTGGTGGACCAGGTCAATGCGGCTGAGGAGCGGTACTTGGGGCTGCCGGCGATTCGAGGAGCACTCATCGATGCTGGCGTCCGCGACGCGGATGCCGGCACCATCGCGCGCGATTTGGCCACGCGGCCGGCCCGCACGGCGGGTGATGTGTTGACCCGCGTCACGGTCGCGATGCCTGGGGCAACCCGGATTGACGCGGCCGCGGCGGAGCGCGTCTTTACCGCGCAGCAGCAGCACCTAGCGCAGCGCAGCCCGACCCTGGCGCAGGATGTCCACGGCGCGGTGCGGGATCTCGTCACGCACGTGCAGCAGGACCCGGTCCTCCTGTGGGGCGTGCTGCAGACCATCCGGCTGGACGGCTCGATCTACGTGCAGCCGAGCGTCGAGGCCGAGCTATCGCGGCGGCTGCTCTCCAGCGCCGCGGTGCCGTTCTCGATGCATCGCACGTACGCGCGGGAGTTTCTCCAGGACATCGACGTCAGCCTGCGCGGCATGACGCCGGGTACCACGGATTACCAGCGCCTGAGCGGCATCGCGAGGGCGGTGCGCGAGACCATGTCGCTGCGCCGCGCGCCGCTCGTCCTGGCGCAAGGTGGGTGGCAGCGGATCAATGTGTCGACTGCGACCCTGGGCCTGCGGCTGATGGCGGACTCGATGGGAGCGCGGCTCTCGCAGGTCCGGAACTTCGCGCAGGCGCATCCGATGGTCGTGGCCGCGGCGGGCGTGGGCGCGACGATGATCGCTGCCGCGACAGGCCTTCACGTGTCAGGGGTGCACGCCAGCCCGCTGATCACCGCCATCACGCAGCTCGCCACCGGCCATCTGCCGACCGGCCTGGGCACCGGCGCCGGCGGCATCGGCCTGGGCGGTGGAATGTTCGCGTTCCTGGGCACGCGCCAGCCGCGCTTCGAGATCGGGCAGGCGCTCGGGCAGCACGGCCATGTGATCAGTGGTGGCTACAGCTACGGTCGCGGGACGCGCGAGGTCCTGCACGTGGACTGGCAACGCGATCGGGAGCTCAATAATCTCTACAACAGCGTGCTCGCGAGACTGAATAGTCCCATCTCGCCCGAGCGGGTGTTGACCGGTGGTCAAAAGGGCGAGCTGATCGAGCATGTCTTCAACGCGGTTAAGTTCCATATTAATCCTGACTTGGACTACGCAAACTTGCTGGCGCACCGGTACGCCAATCAGACGGTGTTGATCGGCGATGCTACGATCGGGAAGGGGAAGGGTGGTGTCTGCCGCCACCACGGCATCGTCACCGCCGCCATCCTTGAACGCTTGATCGCCAAAGGCGTCCTGGCCGGACAGGTGTATTACGCTCGAGGCCCAGGCCATGCGTGGGCGGTGTACCGGCAAAGCGACGGCCAGTTCGTGGTGCTTGATATCGCGCAGCGCTACTTCGGCCGGATGGCCGGCGCCACGTACCAGGGCACCGGCGGGCGGTACGCCTATGAGGTGGCGTTGCCGGCCGCCATCCGTGAGGCCACGAGCACGCCAGCCCTGAACGCGACGCACATTGACAACATCACCGGGCCGGCCAACCGTCGGACGGTCACCGCACCGCCGCTGTCTGCCACGCCCATCGGTCTCGGCGCAAAGAGCGCTGAGGGACGCCGCGACATCAACTTCCGGTTCACAGGGTTGGTGGAGCTGACCATCGGTCGCACTCGCCTCTTCTTGGCGCGGGCGCGTGATGGTGAGTGGTTGGTGTTGCGCGATCCGGTGACTGGAAGGGAGCGCCCGATCCTGGAAGGCCGGACGCACGAGATCGGCCGAGAGCCGCAAGGAAAGCTCGGCATTCGCGTGAACGATGCGCTGGCTTCTCGCCAGCACGTGGCCGTGGTGGTTCGCGACGGCGTTGTCACCGTGCGCGATATGGGTTCAAGGAACGGCACGATTGTCCGGCTGGCCGCGGCGGATGGCAGGGCAGGAACGATGACGATGATGCTGCCCATCGCGCGGGAATCGCGGCCGAGGCCTATGACCACGACTTCTGCCAAGGCATCGCCGGCGCCGGTGGCTGGCGGCGCAGACATGGACGCGCACGCGGCGGCCTTGGCCGGTAAGCTCCAGAGAGTCCCAACGCCGGATCTCCTCAATGAGGCGCAAGCGCTGCGGGCCAGGGCGGACAGAGACGCGAAGCGTTGGGACCTAGATCCGGATGAGCGCGTTGAGATTTCTCATGCTCCCCTTGTGGCTCTGGACGCGGCCATCGCGAGTGCCACGCGCCAGTTACGGGTCGCGGCGCCGGTTCCTGCGGCCCAGCCTGGGACTTGGATCGCGCCAAGGAATTCGCATACGTTCCAGTACGCGGCGCCGACCGAAATCCGCATTGACGGCAGCGGCGTCACGTTCTTGCTGCAGCCTTCGTCCCGCCCTGGCGAGTTCATCCTGCGCAGCGGCTCGCCGAACTGGCAGAGTCCGCCCATCCGGCCGGGGACGCCGTACACGTTCGGGCGCGCCGAAGTTCCAGGCCTGACTGACCGGGCCATCGCGTTCAACAAGCACTTCACTATTGCCGTGGCGCGAAACGGCGCTGTGACGATCCGCAATCTCACCACCCGCCGCGCGATGGCAGTGGAAGTGTTGCCGTCGGCCGCGGCCAAAACTCCGGTGGCGCCGGCCGCGCCGCAAGCGCCGCGGCCGCCGACGTCAGGCCAGCAGCTGCCAGTGCAGGGCAAGCTCCCGATGGATTTGCCGGATGCGCCGGTGCCCCCAGCACCGATGGCCGGCGGAGAGAATTTGAACGACATCGCGCTGCGGCTCACGGACCGGTTGAATCAGCCGGCCTTTACGGTGGCAGCGCGGCGCGACCGTACAGCCGCGCTGGCTGAAGCGCGCAGCGTGCTGGCGGCGGCCCAGCCACCGGCGCCGCCGACATCTGGGTTCGGCCCCGGCACGCCGCGCATCAACCCGCCGATGGACAACCCCTGGATCGGCTTTGGGTTGCGCCGCGGCGCAATGCGCAGCAGCGAAGCCCGTGGCTATGCCGATCGTCTCTCGAGCGAACTGGCACGCCAAGGGTTGGGCTCGCTCGCTAAGCCGGTGGCTACCAGCGTGGTGAGCAGCGTGGGTCAGCCGCATCTGGGCCTGGCGGTCGCTGCCGGATTGATGGACTCGACGCATGCGCAGGGCTTGGCGACCTTCAGCACTGACCCAGCCGCGCTCGCAGCGGCGCTCGTGCCCCGTCTGCGCGCAGAAGAGGTTGCGTATAACCGCGCAGGGTACACGCCGACGCAGACGTGGCAGATGCTGCGAAAACTCATTCCAGTTGCGGCGGCCGAGTCCATCCGCGGTGACCAGCTGTCGCCCCGCGACGTAACGCGGATCTTCCGCGACCATTTGGACGGCGTGAGCTGGTGGACAGCGCAGGCGAAGCCGGTCCGCGATACGCTGGCCCAAGACCTGGGCCTGCGCCAGGCCAACCGTGCGGTCGTGGCGTTCAAGGACCCGGCGGCTGTTCTGCCCGTCCGCCAATCACTGATTAAGCTGGGCTTAAGCCCGCGTGATGCCAGCGAGGTCGTGGTCGAGAAGGGCTCCGCGAGCCAATGGTGGCCGACTGCGCGGCCCTTCATCCAGGAGCTGATCACCCAGCACGGCTTCACGGCCTCGGATGCGGCGCGGATCGCGTTGCGCCATGCGGTTCTCTCTGGGGATGGCGCGCGCTTGATCGCCCGCCCCATCCATCGGTCGAACTGGGTTGAGCAAGCTATTGCCGCGCGTACCGCGATGGTCGCAGCCGGCTGGACGCAGCGCGATGCCGATCGGGCGCTCCGCGAGCAAACCAACCCGATGGCCTGGTGGCAGCAACAGCCGCAATCAGCGGGGGGCGCTCTACGCCAAGTCGGAGGCCCCATGGACTCGCGCCGCGTCGGAGTCGAGGATGACTTCGAGGCGCTGATCGGCGCACCGTGGCATGAGGAATCGCGTTACCGCTTGATGCCGTTTGCTGGCACCTCAATCGGGTTGTGGGCGATGGCGACAGGGATGGCGTCAGCCGGCGCTTCGACCGGCGACATGCTGACCACCTTCGGCGTGTTGGCGCCTGTCGTGGCTGCCGGGACAGCGATGCTTAGCTCAGGGTTCTTCGCCCACGCGCATGAGATGATGCGCATCGTGGTCGGTCGTCCCACGGCCGGCGGGCGTATCGAGCGCGTGGAAGAGCTGCGGCCGGCCACGCCGGCATTTCACCGGGCGCTGTTCCGCGATGCGCTGCGTTGGTCGGTCCCATACGTGGGTGCGGTGCTGGTGCCATTCCTCTCGGTGTTCGGGGTGCTGTACGGCGTGGGTCCGGACCTGTCCCGGAGCATCAACGGGCTCATCACCCTCAGCGGGCTCTTGAGCTCCGGGCTTGGGCTTGGCGGCGCCTTCTGGCTCTCGTACCGGTGGCACCAGCAGACGAACATTGCCGCGGTTTCGTTGCGGGCCAACCAGCCGCCGGCCGCACTTCGCCAGATCCTGCCCGGCGGCGAGGCAGGCCAGCGGCCGATTGCGGCGGCTGAGCTGATTCGCTATGACGCGCTCGTGCGCCGAGTGACGTTCTTGGGCGAGCGCCACCCCGAGCCGGCCAGCCGCTCGGTGGCGGAGCGCCTGAACGAGTTTACGCAAGCGGTGCCTGCCGGCGGGCGGTTGGTGATCGCGCTCGAGTCGCTGCCGTCCGAGCTGCAGCCAGACGTCACGCGGTATTTGGACCCCCGGTCTTTGGACACCGGCGATGCCGCGGTGTTTGACCGCATCGCGCGTGAGGTGCAAGCCGCATATGGCCGCACCGAGCTGCGGGCCGGATTCGAGGCGGACCGAGCGCTGCTCGAGGCGGTCCGCGCCCACAATGTCGGCGTGCCGGCCGCACAACGCATCCAGGTCATCGGCGTAGATGTGCCGTTCGCGCAGCAAGCGGAGATCAGCCGGTTATACGCGCCGGGCGTGCGGTTGCCAGCGCCGGAGCGGGCGCGCATTGTGCAGAGCGCTGAGCAGCGTGTGGCGCACCTGGCCGGCCAGCTGGAAGCGGCGCTGGCACGCGATCCGCAGGCGATGGTACTGGCGATCGTAGGGGCAGAGCATGCGCGGCGCGATGCGCCGGAGCAATTGCCGCAGCGGTTGATCGCCTCCGGCATCGTGACGCCGGCGCAGGTCACCAGCGTCCGGGTGGCCACGCCGGTGGATGTGCGCCAGGTGTTGGCGCGCGAGGCGGCCGGCGTCCCGGCTCGCTTGGACCCTGGCATGATGGTTCGCGTGCCGTCGTCCGATGCCGCGATGTGGGATGCGATTCTTCTGCCGCAACCCGGCAGCGGGGCGGGCGTTGGGCCGCAAGCTCAGCAAGCTCAGGGTCAGACCCCAAGCTCAGAAGCGGTTCACGCCGCCCGTAGCGCTCTTCGGGTGATCGCCCGCAAAGCGCGTGCGGCGGCTGGGCGCGGTGATGAGCTGGCGCTGGCAGAGCTTACGGCTGAGGCGCAGCAGCTGCAGGGGTCTAGCGCATGGCTTGATGCCGCCACGCAGCTGGCCCTGGCGATGAGCGCTCCGTCACAGATCGGCGGTACCGCCAACATGGGCGTTAGTGGGCTGGCCGAGGAGGCAGAGGCCGATCTCTGGGTCAGCTTTGGGATGCACTTCCTCGGAGGCAACGGGTGGCTGGCGGAGCCGAGTCGCTGGGGATGGTTGCACCGACGTCTGAAGGCGTATCGGTCTTCGCTCAACCAAACTGCCATCAACCGCCTGCGACTCGGCGTTCCGGTCGTGGTCTCGCCGCTTGAGGGGCTGGAGCAGCTCCGGCAGCTTCAGGAGACAATGGCTGATTGGGAGTTGAGTTTCTCAATCATCCGAGATGCCGAGGGTGGCGAGCCGCTTGTGGTCATCTCGGGCGATCTGCCAGACAGCGCAAAGCCACGGTTTGCCGACTACGCCAGCGCCACGGCGCACACGCATGGTTACTCGCTGCCGCTGGAGGCCAGTGAGCCTGACACGGACAGCGCCGAGAAGATGGCTGCCGGCATCCAGGCTGGCCTTACGGGGAAGTACAGCTTGGTGAAAGACTCGCTTATCGTGGGGTTCAGCAAGGACGGCCACATCGAGTTGGCGGTCTACGATCGAGCCATCGTTCAGTGGCGCTACGAGCGGGAGAATCATGATCGCATCGCGCGGCAGTTGCAGGAAGCAGGATTATTGGCCGGGTCCGGCTTCGCAGCGACCCCGGCGCGCTCCGCCGGCGCGGCGAACGACACGCTCTCTGTCGGACAGAAGGTCATGCACCAGACGCACGGGCTTGGCACGGTGCAGTGGATCGGGATCAACGGCGACGGCATCCAGCAGGTGAAGGTCGCGTTCGAAGGTGCCGAACCGCTCACCGTGACCATGCCATACAAGAATGGCTTGACCACGTTGACCGCTGGAGATGCGTCGGCACCGGGACAAGCAGGGCAAGGGCCGGGGGCGACGCACATGGCGGACCAGGGCGGCATCGAGGCCTACTTCGCAAGTTTGGACGATCCCAGCGCCAGCGAGGATGTTCGGCGCGGCGCGGCACGAAACATCATTGCGTATGCCGAGGGCATTCTGGCCAACGGTGGAACATTGCCCAGCCACGTGCAGGCCGCCTATACGAAGGCGCGGCAAGCCGTCGCCGACGCCGTCGCCCTTGCCCACACAGGGTGGACGGAGTTTACGGTGCATATTCAGAGCGCCACGCTCCCCGCCGGTCAACTGCAACAGTACCTCCAAGAGATCGCCGCGATCGCCACGATCTTGGAGCAGGTCTCGCCCGAGACGATGGTGGACTTGCTGCGCAAGATTTCGGATGACCGGGTCCTGACGCGGGATGCCCTGACCGGAGAGGTCGAGGTTGAGTATTACCGCGAAGGGGAGCACAAGCGCGTCTTCAAGGTGGTTGTCCAGACTGTGCGAGGCCCTGCCGAGCCGTTGCTGGTCGCACTGAAAAGCGAACGTGCGCGGGCCACGGTATCCGAAGATGAACTCAACGACCTCGAGTTTCTCAACGGGGTGGGCGTGCCGCGTTTCGGCGGCCTCTTTAAGTCGGCGGATGGGCGCGCCGTGTATGTTGAAGAATTCATCGACGGTCCGACGGTCGAGGAGCTCAAGGCGCAGGGCGAGTTAACTCCGGATATTCAGCGGCAGGTGGTGCGCACCGTGTTCGAGATCGGGCAGGCCCTCGGCGGGCAGGTGCCGCTCGATGTCAATCCGGCGAATTTCGTCCGCCGCGAGAACACGGGTCGCGTGGTGATGGTCGATATCGGCAAGAGCCGGGCGCATGCGCTGGGTCGCGGGGCGGACCAGGAGGATCAGCTGCGTCTCTTGGCCCACCTCATCGCTCAGGTGGGCTCTGTCCATGAGCCCGCCGAGAACACGCCAATCTACGATGCGGTGGTCGATGCGCTCGGCCGCGAGCAGGGGCGTCAGTATTTGGAGATCGTGCGTGAGCGCGCCGCCGCGCGCCCGGAACCGCTGTTGCGCCGGATCGCCACTGATCTTGAGACGTACCTGGTGGAGCAGCCGGGTGGTGGGGCGGGCGAGGGGGCAGGTATTGGGCCAGGGACTGGGATTCCACCGGTCAGTAGCGGCACAGTGGTGGCACCTGAACTGAAGATTGAGATCACCGGTGTGCGCGAGACCGAAGCGGCCGCCATGCGGTGGGCGCTGACGCAGCACCCGGAGATCGTGCTGGAGGCGGTGCGGGCGATCCACGGCGATGGGGCACTGCCTGGCATGGAGGCCGCGCACCTCCAGGGTGTCACCTTGCGGTTCCTGGGTGAAGGCCGGTCGAAGCGCGCGTACCTGATCGAGTCGTTTACGCTTGAAACGCCGGTGGGTACGCGCACCCTGTCGCTGCCGGTGGTCCTGAAGGCCACCAAGGGCGTGCGGTTTCAGGACACGGTCTTGACTCCGGAATACGTGGACCTCATGGGCCGCTCAGGCGAAGAACTGTATTGGCACGGCCTCCACCCGAAGCAGGGCAAGGACTGGTACCTGGAGGGTCCGGATGGGCCGTTCTGGATCATGAGCGAAGGGTACGTGAACAGCGTTGAGTCCTCGAGCGTGCGCCGCCAACAGTTGCTCGAAGCGAACGTGCGCGGAGAGATCCCGCAGGCCGAGGTGTGGCGACAGTTGGAGCGGCTCGAGGTGGATGCCAATATCCTCTATTTGAAGGCTTGGAAGGTCTGGCGCGGCGAGGAGCCGGTCTCCTCAGACGCGTTGTCGCGGTTTGTGGGCGATCCGCTGCTGCAGAACATCGTGGACGGCCAGCTGGTGGACCTGGATTATCTGATCCCTGATTTTGCCAATGCCGGCCACGTGGTTCAGCTCCTCTGGCGCTGGTCCAATATGGCCAATAGCAAGAAAGGTGAGATGCTGCGCGAGGCCGTGACCGAAGCCCTGGGGGCGGTGGAAGGCCGTGCGTTCCTGGCGGCCGCGGCGCGGCAACTGCGCGATGAAGCCAGCACCAAACAGCACGTGGAAGCACTGGAAGCTTCGCTGGCCAAGATGCCTGCGCCGGCCGGCCCGCGGATTGCCAAAGGCGAGCTGGGCCAGCAGCAGCTCTCCGGCGCCATGATCGTGACAGTGGTGGCCGGAACGCTGGGGGCTGCAGCGCTGCTGTCGCAGCTCGCGTGGCTCGCGCTCCCGCTGTTTGCGGTGAGCGGTGCTGCCATCCTGGCCGCGACCGGTCGGTGGCCTGGCGCCGGTGATCAGCAGCAGGCGGTCAAGGCCGAGTTGTGGCCGCAGCGGCCGCGGTCGCCGCCTGTAGCACAGCTCGTGCAGCCTGAGCCGTCTCGCGCAAGCTGGTCGTCCCGCCTTGGCCTCGAATCATGGAACAGGTTCCATCTCGTCCTCCTCGCCGCAACAGCCGGCATCCTCACGCTCGTCTTCGCGTGGACCGCCTCTGGCGCTTCCTTGCCTACCGCCGGCGGCGTCATTGTTGAATCGCGCTCGGTGCAGACACTTGCCACGCCGACGCCGCACCCCATCACTGAGACGGTGCGGGCCGATGCGCCGGGCGGCGCGCCGCTGTTCAGCTGGACGCTGGATGTGGGTATTGACGAGGTGGACAACGCAGACGCGGCGACCCACCTGGCCGAGCTGCGCGCGGTGGAGACAGCGCTGGGCACGCCGCGGATCGCGGCGATGTGGCAAGCGAACCGCATTGATTTCCTCCCTGAAGACGTCGCGGCCTTGAAGGCGCGCTTCGGTCTCGAGCGCGCCAGCTCGCCGTTTGACGCGGCGCGCCAAGCCGTCATTGAGCAGGTGGTCCGCGATGTCGTAGCCGGGCGGCGGCCCAGTCGGTTCCCCGGCGCCAACATGTATGAGAACACCGAGACAACGGTGTTCGAGGAGGACTACGCGGACCAGATCGCCTCCGGCCAGCTGGTGCCCCTCGACACGGTCGGCTCCACCAAGCTGTTCCAAGACCGCAGCCGTCCGGCCTACACGCCGGCCTGGGACGCGCTGATTACGGATGAGGGCGAGCTCTACAGCGTGTTCGCCAACAAGTACTTCGAGTCCGGCAACCGGCCCATCGATCCGGACGAGATCGCCGAGCTGACCCACATCCTGGGCCGGCTGGCCACCGAGCGGCAGACCCAGCGCCGGCCAAGAGGCAGTCGCAAGGACGCTGCGTCAGGCGGTTCTGGGGGTCGCGCCGGCGTCGACATTTATTGGGATTTGCACACCGATGTGGCCGCGCGCGGCCAGTATCTGCAGTCCGCGTTTGCTGAGGCGGACATCGTGGTGTTGGAAGGCAGCCAGGCGCTCCAGCCGATCTATGAGGATGTTGCGAACGGCGTCCGCGCTCCCGCAGATGCCCTTGCAGCCATTCGCGAGACACCCGGCGTGCTGTTAAGCGACAAGCATGAAGCCGCGCTGCGCCAAGAGCTCGAGCTGCTGCACCAGGCGAGGGTCAGTAATCCCAACTTGCAGGTGGTCTTGGACAGCCCCGCCCCCTCGTCGGAGCAGACCGACCGGGTGCTCGCCCGGCTGGCTGCCGAACAGATGGTGCTGGACGACTTCGCGGCGGGGGCCATCAGCGAAGCGATGCAGAGTCTTGAGAGCTATTTGCGCGCCTCTGCCGCATCCGTGCGCGCCGCTGACAGGGAATTTGTCCTCTTGCTCAGCCGGTTGCGTCGGGAGCACCCCCAGGCGGTCATCCGCGTCATTCGTGGAGCGTCGCATCAATGGAGTGCGAACACGTTGCAGCGGCAGGTCCGCGGGCCGGTCACGCAGACCTCGGTGAAGGACATTCTCGGCATGACCTACGCCGATGAGGCGTTGGACCACATCCTCCGGCGGGAAACGGTCAGCGACGCTGTGAAGGTTTCAGCGTTGGTTGAGCTCGTCTTGCTGAATCGGGCGGCCGCGGAGAGCCAACAACCAGCGCAGGTGTACCAGGCCATCCGATCGGTGGCGGGACGACTCACCGCGGAGGATCTGGCGCTGTTGGCCGCAGCGATGGCGCAGGACGATGCGCAGCCGATTCATGCGGGATTGAGCTGGTTGGCGGATCAGGGCAAGCTGCGCCAGGAGGAGTTGGCGGTCTTCGGGGTGCCGCCGGTGGCCGGCGGCGCGGTGGATGAGGCGACCGGGCGGCTCTTGGATGGCATACTGGACGACGCCAAAGCGCTTCGGGCGAACGCCTCCGCAGTGGCGCGGATCATCCGCGAGGCGAATCCAGAGGTCGCCAGGGTCTTGCGCTGGATCGCTGAACCCGGGGGCCTGGCGTACTACCGCAACCTGTGGTCCGAAATCCAGAACACTGAGGCGCGCCTGCTGACCGATCGGCCGGAGCAACAGATCCCGCAGGCGTTGGTCCTCAACGCGCTGGGCGGCCGCGAGTTGGCGGCGACCGACGACTTCACAGTTCAGGCGCGCCTGGCCACGTCGCTGCTGCAGGCGCTGGAGCGCCCGGACCACGCCACGCTGGCCGCCTACTTGACGCCGGTGGCCGGCGGGGCCATCGCCGGGGAGATACCCTCGTTGGTCGAGCGCGTGCTTATTGGCGGCGAGACGATCCACAAGGTGGACCAACTGATCCGGTTCTTGGAAGAGCTGCCGGACAGCGATGAGCAGCCCCTTGGTGTGCGCCTGAAGCTGGGCGAATCCTTCCGATCAGCGGACCGGCGCTTGGCGACTGGCGAGCGCATGCCGGTTCTCGCAGCGATCAACGCGCTCCAAGAGCTGCGCTTCCGCACCATCAAAGTGAACGCCCATCAAAGTGAGGGCCAGACCATTTGGGTCATCAGCCAGCTGGCCGGCGGCTCTGACGCTGCGCTGACGGCCGCTCAACTCAAGGAGGGGCTGTGGCGGGCGCGTACCGCGACGAGCGCGCTCGAGAAGCCGGCCGCGCTCATCAACGGCATCGAGGACGAGGGGGTGCGGGCTGTGGTTCGCACCGGCCTGAAGAACGCGCTGCTGGGGCAGACGGAAAGCCTTGCACCGTATTTCGCAGCCCTGCGGGCACCGGAGGCCGGCGAGACACTGCCGATCAGCGAGGCAGAAACTGCCGGCATTGCCGTGCTCATCAGCAACATCGCCCGTGAGATCATGGCGTCCTTGGTCAAAGTCACGCCGCAGGAGCGGGACCGCGCGCTGCGTCGCCTCGCGGATGAGCTGCGGCTGACGCCGTACGACCTGGGTGTGTTGCGCGAGCGGCTGGCGCCGGCGGTGGGCCAGCGTGAGCCGCAGGGCACGGCAGCCGTCCAGCCTGCGCAGCCGCAGGGAACCACGCTGTATTCCGGCCTGCCGGTGACCGCCTGGATCGCGGCGATCGCGTCCTGGTTCCGCGGCCGGTCGACGGCGTCGTACGTGGCACCGGAGGTGCAGGACCTGGATGCGCTGAAAGATGAGGGGGCGCTTTACCAGCCGACCGAGCGGCCGGAAACGATCAGCGGCCGGTTCACCTTCACGCCGAAGGAGTACGTGAAGGATGCCGCCGGGCGCCAGTGGATCTTCAAGTCGTACACGCCTGAGGAGCGATGGCGCGTGTTTGCAGACTGGGCCGGGGCAAAGCTGGGCCAGGCGCTGGGCCGGCCAACGGTCGTGGAGAGCGATCCGAAGAACTTGGGTGGCCGGATCGGCTCCGTACAGCCGTACCAGGAAGGCTCGCGCAACCTCCACGATATAGGGCTGGCGCACGTGACGCAGGCCGAGGCGGTCACGATCCTCGCAGAGCAGGTCGTGGACTGGCTGCTCGGCAACTATGACACCGAGCCGGCGAACTTCCTGCGGATGCCGGACGGGAGCATCCGCGCGGTGGATAAGGGGCAGGCGTTTAAGTTCTTCATCTTCGGCAACGATGCGCTGAATTTGACGTATGACCCGAACGCCTCACCGCAGCATCTGAAAGAGCCGCCGATCTACAACCAGATCTACCAGAACTACATCTACGGGCGCTGGGCCGAACGGTTCACCCCGGACTTCCTCGATCAGGTGGAGGCGGCGGTCATGGCGGTCGTGGCCAAGGCCGAGGCGCTGAAGCCGGAAGGGTATAAAGCACTGGTGCGGCCGTACTTCCTGAGTCGCTTCGGCGAGCGGGCCGCGGCCGCCGGGTACCTGTTTAAGCTCGAAGAGCGGTGGCGCACCCTACGGACAGATATCTCGGAGTTGCTGCTGACGGTGCGGATGCTGCGCGAGATGGAAGCGGCCCGCCAGGACCGGCGGTGGGATGCGGTCGGCCAGGCCGCCGCCAGGCTGTGGTGGGGCACGGTGGCTGTTGGCGAGGACGGCACACTGACCGGGATCAGCTCAACGATGTTGAGCGGCACCCAGGCTCCGCAAGTGGACCGTGACACCGATCTGGTGCGGGTATCGGACCGGCCATTGACTGAGCGCATCACGCTGGGGCAGCTCATCTACAAGCTGCACCCGGGTGACTGGAACAGCCTTTCGACGCAGACGGCGCGCGCGTTCTGGGGGGAAACCGAGCGGTTGGCGGCAGGGAACAAGCTGTCGCCGGAGCAGCAAGCCGTCCGGGCGCGTTGGAACACGCCGGAGCTGGCCCCGGCGGTAACGGCGCTGCTAGCTGCGCAGCTGCCGCGCGGAACGGTCTATGCGACGACCGACCCGCAGGCCCATGCCGAGCACCTCAGCGACTTCCGCTACCTGGTGCACACCTTTGACGGCGTGCCCAAGGTCGTGCAGTCGCAGCGCGGCGGGCCGGTGTACCTGGATGCTGCCGCGACGCCAAACAAGCCGTACCTGTCCACGTCGCTCATCGACGCCCACAACCGGGACAGCCTCCGCCTCCTGGTGCAGAAGCGCAGCGATGAGGTGATTCCCGGCGACCATTTTGATCAATACATGAGTTGGCGCCACGCCGGCTTGATCGTGGAGCCTGCCGCGCCTTCAGGCATCCTGTTCGCCTCGCCGCGCGACCGCGGGGATGTCACCAACGGCGCGCGCAACGGCCGGTGGAAAGAAGAGCGGCTGCTGGATGCCGACGCGCTGCTGGCGCGCACGTCGCTGCACTACAACGAGGTGGGCATCGCGTCCGACGCGGTGCGGATCGTTGGCGTCTTTCTCCTCAGGGAGAACGAGAGCGTTCGCGCGTGGGCCCAGCAGCGCGGCCTACCGGTCGTCCCGCTGCCGGAGAACAGCGTGTATGACCGGTCGCTCTTTCAGCCCTTCCCATACCTGCGTAATGCTCCGGCGGAGCGGCCTGGAGTGCAGCCGCGTCCTGCCAACGGCGAGCGCGGCTCGTTCGGCACGGTTGTGGCTGCGGTGGCCGGCCTGATGACGAGCCTCACGGTTCTGAGCGAGATGCTGGTTCCAGGCAGCGGTATGGCGGTCGGTAGCGTGCTCGGCGCCGGCGGGGTGGGCGCGGCCACCGTCCGGATGAGCCGTGAACCCAAGCTCATGCCGCCGCATCCAGAACCGCCGCCGCAACGCGATTCAACCATGACTCGCGTGGCGAGTGCCATGCGCCGGGCCGGGCGGCTGGCGCGCGAGGTGATCCAGGTGCTTCGCCGGCCGCAGCCGGCTTCTCGCCGCATGCTGGTGGCGTACCACGGCACCTCGATGCGCCAGGCCGAGCAGATCGTGCGCGACGGCTTCACCGGCAACACCCAGACCTCCAAGCTCGCGGTCCAGTCGGCACAATCTGTGCCGTACGCGTCAGGGCGGGCGGCTGAGGCCCGTGACCATGGGATCATTCTCGCATTCCGGATCCCGGCGCACTGGGTCCATGACGCGTACATGGCCAGCCGAACCAGGCTCGGCCATCGGGTGCATGGGGCCGGGTTCCTGTGGCTGCGCCGGTACAGTGATCCAGTGATCCACAGTTTCAGCGCCTCGCGCTCGATGGTGGGCGCGTGGCGGGACCTGATCCGGCATTCCAGCGATCATGAGGCCCAGCCGTTCCGCATCCACCCGGACTATATTGACGCGGATGAGAGCCGGGCTGCTTCGCTGCGGCACTGGCGCGAGATGCATCCTGGCGCGGATGAGACCGCCTATCGGACACAGCTGGACCAGGTCTTGCAGGCGCTCCAGCCGGCCAGGCGTCTGGCGTTTGAGAGCGGCCAGGCCAGCCGCCAGCTCATGCTGGCCTTTGGCGCCGCCGCCGTGCTCGCGCTCCTCGGCGAGCTGCTTGGCTTCGGGCCAGGGCTGGGCAGCCTGCTCGGCGTTGGCGGGGTGGGCGGAATCGGCCTGGCCGGGCTGATGATGGGCGGGGTGCGGAACAGGCTGCAGGCTGACCAGAGCCGGCTCGTTACGATGGACCAAGTGCTGGGATCCATACCCACTGCGTCAGTCATTCGGGTCGTGGTTCCTGAGGAGGAGCGCCGTCTAGTTATCGATGCAGTGAGTCATGGGGCGGGGAGCATTGTTGAAATCGCTCACGGTGGGAACGCGCACTTGTACAACCGCTTCATAGATGCTGGATTTAATGGAGAGTATGTCGGTGTTGATAGACATCCTTATGTGCAGCGTGATTTTGACTCCAGAGCTCCACGGGCGAAGACCGTACAGCATGATGCATTCAACACCCGCCTCATGGCACAACTCATCCGTGGACGCAAGAGCCCCGCGGTGGTCGTGTCAAGCGCCGCACTTCTACACCTGAGTCGTAGTCGTAGTCAAGATGGTGCGCTTGCACGTGCCTTTAGCAGCTATCCGGTTGATGTGCAGGTGCATTTCGTCCATGAGTACATGGATGATAGGCTGCTGACTTTGATGGCGCGGCGGGGCTGGCTTGCTATTGAAATAAACGCCTCTTCGGAATGGGGTCCGCGGCAATATCGAAGCGTGTGGATCTTTGTCAGACGCAATGGAGCAATTTGGCCAGCTTTCGCACAGTTCCTCCAAGATCTTTTAAAGAGGCAGAGGCTAGCCGTGCACCACGACCGCAGCAAGCGCGGGTCGAACCTGCCGCTAGTAGCAGCTGCTCTTGGAGGACTCGGAGGACTCGCGCTACTTGCGCACCGCCTCAATCGTTCCGACGTGGAAGGTCGCAATCAGCAGGGTCGGCGACCAGGCGAGCGCGGCTCCTTCGGTTCGGTGGCGGCGGTCGGGGCTGCGGTCATCGCCGGCGCAGCGGCCCTTGGCCAGCTGCTCGGTTTCGGGCCAGGGCTGGCCGGCCTGCTTGGTGCCGGCGGGCTGGGCGGGATCGGCTTGGCCGGGCTGATGGTGGGTGGGGTGCGGACGGTCGGGCCTGAGGATGAAGAGCAGCCTGAGGCGAGCCGGCAACTGAGCGTGGACCTGACGGAAGGCTTCCCGCCTGTTGCAATGCAGCAGCAGGAGCAATCCCAGCCGAAGCGGTCGCGCCGCCGCTTGGGTTCGAATGCGGATGAAGAAGTGCAGGTGCCTGAGCCACGGCCGCGACCTGATTACCAGAATAACGGGCTCATGGGCACCACCTTCGCGCCGCTGGCGTTCATGGGACCATTGGGCCGGTTCAACGCGCGGGTAGCGGAGCAGGGTGGGCTGCTGCCCATCGCCACGCGAGCCATGCTTTCGGTGGCACAGCGCAGCCGTGGCGCAGCCAAATTCCTGGCTCCGCTGCTGCCGGTGGGCCTGATTCTGACGATCGGTACGGTGCCAATGGTCGCCTCCTTCATCGGTATCCCGGTCATCCTGCCCATCATCGGCGGCGGGATGGCGGCGTACGTCGTGGTCGGCGCCATCGCTAACGGCATCATCGCCGGTATCGCGCTAAGCGTCCGGCAGCTGCGGGCACCCCCGTTGGCCGAGCGCATCGTCCGCGACTTCGGCCTCGGCGAGGAGGCAGCCGCCCGGCTGGCCACGCTGCCGCGCCAAGACCTCGAGCACCTGTACCACAACGTCCTCATTCCCGCCGCGAACGTGAAGCAAGCACAGCTTGCGCAAGCCGTCCATGCGCCGCGCAGCGCTGCGGCGAGTGCCGGCCACCTGATCTCCGAGGTCGGCCTGCTCAAGATCCTCGATGGCTTCTTCCTCCGCCATTACCGTGAACGGTTCTCCTCAGCTTGGCTCTCGCCGCACCGCGGGGCGCTGACGGCTGACGAGGCGCAGGCGGTGATCGCCGGCGAGCTGGAGGCGATGGCACAGTCTGGCTATCAGCGCAGCCTGAACCAGCAGCTGCAGCTGGGCCTGATCGGTTCGCTCAATCGGTTCGTGGACGCGATGGTGCTGCCGCGGGCCACGATGGCCTTTGTCGCGCAGCGCGTGAAACTGGCGGTGGTCAGCACAATGGTCCAGGCAGTGCTGGCGGCGACTCTGGGCCCGACCGCGCTCGGCGCTGGGTTCCACTTTGCGCTGCCCATCGCCGGCCTGGCGTTCCCGATCACGATCCCGCTGACCGTGGCGTCGTTGCTCAGCGCCAGCCTGATCTTCGGCTACCTCAAGGTCGAGGGCGGCATCCGAGCGCACCACCGCAGCCATGCCGGCGCCACCTGGCTGGGCAGCACGGCCGCCGTGTTGGGCTCGGGCGTGTTCTGGAAGTCCATCTTCTCGGTCTCCACCGTGGTCGGCGTGCTGAGCATGAACTTTGTGCAGACCGAGATCGACGTGGTGCTGAACCTGACGCACCCGATCGCGCCGTTGTACACCGGCGCGGCTTTCATCGAGCAGCATGCGATCGGCTGGGGCCAGGAGTCGCTGGATGTGTTCCAGCAGACCTCCGGCTTTAACCTGGGCAACACGGTGTACCACGCGATCCCTGGGACCGATGCGAGCAAGACGCCCGGCCAGGTGTTCCGCGAGGCCGATGCCATCGCGTCCCGCCGCGCCAGCCGTGACATGCCAGAGCCGCCGCACCAGCCGCAACCCAGTGTGGTGGCGGTGCCGGCCCGCGATGGGCAGGGCAGCGAGCAGTCAGTGGGCGGGTTGCCGCCTGGGGTGAAGCTCAAGGATGTGAAGCTGCCAGCCGCCGGCGATGGCGCGACCTTTAACAGCGGGGACGTTTCTCATAGGGACACTTCTCAGGTGTCTGATGCTTTTGAGAAGCCAGCGCCGCCCTCAGACATCAAAAACTGGGAGTGGCAGAGGGTTTACGACGACCACGCGTACGTCCACGTGGTGCAGCCAGGCGAAAGCTACGCCAGCATCGCGCAGCACTATGCAGACCAGTACGGCATGCCGGTCGCACAGATGCAGGCCGACATCTTCCGTCTGACCCAGGATGCGATGCACCAGACGGATCCGAGCTGGACGCACCGCACGGCCCCGCTGTACCGCGGAGACGTCCTCGTACTCCCCGCGTCTTCCAGCGGGGACGTTTCTGCCGGGGACACTTCTCGGCAGTTGCCTGAACCAAGCCAAGGGGGAGAAGTGTCCCCACGAGAAACGTCCCGGCTTGATGAGCCGGCGCTGCAGGAGCCGGCCGGCTCGTCCGATTTCGTGAATCCGTTCCAGATCCGCGACGCAGACCAGGCAGATGCCAGCGCCAAGGCGGCCGGGGCGCAGCAGGCGATTGACCGGCTGGGCGCGATCCAGACCGGCACGATGGTGCCGGCGGCCAGCCTGTTCGGCCTGACAGACACCTCGAAAGGCTTCCCGGCCGGCGAGCGGGCGAAGCTCGCGGACGGCCTGGACCGGCTGGATGACCCGTTCGCGGCGCGCGGCGGTGAGGTCAAGTCACGGACCGTGGCTGACCTGTTCCAGATCGATCGCAACGACGAAAGCGCCGCCCTCCAGCGACTGGATAAGGCTCAAGCCGACCTGCGCGCGCTACAGCAGAGTGGAAGCTTCGGCTCGTTCATCCGCGCGGACTTGGGCGTGGTCGCGTCTGACCGCGTCTACGTCCAATACATGCTCGGCGAGGGCCCGGCACCTGCCGGCGTGACGGATCAGACCGTGCCACAGCGCGAGGCTTTTGTCACGGCGCTCGACCGCGCGGCGATGAGCGCCGAGGAACGCCAACTCGTGGAGTTGTGGACCCGCCAACTGGCAGCCGAGCGCGCGTATTGGGCCTTCCTCGAGCAGACGGATTTGCCGTTGGACGAAGCGCTCCTTTCAGGCCAGAAGCGAGCACCGAACGAGATTCTCAAGGTCAAGATGACGCGGACGGCGCTGGCGGTCGACTATCTGGATCTGAACCGGCTCTTCCTTGACCAAGCGTTCGCGGTCTCAGTAGACCCGCGCACCAGCCCGATCGCCAAGGCGGTCGGCGCCGGCGCGCCGGCGGATGCGGTCGTGACCACCGGGCCGGTCATCCTGAGCGCGGCGCAGATCCAGGCTGGCCGCGACTATGTGAATTGGAAGCTGCACGGCGGCGAGAAGCCGGCGTACCTCCAGATCTCCGAGCTGGACCTGTCAGTGCCGGAGCGCGCGGCGTCGCTGGATGCGCTGCTGGCTCAGCCGCTGTCGACTGATGAGCGCGCGCTGGTGCAGGAGATGCGCAACGTGCTTACGGATGAAGCCGCGTTCTGGCAGGCGAATCTGGCGCACCTGGACCGGCAGGCTGCGTTCACGAAGATGACGCCGGAGTTTACGCAGGGTGAGGAGGCGTTCTACCGGCAGGGTATCGCTTTGCGCGACCGCGAGATGGCCATGATCAACCTGTTCCTGCGCAGCCAGGTCGCGGTGGACGGCGTGCTGGCCAAGGCGTTCCCGCAGGATCCAACCAAGGGCATCGGCAACTTCATTCCTGAGCTGTCCTCGATCGACGCAGGCGAAACGTATTGGAACGCGCTGCTGACTGGCTCTGGTGAGACCGACGCCCCGGCCCGCCGCGCCTTCATCAACAAGATCTGGGCTGAGGACGCCAAGGGCTCTCCGCTGGCGCCGCATGAGCGGGACGTGGTCCTGCACATGGACCAGAACCTGACCGCGCTGGAGGCGCTGGCGCGCCAGACGCTGGAGAGCCTGGCCAAGGACCGCGCGATCCATGCCAAGACCAGCACCGAGACACCGGACGACATCAAGGCGCGCAAGCTGGCACTCGCGCAGGCTGAACTGGCGTTCTACAGCGATTCGGCCACGCTCCTTCAAGAGATGCAGTCGCTCGCGCTGAAGCCTGGCAGCAGCCTGGCGCGCGTGTTCCCGTCGGCGCCTGGCGCCGCAGCGGCTCCGGCTCAGGGTGGCCGGTTCCAGGCCACGGTCTTGGGTGAGAATGCCAAGGGCGGCATGACGCTGCAGCTGCGCGACCCGGAGAAGGACCAGACCTGGCGCGAAGTCCGCAACGCAGACGATTATGTCTTCCAGCGCATCAACGGGGAGATCATCAACGGCGCCTTCGTGCCGCGAACAGTCACCGAGTTCAGCTACACCGAGGGCGTTAAGACGCCAACCGGTGCGGTGACCTTGCCGGCCGATCCGGCGACCGGCGCGCCGATGACCATCGAGGCGTTCGCCGTACGCGATCCGCGGCAGCTCATGGCTCTGTTGCCGCAGCTGACGCAGGATACGATCACCGAGCGGCTCGACGGAACCACGATGACCGAGAAGTTGAACAGTCTGACGCTGCAGAAGACCGTTGAGGTGCGCCGAGGCGAGGTGTTGGTCTCGCGCACAGTCAAAGACCGGGATCTGGGCCGTGACGTGACCACGCTGTTCCAAATCCCGGAGCAGGGCGCGCCGGTGCCAACGTATGAGCTCCCGGCGAACACGGTGATTGCCGGCACCGACACTGAGGTGCAGCGCTATGCGGTGACGCCGCTTCCGTACGCCGGCGCCACGTTCGTGCAAGTCATCGCGACGCCGGTGGTGGACGGCCAGGAGCGGCCTGCCGATGCGGTCACGCGCGTGTTCGCCCCAGACGGCAAGCTGCTTCGCGAAGCGCGCGCCTGGCAGCGCACGGAATTCCAATATGACCCGGTGACCGGCCAAGAGCTTGGACGGGAGGTCTATGAGACCTCGGACGCCAACCCAGCCGGTACGCTCATCCAGCGCGCGCGGATCGCTGGGGCGGAATGGGTCGACGGTGCACCTCGCGTCACGGTCACGACCAACTACCTGCTCTTGGGCGACTATGCCGTGACGTCCACGTACGACGTGCTCGGCCGTGAAGTGGCCCGGCAGGTCCCCCAGTACGGTCCAGGGCTGTTTGGCGGGGTTGCCCAGCCGGAGCACAGGGGCAACACAGTCCTCGATCTGCACTATGACAATGCCGGGCTGAACCCGTATGTTCCCGACCAGATGGTGCTGCGGGATGGGCAGCAGACGCGCTTGTCAATGCAGCTGCGCCGGGATAGCAGTGGAGTTCCACAGCGTGCCACACCCGAAGGCGACCGGAACACCGGCTCGCTGTACGTGTACGGGGTGAGCCGCGCCTCCGCGCCGGCGTATGACGCGGCCATTGATCCGGCCGACCCCTTCGGGATTCCGGTCTGGCAGGAGCAGGGTGACCGCGCGATTTTCGATGCACCCGGTCAGCTCGCGTACCGGATGGCGTTCATCGGCGAGCGGGAAGAGGGCCGTTTCGATGACGACCTGAGCACGCTGCAGCTGAAGGGCGAGGGACCGATCGTTGACGGCGGGCTGCCGCTCGTGCCGGATATCGGCAAAGCGCTCGGCCATCTCAAGCACACCGTGGCGTATGACACCGCTGCGCTGTCCTTCTCCTTTGGCGGCCCCGAGGGCCGGGTCAACCCAGGCGCGGCCGGGGTGAACCGCGAAGGCGCCAATCTCCGCGATATCGGCGCCACGACCCCGGCAGGCCAGCCTGATAGTCCGGTGGGGTTGGATGAGATGCGGTTCCAGGTTGCCGGCGCCGTCGGCGGCGAGCGTTTCACCGTTGAGTTCTTTGGCCCGGATGGGTCGGTTTTGTGGGTGCCGCCTTCGGAGCTCAGCGTCACTCGGGAACCGCAAGATGTGCGTATCCCGCTTGCAGACCTGGAAGCCAAGGGCCTGGATCTATCGCAGGTTCAGGTGATCCGCGTGAACTTTGGCCAGGACCTAGGCTTCGGCGAAGGCAATGCGGAAGGCGTCATCCTCTACACAGCCGATTTTCGGTTTGTTCGGCTGCCAACCAGCACGGCGCCCGGCGTCACGGTCCCGTTTGACCTGTTGCGGGTCACGCCGGAGATCACCGGAGGCGGCGACCCGAACTCCTTCTCCGTGCGGACGTTCCCCTCGGTCATGCCTGCGGAGCGCACCACGCTGACCTTCCAGGAGAACGGGCTCGGTGTGGACGACCTGAATCGGCTTATCCGCCAGGCACAGGATGAGCGGCCGGAAGCGCGAAAGCAGGCGGAGCAGGCGCGGGCAGAGCTGACCCGTCGTTTCCTCGGGTCCAGGACGGTGCTCGAGACGCGGCAGGATGGCACAACGATCGCGCGCTCGTTCCAGGTGCCGTCCGGCGCGACCCAGGGCGGCCAGTCGTTCCTTGAGGTGCTCGGGCCAAGCGGGCAGCAAATCGCTCGCGTGGACTTCGCCAGCGAGGAGTTCCAGAACACCCGGTTCCGCTGGTGGTCTGAGCCGCTGGGCATCTTCGCGCTGCAGACCATGCAGCGCTCCTTCCATGAGGTGACGCTCTACGATGAGCACGGCAACCCGCGCTTCGCGATCGAAGACGGGCGTCCGGGCGTGGATGCGACGCTGACCAGGCTTTTCCAGCAAGTCCGCATGGAGGAGGGGGATGGCGCCGGATGGACGATGGTCTGGGCGCAGGAGCAGCGCGATCTCTCCGGCGTCAGGCAGGGCGGCATCGCCCGGGTGCTGGTGGATCCTCGCGGCACCGTGCGGTGGTTGGACCCGATTGACGGCCGAACGATGGCGTTTGACGCGTTGGGCCATAAGGTGGATCAGCCGGATGAGGAGACGCGCGGCGTGCTCGAGCAACAGGTCGACGGCAAGGCGGTCGAGTCCATCAACCCGCCAGACCCCTCCTGGGCTGCGCCGCGCCAGGAGTACGACAAGCGCGCGGGGCAGGCGCTGGATGACGTGAAAGACCTACAGGTCAGCGTCACCGCTGATCCGAAGGACCAGGCACGGGAACCGGTAAACGGACCGCACGGCACCGTCGTGCCGGACATGAAATCCTCCTGGGAGATGATCCGCGACAACCGCCTGGTGTGGCATCTGGTGTTTGGCGGTTTCTTTGCCGCCCTGGTTGCGGCGCCGTTTGCTGCCTCCGGGATTGCCACGCGCTGGCTGCGTCGCCGGCGTGATGGCGCGGTTGATACCAGCGCGACACCGGTCATTCTGCTGGCGCCTCAGCATGTGGTGCCGGTGCCGGCGATTGATGAGGTGGCGCTGAAAGCCCGCATTCTGAATGACCTTGACCTCATTGATCCAGCGGTTGGCGGTGCCACGACGCTGCTGGCGCATGACCGCGAAGAAATTGCCGACGATGTGATCAAGGACTACGTGATGAGCTTGCGGTTGGAGCCGCTGGTTGGCCGGCTCTCAGGCGTCGCAGATGGTCGCGAGATCCTTGGCATGTCTGATCCGGATGACCTGTACATCAACTTGCCGGTAACTGGCGGATCGTACGAGCCGTCGGCGGCCATACCGCAAGAAGGCGAGACAGTGCCAGGCCAGGCCGCGTCGGTGCCGGGCCGGAAACAGCTCAAGGCAGGTGTCTATCAGTACCCGTTGCGGCGTTATGTCTGGGAAACGGCGATTCGCCTCTGGGTCGGCCCTGGCTTTAACGGTCAGGAGCCCATCATTCAGTATCTGGTGCAGCGCGCCGGTGCGTTGGCCGAGGGCAACCAGCAGGCCCTGGCCAAGGCCGAGGCCAAAGCCGACGGCTCGAAGGCGAAGGTGGAGAACATCGTGGGCCAACTGCGGCAGGACATCGCCGTGTTGAAGGCGGTGTTGACGCAACAATTTGCGATCAATGAGAAGATGCAGGGCACTGATTTGGACAAGCGCCGGGAAGGGTTGAAGCAAACCGAAGGCGGCTGGATCGTGCATCAGGGTGAACTCAATGATTGGGTCCGATACCGCCTGCTAAAGGATTCCACTGGTGCATCCATTGCCGGTCTGCTTGCGAAGCAGCGCAAGGCAGAACAAGTCGCGACACATGCCGAGAGGCTGGCGGGGGCGGCGAAGACGATGTCGGATGAGACCAAAAAGAATATCCGCATGCGGAAGGAGGAAATTGAGAGGCTCGAGGCCAAGGCAGAACATGCTCGTGGAGGTCGAAAGGAGAACCTTAAAACACAAGTTAAGGAAAAGAAGGATCAGGTCGATCAAATCGAGAAGCGTCGTGAAGCCGTCGCCAAGGATCAGGCGCTTGCTCTGATTTCCAGAGACCCGGTGGTGGCCAGCCGGCAATACGAACAATTCACACGCTGGTTTGAGAGTGCGAAGAAACGGTCTGCCTTTGCCAAGATAGAGGTGCGGCCATTCCTGCGCGATCAGCGGGCCCTGCGCGGCTTGCCGGATACCAAGCCGCACTGGACGTCCCTGGATGTGCTGGGCTCGGTCTTCAAGTTGCTGGAACACAGCACCCGACACCGGTTCTTCAGCGCGACCCCGCACGATACCCGGCCTGACGTGATCGAGGGCAAGAAGGCGTGGAAGATCGCCGGGCTGCTCGGGGTGGGATGGAACGCGTTCATCTGGGGCATCGTCGGCCCGATCCTCTGGTCGGTGGATCCGCGCTTCGCCATCCCGGCCGCGGTGCCGATCCTGATCACAACGCTGCTCGTCATGCGGATTGCGGTGGTGATCGTCAAGACCTGGCTTTCGGCCCACATCAGCAACCGGGACCAACACTTCCCGGTGCGCACCTGGGCCGAGGCAGCCAGCCGTTTCTCCGAGATCTTCGGGACATCTGAGCCCAAGACGAACGCGCTGCGGGCATGGCAGTACCTTCTGTGGGTCAAAGACCAGTACGAGGCCGGCCGCTTGAGCCCTGCCGAGGTGGCTGTGTATCTGCCGACCCTGCCAGCCGACCGTGGCCTGCCCAACTTCACCGGGTGGACAAGCTTCGGCGAGGCGTTGGCGTCAGGCCGTCAGGAGGCGTTGCTTAAGATGGTGCCGGGCGCGCTGTCTGCAGCGCCGAAGGACTCGGAAGCCAAGGAATCGTTCATCGCTTGGGTCAACAAGTACTTCCGGGGCGACATGCCCAGCAGCCTCATGCCGACGAGCCTCGATGAGGTGGACGTGACCAACGCCTTCATCGCCGGCACGGATGAGCCGTGGCGCGTGCGCATGCGCGGCCTACTGGCATACCGGAATGAGTTTGATCTTAAGACCAAGAATGAGATACCGCCGTATGTCCGTACCACGCTGGAGCAACTCGTGCTGAGGTACCCTGAAGCCTGGAAGAACGTACTCGTGCGGTTTGCGCCTGGCACGCCAGGCTTGGCATGGCTTCAGGAGCTTGAGAAGAATATTGCGCATGCTCGGGAGGTTGACGAGAACAACCAGAAGATCGAACAGTACAATCAGAATCGTCCATCTGGCACGCCGGAGAAGGAAACGAAGGAATCCAATCCGATCCGCCTCTTTATGGCGACAAAGCCGGCTCCTGAGCTGATTGCAGCGGTGGAGGACTTTGCCAACGAGCGCATCCCCAATGTCCAGAAGACGGTGCAGGACTTCCGCCGGCTGTATGACTTAAACCGCGAATATTTCGACCAGCTGACGACCGAGGACCCAAGCTCAACAGACTATATCGCGCATCGTAAACAATGGGTCAAGGACCACACAAGGTTGGTGGTGAAATACGAGGCGCAGGGACGCTTCGTGCTTCCGGTGCTTCAGACGCTGCTCGAGAACCGTCAGAAGACAGCGAAGCAGAAAGCGGAGGAGGAGCACCTGGATGACCCGCAAGTCAAGGAGTGGGGCCGGGCGCTGGAGACGATCCTCAAAGCCGACAAGACGTTGGTAATTGATGGTCTGACAGAATCGCCCGAGAGAAGCCGTGAGCGGCTCATCCGCATTCTTCGGGCAGCAGAGTTTGATGCATCGGATGCCGAGAGGTTGGCGAATGAATTCCTTGTCCGCGTGGCCGATGCCTTTGACGGACTCCAGAAGGTCATGGAGTTGTACGAAGAGGGCAGAGAAGCCGAGATCAGCGATGAATTTCTCGCCCTGAAACATGCGGACAAAGCCTTCAGCGAGGGCGCGCTGGCGGATGACCCGCTGCGGGATGGCGTGGCCGCGCTCACGTTCGCGCGCAGCCACAGCGGAGAGGACCCGGTCTATCTGTACTTTGCCGCCGGGCGCGAGGAGAACATCCGTAACGCCAAGTTCGAGCAGTCAGCGCTCGGCCTGCGCACGCTGCGCCCAGGCATCCTCTGGAACTCGGACGCGGCAATGGATGCGCCTCGCCATGAGCTGCGCGGCACGCTGCTGGCGCAGCAGCGCTTCCGCCAGGACCGAAGCCTGGCCTGGCTGAACGTGGCGCAGGGCGATGCCAACGAGCGCTTCTCAGTCAACACCGAGTTCAGCGGCCGCGGCGAGCTGGTCTTCATTGACGCGGTCCTCCGCGCCATGAAGGCGTCCACCTTCTGGCGCGCCACGATCTACACCACCGAGGCGTACCTGCGCAAAGAGGCCCTGGTCGGTGCCTACCACGTGGCCGAGGACACCGCGGGCAATATGAACATCCGCGACATGGGCGGCCAGAGCGATGTGTTCGAGGGCATCACTGTGCGCCAGTTCCGCGCCGTCGACTACCAGACGCTGGAAAATATCCGCAGGCGGTACCAGCGCTCCTCCCAGCGGCTGCTGACAGATAACCGATTCCGCAGCATGCTCCTGAGCGACAACGTGCCCTGGAACCAGAAACTGGACGACCTCTTCTCGCTGCTCTTCTACGCGTCCAAGCCGTACGTGCTCTGGGGCATTACCGCGTTCCTGATCACTGGGCTGGCGCTGCCCTCGCTGAGCATTTTCCCATCATTGACCATGCCAGGGGCTGACTCAGTGTTCGTGGGCCTGGGCGCCGCCGGGCTGTTGCTGCTGGGCAAGCTCACCAACTCACGGATGCTGCGCAGCCCCGTGGGGCGAGGCGCCATCACCGGCGCCGCGGCGCTGATCATCGGCCTGCAGTTGGCCGGCGCGCCCTTCGTGCACTTCAACGGATTGCTGGGGATGCTCGGCGGCGGCGGGGTGATCTTCGTGGGCATCGGCCTCTTCTTCGCCGAGGTGATGAACCTCCAGACGATCATGTTCTACACCCAGCGCTACGGCGCCCGCAAAGGCCTGGCGGTGTTCGCGAGTGAGTTTGTCCAGCTGTTCTTCATCTACACCGCCTACATCCCGGACTATGCGGTGGGTGCGGTGGAAGGGCAGCAGGGCCAGGCGGTCTTTGTCCGCGCGCCGCGCACCGCCGCGCTGATCCGCTGGCCGTTCGAGAAGATCTACCAGCGCAACAAGTTCGCGACGCGCATGGGCTCGCTGCTGCTGACCGTGCCGCTGGCCGGCGCGCTGTTCAACTTCTACGGGTTCGCGTTTGTGTCCCTGTCGCTCTTCCTCCTGGCGTCCGTCTCCTTCATCGTGACGCCGTACCTGATGAACGCGCACCGCAGCACCGAGCGTGCGCTGGCCTGGGGCTTGGCCGGCGCGACTGCGGCGTACGTCAGGTCATGGATTGACATGGCGGTGAGCACTGGGCTGTGGCTGACCGGTTTCATTTGGCTGTTGCCGATGGCCCGACGGTGGGTGCTGGCCGCAGCATTCCGGCGCGAGGTCAGCCGCATTAGGCTTCCGACCGATAAATCAACAGTGCCTAATCTGGAAGCTATTAAATCAGAAGCTATTAAATCAACAGTGCCTAATCTGGAAGCTATCGGGAAACTTTTCGAGTCACCGATTCCGGCGATCCAGGAGGTCATAGAGACGGCGAAGACGTTAAAAAATGATCAAAACCCGCCTACTGCTGAGGAGCTTGAGAAGCTGCAACAGAAGATTGTTTCGGCGCGTGGCGCGTTGAGCCGAAACGCAGGCCAATTGCCGCCCGAGAAGCTCTACGAGGCCATCACCCTGTTGCGCCTCAAGGAGCCGGCCAACAAGCGATTGCTGATGGCACCATCCGGCTCTGAGGTCATTAACCAATTCTTGTCCATCGTGCATGCGCGCGGCCGGTGGTTCATTCCAGCTCCTGGGGAATATGTGCAGGAGGCGGTCTCGCGGGCGCTGCTGCGCTTCGGGGCCATCGGCGCGCTCGGGTTTGTTGCGTATCAAGTGCTCGGCTGGGGGCTGCTGATCGTGCCGCTGGGCCTGGCCATCAGCATCGGCATCATCACCCTGATGCTGGCTGCCTCAGCGGGCGTGCTGCCGTTGCTGCTGTGGATCAGCAAGGGCCTATGGCATCGCGGGGCCGCGGTGAAAACGCGCCTGCAGGGCGGAGCGACCCCAGGCCAGCCTGCGCCGCCGAGCGGTCCGGCAGCGCCAGGGCGCCAGCGGTCTGAGCAGGGCGGCATCTCGCGCCGCGCCGCGCTCGGGCTGATGGCCGGCGCCGGCGCGGCCGGTCTGGCGTATTACTTCGGCATCCGGCCCCGGCAGGCCGGCCCGTCTGTTCCACCGAAGTCACCGACGCCTGAGGTCGTCCTCTCTGGCCGGTGGGAGGATGTGGAGCCGTACTGGCAGTGGAGCGAGACGCAGCGCGACACGTTCACAGGCATGGTGCGCAGCTATGAGCCGAAGCCGGATGACCCACGCGTTGACCCCAAGACCCAAGACATCCTTGGGCGCCTCTCGAACACGTATGACCAGGCGCTCCAGACGATCACTGAGTTGGTGCGCTATACCGCCACCGGCGATAAGACCATGCTCGAGCATGCCAAGCGTCGGCTGCAGTTCTATCGCGACACCACGCAGACCTACTCGGATCGGATCGTGGACCATGTCTGGTACCCCAGCTACGAGTGGGGCACCAACGAGCCATTGGCAGAGGAGCGAGAGGTTCGGACCGGCGAGGTCCTGTGGCTGGGCATCGCGGCTGCGCAGTACACGTACTTGACCGGCGACACCCAGTTCATGGACATCGCGGAGCGCGCGGCCCGCTATGCCCTCCGCATGCAGCACCCGGAAGAGCACTGGGTCCAGGGCAGCCCGGTCGCCGGCTGGTCCTCCACCGAGCACAACCTGGATGCCCGGGCGTTCTTTACGATGATGGAACAGCTGACCGGCCGCAGCGAGTTCCGTGAGGCCCGCAATAATCTCGATCTCTTTCTCGTGAAAGTCCTCAATCCGGACCATGTGTACCAGGGCAGCCATGACCCCAGGTTCGCCACCGATGTGCCGCTGTGGGCTTTGCTGGTGTACACCCCGGAGCAGGCCAAGGACGCAGGCGTGGATCTAGACGGCCTGCGCGCAGCGGCTGAGGATGCCCGCGTGACGCGCGACTTCGTGAAACCGGATGGCGAGCGTGTCTCGCTGACTGGCTATACCTTCGGCACCGAGGACGGATTGCACCGGACTTCTGCAGCGCTGTCGCCCATGAGCCTCGAGGCTACGGCGTTCGCAGCCCTGGCGGACCGCGTGCGCGGCGACAATGCGAAAGCGAAAGAGAGCCTGGACACGCTCGAGCGCTCGGTCCTGCCGGATACCAGGGGCGTTAAGAAGATCCCGTACGCTGACCGCGTGGGCTTTGCAGCCGGCCGCGAGACCCGCGTCGTCACGACGTATCCATCCATCGCTGCGACCGACTGGTACATCTTCGCGAAGCTTGGCTTCAACCCGTTCGTCCTCGGCGGCCGGTTCAACGCGCAACCAGGGGCGACTCCTGAGCCGACCGCCCGCCAGCAGCAGCCTGTCAGCCGCCGCGATCTGTTCGCTGGATTGCTGGGGCTGGGTGGCTTGCGCCAACCGCAGCTGCGCGTGACGCCTCACCGACAGGCGCCGAAGGGAGTGGCACAGGTCCTCGACCTCGCGCTTGAAGGGCCGCGCCGCGCGAAGGGTCGCGCGGTGATCATCCGGTCGGATGAGGCTGAACTGAGCCAGTACGTGAACCCTGAGATGCTTTCTTATGATTTCAGCCGGTACTCGTTGGTCAACCCGCCGCCGCTGCCTCAACAGGAGTATGCACCAGCCTCCACCAAGACGCTGCAGCAGCTGGTGCAAGACGGCGATCTGGACGGAGCAGTGTTCGCCATCAATGGCCAGGCCGACAACCTTTGGGCTGCCAATGGGTTTGTGATCGCTGATGGACAGGTGGTCGCCCGTAAAGCTGCTGGCGTGCGGGATGATGCACCGCCTGTCCTGAATGGGACGTATCCGATGTTCGTGCTTGATGCGGATCGCGTAGGCTTGACTGAGGTACGGTTCGTTGATGGGAAGCCTGAAACGCCTCCGGCGTTCAACAACGCGCTATCCGGCCCAGTGCTGCTGCGAGGCGGCAAGAATGTCATCGGCGAGCTGCGCCAAGCCGTGCCGAATCGCGGCCCCAACGAAGTGTTGTGGGATCCGGCCACGTTCCAAGCGTCCATGTCGGCGATCGGCCGCGATGCCGAAGGCCGCCTGATCCTGGTCTCGTTCATCGGCCAGCCGGCGCAGCAGGATGAGCCGACCATGACGGATGTCGCCACCGCGATGCGCGAATTGGGTGCGGTGGACGCCATGCTGCTCGGCGTCAGTGGAGACGTCCAGCAGTACCTGACCGGCGCGGATCAGCCGTTCCTCGTGGCACAGGCGCGTGCCGGTTCGACGATGGCCACCACATTCCCGGATGGCCGGCCGCTTAGCAACGCGATTGTGGTTCGGCCGCGAGCACGCCATCAAGCAAACGTGGATGCTCGCATGACCTCGCCGATTGGGCGGCCAGGGCGCCCGGGTGGCGATGGGACGCTGTTCGAAGGCGTGCTGGCGGCGGATGGCAGTATTGAGGGGCAGGGCCTCGGCGGACGGTTCGCGGCCGATCTACTCTCCACCTTGCTGCGCGATCTGACCGCGCTGGTGTGCGCCGCGTGTCCTGAGGGAGAACTGCGCGCCCTGCGTGACGGTTTGCGGGTGCAGGTCGTCGAAGGCAATGATCGCCTGGCGCACTTCACGCCGGAGGGTGCCGGCATCATCACCATTGATGCCGACATCCTGCGCCTGATCGACGATAAGCAAGCTGGCGCGCAGGAGTTGCTAGAGCTTGAGGTTAAGCACGAGCTCTACCACGCGCGGGCCCGCCAGGCCCGGACGACTCGCGGTCCGCCATCAGCCGAGGCTGCTCTTGTTGAAGAGCTTGTCGTCACCTTCCTTGAAGTCCGCGACTTCCTCCGTCTGCCGGCGCGCACGCGCCAAGCCATCCTGGACCTGCTCGCCGCGGACAATGACTACGATGACCGCGCCTTTGGCGCCAACGTGCTGGCAAAGGCGCACCAGGCTGCCGCCCAGGGCGAGACCCGCGGCTTTCCTGCGGTGCAGGATCTCATCAATTACGTGACCGACTCGCAGGTGTACGGCGCTACACAACTCTCCAAGCCTGCCGGCGCGCTGCAGGCCATGCTGCTGGAGACGTTCCAGCGTTTCGTGGATGAGACCGGGCTTGAGGTTGCGCCGCAGCTGCGCGACAACCTCTGGGGTCAGAGCCGGGTACCGGCCAGCAGCGCAGGGTACCTGGCTAGCCTTCCAGCGCGGCTGGCCGCGCACATTGGGCCGCTTACGAGGCAGATTAGCAAGCGGTTGGCTTCTGGAAATAATGGGAAGAGGGGGAAGCTGGAGCTGCTGGCGGGGTATGTTGGGCTGCTTGTGACGCCGATCAGGAAGTGGTTGGATTCGCTTGTGATGCGGATCGAGAAGTGGTTGGAGTCTAGAAAGAAGAAGAAGCTGGAGCATCTGGTCGACCAGGTCAACGCGGTCAATATCCCAGCCGACGAACTTGCGGCAGCAACCGTTCACGAGATGGATGCGTTCCTGACTACGCCTGCGGCGACCGGGTACCGCGATCAGATTGTCAAGTTGGTGCGCGCCGGCGAGGTTGGTATCGAGATGATCGCGGCCGGGGCCGCGACCCGGCTTAACGATGAATTGGCTAAGAACGGCCATGCGACGCGGCCGATGTTCTCGACCGACTTCTGGCATGTGGCAGAGATCTTGGGCAAGGACCTGGGCGTCACGCTGCCGGAGGATCGGATTGACGGCATCCCGTTCGGCCCGCGGCAGCTCATGCAAATCGCGCTGTCGGTGAAGCGGATCGGGGGAGAGGAAGCGCTCGCGGCCTTCCCTCTGATTCTCCACGTCAATCAAGAGGTTGAGTCCGAGATCGCTCAGGACTTGGTCCGCCACAGTTTCTACGGCTTCTCTCCCGCGAATGTGCTGCTCATCACGCAGCCGCAGCTGCCGGGTTACACCGTGGACGCGGATGGCCAGCTCATCCTCGACCCGGAGAGCCCGCGCTACCCGTACAGCCACGGCTACGCCACGATGCAGATGGGCTGGGCCGGGGAAGCGTACACGCTCGGCCCCGACGGGGCGAAGCAACGCCTCGCCGGCAGTGCGCTGGACGCGCTCCGGGCTCGCCACGTTCGGCTGCTGACCACGAATCGGATCAACGACATGGATCGGCTCACCAGCGCGATGGCGCTGGATGTGGACGCACTGGCTTTTTCGCTTGCGTTGATGGAGCGCGACGGCGCGAACATCGCCATGGAGTTGGTGGGCAACCCGAACAGACAGAAGGGGAGCCCTGGACTGCGGCGCGATGGCACCGGTGGCGCGCGCAGCTTCCTGCTCGAAGAGATCAACGCCAAGACGCCGGAACTGCAGGCGAGGTTGCAGCAGCTGATGGATGAGGCGGTCGCAGCCGGGCAGGGTGGCCTGCCGTACAACGCGTTCCGTTTTGTGTATGACGTCAACGCGCTACCCGCGATGCTGGCCGAAGGCCTGCCGATGACGGTGCGCGTGCGCGATGGCCGGCTGTATCCCGAGGTGCCGACCGGCGACATTACGCGTACGCAGGACGCTCGGCCGGTAGCGATCCAGCGCGATGGCCAGCTCATCCACGATTTCAAGGCGCCGAAGGACATCGCTGCGTCGCTGGAATGGCTGATCCGTCAGGACCGCGACCCGGCCTTCCGCGCGGCAGCTACACGCTGGTTGCAGGCCGCCACAACGTTGCCCGAAGGCCAGGCCGGCGAGCGGCAAGGGTTCAATAACGACCGCGCGCAGGCTCTCGACCTGGTGACGCGGTACATCCCGGCCGATCTGCGGCACGTCTTTGACTTGCCGAACAGCGATGTGCATCACGAGGGACCGGTGCTTCTTGACCATATGGGGGCCATGCTCGACGCCCTGGAGCATCCTGAGGCTGCTCCAGCGATTTCCCAAGAGGTTCGCCAGATGCTCTCGTCGCCCGACTGGCGTGAGTTCTTCGAGCTCTTTATCGTCCTGCACGATGTGGGCAAGGGGAGCGTGACGCCGGAGGCAGGCAACCGGTATCCGGACCATGAGGCAGCCTCCGCAGCGCTGATTGAGCGCGATGCACGGCTGGCGCGCGGATTCGCCCAGCGCGACCTGCTCATCAAGGTGGTGCGCCTCCACGGGGCGGTGTACGACGTCCCGGTGGGTGAGGTCTCCCCGGCCGCGCTCGCTGATTGGGTCGCCGCGTTCCTCAAGACGCACGGCATTGCGGAACAAGCCGACCAGATCATCCCGCTGGTGATCGCGGCAGGCGCGCTTGACACATTGGGGACTCAATCGGACCCGGAGTGGGGCTTCACGCGGCTGGCCAATGTCGCGCGCGGCTATGACGCGTACCGTGCCCGACAATTGCCTGGTCTTGCAGGCGGGTCAGGCACAGAGCCAGCGGAGGCGTTCCATCGCACCATGGGGGATGCTGCGCTCGAGGATGATTCGGCGGTTGACGGTCGGACCGCGACACTTGCCGCGCTACCGGAACCCATTCGGCTCGCGGACCGAGCCGAGGTCCATGTGATGACGCTCGCCCAGATGGACGCGGAGGCCGCGGCAGCCCATGAGGCCGGCTTCCGTGTCTCGCGGGAGGATGGCGAGTACTTCGCCATTCTGGATATCGCCCGCGATGTCCAGCCGGACGTTATCGTGGTCGCCAACACGGCCACGCATCAGGCGACCCCGATTGACAGGGATTCGGTGTGGCTCCAGCGCCAAGAGCTCAACCGCCGCTTGGCCCGCAACGGCATGGCGTCACTCGATCCGCATGAGCGCGAGCGCGCCATCCTCGAGATCGTCACCCAGGCCAACCGGATCAAGCTAGGCCCCGAGGCGACCGAGGCCGACGTGCTGGCGCAGTTCTTCCAGCACTCCCAGGCTGCCTTTGATCGCCAGACGCCGGCGCTGCTGCGCGGCGAGGATCGGTACAACCTGGACGCCTACGATGTCGGGTCGCCGCTGTACAGCCACACCCGCCACTTCAGTTGGATCTACGCGACCGAGCTTGGCGTGCTGCAGCAGTTGCTTGCCGACGATCCGGAGCGCGACTTCACGGTGCTGGACGAAGGCACCGGGTTCGGCCACTTCCTGTTGACCGCCGGCCGGGCGCTCCCGCCCACGGCGCTGGCGAGGATCCGCTTCCTCGGCACGGACTTCAAGGACAAGGACATGACCTTCGCCAGGGCCGAGGCAGGCTCACGACCGGAACTGCGGGTCAACTGGCATCTCGAGGACATTGACCAGCCTGGCCATGCCGAGCGGCTGCGCGCGCTCAACGGCGGCGCCCCAGTGGACGCGCTGATCGTCAACCACGCGCTCGAGCACCTGGAGGAGGGCGCGCCGGCCGAGTACATCCTGCGGTGGCTGCAGGCCACGAGCGACGTCCTCGTGGTGACCGTTCCGCTGGAAGACGGTTTGGACGGGACGGTGTCCTCGCACCACCAGGTCTTTTCCGCCGACTCGCTGGCCGCGCTGGGCCGGCAGGTCGAGGATGCCACGGGCGGGGCGGTGTCCGTGGATGCGCAATACGCCCGCGGCGGCATGCTGATCTTCCGCCACCGGTCGGAGCAGGACACCCTCCGTCGCAGCGCCGCGGCCTTCGGTTGGGAGACGGTGCGCGACATCCGGAACACGTATACCGCGGTGTGGGGGCGCGATGCCTACCGCCGCGTTGGCCAGGCGGTCCAGGGGCAGCTGGTTGCGCCGGAGGATATTTTCAACGAGCTGCTGGCGCTCGCGGCTGAGGATGCGGTCGGCCGGGAGATCGCCGTCGAGCTGGCGGAGGGCCTCCGGTACGGACGCGGCATCACCACGCCGGAGAACCTCATGTGGCCGGTAGACGTGGCACTGCTGCGCGAGGTCGCGCAGCGGTGGCGGCAGCAGCGGCAGGTGGTCAACAGCTATGGTGACCAGCACGGCCTGAGCGGTGAGGCTGCGGCCGCATTCGGCGGCTTGTGGTCCGAATGGACCGCTTACCTGGAGTTCATCGCCGCGGCTCAGCGCGTGACCGGCCGCGATGCCGTCGAGTCTTTCGAGGGTGTCAGTGACGAGGCCATTGCCGCAGCTCGGCGCGCTATGCCGGAGGCGTCCCGCGGCGAAGTCGAGCAGGCGCTTGCGTTGCAGGCTCACCGGCTCTACGAAGCGGCCGATCTGATTGGATTGAAGTCCGTGCACCAGCTGATGCGGGTCAGCCCGGAAACGCTGGCGCAGTGGCTCGGTGAGGGCCGGTGGCTCGCGCTGCTGCGCGCGGACGTATTGGCGCAGCTGCACGGCGAGGGCCGGTTCCACCAGCTCTTGCGCCTGCACTTGGACCGGTTCGCATCGCCAGAGGTGGCGGAGGCGTTCCGTCGGCTGAGCGCGCAGTACCTCCAGGCGCTGCAGCGGGACTACCGGACAAGTCGGCCGCTGGTTGAGGTGGACCTGTCGAGCCTTTCGGCAGCCACGGCAGCATTTCTGGCTGAAGCCGGCTGGGTGGATGTGCCGGCAGACTTCGACGCGGATGAGGCGTTGCTCGTGGCGCGGCAGGAGGGCATGCGCGCGGCCGAGCGCCACCTGGCGGCCGTGGAGGCGGCGTTCCACGCGGCCCCGGTGGTGGTTGGCCGCGGCTCGGATCCAGTCCGCATCTACCGGCAGGCCATGGAGGCGTTCCTCGATGCGATCGAGGCTGGCCAGGGCGCCGACGCGCTGGAGGCCGCACTGGGACGGTTTCGCGCCGCGCTGGCGCAGGCGCGTCGATTCGCCGATGCGCGGTACGCCCATGACTATGCCCTGTGGCCCGGGGCAGGCGAGGATGCCGGCAGCCTGAAGGCGCGGGCGCTGTCCCCACGGTTTCAGCTGTACCAGCTGGAAGCCTACGCTGAGCGGATGTTTCTGGCCGGGACCGAGGCGCTGCAGCAGTTGCGCGCCGGCGGCGCTGGCGCCGCTGCGGTGGCCGCGGAATACGAGCGGCAGTTTACGTTCGGCGAAGCGGCAACATACGTCCAGGAATGGATCGCCAGCCTGGGCCCGCGCCGTGCGCCGCTGTTCGGTTACGCTGCAGCTGACGATGTCGCGGCGAGTGAGGCGAACCGCAGCATTCTGACGCGCGATGCCTGGGTCCACGCGACGCGCAACTGGCTTGCCAGCCAGGGCGCGGATAGCGCGGTGTGGGGGCCGATCGCGACCGGCTACACCGAGCGGCTGCAGACGCTGATGCAACACGGCGGCGAGCCGGTTCGCACGCTGCTCGAAGCCCTCATCGCGGCGGATGATTCGGCCGCATTCGCACGTGCGGTGCGCCAGACGTCTCCGCACGGGGCCAACCTGGACCCGGCACCCCTCGTGACCGCCGGCGTGCACATCCACAATGCGCAGCCCGCGGTCATCAGCGAGACGTTCCTCCACATGCGCGAGCTGGACTGGCCCCTCAGGAGCCGATGGCTGGTCATCGGGTCCACGTCGAGCAGCCGCGATATCGCACGCGAAGAGCACCGCATGGCGCTCGCGCACGGTCTCTCCCGCTTCGGCCTCACGAACCGGCAGCTGCTCAAGGGCGGCAATCAGAACCGCGTGATGCTCAACGTTCCGCGCGATGCCGGCCGGGAGGCGTTTTACTTCACGCTGGATGACGACTATGCGGCCGCGCCGCTGACGCTGGACCGCGCGGTGGCCGTGCTGCAGCAGGACCCAGATGCCGCCTTCGTACAGATGCCGCTGGTCTTCCGGGCCGGCCTCGAGCCAGGCCATTCGATCGGCCGGCAGATGGACGCCAGCACGGTGCAGGGCTGGGTCGGCGTGACCGTCCCCGGGTTCACCGGCGATCAGGCCTCGCGCCGCGGCGCTATCCCGCTGCCCCTCGGCACCAACACGCTCTTCCGCATGACGGCTGGAAAGAGCGCGGTGGAGGCGACCGGCGGCATGGTGGTGGACCCGACGACGGTGACCGCGGGCGAAGATTTCGCGCATGGCACAGTTGCGTTGCTGATGCGGGCACAGCGCGAGGCGTTCGCCGATGTGCAGGGCCGCTGGAATGACGGCCGGTTCCTGAACGAGGCATGGGTCATCGGCGACGGCGTGGACTTCGCGCCGGGCGGTCAGCGCCAGAAAGAGCGGTGGGCTAACTCCGGCACCAGGATCGGGCGCTCGATCTGGTTGCCGCACCTGCTGCGCACCCGCCGGCTCGGCGAGATGGACCTGCGCACCTTCGCCGGCGTTACGATCAACCTCACCAGCTTCGCTGTCATCAGCCTTATGGGCGCGCTCACACACTTCGCCATCCCAGCCATCGCTTTCAGCCCGCTGGCTGACGATGTCGTCGCGTCATGGTTCGTCGGCTACGCGGTGTTGTTCTGGATCGCGCCCAGCGTTTTGGACCTCTACCTACAGCGTGGCGGCGGCCTGACCATGCGCGACATTGCCGGACGCACCGTCATGCTGTACTTCGGTACGCACCTGAGTCTGCTGCGCGGCACCGCGACCGCGCTGACTCGGCGGCCGGACGCGACCTGGCGCGCCCACAAGGGCCGACAGCGGTCATGGCCGCTCCGGGTGGGGCTGGCCGGCCTCGGCACGGTGCACGCGGCCGCCGCGCTCGTGGCCATCATGCACGGGGCGCCCATTTTCTCGCTCAACCTGCTCTCGGCCGCGGCGTTCTTCTCGCTGTGGGGCTTCCATGAGACCGCCCCTGCGACTCAGCGCGAGAAGATCCGGATGCTGGCCCGGGATGCCGAGGACAACGTCTGGAAGCGGTTCGCCCGCACACTCAGTTATCCGCACGGTATGCGCGGCCCGCCGGCGTCGGTGCGGTTCGCCCGGCCGCTCTGGGTTGCTTGGAGTACGGCTACGCTGGCCGGGGTCGCAGCTTCGTTCATCGGGCTGGGCTGGATGGCAGCCCAGTTGCCGCTCGCCTCGGTGCTCGTCTTCGGCAGCGTGACCAGCATCGTGGCGCTCCATGCGCTGCACCAGATCGCGGCTTTGTGGCTGGCCGTCCGCGGCCTGGAAGCGCAGGCTCCGGCCGAGCGCGTCTCGGCGCAGCGGCTGGCGAGCCGCATCCGCGCCGCCGCCGGCCTGCCGCCCATCCGTGGCGGGTCAGACACCGAGCCGGTGGAAGCGCTGGTTGAGGCGTTTGCCAGAGATGATGAGGCGGCAGGCGAGGAGTTGCGCGCGCGCGGCTTCCAGGTGTTCCAGATCAACGGACGGGATGTGCACGAGCTTACAGTGCGCGACGCGGTCTATGACTACGTGCAGACGCATGGATTCGATGACCACGAAGTAACGCTCCTGGCCGGCCACGACCGGGAACACACAGTGCTCTTGGACCGCGGCATCGCCCATGCGGCGGAGGAGCTGGCCAAGAACTTCGAGCATGCGGATACGCAGGTCTCCATGATCATGGCTGTGGGCATCATCACCAGCGAGGACGGCCGGCGCGGGGTGGAGATCATCGCGCGGGACCTGGGGCAGGGGATCGTTGACCTGGAAGGCAGCATGCCGCGTGGATCGACCACGGTCCGGCCGCCGGAAGGGCGCGGGTTCGGTCTGCCGATGGCGCTGGACGCGGCGGTGGGAGACGGCGGTGGCACCTTCACGATTGAATCGCTCGGCCGCCGGCTTGTCTATACCCCAGCCGGCCTGACAGAGTCCACGTCCAGCGACGTGACGGAAGGCACCCGCGTCTTCATCCGCCGGTTCCTGCCGGCGCCAGCCAGCGCGTCCACGCAGGCGCTGCCGCTGGTACGCGGCGCCTCGGATATGGTGCTTGCCGACATTGGAGTGGATGTTGACCCGCATGGCGAGTTCAACGCACAGATTGCGAAACTCCGAGGTTTCGCGGGCGAACACGATGCGCTCATCCGGGTTGAGGATCTGGGGCGCTACGAGATCCATGCGATCGGCACCAAGGATGATTTCTTTATCGATGAGGCTGCGCGCCAGCAGGTTCGCGGAGGTGGCATCGCAAGCATCGGTTCTCAGAATCCAGTCAGGCGCCTTTGGATCGCGCGGGGCGCGTGGGAGCAAGATCGTGAGCAAGCGGTGCAGGCTCTACACCGTAAGGCAACAGAGATGGATCTCTGGTGGCAGAAGGTGGAGGCGCTCTACGTAGATCGCGATACGACGGGGAAGAAGCGCGAGGGAATCCGGGCCCTGGACGATACAGAGAGTTCCCACCTACCGACCATTCACGAGTGGATCGCCGAAAACCTCACAGATGTGACCGCGCTCCAGGCGCAGTATCGCGATCGGGTAGAGCGGGTTGCCGCAGGGCTGGCGCAATCCGGAGAAACCCAGGTGCGTGCCGAATGGCTCGCGGCACACCGCGACGCGCTTACTGAATGGTATCTCAACTTGCCGGTAGGCTCCAGGGACGAGCATCTGATCAAGGAGATGCTGCGGGACTACGACTATCGTTCAAGAAACGTCGTTCCGCCTTCGCCGAAAGTGTGGTTTCTCTGGGGCGCGATCTGGGCGAAGATGGCGCTCAAGAAAGCCGAAGCATCGGGAGCCCAAAGTCGAAAGGTCCTCTTGGCCCAAGATACAAGGAAGATCGAGCCGGAACTGATCGAAGCCCTGACAGCCGGCTTGACCTTTGCCGGGCTCGATGTGGTGCACATCGCGGACACAGGGCCGAACACGGCGAGTTCCTATTCTTGGGCGGTAGTTGAGCACCGACCGCTGGTGAGCATCTTTATTACATCCAGTCATGTGGCCGAGCCCTTATGGAAAGCCGTGCGAGGCGCCAAAGTCAGCATGCAGGATGAAGAGGGCAATCTCGTGAGCCTGACGACCCCGGAGATAAAACAGGTCTCGTGGGATCACATGCAGGGATATCTGCGGGAGCCGGCACGCGCGAGGGATGACGCGGGTGTGCGGGCCGGCGAAATCACGGGAGAGAACATCGATGAGCATTTCGTCCGATCGGTGGCTCTGATAAGCCGGGTCGCCGATGATGGGAACGCCCTAACGCTCCACGACCTTGCCCGGAAATTCGGAAATGCGCGCAACACCGGTGACGCTGTGAAAGTCCTAGCGACATGGGAAGCCCTCGCGGGTGAGGCGAAATCCTTGGATGGAATTCTCGTGACGATCGAGGCGTCGCATACTCCAAGCGGCAAGTTGGCTGCGGAAGTCTTCCGTACCCTTGGGGCACAGGTGAATCTGTTGAATGGAGAAGTACAGGCGCTGGATGGTAAACACAAGGCCGATCCTGCCAAACCTGAGAATCTTACAGCCCTCAAAGAGCGCATGAGCAGTATCGGCTCACAGTTCGGCATAGCATTTGATCTCGACGGAGACAGAGGAGTCATCCTTGTTCGTCAGCCGGATGGAAGTTTCAAGGACCTGCCTCCGGACAATCTGGTAGAGGTGTTGATGCCGTTCCTGATGGAGCGGGGCGGTTACAATCCGGCAACAATTGGGAAAGTCGCGGTCGTAAGAGACGTTCTTTCAACTGAAGGCGTAGATGACAAAGCGCACGAACTGGGAGTCACGCCCTCTCAGACGGACGCAGGCTACGTTTTCTTGAAGGACCGCGCAAAAGAGCTCAGGCGGCAAGAATATACGGTCATGATGCAGGGCGAACGCTCCGGACATGCTTGGCTCGATGTCACCGGAGAATTCGAGAATCCCATTGCCGTGGCGGCGATTTTTGCGGTGATGGGGCAGCAATACCGCAAAATCCATCTCGATTCAACGAACTACTTCTTCGATATGTTTGAGGACCATTCGATTTCCTATAAGCAGTCGAACAGATTCCAGCCGAGGTTCCATGGTGCATTTACGGCGCGTGCGTCCGCTGATCCCCGCAAGAAGACGGAATGGACATACAATCCAGAACATCCGGATGCCGATATTCCGCCAGAGGTCATTGCGCTCGGTCGTGACATCGCCGTCCAGGAAGCCCTGAAGCACTTTGAGAAGGACAAAATATTTCCAACGCCCGCCGGCCTCTGGACTGTCAAGAACGTGTTCACGGAAAAGGATAAAGATGAAGGAGGGCAGGTCGGAAAGTATCGCTACGCCGACATTCAGTTTGTCGATGAGACCGGCCAGAAAGCCGGGCGGTTTGTCCTGCGGGCCTCCGCCAACGATCCGACATTTGTAGCATCCTACGAGACGAAGGTGCGCGATGGCGAGACTCAAATGTCGCAGGCGGTGCAACGTCGCTACGTGGCTATCGGCGGGTTGGTTCTGGATTGGATGGAACAGGAGCGCATCGGAGTGATTCCTGAGCTTACGAAGCCAGACGACACGAATCCTCGCACTGAATTGGAAGCGTTCCAGCGGTGGCGGGACCAGGCTAGCAACGATAAGGACGAGCCACCCGGTCCTTCGGCGAAATCGGGTGAGGACGTCTCTGGCCGCTCTTCTTCTGGCCCATCGGAGGAAGCGCTACCTGCTGCCTTCATGCGGGAATATCTCGCGCTGGTGACGGATGTGGATGAAACGCTCACGCAGGATGCGTCGAAGACCATTCCGCCCGCAGTGATCAACGGCCTGGTTCGCTTGCTGCGCCTGGGCGTACCGGTCGCGATCATATCCGGACGAGCATACACCGAACCCATCGGCGGACAGCATGGACTGGAGGAAGTCGTGCAGCAGATCCGTATGGCGTTGGGGGAACACGCCGACGCATTGCGATTCCTCTACGTTTGGCCAGATGGCGGGGCGTACGGTTTCCGGGCTGATCAGCCGGAGAAGGAATTCGTATTCGGGTTTCATCCGATCACGGACTTTCCTGAAGTATTGGCTGCGTTGCAGGCGATGCCTGTGTCGAACTTACGGGGTCTGCTGCAGCAGAAGCGGTTTGTGCTGACGTGGCCGTTCACGGATGTGGCGAGTCGCGAAGAGTTGCTGGCGGTCCAGCGGAAGATTCAGGCCGTGCTCGATGCGCACCAGGTGGCGGACCAATTTGAGATGGTGCTCGGCGGACAAACCATTGACCTGATCCCGCGCGGTTCAGGGAAGGGATTTGCGCTGGAGCAGTTTGTGGAGATTTTGCAGAGGGACTGGGCGACCCTTGGGTTGCGCCGTCAACCGGAATTCGCCGATGTCGCCAGCATTGGGGACAAGGGTGATGAGGGCGGCAACGACTACCCGATGCTCGCCCGGGACGGCGGGTTCTCCGTGGAGCATGGACAGCCTGGGGGCCAGATGGTGTGGGTGCCAGGCGTGGCGCAGGGTCGGACGCGAGCTGATGCGACCGCATGGCTCCTGGAACGGCTGCAGTTCGCGCATCCCAGCGAAACGCAACTGGCCTGGTCAGATTTCAACCCTATCATTGAGCTCAGGCGGTTGGGGGCGCGGTGGTGGAGGGACCGGCAGGCTGTGGTGCAGGGGTATCAAGAGCCTGACATGATCTGGGATGCGTGGCTGTTGCCGGTGGCCTTCGTGAAATTGTGGCGTTTGGCCCGCCGGATGCCCCAGGTGCCGGAAGGCCGGGCGCAGATGGGCAGGGTGTTGGTGACCGGCGGGGCCGGGTATATCGGGACGTTCGTCACCCGGGCGTTGCAGCAGGCCGGCTATCACGTGTTCGTCTACGATCGCGCGCCAGGCCCGCGACCTGCCTCGCTGCCGGACGGCACGGTGTATGTCCAAGGCGATCTCAATGACCGCCAGGCGCTGGAGCGGCTCTTCGCCGGGCACCACTTCGACGCGGTCGTGCATCTGGCTGCCTCCATCCAGGTGCCGGAGTCGCAGGCGCGTCCGGCCACCTACTATGACAACAACCTCCTCAATACGCTGACGCTGCTCGACGTCATGGCGGCGCATAAGGTCACGCGCCTGGTGTTCTCCTCCTCCGCGGCGGTCTATGGCGAGCAGGGCGGAGCCGCGCTGACCGAGGACGCGGCGCCGGACCCGGCCAACCCGTACGGCGAAACCAAATGGCTGATGGAGCAAGCCATGCGCGCCTATGAAGCGCGGCACGGCATCCACGCGGTGGCGCTGCGCTACTTCAACGCGGCCGGGGCTGCGGCCGATGGCTCGGCCGGCGAGGCGCACGCGCCTGAGACGCACATCATCCCGAACCTGTTCGAGGTGGGGGTCAAAGCCGGCGAGCCGCTGGAGGTGCGCAGCGGCTATGACACGCCGGATGGCACCTCGGTCCGCGACTTCGTGCACGTTGAGGATATTGCGCAGGCGCACGCGCAAGCGCTGGGCTACCTGGCCGAGCACCGCGCCAGCGCGGTCTTCAACCTGGGCACCGGCGCCGGCACGTCCATGCGCGAGGTGGCCGAGGGCATCGCTGCGGTCACCGGGCGCCAAGTCCAGATCCAGGAGGTGCCGCGCCGCGCCGGCGGGGTGGGGCGCCTGGTTGCGGATGCTGCGCGCGCGCGAGCGGCCCTGGGGTGGACGCCGACCCTCGGCCTGACCGAGATCCTCGCTTCGGCCTGGCAGTGGCACCAGCGCCATGAGCCAGGCCTGGCGACGCCGGCTGCGGGGGTTTCGCCGCGCGCCGAGCTGGCGGCTTTTGAGCGCGTCGCAGCGGCGCTGAAGTCGCACCCGGTCCTCGGCCCGCCGCTGCGCGAGGAAGCACTGCGTCGCCTGGTCACCGACATGCACCGGCTGCTGGCCGCGTGGGACGGCGCCGATGCGCAGGACCTGCTCTGGACGCTAATGAGCCGCAGGTTCTGGCTGCTGGGCGACGGCAAGACCCGGGCGATGAGCGACCAGGCGCTGATGGCGCTGCTGTCCAAAGCGCTAGCCATCTCATTCCGCCGCGACGACGCCGGCCAGATCGCAGCATACATCGACATGCTGCTCACACACCGCACCGCCGAACTCCTGCCTGAAGCCGAACGCCTGATGCGCTCCTACCTGACGGTCTACCAGATCGATCGCCCGACGCAGGTGGCGACCGTCTATGCCATCTACGGCGGCCAGATCCGCTTGATGCGCCCGGACCAGCATCCGCAAGGCGAGGACAGCTTGCGGCGGAAGCTGGCGCAATTGGAAGACCTCTACGGCATCAACCCGCGCGTGAACTGGCGCGCGATCCTCGTCTCGGACGGCGACGACACGCGTCCGGAGAACCCGTGGCGCAGCCACTCGACCTACGCGCTCATGCGCGAGGTGCTCACTGCCGAGTACCCGGCGCTCTTTGTGACCGGGAAGGTCAAGATGTTCGAGCTGGACCCAGCAGAAATGGGCGCGCTGGGCAGCGTGCGGGGCGGGGCGGTCAGCTACGGCATGCGCCAGGCCCTGCGCGACGGCGCCGAATACGTCATCTACACGGACGATGACACCTCGACCCACCTCGGCCAGGAAGGGTTGCTGCTGGCGCCCATGCTGCGCGACCCGAACACGGTGGCGATCGGGGCGCGATGGGTGCCTGCTGCGACGGTGCGGGGCCGGCGGTGGATCCGCACGCTGATGAGCCAGGGGTTCATCGCCTGGTCGCACCTCTGGCTGCCGCTGCGCGGGCTGCATGACACGCAGGCCGGGTTCAAGGGATTCCACGCGAAGGTGGCGGAGGACATCCTGCCGGTCAACGAGGCCAACGAGTTCGAGCCAGGCTTCATCTATAACTTCACGCACGACACGCTCTTCCTCGCGCGGGCCCGCGCCTTGGGCTACACGGTGGAGGAGGTGCCGATCGCCTGGTTTGACACCGCGTACTCGAACATCAACTGGCGCCACGTCCTGCAGATGGCCTGGGGCGTGATGCAGGCCTCTCGCCAGGTGGCATCGTGGGCGAAGCGCCGGCTGGCCGAGGGCCACGGCGCCGCGGTGGCGTACCAGCCTGGCGTGCTGCGCGGCAGCAGCAAACGGCGCGACGCGTTGGAGCGCGACCTGCCGGATGAGCAGAAGATCCGTGCGGTGCTGCAGGCGTACGACTTGGGCGTGACTGATCCGGCGGCGGTGTCGTACGAGAAGCTGCCGGGGTGGCGCCGGCCGCCGATCAAGATGGAGACGCCGGCCGGGACCGTCGTGCTGAAGAAGCTCGGCGATACGCGCGAAGAGGCCCGGTTCGCCACGGATGTCATCCTGCGGTTGCAGCAGACCGGCTTGCCGCTGCCCACCCTGTGGCGCCGCCGCGAACGCGGGCTCCTGGATCCGGACGCGTACATCCTGCGCATCGGGACGCAATTCTACAGCTTGGAATCGTTCGTGGTCGGACGGCTCGTGAGCCGGGTAGACGCGCGACCCGAGCATTTCCTGGCGCTCGGCCGCGTGCTGGCGCAAATCCACAACGAATTGGGCCGGGAGATCCCTGATGGGCAGCGGGTGTTTCAGCCATCCACAGCGATCGTCAGCGCGTTGCCCCAGGTGCTGGCGCTGCGGAAGGCGCTTGAGGTGGAACCTGCCGAGCAGCGTTCGCGCGGCGACGCGCTCTTCCTCGCCCATGTCGACCGGCTGGTCCACCACTGGCAGCTCCTGGAAGAACGGTTGCCGCCGGCGCGCTATCTGCAGTTGCCCTACTGGGTGGTCCATGGCGACTTGACCTTTCCCAATGTCCTTTTCGACGAGGAGGACCGCATCGTGTCGGTCTTTGATTGGGAGCGCTCGCGGCTGCATCCGCGCGTCGAGGAGTTCAAGAACCCGCTGATGACGAAGGATATCTTCGCCGGGCGGACGTATGACTTTGAGGGCCTGATTGACCTGGTGGCGAGTTATCAGCAGGCGGCCGCCACGCCGCTGAACGAGGATGAGCTGCGGGCCATTCCAGAAATCCTGCGCGCGACCTTCTTGTGGGAAGCCTCCAACCGCTTCCTGCTGCAGCGCAAGGCCCTGGAGGATCCGGACACCTTCGCGCGGGTGGAGCGCGGCCTGGAGGCGCTGGCGCACTTTGAGCAAGACTTCCCAGGCACGGACGAGTCGCAGGTGCGGTTCGAGCGCGCGGTGCAGGCGCGCATGGCCGAGCTGCCGCCGGGGCCGGAGCAGGTGCCCCCAGTCACCGGCGGATCTGGCGTGGAACCCCTGGCCGAGTTGCGGCAGGTACTGGAAGACGTGCAGGGCTGGCATGAGGAGCGCGCGCTGCAGCAGCGGTATCAGCCGCTGCGCGCCGCCCATGAGCAGTCGCTGTGGGAGCAGGCGCAGGCCGGCCTACTGGACGAGCATGGCCGGCTCGAGCTGCGCCGCCTGATGCGTCTGGCCGAGTCGCTGCAGCAGGACGACGAGGCGCGCTTGCAGCAACTCTCCGCCAGGCTGGCTGCGCTGCTCGCCGAGCCTGGTACCCGGCAGGCCCTCGAGCCTGAGCTGGCTGCGCAGGCAGCGGATGCCCGGCAGGCTGGCGTGACCGAACTGCAGACCGTGCTGCATCACGCGCGCTCCCAGGCGGTCGTGGCCTCGTTGAGTCAGCCGCTGAAGGTGGCGGTGGTGGTGCCGGTCTACAGCGGCGGCGATGCCTTGCAGTTGCGCAGCGAGCATCCCTCCGGCGAGGACCGCATCCGCCGCAAGGTGCGCGAACTCCAGGCCCTGTTCGCTAAACAGCCGCTGGTCACCTGGGAACTCATCATCGTGGATGATGGCTCGCCCACGCAGGTTGGGCGCCGGGTCCAGCGACAGCTTGAGGTTGCGTTCCCTGAACTGGTGGCTAGCGGCGCGCTGCGGGTCGTGTTCCTCGAGGCAGCCATTGCTGCGAACCTGGCCGCGCCGGAGGCGCAGCGCGACCCGGTGCTGGCTGGGATGCGCAGCGCACGGGACAGCCGCCGCGGCGGAGCGTCGGAGTACGGCATGGCGGTGGGATTGCGCGACGGTGCAGACGTTGTGATTGATACCGATGCGGATCCCTCCTCGCACCTGGGGCAGGTCGGGCTGCTGCTTGAGCCGCTGCTGCAGGGCCAGGCAGAGGTGGCGGTGGGCTCGCGCGCGCGCCCGGAGTCGGTGACGCTGGGCCGGACCCTCTTCCGCCGGGTGCAGTCGCGCGTCTTCAACCGGCTGACCCGATGGCTGCTGCCGCTGGGGGATTTGCGCGACACGCAGGCCGGGTTCAAGGCGTACAGCCGGCCGTTGCTCAATGACGTTTTGCCGCGGCTGCGCGACCGGGAGTTCTCCTTCTATACCGAGCTGCTGCTGCTGGCGAAGCAGCGCGGCGCGCAGATCGCCGAAGTCCCCATCACCTGGGTGGAATCCCGCGGCACCAGCACGCGGCTGGAAGATGTGCCGGCGATGCTCACGCAAGTGGCGAAGCAGCGCCGCTGGTACCTCAGCGGCCGGAGCGTTGGCGCGACGACCTGGCTGGTTGAGCAGGCGGTCGCGGTCCTGAAGCAGGTGCTGCGTGGATGGCGGTGGGCCCAGCGGCTCTGGCAGCGTCACGCGCCTGCGCCGACAGGCCCGGCGCGGATCGCGGCCGAAGCGCAGGCAGCGATCGCGGTAGCGCGCAGCCTGGCCGATGAGATCAGGCCCATGCTCCAGGCGCGCCGCGCAGAGGCGCAGGCCGGCGCGACGACGAAAGCCGATCGCACCGTCGTGACGGACGTGGACTACGCGGTGCAGCGCCTGGCGATGGATCGCATTTTGAGCGATCCGCGTTTCGCCCATCACTATGTCGAGGCCGAGGAGGACGAGCAGGCGGCCGGCATCCCGGAGCTGCTCAGGGCCCGCAATGCCGCGAACTTCACGACGGCCGAGTTCATCTGGGTGCTGGATCCGGTGGATGGGACGCAGGCGTATGCGTCGGGAGAGCGACGCGACTACGCGTTCGTGCTGGCACTGCTGCACCGCGGCCAGCCGATCTATGCCCTGGTTGATGTGCCGGCCGAAGGCGTGCGGTACGAGGCAGATGCGCGCTCCCAGCAGATTTTCCGCAACGGCGAGCCGGTCACGCCGGCCGCGGTCGGGGCAGAGGCGCAGACCGTGATCGCACACCGCTCGCAGAGCCGTGGCCTGCGCCATCCATGGGCTGCGGCAGCGGCGAAGACATTCCAGGTGGTTGAGGATATGGATTCCGTGGCAGTCACGGTGGCCCGGATGAGCGCAGGCGAGCCTGGCAGCCCGGCGGCCTTCACCTCCACCCTGACGCGCACGAACGACACCATTCCGGCCGCGGTGTTCCTCACAACGGCCGGCGGGCGTGCGGCCCGGCTCGACGGCACGCCGCTCTTCCCGGTGCAGTGGGCGGATTTGGCAGCGCCAGAGGCGGTCCTGCCGTTCGTGGGCGGCCGGGCCGAGACAGTGGACCAACTGTTGGCGGCAGGCGCAGCGACGGCTGCGAAGGGGAATGACCGGGAGCTGACGCTGGCCGATCGGGATGACCTCTACGCTGCGTTCGTCGAACTGTTTGAGCGGCAACAGGCGACTGGTTTCTTCAAGATCTTAGATGACGGTTATACGGTGGACACTGCGCTGGGTGTTGCCGGGGAGGCGGAGCCGTCGCGCGACTTCTCCCGTCGTGATGAAGCGCAGCTAGTCTTCCTCCAGAACGCGGCGCGCGCCAAACGGCCGGCGGTCGCCCGGTCAGGACGGGTGGACCCGCAGGATCCGTCCATGACGATCCTCCAGCCGGCTGTCCGGCGGGAGCGGTTTCCGGACCAGGTCTGGATGGCGTGGGAAGGTCCAACCGGCCAGGCCTGGCACGTGTTGGGCAACCCATTCGCGATTTGGCCGCCGGTGGTGGGCGTTGCGGCTGCCGAGCAGCCGCACCACGTAACGCTGGCGCGAGCGGATGAGATCGTGCCGCAGAGGGACATGCGGTCGGCTGAAAACCTCCGCGACGTGCTGACCTTCCTTGTGCGGCTCAATGGGTCGCCCGCCCTGCAGGGCCGGGAGCGATTCCGGCTTGGCATCAATGGCTGGTACTACGGGGAGGGCGACGAGGCGGTGAAAGCCGGCGCCTCCCAGTCACAGGCGCACGCGCAGCTGGTGCGGTTTGCCTTTCCCATTGAGCAGAGCATCGGGCGTCAGGCCCGCCGCAGCCTCGGCCGGGTGCTCGTGGAGACGCTCGAGGATGGCTTAGGCAGTGGGCTGGTGCTGACCGCGCCGGAGGTCGAGCTTGAGACGCTCGTCCAGGTCGCTGCGCAGGCCATCGAGCGCATCACGGCCAAAGGCCACTCGTTTAATCTGCTGGCTGCGCCGGGCGCGGCAGGCGAGCTGAAGCTCTTCATCGCCGACCGCGTGGTGGGCACGCCGACGCCGTATTTTGCCAACGAATGGGGCTTCTCAGAGTTCGGCCGGGCGCTGGTCATTGATGACCCGAGCCGGTTCTACCAGTTCACGCCGGAGCAGCGGGAGGCGTTCGCGCAGCTCGATCCTGCGCGCTATCCGGATTGGATGCAGACAGAGCGGCAGGCTGGAAGGCTGGCGGCGCTGCAACCAAGCCTGCGCCAGGACGCCATTGAAGCCTTGCGACTGGTGACCGCACCCCGCGAAGACCTGATCGAGCTGGCGCAGCACCTGATCGCGCCCATCGCCGGCAGCGAGGATGTGGAGCAGGCGCTGGTGAACTTCCTGGCGCAGCAGGATCCGCTGCCGGCGCGTGCCGACCTGGCGGTGCTCTTCGGCAGCGACGACGTGCGGACGATCGAGCGCGCGGCTGAGCTCTACCGCGGTGCGGTCGTGAACCGCGTCCTGGTCTCCGGCGGGCGCGGACGCCTGAGCAGGCAGCTGCGGAAGGCGCTCCAGACCGATAGCCGGTATTCCCGGATGGCGGCGCAGTTTACCATCCATACTTCCGAAGCGGCGATGATGCGGGCCGTGCTCATGTACCTGGGGGTGCCGGCCGACGCGATCATCAAGGAATCGCGCGCCACCAACACCAAGGAAAACGCGCAGTTCACCGCGCGGATCATGGGGCGGGTTCAGCCCCGACCGCGCACGGTGATCCTGATGCAGAACCCGTTGAGCCAGCGGCGCGCGATGCAGACGGTCGCCACGTGGTGGCCGGCGGACCTTGAGGTTATCAGCCACGCTGCGTACGTGCCGAAGCTCTCGGCCATGGCGGCGCGGGCGCGCACCAGGGCGATGCAGTTCGCGCACGGGGAAGCGGCGCGGCTGCGCGAGTACGCGGAGAAGGGCGATGTGACGCCGCTGCCTGAGCTCGACGCGCTCGAGGCGGCGCTGGAGCTCTCCGGCGATGAGGCGGAGCGTCCTGGTGCGACCATCGGTCGGATCGTGCCTGACCTGACGGTGTCCGAGAACCCGGACGGCACCGGCATGCTCCACGGGCAGGCCCGGCGGCTCGATGCGGCCGGCCGCGCCGCCGGCGAGGTGCTCGATGTGCCGGCGATGCGTTTCTCCAAAGCCGTCAATTCCCAGCGGCAGGCGCTGGAGGAGCACCTGCAAACGATCCGCTGGGCGCTGGAGGACCGTGACCGCGGCGCCATCCCGCCGGTCTACGAGGCGCTCCTGGCCGAGTTCCAGCAAGCGCTGACCAAGGAGTGGCTGGAGAGCGTGCGGCTGCTGCGCGGGCCACCGGCGCTCGACACGGACGGTAAGCCGCTCTTCCTCGGCTACACCGACGGCCGGCACATCTTTCTTCACGAATCCTTGCTCGGCGACCCGGTGTGGCTGCTCCACGAGCTCCTCGAGTACTGGCTCCCCACCCGCCTGCCGCACGGCCAGACCCCAGACGGCAGCACCTACGTGACGGTCAAGGTCAACGGCGACACCGTCCACCTGCCGGCACACAAGCTCATCCGCGGCGCCGGCCGCCGCGTCCGGCAGGGAGATCAACCGACAGAGTCAGATCGGACCCTGCGCCAGCTCGGCGACGATGAGTTGCGCGGCCTGCAAGGCTGGGTCGTGTTCCACCGCGTCCTGCTCGACGGAGTGGAGTTCGATGCGCAGCGCGGCTACGGCCTCATCGAGGCGGAGGCCTTGCCGCGGCTCTTCGGGCAGGGCATCGCCGCGATCGAGCCGCATCCGGATGATGTCGGCATCAGCATGGGCGCGCTCCTTATGGCAGCCGCGGCGGCCGGCGTGCCGACGGCGCTCGCCAGCGCGGTCTGGGATCCGGAAGGGGTCTCGGACCGCTGGCTGGCCGAGTCCCTGGCCGGCCGGCACCTCTCATCCGAAGAGGCGGACGCGCGCAAGGCCGACTTCAGCCCGGAGCAATGGCGGCAGCAGAAGCGCATCGCCCGTGAGTGGGAGGCCCAAGCCGGCGCGAAGCTGTTCGATATCCATGACCCGGATGCCAATTTCCAGAACCTGGGGCTGGACTTGCCGATGCGCGAGGCCGATGCGGTTTTCGCGCCCGATGACCGGTTCCTCTCGTACCTGAGCCTATTCAAAGCGCCGACGGCGGATGACCAGGAGCGCGTGGACAGCTACGTCCGCCGGCACGCGGATCGCACGTTCTTCCTGCCCTCGCCGTTTGACCGGCACCCGCACCACCGCGACGTGTCGCGGATGTTCCTGAAGGCCATCGCACGGTACGCGCCCAATGCGCAGGTCATCTTCCAAGAGGGGCTGCGCGCCTTCGACGAGTCGAGCCTAGAGGCGAATCTGGCGTATGCCTTCGACGACGCGCGCCAGCTGCACAAAGAAGCGGCGTTGGCGCATGCCTACTCCAGCCAGCAGACCCGGTTCGATTATGCTGGCCTGACCCGCATGCTGGCCCGTCGCCGGGCCGAAGTGATCGGCGAGCGCGCGCATCGCACCATGCCGGAGTTTGCCGAGCGGTTTGTCGCCGGCCGCGTGCGCCTGGCCGGTGGGAGACCGGCTGCGGCCGCTTCCCGCCGTGGCCTGAGCGTACCAGGCTGGATGCGCCGAGCAGCCACGGAAGAGCAGGGCAGCTGGGCACCCTGGGCATGGCTGCCGGACCTGCACCGCATCCGTCTCCGCGTGCCAGACCGGTTGGACCGCGAGGTGCGCGGGTCGACCGAGTGGTTGCGCCGCGGGCGGTTCCTCGAGCATGTGCGTCGCTATGACGGCAAGTGGGCGCGGCTGGGCCGTGAGTGGAAGGACGGGCAGGGCATTGACCGGCTGGGCTGGATGACTGCACTACAGCGGATGCTTGAGCATCCGGAGCAGCTGGCGGCGGTGGAGCGGGAAGCCGCGCAACTGCGCAATGCGGGTGGGCCCATCCACCAGGACCGGCGCTTTGTGGTCTTCGCCGGCATGGGTGGCTCGCTCGTCCATCTGCAATTCCTCCTAGACTCCGGAACGTTTCCGGCGATGCCGGGCAGCCCGGAACTCTTTGCGCTCAACAGCGTGGACCCGGCAGCCCTGAACGAGATCCTGCAGACGATGATCGCCCGGGAGCGGCGCGGCGGCATCAGCCGTGAGGGCGCCTTGAAAGCGGCGCTGCGCGACCTACAGGTGGCGGTCATCACCAAGTCTGGGAGCACCGAAGAGACGCTTTCGCATTTCCGGTACTTCAAGAAGCTGTTCCGCGATCACGGCTTGAAGCCGCAGGATCACATCTGGCTCATGAGCGACCCAGGTAACTTTGAGACGCTGGAGCAGCGCGGACGGCTCACCCCGCCGCCAGTCGAATGGACCGAAGCCACTCATGCGCTCGAGCAGCTGCAACTCGTGGATGAACACGGACGGGCTCGCATGATTTCCGTGTTTCCGGATAGGCACACGGGCGGCCAGATGAGCCTGCGACGGGGCGACCTGGGCTCCTATCAGGTCTGGTACGACGAGGATGCGACGCTGGAGACGCTCCTGGATTTTGCTGGCACGTTGCCATTGACAGCGGACGCCCGGTGGCGGCTTGGCGAGCTGCACACCGAGCACTTTGCCGACATGCGAAACCGCGGCTACGAAGTCGGAGATGACCACAGTGGCTACCGGCACCTGCCGATCCAGTTGGACTCAGGCACCGACATGGGCGGGCGGTTCTCCTTCGCCACGCGGAACATGCTCCTGCCATTGGCGCTGCGCGGCTACCGACTGCAGCCGCTGATCGAGGCGGTGGTGCGCGCGCACCAGTTTGCGGATGAGACGCAGGACCCATTTGTGCAGCTGGGCGCAGCGCTCTATGCGTTGGCGCAGGAAGGAAAGAACAAGGTGACGCTGCTGCTGCCGCCGGCATGGCAGACCGAGGGGGTCGGCACGTGGATCGAAGAGCTGTTCGAGGAGAGCCTGGGCAAGGACGGCAAGGGCGTAAAGATCATCTACGGTGAGTCACTGACGCGCGAGATGCTCGAGACCCCGGCGGAGAATGACCGCGTGTTCCTGGCGATCAGCGGACAGATGGTGGACCGCCACCCGCTCACCCCGTGGCTGAAACGCCACGGCTATCCGGTACTGGAGCTGACGGTGCCGCGCGTCGGCGGCCTGCCAGCGGTGATGTACGGGCTCTCGCTTGAGCCGCGCGCCCCGCGGCCCGAGGACGCGTTGGTGGTGATGTACGGTCTGGAGAAGACCGTCGCGGCCATCGGCCACCTGTGGAACATCAACATCGTGGACCAGCCTGGGGTGGAGGGGTACAAGCGGGAGACGCTCGCTGCGATGGCGGCTGGTCCGGTGGCGCGGCCGAGCAGCACGCACACTGCAGCGTATGGCCCGATTGAGTTGCAGTACGGTTCGCTCATCGCCAAGGGCCATGTGACCGACGCGCAACTGGCGCACGCGCTACCTGCGATGGGCGGCGATCCGCAGAACGCAGCGCACGTGTACGCAGCCCTGCTGTCGCTTCTGGCTGCCAAGCCGGACACCTACGTGGATTTCCGCTACTACGGCCAGCCCACGCGGCGCATGCGTGAGGCGGTGCAGGGCATCCGCGCAGCGGTCTCGCGCCGGTTCCACCACGCGACACAGTTCGGCGTGGGCTCGGACGTCAACCACAAGCGCCACCAGCAGGATGCCGAGGGCATCAACCAAGGCATTTTCACCTTGATCACGGCCTGGGACCATGAGACGCCGCTGGCCGGCACATACAGCGACGAGGCGCTGCGCGCGGTGACGGTCGGCACCAAGAAGGATTTGGAAGGCCGCAACCGGCCGGTGCTGTTCCTGCTGCTCGACCGCGCAGACGCCGAGGCCGAAGCTGCGTTGGAGCGGTTCTTCGCCGACGCGGAGTTAGCGTGGCGCGGCGTTCCCTCGATCCGCGGCGGGTCAGGGGAGGATATTGAGTCGGCGCATGTCATCGCGGTGAGCGAAATCACTGACCCTGCGAAGGATTGGGCGCGGATCTTCGGGAATGCGCATCCGCTCGAGGTTGAGATCGGCTTCGGGCGCGGGGTGCAGCTGGTGCACGATGCCGAGGCGCATCCAGAGGCCAACTTCCTCGGGATCGAGCTGCCGAATGACGAGGCAGAGGAGGGGATGGCTGGCGCCGGATGGCTCCTGCAGTGGCTTCAGCGTGATGAGCGTCGGCTGCCGAATATGCGCCTCCTGGAGGCTGACGCGCGCGAGGTCATCGCCCACCGGTTGCCGGCAGGCCGCGTGCGGCGCATCGCCTCGTACTTCCCGATCGGCGCAACAGGTCCTGACTGGCACACCCTGACGCCGACACAACAGCAGGCGGTGCTGTTCCCGCCGGCCCAGGATCCGGCGGCGGTGAGTTTGGCGCGCGCGATCCTCGAGGCGCTGGTCCCTGGAGGGACCGCCGAGTTCGTCATCGGCCAGGATGAGGAAGGGTACGCAGAGTACATTGCCATGCTCTTCCGCCAACAGCCTGGGGTGACCGTCGAAGTCTCTGAGACCGTTCCGGCGCACCTGCCGCAGGACCGGATCCCCGGCCTCATGACCCAACAGCTGCCGTGGCTCGAACAGAACCCGCAGTTCGAGTTCGAGACGCCAGGCGTGCCCCGCGAGCCGGCCAGCCGCTACGTCAAGATCACGAAATCGGCGCCCGCCCTCCGCGGCGGCTCGGGTGAGGATGAAGAGGCACCCCTGGCCGATGAGGCAGCTCGTGTGGTGACGCCGTCTCCGATTGCCCCGGCTGCCCTCAGCATGGGCGAGATCGAACGAGCACTCGAGCAGGTGCATCTGCGAGGTGGCGACTTGCAGTTGAGCGTTGAGACCGCAGACCAGCCGGTCGCGGTCCAGGTCATCTTCTCGCGCCGTCAGCGCACGCTTGTCATTACGATGGGCTCAACTGTCACGCCGGAAGACGTGCTCCAGGCGATCCTCAGCGACCGGTCGCTGCAGGGCTCGGCGGTGCATGAGGCGATGGCTGAATTCGCCCGCCAGCGCGCCCCGGAGATCCGCAGCGCTGCCCGGGCGATCAGCCGCGCGGCGGCCAACGCATCGCCCAAGCCACCGCCGACCTCGGCGCCTGCGGCTCGCCCGCAGCCAGCCCAGTCCGGCGCACGGTTCAACATCGAGTTCACCGCGCTAGTCCTGCACATCTATCCGTTCCCAGAGGGCTCACGTTCGCTGGAGCAGGTCGCCGATACGATTCGCAGGACCGCTGCCAAACGAGTCGTGATCCACCTGCCAGGGGGCACGGACTCAGACGTGCTCGGTGCGCCAGAGCATCGCGAGCGGATCATCGCTCGGCTGCAGGCCATCACACTGCCCCCCATCGCCGGCGCCTCGGGTGTGGTGCCCCCGCAGGCGGTGGAGATCGAGCTGGTGTTTCCAGGGCATAACCTGCGCAACGCGCAGCGGGCGGCAGAGTCAGAGGCCCCGTTCTTAATTGCCGATTTGGAGAACTCGGTGGCGCTGACGGACAAGGCCCAGGCGCGCCAGATCCTGATCGAGAACTTGCGCCAATTGGACTTCAACGGCAAGCGGGTGTACGTCCGCGTCAACGGCCCGCGCACGCGCTGGGGGGCGGCGGATGTCTCCGGCGTGGCGCGCACGCTGGGCGACCGGATCGAGGGGATTGTGCTCCCCAAGGTGTACGGCCCGGAAGATGTGCAGCTCTACGATCAAATTCTGACGGCCATCGAGCACGAGCGCGGCTGGCCGGTCGGGCGCCTGAAGCTCAAACCGATCATCGAGCTGCCGGAGGCTGCACTGCGGGCCAGGGAGATCGCGCTCGCCAGTCCGCGCGTCAGCGGCCTGATCTTCGGCGTGGCCGGGTATCTGGCCTCGGCGCGCGGGCGGGGCGAGGCGATGGACCATACGTTCGTCTATCCGTTGTGGGCCAAGGTCGCCGTGGTGCAAGCTGCGCGCGCCGCAGGCATTGATGCGGTGGATGGCGTCACGCGCCAGCTACGCAACAGCCGTTTGACCGCGAGCGATGCGGTGCTCTCTGCTGCGCTTGGGTTCAACGGCAAGCGCAGCCTGCACCCGATCCAGACGGCGGCGATTGCTGATCCGCGGGCGCATCTAACGGATGAGGATCGGCAAACGATTCGTGAAACGCTGGTCCAGCTGCAGGCACAAGTGCCGTACGCGCTGCCGAGCTTCGAGGAGCTGATGGCGCGGGTGGACGCAGGCCGCTTGTGGCCAATCCCTGCGCACAACGGCGCGGTTACGGTCAGTCCCGCCTCGACAGCCTATGATCTGGGCGAGCTTGACCGCCGCGTCGCCGAGGAGCGATGGCTGCTGGAGCCGGTCGCCCTGCCGTCGCAGCCGCTGGCGTATCGCCGAAGCCTCGTGGAGCTGGTGAGGACGGACGCCGGGGCGCTCGCCCGCGCGGTGGCAGGCTCTGCCGATGAGCTGATCCTGCCGGCGGATGGCATGGTGGACCCATCGGTTGACCTGCGCGGCAAGCGCCTCGTGGCGGCGCTTGATGATCCTGCGCAGCCTGCGGCGATCCTGGAGCAGTCCGGCGGGCAGGTGGCTGCAGTCATGCTGACCGTTGCCGCCGGCACGACACTTGAGCAGTTGGAAGAGCAGCTCTTGACCCTTGCGCTGCGGCTGGCCTCTGGTCAGGGAGTGGAGCTTCGGATTCAGGATCGCGCACTGCTGGTGGAGGCGCCGCACAACCTGGCAGAGTTACTGAGGCGGCATCCGCGGGTGGGCGCGCTGCTTTACGATGTGCCGCAGGCGCAGGATGACCAGATCGCCAAGGGCGCGCTGCTGGCCATTGCCGCGGTCAGTGGCGTAGAAGCGCTGGATGTGCAGTCAGCCGCAGGGCAGGGCATGAGCGCTGACGAGGCTGCGGTCATGGGTTTTGGCGGCCGGCTCCTGGTCGGCGCTGATGATGAGGCAAGCCTCCAGCAGATCAACCACGCGTTTACGCTGACCCCGGAAGCGATCGCGCGGGCGCTGGACATCGCGCTGGAGAACTACGGCGCCGGCGTACACCGCGGGCAGGGCGCGCTGACGTACCAGGAAGCCAACGGCGAAGAAACGCTGGTGGATGAGGCGACGGTGAAGATTGAGATGCGCCGCCTGCGTGTGGCCGCCGGCCGCAAGCTGCTGAGTCGCGACCAGCTCATGCAGTACCGCGCCATCGAGATGTTCATCGCCAGCGAATTAGCCCGCACCGGGGAGTGGGTGCGCCTGCCTGAAGCCTTCGGCCATCCCAACGGCCTGCGGCGCGCGGCCCGGTGGCTGAAGGACCAGGCGTGGGTCAGCGAGGCCCAGCGGTTGGGCCGCCAGGCGATTGAGATCACCCGCTTGGACGGGACGCGGATCCAGCTGCTGTCAGAGTACACGGTGCCGGACGCCGTGCCCCCCCTCCGCGGCGGATCGAGTGAGGATGAAGAGGAGCCAGCGCCTCCGATTGATCCTCAGGCGCTGGCCGAGCCCGAGGCGGCACGCGATTATCTGATGGCCGTGGAACAGCAGGATGCGTATGACCGTTTTCATGAGGACATGCGCCGCGCGCTGATCAAGGCCCACCCGCCGGGACATCCGGTCGCAGAACTGGCCTTCGCCCACCGTCTGGGCCTATATGACCGCATCTTTCACGCCGCCGTGCAGTACGCTTGGCCGTTGCAGGGCAAGCGGGTGCTGGAGATCGGGCCAGGCCCTGGCTTGTTCGTTCGCTTCCTGGCGGAGCAGGGAATGATCGCGGCCGGCTTGGAAATGAACAAAGAGTTCGTGGCGTTTGCTCAGCAGCAGGGGCTTGACCTGCGGCTGGGGAATGTGATCGCGCCGCCAGAATCGGTCCAGGTGCAGCTGTGGGACATGGTCATCAGCCGCGGCGTGTTGTACCACCTTGCCTCGCCTGTCTCGGTGATGGCGTCGCGCCGCGAGGAGCTCGAAGCGCTGCTCCATCTCTCGCGGATGACCGCGCTCGGTGGCTATAACATCCATCAACTTAGCCCCCAGATCGGCCTGCCGTATTCCCGCGCCGAATTGGAAATGGCCGGGTTTGAGGTGATGGAGGTCAGCGAAGCATCGGGCGAGGCTGCCGCATCCCGCACCTCATGGCAAGACATTTTGAAGGCGCTGGCCAACACAGCGGATCACTTGGTGCAGGGTGAAGTGTCGCAACTGCAGCGCCTCGTGGATCGGTGGGGCGCAGAGAGCTTCCTCGTGCTGCGCAAGCAGGCAGAGCCGGCCTCATTGGAGGCGTTCCTGGAGGTCCTCCGGGCGCGCGGTGAAGATGCGCAGCGCCTTGGCAACGGCGCCATCGGTTGGATGATGCACCAGTATGCAGGGTCGCTCGAAGCAATTGCGGAGGCGTATGCGGATCATGATGTCCTCGGCGCGCCGCTGACGGTGAAGCGCTTGCAAGGATGGATCGCGCACGACCCTCATTTGCGGCGGAGCTTGGTGGATATTTGGGGTGAGCAGATGTTGCCACCTATCCGCGGCGGCTCGGATGCGGATGCGCCCGAGCGTGATGCGGTGGAGCCGATGACCATCGCGGGCGCAGCCATTGATCAGCTGCGGGACCAGCTGCATGAGGCGCTGGACGATGAGCAGGCAGGTGCACCACAAGGCGCTGACCAGCTGCGCAGCATCCTGCAACAGTACGACGAGACGTTCGCGCGTTGGACCCAGGCTCCGGTAGAAATCCGCTGGCCGTTCCTGAAAGCCGTGGCGTTGCTTGAGCGGGCCGATCAGGAAGCGTTGGCCGATTTCATCGATGGGCAGCCTGGGTTGCGCGCGTTGCCCCTGGGGGATGCGGTGCTGCTGATGCTGCGCCGGCGCGCCCCGGAGGATTGGCTGCGCCGCTTTGCGCCCCGGCTGACCGGGCGGCGCATCTACACCGTGGCGTCGGAGGGCTGGTTTGCGGCCGGCGGCTTGGGCCGGGTGCAACAGTACCATGCCGCGGCCATGCAACGGCTGGCCGGCGCCGAGGCGCAGGTCGTCACCGTCGAGCCGTATTACGCGTTCCGCTATGACGCAGACGGGCAGCAGCCCATCCCGCTGGAGTACCGGTCGCTGGTGCCGGAGCTGTCCGAGACCCCGACGGATGAATTCCAGATCACGGTCGCCGGCCGGCCGGCCACGGCGCAGGTGTTCACAGCCATGACCACGCAGGGCGTGGAGGCCGCGTTCATCAAGGATCCGTCCGGCTACTATACCCGCGCCGTCTACCGCTACGACGATGCCGGCGGCGCGACATGGGCAGAGTTTTCCGAATTTCTGTCGCGCGCCGCGCTGACATTCATCCAGCGGGCCGAGCAGCGCCGCCAGGAGCAGCTGGGGCCGGCGTATCGCGCCCCGGTCATCGTGGCGAATGACGGGCAGCTCGGCCTCCTGCCGCTGCTGAAGCGGCAGGCCGATGCACAGGGAGTAGGCTTGCGGGACGCGGTCGTCTGGATGACCACGCATACCTACCGCAACCGCGGCCTCCTTGCGCAGGATGCGGGGGAAGAGCTCCTGCGGCGCATGGGCATTGAGATGCGCTGGTGGCCGGCCTTTGAGCGCATCAATCAAATGGACTTCACGAGCGCCGGGGTACGCTCGGCCGACGGCGCGAACGCGGTCAGCGCTACCCACCGGGACGAAGTCGCGTACATCGATCCGGCCGTCGACCTAGTCGCCATCACCAACGGCGATGACCGGGAGGCCTCGCGCAGCGTATTCGAGTCGATTTGGAAGGAACAGATCACAGGGGGCGACGAAGAGCATCCCACCGCCGCACAGGTGCTGGAGGTCAAGCGCGAAGCGAAACGGCGGCTGGGCCTGCATCCGGATCAGATGGTCATCTCCTATTCCGGCCGGTTGGTGCCGGAGAAAGCCGGCCGGGCCCGAGCCTTCACCGATGAGGACATTGAAGCGCTCGTGCGCGAGGGCGCGCAGGTGCTCATCTACGGCAACGTGCAAGGCAGCCGCGAGAGCCAGGAGCTCTTCGCCGGGTTGAAGGCGCTGGAGGCGCGGTTGGGTGCTGCGGGATATCCCGGGACCTTCCTCCTCAAGACCGGCTGGGACCTCGCGCAACAGCGGGCTTTGCTGGCGGCGACGGATGTGCAGGTGCAGGACTCGGACCGCGGCACCGAGGCGGCCGGCTACTCGGAATCGAACGTGGCAGCCAACGGCGGCCTGGAAATGGGCCCGCCCTGGGTGGAAGGCATCATCCAGCGGCAAGGCATCATCCTTGACCAGGCGCGCCCCGGTGTCGGCAACACGCTCATGCCCGCCGATGACCGCCCGGCTTCCTATCAAGAGACGCTCCTGTGGGCCGTCCGCCGCTACCACGAGGATCCGCAGGCCTTCGCCGAGTATCAGGCCATCTCCATTCGGCTCAGCCGCGTGCTCGAGGCGCTGCTGCCGGCGGCCGAGTACCTGCGGCATTTCGACCGCGCGCTGGCCGTCCGAGAGCGGCAGGGGCAAACTGCGCGCGGTCACGCGCCCCCCATTCACGGCGAATCGGGCGAGTTCGGCGGCGGGCGGCCATGGGTCGCTCTTGAAGCGCTGAGGGGATTGCTGTCCTCGCTGCGGTGGCAGCCGCGACGATCACCGGAGCATTTAAACCGGGCGGTCGTTCGGATCATCACGGAGCGGACGACGCTGCCGGACGACGCTGACATCCGCCAGCGCATCATTGAGCAGGACGGGGACACCATCCTGCCGCGTCCAGGCTCCGGCGTGGTCTTCTACGAAAATGCCACCCACTACTACGTCTTGACCGCGGGCCATGTGGCCAGCCACTACAGCGTATCGCGCCGCGACTATGCTCCGGCGCTGTCCGTCATTCTCTCGGACAGGACCGAGCATCCTGCCGAGGTGGTGGTCTCGAACTTTGGGTGGTCGCCGGACGTGGCCGTCGTCAAATTCGCCAAGGCCGGTGTCCTGCACGGCTCCATTCAGCCGATTCCCTTAGCCTCATCGGACGTGCTGTCGAAAGCGTTGGGCAAGTCTGCGCTGCTGCTCGGGCGTCCGCTCCAAGCGGAAGAGATCACAACGGTTAAGCTCCAGCCGCGTCTCGACGACCAGGCGCTCGCCTTCACGCCGACGCCCCTCTCCGGCTTCAGCGGCGGCCCGCTGGTGGTCGATGGCCAGATCGTCGGCATCGTGAGCGCCGTCTCGAACCAGTGGGAGCAGGGTCTTGCCGTGCCGGCGGAGACGGTTGGGCGGTTCTTGACCGAGGCGCTGACGACCGGTGATGCCGGGACCGATGTGTTCCTCGATGAGACGGATCGACATGTGCTCCATCGAGCTCTCCAGGGGCAGGTCAACGATGGGAGTTCCGGAACTTCCCAGGTCACGGAGGGGGAATTCGGCGCCTGGCGGCCGGCAGCGCTACGGATGGCCGGCGCTGCGGCGAGCCTTCGTGCGTGGGCCGTGGCCATCGTTACACGCAGGCAGACTGGGGCGGTGCCGTTCCGGCTGGCTGCCGCCCTCCTCCTGCCGGGCGGGTTGTTGGCCATGGTTCTGTGGATGCCTGGGATGGTGTGGTGGGACGCGCTGGGTCTCGGGGCGGTGGTGTGGGTGGCCCCGGCGCTGCTGCGCGCCACGATGGACTGGCTCATCGTGAACCTGCGCTGGCGGGCGCGCGCAAGTTCTTGGGTCCAGGCGCTGCGGCAGCAGAGCGGTGTTGCGACGGAAAGCTTCCGTTCCCACGGCGTGGAAGCTGACCGCGGGCGCGAGGAGCTGCTGACGCTTGTCAGCGACCGCATTGATACGTCCATCTGGGAAGAGATCCAGCAGCCACACTTGGAAACAGGGCACAGCCTCGGGGCTCGATTCGAGCCGCCGACGTGGAACCCGTTGACCTTCTGGGTGGTCCGTCCGAAGGCCGGGGGGCTTGAAGTGAATCTGGCGACGTTGCCGCTGCTCTCGCCCATGCGCCAGCGGTGGGAATACAAGCGTGCCCGGACGCAGCATTACCTGTACCACCATGCGCCACGGCTGCACGAGCTGGTCCGCCGCATGCCGCTGCTCTGGCTGGCAGACTGGATCAACCTGGTTCGGCCGATGCCGGCGCCGAGCCAATCGGCGCACTTCGTGACCATACGGATCCACCCGCCCAAAGGCCTGGCCGCTCAGATTGACGAGGCGTTAGGCCATCCGATCGTGCGCGCCGAGGTGAGCTCAGGGCGATTTCATCGGCTGAACCCCCAGCACCAGTTCGAGATGCTGGCCACCGCGATACGGCGCACCGGTCTGCACCTGCCGAACGAGCCGGCCGTGGTGTATGCCGCGCTGCCGCGGTTCTGGAAAGAACGGCTGAAGGACATCCCGCCACAGGTGTTGGCCGGCGCCGAACTGCTGTTTAAGGATGCGGATAAGGACCCCGTCGTGGTTCGCCTGTTCGACCCTGCGCGGGAGCGGTTGGTTGACGCTCCCGACTCGCTCCGGGGTCAGCAGTGGCCGTTCCAGCGGATCGTGGACGCGGCGCTGCGCCATGCCGTGGGGTCAGCGCGCACGGCGCTGCGCCATCTACTGGAAGAGCAGCCGGAGGAGGAGGCCGCGCCGCAGACCTTGAACGATGCGAAACCTTCGGACACGCGGCCGGAGCTCCTGGACGTCTTGGCCCTGAAAGATGTGAAGGATGACATGCAGCAAGCCTCGCAGGAGCTGCAGGGTCACATGTCGGTCGACGGTCCATCAGAGAAACTGCGCTCCATTGGCCATGAGCCGCAGTATCGCCTGGTCTTGGTGCATCGCGACGTGGTGGTCGGTTGGGCTGCAGTCATCATCAGCGAGCGCAGGGAGCTGCAGGTGGCCGGCCCGGTGTACTACTACCTGAGCCGGGCGCCGTTGCTGAACTATCTCCGGCGGTCTGCCTGGCGTAAGCGATTGCTGGGCGTGCCGACGTACCGCGGCCGCGGCTACAGCGAGTTGTTGCGGAAAGGCGTGCAGGAGGTTGGCCGGGAGCGCCGCGCCTGGAGCATGCGCTCGGTGGTTCCGCGGGCGTTCGTGGCGGTGGTGCATCAGGGCCGCCTTATTGCGCTGCGCCCGCACGACCCGCAGGGCGCGGAGACCGGCGGCTGGTACGCGTATGAGGCGTTGCGCCGTCGCGGCGACACGATTGACGGCATCCTGCGGCTGGAGCCGACCGGGACGTCGGGGGAGTATTTCGTGGATGTGGTCATGGATTCGCCGATTCCATCGGATATGTCCCAGGCCACCCCGCCGCCAGCGCGCACTCCGGCGGAGGAGCTCGATGTCTTGCGCGACACGTTCCCCTCCTGGGCCGCAGCCGCCTTCATCGAGCAGATCGCCCGTCGCCCCTTCCATCCCATCAGACTCGGCCTGGACCATGTCCATCACGACGCGGCGAATATGGTGAGCATCCGCAGCTTCGCCTACATCCAACCGCGCGATCTGCAGCGCATGCTCGGCTATTACGGGTCGACGCTGAAGGAGCTGCAGTTGCCGGAGCGCTTTGGCGGCTGGCATCCCTATGAGGTCCTGCGCGCCATGTGGAAGATCGGGTACTACCGGAAAATGCGGATCACCGGCCGGCAGTTTGCCGAGATCATCGCCAGTTGGAACCCGAATGCCGCCGGCACGCTTGAGCCGGTCCTTGTGCACCAAGCACTCGCCGCCGCTGCGACAGCCGGCGCGTCGGCGACCGGTGTCTGGGACGCGTTCCTATCCCGGCTGCCGGCCGAGGCGCGTCCAAGGTTCCAGGAGCTAGAGACCGTTCATGTGGGTGCATTGACCGGGCTTGAGATGACCGGCGCGCTGCGGCGGTTGGAAGACCGTTACGGGTTGAGCGAGGACCAAGTCGCACAAGTACGGTCGTGGTTGAGGACCACGGAGCCTGCACAGACAGAGGCAGAGGATGGGTACGGCGATTTGATCGGGGAAGCGCTGGACGCGTCCCAAAACTCTAGGCCGATCGCTGGCGGCGCGCCCTTGACCCTAACAGAGATCTCGGACATGCTCGCGCGCATTCATTTGGTCAGGGGCGAGCTGCGCTTGACGGTTGAACAGGCGGAAACGCCGGACGCGGTCCAGGTCGCGTTCTCCGACCTCCAGCGCACGCTCACCATTCGGATGGGAGCGCAGGTGACGGCAGAACGCGTGCTGCAGGCTCTCTTGAGCGACCGTGCGCTGCATGGGACCGCGGTGCATGAGGCGGTGGTCGCGTTCGCGCGCCAGCGCGCCCCGGAGATCCGCACCGCTGCCCGAGCGATCAGTCGCGCGGCGGCCAAGGCACAGGCATCGTCTAAGCCGCAGCCGTCTCAGCCAGGCGCACGGTTCGACATCCGGTTTATCGCGCTGGCGATGCACATCTATCCGCTTCCAGAGGGTTCCCGTTCCCTGGAGCAGGTCGCCGAGACGATTCGTACGACCGCTGCCAAACGAGTCGTGATCCACCTGCCTGGCGGCCTGGACTCAGATGTGCTGGGCACGCCGGACCATCGGGAGCGGGTCATCGTGCGGCTACAGGCGTACGCGCTACCACCCATCGCCGGCGGCTCGGGCGGAGGGGTTCACGAGCCAGGATACGCTGGCGGGTGGGAGACCGATGATCCCCACGCGTCCCCGGCGCCATTTGAGACAGGCCAGCGGGTTCGGCGCGGCGAGATGGGGCCCGTAGGGACGGTGACCGCGGCAGGGGTGACGTGGGTGAGCGGGCGCGATCATGCCGGCAACCCCTTCTTCAGCCCCGTGGCCTTCGTGGACGTCCAGTACGACAACGGCGCCTCTGTCAGTTATCCGCCGGAGCAGGCCCGCACGTCGTTGGTGGTGGTGGAACAGCCGCCGGCGCCGTCCAAAGGCGAGCCGGGAAGACGGGCTGACGAATTCGGCGGGCTGCGCGTCGAATCCTTTATTAGTTTCTTCAAGGCGGTGGACGCCAGGATCCAGGCGACGCCGTGGCTCAAACATCTGCTGCTAGCGCCGCTGATCTTCGGCATCATCCCCCGCAACGTCGGCTTCTATCTGGCCGGTCCTGAGACAGGCGCCCGGGGCGATTACCGCGTGACCTGGCGGCACTTCATCACCAGCATGCCGTGGCCTCGGCACAAACGATCACGGATCTTCGGACTGCTTGCCAACACCGCGGCCGTCATGGCGTACCTGTTCAGCGTTCTTGTTGTTGAGGCCTTCGTGACTCCTCCCTGGTTGCTCCACAAGGTGTTGAGCGACGCGCTTTTCATGCCGAATCTGGCTTTGGTGACACTTGCTGTGCTAGGCAGTCTGTACCAGGAATTCCGAACTATCATTCGTTCGTTGGGACATGCCACTTCATCTGATGCGCCAGGCAATCGCAGCCTCGTGCTCAGCGTTTCTCCGCATCATGTCGGGACCCCCATCACGCTGCTCGATGCGAGCGCACTGCAGGGGTTGCTCTTGAGCGAGATCAGGTCGTTTGTGCCGATCGGCTGGCAGCGGCAGGCGCTTGAGGCGCAGCAAGTGCGCCCGGTGGCGGCAGGCGTGGAGTTCATCTCCCATGTGTACCTGCTCCACCAGACCGCGGAGACGATGCGAGTCATCGCCGAGGCTGAGGTGCAGGGGCAGACGGTGTTCAAGGTGGATGCGACCTTTGGCCCAGCTCCTGAGCAGGTCGGGGATGAAGCGCGTTCCATCCGCGGCGGCTCGGGGGAGCATCCGAAGGATCGCGTGGCCGACGTCGCTTCCGACACCCTGCAGCCGATGACCGAAAGGACGGCGCTTACTGTCGATACCGCGGCGGTTGACGCGGAGCGGCAAGGGAAGCTCGATGGTTTGCTGGCCAAGATGGACGGGCTGGACAGCCAGTTGGCCCGCAAACGCGATTTCTGGGGCCGTATGGGCCTGCTCGACGAGCTCGTCCGTGTGGCAGAGAAGATGCGCGACATCGACCCAGGCAACCCGCGCATCCAGGAAGCGCATGCGCGGCATCAGGACCTTTGGGAGAGCTACTTCCGCGAGCATGAGCGCACGGCGCTGCTGCAGGGCATCCGGCTGTTCCGGCCAGATCCCGGTGCCACCGAGCTCTCTGACGCAGACACGCAGGACTTGGGCATCATACCGGATGAGGAGCGCCCTCAGCACGGCGCGCCGTCGTCACAATCCACGAGCCTGCTGGAGATGCTGGACCGGACCAGCACTGAGCTGGGCCATGTGCGGCTGTCCTGGCTCCTCCGCCACCCATTGCGTGACGTGGCCGAACTTGGCCGGCGCCAGGCTGCGGTGCATGAGTTGATGCAGCGGCGGGATTTGCGCGAGCAGCTAGCGTTGCTGCTTGAGGATTTGGAGCGTTCCGGGTTCAGCCACAAGGTCATGTCCCCGGCGCCGCACGCCTTGGCGCTGCGGCTGGGTGCCTGGGGCCCGACCGCTACGGTCATGGGGCTGGGCGCTGCCGTGCTGGGCGCGCCCATGGCGTTGTTCTACCTGGTGCCTGGATGGGGACCGCTTGTAGGCATCATGCTCATGATGATCGGCGCGTCCGGCATCCCCGGCGTGCTGAGCGAGTTGCAGTCTACCTTCCGCTTCCTCCACGCGATGCGCCGCTTCGCGAAAGTGGCGCCAAAGCTGGAGCAGGCGCTCCAGGGCACCGACACCGAACTCCTGGCAGAGATCCGCCACGTGCTGGCTGCGGTGGATGATGAGCATCACCCGCAGACGCTGCGGCCATGGTTGCGGCGGGGCGTGAACGGGTGGACGGTGGCGAGCCTGTACCACGACCGCCGGGATGTGCTCGAGCAGGTCTACAGCGCCATCGCCGAGCTCGATGCCCTCACGTCCGTCGCGCAGGCCGCGGTCGATGGCCGGTTGACCGCCTTCCCCGTGCTTGACGGGGGTGACCGGCCCTTTGTGTCGATCCGCCAGGGCCACCACCCGCTGGTTGGGTCAGCCTCGGTCGCGAACGACGTGGAGCTCTCAGCCGACCGCAACTATCTCATCCTGACCGGCACCAATATGGGCGGTAAATCCACATACCTGCGCATGGTGGGGCTCAACGTGGTCCTGGCGCAGATCGGCAGCCCGGTGCGCGCCGAGGCGATGATGCTGACGCCGGTGCGTGTGGTCACCCACATCAATGTCGAGGATTCGCTTGCGCAGGGCAAGAGCCTCTTCGATGCCGAGACCGACAAGATGCTGGGCATCATCCGCGCGGCAGAGGACGACCCGATGGTGCTGGTGCTGCAGGATGAGATATTCAAAGGCACCAATCCGACCGACCGCCTCTCGGTCCAAGCCGCGACGGTGCCGTATGTGGCAAAGCAGGGCGGACTGTGGGTCCTGGCTACGCATGACCTGGGGTTGCTCAGCCTGGGGCAGGAGCCATACGTGCAGCTGCAGCACTTTGCCGAGGTTGAGACCGCACCAGGCCGGATGATGCCGGACTACAAACTCCGGCCAGGGCCGGTGACCGGCAGCAACGTCCGCCGGGTGCTGGAAGCCAAGGGCTTCCCCCAGCCCATCATTGATGCGCTCAGCCAGCCGCCGGCATCCATCGGTGACCGGCTTGGGGCCAAGCTTACGCCGCAGCCGGCCCGCGCGCCGCTGCTGAAGGGCGCGATTCCTCCAGAGGTGCTGCAGGAAGCCGAGCAGCTGCTCAAGGAGCGTGAGCCAGAGTTGTTCGAACTGTACAAGCACGTGGTGAAGAAGACATATTATGCCGACAGCCGGTTCCTTGACGGTGCGGCCGGGCTGATCGAGCTCGATGGTGAGATCGCCCTCGTGCTGGAGGATCGTTATGCTCCAACGCCCGGCAGCCGAGTTCTCCCGGCACAAGGCCGTCTCATCTATCTCCATCTCGTCCACGAGTTGACGGAGTACCAGCAGCATCACAGCGAAACTCTGAGCCGGGACTTCAACCGCGAACTCGTGGCCATGATGGCCCAGGCGGTGGCATACCGCGCGCTGTCCGACAATGAGCGCGCACTACTGCGCGAGGCGACGGAAGTGTTGGACCGGCAGGAGCCGGAGTTGGCCGACCGGTTTGGGCCGGTCTTGGCATTCTTTGACGCGTTGGACACGACCATCTGGTCCGCTCCTGATGATGCGCAGTTTGAGGATGTAGCCACCTTCCTCGCGCACTACCCAGCGTACGCTGAGAACGCGCTCGATCTCGCCACGGTGCGCCAGGCCTGGGGGCAGGTTGCCAAGAAGTTGCCGCTGCTGCCGCGCGGCCTCGCCGAGCTACCCGTAACTCCCGACGAGGGAACCCTGCGTGTCGTCCGGCGGACAGATGAGCAATTCAGGGCCGACATGGCCGCGCTGGCTTCGCAAGCAGGTTCCATCTGGGGCGCGCCCCAAGAGACGAACATGGAAACCAACCTGCCCATCCCGGCCGTGGGCGGCATGCTCATGGTGAACCATGGAATCAACGGCCTCTACGGCGTGTCGCTCCAAGTCGACGGGCCGCAGCGACTGAGCTCCTTGAAGCCGGTGAGGATCTTCTCCGCGATGAATATCTTCGGCTCCATGCCGGCCTTCGCGCCGGTCCGGCCGGAGGACACGCGGGAGATCGCGGTCTTCCCGGACGGCCATCTCGTGATCGTGCTCAGCGATGAGGCGATCGGCTGGGTCACGGACGCGTCACTCCTCGAGGGAACGGCCCCCACCTACGGGGTCCGCTGGAACATCATCGGAGCATCGGAAGCCGCGGCCCGGGCCGATGAGCTTGGCGGCATTCTGCGGTACGAACAGGCGCCTGAGACGGCACAAAACGCAGACTCCGGACCGATTGGTCGCATGCCGAGCGAGCGCATGGATTGGGCCATCAGCGTCATCGAAGCCCGGCCGTGGATGGTCGAGCAGAAACAGATCCCGGTGAGCGTGCAGCAAGTCAGCGCTCGGTCGCTGGAGCAGGGACGGAAACCGTTCTTCGAGGTCACGTCGAGAGATACGTTCTCAGGCCGCCCCACGCAGGCACGGATCACCATCGCCCGTGAAGACGTGGACAGTCTGGGACTGCTGACGCGATTCGCGAAAGAATTGCGGGATCAGAGTTTTCCCTCGGCGAAGGACCTGAAAGCGCTCGAGGCAAAAATCACCGAGTTGCGGCTTTCGAGCAATGGACACACGCCCGCCACACCGGACCTCGCGGCGGCGATTACCTTCCTGGAAACGAACCGCTGGATGGAGAACATTGACCGAGAGCCGAGCCGATTCGTGAGCATCGATACCCTGGCGGTGACGGCTGAGGAATTCGCCCAGTTCGCCGCCAATCAACGCGCGCACGGCGTTGCCATCCTGAAAGAGGGAGGTCGAGGTCGGGAATGGCGCTGGCACGTCATCGTGCGCAGAGATCTGAACGCGGTGCAGTTGCTGAGCGCGGTCGCTGATGAGATGAGCGACCCGGCTCGTACGGATGTCCTGGCGAAAATCGCCGAGCTTCGCGCCGCGCCAGGGCAGATCGGCGACCGGTTGGGGGCGAAGCTGGAGCTGCAGCCGGCCCGCGCGCCGCTGCTGAAGGGACCGATTCCATCTGACGTGTTGAAGGGGGCAGAAAAACTTCTCAAGACGCACGCGCCTGAGTTGTACGAGCTGTACAACCAGACGGTGCAGCGGAAGTACTTTGCCGACGGTCGGTTCCTGGCTGGCGCGGCCGGATTGGCGCAGCTGGGCGGGGACATTGTGCTCGTCTTGGAAGCGCGGTACGCGCAGGCGCCGGAAGGTGTCAAGCAGAAGACCATGGATCTGCTCTTGGCGCTGCACTTGGCGCACGAGATGAGCGAGTACAGGCACCGGGCCGGGGAAACGCTCACGCCGGACTTCAACAGCGAGTTGGGCGCCATGATCACGCAAGCGCTCATGTACTGGGCGCAGCCTGAGGCGGATCGCAAGGCGCTGCGGGAGCTGGTCGCGCGGCTGGATGCGCAGGAGCCTGACTTGGACGACCGGTTCACGCCGGTCCTGGATTTCTATGACAGTTTACCAGTCGCCGACCGGGTCAACCCGCTCCGATACGCCGAGTTCCTGGACCGGTACCCGGGCTTCAGCGCGCAGGATTATGACCCCAGCCAGTTCACCGTGTTCAGCAAGTGGACTGCGCCGCAGCACGGCACGCTCGGCGTGCAAGTCGTGCCGGCGACGCGCGAAGAGTTGAGCCAGGCGGTCAAACGCCTGCAGGACGCCACCTGGATGCCGTTGCCGCGGCCTGATACCCGCACCGTGCAAATGTCCCTACAGAAGCATGACGTGAGGCAGCTGTTCGGAGACGAGAAGATCACGGTGTCGTTGGGGCTGTTGCTGACGTTTGCGGACGAAAGCGCGCAGGCGGTGGTCGAACGGGCGCAGCTCTCAGTCCGGGTCGCCGACTCACCCTCCGAGCAGATGGCCGATGTGGGAGAGGTGATCACCATGGGGATCTCGCAAGATCAGGTGGTCATCGTGGTCTCCGAAGCGGCTCGTGACCAGCTGCGCCACAGCAGACAGGCGTTCTCCGGCGAGGCGGCCGGGCGGCGCTGGAGCATTCTGACCGAAACGGAGGCGCTCCAGCAGCGGCTCGAGCTTGGGGATGTGCTGACGTTTGAAGACGCCCCAGCGCCGCAGGCCACCTCACCCGTTGTCACGCGCCTGAAGCCGCGGACGTGGGCCGAGCTCGGGCAATCCTTGGCCGGCGCGCGCCGCGACGGCGAGCCGCTGCCGCGCGGCATTCGGCCAATACAACCGCTAAAGAACGGCGTGCAGTTGAACTTCTTCGCGAATGGCCAACAGTATCGCGTGACCGTGCGATCAAGCCGGGGCGGCGGTTTGCTGCTGATTCAAGGCTTCGATTTGGATCAGGGTTGGGTCAAGATCCTCGGGGAGTCGTTTGACGGGTTTGTCACGGCCGGCATCTCGCAGGACCTGCGCCGCCTGGTCATCGTGGTGTCTGATGACGCGCAGCAGCTTCCGCAGAAGCGCTCCGGCAAGCTGCGGACGTACGGGCTCGACTGGGAGATCATCACAGAATCTGAATCGATCTCGCGCGAGGACCTGCTGCCGTTTCAACAGGTGGGCGTGCCCACCCTGGTTGATGCCGCGCCGGCCGCCACGAACCGTGCAGTGCCGGACCGGGTGTCCCTCAAGAGGCTCAATCTGCCGGTACGCATCGAAAAGGCGCTCGGACAATTCATGTTCGCTGGTGGAACCATGTTGCCCCACGGCATCACCGTGCTGAAGCAGCTGTACCAGGCTGATGAGGCGCTGGAACACGGCCTCCGACAGATCCTTGGGGTCGGTCAGAAGTCGTACGATCTCATCAACGAGCGGCTGCAGGAGCGCGGCTACCCACCGCTGCCGTCCGCTGCTGCCAAAGGGCAAGGATCAGTCCGCACGTTGCCGCAGAACCTCATCAAGGCGTTGATCGGCGACCAGTGGTTTATGCGCAGCCACGAGCAGGTGCAGGTCAGCGCCAATCGCCAGGCCGCCGCAGTCATCTACCGCGCCCGCGACGGCAGTGTCCGGCTGGCTGCTCGGTTGGCCGGCGAGAAACAAAGTTGGGATGTGGGACTTGGAGTGGACAGCGACATCGAGACGATCTATGAAGGCGCCCGCATCGTCTTCAGCGATGACGGAGAACGATTGGCCGTGCAGTACACGGAAGTGAGCATGCTCGATGACCCGAACCCTCGGCACACAGACTACGTGCTCGCGTTTGGCCCGGGCGGGGCATCCGTGTCGGTCACTGAGTCCCTCCATGCGGATGTCCGGGCGATCAGCTTTGGACCTGGGACGCATAGTCTCTCCGTGCAGTACGATGGGCGGAACCGTAAAGAAGCGTCCATTGATGTGGACGCGCGCCTGCGCACGCGGCCGCACCGGTTCCCGGCCATCATCAAGGCTCAGCAGAGCTGGCCGGTGTTCGAGCGGCACCTGCGCGAGGCCGGGGTGACGGACACAGGTGAGCTACAAGGCATCCGCGAGAATGGCTTGTACTGGACCGACCGGGCCACGCGCCAGGTGAGCGCGCAGCCGCAGGGCATTCAGCAGGCCATGGCTGCGGCGCTTTCCGAGCTGGTGGGCCGTGACATCACGCCGGTCCACCTGGCGGCAGCCATCGGCGCGCACGAGGCGATCCACCAACAACTGGTGGAGCGCGACGTGGTGCGCATCCGCGACCAGCTCGTCAAGGTGCTCGGTCGCAGCCGGTATACCACCCTCCTTGCAGGCTTCCAGCGCCAGTACGGCACCTTCCCGAACGAGCTCGACACCCTTGAAGAGTTGATCGCGCACGCCCACCTTGAGCGCGTCCTCGGCAACCCGCTCCGGCTCCTCGATGCCAACGGCCAGGTTGTGGACCTGGACCCAGCGGTCAATGACCTGATCCGTCGCGTGGGCCTTGAGCGGGTCCTCCAGCGGCTCGTTCCGTATTACGCGGCCAAACAGCGCCTGCTGGAAGCCTCCCGTGCCGGGGATGCGCGCGCGTACGCGGATGCGTTCAAGGACATGGAGAAGGAGGCCATGGCGGCTGTGCGCCTGGCCCCGACGCCGGATCTGCTGCGCGCCGGTCAAGCCGCGCTGCGCGAAGAAGGCACGGTTCTGAGCGAGGTGCTGGCTGAGCCGCAGGAGATCCTGCGCGCCGCAGCCCCGGCGCTGAGCGAGGCCCAGCTGCAAGTGATCCGCGACGTGGCGCGCGAAGCGGCCCAGGCGCTGGCCACCGGCAGTGCCGCTAAAGAATTGGCCGAAGACTTGGTCAGCCGCACCCGGCGGATGACGCTGGCTGACTACCTGCCGGAGGAGCTGGATTGGTCGGTGCAGGATGCGGACGGGCGGGTTGCTCAACGGTTCTTCGAACAGCGGCTGGAGATGTTCGGGTATGCGGATGACATGAGTTTCTGGGCCAAAACGCACCTGTCCTACCATCCGGATGAGGCCACCGAGATCCTCGTGCGCCCGCTCGATGACCTAGTGGACTTCCGTGCCGGGTATCTGCATGAGCTGATCCATGACCTGTCCCAGCAGGGCCTGATCCCAATCCTGCCGCAGCATGAACTCATCACCCACGCGGCCACCTCGTTGGTCCTGGCACGCGCCAAGGGCGAAGGCGCGCTGTATGGGTTCGGCGGCGATGAGTACCAGCGGGTGTTCGAGCGCGGCCGGGCCGCGTATGCGGAGCAGGCGCCGATCCGCGATGTGGACTGGCTGCTGCGCGAGACGCAGCGCATCGTCCTCGAGGTCATGGAAGCCCGGACGGTCTCATCGAACGCTGGCGCCCTCGCGCAGACCTCACCGGCAGAGATGCTCGGTGAGGAGCCGCTGTCCCCTGAGGAAATGGCCAGGGCATACTTCGACTTCGAGCGGTTCATGGGCACGCTACTTGGCGGGTTTGCCTGGGAGCAGGAGCGCGCCGGCGGCCGCGAAGGCTTGGCCTACGTGTTCGAGTACGCGGCAGATGTGCTTTCGCGTCTGGAGCCGACGCTGGCCTCGCCGACCAACCTGCGGCGCGTGCAGCGACTGCGCGAGGTCCTGACCGACCTGGCCCGGATGCTGACCCGCAAGCCGGTTGAGGTGATCAACGCGGACATGGCGACCGTGGGCTCGGACGTGGCGGCGGTGCGCTACTTCCCGGAAACGCACCAGCTGGCGGTGCCGGTGGATGCGTGGTTCCTGGATGAGACCGTCCTGCGCGGCCTGATCGCGCAGGAGATCTTCCGCGCGGTGTACGGCCGGCCGGACCTGATGGACGCGGCGCTGAGCAAGGCGCGGGCGTACCAGGAGCTGTGGGCCACCGCCGAGACGCTGCGCGTGATCGAAGAGGGCACGCCGCAGTTCCTGGGCGCGCGCGAATGGATCAACCGCGCCTTCGAGTATCGCCACTCGATCTCGAACCTGGCCATTAGCCAGCAACAGATGGCCGACCTGCCCAAGCACCTGCAGTACCTGGCCGGCCTGTATTGGTTGTGGCACCACCACGAGGAGATGGATCCGCGCATCACTGACATGGCGGTCCTGAAGGCGCTGCAGGACTCGGTCGCACCGGTGCGCGAGGCGATCCAGCCAGCCACAAGCCCGGAGCGGTTCCGCGACCTCGTGGACCAGACGCTGTACCCGTTCGTGGCGGCACTGCGCGGAACGGCGGTCGAGGACGCCATGCAGCAGGAGCTATTCGAGCAGATGGCGCAGGGGAACGCGCGGCTGGGCGATGCCACCGGCGAGCAGCAGGCGGCGGTGGGCCAGCGCATGAGCCAGCTCTCCGACGGTGAGCGGCAGCAGCTCCAGCAGCAGGCTGAGCGGCGCGTGGGCCAGTCTGAGCAGACGTTCGAGGAGCGCTACGGCAGCCAGCCGATGCACCGCATGGTGGCAGCGGCCATCCAGCAGCAGGCACAAAGCAGCGGGGAGGGCATGCCTGCTGATCATCGGCTGTTCCCGCAATCCGGCCAGCCGCAGGCCAGGGGGCAGAGCGGCCAGGTGCCAAGCGAGCTGCAGGACTTGGCTTCAGCCATGCAGCAGCTGGTCAACGAAGCGCAGGCGTTGGAGCAGCTGGCCAAAGAAGCGGAGCAGACCGCGCAGCAGCTGCGTGACACGGCCAAGCAGTTCAAGGACCGGCACCAAGCGCTTGCGCTGGCCGAACAGTTCGACCGGATTGCGCAGCAACTCCACCAGGAAGCGCACAGGCTCCAACAGCAAGCCCAGCAGTTCGCTCAACAGGCTGGGGCAGCGCAGCAGCAGTTGCCGGACGGCAGTTCGCAGACGCCGCAGCTCGGCCAGATGGTCCAGCAAGCCGGCGATCTGGAGCATGGCGCAGCGCAGCTTGCGCGGCAGTCCGGCCAACTGGCTGATCAGACCGAGACGTTGGTGGACCGGGCCAGCGAGCGGCCTGAGGAGTTGACGCCTGAGCTGGCCGAGGCGCTGCACCAGTACACCGAGCAGTTGAAGGGGCAGGCCGGCGATGTGCATGAGCGGGCGAAGAACCTGCAGGTGCTGACCGAAGCGATTGCCCAGGGATTGCAGCAGGGCGAGGAGGCGGGTCAGGCCGATGAAGCCGGCATCGAGCAGGACGGTCTCGTCTCCGGCAAGCCCAACCGGCCGACGGACGTGACAGAGGAGCCGCCGCAGGAGCATGCGGTCGAACTGCCCACCGGCGAAGACTCCACAGGCGAGGAGTCGCAGGCCTTCACGCATGAGGCCCCAGGCACGCCGCGCACCGAGGCTCAGCTGCAAGAGGCGCAGCAAGTCCTGGATCAGATCCCGCCGACGCCGAAGAAGAAGATCGAGGCCTCGCCCATGCGCAAGCCGGAGACGCAGGCGTTGCGCGCGTACCGCCAGGTGAAGCGCCGCATGGGCAGCCAGATCGCCACGTTGCGGCGCGACCTGATCAGCGCGCTGCAGCAGACCGTCTCCGGCGGCAAGGTCGGCGGGCTGCTGGAAGGCGACCGGCTGGATCCGGAATCGCTGGCGCAGATCAGGGTCCGCCCGTCGCACGTCATGGCGGTGGACATCTCGCCCAAAGAGTACAACTACCGCCTGTCCCTGCTCATTGATGTGAGCGGGTCGACGGTGATGTATGGCGACAAACGCCTGGAGCATGAAGCTGAAGGCGCCGTCGTCTATATGGAAGCCACGAAGGATATCCCTGGGGTGGACGTAGAGATCTACGCCTTCAGCACCAACGCCGCGATCAAGCTGAAGGACTTCACGGATCCGTTGAACGAAACCATCGCCGCGGCGATCTACCAGAAGCTCTTTGCGGTCGAGCATGGCGGCACGGCGGATGTGGCAGCAATCCAGCGCGCCATCAAGCGGTTGCGGACCGGCCATGAAGCGTACCCTGGGCTGCGCATGTTCGGCATCGGCATCGGTGCCGGGACGCAAGGCATTGTGGATGTTTACGCCCCGTACGGCTATCACGTGAACGATGCGCGCGAGATCCGCAATGTGATGCGGCGCATCCTGAAACAGGAGCTGACCGGCCGCACCAATGTCCACAACATCCTCATCGTGCTGACCGACAGCAGCCCGGAGGATAGCGGCAGCAATGCGGCGCCGATCCAAAAAATGGCCAAGGACAACCGCACCCGCTGGGCCCGCGAGAAGACCGGGAAGCTCTCGGTGTTCCACACGACGGCCAGTCTGGCGGTCTGGGGCACGGCGCTGGCACTCACGGTCCATCCGGTGATCGGCGCCCTGTGGGGCGCAGCGTTCCTCGGGCAGGGGCTGCTGCAGCTGCACGCGGCGTGGAACGGCCGCGGCCAGCTCGATACCGGCTTTGCCGGCTGGCTGCGCCGCGGCGGCGAGACCGCCACCAACCGCGACGGCATCCACCCGGAGCTGGCGATAGATTTTGGCGCGCGCGGCACGCAGTGGGTCGCGCGGCATGAGGCCACGGAGCGCTCGCTCAACCAGCTGTTGGCGCTCACCGCCTGGCCGGTCATCGGTCCGCTGCTGCTGCACCTGACCGCGTCGGTGCTGGATCCGATGTGGTTGGCACTCGGCACGCTCGAGGCCGGTATAACGTGGCTGGCGAACAAGGCCAGCACGCGCGGCGGCACGCTCAGCCGCCGTATTACGTCGCTGCTGGGGCACGTTGACGGTGCAATTGACCGGTTCCAAGCCGCCTCCCCCAACCGTGCGCTGATCACCGGCCTGGGTGCGGTCTTCTTCCTCTTTACAATGGCCGGCGGCACTGCGGCGGCTCCGTTGCTGCTCGGCGGCGCAGGGTTGGCGATGCAGGTCGGGCCAGGCGAGTCACCGCTGCCGTTCCGGTACGAGACCCGGCCGGTGACCCGTGTCCGCCGTGGCGGCAGCAAGGATGGCGAGGCGTGGGAGGAGGAGCGCGAGGTCCTGGTGTTGGGCGGCCAGGCGTTGCCGGTCGGGCCAGGTGGGGCAGGCATGCCAGAGGTCGAGATCCTGCCGATCCAGGACCTGGGGTTGCCGCTCTTGGCGAATGAGCGGCCCGAGACGTTGCTGGCCCAGCACGTGGCCCGCGTGGTCTTCGAGGAGAACGGCCGCACCAAGCGGATCCTGGTGCCGCTGTCACCCTATAACGTGCGCAAGCTCAGCGAGATGATGTCCATCCTTGCCGCAGAGCGCCGCCCGAACCTGTACCTGCGCGGCCCGGCCGCCACCGGCAAGAATACGCTGCTGTACGTGCTGGCTGGGCTGGCCAAGTGGCCGCTGCATCTTATGTCGCTGAACTACGATTCATCCAAGCGGACGCTGGTCGCGCTGCAGACGTACGGCGAAAAGGGCAAGGAAGAGACCTCGTACCGGCCCTCGCCCATGGTGCAGGCGGCGATTGACGGTGTCTGGGGCGCGGCGGATGAAGTGAACAAACCGGTAGACGCCGGCGTGCTCTCGGCCTGGCACCAGCTGCTCGACACGAGCCGGTTCGTGACGATGCCGGACGGCTCGCTCATCATCGCCAAACCCGGCTTCCGCGCCATTGCGCTCGGCAACCCGGACCGGCCGCCGTATATCGTGAGCGAGATCCCGGTGGACTTTGAACGGCGGTTCCAGTTCGTGGACTTCGACTACCTGCACGCGCCGCAGCGGCCTGGCGAGACGGACGAGGCGTTCGCCGCCCGCCGCGCCGAAGCCGTGTTCCTCCTGCGGCTGCAGGCCCCGAACCTGTACGTGAAGAACCCGGCGCTGTTCGCAAACTTGGTGCTGCTGGCCGGTGACACGGTGCATGCCTTCGAAGAGGGGAGCCTGCCGCGGCCCATGACGGTGCGCAGCCTCATCCGCATCGTGCGCCATTTCGAGATGTTCCCCGAGGATGTGACGGAATTTCTGCGCGTTTTCAGCCGCGCGTACAATCTCGGCCGGCTGGCGCCGGATCAGCGGCAGGCGCTGGAGAAGGCCATCGAAGCCCGGCTGGGCCGAGCGGTGCTGGCCCCGCATGCGCCGGTGAAGCTGCGCGCGCAGACGGTGAGCAAGCGCGTCGGCTCGCGCACCCAGGACGTGTACCAGGTCCTGGCCGAGGATGGCCGCGTGCTGGCCGAGCAGGCGCTGCCGGCCGAGGAGACCGGACTGCCGATCGAGCGGCTGGGCGATGACCAGACCACGCTGCGCCACAAGCTGGACATCCTGCAGGCGGTCACCCTGGGCGATCATGTGCTGATCTTCGGGCACACCGGCACCGGTAAGACCGCGACCGGCTTGGACCTGCTCTCCAACGACCTGCGCCGCAAGCCGTATAACATGCAGCTGAGCGAGGACACGACGGTCAGCGACATCTGGGGCACGCAGGCGGTGCACGACGGGCAGACCGTGTGGGAGCCATCGGCGCTGCTGCGGGCCATGGACGAGGGCCGGCCGATCGTGATCGATGACATCGGCAAGCCCAAGCACCAGGCGGTCATCTCGGCCATCAACAACGTGCTGCAGTTCGGCCAGATCACGACCCCGTACGGCACCGTGCGGGCCAAGCCAGGCTTTCTGGTGATCGCTACAACGACTCCGGAGGAGACCCGCTACGCAGCGCACGAGCTCTCCGGCGAAGTCGAAGACCGGTTCTCACTGCTGCACTTCGGGTGGCTGCAGCCGGAGGAGGAGCGCGCCAAGCTCCGCGCCTGGTACCCGCGCGTGAACCCGGACCTGATCGGCCGGCTGGTGGAGGCCGCCGGCACGCTGCGCCAGAAGGAGGCTGCGCTTGGCGAGTTCGTCCGGCCGGTGGGTGTGCAGGATCTGAGCGTGACGCTTGAGCGGTTCCAGCGCGAGCCACGGCCGCTGCTGGAGATTTTCCTCAGCGCCTACGGCATCGAGCCAGGCTCTGAGTACGCGGACGAGGTGCAGACCGTCTTCGATGATCTGGACCTGAGCGAGGAACGGTTCGCCGCGTATGAGCCGCCGCCAGCGGCCGAGGACGTGCTTGCAGCGCCGGATACGGCTGCGCAGCTTGCGGTCTTGGGCCGGCTGCTGGAGAGCTTCCACGGCGCCTCAGGCACCGACCGGTTCCAGGTGCAGCTGCACCAGGCCGGCGACGTGACGCTGAGCCGGCCGGCCCGCGGCCGGACGCACGTCATCAGCGTGCCGGAGCATATCGGGCCGCTCGGGTTGCTGTCCGCGCGCGTAAGCACCGGCAGCGGCAACCAGGCCAGCGCCACCGTGCTGTTCCAGCACCCGGTCTTCAGCGATGAGGAGCGCGCCGAGCTGCAGCGCCTCTACGAGCACTACATCACGCCGCCGGTAGCCCCGGTGACCGGCGACGACTACCTCGACTCCGGCCTGCAGATCATCCTGGACAGCCTTCGTGCGATCACCGCAGAGGGCCGGCTGAAGCCGGATTGGCCGGATGAGTACCTGATCAACATCAATCTGAAAGGCACCACGACCGCGTTGCGTGATGGTGCGCAGGAGCTGACGGCTGAGGGCCGCCACGTCCTGCGGCAACTGATCGCCTGGCTGCTGGCGTGCGACGTGCTGCTGGTGAGCAGCCGTGCGTTGGTGCAAGAGCTGGCCGCAGCTGAGCAGTCAGCCGGGACTCCACCGGAGCGGCCGGCCACCAGCCTGCTGGGCCTGGCGCCGGATGCCAACCTGCGGCGGATGCCGCAGATCTTGGCCGTGGTTCCCGCGCTCCAATTGGGCGCGTTGCTCAAGCGTCTGGACGCCCTTGACCCCGTGCTGGCGGCTCGCCTGCCAACGTTCGGTCGCGCGTACTACGCGCGCCACCTCGCGAGCTACGCTGACATTGATCTTGCCACCGGGGAGCCTATCGTTCGGTTTGATGAGCACCTGCCGCTCGTGTTCATCAACGATGATGACATAACGACGCTTGGCGCTCTCCTCTATGCGCACGAGGCGGCGCAGTACCTCCTGCGCCAAGGCCAAACCGCGACGCCGGATCTGACAGAGGAATTAGCCGTCTTCGCCGAGGTGGACGCGCGCCTCTACCAGGCGCTCTCTGAGGAGTTCCGGGAAGCCTTGCGCGAATTGGCAACGGCGCTGGATGCGAAAGAGCCGACGCGTCCAGACCGGCTGGGCCCATCACTCGAGCGTCTGGCCCGGTTCAGCGCCATGCTGGATGAGGACGCCACGTGGGAAGCGTTTGCGACCGAGTTATTGGCCGGGCATCCGTGGATGGCTGGAGAGACATTTGAGCTGAGCCGGTTCCACGGGCTGCGAGCAAGACTCCGCGGGATGATTGAGACAACAATGCAGGCCGAACCTGCCCTCAAGCGGTCGGTTGCACATCGGAACCTGCTGAGCGCGCAGAGGACCGGTGATCGTGCGGCGGTGGACGCAGCACTGGAAGCGCTGGGCATTTCGGTGAGTCGCCTGGCGGTGCATGACCGTGCGCGGACGGTGGCGGCGCTCGAGCGCATCGCAGAACCGGTTACAGCGAACACGACGATTGACCCAGGCGATCTGGTGGTCCTGATGCTGAATGATGGGTCTGCAGATTTTGGATGGGCGGTTGCGGCTGTCGATGGGACTGTCCAAGTGATCTCCGAGCCAGGCGCCGAACGGCGTCTTTCCTGGCCGCTGTCAGACCACGTGTTCCGCATCATTGATCCGGTTCAGTCCGCCATCAAGGCCTTGCCGGCGGAATGGCAGGACAACGTCCGCCAAACCAAGCCGGGAGAAATCAGGCGGTTCCTTTCGCTTGGCAGCGAGCACATGGAGCAGGTGCACGTCGGCGTCAGCACTCAGGGCAGCTACGCCTGGTGGGTGAACGGAGGTGGTGGGCCCAGTTTCTCGGTCACTTGGGAGCGTGGTCAGGGCCGCATGACAGTGCTAGCTGGTCAGGATCCTCTGCAAGAGTTTTACGGCATGAAGGAGAACCCGTTCGTTGCGCTGACCTCTGAGCCGAACGGACAACAGGTCATTGTGGTGCTATCCGATCACGCCATGGCACGCATACAGGGCATGGGTCTTCTCGACAAGCTCTCGCTGGCAGGGCAAGGAGATCATGTGCAGGTGGATTTTGTCGGCGAATCAGACTGGCGCGGACAATCGAATCAGGCAGCCGCGCCGCCGCGGATATCCGGCATGCAGGCCGCCGCCGAGCGGCTGCCCAGCCCGCCATGGCAGGTCTCGAGCAACCAGCGCGCCTATCACCTCTATGTGGACGCGGACACGTGCGACCTGAACCTGAACGTTGACTCCAATCCGGATGGGTGGAACCTCCGCGTGCGTAGCGGCGGCGTTGACATGGCGTTGACGCTGCAATGGATGCCGCATGACGACGGGACAGGACAACTGTTTTTTGAGGGACGCTCGCGGTCACCCGGCAGCGCGAAACTTGGGATGGCCAACGATCCGGTTAGGCATTTCACGTATGACGGCGCCGGAATGTTGACGATCGTCCTTGGAAACGATGCCATGGACGGTCTCAAGGACGCCGGATTTACCGCGTGGACCGGGTCAACCGACGAGGGTTTCTTGCGTTGGCGCGTGATCTCTGAATCGGGCCGTACTGGTGCTGGTCGGCCGCAGGCCGTGCCACCGGTGGGCTCAGCGAGTCGCGGCGAATTCGGCGGCGGCTCGGCACAGGCGTGGATCGATTTCTTTAGCCGCACCAAGGAAGCGCTTGCACGCTGGTGGCCATCGCGTCAGCCGGATCGGCCGGCCACCAGTCTCCTCGGCCTGGCGCCGGATGCGGACCTGCGGCGGGCGCCGCAGCCGACGTATTCGATTGGTGATCAGCAGCTCGCCGTGATGCATAACACGCTCGCGCGGGAGTTTCCTGCCAATCGGCTCGCCAGGCTGCCTCGCTTCACGCGGGGGTATTACGCAAACTCCATGCCCAGCTACGCCATGGTGCAGATTGACGGGCAAGAACCCGTGATGCTCTTCGATGCGCGCCTTGCTATTCGGCGTTCCGCTGATGTTCCGATGGAGGAACATCTCGAGCGTTCAAGCGTGGCGTGGTTGCTGGAGAAGCTCCTCTTGGCTCATGAAAGCGCGCAATATCTCTTGCGGCAGGATCAGACCGGCTCGCCGGATCTGACCGAGGAGCTCGCCGTCTTTACCGAGATAGATGCGCCGCTGTATCAGCAGCTCACCGACGCGCAGCGGCAGGATTTGGTCGCCTTGGCGGTGCAGCTCGATGCCCAGGAACCATCTCGTCCAGACCGGCTCGGGCCCTCACTGGAGCGCCTCGCCCGGTTCAGCGCCATGCCGGATGAGGATGCCACGTGGGAAGCGTTTGCGACCGAGTTGTTGGCCGGCCACCCCTGGATGGCAGGGGAGACGTTCGAACTGAGCCGGTTCCATGGGCTGCGGCAGCAGCTGCAGGAGCGGCTGGCTCCAGCCGAACTACCGGGACGCGATGAGAGCACTCCTGCCGGCGTCGTCCGATTGGTGCCGCTGGATCAGGCCGCGCAGTATGAGGCCTTGGCGCCGCTCATTGTCCAGCACCTGCGTAATGGTGTGTGGACAGGCATTACGAACGATGGTCGGCGCCTGCGCCTGCACCTCGACGGCAAGCGGGAGCTGATCTGGTCATACGTAGACGGCGCCCTGACCAGCCTGAGCCTCGCGACGCGTTTCGTTGACCTTCCCCCGGTATGGAACGAGAGCTTGCCGCTTCTGGGAACCAAGACCGCCGGTCGACGGAGGCTCCCCATCCTCGCTGCCGGCATCTTTCCCGATGGGCGCGTCGTGATCGTGCTGGAAGATCACATTCACAAGGCGGCCGTGGCGGACGGCCTGCCGACGCATGGCGAGTCGCAGCAAGACAAGGTGCGATGGGAAGTCATTTCCGAATCTGATGCTCTCAGGCGGGCAGACGAGCTTACATCCGTCCTGCAATTTGAACCGGTGCTAGATGCCAGGCAGGCGCTCTTGACAGCGCTGGCGACCGGGAACCGGGACACGGCCGAGGACGCTCTCGTGGATCACGGCGTCCAATTTGGCCGAAGGATCACCCAAGAATCGCTCAAGGCGCTGACGCAGATTGCGGAGCGGGTCAAGGTGGACGACCTCGTTGCTGGCGACGTCATCGCCTGGGTCATGAAGGATCAGTCGCGCGCCGACTTCGGATGGGTGTTTGGAATCGAGGACGGACACCCTCGCATGGCGGCTGACCGCGACGGAAGGGTCCGCTTGCCGCGCTTTGATCTGGATGAGATGGCGCCCTTGGAGGCGATTGATCTCTATCGGTTTGGGCATGCCGCAGAGCTGGAGCGCCTTGCGGCGGACGCGCTGCGCGCGGACGTGCTGCGCACACTCGCCGCCGATGACTTTCTCGGCGCGGTGGCGGTGCTGGCCGGCGACTTCAGGGAAGTGGGGGGCGCTCCGCACGTCGGGCACCTGAAGCGGCAGCTGCAGCGCATCGCTGAGCCTCTCCAGTCGGCGGCCGCGATCCGCGACGGCGATGTCGTCATCGCGGTTGACGATGAGGGCCGCATCAGCGGCGGCACCGTGCGCGGCGGATGGATCTACCAGCGCGGCCGGCAGCAGGGCGGACCGCTGACCTACCCGGCGTGGCGGCTGGCCAGCGCCGAGGAGTTGATAGCCCTGGCCGGCACGCCGCCGGTCCGCGGTATTCAATCCGCCAGCCGGTACTTGCCGATGCCTCCGTGGCAATACGATACGACAGCGAGCGCCTCCCCCTGGAAGCTGCTACAGGCGAACGATCAGACGGTTATCGCGTGGGAGCACTCCTCGGGCCATGTTGGGTGGGCAATCCAGTTCGCGCGGAAGGGCATGGGTATTAGTGACTTGTATCTATCTTGGATTCGGGGTAGCAACCCGTCGGATCGCAGCGTGTTGAACGCCGACGGGTGGGTCTCCACGGGCGCGCACTTCGAGTTGGAGGAGGACCCGCTCGTCACGCTGGGCTATGACGAAGCGACCGGCGTGCTGACAATCGTCCTGACCGACGACGCGGTGCAGCGGCTGAGGGAACAGGGCTTCACCGGATGGGAGCCTGAGCCGCAGATGGGAAGCCTGACGTACCAATGGCGCATCATGTCTGAGTCTGAGTGGCTCGATCAGTCCCCACGCCCGGCGACCAGCCTCGTCGGTCTTGCGCCCGATGCAGACCTGCGCCGGCAACCGATGCCGTTCGAGCCTGTTCCCATGGAACGGTTGTACGCGGCCCGCATGCTCCTGCGGCAGCTCGATGGCGAACTGGCGGCTGCGGTGCCGGAGATCCTGCGCGGCTACTATGCGCGGTTCTTGGCCAGCGCCGCCGGTATCCTCGAAAACGCCGAGCAGCCGATCCTGCATCTGGATGCGGTGCTACGCAGCCGGCCGGAGACGGTCCCTGTCCGCGGGTGGGACTTACTGCATGCGCTGCTGATGGCGCACGAAGGGCTGCAGTACCGGTTGCGCCAGGGCCAAACCGATTCAGTTGATGTGACCGAAGAGTTGGCGCTTTTCGCTGAAGTGGATGTGCCGCTGTACCGGCGCCTGGCTGCCGGCGACCGGCAGGCGTTGACCGCGGCCGCAGCCATCTTGGATGGCGCTGAGCCGTCGCGGCCTGACCGGTTCGTGCCGTCGCTGGCACGGCTGGCCCGGATGGCGGATGAGCCGGATGAGGACGCAGCGTGGGAAGCGCTGGCGACTGAACTCCTGACCGCGCACCCGTGGATGCAGGCTGAGACCTTTGACCTGTCCAGGTTCCATGGCCTGCGCCAGCAGCTGCAGGGGTTGATCCATCCATCCATAGGCACCGAGGCCGAAGGCGCGGCGGCGCGGCCAGAGTCACCCATCCTGCCCTGGCTCGGAACGTTCGTAATGTGGCCGAAGCTCGAAAGCCTGCGCCGGACCGACGAACAGTCGGTGGGCATCGGCGTCGATATGAGCGAGCGCGATGAGCGCGACGTGCTCCTCGACGTGCTCCACCGCGACCCGCTGACCGAGGAAAGCCGGGAGCGCGTGCTGGGATGGATCGCGCAAATCGATTTCGAGCAGGGCAGCGGGCCGCTCGTGAACGTAGCCCAGTTCCTCGAGACGTTGAACGCTCAGACGCCTGACGGCAAGGTGCTGCGGCTTCAGCCGGTGGTCCGCGGGGAATCGCAGCGCGGCTCAGTGCGCCAGCGGCCGGTGAAGGACGGCCGGATCCCAGTGGTCATCGGTGCCCGCAGTTCGGCGCTTGATGCGTTGCGCGCGGTTCGCGAAGAGATCGCGTTGACCGGCGAGAGCGCTGTCCGCGTGCAGGATAAAATCACCGCACTTACGACGGTGGATGTGGACCAGACAGCACTCATCCGCCGGATCACCAACGAGTTCGCGCGGGCGGGAATGCCGGTGACTGTCGAATGGGGCTCGTTCGCGGAGCAACGGCCCTGGCGGTTGGTCGTTCCAGCGCGCAAGGCCGGAGCACCGGATGAGGTGACGATCACCATGATGCCGGCGAATGCCGCCGAGTGGGTGTTTGAGATGCGCGGCTCCCAAGGTCCTGTGAACTCGTATCGGTTGGCGCTGACGTCGGATCCGCTGGTGCATGTCAAGGCGTGGCGGGCGCACTGGCTGGCCCGGCTTACGATGGGCTGGTTCGTTCGCCTCCTACTCGGGTCTGAGACAGATATTTTACTGGTCGTCAGCGAGGAAGTGGTTGAAGCGCTACAGGCGCAACGCGCGCCGCGGCGGTGGCCCGTGCAAGGGCCTCGGCATCTCGGTGTGGCGATGATCTCCACCACGGAGCATCGCGCTGCAGAGTTCCGTAAGCTGGCTCCGGCCCTACGGAGGACCGCCAAGTTTTTGAAGTCCCTGGGACTGACAGTCCACGGGTGGAAGAACGATCCGATCCAGCGGGTGGAGGATGCGCAGAGCGGTACGAGCGCCTTTACATCGATGGATGAGCCGCTGGAGATTCTCTCCCGCGTGCTGGCTGAGCGGCAGTTGCCCGAGGGCAAGCGCAAGCGGCTGGCGCGGCGTGTGGAGTCGCTCCAGCATCGGCTCACCCAGGACGAGGAGCCGCCGGTGGCGAAGGGGCCTGGGAACATGGCCCCGTTCCTTAGTCGCCCGTCCTTCAGCAACTGGGAGCTCAGTCTCCAGGGCACGCATGAGACCCGGCACACGAGGGTCCAACGGTCCTACGCTGGGATCTCCGCAGACCGCGAAACCGGTTCATGGGGAGTTGCGGCGCTGACCGGCGATGGCGATGCCACGAGTGCGCTCGGCGGTCTGCTCGTCGAATGGCAGGCACCCCTGCGGCAACTTGAGCTGTACGGCATTTCCTATCGAACCAAGATGATCTTGGCCGAGGATCCGCTGGTCCATGTCGAGTACGACGAGGCGACGCGGACCCTGACCGTCGTGCTGCGGGATGAGGTCAAAGACCGGAGCGGCAAGTGGTGGAAGAGAGTGTTCTACGGGTTCTCGCATTGGACCGGCGAGACTCGCAATGGGGTCTACCACTGGAACATCCTGCGCGAGAGCGACTGGCGCGCACAGCAGGCGGTGACGGCGACGAGTTTGACCGGCTTGGCTCTGGATACGGCCGCGGCCCAGCAGCCGCAGGTGAGCGCGCGGGTCTCGGCCGGCGATCTGGCCCACAGCTACCGGCAGCTCAGCCGTCTGCTCCCGCGCCTGGGATCAGCGGTGCCTGCCTTCGACCGGCAATACTACGCCCGGTACCTGCCCAGCTACGGCGCGATTGATGTGGCCGATGGGGAGGTGGTGCTGCACCTGGACGACCTGCTCAAGCCGCAGGGAACCGTGCCGCTGGGGCTGCAGCTGATCACCGCTCTTGTGCTCGCGCATGAAGGCGCGCAGTACCACCTGCGCAAGGGAGAGACCGGCTCAGCTGACCTGACCGAGGAGTTGGCGGTGTTCGCCGAGGTGGACCGGCCGCTGTGGAAGGCGATGGGCAACCACGACCACAACGAAGCGCTCACGATGGCCCGGCAGTTGGATGCGCGCGAACCCAACCGGCCTGACCGGCTCTGGCCGTCGCTGAAGCGGCTGGAACGGCTCAGCCGGACGGCGGATCAGTCCTCCACGTGGCAGCGGGCCGCTAATGCGCTGCGCAAGTACCCGCGGTTTGTCGGCCAGGCATTCGATGCCGCGCGCTTTGCCGAGCTGCGCCAACGGATCCGCAATCTGATCGAGCAGGAAGGGCTGGCGCAGGAAGTGAACCAGTTCATTGAGACGCTGCGCGCCCGCCGGGGCACAGCCGTGCATGGGCCCACGGTGGCGAGCTGGGTGGTGCGCTTGACCGATCCGATGGAGAAGCTGCACCGGTTGGCTGATGTCGGCATCAAGGTCGGCGAGCTGGACCTGGACAGCCAGCACCGGCTGGCTGAGCGGCTGCAGGCGTACGGGCTGCCCGTGCCCGAGGGTCCGGCGGTGGTCAATGGGACCGTGCCGAAGCCGAGCCGCATCGTGCCGCGCGATTCGCAGACGTTCGATCGGTACCTGGAATCCGTCGGCTTCACGAACACCCATACGACATTGCCGAATCCGTCGAATCCTCGATCGCCGACGTTCTATACCGAGCACCGGCTCATGGTGAAGGATGGCGGCACGGTAAGCGAGATGGTCCAGCTGGTGTACGAGGAGCAGGAACATGCCGCGGTCACTGAGCTGCGACTGAGCGAACGCGACTTCGCGGTCCTGCTCTCGGACACCCTGCCGAACGGGTTCTTGGATGTGGTGTACCGGCCTGAGACCAAGCATCTGGTCATCATCATGGATGATGCGCACTACGCGCGGCTGCCCTCGCACCACATCAGCGGCAAGGGCAAGGCGGTGACCTGGGAAGTACTGTCCGAGTCCAAGGCCAGCAACAGGGCGGACCTCTTCGACGTGGTGCAGTTCGCGGGCGCGCTTCCGGTGCCGGCAGTGACCGGGTCAGGCATGGCCGCAGCCCTCCAACGCCTGGGAGGCGCCGATAGCGCGTTTCAAATACTTCTCGATACGCCGACCCAGTTCGCCGCCCGGCGTGTCGGGCAGGATCATCTGATGATCACGCGGTACGCAGAGCCTGGCGAGCCGGAGGAGTGGCGGATCGCCACGCTCGGGCCGGAGCGTAACAGCGACTCGCAGCTAGTCTGGGATGGCGGAGCGCAGTCGCTGGTCCGCTACGCTGGGCCAGGGTTCACCAACCCGATGTGGGAACTCGATGCGGCGGAAGACCCGGTCCTTAGTTTGCACTATGACGCGTGGAAGGAAGAGCTGACGGTGGTCCTGAAGGATGAGGTGATCGCACCGCTTGAAGGGACCACAGGCGATAAGGAGGCGGCGCGATGGGGCGGGTCACCGCATGGCCGGACAAGCTGGCGTCTCGTGTCCGCTTCCGAGTGGGCGACCCGACCGGAAGCCGAGCCGATGGGCAGGATGTACGCGTTCTTGAAGCACAATCCGGTGCTTGCGAGATGGAACGACTTCTGGTCTTTCCAGACTACCAGCGCGATCGGGAAAGAGCTGATCCGTGAGCCGGCCAGACTCCAGCTGGATGCGCTGGAGTCGGACTGGCAGATCGTCGTCTGGTCGCACCGATTTGGAGAGTTCGTCTATGAGCTCCACTACTGGGACATGCAGCAGCAACTTGACGTGGATGAAAGGGTGCATTCCGGGCGCCGGTATGTGCCGATGCCAGAGGATCCGCTCATTAATCTGGACTACGACGATGCTGACGGACGGCTGGACATCGTCCTTTCAGATGACGCGATCCAGGCCATGCGCGCCGAGGGCGTCACCGTCTTTGACGGCACCACGCCTGGGGACGAATTCCACTGGCGCGTTCTGAGCGAATCGCAATGGACCCCGACGCCGGACGATCTGCCAGCCACGAGCCTCCTGGGCCTGGCGCCGGATGCCAGGCTGCAGCTGCCGCCGCAGCCGCTGCGGACGCTGTCACCCGGGCACGTCAAGGCGCTCGCCGATACGCTGTGGGACTTTGACCCGATTATTGCCGCGACCGCCGGGGAGATGACCGCTGGTTACTACGTGCGTCACCTGCCCAGCTATGCTGCCATCGAATCAGCCGGCGATCAGCAGGTGCTCTACTTTGACGAGCTATTGGATGCAGCGAAGCAGGTGCCAGGCATTGACGGGAACACGCTCGAACTCATTCAAATCCTGCTGTACGCGCATGAGGGGGTGCAGTTCCGGCTGCGGCAGGCTGCCACGCTGGCGCCGGATCTGACGGAAGAGCTTGCCGTCTTCGCCGAGGCGGACGCGCCGCTGTTGCGGAGCCTCACACAGCAACAGCTCACCGATTTGACGGCGCTGGCCAAGCAGCTTGACGCGGCCGAGCCGGCCCGCGATGACCGGTTGCAGCCTTCGCTCGAACGGCTGGTGCGGTTCAGCCGGATGCCGGACACGAATGATGCGTTGATCGTATTGGGCCAGGAACTGCAACAGGCGGTGCCGTGGCTCAGCCACCAGGTGGTGGACCTGGACCGGCTGCGCGCGCTGCGCGAGCATCTCCAGGAGATCCAGCGCCCGTTCCGTGCGCAGGCTGAGGCGGCCGCGGCGGAGAATACGCAGCGTGCGCCGCACCTGGTCCGCGTGATGGCCGAGCTTCCCGCGCAGTGGAAGACGATGTCGTGGGCGCTGCAGCCTGAGAATTCGCGCATGTACGCCAAGCAATGGTCTGAGGGTGAGGAATCCTTCACCATGACCGAGCAACGCAGCCCCTGGGGCGCGCTGCAACTGTGGACCCTGCAGCATGACCGATGGTCGCAGGGCCACAGCATGCTCGAGCACGTGCTCATCATGTCGTACGACGTGGCCAAGGGCACGCTGCGGATCGAAGATCGCGGTGGTTCTCCCCGTGAATTTGATGTGACCGGCGAGGCGGTCATCGGCCTGGCACACGATCCGGATGGGCGCGTCACGATCACACTCTCGGATGAGCTCTTCGCCAAGCTACCGGAGCGGATGCCGCTCGCCAATGATGCGGCCGCCCGTTTGCATTGGCAGCTGGTGCCGGCTACGCCGGCCAAGCATGAACGTACCGGCGGCGCAGGAGCGATACGGCAGCAGCTGGTGCCGCGGCCGCTGGAAGAGATCCGGGATACGCTCGATGACGCCTTCCAGGTCACCGCACGTAAGCATCGCGAGAGCGTTGTCATGTGGCCGATGCACCTCGGCGAAGGATTGCAGACGGTGGAGCTCCAACTGCGACCCGACGGCGAATTGGCGGAAGGTCTGCGAGTGGAGTTCGATCATGACCGTATCTCCATCAATGTCGGGGAAGAGTTCCACAACCCTGGCGGCACGATCGGCTGGTCCTGGGGCCATTTCAAGATTGCTGATTTCGTCAGCCGCGAGAGCGGTCCGCGCATTGAGTTCTATATGGACCGGAAGAGCGCGGTTGTAGCCACAGGCAGCACCCCGCGATCGGTGCTGGACGTGGCATACGATGGGCAGCAGCAGCGCCTGACCGTCGTGGTCACGGATGAGGTCTACCGGCAGCTTGAGGCGCAGTTGCACGATGCAGAGTTGAGCCAAGGGTTTGTGTGGCGCACCGGCTCGACCCGGTTTCTCCACTGGGAACTGCTCTCCGCTTCGCAGGCTGAAGCCCGCGCCGAGGAGTTCAAAGGCGCTTTTCAGTTTGAGCCGGCGGCGGCCGGCATGGCTGCGGCCATGGCACGACTGCCAGCAGCATTCGAGGTGGGGCAGAGCAGTCCCCAGGATGGGCCTGGCGTACGCGTATTTCGTGAGCTCAAGCGTGGTGCCGACGCGATCCACATTACCCGCCAACTTTCCGGTGGTCGGCTGGGCTTCTTGGAGGACGGCGGTTGGCTCATTGAGTTCGACGTGACGAGCACCGGTGAGTACGAGCTTGCCTGGGGGCCAGGTCGGGGCCGGCTAACTCGGTATCTGGTCGGCAAGTCAATAGGACTCGATGCAGCGGAGGATCCACTGGTTGACCTCGCGTATGATGAGGCGACCGGCACGCTGACCGCCATCCTCAAGGACAGCGTGCTGGCGCAGGCCATGCCGGAGGAGCGCGCGCAGCTGCACGCTGACAGCCCGAACGGCCGGTTCCACCTGCGCGTCGTGTCGCCTTCAGAATGGGAGGGCAGGGGTGCGGACAACCATCAGGGGTTGTTGCACGCGCTGGCGGCCGGCGACCAGGCGTGGATCCTGACCGCGTTGAGAGACCTGGGGATGCCGATGTCTGAGCAGGATGCGGCACCGGCTGATTGGCAGGAGCGGTTCAAGCGCTTGGGGACGCAGGTCACGGTGGATCAACTGCACCGTGGTGATGTGATCGCATGGACCCTGACCGGTCGTCTCGTGGAGTTCGGCTGGTTCCGTGAATCTTGGGACCGGCGGAGCGGTTCGGTCGGCGTGCGGATGAGCGCGGTCGCAGATCTTGACCGACGCGATCAGCGCTTCGAGTTCTCGCCGATTCCCCAGCCGATCATCCGGCTGGCGACGGCTGAGGAATTGGCGGCCATCAACCAGGCGTCGCAGGGGCAAGCAGAGCAGGGGTCGGGCGCGCCGGCGGCGCTTCGGCTGCCTCCCATCGCCGGCGGGTCAGGGGTGGAGGAGTACCTGCCCATCATCTTGAACGGGGAGACTGAAGCTCAGCGGCTGGCAGCGGTCGAGGCGATCAAACGGTTCGGCCCGCCTGGCGTGCAGGCGCTGGTGGATCTGCTGCGCAACCCAGCAGCCCCGAACGATGACCGCCGCGCGGCCGCCGAAGCGCTGGGCCTGCTGCGGCAAGGCCAGGAGGCGCTGCGCGAGGCTGCGGTGCAAGACGACTGGCCGCACGACATCCGGGCTGAAGCCGTGATCGCGCTGGCCGAGATCGGCGATCCGGAGGATGGGCCGCTGCTGCTGGAGCGGCTGCGCACGGACGAATCAGACATCGTCCGCGAGGCTGCGGCAGATGCCCTCGCGCAGCTAGGCGATGCGGCCGCGGTGTCGGCGCTGGAACAGGCTGCCGCAAATCCGGCTGAGGAGCCGTTCGTCCGCAAGGCCGCGGCTGAGGCGGCGCGCCTACTGCGCGATGCCGCCGGTCAGGGCACGGCGGCCGGCGCGCTGGCGATGGCCGGCGCCGTCGCCGGCGGATGGGTGGCGGCAGTCGGCCTGCCGTGGTCGCTGCAACAGTTGGCCGCCGGTGCCGCACTCATCATCCTACCGGCATGGCTGTGGCTGGTGCGCTACGGCCGCGCCTGGCGCGTCGTCCGCGCCCCACCGGCAGAGTTTGACGAGGAGGCCGCCGGCCCGGCAGTGTCGGCCCAGCCGCATTTCCGCCGCGTGCGGTTTGACAACGGCGAGAAGACCGGCCAGCAGAGCGTGGCCTACCTCCGCGACGGCGCGCCTGGGCAGGGTGCGGTCGTGATCGTGCACGGCACCCACGGCTCCTTGGAGGCCCCATTCCTTTCCCAGCAGCGCAACGATGCCTTCGTGCCTGGCGCGCAGGTTGTGATCCTGGACCGGTACAGCTCGCACGGGCAGCCTGCTTCAGCGACACCGATGGCGGTCGCGACCCTGAGCGCTATGGCCTGGCTGGCGCTGGTGGTCTCCAGCATCGCCCTGCCGGTGCCGGTTGTGGGCAATGGCCTGTTGCTTGCGATCACGGCGGTCTTCGGCGCCTGGGGGCTCTGGGAGCTGGAACGGGTGGACCGGAGCTACCTCCGCCATGAGGCCGGCCGTGTGGCCGAGGTGGTGGACCGGCTGGTGCCTGAGGGTGAAGGCGTCCTATTCGATGCGCACTCCTTCGGCGCGATGATCGTGCACCAGCTACTGCTGGATCCGAGCCCGGCGGCCCGGCGCACCGTCGCACGGCTGCGCGGCATCCGCTACGTCAGCCCGGCGACCGCCGGTTTCTTTGCCGAGTGGAAGGCCGGTGTACCGCTGCGGCCGGTGGCTCCGCTCATCCAACGGTTTTTCCGGTTTGCCATTCCCATTGCGCTGTCCAACCCCCTCTTCTACTTGTTCACCAGCCGCCCTCGCTGGAATCTGGAACCGATTCGTCGGCACCACCTGAAGCTCGATGCCAAGACCACGTTCCGCTATATCAAGGAGGATGAAGCCAAAGCGTTGGAGGTGCTGGGGAGTCTCGGTATTCCGGTGCAAGTGGTCTCCGGCAGGCTGGATCTGATCATGCCGCGCGCCGCGGTGGCGCGCTTCGCCGAGCGGCTCGGTTCTGAAGCAGTGTTCCTCGACGGCGGCCATACGCTCTCCGGCGCCGGGCCGGAGCTGGACCAACGGCTGACTGCCTTCCATCAGCAGGTCTTCGGCTCGCAGCCATTGCCGGCGGCCGCTGCTGCGCCGTCACGCTGGCGTGAGGCCCTGCGCCGCACCGCGCAGCACGTGCGGTCCCGCCTGGGCCGCCGCGGCGCCGCCGCCTCGCCGCCGAATGCCCCGCATGACCGTAGCCGCCAGCACCACCGGGAGTGGCCGCAGGATGACGCAGGCCGCGTCACGCGCCTGCGGGCGCGGGGACACTGGGCTGCTGGCTCATCGCGCGCCGCGGCGCCGGCACGGATCCAGCCGGTGGCCACGGATCTGCGCACCGGCGAACCCATTTCATATGCCGGACAGGCATTGCCGGCGGCGATGCTTCAGCAGCACCCGGATTTGCGCGTTGAGCGCTTCCAACTGGATAAGCGCGGCACGGTCTATGCGTTCGCCAGGCCGTGGCAGACGTTCGGGAAGCATGGACATGCGGCCGTGACACTCACCTTCGGAAAGGGTGAGCTCCTCCAGGTCATCCGCGAAGACACGAATGAAATGCTCTGGGACATCCGCGATGCCGCTATCGCCTATGACCTGCGATCGGGCCAGCGCCTGGGGGCCCTGTCGCAGGTGCGGATGAGCCACCGGTATCTGCTGGCGCACCCGGACCTTCGCATCGAGCACTTCCAGCTCTCCAGTCAAGGAACCGTGACGCTCTTCGGCCGGGAATGGTTCCAGCGGCAGCGGTATGCCGGGCAGTCCGTCACGCTGACGTTTGAAGGCGGCCTCCTGACCCGAGTGATGCTGGAGCGTCCGCGCAAGAAACTCTGGGGGCCTGAAGACGTGGTGCGCATCACCGATCTGGCCACCGGCGAGCCGTTGGGCGCGTTGCGCCAGCTGGGGCACCGTGCGGACCTGCGCCGTCACCCGAACGTCCAGGTCGATGGATTGCGGCTGGATCCTCAAGGCAACCTCTCGGTGTTCGGAGAGAAGTGGAAGCGGCTCACGCGTTATCCCTACCGTCGGGTCATCGCTATGTTTCAGGATGAGCAGCTGGTGAAGGTGCAGCTGGCCGGCCGCAGGCCGCGGACGATTTGGGATGTGGCGGAGCAGCCGCAGGCCGTCGACCAGGCGACTGGGGAACTCTTCAACCCCTTGCCGGCCCAGGCTGGCGCGGCATTCTTAACGGCCCACCCGAATCTGGACGTCACCCATCTGTCGTTGCCAGCCAATGGGTTGTTGAGCGTGTTCGGAAAGCAGTGGCGCGTCTTCAGCCGCTTTGGCGGCCATCGCATTGCCGTGAGCTTCCGCGAAGGCGCGCTGGCCAGCGTGCAGTCTGAGCAAGCGCCTGGCCTGACGTGGACGGCGGATGATCGGCCGCAGATGCACGATGCCGCCACCGGTGCCTGGCTCGGCGCGTTGGATCGCGGCGTCCAGGCGGCGTTCTTGCGGCAGCATCCGGACCTCCGCGTGGACGGGTTCCGCCTCTCGAAGACAGGAGCGCTGCATGTCTTCGGCCGGCTTTGGGGCACGTTGCCGGATCATCCGAATGCGGACGTCCAGCTGATCTTCGGAGCGGGGGCGCTCAGCCAGGTGCGGATGGTGGCGGACAACGAAGACGTGCTCTACGACGCGCAGACATCGCCGACCGTCTGGCACGCCAAGACCGGTCACATGATCGGCATGCTGCCGCGGCCGGTCACCCCGACGTATTTGGCGCGGCATCCGGACATCCGCATCACGAACTTCCCGCTCCGCAGCGACGGCATGCTGCGGCTCTTCGGCCGCGAGTGGCTGTTCCTGCCGGCGCATGCGCGCGAGGCGGTGGAGGTGGAATTCCGCGGCGGCACGCTCATCGGTGTGCGTCTGCAGCAGGCCGGCCGCGCATCTCTGTGGGATGTCCGGCGCTCTCCGGGGGTCGTGGATTTGGATGCTGACCGGCCGTGGGGACCGCTGCCGGCCAAGCTCTTCGCAGAGTTCTTGCAGGCGCACCCGAACCTGCAGCTGGACCACTATGTGCTGCCGGGCAACGGGATCGTAAAGCTGTTCGGCCGCCAATGGAAGCGGTTCACTTTGTTTCCGCGGGCGGTCGTGCAGTTGACGTTCCTCCATGGCCGACTGGTCCGCGCAGTGTTGGAGTCCGATGAGCGCGTGCTGTTCCAGGAGCGTCCAGCCGTCGGGGAACGGGTGTTTCACCGGGCGCTCGGCGCCGGGCAGGTCACCGCCACGAATGGCGATTCGATCAAGATCGCGTTTGACGGCGATGGTGAGGTGACGCTGCGACCGCTCGCGGTGGTGCTGCCGGCGATCACGCAGACGGCCGGGCCGGCGCATGAAGCTCGGCTCGAGCAGGAGCGCCAGGCGCAGCTCGCGCAGCGCCACGCCCAGAATGGCGGTGGTAATGGATTCCACATAACACCGGTGCCTGGGCTTGGTTATGACGCGTACGGCATGCGCGAGCGGTTTCATCACCGCGAGCTACCGCAGGACGAGATGGGCCGCGTCACGCGCAGCCGGATGCGCGGGGAGCATGCGCGGGGCGGGGAAGCCGGCGGCTCGACCGGCGCACCGGAGCCGGGGCAGGCCAGGCAGCGCAAGACCATCAATCCGGATGAGCGCGTGTTCAGCCTGATCAGCCGGCTGAGGCAGGAACAGCCTGGCGTGCTTGCCGCGGCGACTGATGACGATTTGGCACGCCTGCTCAATTACCGCATCAGTGAGGCGCAAGCCCGCGCCGCCCGCGCCGAGGTGAACCGGCGGCTGACCACCGCCGGCGGGGCGGCGGTGGCGGATGCGCCGCTTGCGGATTCGGACAAAGTGTTCCTGGCCCGCCGCGCCCTGCCGCAGATCGCGGCGGTCCGCCCAGGCCGGGCGCTGGACGTGCAAACTCTCAGCAAACGCTCCGGCGTCAGTTTGAAGGATCTGAGCGCGATGAGGCCGCAGTTGGACGGTTGGGCTCGGGAGGCCGGCATTCCGCAGGTGTACCGCGCGCCGAAGCAGGCAGCGCGCCGTCCGCGGGCGCGCGCCCAGGCGCCGGCACGGCCGACCCCAACGCCTCCGCCGGCAGGGATCCCAGCCCAGCCATCGTCGGAGCCGTCTGAAGAGCCGTCCGCCGCGCCGGCGCCTGAGCCAGCGCCGGCGGCGCCGCCCGCCCCAGCGATGATCGAGGCGCCAGCCGAGTCCGGCTGGGTGCCTTCGCAGGCCAATGAGCTGCTGAACCATGCGCAGCATGGGCCGGCGCGCGTGGTGGAGATGATCCCAGGCGCCGACGGGGAACCTGACCGGGTCCGGCTGGCGTTCCTGTTCCGCGAGACCGGCGTCTTTCTCTTGACCGAGGAGGCGCGGCAGCTGATGACGCCGATCTCCCGCGAGGCGGTCCGCGCCTTCGTCGAGGATCCCTCGCTGTGGAGGCTCCTGACCGAGTCGCTTGAGATCGTGCTGAGCGGCTATCGGGATGCGGTTGCGCAGAAGCACTGGGGCCCGATCGAGGCGTTCGTCGGCGAGTCGCGCCGCCCGTTTGAACACGGCTGGATCCGGCCGCGCCTGATGCCTGTCTTCCAGCGCTACCTGGCGGCCGATCGCGGCGAGGCGGTGCCGCTGACCGAGACGCAGTGGTTGCGTCTGCTGTCCCCGCTGTGGATGGCGTATTACCGCGTCACCCAGGACGTCAGCACGTGGGACGAGGTCGCGCCGCTGCCGGCGTGGATGGAGACGGTCCGGAGCCGCGTCCAGGAGGCGGTGCAAGGCTGGCCTGAGCCGCCGGCGCCGCGGCCGTCCTCGGCCGAGCTGACCCTCGGCGCGCTGCGGCGCGCGGATGAGCTGGCGCGCGCTGATCTGGAGGCTGGCCAACCGGAGCGCGCCGCGCGGTCGCTCGCGCGGCTCCTCGAGGCCGTCGCCGGCGTGCCGGCGAAAGCGCCCGATGGGGCGGCGTGGGAGGCGCAGCTGGCCCGCCTGCGCGTCACGCACGCCAACGCGCTGTTGCGGGCCGGCCGGCTGAATGAGGCGCTGGCGGCCGGGGCCCGGTTCTTTGCCGAACTGCCGTCGCGCACGCGGGATCAGATGGCGCTCATTGAAATCCTCGGGACGCACACGCCGGCGGCCGGCGTGTCCCTGGCGGAGCGCGCGATTCAGCTGCATCCGGCTGACCCGTACTTCCGGGCGCTCCATGTGCAGCTGCTCCGTCGCTCCGGCAATCTGGCCCAGGCCATGCAGGATGCGCACCAGATGACGCAGAAGTTTCCAGCGGATTTGGTCGGCTGGCTGGAACTGGCCCGCAGCTACCGTGCGGCTGGCGAGCAACAGCCGCGCTGGATCGAGGAAGAGCGCGCGCTGTGGCAGGAGATCACCCGGCGCTTTCCGAACCATCCGCGGGCGCAAGCCGGGCGGGTGAGGTTTGAGCGGTGGTACCAGGAGTATCGGAATCAGGGCCAGCGCCGCGGTGAGCAGGGCCACGGGCGAATATGGATCGCCGCAGCGGTCGGCGGCTCCGTCGGCGCCTTGCTCGCCGGATGGTATTTCAGCATCGGGATTTTCTCCTATGTCGGGGCAATCGCGTTCGGTTTGTCGGTGGCCCTCCCGTGGCATCGGTGGCTGTATGAGTTGTTACCGGTTCGCCATGACGCGCCGGAGCATCCGAAGACGAAGGATGAATCGGGCCGCACGCGGACGGAGCTGGCGGCGACGGCGGGTCTTGCCGGTTTGGTTGGAGTGGGCAGTCTGGCCTGGGCCAAGCGCAAGCGAGTGGGCCAGGCGGTGCATGTGGTGGATCTGGCTGCACGATCGATGGCACGGCAGGCAACGCAGGAAACATCCCGGTTCCTGAATGATGCGCTCCAGACACGCCAACTCAGCCGTGAGGTCAAAGCGCTGTATCCGGATCGCTCCCCGCCGTGGCGGTTCATCCACGCCGACAAAGCGCTGCACGATCCCTCCGAGGAGCTGTTCCGCACGCTCCTGGCTCAGCTGCACCACGGCGACCTGGTCTTTGTCCGTGGGACCTTCCATCGCGTCCAGGCGCTCTACTACGCATTGGCCCGTCGGGCGGAGTCGCCCGAAGCGCTTGAGCGCCTGCGCGTCCTGACCCGCCACGTCACACAAGTCCCCGAGCCCTTCCGCGAGTTGGTTCAGGCGTCCGGTAACGTCTCGCTGCCGGTTGCGTCCATCGCCTTCCGTCAGGAAGTGGAGCAGCAGGGCCAGCGGTACGTGCTGGAATTCGCTCCGCCGACCCTCGACACCGCGCGTGGCATGGCCGGTGTCATGCTGGAGTTTGAGCAGGGAGACAAGCTGACCGTGCGGGAGCGCACGTTCTTCGACCGCCAGCGCCGGCAGCCGGAGCGCTTCGCCCGGTTCCTGCTGAGCATGCTGCGGCGCAACCCGAATGCGATGGTCATGCGCGATGCCCAGGGCGCCATCGTCGGCTTCGTCGGGGTGTCCCTGGTCCACGCCGACACCGTCGAAGACCTGCGCGCGCTGGTGCCGACGCATCTGAGCATGCGCGTGGCCCAGTCGCTGACGGCAGGGGTCCGCAACCGCATGGTGGACTTCTGGATCACCACGACCGTGCGCGGCGGCGGCAAGCACCTGATCCGCGGCTCGCGGGCACTGGGCGATTGGTGGAATGCGCACAACCTGGCCTCGGTGCGCCTGGAGCATCTAACCGCCTACAGCACACCCCGCGAGTATCCGAAAGTCCGCGAGGCGCTGCGCGGGGAGTTCCCGGGCCAGCGCGATGAAGGCCTGCTCTATACCTGGCTGAAGCGTGGTTCGACGCGATTCCCGAAGGGCGACTTCACCGTCAACGGGTTCCACGAGGACACGATGGGCGGAAAGTTCGTCGCGATCTTTCCACATAGCCACTACCTTGGCGGCGGCTTCTCCGCGATCGTGGACTACCCGAAGTTTGAGCTCCCCGCGCTTGGTGTTAAACACCAAGCGCAGTCTAGCGGGCACGATGCGGATGCCGAGGCACGTCAGCATCACGTTGAGCAGGAGGTGGATACTTTCGGCGAGGCGATGAATCCGCTGGGCAGTCGCGGCCGCGGAATGCGCTTCAGAGTTCGACATGGTGGCGAGCTCTTAGTGAAACTGCTCTTGACGATGCAGTCAGCCACGGGCGTGACGCCGGAGATCGAGCACCTGCTGACGCTGCTGTATCCGCGCGACACGATGGTGGCGGATGAACTTCGAGCGATCAATCGCGTGCCGGCGTTGTGGGAACAACTCAAAGGGCAGCAGGCGTCGTGGAGCGACCTGTATAGACAAGTCATCCGGACGTTCTATGCGCAGTCCCAGGCGCGTTCGAAGGGCCGCGTCGGGAAGTATCCCACCGCCGAGGCGGTGCACCAGGAACTCGTTCGGCGCGCCGCAGTCGGCATGGCCTCGAACGCCTCCGCGCTCATTCTCACGCCGAAAGCGCAAGGCGGAGATTCCGCTTTGTATCGGGCCGCGAAGCGCCTCGGCGTTGCGCTGCCAGCCGTTTCGCGTCGTGCGCCCCGGTCCGGTACGAAGAGCGGGAGCCTTGGCCCCGGCGCAGCGTCGATCCACGACCCGTCCTTCGATTGGAAGCCGACCGGCACGCTGGAGGAAGCCGAAGCGTTTGCGGCGCAGAGCGCGATTCAGGAGACGCTGTACCACGTGACGTTGGCCGAAAACCTCCCCAGTCTTATTCGCGATGGGTATGACGCGACCAGAATGCGGAAGGATCGAGGGGCGGGTCTAGTGTTTGGGCGCGCGCTCTACCTGTTCCGCAGTTATGAGCCCGCGCAGGCTCACGCGGACCACATCACGCGCGACAAGGGTTCGCCCGCCGTGGTAGTTCCCATGAAGATACGCGTCCACATGCTTCGGACGTTTGAGGACATCGCTGACCCTGTGACGGTGCTTCTTGAAGCTCAGAAAGCTGGCAAGCCGTACGAGACCGTGACGGAGTTTCTGCTCGGGGAAGGCTACGACAGCATGATCACTCCCAGTTTCACCGAGGGAGACTTTGTACTGGTTCCGAATCCCACGCGGCGCGCCATGATCATCGAGGAGCCGACCCAAAAACCCGTATCTGATATGGGCGGCGCGCTATCGATTGCGGGGGGCGCGGACGGCAACGCCTACCTCGACCACCTGCTAAAGGACCTGGCGGACGGACGCAGAACCGCGCGCAACCAGACGGTGGAACCGTCAAGCCATCGAGAAGTGTCCCCATCAGAAACGTCCCCGCTGGCGGACATGATGGCGCCAGGAGACCTGCAGCCGAACCGGCGGCCGCGGCAGCGGTTCCTGCGGGGCTGGGGGCTGCCGCCGCTGGAGCCGGACCAGATCACGTTCCGCGCCCGGCGCCGGGACATGAGCCCGGCAGAGGCGCTGTGGACCGCACGGGCTCAGGAGCTCGCGGAGCTGCGCCAGAAGGTCGCGCCGAGAGACTTCCGATCCTGGCGCCGGCTCATCCGGCAGCTGCGAGACAAGGCGCGGATGATCGCTAAGGAGCAGCCGCCGCGCACCCTGTCGCGCGGCATGGCGGCGGCGCGCTCCGAAGAGTTGCGCGGCCGGATTCGCGCCCTCAAGGCGCGCATTCTCCGGGCTAGCGACGCCGGTGATACCGCGGCGCTGACCGCGCTCAACGCCGAGATCGTGCCGCTCCTCGAGGAGCGGTTCGTGCTGCAGCTGGAGATGGCCGCCCGGCGGCTCTCCGGCGCGGTGAAGGCCGAGACGCGGCACCTCAAGGGCCCGGCGATCAGCGCGCTGCGCGGCGCACAGCACACCGCGGAGGACTTGATCCGGGAGTACTGGTGGCGGAACGTGCGCGCCATCCATCTGGAACAGATCGGCGCCTTCAGGACCGTCGGGACCCAGGGCCAGGTGACGGCGATCTTCCGGCCCGAGGACTTGGACATCCGCCGCACGCCGGAAGGCACGATCACCATCCGCCAGCAGCGCTGGGTGCGCGTGTCGCTGCCGGACGGCGGCACCGACCTCCAGCTGCGGCCCCGTGACGTCGAATTCGGCGGCTGGGGGAAGGGGTTCCGGAGCCAGGTCTACACCCTCAACAATGAGGAGCTGGAGTACCAGCAGGCGCTCTTCCAGCAGGCCGTCCTGGAAGACCTCGAGCGTGAACTGCGCGCGGCCAAGCTGGCCGACGCGCTGCCTGACACACTCCGGCGCCAGGCGCTTCTGACGCTGGCGAGGGTGACGGCGTGGGTGCACGGGCAGCGTCTGCGCCGCCGCCCGGAATACCGCGTCGGCCTTGGGGCGCTCACAGCGGCTAGCCAGATCCTGGAGGCCGCGGACCGAGGCAGCACCACCCGGGCATACGGGCGCATCGGTCAGGCCCGGCTGCAGATCGGAAACCGGCTGCGCGATCTCGAAGGGAAGCGCCCCTACATTCAGCGGAAGAAGGAATCCATCTACGCTGCCTTGCGCGCCTGGGACACGCGCGAGACGATGCAGCAGGTGGATGCGGCGCTGGCTTCAGGCGCCTGGGACGAGGCCATTGACTTGACCGAGGCGCTGGAGCGGCAGTACTACACCGCGGTGGCGGCCGAGCCGCGCTACCGCGCCACGCGTGAGGCGTTGGCCAGGGTCCAGGCGGCGCTGCAGGGCTTGGCCCCCCATCGCGCGGCGCATGCCCAGGCGAAGAATGAACAGGACGTGCGGGAGGCCACGCGCCAGGCGCTGCGAGACCGGGTCCGGGAAGGCGCGCTGGAGCCGGACGCGGCAGCATCCCAGGTCCGGGCGCTGGATGCAGCCATCGCCCAAGCCGGTCAGGCGCGAGCCGCGATCGAGCGACAGGCTGCTGAACCGGTCGCTCGCGCGCGAGTAGCAGCAGGTGCGCTCGCCGGGCTGACGGCGCGCCACGAAGCCGAGATTGATGCCGAATTGTCCAGACTGCGCATTCAGGGCACGAACGGCCAGCCCCCACTCATCGCCGGCGGGGCGGTCGAGGACCGGGACTTTGAAGCGCGCGTGCAGCGCAACGGCCATGGCCCACAGCGGCTGAGCCTGCGCGCCCAGCACCGGGCGGTCGTCCAGTCCATCTTGGCGCACGGGCTGGTGCCGTCGGCGCAGCAGGCGGACTATGGGATCGAGCCCATCCTGATTCCTCACACGCGGGATGGCGAGGCAACCCTACCAGCGTCGAGCGTCGATGGCATCGTACTCTCGCCGCGCGTCAGCTATGTCTCTGACCGTGCGCTTCGCCGTGCCGTGGCCCGCGACTTGTACCTGGGCGATTGGTCAGTCCTCCCGAGCCTAATGGAGCGTTCGGCGGAAGACGATCTCTCAGGCTTTACGGCAGCCTCTGAAGAGGAGCTCGCCGACCGCGCGCAGTCTTCGCTCTTGATTCTCACCCCCGTGTCAGCGCTGGATCCGGCCCATCTGGACGCAACACCCGGCGGCCAGGAGTGGACCGAGGCGCTGGTGAACATGACCAGCTACGAGGCCGTCATTCCTCCGGCGGCGTTTGCTTACGTGCTGGTGCCTGAACGGCTCATCCCGCGCCTGCGCTCGGTGCTGGCACCGTACAAGGGACGCGTCATTCCGGTGGGTACGCGGCGGGTCACGTTGCATCTCGCGGAAGAGATTGGTTCCCATCTTCACTACCGGCACCAGCGCTTCACCTTGGAGGTGCCAGACTACGAGCGCGCCCTCTTGCAGCTGGCGCGCGCTGCAGCACCCGGGGAGCAGTTCTTCGTGCATGGCGTGCGTTTGCCCACGGCGCACGATCGGCCGCTGCCGACACTGGCTGGCGGCTCTCAGGATGCCTGGCAGGCGTTTATTCAGGGTGGTATTCACGCGCACCCGGTGTGGGAACGCCTCCCGGCGTATCAAGACTTCACCTCCTTCCTCTACCCCGGGAGCGATGAGACGGATGCATCAGTGATGCTCCGCACGATGATGCGGTGGGTCGAGACGTCAGGCGAACCTTTCCCGTCGTTCAACGGGGGCGTTGGCTTGGTGCTGGGTTTTGGCGAGGCTCCCTTGGAGCTGGAAGCGCTTGCAGACCGTTTCAGGCTGTCCCAGGTGCATGGCGTGGAGTGGGTGGGCAAGCGGATGGAACAGGCCGCGCAATACCTGGAAGGCCGCGGCCGCTCCCCGGCGCAGTTTATGCTCCATCATGCGGACATGAGATATCTGCCGGACGCGATTCCAAATGGCTCCGTCAATGTCGTGTACGGCGTCGGGGTGACCTTTGCCGGCGATGCCGGCAGCCAACTGGCCGATCAAATCCTCCGGGTGCTGGCGCCCGGCGGCATCCTGCTCATCAATGAGACCTCGCCGGACTTCCATGATCGGCTCATGCCGCATGGCAGGTTCATCATGGAGGACGGCTTTACCATTTTCCGCAAAACCCCGTTCGCGCTCATCGCAGGAGCCGAGGATGTTGAATCGCTCGCGCAGCGGCTCATCGAACAGCTCGGGACGATCAGCGGGCCTGCCCTCAAGCCGGTGATCGAGGAAGCGCGCGCCCTGGTCGCTGCTCCAAGGGCTGGGTTGACACCGGAGATGCGCAAGCAGCTGCGGGCTGCCCTGCGTCAGACCCTGGCGCCACCCATCGCCCGCAATGGGCAGGTATCGGAGGCGGCGTGGGTGCATGCGTGGGCCGAGCGCTTCCGCAGCGCCGAACCGTCTGTCTGGAGCGATCTTGAGGCGCGATTCAAGGAGCATATGAGTCACGCGCGACTCGAAGATGTCTTGCATCGGTCCATCCCTCAAGCCTTGAGCTCGCGGGTGCGCGCGATGGTCAGAGTATTGCTGAGCGAACCGTACCCGCTGGAAACCGCCCTGGTGTGGCTGGAAGTGCCATCGACAGAACGCACGAAGGAATTGAATCTCCTGCCGATCCTGCTGATCGGATTCCTGTCCAATCCACAGGTCCGTCACGCTTTGACGTCCTCAGGCTATTTCCTCGCGCAAACCGGCCGGTCAAGCGACAGCCCTCCATCGGGCGGTGGCGAAGTCGACTGGTCGGCCCTCGACATTAACGGTCCGCAGGGGGCGCGGTTCTATCGTGAGCCAGGCAGAGCGGTGCCGGCGGAGCCATTGTTTACGCACGAGCGCGTGATTCTCCAGCGGTTCATCGGCAGCCTGAAGCCGCATGACTTGCGGTTCATGGTGGCGTTCCTGACGGCGACGAAACGTGCCGACCTATCGGCCCGCCTTGAAGAGGACGGCTTGATGACGCCGGAGGTTGTGGCTGCGAGCTACCTGCAGGCCTTCAACGAACGTGCGTTTAAGGACTGGCAGGCCTCCTTGGTTCCGCTGAGGAACCTAGAAATCTGGAAGATGGATCGTGAGCTTGCTGGTGGCATTAAGGATTTGGGCCAACAGACGGTCGCGCTCCAAAAGGACCTCGCGCAGGCGACGGCAGAGGCCCGGCTATTTGCGATGGGGATCGGCAGGCTCCAGCAAGCGATCTACGATCGCGTCCATGAGCAGTTGACAGACCGCGAACAGCAGCTCCTCCAGCGCCTGCTCAAGTGGGGCAGCAATAGCCATGGCCGTGAATTGATGGGCAAGCAGGCGCCATGGGTCACGGCGCGGGAGTTGCAATCCTACGTGGTGCACGAGCTCCTCGTGCCGGCCGGCCTGTTCACCCAGCGCGAACACGCCCGCCAGCTCATGCGCCGGCCTCAGGATGCCGACGAGCAGATGGCCTTGCGAGATGCTTGGGGATCTCTGGAGCGAAAACTCTTGTTGGTGGTCAATGAGTTGGGGGCGGCTCGATCACTCCAGGAGCGAATGAAGGCGCCCAGCACGCGTGATTTGCTGGGCCGCTATACCTCGGCGGAGGGCCTCAGCGAGGCGCAGGACATCGCGCGCAAGATTTTGGCGAAGGATCACACGCTGGAGATGCGCCAATTCCTTGGAAAAGTGTGGCGCCACCGCATTCTGAGCGTTATGGCCAACCATCCTGAGACGCCGCTGCCACTTGAGGTGAGTTCTGAGATCCAGTCAGCGCTGTTATTGGCGCAGCTCCTTGAGCATGATGTGGAGGCTGAGCGTACCCTTGCGTGGGTGGAGCGTCTCCTCAAGCATCTCGAGACGCGCTTTCCGGCGCTGGAGAAACTTGAACAACTCCAACAGGAGGAGTGGTTGATCGAGCATGACCTGCGGGTCATGGAAGGTGAAGAGCCATCCGATCTGTGGCAGGACGAGGGGCCGCTGCCGCCGGTGCGAGGCGGCTCCGGCGAGCCGCTGACCTATCATGCGGCGCAGCTGCTCGAGGCCTTCCTGAAGAAGCTCGAGCCGCAGGAGCAGCAGGCGCTGAGCGGGTTCCTGGCGTCGCAACATCTGCCGGACGGGGCGGATGATGTCGGCTCGCTCTTCTATACGCCGGAGTTCCTCTTGCGCGTGGTGCTGCCGTATGCGCGCGTCGACGCGCTGGAGGAGTACCGGCTCAAGATGGATGGCGGCTGGGCGCTGGCGCTGCGCCATGTACGGCTGAAGCTGCAGGAGCTGCGTCGCGACCTGTGGCAGGCGGAGCAGGATGCCCGGATGGACACCCTCATTGCCCGGATGAGTGCGGATGACCGCGCCCGGCTCTTTGTGTTCCTTGAGGCGGAGGAGCCTGGATGGGTCGCGAAGCTCTACCTCCATGTCGATCAGGACACGATAGATCAGCAGAATGCCGAGTTCTGGCATGCGCTGCTCTCGGCCTACCACGCCGCCGGGCTGGACGGACCAGAGATTCCGCTGCAGAGCGAACGGTTCCTGCCAGGGGAATCTCCGGAAACCCGCGAGCGGCTCCGCCGCCATATGAATCGGATCGTCGATGAAGTCCAGGCGCTGGGGCTGTTGCAGATGGCGGTCATGGACACGGAGATGGAAGCGGTCGCGCTGGAATACCTGGCGGTGGAATCCTTCGAGAAGCGCGTGGAGATGGCGCAGGCGTTGTTGCGTTCGCAAGACGGCGCGGTGCTGCATGACATCCTCTGGCAGATCTCCAAGCGCGAGGTGTGGGAGCAATTTATCAAACGGGAACCATTCGACGCCGAACGCCAGGCGCTCTACGAATTGATTCAACTCCTGGCGCAGGGAGACCGTGCCTTCGCCAAGCAGCTGCAGGCGCGCGCGCTGAGGTTTTCCATGCAAGAGCAGGCGCTGATGAAAGCCACGGTGGCGTGGATTGCGCCGGAGGCTGGCACGGTGCCGCCGTCGGTGGAACCGACCGCTTCCGCGGTCGCGCCCGTCGACACGTCCTCTCTGTGGGCGCAGATCAACGAGGTGCTGGAAGGGCCGCGCCCCGCCTTCCGCCAGAACCTTGAGACCGTACGTCGCAGCATCACGCAGGATCAGCGCGAGCTGTTGAACCGCTATTTCCGTGAGTACGACAGCGCTGCGGCGGCCCACCTACACGCCAAGGGCTTGACGGATGAGTTGCTGCTGAACAACGTGCTCGGGCGGCTGACCGATACGCAGAGCGACCGGGTGGCGACGTTCTACAACCAGCTCATCACGCAGCAGGACGAGCATCTGCTGCTGCCGTGGAGCCAGTTGCAGCAGACGTTGCGGCAGGCCGAAGAGATGCTCACGTGGACCGGGCATGAGATGGCGAGTTTTCTGGAGCAGCCGGTTGCCGAGCATCTGGTGCACGAATTCATCACGAATCTGTCAGGCGATGAGGTGCGCGCACTGCTGCCGCCGTTGGATCACGAGTTGGCCGCCCCCCAGACGCTTGCGGAACGCGTGGGGCAGTTTCTGGATGACTACCTGGCCCACGGCACTGAGGCCATCCGCGTCCGGATGAATTTCTTTGCCGGGGGGGAACCGCAAGACCGCGTGGATGCGGTCGAAGCGCTGCGCGAGCGGGTGGACCGCTTCCTGGTGCAGGTCGACGAGGCGATCACCTCCACCGTGGTGTTCCGTACGCTGCCGGCCTCGCTGCAGGCGGGACTGTATCAGGAGCAGGGGCTCGTGGCCCGGCAGCGCGAGATCGAGGCAGCGCTGGCGGCGAATCCGTCGGCGGCGATGCGCACTGCCCTGTGGGATTTGTTCGGCCCGACGCTGATGCGCCGGTTCTTCCTGTCTGACGCTGAGCCGCTGACGCAAGAGCGCCGCGCGATGTACGCGCTCATCAGCCTGCTCGGCCCCGTATCGTCGGCGAAGGGCTTGTGGGCCGCGCGGAGACAATTCCCGAAGGAGGAGCGGCGCCTGATCGCGGACGCGGTGCGCGCCATCCGCCGGCGCGAGCGCGCTGGCAGTGGCGGGCCGCTGGGGATGGTCACGTGGGTCTCGGATCGGCTGGTGAGCAACGGTCTGCGGCGCGAGACCGCCGCCCGCCTCGCCGGGCTGGAGCAGCTCGTCTTCGGCTGGCTGGTCATCTCGGTCGGCGGCTGGCTGCTCGGCGTGACGCTCGGGCTGGACCACGCCACCGCCACGCTCGTGGCCGGCGCGGTCAGCGCCGCCGTGATCGTGGCCGCCCACGCCAGGGGCCTCTGGTACTGGATTGATTGGGACGCGCCGGCGTCGCTCGCCCTGGCCCGGCAGCGGCTGGATGATGCGGCGTGGGAGCGGCTGCAGCAGCAGCGCGGCCAGGTGCGGTTGTACCGGGCCCCGCCGAGCTTCGCCCGGCCCCAGACCATCCTCGACCTGCTTCACTTCTCCTTCTTCGGCGCGCTCCTGAGCGCCGCCTACGTCGGCATTGTCCTGCTGCCGGCCGTTGTGCTCGTGCCGTTCGGCCTGCTGACCGCCGCATTTCTGGCGCTGCCGCTGCTTACGCGTCCGGCGCCCCCGATCCCCCTGGAGGAAGAAGCGACGGCTGCGGTGGTCGGATACGGCATAGTACTCGCCGCCAGCTTCGGCGGTTCCATCCTCGCCCTGCTGCTCCTGAGCCTGCATCCGGCGGTCAGCGCGACCGTGCTCACCGGCCTGCTGCACTCGTACTACAACGGGTTCCTGTCCCGCCACGGCGGGTGGGCACTCGGGATGGCGGCCGGCCCGTCGGAATCCTTACCAGAGCTGTTCTTCGTGCCGGATCGGTTATTGGTCCGGTTCCTCTACGACCGTGAACGGCCGAAAGGAATGCTGCGGGACATCGTGGAGCAGGAATTGCGTCGGCGCATCCGCGACGGCAGCGGCATCAATATGCTGACCGGACCGTTGGTGTTGGAGCTGGCCAGCGCGCAGGAAGAGGTGGCCGGTATCGCTCGGACGTTGGTGATGGAGGCAGCGCAAGAGCATGCGCACCCGCTCGCCGGACAATTGGTGGCGGGTATAAAAGATCCTGACCGCCGGCCGATTATCGCGCCCCTGCTGATACAGATCGCGCAACGCCAGCCGAAGGCGGTGGCCGCACCGCTCGTCGGAGCGTTGGCCGATCCTGACCAGGAGGTGGCGCGTCTCGCCGGCGAGCTCCTTGCAGCCATCGCCGAGTTTGATCCGAAGGCTGTTGTCGAGTCGGCGACCGGCGGATTGCGGGATCCGGAACGGATGCTGCTGCCTGAGCCGCAGTTGCGGCAGAAGCGGCGGGAGGTCGGCCGGCTCTTGCGCTTGGTCGCCGCAGGGCATATCGAGTTGGTGGCGGATACGCTGGCGTTGGCCCTGCAAGTGCGCAGCAGCCGTGATCTGAACGCCGTGATGCGCGCCGGAAACCTCCTCATCGAGCTGGCCTCGGCGCATCCGGAGCAGGTGAGCCGGATTGTCGTTGGGCGCCTCCACGAACAGGCGAACCGCCGGGTGGCGGGAGTGCTTGTGCTCACCCAAATTGCGGCAGAGCATCCCTGGAGCGCGATCGTGCCGCTCGTGGAGACTTTCAACGATACGGATCCGGATTGGATGCGTTTTCTCCAGGGGCCGCTGGCCGTCTTCTTCCGCGACCTGGCGCAACACTCGAACGAGCATCAGCTATTAGTGGGCGCCTATCTGGCGCAAACAGCGAACGAACACCCGGATGAGCAGGTCCGCAGCATGGCCGCGCAGATGCGCGCTCAACTGGCATCGCCTCTTCGTCCGCGCAACCCGCAAGGTCCGATGCTGCCGATGCTTCTGGGGCCCCTGGTCCTGCTCGCGGCCTCGTGGTGGACCGCGATCCACGCCAGGCAGGAGACAGCGGTAGATCAGGTGATCCTGCCACCCGCACCGACGCGCGTAGCCCACGCCAAGAAAAAGCATCGCAACGATGCGGAAGAAGACTTTCGAGAGGCCCGGGATCTGTTTCTGAACTTCCTGATCAATGAAGAGACCATGCGCCGTTCAGCGCCAGCGTTGGCGCGACGGCCGGCGTTGACCCAGCATGTTAGCCGCCTGCGCCTTGATCAGGATGTGATGGCGCTGCTGGCGGCAGCAGGCCTGCACATCGACCGTCACCGGCTTGACGAGCAGTTGCGCGCCTTCCAGCAGTTGTTTGGCGCCATCGACACGCCGACCGTCGCGGAGGACGACACGGTGCTGGCGTACACGAAAGACCCGCTGGCATTCTTCCAGTCAGCCGCAGTCAGCCTCAAACACAAACTGCCGCATCTCGATCAGCACCTGAGCCGATTTCCTGAGGAAGCCTTCGTGGTGCTCAATCTGTTACCTGGCGATCAAGTCGAAGCGCTCCAGGATGCGCTGGCGATGGGATCCAAAGACATCCGGACGCTCCAAGCCGCTCACAAGACCGGACCGGGCGAATTGTCCGTAGACGCGCTGTGGGGTCTGAAGGAAGGCGCCTTGCCCGAGATGTTTGAGCGCTATCTCATCGGACAAGAACGCGCCAACGAAGCTGCGGCCGCGCGACAGGCTGCCGAGGCGGCGCGTCGTCAGGCCGTCGTCACGGCGGAGCAGCAGCGCGCCCACGAGGCGGTGTTTGCCGAGTTCCGCACAGGATTTGAAGAGGAAATGGCCGCGATCCTTCACGAGGCGTTTCGCCGCCCGCCGTCCTCACCAGACCCTGGTTTTTTTGCGACTGCGCAGGATGCCCAGGCGCACCATCAGGGGCAAACGCAAGCCCTGGAGGAGGACGTGACCATCCTGTTGTCGCTGGCTGAGGAAGCTCAGCGTGCCGGCGACTGGCTTGAAGCTGCCGTGCGGCTTGAACAGGCCTGGAGGATGGCCCCTGCCCATCCGCGTCTTGAGGCGGCGCTCCACATCGTTGACCGCCGCCTGCAGGAGCTTGCTGTCCCGTTCGACGGCGTGACCGGGCGGCCGCAGGCGATTCAGGAGGCGGTGCAACGGCGCATCACGTCGGCGGCCGAGGCGATCGCTCAAGAAGACATGGACCGCGCCTTCGGGATGTTACTGCAGGTGGCTGCGTTGGATCCCACCGCCGCCCGTGCCGCGGAGTTGGCGGCTCAGATGGAGGCGTTGGTCTCCGTGCGTCGAGCACGTGTTGCGGCCCAGCGCGAGCAGTTGGCGGTTCAGCATCGAGCGATCATGCGGGAACAGCAGCGGCAGCAGGCCAAGCGCAAGCGCCAGCAGGCCCAGGCGGATCGAGATAATCAGATCGGAGAATCGCGCCTGCGCTTGGGCGAGTACCAGGAGGCGCTGAGCCGGTTCAACCGTGCCCTGGATCCTTCGCGGGGTGATCCGGCGCATGCCGGGGCGGTGCGCAACCAGGCGCTGACAGAGCTTGTGATGGACGCGCAGTCCCTGCTGCATGCTGGCCATGTCCAGCAGGCGCTGGGGCGATTGGATGCGTGGACGCCGGCTGATGCGCTTGAAGCGCAGGTGCATCAGCAGGAGCGGCATCACATCGTCCGCAGTCTGTTCCAGACGGTCCGCGACGCATTGGATCGCGGTGAGGCGCGCCAGGCGCTGGACATCCTCCACGCCGTGACGCCGGATGAGGCCAGTCGTGAGGAATACGAGGCGCTGTTGATTCGGGCAGAGCCGGAAGAGCACTGGCGCCGCCTGAAGGACGAGCAAGCGCGTCTTCTTGGTGAGGCACGGCAGGAAGCCGGCACTCTGAGCCGGGCTGCACAGCGGGCGGCCATGACGGCGATTACCTGGCTCGAGAAGGGCGATCGCCGGCTCCGTGAAGCGACGGAGCTGCTGAACGGACTCCGGACGGTTGCGGCAGGCGGAGCCATGGATCAACTGCGCCACAACCTCCAGGCCCAACAACCGTTAGCCGCCAGCCACTACTACGAATCAGGTCGCCTGCGTCTCATTCAGGATGACGTGAATCAAGCGGTGAGTGATTTGCGGATTGCACAATCATTCGATCCTGAGAATGCGCAGATCGCTGAGGCGCTTGAGCAGGCCCGGGCGGCGGCTGAGGGTGCCGCGACACCTGACCGGATGCCGACATCACCCGAACTTCTGACATCCCCACCCGATGCCATGGTTCAGACGTCCACGCTGCAACAGCCGGCCGAGCGGCTGGCGGCGCTTGAAGCGGAGATTCCCGCATTGCGGCAGCAGCTGGCGGCGGCCCAGCGACTCGGCAAGGCAGGCAAGAAAGACTCCGCCCGCCTGCAGGCTGAACTGTCCGCGCGCAACGATGAGATCGAAGCCATGAGTCCGGCGCCTCGCCCAGGTGCTGCGGTGACGCTGTTTGGCCGTCCGCTGGCTGACTGGCTTGCCGACGCGGCACAACAAGAGCGCGCCGTGGCGTGGTTGCAGCAGTGGTCACAGCTGGCCAAGCTGCAGCAGGTCAAGCGCGTGCAAGAGGCGTTGGCCGCGGAGGCTTCACTGCTGCAGCCCATGCTGAACGTGTGGATTCGCTGGGTGGGGCAGGGGGCATTGGATCGCGCGATGACCGGATTTTTCGAGGCGCTCTTCGCTCGACAGCAGGACGGCCTCCTCGCGGCCATCAAGGCGTTGGAGTCCGGCCGGTTGGATGCGCTCACACAGCCCGAACGCCTCGGCCCGGCGCTCTCCCGGGCGCTGGCAGCCAAAGCGACCAATCTTCGCGAACTGCTAGGCTTTGCAGCACAGCAGGCCGCGGCCCGGGACAGCGCCCGCTACGCGATGCTGTTGCATCCCGCCCTGTCTCGTGAGGCGCTCGGACCGGTGCTCCACGGATGGCTCGCGTTTTGGCTGTTGATCAATGACCCAACCGCCCTCATCGCCGTGCTGCAGCGGCCTGGCCTCACCCGGGAAGACGGTCATCGGATGGCGCGCATCGCGCTCGACGGCTTGGACCACGCCGTCAGCATGCACGGTCCGGGCAGCGCTGAGACAAGCTTGCTGCTCAAGACCTTTACAACACTGTTTAATCGGGCGGCTGATGAAGCGGCCGCCGTGTATGTGGCGCAGCCGGGTTCGGAGAGCATCGCGCTGCCCGGCGCCTGGCAGCCGACCGTAGAGTTTCTGCGCACGATCTCCGGTCGCGGCTGGGCGCTGGAATTTGAAGTGATCCGCATGGCCATCCGCCATCTGAACCGGGCCGTCGATGCGCGGCAGCCGCGGGAAGTCGCGCTCACGCTCTTCTACGACACGCTCGTGCCGGATGACCGTGCAGGATTTCTGGCTGCGGAGCGCCACGCGTACCACGAGCGGGTGGGCCGGCTGCGTGATGCGCTGGCCGGCCGGACCACGTGGGACGCGGCTGAGATCGCGCTGCCGGTCGCATGGATCGATGACCTTCCCGCAGGCGCGGCCGTCATTCAGGGCCGGCGAGATGAGCTGATTCGGCGCATCCAAGCCGGCATGAAGGATGAGCGCGTGCTCGATGCGGAAGCGATCGAGAGCCTCCTCGAGGGCCTTCACTATCTAAATTCACCGACCATCCGGCGCACCGTGGACTGGCTGGTGGCTCAAACCGCTGGGAATGAGGAGACGGCTCGCGCGCTGATGCAGCTGATGGCCGCCGTGGCCAACAGCGAGCGGCTGTCAACAAACGTGGACGTGGTGCAGCTGCTTGAAGGCGTGGTCCGCCGCTATGCCGCGCATCATCCCGGCGACGGCATCTCGCCCATCGCCGGCGGCTCCGGCAAATCGGAGGATGCGGTCTTCATCGCCCGGGTGCAGGGACGCTCGCGCAACGAGATGATCGCCGCAGGGTTGGACGCTGGAATGTCCTTGAGCGAGTTGGCGAAAGAGATCGGGACCTCGCCGTCCGGGCTGGCGGTCATGATCCGCAACGACGCGTCGCTGCGGCAGCGGCTGCTGCGCCGCGTCGAGCAGGCGATTGCGCAGATCGGGCGCAATGGCGTGCTGATCGGCGAGGCGTTGGGCCTCTCCACCGGCAAGACGCTCAAGATGATCTACGCCGAGCCGTCGCTGAAAGCGGCCTGGGACGCGGCGCCTGACGGACGCCGACCGACGAATCCGGTGGATCCCAGCGCCGAGACGATGGTCGCTTTTCTGCGCACCGGCCGCAATCCGCCGCCGGAGACCGAGGTCCGCGTGCTGGAGACCGGCCGCGCGTCGAAGGATTGGCCGGGAACGTACCACCGGCTGCCCAAACATGTGGCGCTGAACCGCGTACGACTCAGCCGCGAGGCGGTCACGTTTGAGGATGGCAGCCGCGGCACGCGGTTCTGGCTGCTGCGTCCGGATGGTTCGCGCGACTTTCCGCTCGTCAGCTTCGTGGACGCCACGCCTGAGGGTGAATTAGTCGGGCCGGATGACCCGCGTTTTCGCCGCTACGATTTTGACCTTCGTGGCGAGCCGGCGCGCGAACTGCCGACGCTGCGCAGCATGGGCACGATGCGTCTGATGCGCTGGATGCTGCAGCCAGCCGGTGAGGGGCCGATTGACCTCGTCCGCGTGGGCCCGCACGGGCTGGCGTCGGACACATATTCCGTTATCGTCAATGGGCGCCGGCGCCAGGCCACGATGTACGTGTCCAAGCGGCTCAGGGGCACCGGGGTCGCCCGGGAAGGCGTCCGGTTCCCGGACGGCGCGCGCGGGGTGCTGTACTGGCACCGGCAGAACGGCCGCCCACGGGTCTTGCTGCAGGCGTACCGGTTGGTCAGCGCGGAGGGACGGCTGCTGCTGCCGGAGGCGGTGTCCTGGGAGCAGACGCCGCAGGGGTTGCAGGCCCAGGCGCTCAAGGCCGACGTCCAGGCGATGATGGAGCGCAAGACGTGGACGCTGCCGCAGGTGGCCGACACGGCCGGCATGGTGCCTGAGCAAGCACTGCAATGGTTGAGGAGCGATCCGGAGTTGCGCCCCAGGTTCCAGGAACGGCTGTATCGCGTGGCGCGCCGCCACGGGCTCCACTATGACGAGTTTGGGGACACGCTGGGCGTCACGCCTGCCCAGGCGCGCGTGCTCATCGAGCAGGAGGGATTGAAACCCTCGATCGAGCGCTGGCGCCTGCGTCGCCTCCAGCGCCTGCTGGCTGATCCAGGCTGGACGCATCCCGAGGTGCTGCGCCGCAGTCGTCTGACTGGCCAAGAGCTGGGCATCATGCTGGCGCGCCACCCCTCGCTGCGGCGGTTGCGGAGCACGCGCCTGGCCGCGCTGATTGACACGGTCGGCCCGAACATCCTGGGGATCGCCACCGCGTTGGCCATGACGCACGATTCCACCGTCAAGGACTGGATCGAGTCGGATCAGTCGTTGCGCCGGCAGTTCCGCGCGGCGCAGGCGCGGATGCGCGGGGACATCGCCGGTCGGATGCAGGCGCCGGCATGGCGCTTTGGGAGCATCGCGCAGGAGCTTGGGGTCAGCGTTCAGTGGCTGGGCGGGTTTGTGAGCCGCGATCCAGGGCTCCAGGGCCGGTTCCGCCGCCGCGTGCTCACGCTGTTGCGTCAACTCGGGCCGCACTACAGCCCCATCGAGCAGGCGATAGGGCTGGCCCAGGATGCGCTGCGCGAGGTGATCGCGCATGACTCGATCCTCCGCGCCGCCTGGGACGCGCGCCTCCAGGTGCTCCATGCCCGGGCCGGCCGCCTGATGGCGCGCCGCTCGCCTTGGGGCGTGCCGGCGCTGGCGAAGGCGTTGGGCCTGAGCATACGCGAGACGATGGGGTTCGTCATGGCCCGCGCAGACCTGCGGGCGCTCTTCATCGCGCGGGTTGAGCGCGTCCCGCAGCAGGGGGCGCCGCGGCACCTGGCGGTGGCCCGGTCGCTGCGGGTGCACCCGCGTGTCGCCGCGTTCTGGTTGCAGCGGTATCCAGAACTGCGCGGCAATGGGGCGGCGCTGTATGACCGTCTCGTGGCGTACGCCACCGTCTTGGGTCATGGCCGCGTGGCCCGCAGCGTGGCCAGCCATGCCGTGGTGGGCTATCAGGACGGCTTCAACGGCGTGCGCCGCATGCTCGCCCGCCGCGGCCTGGCCGTGGATCCTGAGGCAGCGGTGCACTGGGAGTCGTTGCTGCGGGCAGACTACCTGGTGCTTCAGAACTCCATCCGACGCGTCGGGCGCGTGTTGGCGCTGCGCCTGCAGAAGGACCGGGTCGTGTTCGAACTGGACTTCGCGCAGGGGCATGGCGACGCGCAGGGGCGCGGCAACGGCCATGTCCACTCTTCCATCAGTTCAGAGTCCCCGGCCATCCAACGGATGTCTCCGGCCACTGCGGAGGATATCGCAGAGTTCACGCGGCGCCTGGCCGAACGGGCTGAGGATAACGGGCAAGAGGACCTGTGGCTGCCGGACGACTTGTCAGACGATCTGCCGACGATCGCCGGCGGCTCCGGCACCAACTCGGCTGATCCTAACGACACGAACTTCATCCAGCGCGTTGAAAGCCGTGAAAGCCAGGACGTTTCTCAAGGTCGAGAAGTGTCCCCGGCAGAAACGTCCCCGCTGTTAGTTGGGGTGCCGAGGGAGATCAAGCCGTATGAGACGCGGGTTGGGCTGACGCCGGAGGGCGTGCGCGCGCTGACCAGCCAAGGGGTGACGGTCCTCGTGGAGCGCGGGGCCGGGCAGGGCAGCCGGTACAGCGACGAGGAATACGCGGCCGCCGGAGCCACCTTGGTGGACACGGCAGAGGAGGTGTATGTCCGCGCCGGCATCATCAAGAAGATCAAGGAGCTGCAGCCTGGCGAGTTTGGGCTGCTGCGCCCAGACCACCTGGTGTTCACGTACAACCACTTCGAGGAAGACAGCGCGCTCACGCAGCGAGCGCTCGACGCTGGCTCGACGTTTATCTCCTACGAAAAGGTGGTCGTGGATGGCAAGACCCCGCTCCTTGCCCCGATGAGCGAGATCGCAGGCACCCGTGCCACTGATTATGCAGCGTACGTCCTGACCTTCGGCGATCCGGCCGGGACCGAGGCCTTCGGCGATGTGCCGGTGCGCGACCCAGGTTTGGCCGCATACCGCGAGATGACGCAGGCGTATCCGGCCGCGTCGTCCCGCGTCAGCCTGACTGGGCATCGGGTGCTGGTGCTGGGCGGCGGCGTGGCGGGCCGTGCGGCCGCCTCGCGCGTCGCGGCCCTGGGCGCGCAGGTGCGCATCACCGAGACGCGCGAGTTCAATCCGGCCGGCTTCGCGGAGCTGCAGGCGATGTACGGGCACGAGGCTGTGATCGATGCGGAAGATTGGGACGCGAAACGCGCCGCTGCGGCCGAGTCGGATGTCATCATCGGCACGATCTATGTGAAGGGCAAAGCGCCGCTGGAGATCGGGCCAGGCACGCCGATTGACCTGGCCGAGGTCAGCCGCGAGCGCCGCAAGGTCATCGTGGATGTCTCGGTGGACCAAGGCGGCAACATCGCGTATCTGCCGGTGGGCGGCGATGGCACGCCGTCGCATGCAAAGACCTCGCACGAGCATCCGGTCGCGCTCGATGCGTTCGGCAACATGGTGATCCGCATCCCCAACATGCCGGCGGCGGTCGGTCGGCACGCCTCGATTGAGATGGACCGGGTCACAGTGCCGTACCTGCGCGAGTTGGTCCTGGGCCTGGCGCCGGCGGTCGCGGCGCGCCCGGAGCTGGCCGGCGCGATCAGCGTGCAGGAGAGACGCATCCTTGATCCCAACGTGGCGCAGGCGCATCCTTCGCTGGCCGCGCCATCTCAGGTCTCGTCAGCTGAAGTGCTCCTCGACATCGGCGCAGACGACCTCGGCGTGACACAGGCGTTGGCTGAGGGCCATCCTGAGCGCACCGTGATTGCGATCGACCCAGTATGGCAGGGGCACCCGGTGACCGATGATGGCGCTACGATCGGGGCCAATGTGCGCCTCGTGCCTGAGCGCGTTCAGGATTGGGCTGCGCGCGCTGAGCCTGGTCGCGCGCACCGCGCTTTCTACCTCATGCCCACCATGGGCCCCGCGCTCAGTGCACAGAGCCGGGAGATCGCCGCAGCGCTTGCCCGACTCCTGAGACCAGGCGGGGGATTAAGTGTGGTGTCAGAGGTCACGGATGAGAACGACTACAAAGACAATTGGCCTGTTCTTGCGAGGTTCATGGATGATCTGCGCGAGGCAGGCTTTGCGGTCCGCCCCAAGATCATCAGCGTGGCGGAAGCCCTGCAGCGCATTCCTGAGCTTGAGGGCTCGCGGTGGTTCAAGGAGTTCCGGAACCTGCCAACGCCCCAGCCGCTGTCCCTCATCACGGCGACGAAACGTGTTGAGGTGATCCTCGACATCGGCGCTGGCAACGGGCAGTACGCAGTGGCGCTGGCACAAGCGCATCCAGAGGCCCAGATCATCGCGATTGACCCGGCATGGGCCAACGGCGGCCGCACCGGCTATGGGCGCGACGCCTGGGCGCTGCCGCCGCAGGAGACGCCCGAGAACCTAAAGTTGGTGCCAGAATACCTGCAATTCTGGCCTGAGGCGGCCCAGTGGTACGGCCGCGTGGACGAGGCCTTTCTCATCATGCCGGAAATCCGGCTAGGCCGGACAGAACCTGAGGGGCGAGCCTTCGCCGAAATGGTCGCCCGCCTGCTCAAGCCAGGCGGCCGGGTGGTGATGGTCACGGAGAGCGGATCCGCGGACATCTCCGAGGAGGGTCTCCGTATCCGCCGTTTGCTGATGTTTCTGGCTCAGGCTAGGCTGATGGTGACCCGCCGCGAAATGGCGCCGGCTGAAGCGCTGCAGGAGCTGCCTGCGCTGGGTGATTCCTATTGGTTCCAGCAATATCGGTGGGTCGTTCGGACGATGTCCGTGGTGACGGCTGAGAAGCCGTTGCCGGCTGTCGCAGGTGCAGCGATTGATGCCGACGCGCGGGAGCGTTGGGCCCAGGTGCAAGGGCTTCTGGAGGGGGCCGTGCACGGCCGGCATCCAGACTACTTTGCCAAGCGGTTACCGGCGCTCAACCAGCTCTTCGAGTTCCTCCTGAATGCGCATCTGCGCGACGGCACGGTGGGTGCAGGCTACCACCGGTTCGAGCACAGTCTTGAGGCAGCGTCGGTGGCTGCCACGGTGGCCCTGCGCCAGCGGTACCTGGAAGGCGAGGTGTTGGCGACCGTCGTGGGCGCGCTTCTGCATGACTACGCGCCTGAGCGGAAGCATGGCCCGCCGGCGGTCAGCGACACGCTCCGGCTTCTGGAGACCGACCTCGCGCTCCGGGAGCGCCTCGACGCGCTTGATTTGGCCCCCCAGCACTGGACCGCCATCCGCCTCCGCATCCAGCGCACCGAATACCCGCTCAGCGACCAGACCCGCCAGTCCATTGAGCAGAGCCTTGCCGGCCGCGGTCTCATCGATGCTCGGATGCAGCAGCGAGAGCGCCGCCAGATGGAGCTTTTCGCGCTGGCGGACAAGGCGTCGACCTACCTGTTGTTGAGCCCTGCAGAGGCCGAAGCGCGCGTGCGCGAACTGGCGCATGAACTTGACCTCTCTGAAGACGACGTCTTGCTTCACACGCCGGGGTTTCTGCAGCAGGAGTTGTTTAGCCACCCGTTCTTTACGACCCTCCTGAACACGGATCCGGCCTTCAGCCGCAATATCCAGCGCGTCCGCGCGCATTTCGACCGCCTGGCCATGTCGTTGCGCCGGCTGCCGGCCATCACGCAGGCTCATGCTTGGCTGCAGCGTGAGGACGGGACGCTGCATCTGGGAGGAAGATTCGAATGGCAGGGTCATCCGCGCCGTGCGCCGGCGCCCCGTGCGCGGCCGTTGCCGCCGGCCATTCGCCCCACACGCTCGATCATGGTGTTTCCCATTGCGCGCGCCACATCGCCGCATGACCGCGACATGCTCGATCAGCTCCTGGAGTCAGCCGCTGACCGCGTGATCGTGGATATCGAGACGTCATCGCTCCTCACCCTGCCACGCTGGCGCGATGACTTGCGGCAGCGCATCCAGCGCACCGGGGATCGCCGCAAGGTCTCGCTGCGCGCGAATCTGCGCTATGTGCCGGACGCCGACGTGCTGCAGGCACTCCTAGCTGACGGGCTTTACTGGTCCACAGAGGCTGTGGTGCTGCGTGATGTCCGTTCCGTAGTGGACATCCGCCGGTTCGACCGGCTGGTGCGCGCGATGGCATCTGCCGCCAATCGCCAGCCGGTGTCCTTGGAAATCGTGCTCGAGACGCTCAAGGGGGCGGAGCAGCTTGAGGACATCCTGGCAGCCAGTCCACGGATCGTGGGCATCGTCTACGCGTTGTCCGGTGCGGAGGATACGCCTGCGCGCCGGCAGCACGTGCTGCAGACCGCACGCCTGGCCGGCCTGCCTGTCGTGGATGCCAGTTTGACAAGAAGCGCTGCGGATGCGGCGGCCGAGGGCTTTGCCGGCAAAATCGCTCACAACAGTCAGGAAATCGTAGCGTTCAATTCGGCATTCTTACCCAGCGCCGAAGCGATCGCGAGCGCCAGCGAGCACGTTGCTGCGGCCCGTTTCGGTGAGACGATCGACACGCTCCAGGAGCCGGCCCTGCATCAGGTGGCGGCCGATCTCCTGACGCTGCGGTTGGCTAACGGCCTGAGGCTGCTGAGCCCCGAGCAAGCGGCGCTGCTGCCTGCGCCGGGTGAGTCCGAAAAACCCGACGTGGTGGCGTCGGCACGGAATGCGCCAGAGCATCGCATGGTTGAAGAAGCGCTTGAAGCGGTGTTGCAGCAATGGGGCGCACCCTTGGGCCGTCAGCTGGAGCTTGTGCGCGCTGCTGTGTGGGACCTTGTGGGACCGATGTTGCAGCCTTTCCTGCGGTCGCTAACGCACACCGCGCTTCGGCTGGACTTGGTGCTGGATGCGGCGTGGCAGGCGCGCTGGAAGTGGCCGTGGGTGGCCGGTGGCGTCCTGAACTTCGTGCTCATGGGGTGGGGAAGTGATGTGCTGCTGCGATTGGGGTACTTGTCCGGCGCTGGAGCGGTCTGGGCGTATCTGGCAGGCACTGCGGCGCTGAGCTTCCTCTTCGTGCTGGCGGTGACCTCGTGCTGGGCCATGCCAGGATTACTGTCGCATGCTTGGCAGGGCAACGTGCCGGTGCTCAGCCAGCTGCCACATTTTGCGCAGCGCCACATCGAATGGATCAACCGCCTGCCGCTGCGCGCACGGTTGCACTACTGGCGGGCGTTTGCGAAGACGCTGTACATCCGTGACACGATAGGCGAACGGCTGGCGGATGAGGTCTGGAAGGGGAAAGCCATTCGAGAGTCCCTCGAGGAGATGCTGTCGCGGCTACACCAGCAGGGGCCGTTGCGCGCCGAGGAGGTGCTGACCCAGATGCCGGTGGAGTTCCGGGTGGTATTTGAGCAGACCGTGATGGCCGCTCCGACACGGGAACGCGCGTCTCGGATCACGGATCTCGTGGAGGCGTATGGACTCTCCTCCAACGTGCACGTGAAGCTGCAGAAGATGTTCGAACTGCCCGTATCTAGAGCGCGTCGGCCCCATGGTGAGATCGGCGCCGCGCTGCGGCCAGAGTTGGCGGTCCTGGGTGCGGGGATGGCGATGATGGAAGGCCTGCTGTGGTGGCTCGGCGGCCCGGTCAGCGCCGCGACAGGGCTCGCCTTGGTGGCGATCATCAGCGTCGTGACGTGGAACGTCTACCGCGACGAGCATCAGCAGCAGGCGCTCAATGAGCAACTGCGCCCGCTCGGTTTCCACGGAGAAAGCCTTGATGAGCTCGGCCTCACGCGGGAGGAAGCGCGGTTCATCAAAGCATCAATCCTGGCGCGCTATCCGCAGCGCCTTACCGACGGTGTGCCACCGCCAGCGCTCTTGGAAACCGGGCCGTCCGGCGCCGGCGTGACCGCCGAGGAAGAGATCGCGCTGGCGCGCCGGATTGTGGAGGAACATCCGCGCTGGAGCGTGTTCTATCTGACGACGCTGCCGCGCCCCAAGGGCGCGCCGCGTCGCATGCAGGTCTTCTCCTACAACGCAGCGACCGGCCGCTTCGGCGTCGCATTGGCGACGCGCGGCGCAGCCCTGCGGGGGCAGGCGCGCGCCGACGGCTATGCGTTGGACGAGCGCGGCCGGTTAGCGATGGTGTGGGAGTCGTATCGCGGCATCAGCCGGAGCAGCACCAGCCTGACGCTGGCCAAGAAGCTGGTGGATACCTATGCGCTCATCCTGGAACTTTCCGGCGTCCGGCCCGCACCGACGGTGATCTTTCAGAGTAACGCCCGCGGAGAGATTGAGCTGCATCGCAATGATATCCGCAAGCGGCTCAACCGCCTCTTGCGGGAGCGCGGAGACGAGATGCCGCTGCCGCAGCGGTTCGTGATTCAGAATGCGTCCGGCACGCTTGAGCTGCCGGCAGGGGAATTGATTCCGTGGGTGGCGCCCGTCGCCGGCGGCTCCGGGGAGGATGAGGCCGGAGATCGGGCGATGGCCGAGCGGTTGGCTGGTCTGCAACGTGATCAGGTAGCAGCCGAGCTTATTGACCAATGGCTCCTCGGGCACAGCCTTACGGCTGATCCCATGCGCGCAGCTGACATCGCGCGTCATGGGCTCGGTCACTGGGAGCAGGCACTACAGGCTGCTCGGCAGCAGCCGGTGCATATGGTGCGCACCATGCCGATGCCTGCGCCTGCGATGTGGCGCGTGCCAGAACCCCCGCATCCCACGCCGGAAGATTGGGAGGCGGTTCGTGAGGTGGCTCCGGATGTGGCGGCCGCCGTGGTTATCAATCAGCCATCTCCGCGATTTCTCAGCGCAGGGGAGGAGCGCGCATTGGGCGCGCTAATCCAGCAAGGCAATCCCGCAGCGCTGCAAGTCTTGGTGGCAGCGCATCAGCGATGGGCGGCCAGTCAGGCGCGGTTCGTCATGAGGAGCATGGCGGCTCCGTTGCGGCCGGAGCTGGAAGAAGACCTGATCGGCGAAGCCTATGTCGGGTTGGTGCAGGCCGCGCGCCAGTTCGACCCCTCGCGCGGTGTGCGGTTTACGAGCTGGTCAGCTCCTCGCATCCGTGGACAGGTGCTCGATGCGGTGCGCGCTGCAGCTCCCTTGACCCGGCGGGCGACCACCGATGTGGCGAAGATTCGAGCGCTGGAGGATCAGCTATTGGGTCGCGTCCCGACGATCACGCAGACGATGCACACGTTTGGGTGGGATGAGTCGAGGGCGCGTGAAGCGCTCAACAATAGTCGGCTCACGATTGTGTCCGGCGGACGAGGCCGGACATCGGATTGGGAGATTGAGGATACGGCCCCTGAACGGGCGTTGGAGGTCGTCATCCTGGAGGGCCTGGACACGTTGCTGCCGTGGCTGCGGCAGTGGATGAGCGCGCAGCGCATCTCCGTGCGCAACCAGAACCTGTTTCTGCTGGTGACGTTCGGGGAAGTGTCTGTCGCGGTCGCCGCGCAACTCCAGGGGCTCTCGGTGTCACGCACCGCGGCGATCGTGCGTTTGGTGCGCGCGCGGCTGGCCGCCTCGATTGGATCGCAGCGTCGTATCCACGTGAATGCGCAGCGGGTCGTTACGGCACAGCCCGCGCCGCCTTCGGCCACGACGGCATGGTCCGAAGAACACCGGCAATTGTTGCAGTGGTTGGCAGACGAAGAGTTTACCAACGATCCGGCGCTGCTGTCTTATCTGCAGGCGCAGTTCTTTCCGCAGCTCCGGGTGCGGGGGCTGATGAGCGCGCTCGTGGCGGCTCAGGCCGCCGGCGTGGTATCGAGAACGCCGCGCGTGGCCGCTGCGCAGCACGCGAAGGCGCGCGGGTTGACCGACCGCGAATTCGACATGGCTGAAGCATGGGCTCAAGGATTGCAGCTGGATGAGATCGCCGATGCCCTGACCATCGAGCGGCATTCCGCGGAGAACCTCTCTGCGAAACTGCAGTCCAGACTCCAGTTGACCGGGCAGTCGGAGGCAAGCCGCCAGGCGCACCAGCGTCTGTTGCACGCCCTCTTCCAGCAAGGACTGGTGGTGCCGCCTCGGCGCGCGCGGCGCCTGATTCGGCGTGCCGCAGAATGGTGGACTGTTCGCGAACGGGAAGTGTTCGATCGTTGGGTGGCCGGGGACACCCCGGCCGCCACGGCCCAAGCGATCGGGGCCGCGCACAAGACGGTGGAAAATTACCGGGCCAGAATCAACGACAAGCTGGTCACCGCCCATGTCGTCGAGGCGGTCAGGCGTGGAGATATCGCACACGAGCGGCTGCAGGCTCTCCAGGAGCCGGCCGATGTCGCCATCGTGACGGCGTTGGCCGAGGGCCAGGCGCTGCCGGCGGCGCTGAAGGCTGCGGGGCGCAATGGGGTCCGATTTTTCAGCGCGGTCGCCAAGACGTTCCGGCAGGAGGGGCGCATTGACGGAGGCCTGGCCAGCGCGATCGTCGCAGGATATCCCGACATGCTTCAGGAGGCGTCGCTACCGCCCCTCGCCGGCGGCTCGGGAGACGATGAGTATCCCACCCCACTGTTCCAGGTGCTGAACGGCCGGCAGACGCTCAACTTGCCTGAGGCGTCCGACGGTACGCTTGAGGTGCTGGCGCGCCACCTGCCCAGCGTGGAGGCTGCGTCCGATGCCACCGCGCACGGCGCGGCGAGATTTCGGCGCCTCGTGAACCGGTTGCGCGCGGCACGGCACGAAACATTTGCGGATGCGGCAGCCTTCGGCCGTCGCCTGCGCACCGCCGGGTTCAGCGATGAGGACATCGTCTGGTTGAACGCGCGCGTGCAAGTCACCGCGCCTATTCGGCCCCCGCGGCAGGCTCTGACGCAGTCTCGTCGCACACGCGGCATCGGCGGGAAGATCGCGCAGGAACTCGCGCCGTATGCGGTATTCGAGGCGAACATCCAGCAGCCGCTCGCACCCGCGGTGAGCGAGATCATGCTAATCCAGCGGTTTTTCACTCCGGCGGAGCGGCGCATCTTCACGCTGCACTATGAGCAAGGCATCCCACAGAGCCGCTTACCGGAGAGGCTACAGATAACGCGCCAGGCTGTATCTCTGCTGCTGGCGCGCGTGCGCCGGAAAATTGCGCTGGCCGAGACCGTGCTGGCTGTTCGTGAGGGACGCCTGGCGCCGCCGCATGAAGCGGTGAGGGACTTGGCGCAGGGCACTTCGTTTTCCATTGTCAGCTTCAATTATCGTGGATTCCGCAGCCGCTTTGAGAGGTTCACCGATCCTGCGGCGGCCCATGAGCTCGTCAACGCCGCGAGATGGCCTGCCAGGACGACGCAGAAGCAACAACAAGCAGTAGAAATTCCGACCACGCCTCTTGCCGGGCCCGTCATGGCACCCGGGGCGCTGATCCGCAGCGCCCGTTTCGCAAAAGGGGTCACTGAGGAAAAGGTCGAGGACGATCTGCACATGCCGCGCACAACGCTCTCGCACATCGAATCCGGCCGCCGACGTCCTGGTCATTGGCAGGTGCCGCTGGCCGAGTACTTGGGGCTTGATCCTGACCTGCTGGTGGCGCGTTCGTCTCTGCCGCTGCGGCAGTTAACCAACTTGCGCGCATCAGAGCCGCCTGCCCCGGCGCTATCCAGAGGCGGGCCGGGGGGGCGGGCCGGCACCCGCCTGGGGCCGCTGGCTCCGCTGTTCGCGCTGTTCACGGTGCTGACGATCGCTGGGGCTGCCTGGTTCTTCCAGCCCCCGGCCCGGGTGGCGGCTCAGGAGCCGATGCCCACCCCCACGTCGGAGTCCACGGCGCAGCCGGAGCATCCTTCCATGAATGTGGGCGCGCCGTTCGTCGCGCCGGCGGAGTACCAGGCCCACCTGGCGCGCTTGCGCCAGACGCTGGTCATCAGCGGCAGCGAGGACCAGCAGTTCACCGACGAAGAGCGCGAGCTCATCCTCCAGACGCTGGCCCGGTACCAGCCGGCGTTCACCGACTCGCTGCGCGAGGTGCGCGCTGAGCGGTTCGATCCGGACGGCACCGCAGAGGCCCGGTACTTGCCCAACGGCGAGCGGACAATCCTCGTGGACATCCTTCGGACGCGCGCCGGCCGGCTGGGGCTCTCCCGCAACCTCACGCACGAATTCGCAGGGCATCACCTCTGGTTTGTGCATCTGACCGAAGCCGACAGGCAAGAACTCATCGCCCTGACGAAGGCGAGCGTCTCCCCGGCCGATTTTGCCTACGTGCCATTGACTGCGCCGGCGTTGACGCCGGAGTCTACCGAGGATGACGTCCTGCGGTTGACCTGGGAAGACGCGGCCACCGTTACGGAGCTGCTGGACACCGACCCCAGGGCGCTGATGGCGCAGGCGCAGGTGTCGGAGCGTCTGCAGCGCAAGATCGAGATCGCGTCGGCGTATTCCTGGGGCCGCGGGGTCCAGCTGCCGTTCATGGCAATGCACGCGGTGTTCCAGGTGACCAAGCCGGGTCGTCGTGCCGTCACCGCGTCGGACGCCGCGGCCGCGGCGCAGCGACGGGATGACGCGCAGCGGTTCCTGGACGCGTTCGAGGCCGGGGCCACGCCGGCCCAGGCGGCGGCGGTCCGCGGTGCTGAGCGGATCCGCGTGGAGCTGCCTGGATTGGTCGCCGCGTACAAGCGAGCGGTGGATGGCCGGCCAGAGGATCAAGACCACGTCAGCATGGTGGACCTGACGACTGCGACGCTGGCGGCTTGGGATGCGGTGTTGCTCGCGCCGGATGCCGATGCCTTGGACGAGCGCCTGGCTGTCTATGACCAGGCTCAGGCGAATGCGCGTGCGGTGATGGACAGCGCAAACGGTGTCCGGGCGTTGCACGATGCGCGCCGGCGGCAGATGGCTGAGGCGTTGGCGGTGCCGCTGCCTGAGGACGTGCCGGCGTTGACCACCGCCGAGGTGCTCATCGCCGAGGCTGCCACCCTCGATGCCTCAGTGGCGGAGGCGGCCCCGCTCCTCCTGCGCCTGCGGCTGCTGCAAGCGCGCCAGGGGGTGCTGGCCATCGCAGCGGCAGAGGTGCAGACGCGCGCCGCCGCGGCCGAGGCGGTGCAGGCCCAAGCGCTGGAGACGACCGATACGACGCGGCAGGCGCAAGAGCGGCGCTTGGGCGCGGTGGAGGCGCAGCGGCCCGCAGCAGTCCGCGCGCTCACCACCGTCGTGTTGCCGCTCGAAGAAAAACGCGTGCAGGCCGATGACCTGACCGACGCGCTCGAGCAGGTGCAAGACGACGTGTCCGCCGTCGCGCCGGTTGAGCCGCCGGCGCACGCGACCGTGAAAGATTTACAAGTCGCGGAAGACAAGACGCGAGTGCGGCTGGCCGCGGTCGAAGCGCAGTTGGATCAGGCGCGCACCTTGCACGAAGAGGTGCAAGCGGTCAGCGCCAGCGCCCCCTTAGTGCCGGCTGAGTTGCTGCCAGCGCCTGCGGAGCAGGCCTTGACCAGTGCGGTTCCCGCCCAGCTCACCCAACGCGTCGAGCATGCGGAAGCCACGCTGCAGACTGCGCAGGCCCTCGGCGCAGAGACGGTGCAGGTCGGGGAAGCGCAAGTCCAGCGGCTGGAAACTCATGCGGATGCTCTGCGGCTTCAGCGAACACAGCTGCTCGCGGTCCAGCAAGGCCGCGGCGACGTGCTCGCGTTCCTCGCCGCCTGGTGCGCTGTGGCTGTCGCGTGGCTTGCGGCGCGCCTCCACCATTTGCGGCCCACGGCCCGCCGCATCCCCCCCCTCGCCGGCGGCTCCGGCGAACTGGAGAACAGCGGGGACGTTTCTCAAGGGGACACTTCTCAAGCTCACCAACAGCTCCAGCCGGATCGAGAAGTGTCCCCGGCAGAAACGTCCCCGCTGTTCCACTCGCTGGAGTCTGTCAACCGCTTTGAGGCTCTGCCGACAGAGGCTGGTTGGGCCGTCCTCTGGCGGCGGTCAGAGGCAAGAATGGAGCGCATCGTACCGGACATCACGCTCAGCCGGATGGTTGAGTACGCCCGCGTGTTGCGTCGCATGGGCATCCGGCGCACGCCGCTGAAACCGCTGCCGGCGCCCAGCCGCACGCTCGGCCTGCAAGTGCTGGTGAAGGATGAGGGCGAGCAGCACACTGGATCGTTCAAACCGCGTATCCTGGCCCCGTTTTTTGCGCCATACCTGCGCTTCTGGGGACGGCTCCATGCGCTGCTCATGATGCGCATCGTCACGAGCGGTACGACCGGCAACCAGGGGATCGCGCTCGCCTGGGGCGCGCAGCGCGTGAGGGAGCGCGCCCACTGGCTCCGGAGGCCCATCGCCAAGATTTTTGTCTCCTCGGATGCGCCGCAGGCAAAGGTCGCGGCGATGCAGGCCTTTGGCGCGCAGATCCATCGGGTCAACGGGTATTACGACGAGGCCCGGAGGCAGGCCCAGCGCTCCGGCACCCGTCCGGGCGTCCTCAACGTGCTGCATGCAGGACCGGACGCGGTCACCAGTTACGGCACGCTGGGGCTGGAGCTGATTGAGGACCTTAAAGAGCAGGGCGTGCTGGACCCGGCGTTTGATCTGGATCGCCGGCTGCGGTTGACGCACCAGGCCGAACGTCGCCCATTTCCGCCGCGTGCGGCACAGCAGTTGGTCGTATTGCGACGCTACCTGGAGCCGCTGGCGCGCGTGGCGGTGATCGTGCCGGTGGGCGAAGGCGGGCTTGCCGCCGGCTTGTTGGCGTCATTGAAACAACTAAACCCAGCGATCACGGTGATCGGGGTCGCCTCTGACCGGACGCAGCAAATGTACGAATCGCTGAAGCAAGGCCGGCCAGTCCAAGTGGAGATCATCCCTGACGTGGAAGAGAACGGCATCAAAACCGGCGCAGTTTCGCCGCTGGCGGTGGAGGTGTTCCAGGGGTTGGGCGATGGATTCGTGGTCGTGCCGCATGCGCTCATCGAACAAGGGATCCGCGAGCAGTACGCCCTTGGCGGGATCGTCTCGGAGGGTGCCGCGGCGTTGCCGTACCTGGCCCTCACACGGAACGCGGCGCTGCAAGAGCGGCTGCACGCGCGCGGCATCCGCACGGTCATCCTGATCAACACCGGTCGAAACATTGATCCGGCCCGCTGGCAGCGCATTGTGGATGAGGGGTCAGATCCTCAAGACGCTATGCCTGTCCGTGCCACGTACCAGCCGATGCTCGATGAGCACGAAACAATCCTCGACCAAGTCGTCGGTCCGGAACGTAGCGCCTCGCACGACCGCAGCGGGCTGGACCGCATCGAGCCGTTCTTGTCCACCGAGCGGGCAGGCAAGGATGGCGGCTCTGGTGCAGGCCACGAACAAGAGCAAGAGGACTCTCCTCGTCGGACGCAGGGAAATCATTCGCCGCGTAGCCCGGCCCATAAATTCATCAGAGGGTTTGTTCGTTATCACTACGTTCGTCATCCGCAATTGGGCGTGGGACGATACCCGCTCGGCAGTGCGTATCGACAGGGCCGCATTGAAGTCGAATTCCTTGACGGGAAACCGCGATGGGTGTTAGGGGGCGGTCTCTCGACTATCTCCAAAGAGGAGTACGAAGCGCAGAAGGCGGCAGCATCCGACTCCGATTCACCGCCCCCCCTCGCCGGCGGCTCGGGGGAGGATGAGGCATGGGTCAGCCGCCATGGAGCCGGCAGCGCTGAAGATCGCGATGCCCGGCTGATGCTGGAGGTCGGGGCGGGGGATCTGAGCGTCGCCAATGCCCTGGCGCGCGAGGGCTGGCAGGTCGTCGCGGTGGACCCTTACGTGGAGCCGGAGCGGGCCGCTTCGCCGGCGGTCGTGCCCATCGCCCAGCGGCTGCAGGCCTGGGATGGCGCAGGCTACGCCGGCCGGTTCCCGCGGGCTCTGTTCCTCATGCCGTATCCGGACATCACGCTGTCGCAGCAAAGCGATGCGCTGGCCGGCGCGTTCCGGCGCTTGCTGCGGCCGGGCGGCGTCTTGAACGTGGTGTCCGAAGCAGCGCCGGACAGCGTCCATACCGGATGGCGGTCCCTCCAGGCCTTCCGGGATGCGCTGGCGGCGGCCGGGTTTGACGTGCGTGACGAGACGCTGCAGGAGTCCGAGGCTCTGACCCGCATGCCGTTTCTGGCGCAATCACCGTGGTTCAAGACATGGCAGGCGGATGGGTGGGAGGCTCCGTTGCTGGTGTTCACCGCGACCACGCCCGACGGCGGCCGGTTCCACCCCCTCGCCGGCGGCTCGGGAGAGGCCGATGACGAGGCGTTCATTGAAGGCATGCTCGGGAAAGGAAGCGGTCCCTCAGCTTCGAGTGCTACAGACGCTCCGGATCTTCAACAGGCCGCCGCACGGCTGGCGCAGGGCGAGACGCTGCGGCAGATCGCGCCAGACTATGGCATCTCGTATGAGACCTTGCGCAAACGGCTCATCGCTCAGGGATTCCCGCATACGCGCACGCGTGTGGCGCGCCTGCCTGCGCCTTCCTGGCTGACGCAGTTCCAGCAGGTCATGGGGCAGCGCTGGGCGGGCGAGCACGAGCCGCCCGATCTTACGATGCTCGCGCGCGCCCGACAGATGCAGCTCCAGCCTGCGCTCACATTGCTCCAGGGTCCGGCTGGTGGATTGGTTGATGCGTTCCGTCGCCGGTTGCTGGTCTTCACGGCGCTGCTGCGGGCTGCGGAATTACAGACAGAGCTCGAAGTGGTTCCAGGCCATCGGTATCGGATTCTACGACACGTCGGCGGCTACGCGTTCCTGGGGCAGGGCCCGGAGGGCCGCGTGGCCATCACCGTGACCTGGCCCCGGCGCGGATTTGCCGGCCGTCTCGATCGGATCCGCCGCAAATTGGGGCAGCCGGACTGGGCGATCCTGCCGTTCGCGGCGGAAGACCGAACCGGCCTCATGGTCAGCACGTGGGTGGATGGCGTCACGGTGCGCGAAACGCTGGACGCATTGGCCGCTTCGGGAGACTGGCCTGGCTATGTGCGGGAAGTCATCCGGGTGACGCGGGAGCTCGTGACGATCATCCACGAGCTGCAGCACGCCGGCGTCCGTCATAACGACCTGCACGCCAGCAATCTGATCCGCCGCGCCGATGGTCGGTTAGTGGTCATTGACTGGGGCGAGGCAGCTCCTGCGCAGCGAATGGATGGGTTGAGGCAATGGCTCGAGCTGCTGCCCTATCAGGTGGAGCGGCACCGTCAGGCTGGGGATGCGACTGTGCGGCTGCAAACCCACCAGATTCTCTCCGCGTTGCCGGTTCCGAAAACCCCGGAAGAGTTGGGCTTATTGGATCGCAAGCTCGAGCGTATCCAGCTCGCGTTGGCGCGTGAGCCGGTCGCCAAAGCGCCGCAACCCAAGCAGGAAGCCAGGGAGGCGGCCGTGGACGTGGCGCCGCCACCCGCCGCAGAGGCGGTAAGACCTCCAGCTACACCGCAACGCTACCACTATGTGCGCCACCCGCAGCTAGGCATCGGCCGCTTTCCCTTCGGTGCCGAGCGCCAGGGCGATCAGATGGAAGTGGAGTTTTTAGTCCATGGCCGGCGTCGCGTGGCCGTCAACCAGCTGCCCTCTATCACCGAGCAGGAATACAACGAAGCGTTGCTTCAGCAGAAACCCCTCGCCGGCGGCTCCGGCACCGCGCCGAAGCTCCTGGAAGGGATCCGCACCGTGACGGATCTTCCTGAGGGCGACTGGCAGGGCCGATATGTGTTCGTTCGCACGGACTACAACGTGCCGATGTCTGAGGGCCGCGTGGCTGACAACAGCCGCATTGCCGGCACGCTTGAGACGGTGCGGTACCTCCTGGCACATGGCGCGCGCGTCATCCTTGCGTCCCACCTGGATCGCCCGGCCACGCATGTGAAGGCGCTGGTCCAAGACGGGATGACGGAGCGCGAGGCCTGGCAGCAGGTGCGCGCGCGGCTGACGCTGGCGCCGGTTGCTGAGGAGCTGCAGCGGTTGCTGGGGGAGGCGGTCCAGGTGCGGTTGGCGCCGGAGAGCCTCACAGAGCCTGGCAGCCTGACCGAGCAGCTGGTCCTCTCGACTCCGCCCGGCGGCGTGACGCTGTTGGAAAACCTGCGATTCCATCTCGAGGAACAGGACGCAGACCGCGCAGTCCGGCAGCGTCATGCCGAGCGGCTCTACCGGCTCGCAGATGTCATCGTCAATGACGCAGCCGGCACCTGGCACAACCGCGATGACGCCTCCACGGCCGCCCTACCGCAAGAGAAGGTGCGGGTGGCGGGTTTCCTGATCATCTGGGAAGCCGAGCGGCTCGCCCCGGTCATGGAGGAGCCGCGGCACCCGATCGCGTTGGTCTTCGGGGGAGGCCCGAAATTCGACGACAAAGTGCCGTTTTTTGCAGGGATTGTGGAGCGGATGCTGGATGGCCGCCGCGGGGACCTGCTGTTCATCGGCAACGGTCCGGCCGGGGTGTTTGCGGAAGCGAAGGCGCTCTCTGACGCCGGCACCGACCCGGCCGCCATCTCGGACCGCAGTCTGGCCACCGCCGTGCGCCTCTGGCGGCTGGCTGAGGCACGGCACCTGCATGTCGTCATGCCGCAGGATTTCGAGGCGATTGATATCGGCCCGGCGACGCGGGCTGATTGGGAGGCGCGCCTGGCCGGTGAGGGCGCCTCAGGCCCCTTGGCTCTCGTGATCGTGAACGGCCCGCCAGGCGCGTTTGAGATCTCAGGCTCGGCGCAAGGCACGCAGGCGCTCGTCCGCGGGTTGAACCGGGCGATTGAGCGCGGAACCACCGTGGTGGTCTTGGGCGCTGACACCGGCAATGGCATGCGCCAATTCGGCATTGACAGCCGCGCCGCGCTCTCCACCGCCGGCGGGGCGGCCCTGACGGCGATCGCCCGGGGCGGGGCAGACCTGCCGGGCCTGGATGCGCTGCGCGCATCAGCCTCGGTCGCCACCGGCGCAAGCCCCGGCGACCGGGCGGCCCTGCTCAGTCGCGTGCGCGCGCTCTTTGCCGAGCTCAGCATGCTGACAGAGGTGGAATGGGGATTCTTTCAGCAGCGATATGTCGAAGGCGCGAGCTGGGAGATGATCACGGAGCGGCACGGTCGCCGAGGGGTGACCGCGGCGCGTCGCCGGGTCGAAGAGAAACTCTCCCTGGCGCTGATGATTCTGGCGTTTCGGCGCGGTGACCTGACACCCGCGGACATTGATCAGGCGATGGCGCCATGGATGCGCCAGGCATTTGGCGATCTCGTGCGCGGGCGGCGATGGAACAGCCTGCGTGCCGCGCACGGGCGGTATGCGGACGATTTGCTCCGCTATCACGCGGACGTCACCTTCCCGGCGCTGCGGCAAGCGCTCGAGCCGCAGGATGTTCCCCCCATCGCCGGCGGCTCCGGCGACGCGCCAGGGGAAGATGCCGGGGTCATTCGCACACCGACGAATTTGTCGCAGGCCATTGCGGATTACCCAGCGTGGTCAAGCCGGCCAGAAGATGTAAACGAGCGCGTCACCTTTACTGTTGCCCCGGACATCCTCGTCGGTTCGTCGGTCCACGCCGACGATGTCCATCGCGTGCTGAACCACCTCTTCGACAATGCCTTCGACGAACAGCCAGAGGGCAAGATTCACGCCAGCCTGTACAGGACAGCCCAGGGACAAGCCATCTTGAGCGTGAGCAATCGCGGTTCGATTCCGTGGGAGCGGCTGAAGGAACGCGTGCGGCAGGCAGCCCGCGACGGAGAACTCTTGCGAAACGCGGCGGGCGATGACATGGTCATCGCTCCATTCGGCATGTTTGGGACGGATATCCCGGTTTCCGTCGAAGAGATCGAGACGGTAATTGCGCGCGATCCCGCGCAACTTGTGTACATCGGCGGTCTGAGTGGCGGCAAGCGAGGATCACGCGGAGGCTCAGGCTACGGCCTAAGCCTTGTTCGCGATCATGTCAGACGGTGGGGTGGCCGCGTCGAAGTGACAAGTGATGCTGGCATGGTGACATGCTCCATCACATTCGACTCCGCGCCGCTTGCGATCTCACCCATCGCCGGCGGCTCGGGCGAGCTGGAGAACAGCCGGGACGTTTCTCAAGGGGACACTTCTCAAGCTCACCGACCGTCGCAAGGTCGAGAAGTGTCCCTGGCAGAAACGTCCCCGCTGGCGCTCCAGGAGTGGCGCGCGACCTGGCAGGATTTCCTGTTCCCGAAGGGCCTTGTTCGGCAGCCCAGTGTGGTGTACCCGGGCCTTGCCGGGTCATTCTGGGGCTCATTGGATGAGGCGCTCAGGCAGCTTCACCACCCGGAGGGGCGGCCGCGCATCTTGGATGTCGGCGCTGGCGCCGGCCGGCTCGCGCACGTGATGCGCGCCTCGCTGACAGCGATGGGCCTACGTCCTGAGATCATCACGGTGGATGCGACCGAGCTTGCTCCGGAATGGCGCCCCTGGCATCTGCGGGCAGACGCGGCGCACCTGCCGGTGCGGGGCGGACGGTTCGATTTCGCGCTGGCTGCGCTGACGCTCGAGTACCTGGCCCCGCAGGCACAGGCGGCAGCGCTGCAGCAAATGCGCCACGCGCTCATGCCAGGCGGCAAGCTGCTGGTGTACACCCATCATCCCAGCTCCGAGCATGCGGCTGCCATGGCGCGTGACCGCGAGCGGCATCCTGGCATCGCGGCGCATTACGGCCCCATGGATGCGGCAGCGCTGCGCGCGCGGCTTGAAGCCAGCGGGTTCGTGGTCGAGCGCGCCGAGGACCTGGCCGCGCCGCGGGCCGAGAATAACGTGACGCAGGTCGCCGTCGCGCTTGCGCGCGCCCCGCTGGCCGTGGTCGCCGGCGGCTCCGGAGAGCAGAACGACTCCTGGCTCCAGGGCCTGCCGGTGGGGTCTGCCCGCCGTCACCCATCCGCTGAGCGCCTCCTGCAGGTGCCGGGTGCCGCGACGCTATTTTGGAAGCTCCTGTCAGACCAGGAGCGCAAGGTCCTGCAGGCGCTCGCGTCAGGAGCTCCGCAGGAAACGGTTCGCAGGCAGTTTGGCGTGCGCCCAGGGAGCATGCCTGCGATCATGACCCATGCGCGGCAGAAGCTCTCCCTGGCCGCCGCGGCCATGGCGCTGTACGCCGGCTGGCTCTCTCAATCCTCCCTGAAGGATGCCGGCCTCTCCGAAGCCGACATCGCCGATCTTGAGCGGTTGCCGACAGACCAAGGGTTGATCGTGATCAGGGCCCTGGCGCAGCGCGTCAGCCGTGCGCTGCCGCGGTTGCAGGCGGATGTGCTCGATGCCGTGCGCCGGCTCCCCCCCATGCCGCCGTCGGCGCCGGCACAGACAGCGTCGGAAGACGTGTCCAAGGTGCAGCAGGCGCCTCCGCCGCCAACGCCTGCGCCGCGTTCACCGCCGTCCACTCTTGACACGTTTCTCTCAATTGACACGTTTCTCTCAGGGCTGCGCCCGTTGCCTCCTGCTCGCCTGCACTACGTGCATCATGCGTCTTTTGGGTACGGGACCTATCCTTTTGGGGCACCGATTGAGGATGGCCGGATTCAGGTTGACTTTGTCGGGGTGGGGCCACGATGGGTGAATGCGGGACGCCTGGACACCGTGTCGATAGAGGAATACGACGAGTTGAAAGGCAGCCCGATCTCTGTGGAATCCGACGAAGATAAAGAGCCGGCGCGGGATCACGACGCCTATGCCTTTACCTCCTCAGATCCGTCGGATGATTATCTGGTCGGCGGCCTACGGCGGTTCCGCGAAGCGACGGCTGCGGCTATCGTTACTGGCGAAGAAGCCAGGAGACATCGACTGCTAGATGAGTTAGAGATTGAGCGGATCCAACCAAAGCAAGTCACCCCCGCGCTGTTGGAGTCCCTAGCTCGTCTTGAGACGGCTGGGTCTCCGCTGGCGTCTGACACATCCTGGGATGAGTCAGCGGAGGTGGTCTGGCGCAAGGACTCCAAGTATTTCGCGGGGCAGTTCACGCGGAAAAACCACATTGTCCTACTGCTTAAAGCAGGGGACCAGCTATTGGGTTATGCCATCGGTGGACCGCTAGAGGGGTATGGGGGGATGGTGAAACGCGGTAGGCGCATTATCGACGCTAATCTTGGAAAGCGTAACACGGCATACCTCTACTATCTACGGGTACATCCACAGTGGCGTAGACAGGGTCTTGCAGCCAAACTCAGTACACGATTTATCGAGGAAGCCCGTCTAGATTATAGTTTCGTGACACTCGTGCCCGCGGCTCACACTATTGAGCAAATGTTTCTTGATTGGGGGGCCGAGGTTGTCTGGGAGGGCGAACAGCAGAGCCCCTATTTACGTCTGGCCTTAGCATCTACTGATTCCGAAGAGCCGAGACGTCTGTCTCAAATCGCCGGCGGCGCCACGGATGATCCGGAGGCTGCGGCGTTCATCCAACAGGTCCAGGCGGCACCCCGTCCCGTGCGCCGCCGCATCCAAGGCATTTTTGATGCGGTCCGTGCTTTGCCGGCGTCCATGCCCTTGACCGGCACCGCGGCGCTGGCACGGTACCAGCTTGGCGACCGTGATCTGCAGGTGATTTACGGCAGGTATTTCTCGTTGAACGCCATGGAGCTGTTGCGGGACGTCATCGCGCCGCAGGTGGTCCGACATCCTGAGGCCTGGCTGTTCCTGGTGGAGGGGATTGAACACCCGCGCATCCCCGAGATCGGCAACGAGACCAATTTCGCCCGCCAATTGGCCGAGATGTTCAAGGTGCCCTACGCCAGCCCGCTCGTCTCGACCGCGCAAGATTGGGCGCTGAATGAAGACATTGCTGAGGTGATGTTCGAGGACCGCACGAAAGCCTGGTTGGCCGCCTCGTTGTGGAAATTCATGGTCATGGAGGACTGGGCCGCGCGGAACGGGACGGACTTGGATCTGAACGCGTACAACTATGTCTCGGCGGCTCGCGACCTGGGCCACGTGACGCCGCAGGAATTGCGGGTCATGGTCGAGAGCGCCCGCGATTTCAGCCGGAACAATCCCACAGGATACGCGGTGCTCCGCGACACGATGCATCAGTTGGTGCCGACGCTGATGAATCGCAAGCATGCCGAGCGATTGCAAGAACTGCTGGCGCGGCATGCCGATAAGCGGCACGTCCTCCTGATGGTCGGGAGCAACCATCTGCCGCTCATCGAGTCATTGCCTGGCCTCGAACAGGTGACTATTGAGAAGAATGAGGCCGGCATCGTGCCCCCCATCGCCGGCAGCGCCAGCGGTCTGCCGGCTCCGAAGGCGCTTCACGTCAACCTTCTCCTTGGCATGGGAGCGGGCGCGTTGGCGTGGTTTGGCCTTGGTCCGGACTGGTTGCATTGGCCGTTCGTGGTGATGGCCGGTGTGCAATATCTCAATGTAGGACTCTTCCTGATGGGTAGGTTGGTGATCCGTCCAATCCGCCGCCGCCCGTTTGATTTGGTGCGGGAATTGCAGGACCGAGCCCCGCCAGGGTTCCAAGGACAGGGGCTCTTTGGCGACACCCGGAGCGCGTGGTGGGCAGGGTTGCTTGGGATCGTCGCAACGAACCAATCTGCCAGGATTCGATCCACCGACACCGCGTGGGCGCGCAGTCTCCCTGCCGTGCTCCAGAATTGGCTGATCGTTGGGCACGAAACATCTTTCCTCCAGCATCTCCGGTTCCTCCTCCTCGGCGATTTGTTGACACACCTGCTCGTGGACCCTTTCCTGACGCTCCGCGCGGTGATCGCCTGGTCTTGGGAGGCCTGGATCGCGTGGCGGGTAACCCGGCGCATCGAACGCGGTCCCGGCGGCATTTTGGAGTTGGCGCGCACTCATCCGGGCGCCATGCTCGGCGAGCGCGTGGCGTGGTGGGTCCAAGTGCACCGCAGGGCTGAAAATCTCGCGGAAGTTCCGCAGGCATCGCTGTACCGGCGCTTAGCCGCGCTCGTGGAGCGCGAAGCGCCGGAGATGGATCCACGCATCTTGACGGTGGGGCTTGACGATGACAGCAGCGGCTGGACCGCGAGTGAGCGACTGCACTTTAAGGTCGTGCGCCTTGCGTTCGTGGCCAATCTCAAATCCTACGGGGCCCCCCTGCCGGTGTTCGGCGAGACCGTTCCGGAGCGCTGGGTATCCGATCCCGTGAGAATCCAGTTGCTCGGCGGGTTGTCTGAAGAATCCGTGGTGATGCTCCAGGAGGCTGACCGGCAGAATGTGAACGCGTTCATGCTGTGGCATTTCAACAAGGCGCAGACGGAGGCGATCCTGGCGATGGTGGTCGATGGACGCCTCACCCTCGTGCCGTTGCCGAAGGATGCGCGCCGCGTGCCTACGTATTTCGCCGGGCATGGCGTCGAGAGCTTCTTGAACGCATCGCTCGTGCCGACGCCGCTCGGCGGCTCGGCGCGTTGGAGCCGGGTGTTGGACAGCAAAGCTTGGACCTCGCGCGTGTTGTCCGAGGCCGGCGTGCGGGTGCCGGCGTGGCGGCGCATCGGCAAGGGGGACAACGTCCGCCGCGCGCTGGAGACGTTCTTCTTCGGCGTCCGCCCAGGGCCGTTCGGCGAGATCGTGGTGAAACCAGATGACGGCTACATCGGCAAGGACGTGACGTTTTTTTCTCAGGGCAGCTTGGTGCCGAAGTACGGGCAGCCGACCCAGCTGGACCGCGCCGTGCTTGCGGTGCACAGCATCTTGCGGCACTGGGAGGGTGGGGCCATCGTCCAGGAGCGCATTACGCCGGAGTCGATCACCGTCGATGGCCGGCTCATGACGTGGAACCTTCGGGTGTTCGTCGTGCGCGCGCCGGACGGAGAGCCGCATGTCACCGGCATGCTGGTGCGGGCAGGGGACGGGGACGGCGCCGTCAACCTCAGCCGGACCGCCATCCCTTTGTCGTTTGAGCGCCTGACGGAGTTGCTGCACCTGACGACCTCAGACGCCGGTCAACTGAAGGCAGATATTCAAGAGCTGGTGCTCGCCGCCTACCGAGCGATCCAAGATGAGATTGATCACCGCTGGACTCAGTATGTGCCTCCCATCGTGCAGCGCGAGGAGTGGAAGCGGGAGCAGCGGCTGGATCAACCCATTCAAGATGTCATCGGGGTGGATGTGATCGTTGATGGCGCGACCCGCAAACCCTACATCATGGAGATGAATGACCATGAGTCCGGGGGCTTCTGGGAGCTTGACCAAGTCCTGCCGGAGGCGGAGAAAGGCTCGTCGGTCCGTCTTCTGGTGCAGACGATGGCGGCCCGATCGCGCCAATACCTGGATGAACGCCATGCCATGGCGCCGACCGCCGGCGTCCTGGAATTCATCCGGGATAGAGGGCTGCTGCGGAACTCGCATCGACTCGAAGACGTGATCCGCCGAATCGAAACTGGCGGCTCGGTCTTCGACTTCTCCAGCCACTGGACAACAAGTCCTGTATGGCGCGTCGTGCCTTCAGCCTTGGCGGTGCCGGGTGAGGAATCAGCGGCCGTCGAGGACCCCGTACAGGAGCAGCGCGCGCTCCAGACGGCTGTGGTGGTCTCCCGTATGCCGGGCATGCCTGCTGACCCGTCGCAAGGGCCGACGGATCCTCTGTTCTACCCGATCAAGCTCAGGGATATCCGTTACGTCCTGGTGCCGCCGCATCTGGCGGATGCCGCCCAACGCGTGTTCGAGCATTCACGCGTTCATGTGACGGCCATGTCGCCGTCAGCGTACGACCGCGCGCTGCAGCGGATTGAAGAGGACAATGACAAGCTTGTGTTGTTTGGCCTGGTCCCGGCGCCGCTGGCCGTGGATCTTATTCGCTTTCACGTTCCCGAGGGGACAGAACCTTTCAGCAACCCGGCAGTCGTGCCGGAACCCGTTCGAGTCCCCAGCGCGTCGGCCGCCTCAGCGCTCGAAACCCTCGAAGACCTCGGCACATTCCCGGTGACGGTCCGAGGCACGCTCCGGCTCCGCGGGTGGCAGCCCTGGTACGGGACGTACCCAGGACTGTTCGTGGCCCAGCGGATCGCGCAGCGGATTCTCGATGGATTGCCGTTGCACCGCGTCCTTGATCCCAAGGCCGGTGATCCATGGCTGGGCGCGATCGAGGAAAGCATCAACAACGCGCTCATCCATGGCGACCGATTGGACGCCGGCAAGACGGTGACGGTGCGGTGGGCGCTCCGGAAGCGGCGGCTCACCGTGACCGTGGAGGATGAGGGGCTTGAACCGTTTGGATCCGCCTACGATGGGTTCGAGGACCTGGAGCGGCAAGTCTTTGACGGGCTCTTCAGCGGGCAGGGCTTGGGGATGCACAGCCTCAACCGGTGGGCCGACAATGTGAGCGTCGAGGACCTGACCGGTGAAGATGGCGCCAAGCGCGGCACCCGCGTCCGTTTGGTCTGGCGGACGCCTGCTCCTGCCTCCCGCCGCAACGGCAACACGAACGACCGCGCGAAGCCGCGGCCCGCCAGCCGGATCGCTTTGCGCGACTACTCAGAGATGGAACAGTTCTCACAGGTGTTGCATGACCCCCGGACGACGCGCGCGCAAGCGCATCAGGCGCTGCATACCCTCGAGCCGTTGCTGCAGCCGGCAGCGTCAGCTGCGCCGGCGCCCATCGCCGGCGGATCCAAGGATGATCCGGAGGCTGCGGCGTTCATTACGCGCCAGACGATTGAGCGCCTACCTGCTGCGCGGCTGTTGAACGCGCTGCAGCTGGATGACCCGGACCGCATTCCCGGCGCCACGCTGGTGAACGATTGGGAAGAGCAGGGGGTGCGTGTGCGGCGTATCGCCTTGCCGCCCCGGAATGATTTTAGCCGCCCGCCAACCGGCATCGCCGTCCTGCAGCATGAATTGGCCGATCCGACCAAGATCACGCTCACGGAGTTTGACCTGCTGTACAGCGTCGACGGGCGGCTCCTGGGGATTCTGCCGGTCGTGCCCACAGAAACGCTGGCGGCCACCAACGACATGCGCGACTTGAACCTCCGGTATATCAATCTCTCCGCCATGTATTCACCGTTGCCGGCGGCGCGCGGCGCGAAGGCCCTGCAGCAGTGGAGGGCGTTTACCCGCCAGCAGGACGCGTATGACGATGCGATTCGGGCGTACCGGAAGGCGCGATTCCCAGGGATGTGGGATGTCCACGAAGTGTGGACCGACACGCCGGCGCGCAAGCCGTACTACGTGATGCAGGCGGATCCGCGCACCGGGGCCTTGTCCCATTGGCAGCTGGGTCCGCTGTTTGAGGGGATGCGGGGCATCAAGATGGAGATGTGGGAGCCCGAAGAGCGTTACGAACACGAACTCGTGATCCTGCCGTTCCCCATGGTGTACGCGCCACGGTTGAACCGGGATGAGGCGTATCACCAGGCGATCCTGACCTCGCTCGGGTTGCAACGCGGCGAACGCGTCGTGGTTGTGGGGCCGGGGGTTGGGTTTGATGCGTGGCTGGCATGGTTGAAGACGCAGGCACCGATTACTGCCATCGGCATCAGTCCCCTGGAACTCGCCAACACCGAGTTCACCGCCGCCTCGGCCGGGATGCCGGTGCGCACCATCTTGGGCGATAACCTCGTGGATGAGCACGGCGTCCCGCGGGTCGCCGAGCCGGTGGATGCCGTGATCTGGAACATGCCCATGATGACGACGGATGAAGAAGCCAATCCCGCCGTCTGGACTTGGCGCAGCCTGCGCTATCTGTGGGATTGGGATTATCAGGGGGCGACGTTGCGCCGATTTGCGCAAGGCTTGCACACGGTGCTCAAGCCGGACGGCCGCGCGTTGATCTGGAATACGTTTGAGCACAACGACGGCCTCGCGATCCTGCGCGAGGAAGGCTGGGACGCGACGCCGGCGGGACGGGACGCGTACCTGCTCACGCGGTCTCGCGTGGCGGCCGTCGCCGGCGGCGCCACGGATGATCCGGAGGCTGAGGCCTTCATCGCGCGGGTCGAAGCAGGGGCGGCCGGCGATCCGCGCGTGGTCAAGGCAGGGCTCTTCTCCGACGCGCGCGCGAACTATCTTGATGCGCTGCGGCAGCGCATCAATCCTGAAGGGACGCTGAAGATAGGCTTCTACCCCTCCTCTAGCGCAGATGTCTCCACGTTCTTCCTGACGACAGACGCGGACCGCGCGATCTTTGTCGATGAGCATGCATTCGAGCTCTGGGGTGAGGAGGCGACGTCGCCCGAGATCGCTGTGGGCGCGAAGGCCAGATACTTCCAGGTCAAGCGAGACATCGGGTGGCACGTGTTCAGCGAATTCCAGCAGCAGTCGCTGAAGACGATGCTCATGTGGGAGTTGGAGGCGATGGGCGCGCGCGACATCTCCGTGCGTGAGATGGAACCCAACACTCATGAGATCACCTTTCTCTGGAGTCCCCGGGGCAGGCCGCCGCGTCAGCGATCACTCCTGGTGTTTTCTCAGACCCGTTTGAAGGACCGGCCGGACACGCTGCCTCGACGATTACAGGAGGCGTTGGCGTCCGGGGTGGACCTGCTGGTCATCAAAGCCCCCTTGGGCGTGCGCAGCAACGGCAACACGGAGATCGGCCGGTGGGTGCTGGAGAGCTTGCGGCCCGGGGGCATCGGCGTGGCGGATTCCTCCATCCGATGGTGGATCCCGCGGTTTGAAGCGTCCGGCTTCGAGTGGCTCGATGAGGGTGATGCGGTCCGCTCGTTTGGTCTGGATTTTGGGTATCCTGCCGACCCGAGCCCGACCGTCTATCTGTTCCAGCGGCACGCCGAAGGGCAGGCTGAGGCCGGCCCCGCGCCTGTGGAACATGCCGAGGAGCTGTTCCAGCGACTCGGATGGATGACGAACGAGCGGCGGATCTTCCTGGCCAAGGCTGTGGATGCCATGCACTTAGCGGCCGGAGATGTTGTAGTGGATGTGGGGCCTCAAGAAGGCCCGTTCGAAGCCATCGCCGCAGCGGTGCACCAGGCCCGCGTGCAGGTGGTCCAGCCTGCGCAGGCGCTGCAGCCTGGACCGGTGTGGGCAGACCAGACCGCCACGCTGCAGCAGCGGCTGCGCGAAGCACGCCCGCAGGTGCACGCGGCGACCGGCCGCGACGTTGAGCCGCTGATTTCGTTTACTGATGCGACGCTGGAAGACGCACAAATCGCTCCGGGGGCTGCCAAGGCCGTGGTGCTGATGAACGTGTGGAGCAATGCGCGCGACCGAGCCGCGCTCCTTGCGGCTGCCCTGCGCGCGGTGGCTGATGACGGCTATCTCCTGATCGGTGATTATGACCTCATTGACGGGGAAGATGCGGTCAGTGCCTTGGAGGCGGCTGCGGCTGCCCAGGGCGACCGACTCACCACGGTGCTGCGCAGCGACGCGCTGCGCCATCCGGATGGCCGGACCAAGTACGCGCTGTTGCAGATGGACCGCGCTGCAACAGCAGCGGATGTCGCGCAGCGACAGGCAGACCTAAAGCCCATGTATACCGAAGGGCAGGCGCGCTACCTCACGGGAGTGCAGCGCATCATTCAGGCCTCACGGCCTGCCGAGACGCCGCTGCGCGCGCTGAACGTCGCCGGCGGGGCCAATATCGGCGACCTGTTACTGGCCACCGACGCGCGCGACGTGACGATGGTCGATTTGCTTCCGTTTGAATCCGTGCAGTTGACGCCGATGCGCCAGGCGCCGCTGCGCGCCGAGTACCAGCGGGAGAAACGGCGGCGTGGGTTCGTGGCCCCGGCGCTGCTGAAACGTGCGGGAGGCCTCCAGGCGCCGCTGCGCTGGGAACTGGAGACGTTGGGTGCGACGGATATCACCCTGTCCACACTCGATTCGCGCTCCCACGTGTTTGAGTTTTCCTGGGCGCATCCAAACACCGGCGCACCCATCCGCCGCCGGCTGCTCGTCATCACCGACACGGATGCCACGCGCCCGCTTGAGGAGGCACCCGATGCCCTACGCGAGATGGTGGCCCGCGGCTATGATCTGTTCATGGAGTCTGGTTCACTCATCGGCGCGCCCCGCGGCGTGATGACTCACGCCCTGCGGGTGGCTGAGGCACCGGCCATCGTCTTGACTGACCGCGCGTCATTTTTCGAAGACAGCTTTGATCCGGAGCAGGTGTCCACCATCGAACGGCGATTCTCACCGCTGACCCCGCAGGTCGAAGCGCTGCGACAATCCATCGGAGAGCAGGCCGGGGAAACGGTACGGTTCGGCCATCTCCAACCCTACCTGTGGCAGCGCCTCGGAACATCCGTATCTGATACCAGGTTATCCGGGGTGGCGACAGAGACGCTGCCGGCGGTGGCCGGCGCGAGCGCGGACCGCATCGCGCGGATCGAGGACTTAGCCGAGCTGCCGATTGGCCCGAGCGGGGAAGTCCTCCTGCCGGCCTGGCTGCGCGAGTATGCGAAGCGCCGCTTCGTCGGCCTCATGGATGAGTTCGCCATGCGCTTCGCCAGGACGCTTCTGGGCTACCGCCAGGCAGGCCGTCGCAGCATTCCGCCGCTGCCGGTCTGGCAGTCGGTCCACGAGGCGCTGTGGAACGCGCTCATTCACGGGGTCCGCTTCTCCTCTGATCCTGCGGACTATGTCCGGCTGGCGTGGCAGGTGGCGGAGGATGTCATCGAGGTAACCGTTGAGGACACCGGGCGGGAGCCGTTCGGCGTGAACCGGCCGGTGTTCAAAGACCGGACCAGGACAGAACTCATCGAGCGGTTGGTGCGGGAGGAAATCACCGGCCTGCGGCAGGCGCTGGAGTACATGAACCATTGGACCGATACGCATACGCTGGAGATCTTGCGTGGTCCGGCCGGGCAGAAGATCGGCACCCGGCTGACGTTGCGGTGGGGCGACGACGAGCGCGCGAAATCGTTTGACGAGGTTTTAGAAAGTCCTTAAAATGTTAAGAAATCCTGGTGTACCTGCGTGGCGGTTCGGCTACAATAAAGGGCACTCCATGGATACCCGGGTGATCGAACGGCGGCAGCATCGGCGGGTTGACCTGGTGGAAGGGCAGGTCGAGGTCAGAAGCCTCGAAGCCTCGGACCAGGGCAAGACCGTGACCGGCCGCACCAAGAACGTGAGCCTCGCCGGCTGTAAGGCGCTCATGGCTTCGCCATTCCCGTTCGCTTCCGGCACCTCGGTGACCTGCACCGTCAACATCCCGCAAGCCCTCGCCAAACAGTTCCCCTTCGTGAAACTCATCGCCAAAGGTTGGATCGTCCGTGTGCTCGGGCCGGCTGACGCTCCGGCAGAGTCCGGCTCCCGCCGGCACACGGACCCGCAAGGCGACGGCGCTGAAGTCGCCGTGGCCATTGCGTTCACCGGGGACGTGACAACGCTCGCGACGGTCGGGGGGTACTGACCGCTCGAGTTCGTCCGTCCAATCGAGGATCTGCCATCGCATGATGCGACGAGGGATGATTTTGTGTTTGGTGCTTGGCGCCGCGGTCGGCTGCGGCGGGGGGCAGCCGGTTGGTCCCAAGCCGCTGCGGGTCTGGCACTGGATGACCGACCGCGAAGAGGCCTTCAACGAGCTGGCCAAGCGGTACGAGCAGCAGACCGGCCAGGCGGTCCGTTTCGAGCTCTACGCCCCCTCCGATGTGTACGTCCAGAAAGTCCGCGCCGCCGCGCAGACGAACGGACTCCCAGAGGTCTACGGCATCCTCGGGGAGCTGCGTGATGTGGCCAGCTTCATCCAGGCCGGCCATGTGCTGCCGCTGCAGTCGGCGATGGACGCGGACAACGCTGCCTGGCGCGACCAGCTCTTCCCCAAGGCGCTGGGCGTGAACACCTTCGGCCGCAACAATGCCTACGGCGTTGATCCGGGGGTGTACGGTGTGCCGATCGACGTCATGAACATCCAGATTTTCTACAACAAACATCTCCTGGCCAAGCTCGGGTTTGATCCGAACGCGCCGCCGGCCACGTGGGAGGCGTTCCTGCAGGTGGCCCAGAAGGCCAAGGCGCAGCAGCTCATCGGCTTCGTCAGCGGCTGGGCCGAGCTGTGGCTCCTCGATTGCTTTGCGACCGACTACGCGATCCACGAGATGGGCATGCGCAAGGTCGAGGACACGTACGCCGGCAAGGTGTCCTACACCGACCCAGGCTGGCTGCGCGTCTTAGGCCGGTTCCAGGAGCTGCGCGATTCCGGCCTGCTGGCCGAGGGCATCGTCACGATGGGGAACAAGCAGGCCGAGCAGCTTTTCGCCAATGAACGCGCGGTTTTTGCCTTCAACGGGACGTGGGGCGTGAACGTGTACAAGAGCATGAACCCCTCCCTCGAGTACGGCGTCATGCTGCCGCCGCGGGTCAATGACCGGCCGATGGTCACCTGGGGCGGGGCTGGCTCCAGCTTCTTCGTCAATGCCAAGGCTGCGCGCAGCGCCGACGGGGTCGCCTTCCTGAAGTGGCTCACTGCAGCCCCGCAGCAGACCTACCTGCTCGAGGTGACCCAGAACATTCCGGCCAACCGTGAAGCCGCCGACGCGCTGACCGGCCCGCTGGCCTCCTTCGCCCAGGCCATGGACGTGACGGTGCACCCGCGGCTGTTCTCCGCCCAGGAGGACGGCACCGTGCTCGAGGCGTTCGGGAAAGGCATCCAGTCCATCCTCATCGGCGAGGCCACGCCGGCGCAAGTCGCCGCCAACGTGGAGCAGGTCAAGCAGCGCCAGGCCCAGCGTCAGTCCACCCATGCCGTCCGCTAAGGACCAGTCCGTCGCGCCGTACGCGTTCCTGCTGCCCGCCCTGCTGCTCTTCGCCACCTTCAGCATCTACCCGTTCTTCCTGCTGACGATGACCAGCTTCTTGGACTGGGACGGCATCAGCCCGCACCGGACCTTCGTCGGGCTGCTCAACTACCAGCGCGTGCTGACCCAGGACCCGGTCTTCTGGCAGTCCTTCGGGCAGGCCGGCACCGTCACGCTGCTGGCCCTGACGTTCCAGAACGCGATGGCGCTCTTGCTCGCCATCGCGGTGAACCGGGAGCTGCCGGGCACGCACATCTACCGCACCATTTTTTTCCTGCCGCCGATCCTCTCTGAAATCGTCGTCGGCCTGATCTGGTTTTGGATCTACGATGGCAACTTCGGCATCTTCAACGCCATCCTGCGGTCGCTCGGGCTCGGCGCGTGGGCGCGCTCGTGGCTGGCGGATCCGCACACCGCGTTGATCGCGGTCGCCATCGTGCACATGTGGAAGGGCTTCGGCTGGGGCTTCGTGATGTTCCTGGCCGGGCTGCAGACGATCCCGGATGAGCTGTACGAAGCCGCCCGCGTCGACGGCGCCAACGCCTGGTACCGGTTCCGGCACATCACGCTGCCGCTGCTGCTGCCGGTGTGCGTCGTGGTCTCCATCCTGACGATCCTCGGCACGATGCAGATTTTCGGGCTCATCATCGCCATGACGCAGGGCGGGCCGGGCTACCACACCGAGGTGCCGATCACCCGCATCTTCCACAGCATGCTCGGCTCCTCGCAATTCGGCTATGCGTGCGCCCAGGGGATCGTGTTCGGGCTGATCCTGCTCGGCGTCTCCCTGGTCCAGATGCGGCTCCAGAAGAAGGCCGCGTAAATGCCGTTCTCCTCGACGGTGCTGACCCTTGCGACCGGCCGGGTCAAGCGGTGGTGCGCGATCAATGTCTGGCACCTGGCGTGCGTGCCGGTGGCGATCACGTGCCTGTTCCCGCTGGCGTGGATGCTCTCCTCGAGCCTGAAGACGCAGCAGACCGTCTTCACGGACACCCGCCTCATCCCGGCGCACCCGCAGTTCCACAACTACGCGACGGCCTGGGTGCAGGGCCGGTTTGGCATGTACTTCGTCAACTCGCTCGTGTACACCACCGTCATCGTCATCGGGGTCGTCTCGCTGGCTGCGCTGGCGGCGTACGCCTTCTCCCGCTTTACCTTCAAAGGGTCCGGCCTCTTGTATAAGGTCATCCTCTCGACAATGCTGATCCCGATCCCCGGCGCGTTCGTCGCGCTGTACATCCTCTTGAACCAAATGGGCCTGATCGACCAGGGCGCTGGCGAATGGCTGCCGCGGCTGGGCTACACGCTGCCGCAAATCAACGCCGGGCTGCCCCTGGGCATCTTCATCCTCAAGCCATTCTTCGACACGATCCCCAAGGAGCTGGAAGAATCCGCCCAGGTGGACGGCTGCGGGGTGCTGGGCATCTTCTGGTACATCATGCTGCCGCTGGCCCGGCCGGCGCTCGGCGTGATCGCGCTGCTGACCGCGCTCTCGGCGTGGAACGAATTTCTGCTCGCGTACCTCGTGTTCTCGCGGCATGAGATGATGCCACTGCAGCGCGGATTGCTGGCCTTCCACGGGGCGCACATCACCGAGTACCCCTTGCTCATGGCTGGCATGGTCATCTCCATCCTGCCCATTATTGCGGTATACTTAGCGATGCAGCGGAACATCATCCGCGGCATCACCGCCGGCGCCTTAAAAGGTTAGCGCTCTCATGCACACACAGGAGGGGACAGCGATGGTGACGCGATGGATTGCCGTGAGCGTGGCGCTCATGGCCGGAGCGGCTCCGGCGTGGGCCGAGGATGCGGCGGCCCAAGCGGCCGCGCCGATGGGCGGGCAAGCGCAGGCCGCCATGGCCGAGCCTGGAGCGTCGAGCGATGGGATCGATTTTGGCGATTTCAGCTCCGAGACGCTGACCACCAAGGCGTGGCAGGCGCTGGACCAGGGCGACTATGCCCTGGCTGAGACGTACACCAATAAGTGCATCACGCTGTACGAGAAGCAAGCGACGGCGCAATCCCAGAGCCTGACCGACTTCGCGCCCAAGGAGAAGGCCTTCACGTACTGGGCGCTCAACGACGTGGCGACCTGCTACTTCATTCTCGGCCAGGTCAAGCTGGCCCAGGGCCAGGTGAAGGAGGCGCAGCTGGCCTTCAACACCGTGATCGAGGCGTTCCCCTACGCCCAGGCCTGGGATCCGAAGGGCTGGTTCTGGAAGGTGGCGCAAGGCGCGTCGGATAAGCTCGTGACGCTCGGCACCGCGTACGACTTCGGCGACTACACCTCCCAGACGCTGACGACCCGCGCGTGGGAAGCGCTCGCCAACAATGACCACAAGGGCGTCGAGCTGTACACGAAGAAGTGCATGGAGCTCTACGAGGCGGACGCGAAACAGCAGCAGGGTTCGCTGACGGAGTTTCCGCCGAAGGACAAGACCTTCAACTATTGGGCGCTCAACGACGTGGCGACCTGCTACTTCATCCTCGGCGAGTCGCTAATGGCCCAGAAGCGGTTCGACGAGGCCAAGGGCGCCTTCAACCGCGTCGTCACCGATTTCTCCTTCGCCCAGTGCTGGGACCCGAAGGGCTGGTTCTGGAAGGTGGCGGTGGCCTCTCGCGGCCGCCTGAACAAGATCCTCGCCGAAGCCGGCGCGTGATCTGCACGATGCATTAAGCCTGCGCCCGGATCGCGTCACCCTCCTGATGCGGCCCGGGCGCGTTGTTTCACCGTTCGCATGAGACCCACGACACCGTCTTACGCCATCGGCCTCGCCGCGCTCATCCTGTTGAGCGCAGCACCCGTATCTGCCAAGCCGGGGGAACGCGGGACCGCCGAGGCGGCCGCCAGCAGCCGCATTGAAGTGCGCGGCGAGTGGATCTACGTCGACGGCGAGCCGTTCCTGGTCAAGGGCATCGGCTACTCACCCTTCCGCCCAGGCCAGGTGCCGTGGCGCGATGCGGTGGACGCGAAGCTCATGGACCGCGATTTCGCGCGCATCGCCGAGGCCGGTTTCAACACCCTCCGGACATGGGCGCCGCTGTCGGATGAGGCGCTCGCGCTCGCCGCGTCGCACGGCCTCATGGTCCTGCAGGGCGTCTGGATCGAGCGCAGCGGCGATTTCCACTCCGGCGCGTTCCGCGACAGCATGCTCCAGGTCCTGCGCGCCGAAGCGGCGCGCGCCGCCGCGCACCCGAACGTCCTCGGCCTGATCGTCGGCAACGAGCTGCACCCAGCACAGGTCTTCGCGGCCGGCGTGCCGGAGACCGAGGCCCTCCTGAAGCAAGCCGCCGCCGCGGTCAAAGGCGTGGATGCGACGCGCTTGGTCTCCTACGCCAACTGGCCGTCGCTCGCCTTCTTGGACGCCTCGCCATGGGACCTCGTCTGCTTCAATGTATACCCGTATGAGCCGGCCAGCGTGGCGCACGCGTTCGGCTTCCGCGGGTACGTCGAGCAGCTCAAGCGCGCAACGGCGCAGCACAAGCCGCTGCTTATCAGCGAGCTGGGCCTTTCACTCAGCCATGGCAGCGGCACCAAGCCAGGCTACGGCGGTTACACCCCCCAGACCCGGCCGCCGGCGCTGTTACAGTTGTGGGACGCGCTCTTCCAAGCCGGCGCGCAGGGCGGGGCGGTGTTCGAGTGGAACGATGAATGGTGGAAGCAGGCCGAGACCAACGACGACGCGTCAACCCACGATGCCGAGGACCCGGAAGAATGGTTCGGCCTGCTCGAGTTCCAGGGGCCGAAGGACACCATCGGCAAGCTGCGGCCGGACTACGAGGCGCTCCGGGCGTACAACCAGGCGATCCTGCTCAGCCCGGTCACTGGCGCCTCGTACGATGACCGGATCCAGGTCACTGTGTACGCGACCGAGGAGGTGGCCCATGTGCAGTTCCGGCTCGGGTCGCCCAACTTCTTGAAGCCCTGGATCCAGGCCACGCAGCTCTCGCGCCATTGGTGGAAGGCGACGCTGCCGGTGCCGCCGAAGCTGCCCGCCGGCGAATACCCCTTCGTCGTGGAAGCGCTGGACGCGCGCAGCAAGCGCCTGAACCGGCTGCAGCGTCTGGTCCGCATCCGGCAGCCGCTGCCGGTCGTGAAGGTCAGCGTGGCCACCGACCGGGACCTGTACGAGGTCGGCCAGGCGGTGGAGAGCATCCACTACACCGTCACGGTCACCGACCCCTCCGGCGCGCCGATCGCTGCGCGCCCGGTGTACCTGGCCGTGACCGAGCCGCAGACCGCGATGGACATCACGCAGACCAAGCTCACCGACGCGGACGGCCGCGTGACCGGCTCCTACCTGGTGCAGCAGCCTGGCATCATCGGGTTGGCCGCGGCCACCTTGCGCAACCCCAGCGACCCGACGCTGCGCACCGGCGATGAGCGGTTTCTGGTGATCCGGCAGCAGACCGAGCCGCGGCACGTGCCCTCACCTTGGGAGGACGGCATTCCCGCACCGCTGGCTGAGTACTTGGCACACCGGCCGGTTGCGTTCCGCCTGACCGACACTGGGACCGAAGACGTCATCGTGTATGACCAATACGGCGCGTTCCATGGCCGCGGTACCCCGGAGTACCGGTACGAGATCACGGACATCGATGGCATCAGCGCCGCGGCCGGGGAAGGGATCTACCCGAACGAGGCCAGCCTGATCCGCGACTCGGCGTTCCGCGCAGCGCGCGATGCCGGCGCGCTCGCCGGCAGCCACTGGGACTTTACCTTCGCGAAGAATGCGCAGCACAGCTTTTTCAAGTGGGCCTCGGCCGATGAGGAACCAGGCGTGAAGCAGTTCTACACCGCGCTGACGCTTGAGCGCGCCGGGTTGTGGCGCCACGCGGTGAAGGCGTACTATTCGGTGTTGGTGAACTTTCCCACGTCGGTGGGTTGGACCGCGTTTGATCCGCCGACACCGTGGTACGTGGCCAAGGTTGCCCGCGACAAGCTCTTCGCGATCCTACGGCTGCACCCGGAGATCGGCCTGCGCCTGGAGGGTTCTGTCTTTGAGATGGACAGCGGTTTCGACATCGATCCGGCCAACGATGTGATCCGTGTGGATCCGGGGCGACTCATCCGCGTCCAGCCGGATATGGTGAACCTGCCCAGCGAGGATGTCACCACGCTCGCGGTCAAGCGGCGGGTGGGGCAGGGCCGGGTCCAGCTTGTGCAGTACGCTAACCGCCACTGGCAGATGCTTGTCGACGGCAAGCCCTGGATCATGCGCGGCATGACGTACCAGCCCAGCGCGGTCGGCGAATCGCCGGATGAAGGCTCGCTGAAGGATTGGATGCAGGCCGACCGCAACGGCAACGGCCAAATTGACGCTTTCGACACGTTCGTCGACGCCAACCGCAATGACCGACAGGACGCGGATGAGCCGGTCGTCGGCGACTTCGCGCTGATGCGCGACGCCGGGGTGAACACGCTCCGCCTGTACCACCACGCCTCCAATAAGGAGCTCCTGCGCCGCCTGTACCAGGACTACGGCATCATGGTGATGTTGGGCGATTTCGTCGGCATGTACACCGTCGGCTCGGGCGCCTCGTGGGAATCCGGCACCGACTACCTGAACACGGACCAGCGCAAGAAGATGACGGACAGCGTCAAGGCCATGGTCCTCGAGCACAAGGACGAGCCGTACGTCCTGCTATGGGTCTTGGGCAACGAGAACAACTACGGGGGCGTACACGGTATCATCGGCGGCGTGGGCAACGCCGGCCAGCATCCGCACGAGTACTACCGGTTCCTCAACGAGCTGGCGACGTGGATCAAGAGCGTGGACCCGAACCACCCGGTGGCCGTGGCGAACGGGGACGAAGGGTTCCTGGACGTGCTGGCCTCCGAGGCCCCGGCCATCGACATCTTCGGCGCCAACGTCTACCGCGGCTGGCACGGGTTCGGCCGCAGCCTCTTCGAGGACGCCCAGCGGTGGCTTGACAAACCCGTGGTCATCACGGAATATGGGTGTCCCGCGTACCAGACGGGCGAGCCGCGCGATGTGGCGGAGCGCGACCAGGCGCTGTACCACTTCGGCAACTGGGTGGACCTGGCGGATCATCTGGCCGGCCGCGGCATCGGCAACGCGCTCGGCGGCGTCGTGTTCGAGTGGAACGACGAGTGGTGGAAGGCTGGGCAGCCGCCGCGCTTCTCTCCGAAGGTCCAAGAGACGCATCCCAACTGGGCCGGACCGTATCCCGGGGGATGGAACTTTGAAGAGTGGTACGGTTTGGTGAGCCAGGGGGACGGTGCGACGAGCCCGTACCTGCGGCAATTGCGCATGAGCTATCAGATGTACAAAGGCGTGACCGAGCGACAACGAGGAGGACCATGAAGCGCGTTCGCAGCAGTGCAGCCGGAGCTCCCTTATCCCGCTACGCCACGTTCAGCCCGTCCGGCGATGAGTTCATCATGACCCGGCCCGACGCCCCGCGGCCGTGGATCAACTACCTCACCAACGAAGAGTACTGCGCCATTATTTCCCAGTGCGCCGGCGGCTACAGCTTTTACAAGGACTGCCGCTCTGACCGGCTCTTGCGCTGGAACCCTGAGAACCTCAAATTCGACCGCCCGGGCCGCTACCTGTACGTCAAGGAAGGCAAGGACGTCTGGAGCGCGACCTACCAGCCCATGCGCGTCAAGCCTGAGCGGTATGAAGCCCGCCACGGCCTTGGCTACACCGTCGTTGAGACCCGGTACAAGGGCATCGACACGACCGCGACCTATTTCGTTCCCTCCGAAGACCCGTGCGAGGTGTGGCTCTTCACCCTGACGAACCGCACGAACAAGACGCGCACCCTGGAGCTGTTCCCGTACGCTGAGTGGTTGATCGGCGATTACCACCTTGAGCTGCGCTATCGCAACATCATGAACCTGTACAACCGGGTCTGGTTCGACGAGGACCAGAAGGCGATCTTCGCGAAGAAGACCGCGGCGTGGGGCGACCTGAACATTAAGAAGTTCGAGCATCTGCTGTTCTTCGGCTCGAGCCTGCCGGTCAAAGGCTACGCCACGATCAAGGATACCTTCCTCGGCCGGTACAACACCGAGGCGAACCCGGCCATGCTCACCGAGGACCGGTTCGAGACGGTGCCGTTCTGCTCCGGCGAGGACGCGATCGCGACGGTCCGGCACACCGTCACGCTGAAGCCGAAGCAGTCGCTCACGTTCTCCGTCGTGCTGGGCCAGTCCGCGCCTGATGACGCGCCCCGCATCCTGGCCCGGTACCGCCAGGTCAAGGAAGCCGAACAGGAGCTGCGTCGCGTGAAGGCGCTCTGGCGGACCCGGATCGTGGACAACATCAAGGTCGAGACCCCGGACCGCAACTTTGACCTGATGATGAACATCTGGGTCAAATACCAGCTCTACATCTGCAACTTCTGGTCCCGCTCCCCGTCCTATTTCCACGAAGGCTCAGGCGGCCGCGGCTACCGCGATTCGTGCCAGGACGCCGAAGGCGTCATGTCCATCAACACCGAGCATGCCAAGCAGAAGCTGCTGACGATCGCGACCCTGGTCCGCAAAGACGGCACCACCGCCCCTGGCTGGTCAGACACGACCGGGCCGTTCGGGTTCCGCGCAAACAAAGACCACCCGATCTGGCTGACCGTCACCGTGTCGGCGTACATCAAAGAAACCGGCGACCTGGGCATCCTCAAGCAGTCCACGACGTACCTCAAGGATCGCTGGATCCGCGGTTGGGACCAGGACCCGGCCTGGAAGGGCGGGCCCAGCACCGACGGGGACGGCACGATCTTCGACCACCTGTGGCGGAACCTGGACTTCACGTTCCACGACGTGGGCCCGAAGGGGATGCCGCTCATCGGCCACGCAGACTGGAACGATGCGATCGACGCGGCCGGCATCAAGCTGCGCGGCGAAAGCGTATGGCTCGCACAAGCGCTCGTGCGCAGCCAGAAGATCCTGGCCGAGTTGGCCGACCGCATCGGCGAGACCGAGAAGGCGGCCGAGCTGCGCAAGCGGGCGCAGATCATGACTGACCGGGTCAATGAGCATGGCTGGGATGGCGACTGGTACACGCGCGGCTACACCGACGACGGCACGGTCTACGGATCGAAGGTGTGCAAGGAAGGGAAGATCTTCCTCAACACCCAGTCCTGGCCGCTGCTTGCCGACATGTGCACCCAGGAGCAGAAGGATAAAGTCATCGCCAGCGTTCAGAAGCACTTAGACGGCAAGTACGGGCTCGCCCTCTTCGCCCCGGCGTACACGGAGTACAACCCGAAGCTGGGCCGCATCAGCATGTTCTCCGAGGGCACCAAGGAAAACGCCGCGGTGTTCTGCCACGCCGCTACGTTCATGGCGGTGGCCGCGCTGCAGCATGGCTACGGCGACCTGGGCTATAAGTTCATGAAGGCGATCATGCCGAACGCCCAGCCAGACTATGACCTGTACAAGACCGAGCCGTATGCGTACGCCGAGTACCTGGTGGGGCCGGATAACCCGTACCGCTACGGCGAAGGCGCCTTCACGTGGATCACCGGCACCGCCGGCTGGAACTTCATGGCCGGCACCGAGTGGGTCTTGGGCGCGCGCCGCGACTACGATGGGCTGCGGATCGATCCGTGTCTGCCGCGCGCGTGGAAGAAAGCCCGTATCGTGCGGCCGTTCCGCGGGGCCACGTACGACATCGAGATCGCAAACCCGCACGGGCTGGAGAAGGGCCGCGTGAAGCTGATCGTCGACGGCAAGGCGGTTGCGGGCAACCTCATCAAGCCGCACAGCGACGGCAAGGTCCACAAGGTGCAGGCCGTGCTGGAAAAGCAAACCGCCGGCGCTCCGGCAACATCTGCCCGCGCGTAATTTCGCATAGTTTCGCGTAACAGCGCGTACATTGAGGACCGGGTTGTCGAGGAGACAATCCGGTCCTTTTTATGCGGTTCAGGCACGGCTCGTGCACTTTATTAGTGTGGGTAGGGGGCATTCTATCCAGGTATGCCACGTGATAACATGTTGAATACGAATAAGTTATGCTAATTCAGCGTGCTGACTTATGGGAGTGTTTTTAAAGCTTTTTTGCTTTAAAGGGTCGTGGTTTCAAGACATGTGGAGCGGTGTAGTAACAGGGAGGTGTTCCATGAGGCGACTCGGGCAACTACTGCTTGCCTCGGCGCTTGCTTGGCTGCCGAGCGCGTCCGCGGCGGCAGAGGTCGTAGACTTCACCAGAACGGTGACCGCTGCGGGCTCCATTGGCGCATCGGCAAGCCTGACGGTCGTCACGGCGCTCATCGGTTCCAACGCGCCGCAGGCGCTGAACTGGGGCGCGGTCACGGGCGTGACGCCGACGGTGCCGTGGAAGGTGGCGCCACAGTACATGGCCATCACGCATTCCAGCAACGCGGCCAACTGGGCCATCCGCGTCTTGACGAACAACAAATCAGCGTTCCCGACGCTGGCTGGCAAGGTGCTCGACGCCAAGGTCATCGCCGATCCGAATGACGACATCCTTGGCTATGCTGGGATGATCGGCTCCACCCCGGCCGACCCGAACAACCGCATCCCGTGGGTATGGCAGGCGTTCCAGAACACGCTGGCCGCGGCACCCACCGCGCCGGTCGACAACAACGACAACGGCACCATCGAGCCGAACGAGGTCGGCGGCGAGTTCAACGCGCCGTGGGCGTTCATCGCCGATCTCTCCGACTGTCCGAGCACGGCGACCAACTGCCGCTCGGCCGCCCCCGCGACTATCGACGACACCATCGAGTACCTGCGGATCGCGCAGGGCGACTCGTCAAACGCGTTCTTGCTCCTGCACCCGGAGACGCCCCCGCGCACGTCGGACGGCACGATCGCAGTGTATCTGGCGGCCCGGTTCGGCGGCGCGTCGGCGGATACGTACCGCTCAACGATCATCGTGGAGCTGTATCACTTTTAACCGGAAGGTCGGGATGAGCCGTCGTGCCAGCCGCGCGTGCGCGGCCTTGCTCATGGTCCTCGGCGCGTCGGCGGCGGCTCCAGCGGCTGGGGCGATCGCCGTGGACCCGACGGTGATCGAGCTCAGCCTGCCGCCCGGCGGCAGGCACGAAGGCGCGTTCCAAGTCCTCAACGACGGTGACGCGCCGCTGCGCGTGCGCGTGGAAGTTGAGCCGCTCTCAGCGGCGTACGCGCCGTGCGCGCCTGCAGAATGGCTGACCTTGGCGGCCGAGACGGTGGACGTGCCCCCGTCCGGGCGTGTGGACGTCCCATTCACCGTGCAGGTGCCCAATGGCACCTCCGGGGAGTTGGCCGCCATGGTCGTGTTCATTCAGGACGCCCCTGAAGCAGGCGGCATCCAGGTCCGCTTCGGCACCGCCATCTACGCCGCCGTTCGTGGCACGGAAGAGCTTGCCCTGGAGTTCGGCGAGCCCTATATGCTCTCCGGTCCCCCGCCCGTGTTGCTCCTTCCGGTGGCCAATCACGGCAATGTCCACTGCCGCCCGACTGGGCCGGTGCGCGTGCGCTCCGGCACCGAAACGCTCGGCGAGGTGGAGCTGGCCGTGGGCATGCCGGTGGCTCCGGGCAGCACCGAGCGCTTCCGCGTGCCGTGGCCCGGGGCGTTGACGCCCGGGCGGCCGTATGCAGTCGAGGTTGCGTGGACCTGCGCGCGGCGCGAGGATCCGCCGGCGCCATTGCATGGACGCTTCACCGGGACATGGGACGGACAGGCATGGCAGACCACCGAACAACCTTGACGCGTGTCGGCGCGCTGCTCGTCTCGGCGCTGCTGCCGGCGTCGACGGCCGCCGAAGTGGTGGACCGCCGGACAACAGTGGCGGCAAGCGGGGAAGTGACCCAGCTTTCCGAGGCCGGCCTGCTCGCGGTCGAGAACCGTAACGCCGTCTCCGGCGCGCTGCTGGATGCGGACGGCGACGGGCGTACCGATGTCCTCGTTGTGCATCGCCTCGATGTCGAGCCGCCGCTGTTGTACCTCAGCCGCCCCGAGGGCCAACTGCAAGAGGACGGCGCGGCCCGACTGCCTGGCCTGCCAGGCGGCGTCTCCGCCGTCGTCGCCACAGCGGACTTCAATGCGGATGGGTGGACGGATGTCTTTCTGGGCCGCACGCCCGCGGATGCGCTCTGGCTCGCTGACGGGGCCGGCGGATTCAGAGATGCGACGGCCGTCTGGCTGCCGGCTGGCACCGGCGGCACAGTACAGGCGGCCGCGAGCGACTTCACCGGCGACGGCTTGCCCGACATAGTGGTGCTCCGCCAGGGTCGGGCCAGTCTCTTGGAAAACGTGCGTGGCCTTGGATTGCGCGAGGTGGTGCTCGAGCTGTCACTCGTGGCAGAAGGCACGAGCCATCTCGCCGCGGCGGATGCGGATGCGGACGGCGACGCGGATCTCTTCGCGGCCAGTGAGACACATTTCTCGCTTGCGCTGCAGGGCGGGGCCGGGCGGTGGGAGCGCATTGTCCGGCCGAATCCTGGCGGACTGCCGGTCTCCGGGGTGTCGGCGGTCGATGTAGACGGCGACGGCGCGGCGGAATGCATAGTCAGCCGGGACGATCGGCCAGTGCTACTCTCGTATCTCGCCGGCCGCTGGCGACTGACGCATCTGCCACAGCTGCCTGGACCAGCAGCCTCTCCGGCCGCCGCAGACTTCAACGGTGACGGGCGTATCGACCTATTCTTTCCGGTCATTGGCGTCGATGCCCTCTTTTTGCAAGAGGAGGAGGGCCGGCGGTGGACTTTGGCGACCCACTGGGTTGCTCAGGATCATGAAGCCGGCCGCTGGGCGGCGGTTTTGGATGCCAACTTTGATGGGCACACCGATTTGTACATCGCGAACGACGGGCAAGACTCGTTTTACCTGCAACAACCCTCTCCGTAAGGCATTTTCGTAAGCCTAAAAATACCAATCTGTTGTAAGGCCACCCTGTCGGCTTTTTAAACTAGTGATAAAAACTTGACTTACTTCAAAAAATGATTAAAGTATGTTTGACCATGATCAAGCGGCGATCTCTTCTCGATGAGCACAAGCTGACCGAGCGCGAGCAGAAAAGTTTCCAGATTCTGGAGCTAATCCGCCAGCGCGGCCCCATGACCCGCACCGAGCTTTCGCAAGGCACCGGATTCAACATCGTCACCGTATCCAATTATGTGAACCAGTTCATCAAGCAAGGCTTGGTGCTGGAGCGCGGCTTCGATGTCTCCACCGGCGGCCGCAAGCCGATTCTCGTGGAGCTCAACGCGAAAGCCGGGTACACGCTCGGCATCGATTTGGGGCCGATGGACGTGGCGAAGAGCCACATCATCGCGGTCATCACGGATCTGCGCGGCCAGATCGTGCACCGCATGCTCAGGCCGCGCACGCTGGCCAGCATGGACCAGGTCATGCAGGAAGCCGCCGGCATCATCCGCGACGTCTTCAAGAGCAGCCCGGTCGATGTGAAAAAAATCCAGGGCATCGCCATCGGCTTGCCGGGGATCATGGATGAACGGGCCGGCACGGTGCGCGACACCTCGCACCATGGCGTGCGCACGAGCTACACCGCGGTGCGGGAATCCTGGGAAAACGAGTTCCACCTGCCGGTCCTCGTCGGCAACGATGCGACGCTCGCCGGGTACGGCGAGCTGCGGCTGGGCCTTGAGCGCGCCGTCGAGAACCTCGTGTACCTGTACTCGGACGTGGGCAGCAGCCTGATCTTCAACGGACACATCTATTGGGGCTCAAGCGGCAGCGCCGGGGAGCTGGGCATCTTCGTGCCGGTGCCGACGGAAGACGACTTCCTCACGTGGATTAAGAGCCCGTCCTTCGTGTTTTCCAACGTCTGGGACCTCGGGCTCTCGGCGCAGGCGAAGAAGATGATCGCCGATGGGCAGCCAACCAGCATCCTCCAGCTCGCGGGCGGGGCGCCGGAGGCGATCACGCTCGATGTCGTCATCCGCGCGGCCCAAGAAGGGGATGCGCTGGCGCGGCAGCTCATCGAAAACGCGGCGATCCAGCTCGGGGTGCGCGTGGCCTCGCTGGTCAACCTCTTGAACCCGGACGTCGTCGTCATCGGCGGAGGCATCGAACGGGCCGGGTCGCTATTGCTGGAGCCGGTGTGGCGCTGCGTCAAGCGCTACGCGTATGAGGAGCCGGCCAGCTTAGCTGACGTGTTGCCTGCGCAGTTGGGGGAGAACGCGGTCGCTTTGGGTGCCGCGTGCTGGGTCGTGCGCGAGGTCTTCATCCAAGCATGATCCGGTTGTTCCGTGCCCCGACGGTGGGGTACACTTGGTAGACGAGGAGATCGTTTCGGAGGCGCGGGCGGCACAGGGGCCGTTGAACCCTCCGGGTTTGCAAGGGAGGCGCATGGCATTTCCATCCTTATCGCTGGGCGGCGGCGGCCGGTCCACGAAGCCCCCCATAGTGATCATCGCACTGGGCGGCGGCATCGCGCTGGCGTTGGCGTTACTGGCCATGCAGTTTTCGCAGGTCCAGTCGCTGCGACAGCAGCTCGCGCAGAACCGCCAGGTCATCAGCCGGCTCGAGCAGGACAACCAGCAGCTGACGCAGCGCATCACCGAGTCTGAAACCCGGCGCGCGGATTTAGACAAGAAGCTCTCCGCGCTGCGGGGGGAGCTGGCGAGCGCCGGGGCGACGCTTGAGCAGGGCCGCGTGAGCCTGGATGATCTACAGGCTCGGCACGAGGACTTGGAGCATGCGCACCAGAAGCTGGAAGCGAAGCTCGAGGCGGTCAGCACCGAGCGCGACGCGACGAAGCGCCAGGCCGAAGCGCTGGCGGTCGAAAACACAGAGCTGGAGCGCTCAGCGGTGCATCTGCGCGAGCGCTTAGCGCTCGTGGAGCGCGACTTCTCGAAGGTGCGCGAGCAGTTGGCGCAACTGGAGCGCACGCCGCGTTCGGACGTGGCCGTCGTGAGCATCGAAGGCCCCTCCGCCGGCGAGACGCGAACAGCCTCGGCCGCCACCGGCATGACGTCGATCGCCGGCACGGTTGAGCTGCCGCCCATCATTGTGCGCAAGGACCAGGCCGGCATGACGCTGCCGGTCCGCGGACGGATCGTGGAAGCGAACCAGCCGCACAACTTCATCGTGCTCGACCAAGGGAGCTTGGACGGCGTCCATGTGGGCATGGCGTTTGACCTGCAGCGCGGCGGTGCGACCGTCGGACGCGCCACCGTCGTTCGCGTGCGCCCGAACCTTGCGGCCTGCGACCTGGTGCGGGCCAAAACGCCGATGCCGCCCCAAGTCGGTGACCAAGCGGTTCAATCTGGCCCGTGATCGTACAATCACCCCGTCATGATCCCCCCACCTGTCGGCGGCGGCGCTCGCCGGTGGCTGTGGAAGCGCTTGCGTTGCCTGGTTGAGCATCCGCTCGCGCCCGCCATCTTCAACCAGGCTGCCTGCGACAGCCCCCGGCAGGTGGCCGGATGAGCCCTCGCCGCGGCGGCAGATCCTGGGGTCGGCCAGGCCGCGCACAACTCGTCCTCACGACCCGGCAGCTCGCAACCCTCGTCAAAGCCGGGATGCCGCTTCTGCGCGCCCTGCGCACGGTCAGCGACCAGCTTGACCCTGGCCCGTTGCGCGAGGTGTTCGTCGCCATTTCCGCCGACGTCGAATCCGGCGTGAAGTTCTCGGACGCGCTCGCCCGCCACCCCCGCCGGTTCCCGCGGTTCTACGTCAACATGGTCCGAGCCGGGGAGCTGGGCGGGCTGCTGGACACGATCCTCACGCGTTTGGCGGAATTGCTGGAGAAGCAGGCGCGGCTGCGTCAGCGGGTCCGCAGCGCGCTGATGTATCCGGCCTTCGTCATGGTGGCGGCGTTCGCCATCCTGCTCATCCTCATGATCTTCGTGGTGCCGACCTTTGTCAGCATGTTCACGGAACTCGGGTCGGCTCTGCCGCTGCCGACGCAGATCCTCGTCACGACGAGCGACATCCTGCGCCATTGGTGGTGGGCGGTGCTGCTCACCCTCGCGGCCCTGCCGGCGCTGACGCGCGCCCTCATCGGAACACCCGGCGGCCGGAGAATGGTCGACGCGGCAAGCCTGCGCGCGCCAGTGTTCGGGTCGCTGGTGGAGCGATTGCTCATCGCGCGCTTCGCTCGGACGCTCGGCACGCTGCTCGCCTCCGGGGTGCCGATCCTCAGCGCCCTGGAGACCGTCCGGGCGACGATCACGAACGTGGTCATGGATGATGCGCTGCGCGATGTGGAGCAGAGCCTGAAGGCCGGGGAGTCGCTGGCCCGGCCCATGGAGCTCTCCGGCGTGTTCCCGCCGCTCGTGACGCGGATGGTCGCCCTGGGCGAGGAGACCGGCCAGCTCGACGAGATGCTGGTTCGCGTGGCGGACAGCTACGAGGAAGAGGTTGAGGTGCAGCTGGCCGGGCTGACCCAGCTCCTGGAGCCGATCCTCATCGTCGCCGTCGGGGGGATGGTCGGGTTCATCGTCATCGCGATGTTTATGCCCTTGTTATCGCTCACAAAGCTGCTTGGATGAGGCGAGGCTTCTCGCTCGTCGAGGTCGTTGTCTCGTTGGCCATTCTGTCCGTGGGTCTGCTCGCCGCCATGCGCGTCTTCCCGATGGGTCTGCGCGCCTCGCAACGGTCCGAGCGGAGCAGCCGGGCCGTGATGGCAGCACAGCGCACCATCGAATCGCTCAAGCTCAAGCCCTGGAGCGAACTGGTCGACGGTGCGACCAGCGTGACCGATGGGCCGTACACCATCACCGTGCGCGTGGCCGCGCCGGCGGTGGAGGAGCTCTCTGACCCGTCCAGGCTGAAGGCGGTGGATGTTGTCGTCGTGTGGGAAGAAGATGGGCGTCCGCGCCGGGCGACCTTTGTCACGCACCTTGTGCAGCCGGCGTAAGCCGCAGGCTGGCATGTCGCTGGCCGAGATGCTGGTGGCGCTCACCATCCTCGTGATTGTGACCGCCTCAACGGTGCTCATGTTTCGCAGCATCACGCGCGCCTGGCGGACCGGCGAGCTCCGCACCGAGCGGTACCAGCAGGCCCGGCTGCTGTTCGACCTGTTCGAACGGGAGTTGACGTCAGCGGTGGCCAACGCGCGGTACCCGTTCATCGCCCGTGATGCCGCGGATGTGGCACCCCGGCAGGAGGGCAGCACGCAGGATGAGCTGCTGTTCGTGGGCACGCTGCCGGGCCGGGCCGGGCTCGTGGAGCGCGCGTACTGGGTTGTGGAAGACGGCACACTGTACTGCCATGACGATGAGCCGGCGGACGGCGACTACGCCACCGGGGAGCGGGAAGCGTGCGGCCGCGATGTGGCGGGACTTGAGCTGTCGTTCTATGACGGCACCGCCTGGCTGCCGCGGTGGGATGGCCAGGCCGGCGCAGCGCAGGCCGGGCAGTTGCCAAACGCGGTGCGGATCACGCTGACATTGGGCCGGCAGCGGCCCGAGAGCTTCGAGACGGTCGTGCATGTTCCCACAAGCTAGGCAGTCCGCAATGCTGTGCAGTGAGCGAGGCATAGCGCTCTTAATTGTCGTCAGCTTGTTGACGGTGGTCGGCATTATCGGCGTGGCGTTCGCGTTCTCGATGTTCCTTGAGACGCAGGCGGCCCGCCAGTTTATGGCGACCACGCAGGCCCGGTACGTGGCTGAAACCGGCGTGAGCCTGGCCCGGGCGTTGTTGGCGGAGGACCGCGTCGCGACCCGCATCGACACGCTCGGGGAGCAATGGAGTACGGCGTTCGCGGGTGAGGCCGTAGACGTGGACGCAGACGACCAGGTCGATGCCGCATGGCGCCCGGTGGCCGACGGAGACGGTGCGGCGATCGGCCGATACGCGGCCCGTGTGCAGGATGAGTCGAGCAAAGCGAACTTGAACGCCGGCCAGGCTGAGCCGCCGCTCACAGGTGCTGGGGCCATTGACCTGGTCGCGCTCTTCTCGGCCGCCGGCGTGCATGATCCCTCCGCCGCCGCGGCCGCACTGGAGGCGTATCGGTACGGGGTGGATGCGCGGCCCGGAGTCGCCTTGGTGGACGATGACGGCGACGGCTCAGTGGACGAGGCGGATGAGTATGAGCCGCTGGCCCCGGCCGGCGATGACCGGCGGCTGGAAGGGCTCGGCGACCTGGCCGGCATGGGATTCAACGCACAGGAGCTGGAGCGGTTGCGCCGCATCGCGACGGTGTACAGCGCGGACGTGAACGTTAGTTTGGCCGGTCGGCTGCGCATCAACGTGAATACGGCCACCGCGAATGAGCTCTTCGACGAGCTGCTTGAGGCCGGCGCATCCGACCCATGGCTCGCGGCGGTGAACATGGCCGATTACGCAGATCCGGATCTGGACATCTCGCGGCTGACGCGCGCGGCGGAGGATGTGGTGATCGGCGCCGGCGGCCCGATCGGGAGCTGGACCTGGTCCTTGGACCCGGCCGGGCATTACGAAAGCGGTCAGTCCGGCGGTGAGCCGCTGGCATGGACCGTGGCGTCAGGGTCAGGCCGGTACCGGCTCCGCGTGTTGGGCGTGGATGGCCACCCGGTCGGCGACGTGACGATCGGCGGCGAGACGCGGCACGCGGTGGAACCGGGCGAATATCTCGGGACCTGGGACTTGCGCACCCCCTTGGCGGTCAGTGTGGCGCATCCGGCCGGCGAGGCTCGGATGTGCGCGTTCCGCGGGATTGAGCTCGTGCCGGAGGCGCCGGTGGCCGGCACACCGGTGCGCGGCATCGAGGCGGTCCGGATCAACGAGGTCATGGTGGAGCCGGTGGTGGAGCTGCCGGTGGTTGAGGCCTCGTTTAGCCAGCAAGGGTCAGACTGGGGCTGCCAGGTCGGTGAGGCGGTCTGCCAAAATGCCGGTGTCGGCCAAGGCCGATGGACGTGGACCAGCATGCGCTTGGCGGCAGGCCGGTACCGGGTCCGCGTTTTCGGCGCGTCGGCCGGCCAGACGGTCGGGGAGGCGGCGGTCGGCGGCGACAGCGAGTTGTTGAGGCACGGGGAAACGCACCCCAAGACGACGACGGTCGGGTCAGACGGAAAGTTTACGCTGACGCTTGGCAAGAGCGAGGGCGACGGGACATACTATCTCAAGCGAGTCCAGCTGTCCCTCCAGCCGGACGGGGAGTATGTGGAATTGATCAATCTCAGCGACGCGCCCATCGACGCGTCCGGGTGGCGGTTGGAGGGTGAGGCGACCGGGGGCCGTCAGGCGCAGCTGCCGGCCGGGGCGGTGATCCCGGCGCACGGCGTGCTGGTCGCCGCGGTGGACTTGGACGATACGCAGCCAGGGCTGGACCACGATGGCTTGGACGCGCGGGAGGCGTGGCAGATCCCGCCAGACGCCCACGCGGTGCAGCTGGTGTTCGCCGGCGGCGGGCCGGCGCCGGACGATGACTGGTTGAAGGGCTCGCTGCCCGACGGGGCCTCGGCGCGGCTGATCTTGCGGGCCGGGGATGCGGTGGTGGATGAAGTCGAGTACCTACTGCCTGCGCCGCCGGAGCTGCAGAGCCTGGAGAAGGGGGATCCGACCGTGATCGGGGACACCGATGGCGACGGAGTGGATGATCTGTGGTACCCGTCGCTGCGGCTCTTCACCGCCGGCACGGCGAACGATAACGAAGGCTTGAGCGAGCAGGAGGTCACCGAGCTCGTGACCCATGATCCGGCCCACGATATCACGATCCTCAACCGTCCGCTGACCGGCGTCGGCGAGCTCGCCGGCATGCCGAGCGGGACAGCGTGGCGCCCGTTCACCAGCGCCGATCTCGCCAAGATCGTCGATCGGCTGACGGTCGACGGCATCCGGCTGCAGGCGGCCGGCGCGCTCCAAGCCGGCGACGACGCGTGGGAAGAAATTGAAAGCGGCTACAGCTTTACCGGGACCCCGGGGCTGGACGATGCCGGGCTATGGCAGTGGAGCAGCCTGCCCTCCGGCGAGTACCGGCTCAGCGCCTACGGGTGGAACGGGGAACAGCTCGCGGTCCGCACGCGGGGCCCGGACGGCACCTGGAATGAGTGGTCGCCGGCGCTGACTGCGGATGCGCAGGGCCGGTTAGTCCTCGGCCGCGTGCAGGTGGGCGAGGCGGACGCGGCGGTGGGCGCCTTGGCGATCCACGTCGCGTGCCTGTCGCCTGGCGGCGTGTGCCACCTGACCCATATTTGGCTCGATCCTCGCCTGGTCCGCGTGGGCCCAGTGAACGTCAACACGGCGCCGGTGCAAGTGCTGCGCGCGCTCCCCGGGGTGACCGCTGCTGTGGCCGAGCGCATCGTGGCCGGCCGGCCGTACGGCGACTGGCAAGACAAAGGACGGGGCATCGGTGATCTGCTCGTGGGTGACGTGCTGGGTTCCACCGAGGAAGACCGGCTCGCGCTGTTTCGGCGCCTGGCCCACCTGGTCACCACGCGGTCGGACGTCTTTGAAATCATTGCGCTGGGGCAGGCGATGGTGGCGGATCGCCTCGTCGCGGCACAGAGAATCGTAACCGTGGTGCAGAGACAGTGACTAGTGATTGGTGACTAGTGACTAGTGAAAACCAAAACTACAATCCCAGAAGCTTGAGACGCCGTGCGCGCAGCCGATGTCTGCGCGCCGTTCTCGTTGTTATTGTTCTCACTAGTCACTATTCACTAGTCACTAGTCACTCGCTTGCCGCCACAAGTGAAGGTAGCGGCAAGCGGGTGACGGGCGGCACGAGTCAGGGCGGCGGCAGCGTCTCATCCACGCGCTACCGCCAGCAGATCAACATCGGCGAGGGCACGGCCGGCAACCGCATGAGCAGCTCTCGGTTCCGGATGCTGCCAGGCGTCCTCGCCGCCGCGGAATCTTCCGCCGTCACGACCCCGCTCTCGGACTTGGACGTCCACGTGGTCAAGGCCAAGACCTCGGCCGGCGGCGCGGTGATCGCCGCCGGGGCGTGGCAGCCAGACGCTGCGCCGTTTTTCTTCTGGGAGTCGCCGGCAGCCGGGATCGAGGTGGTCGGCTACAGCTACGCGATCGATACCGAGCCGGATGACACGATTGATACTGCCGGCACCTCCTGGGATGTGGCCGCCGCCACCCCTGGCACGTTGACGGACGGGCAGCACCGCTTCTCGGTCAAAGCGTTTAACACGGCAGGCGCGTCGGGGGCCGCCGCGATGTTCGAGATCTGGGTCGATGCCACCCCCCCGGCCATCACGTCCTACGTGCCGACGGCCGGCCAGCTCTTGGCAGCCTCCGGCACGCGGGTCACGGTCACGACCTCGGATCTGGCCAGCGGGGTCGATCCGGACGCGATCCTGGTGCAGGTCAATGGCCGGCCCTCCGCGCACCGGTTTGACGCGTCGGCCGGGGTGATCACCGTCTCGCCCGAGGCGTTCGCCGAGGGGGTCAACAGCATCGAGATTCGCCTCGCCGACGCGGTCGGCAATGCGCCGGCGCCGCTCATCTGGAGCTTCACGCTGGATGCCACGCCCCCGTCCGGCACGATCACGATCAACGGCGGGGCAGACACCACCACCAGCGTGTACGTGACGCTCAGTTTGACGGCTGAGGACGCGGTCTCTGGCGTGGCCCGCATGCTCCTCAGCAACGAGCAGGCCGGTCCCTATGTCGAGGAGCCCTTCGGCACGCCGCGCGAGTTGTGGCGGCTGAACGCGGTCCGCGGCGCGCAGCGCGTGTGGGTCAAGTTCGCCGATGTGGCTGGCAACGTGTCCGCGCCGGTGTTTGACGACATCTCGCTATGGCTGCTCTCGCCGGAGACGGTGATCACCGGCGGGCCCTCCGGGGCGACGCTGAGCCCCTCCGCGATGTTCAGCTTCATGTGCCCGGAGGGCGGGTGCGTGTTCTCCTACGCGTTTGACCATGACGCCTGGTCTGCCTGGAGCAGCCAGATGACGGTTGAGCGCACCGGCCTGGCGACCGGCAACCACTACTTCCGGGTGAAGGCGGCGAAAGAAAGCAACAGCACCTCCGGCATTCAGGCCGATGAGGAAGACCCGTCGCCGGCTGAGCGTACCTGGGTCGTGGGCGTGAACGCGCCGGTCTGGCCGTCGCTGCAAGGCCCGCCGATCAAACTCTGGCGCCTCGATTAGTGAACAGTGAAGAGTGAACAGTGAACAGTGAAGGACAAATTCGCAGACATGTTTTTGGTTTCACGGTTCACTATTCACTGACCACTGTTCACTTGAGCTGATGCCTTCAGCCATCGGACTCGACATCGCCCCGGACGGCATCCGCCTGCTCGCCGTGGAGATGGTGGGCGGCGAGCTGCGCGTCACCGCCGCGCGCGAGCAGCGCGGTCCGACTGACGATGCCGACGCCCTGGCGAATACCTTGAGCCAGCTCCGGCACGCGGCCGGACTCTCCCGGCCCGTGGTTTTAGGGCTGCCCAGCAACGCCGCCATTCTCACCACCGTCTCCCCGCTTGTGGTGCACGCCGGCCGCGCCGAGTTGGGCGTGGCGTTCGAGCTGCAGCAGCAGTTGCCGTTCGCGCTGAGCGATACCGCGTGGCACTATCGATGGCTGCGCGCGGCGGCCCAGGCGCAGGGCAACGGCGCTGCCCCTGGCGCGCGCGAGGCGGTGGCGGTCGCCATGCGCCGGCCGCTCTTGGACAGCCGGCTCGCGGCGTGCCGCCGCGCCGGCATCGAAATCGTCGCGGTGCTGCCTGCGCCCGTGGCGGCGTACAACGCGTGGCGGGCACGGTACGGCGGCCGCGGCGGCGCCGTCATCTTGCGCGCGATCGACGACCGGTCGGCCGAATTCATCCTCGCCACGGAGACGCGGTGGGAAGTGGCCGCGGTCACGGATGAGCAGGGCGCCGGATCCGGCGCCCTCACCGAGGCGGTCGGCGCCTCCTGGGAGGCGCTGCGCGCGCAGTATCCGGACATGCCATCGGCGGTCTGGTTGCTGGCGCCGCCGTCCGCGATGGATGCGTGGCGGGCCGCCCTCACCGCGCGGGGCGCGGGCCCGATCGAACCGTTCGAGCCGTTGCGCGTTGTCAAGCTGCCGGCCGGCGCGCGCATCGATGCGCCGGAACGCTGGGCCTCGGCGGTGGGGTTGGCGGTGCAAGCGGCAGGGGCCGCGGATGCGCCGGTGAACTTGCTCGCGCAGGAACAGCGGCGCCGCCAGGAGCGGCGCGTGACGCGCGCGGCGTCGTGGATCAGTGCTAGTTGTCTCGTCCTGGCGCTGGGGATTGCCGCGCAAGGCATGCTGGCTGCGTACCGACGGCAATTCAGCGTCCTGCGCGCCCTGGATCAGCAGGAGCGCGCGTATCAGGCGCTCCGGCCCGAAGTGCGCGGCATGCTGCAGCACCAGCAGGATGTCGAACGGCGCGTGGCGCGATTGGAACGGCTGGCCCAAGGGGCCGCCGAAGTGCCGCAGCTGGTCGCGCTCATCGCGACGGCGCTGCCGCCGCGCGTGTGGCTCACGAAGATCGAGTTGGGGCGGGATGACCGGACCCAGGCGACGATCGACGGGCGCGCCCGCACGTTCCAAGAGCTCACCGATTTCATCGACCGGCTCAAAGCCTCCCACGGCATCGCGGCGGTCAAGCCGCTCTCCACCGATGTGGTCCCGGATCCTGAGAACGGCAAAGAGTCGGTGAGCTTCTCCATCCAAGTGCACATGCCTGCGGACATCCCCGAGCCGTCCCCGGTCGTCGTCCCGAAGGAGACTCAGTGATGGCCCCGCCAGCCCGCGCGCCCATCGCGTTGGGACCAATCGTCGGCGCCTCGCTCGTCGGCGCGGCGGTGGCCGGGATCGTGGCGTGGCAGATCAGCCTGGGGGCCCTCACGGTGCAGATCGAGCAGAAGCGCGCCGGGCTGAAGAAGTTGACGGTCACCGGCAAAATCCCGCCGAATGAGGAAGTGTCCGGCTACCTGAAGACCCGGCAAGGGCAGCTGGATGCGCAGTACCGGTATTGGGTGGACCGCGTGACGGCGCCGCCCTTGACGGCCGCGGCCGCGGCCGACCCGCAACTGTTTTTCCAAGAGCAGGTGCACGGGTTGCAGCGAACACTCGAGCGCCTCGCCACCGCGCGCAATGCCAAGACGCCGGAGCAGCTCGGGTTCCCGAAAGAGCTGCCGCCGCCGGATACGGTGCCGCGGCTGCTCGCGCAGCTTTCGTTGCTTGAGACCATCGCTGAGCTGGCGTACGAGCGAAACATCAGCGACCTCAGCGCGTTGAAGCTCGACGACCCGGAGCCGCTGCCCTCACCGGACGGGGAAGGCGCGTACCTGACGCGTGTGCCGGTTCGCGCGCGGCTCTCCGGCTCACTTGCGCAGCTCGTGGACCTGATGGCTGTGCTGCAGCGGCAGAAGCCGCTGATTGATGTGCGCGGCGTGCGCTTCACGCGCAGCGACACGCCGGGCCGGCTCGACGCCGAGCTCATCTTGGCGCGGTACCTTGCCGCACCGGCAGCCTCGACCGCCGCCACGCCGCCGGTTGCGGCGCGCAATGGGGCGGATCGCGCCAAGCCCTCGCGCACGGGGCGAACACCATGACGGCCCGGAGCGTGCCGGCGCAAGCCGGACTGTTGGTGGCCGGTAGCGTCGCGGTATTGCTCGCCAGCTGGGTGTGGCGAGGCGCGATCGTCCGGACGCCGGCGCCGCAAGCGCCGAAAGAACCGTGGCAGCATGTGCGCGACCAGTTCCCGTTGCCCAAAGACCCGGAAGACCCGCAGCGGTTGTCCAAGGAAGCTGTGGAAACGGTGGTCCAGGCGAATCCATTTTCGCCGGATCGTGGGAAGCAGCCGATTGTACCGGGCGGCCCTGACGGGTCCGAGGCGACAGGAGAGGCTGTCGTTGAAACACCGACATTCGCTTACAAAGGCCGGATATCATTGGGCCAGCGCCAGCGGGCGATTCTGGAACATTTACAGACCAAGAAAACGCACTTTCTTGAAGTGGGACAAGAGGTTGCAGGGTTCAAACTGCTTGACATCCAAGAGACGCGGGTGATATTATCTGACCCGAAATCACACGAGGAACTCATTGTATCTTTAACCTCCAAAGGGAAGCCGTGAGGAGGGTTATGACGATCGGCACGTTGCGGACGACCTGGAAGCTCCTCATCCTCCTGGCCGTCCTCCTCGCCCCACTGACCCCGCTGGCTGCGCAGGACGAAGCGCAGGAGCAGATCGAGCGTCATCTCGCCGTCGGCAAGGCCTTGCTCGACCAAGGCGATCCGGCCGCTGCGCAAAGCGAATTCCGCGCCATCCTCCGCATTGACGCCACCAACCGCGACGCGTTGCGTTTGATGACGGCGGCTCAACTGCGGCTCGAAGCGCAGCGCAACGAGGCGAGGGCGCCGCGTCAAGAGGCTGCTCCCCAGTCCCCCAAGGAGTCGACCCCGCTCAATGACGCGCTGCAAGAGCAGGCGCGTCAGCTTGCCGACACGTTCGCGAAAGACAAGGCCCGTGCCCAGGATGCCGCAGCGAAACAGGCAGGCCGCCAGATAGCCCTCGCACGGGAGCAGCAGATCAAGCTGCTGTACAACCGCGGCATGCGGCTGTATCGCGAGGGCGCGTACCCGGACGCGATCAGCGCGTTCCAGCACATGGTGACGCTCGACCCAGCCCATCCGCTCGTCCGTTCCGCGCAGGAGCAGATCACGCGCACCGAGATCAAGCTGGCCGAGTTGAAGGCGAAGGCCGGCATGCGGGGCCTGGCCGGCGGCGCGACGGCCGTGCCGGAGCTGGAACGGCAGCTGGCCGCGAAACGCATCGAGATGGACACAGCCATGAAGTACGCCCGGCTGGCGATGAAGGACAAGGATTATGACCTCGCGCTCCAGTCGGTACAGCGCGTGTTGGCGCAGGACCCGACGCACGACGCGGCGCAGAAACTCCTGGCCGAGATCCAGCTCGCGAAGGCGCAGCAGGACCGCCACCAGCTCGAGCGGCTGGTGAAACAAGACGAAGCAGAGATGCTCAACGACGTGGTGCGCGCGCAACTGACCCCGCCGGTTGCGACGCCGGTGTCAGCCTCGGCTACGAGCCAGTCGCCTGCGGCGGTGCATGAGCGGTTGAGCCAGCCGATCAGTTTTTCTTTCGAGAACGTGCCGCTGGCTGATGTACTGGCTTTCATCGGCGACGCCGCGTCCATCAGCATCATCCCCTCGCCGCAGTTGGACCTGCGCGCCAGCACGGTGACGCTGAAAGTCCAGGACATGCCGCTCGAGCAAGCCATCAAGTACCTCGCGAAGAGCCAGGGGCTGGCGTACCGCATCGAGCCGGACGCGGTGTTGATCGCCCAGCCCGAAGAGTTCGCCAACGCGATGATGGAGACGCGGGCGTTCCTGTTGCACAGCGGCCTGGGCCCCTTCGCGCTGGAGACGGCGGCGATCACCTCAAACCCCAGCTTGACGATGAGCACCCTGAAAGAGCTGATCGAATCCTCGATCCCGCAGCCGCCGGAGAGCAAGATCGTTCTGGATGAGCGCAGCGGCTCGCTCGTGGCGACCAACACCCCGGAAAATCTTGAGTTGCTGCAAGACTTGCTGACGCAGCTTGACGTGGCCCCCCTGCAGGTGCTTATCGAGGCCCGGTTCATCGAGCTCACGATGACGGAGCTCGAGCAGAAGGGGGTGGAGGCCATCCTGACGGGCAACTTCGCCTTCGATAAAAAAGGCGCGGCCGGCGGAACCCAGGGGCCGGGCACGCAGCTGACCAGCGGCAGCGGCATCAAGTTCCCGGCCATTTCCCGCGAGAGCGAGGGGGCGAACCTGACGCTGCAGGGCGTGCTCACCGGCACGCAGTTCGAGCTGGTGCTGCACGCGCTCGAGGAAAACAGCAAGAGCAAGACCCTCTCCGCGCCGCGCGTCAGCACGCTGAATAACCAGACCGCGCTGATCCGGGTTGTGGATGAGTTCCGCTATCCGACGCGGTACGAGGTCTCGCTCATCCAGTTCGACATCAACGGCGACGGTGACTTTGACGACGCCGGCGAGACCGAGTTCGCCAACGTGCCCCAAGATTTCCAGAAGCGCGACATCGGCATCCTCATGGCGGTCACGCCGAGCGTGGGCCAGGACGGCAAGACGATCACGCTCATCCTCTCGCCCGAGGTCTCCGCGTTCAGCCAGTTCCGCACGCTGGAGGGCGGTGTCGTGGTGCCGGAGTTCACAAGCAGCCAACTGACGACGAGTGTCGCGATCGAAAGCGGGCAGACAGCGGTCCTCGGCGGCTTGATGAAGGATTCGGTGAGCGACACCACGAGCAAGGTGCCGTTCTTCGGCGATCTGCCGGTGGTAGGCGGCATGTTCCGCCAGACCCGCACAACGAATACCCGCAAGAATCTGATCATCTTCATCACCGCGCGCATCCTCGCACCCCGCACGGAGCGCACGTGATCCGACCACCTGTTAGCCAGGTGGTCGGATGAGGCTCCGTTTGGCGCCGCTGATGGCGGCGGCTGCAGCCCTGTGGCTCGCGCCGGCTGCGCATACTGCGGAGGCCGCGCCCATCGCGATCGTGACGACCATGGACCGGCAGATGGCGGCACTCGTCACCGCGGATTTCCAAGCGGTGGAGTTCGCCGCGGCCATGGACTTTCTGGCGGATTCTGCCGGGGTCAACATCATCCTCTCCGAGGGCGCGCGCGAAGTGGCCAAACCGGTCACGGTCCACATGATGGACATGCCGCTCAAACGCGCGCTGGAGTACTTGCTGCGCGGCCAGAACCTCTTGTTCCGGACCGATGGCACCGCCATCTGGGTCGCCACCCGCGAAGAAATGGAGGCGGAGCCGCTCGAGACGCGGGTGTTCCTCCTGCGCCAGGGCCCGGGGATGTACGCGGCGTTCGAGTCGATGGCCGAAACGCGCGAGAGCGTGGCCCTCCAGGCCACCGGGTTGCAGAGCGTGCGGACCATCCGCGACGTCATCGCCGAGGTCATTCCGATGATCGGGGCGAGCTCCCTGATGCTGGATGAGCGCAGCGGCTCCCTGATCGTCACGCACGTGCCGTACTACCTGCAGACCATTGAAGGGCTGCTCGCGAAACTCGACGTCACGCCGCTGCAGGTCATCATCGAGGCGCGGTTCGTCGAGATCACGCAGCAGGACACGCTGGAACTGGGGGTGGACGCGCAGCTGACCGGCGATGCCGCGCTCACGAAACAGAGCCAGAGCGACGGCACCACGAGCCCAGGCCTGCAGCTCTCGCAGACCGGGACGCTGGCGCGGGGCACGAAGACCGCCTTCACCGACTTCGCGAACCAGGCTGCCGGCAACGGGTTGAACCTCACGCTGCAGGGTGTGCTCACCGGCATGCAGTATTCGGCCGTGCTGCACGCGCTGGCCGAGAACGAGCGGACGAAGACCCTCTCGGCGCCGCGCGTGACGACGCTGAATAACCAGACCGCGACGATCAAGATCGTGACCGAGTTTGTGTACGCCACCCGGTTCGAGGCGTCCGTGCAGCGGACCGACTTCAACGGCGACGGCGATTTCATCGACGTGGCCAGCGACGGCACGCGCGAGACGCAGTTTGTGAACGTGCCGCAGGACTTCGTGACGAAGGACCTGGGCATCCTCCTGCACGTGACGCCGAGCATCGGCCAAGACCTGAAGACCATCACGCTGGCCCTCAAGCCCGAGGTCAGCGAGAAGAAGACGGACGACAGCTACGGCGGCGAGGTCACGCTGCCGCGCTTTACGACGCGCAACCTGGAAACAAGCGTCGTGGTTGAGAATGGCGAGACCATCGTGCTCGGCGGTCTGATGAAGGACACGACGGTGGACACGATCACCCGCATCCCGGTCCTGGGTTCCATCCCGTACCTGGGCGGGCTCTTCCGCAAGACCAGCCTGGACACCGAACGCTCGAACCTGCTCATCTTCGTCACCGCGCAGCTGCTGGAGAGCTCCGGCGCGAGCCTGGCCGGCGCGCCGGCAGGCACACCGTAGGCAGAGGAGGACCATGAAAGGGCACCGCATCGACATCGCCGCCGTGGCCAACGCGGCCGGCGTTTCCACCACCACCGTCTCCCGCGTGATCAATGCCGTGCCGACGGTCTCGGAAGCGAACCGCCAGCGGGTGCTGGAGACCATCAAGAAGCTGAAGTACCGCCCGAACCGCAGCGCCCAGCGGCTGGCCTCGGGTAAGGCCGGCACCACGGTCGGCCTGATCATCCCGCGGTTTGAAGGCATCTTCCATTCCTACTACGCGCTCCAAGTCCTCAAAGGCATCGGCGGTGCGGCCGAACGCGCCCGGTGCGACCTGCTGCTGCACATCACCGACGGCAAGACGTCGCCCTCGAACGTGGACGGCGTCATCTTCCTGGACATCTTCGGCTGCGACGATCTGTTGGATGCGACGCTAGACGCCGGCACGCCGGTCGTCGTGCTGAACCACTACCTGGAAGACCTTCCGGTCAGCTGTGTGGCCATCGACAACGAGACCGCGGCGGAGCGGGTCGTGGATTATCTCGTGAAGCTGGGCCACAAGGACATCGCGACCATCACCGGCGACCTGAAGACGCAGGCCGGGTTGGACCGATTGGATGGCTTCGTGAAGGCCATGAAGGCGCGCCAGCTGCCGGTCCGGGATGAGTACATCCGCTTCGCCGACTTCGGGCTGCCCAGCGCGCGCACCGCGGCCGAGGGGTTGCTCGCCCTGAAAGACCGGCCCACGGCCATCTTCGTGGCCAGCGACGACATGGCGCTGGAGACGATCAACGTCGCACTCGCGAAGAACTTCCGCGTGCCGGAGGAGCTCTCCATCGTCGGGTTCGACGATAACCTCTCCGCGGCCCACGGGCGCGTGCCGTTGACCACCGTCCGCCAGCCGCTGGATGAGATGGGCCACAAGGCGCTGGACATCCTCCTCCAGCAGGTGAGCGGCAAGAAGAAGAGCCCGACGAAACTGCTGTTGCCGACCGAGCTGATCGAGCGCCAGTCGTGCCGGCAGACCTGGCTCGAGCGATAATCCACCCAGACGCCGCGAGGTGCAGACCATGATTGATGAGACTCCCATCAGGATCGCTGTCCTTGGCGCCGGCGGCCTTGGTAAAGCCGCCGCAAGGATCCTCGCGCTGAAGCGCGAGATGCGGTTGACCGCCATCTGCGACAGCAAGGGCTTCGTGGTCTCGCCTGAGGGGGTGGACCTGCAGGCCGTGGCCTCGATTGGCGCAGATCTCGTGGAAGGGTACCGAACGGCGATTGCCTCCCGGAGCGAGCATGGCGGTGTCGCGGTGGCGGAAGCGGTCGAAGCGGCGCACGATGCAGATTCGATCGGCGCGGTCATCGCGCGCGCCGACGCGTACGATGCCGTGCTCGTCGCACTGCCGAACCTGCCGAACGATTTCATCCCCGGCGTGATTGAGCGCTTCGCCCGGTTCGGCCGGTCGCTCGCGTTTTCCGACGTCTTGAAGCGCACGAGCGCCGTCGAGCTGCTGTTCGCGCGCGACGCGGCGGTCACAGCGTCAAAGAGCACAGTGTTGACCGGTTGCGGTGCCACCCCGGGGACGCTCGCGGCGGCGGCGGTGCTCGCCGCCCAATCCTTCATCGAGGTCGAGAAGGTGGACATCTGGTGGGGCGTGGGGATCGCGAACTGGGACGCGTACCGCGCTACCATCCGCGAGGACATCGCGCACTTGCCGGGCTTCACCGTGGAGCGGGCCAAGGCGATGACCGATGCCGAGATCGACGCGCTGCTCGCCGCGACGGACGGCGTGCTGACGCTGCGCCGCATGGAGCATGCGGACGATGTGCTGCTGCAGCGCGTCGGGGTGGTGGACCGGCTGGACCAAGTGGAGGTCGGCGGGGTCATGGACACGCGCCATCCCAAGAAGCCGGTCTCCACGACCATGACGCTGACCGGCACCACGTACGAAGGCGTGCGCTCTTCGCACACGTTCATCCTGGGCGATGAGACCACGATGGCCGCCAACGTGATCGGCCCGGCGCTCGGGTACCTCAAGCGCGCCCTGTGGTGCCGCGACCACGGCCTCTACGGCGTGTTCGGCTGCACCGAGTTCCTTCCCATGGTGGTCCGCTAAACCGGATCAGTCTGGGCCCCGCGCAGGCCGCGCAATCCGCCATGCCTCACGTCAGCACACGGTCCTCCGCGTTCCCCACGCTCCTTCAAGATCTCCAGGAGGAGTTGCGCCGGCTTGAAGCGGCCGGGTTGCGACGGCACCCGCCGGTCATCCAAGATGTGGACGGCAGCCGTGTTACGATCGGCGGCCGGCGGTACGATTGCTGGGCCTCCAATGACTACCTCGGACTGGCCCGCCATCCCGCGCTCGCTGAGGCGGCTGCCGAGGCTGCGCGCCGATGGGGCATCGGCAGCCGCGCCTCAAGGCTCTTGGCCGGCACCGCCGAGGCGCACGAGGTCTTGGAGTCTGCGCTCGCTGCATGGTTCGGGGTCGAGGCGGCCCTGGTGTGTCCGACCGGGTACCAGGCCAACCTCAGCGCCCTGACGGCGCTGGCCGGACCTGAGGACGTGATCGTGATGGACCGGCTGGCACACGCGAGTCTGGTGGACGCCGCCCGGGCGACCCGGGCCCGATTGCGCGTCTTCCACCATAACGATGCCGGCCACGCAGCCGAACTGCTTTCGCGCAGCGCCGGCCGGCGCACGTTCCTGGTCACCGAAGGCGTCTTCAGCATGGAAGGCGATCGCGCCCCATGGCCCGAGCTGCTGGTGGCCGCGCGCAAGCACGGCGCGATCGCGTACCTGGACGACGCGCACGGCGCCTTCGCGCTGGGTGACGGAGGGCAGGGCACGCCTGAGGCCTGCGGCACCGGGTTCGATGGCTTCCTCTATATGGCGACGCTGGGCAAAGCGCTCGGATGCCAGGGCGGGTTTCTAGCCGGGCCGCGCGCGTGGATCGAGCTCGTGCGCAACACCGCAAAGACGTACATGTTCACGACGGCACTCGCCGTGCCGGTGGCGGCCGCAGCCGCCGCCGCACTGCAGGTGTTGGCGCATGAGCCGCAGCGGCGCCGGCAGTTGTCGCAGCGATGCCAGCAGCTGCACGCAGCCCTTGGATCTCGCGCGCCGTCAGTGCCGTCACACATCGTGCCGATCATGCAGGTGGCTGGCGGCGTGGACGATGCGCAATGGGCTGTTGAGTTATCTCGCCGGCTATGGGAGCAGGGTATGTGGGTGCCGGCCATTCGTCCTCCCACGGTGCCGCGCGACACGTCAAGGCTGCGGATCAGCGTGACCTCAGACCACACGCCGGCACAGGTCGAGGCATTGGCCAAAGCGCTGGCAGGATGATTGGGCGAGGCCTTTTCGTGACAGGGACCGACACTGGCGTGGGCAAGACCGCCATCGCCGCCGCACTGGCTGCGTGGTGCCGGGCGCAAGGCCTCGACGTGGGCGTGATGAAACCGATCGCCACCGGACTGCGGCGCGCCGGCCGCGGGTGGATCAACGACGATGCCCGGCGGCTTCGCGCTGCCTCAGGCTCGCGTGCCGCGGAGGCGCTCATCACGCCGGTCGCTTTCCGCGAGCCGCTCGCACCCGCCGTGGCGGCGCAGCGCGCCGGCCGCCGCGTCTCGATGCGTGCGATCCTCGCGGCGTATCACGTGTTGCAGCGGCGGCACCGCCTGCTCATCGTCGAGGGGATCGGCGGGGCCCTCGTGCCGCTGAATGACCGCGACACCGTGGCGGATCTGGCGCGCCGCCTCAGGCTGCCGGCGATCATCGTCTCCCGCGCCGGGCTCGGCGCCATCAATCACACGCTCCTGAGCGTCGAAGCGCTGCGCCGGCGCCGTGTGCGCATCGCCGGCATCATCCTCAACGCCGAGTCACAGGGTGCCGCCGCCAGCCTGGCCGGCCGGACCAACCCTGTTGCGCTCCGGCGGCTGTTGCGCGTGCCGATCCTAGGTCCGGTGCCGTTTTCACCGCGCCAGGCGGCGCGGCCTGATGCGGCATGGCTTGAGCAATCGCTCGGACGAGACGCACTCCGCCGGTTATTGAGCGGCGCGGCAGAGGATTGACACCCCTAACCGTGTATGGTACAGTCGGTTCCATGAATCGCACCGGCAAATTGCTCGTTCCAGTGCTCGGCGTGTTGACCGCGCTGGCCCTCGGCATGGCCGGCGTGGCGTTTGTCTTGCAGACGCAGGAGCACGAGAAGCGCCTGGCCAAAGAGAGCGAGCTCAAAGTCGTTCTTGCGGATCGGGAAACCCTCAAGGCTCAACTCACCGAGGTCCAGGACTCCAAGCGCCGCACGGACGATGAGTTGGCCAAGCTGCGCCAGGAACTCTCCGACACGCAGGACCGGATGTCGAAAGCGGCGCGCGCTCAGGAAGAGCTGTCGCGCTCAGTCGAAGACCGGCAGAAAGAATTGGACCGCGTTACCAAGGACCTGGAGCAGGCGCGTGACGAGCGGCAGCGGTTGGCCGGCCAGGTCAACGACCTTTCGTCCGAGCGTGAGAGCTTGCAGGTGAAGCTCGCAGACCTGGAGCGCGCCAAGGGTGAGCTGGAAACCAAAGTCCTTGAAATGGCCGGCGCGCCGACCGTGGAGCTGGAAAAGGTCATGGTCAGCGGCGGACAGGTAGCGGCGAACGCATCGATGGCGCCTGCGCCGACGGCGGCGGGCGCTGCGGCGGCGGGCCAGATCGTGGTGGTCAACCGCGAGTACGATTTCATCGTCATGAACCTCGGCCGCAAGCAAGGCTTGGCCATTGGCCAGGATTTTCAAGTGCGCCGCGGCACCCACGTGCTCGGCACGGTGAAGGTCGAGAAGATCTATGACGAGCTCTCCGCGGCCGCGATCCAACCGGACTCGAAGAAGGACGATATCCGCGAGGGCGACCAAGTCCAGGCGTTGTAAGTGACGCCGGATGATCCGGCGACCACGATTGACTGACACGGCCCCCGGTGCGGGGCCGTCATTGTTTTAGGGAGCCATGGACGCCATCCTCATCCGCGCGAGACGCTTCAGCGGCAGCCTGGAGCTGCCGCCGGATAAGTCCATCTGCCACCGCGCCGCGCTGTTGGCGGCCGTGGCAGAGGGGCGCACGACACTCACGCCGTGGTCCGACGGTGATGATTGCCGGCGGACGCTTGAAGTGATCGAGCGTCTCGGCGTGCCGGTGCGTCGCGCGGCCGGCCGCGTCGAAATCGATGGCACGCGCCACCTGAGCGCGCCTTCTGAGCCGCTGCCGTGCGGGGAATCCGGCACGACCTTGCGCCTCGTCGCCGGCCTGCTCGCCGGATGGCCGTGGATCACGCGGCTTGTCGCCGCCCCATCGCTGTCGGCCCGGCCGATGCGCCGCATCGCCGACCCGCTCATCCGGATGGGGGCGGCGATTGACGGCACGGAGAAGGATGGTGAACTGTACGCGCCGCTGACGATCCGTGGGCGGCGGCCGCTGCGGGCGATCCGGTATGAACTGCCGGTCGCCAGCGCCCAGGTCAAATCCGCGGTGCTGCTGGCGGGGTTGTCCGCGGACGGCCCGACCACCGTCATCGAACGGCAGCCGACGCGCGACCACACTGAGCGGGCATTGCGTGCGTTCGGCGTCCATGTGGACGCATCCGGCAGCGCTGTCACCGTCTTGCCTGGGCCCTTGCGCAGTCCCGGAGCACTGCATCTGCCCGGGGACAGCTCGAGTGCGGCCTTCTTTGCGGTGGCCGCCGCAGCCCATCCTGGCGCGCGCCTGACCATGACCGGCGTCAGCGTGAATCCCACCCGGATCGCCTGGATCGCCATCCTTCGCCGCATGGGGGCCAGCATTACTGTGCAGGAGACCGCAGGGTGGGAGCCGGCCGGGACCGTGACGGTTGAGGGGAAAGAGCTCCGCGGGGTCGACCTGCGTCCCGACGAGGTCCCCGGGGTGATCGATGAGCTGCCGGTGCTGATGGTGGCCGCCGTGCTGGCCAGGGGCGTGAGCCGGTTCCAGGGCATCGGAGAGCTTCGCGTGAAGGAAACCGACCGGATCGCGTCAATGGTGAACGGCCTGACACGTTTGGGGGCAAGCGTGAGCGGGGACACCAGGGACACGGTCACCGTGGAGGGCGCTCCGCTGACCGGCACGGACGTCGAGGCCTCCGGAGACCACCGGACCGCGATGAGCTTGGCTGTCGCGGCCCTGTCCGCCAGCGGCCGGACGGTCATCCATGGAGCCGAATGCGTGGCCAAGTCGCTGCCAGACTTTTTCGACCTGTTGGGCCGTCTGGCAGGCCCCTCGACGGTAAAAACCGTTGACAGCGCCGGAGCGCGGGGCTAAAATGCCGCCAATCTCCCCGCATGAACCCATTACTAGCCCGACTGTCAGAGTTCACCAGGTCCCTCTCCGGCACCTTTCTTAGCCTATTTTCGAACGACCTCGCGATCGACCTCGGCACCGCCACCACCCTCGTCTACATCAAGGGGCGGGGGATCGTGCTGTGCGAGCCCTCGGTCGTGGCCCTCGAGCGCGGCACCTCCCGGGTGCTGGCGGTCGGCGATGAGGCCAAGCGCATGATCGGCCGCACCCCGGGCAACATCTCCGCCATCCGCCCCATGAAAGACGGGGTGATCGCCGACTTCGAAGTGACCGAGGCAATGCTCCGCTACTTCATTAAGAAGTGCCAGCCCCGCAAGCTCAACAAGCCCCTGGTCGTGGTCGCCATCCCCTCCGGCATCACCGAGGTGGAAAAGCGCGCGGTCCGGGACTCAGCGCTGCGCGCCGGCGCTCGCGAGGTGTTTTTGGTCGAGGAGCCCAAGGCCGCCGCGATCGGCGTGGGACTGCCGATCCATGAGCCGGGCGGCAACATGATCATCGACATCGGCGGCGGCACGACCGAGATGGCCGTCATCTCCCTGGACGGCGTGGTCATTGCCCGGTCCATCCGTATCGCCGGCGATGAGCTGGACCACGCGGTCATCGAGCACCTGCGCAAGGTGTACAACCTGATGATCGGCGAGCGCACGGCCGAAGAGATCAAGATCCGCATCGGGTCGGCGTATCCGCTGGATGAAGAGCTGACCATGGAAGTGCGCGGCCGCGACCTGGTGACCGGGCTGCCTAAGACCGTCACCATTACGTCCGAAGAAGTGCGCGAGGCGCTGTCCGAGCCGGTCCACGCCATCGTGGAAGCGGCGCGGCAGACACTGGAAAAGACCCCCCCCGAGCTCTCGGCCGACCTCATCGACCGTGGCATCGTCTTGGCCGGGGGCAGCTCGCTGCTGCGCGGTCTGGACAAGCTGATCGCGGAAGAGACCGGGTTGCCGGTGCACATCGCTGAGAACCCGGTCACCGCGGTCGCACTCGGCGTGGGGAAGGGGCTCGATAACATCCGGTATCTGCGCACCCGGATCGCCCTGAACTCCTCGCCCGACTACTAACTCCTTAATCCGTAGGGCTTGCCCAGCAATGCAGCCCACTGCCGTCCGCCGCTCCCGAGCGTTCCTGCTCGGCCTCGGGCTCGTGGGCGCGTTGCTCCTCGCGCACGAGCCATGGCGTCATAGCGCCCTCGCCGTCGTCCGGTTCCCGTTCACCTTCCTCCGCGCCGCCGTCCGTCTCGTCATCCTCTTGCCGCGCGTGCCCTCATTGATCGAGGAAAACGCCCGCTTACGCGAGTCGCTCACCGAGCGCGAGCTGGAGGTCTCCTCGGCCCGTGAAGCGCTTCGCCAGGGCCAAGCCGCGCAAGCGCTGCAGGCCGCATGGCCGCAATCCGGCGGACACCTTGCGTCCGCGCTGGCCCGTTCGCCCTTGCCGACGCAACAGACCCTGCTGATCAACCGCGGGCAGACGCACGGCATCGTCGAGGCTGGCCTGGTCGTGGATGCGCAGGGTGTGGTGGGCCGCGTGCTGGAGACCCAGGCCTCGACCGCACTCATCCTGCTGCTGACCGACCCGAACAGCCGCATCGCCGCCCTGGTGGAACGCTCGCGTGAAACCGGCCTGCTGATCGGCCGCGGGTTCGCCGAGTGTCAGTTGACCTATCTGGACCTAGGCGCCGACATCCAGGCCGGCGACCGCGTGCTGACCGCCGGCTTGGGCGGGGCGGTCCCGAAAGGGTTGCTGCTGGGCACGGTGACGAAGGTGGAGCGGTTGGAGCGTGCCGGGGCCACGCGCGCGACGGTCAAGCCGGCCGCAGCGCTTGGCCGTTTGGAGGAGGTCCTGTGTTTACCGCCGGCCTCGTGATCGCCTCCGCGGCCGCGGCGCAGGCGCTGGCCGCCCACGCGGTCGGCTCGGCATGGTGGGTGCCGCAGCTGGCCCTGATCGCACTCATCCGGCGCATGAATCACACGCCGCGCGCGTGGCTGCCGCTCTCGGTGATCGCGGCGGCCGCCCTCATGGTCTGGTCCATCCGCGGCGCTGGCGCCATCGTGGTCGTGCTCATCGCGATCGGCGGCGCCTGGCGGGCGGCCATGTGGTACTGGGACGTGGCGGATGCCCGGCTGCAGGCGGTTGCGGCCGGGATCAGCGCGGCCATGCTGGTGGGTGTCACTGCAACGCTCGACCATGCCGTGTCATGGCCCATCGTCGCCCTGATCGCGTGGCAGGCGGTGTGGACCGCGGTCGCAGCCATCGCGTGGGCCGCCGCACGTCCGGAGCGCGCCTAATGGGTGGGCGCATCATCCGGCTGCAGATCGCGCTCGTCGTAGCACTTGCGCTCATCCTCGGGCGGCTCGCGCAACTGCAGCTCGTGCAGGGGGGGACCTTCCGGCGTCTCGCCGAGCAGAACCGGTTGCGCATCGTGCCTGAGGCCGGCCCCCGGGGAGTGATCTATGACCGGAAGGGCCGCATCCTCGCCGCGACGCAGACGGTGTTCCGGGTCGCGCTTGTGCCGCAAGATATCCGCGACCTTCCGACCGCGCTGGCGCACGTGAGCCTGATCGTGCAGCGGCCGGTCCCCGCGCTCACCAAAGCGTATAAGAAGGAGCGCAGCCTCGCGTTCTTGCCGGCGACGATCGTGAGCCGGGTCCCGAAGGACATCGCGCTGCGGCTTGAGGAAGAGCGGTGGCGCTTGCCTGGCGTACTCGTGCAGGCCGAGACGGCTCGGGCCTACCCGCAAGGGCCCTTGGCCGCGCACGTGCTCGGCTACGTCGGGTTGCCCAGTCCTGAGGAGTATGAGCGGCTGAAGCGCGATGGCGTGCGGTTCGATGACCTGATCGGCCGGACCGGTCTTGAGCGGCGGCTCGATGACATCCTGCGCGGCCGGGCCGGAGGGGAGCTGGTCGAAGTCGACCACCGCGCTCGCCAAGTGCGGACCATTGGTGAGCGGCCCTCTGAGGCCGGGCATGACGCCACGTTGACGCTGGATGCCGGGCTGCAGTCCTTGGTGGAAGCCTCACTCGGGGCCCAACCCGGCGCCGTGGTGGTCGTGGACCCAGACACCGGCGACATCCTTGCGATGGTCAGCCGGCCTGGCTACAATCCCGAGGCCTTTGCGCTGCTGGACAATGAGTTAGTCACCGGCTACCTCACCGACGCCGCTGCGCCGCTCATGAACCGGGCCACGACCGGCGCCTATGCCCCAGGCTCGACCGCCAAGCTCGTCACCGCGATCACAGCGCTGGAACAGAAGGTCATCACCCCGTCGACGACCATCACCTGTCCTGGCTACATGAAGATCGGTGACCGCACCATCCACTGCTGGAACCGCGACGGCCACGGGGCGCTGGATTTGCGCGGCGCACTGCTCCGATCCTGCAACGTGTACTTCATGCAGATCGGCCGGTGGTTGGGGCCGGCGCGGTTGCGCGCCGGGTTTGCGCAGGCCGGCTTCGGGCGGAAGACCGGCTGGCCCCTGGAAGAACAGCCAGGGCACATTCCCCAGCGGCGGCTGACCGAAGGCGAAGTCGCGATGATGGCGATCGGGCAGACGGAACTGCTGGTCACCCCGCTGCAGCAAGCGCTGTTCGCTGCATCGCTGGCCAATGGCGGGTGGCTGCACCAGCCTCGGATCGTGCGCGAGGATGGTCGGCATCCGCCCATCGGCCACCGCATCGGGTTTTCGCGCGCCGCGTTGGATGGCGTGCGCCCGGGCATGCGGGCCGTCGTCGAAGACCCGGACGGGACCGGCCACCGGGCCGCCACCGGGGCGATCACGATCGCCGCCAAGACCGGGACCGCGCAGAGCCACATCAAGGACCATCCGCACGGCTGGATCCTCGGGTACTGTCCGGTCGATCATCCGAAAGCGGCGTTTGCCATCGTGGTGGAGCATGGGGGTTCTGGCGGCGACCTGCCGGCTGAGATCGCGCGGGCGCTGTGCGAGTACATCGCCGCGCCGGAGACGCTGTAACCGATGAAGTGGGACCGCGGGCTCTTGGGCGCTGCGGGCGCGATCGCTGCGGCCAGCGCGCTGGCCATGGCCAGCGCCGGCCCGTCGGTCGGGGCGTCCCTGTTTACGCGGCACGCAGTGGCGATGGGGCTCGGTGTTGCGCTGGCGGTTGCCGTGTCGTACAGCGATTACCGCCGGTGGATGGAAGCCGCCGTCGTGTTGTACGTGCTCAGCGTGGCGGCGCTTGCGGTGGTGGAGCTGGCCGGCACGTCCCGGCTGGGGGCCACGCGGTGGCTGTCGGCCTTCGGCGTGAGCTTCCAGCCCTCTGAGTTGGCCAAGTTCTCCGTCGTCTTGTGGCTGGCGCAGTACCTCTCCGGCCAGCCGCGTCCGCTGCCAGGGCGCGCCGTCCTCGTCTCTGCCGCCGTGGCTGCGCTGCCGGCCAGCCTCGTCTTCCTGCAGCCGGATTTGGGCTCCGCGACGGTGTTGGGGGCCATTTGGCTCATCATGGTGTGGATCGCCGGGATGCCTAGACGGTGGCTGGCGCGCTTAGGCGTTGGGGCGGTGGTCTTCGCGCCCCTCGCCTGGCACGTCTTAAAGGCGTACCAGCGGGACCGGCTCATGGCGTTCATCAACCCGCACGCCGATCCGCTGGGCACCGGCTACACGATCATCCAGTCCACGATCGCTGTGGGCTCAGGCCAGCTTTGGGGGCGCGGCTGGCAGGCCGGGACCCAGAGCCAGCTCAACTTCCTGCCGGAGCACCACTCAGACTTCATCTTCGCGGTCATCGGGGAGGAGTGGGGCTTCCTGGGCGCGGCGGTGCTGATCATGGCGTTCGGCTGCTTACTCGTGCGGATCACGCAGCTGGCCCTGCGCGCGCAGGAGCCGCCGGCCCAGATGTTGGCCGTCGGGTGCGCGGCGTGGATCGGCTATCAAGCGGTGGTCAATCTCGGGATGGTGCTGGGCCTGCTCCCCGTCGTCGGCGTGCCGTTGCCCTTCGTGAGCTTCGGCGGTTCTTCCATGGTCTGCCTGTGGTGCGCGCTCGGGCTGCTGCAGGCCGCGGAGCGCGGCCGGTGACCGAGGTGGGGCGTGATGCACGATGCAGAAGGTGCCAAGTGCACAACGGCACCCTAGGCACATTCTGCCAAGTGGTCTTGATGATTTGTTAACGAGTCGGGTATAGTTCCGTTAGTTCTCGATTGAAAAGGGCAAACCACCCGCAAGGGTGGGACCCCTGCCTGATCCGCAGGGCGGTGCACCGGAACGTGCACCGGCAAAGCCACAGATCCAAGAGCAGTGAAAAGTTGAAAGTGTAAAGTTCGTGACGCCACTTTAAACTTTACACTTCGCACTTCTTGGATAGCTGGGTTGCCGGACGGGGACGAAACGCACGGACCGCCTTTTCACGAGGCTGTCTGTGCGTTGTTATTTTACGCGGAGTCGGAATGCTCGACGAGAATAATCACGACCACTCCAACGGCGGCACGCCGCACGCGCGGCGGGTTGTTGCCTCGCTCAATCGCGACCAGATTGATTATCTCGACAAGATCGGCAAGGACGCCCAGTTCTCCTCCGGCTTGAAGCTCTCCCGCACGCAGATCCTCGCGGCCATGGTCAACGCCCTCCGCCGGCTCAACCTGACCGGGGAAGGCGTGTCCAACGCCGAGCAGTTCGAGCAGCGCATCGTCGATGCCATGATGCACCGTGGGCGGCGCGCATGAGCCCGCAACCTCGAGGAGTGTCCGGATGTCCGTGACCACGATCAAGCCGACGATCGAGGCGCTGCTGCGTCAACTCGTGGAGAAGGGTGCGACCGACCTCCATCTCTCGGCCAACCGGCCGCCCTGCTTCCGGCTGGATGACCGGCTCGTGCCAGCCGACGGCGGGCCGCTCTCCGGCGCCGAGGTCAAGGAGCTGGCGTACAGCTTGCTCTCGCCGGAGAAAGTGGAGCGGTTCGAGCGGTGGAAGGAGCTGGACTTCGCCTTCTCCATCGAAGGGCTGGCCCGGTTCCGCGCCAACTTCTTCATTCAACAAGGCTATGTGGGGGCGGCGCTCCGCATGCTGCCGTTTCAGATCCTGGGTTTCGATGAGCTGGGGCTCTCCGCGCCGGTGCTCACCAGCCTGTGCAACAAGCCCAAGGGCCTGGTCCTCATCACCGGCTCGACCGGATCCGGCAAGACCACGACGCTTGCGTCGATGGTCGACTTCATCAACACGAATAAGGAGTACCACATCATCACGATCGAAGACCCCATCGAGTACATCCACACGAGCAAGAAGTCCATCATCGACCAGCGCGAGGTGGGGCAGGACACGCAGTCCTTCGCCCAGGGGCTCAAGCACGTGCTGCGGCAGGACCCGGACCTGATCCTCATCGGGGAAATGCGCGACCTGGAAACCATCGAGACCGCGTTGATCGTCGCCGAGACCGGCCACCTTGTTCTCGCGACGCTGCACACTTCCGACGCGGTGCAGACCGTGAACCGCATCGTGGACGTGTTTCCCGCGCACCAGCAGAACCAGGTGCGGATCCAGCTTTCGCTTGAGCTGCTCGGCGTCATCTCCCAGCAGCTCATCCCCAAGGCCAGCGGCCGCGGGCGCGTGCTGGCCGGCGAGATCCTGTTAGTCAACCACGCGGTGCGGTCGCTCATCCGTGAGCAGAAGATCCACCAGATGTACTCCATCCTGCAGACCGGGCAGAAAGAGGGCATGTGCACGATGAATCAGTCGCTCTATAACCTGTACATGAACCGCGTGATCAGTCCGGAAGAGGCGGTCGCCCGGTCGAGCGACCCGGATGATCTCATGCGCCTGATGAACCGTTAACACAGGAGCCGGTGCCAGGCTCCGGCGCAGCCGGTGCCTGGCTCCGGAAGTGCATGGCCAAACGAATTATCACAAAACGGATCGGGGAAGTCCTCCTCGAGCGTGGCGTGATCAATCATAAGCAGTTGGAGCAGGCGCTGGCCCACCAGAAGACCCATGGCGGGCTGATGGGCCAGCTGCTGATCGAATTGGGGTTCGTCACGGAGGAGGAGATCGCGCTCGCGTTGACCGCCCAATACGGCTTCCCCTACCTGCCGCTGGAGAACTATGAGATCGATGAGAATCTGACAAGCCTCATCCCCGAGGAGATGGCGCGGCAGTACTGCCTCATCCCGGTGGACCGTATCGGGAACGCGCTGACGCTGGCCATGGCCGACCCCTCGAACATCCAAGCCATCGAGGACGTGGAGCTGCGCACCAAGTGCGTGATTCAGGCCTTCGTCAGCACACCCACGGACGTAAAGAAGGCCATCGCGAAGCACTACAAGCACAGCAACAACGGCCAGGCGCCGGCGTGATGGCGAGCCTCAAGGAGCGCATCATCAACGTCCTGAAGGAGCGGCAGCTCGTGTCCGAGCCGCAGCTGGAGGAGGCGATGGCGGTCCAGCGCGCCCACGGCGGCAGCCTCCAGAAGATCCTCGTTGAGAAAGGCTTCGTGAGCGAAGCGGACCTGTTGGCCGCCCTGAGCCAGGGGATGGGTGTGCCGCCGATCACGCTGCAGCGCTTCAAGCTGGATCCTTCGCTCCGGCCGCTCATCCCCCGTGAAATGGCCATCCAGTACGAGCTGGTGCCGGTCTCGTGCATGGGCCGTACTCTCTCCGTGGCCATGGCCGACCCCTTGAACGTGATCGCGCTGGATACGCTCACCACCATGACCGGCCTCTCCATCAATCCGCTGTTGGCGACCTCCCGCGACATCCGGGACGCGATCGATCTGTACTACGGCACCGGGGTGGAGGAGACATTGCGGGAGATGGTCAGCCGGACCGAAGCGGAGAGCTTGGAGATCGTGACCGACGAGAAGCCGGACGAAAGCGCGAACGCCCTCTTGCAGATCCATGACGCGCCCGTGGTGAAGTTCACGGACGCCATGCTTGCCACCGCCGTCCGGCTGCGCGCGTCGGACCTGCTCATCGAGCCGCGGGAAAAGACGGTGCGGGTACGCTACCGCGTCGACGGCATCTTGCAGGAGGGCAAAGCGCCGCCCAAGGCGATGCACGCCTCGATCGTCTCCCGCGTCAAGATCATGGCGGAGCTGAACATCGCCGAGCGCCGTCTGCCGCAGGACGGCCACTTCAACTTCCGGACGGAGGACCGGGTCATCGACTTCCGCGTCTCGATCCTGCCCTCTGCCTTCGGCGGGACGGTGTGTCTGCGCGTGCTGGACAAGGGCTCGCTCTCGCTGGACCTGAGCGCGCTGGGCTTCTCCAAGGACGACATGGACAAGTTGAAGGTGTGCGCGCGCAAGCCGCACGGCTTGATCCTCGCCACCGGCCCGACCGGGTCCGGCAAGACCACCACCCTGTACTCACTGCTGAAGCTCATCGACAGCCCGGAGAAGAACCTCGTGACGGTCGAGGACCCGGTGGAGTTCGACCTGCCGGGCATCAACCAAGTCAACGCGAAGGTCGAGATCGGCCTGACCTTCGCCGCGTCCCTGCGCTCCATCCTGCGCCAGGACCCGGATGTTATCATGATCGGCGAGATCCGCGACCCGGAGACCGCTGACATGGCCGTCAAGTCCGCGTTGACCGGTCACCTGGTGGTCAGCACGCTGCACACCACCAGTGCCGTGGGCTCGATCATCCGCCTTGTGAATATGGGCATGGAGCCGTTTTTGATCAACTCGTGCCTCATGGCCGTCATTGGGCAGCGCCTCGTGCGCCGCATCTGCAAGCATTGCGGGCAGACGGTCAAGCCGGCCAAGGCCATCGCCGAACGGCTCGGGATCCTTGGGCCGGATGGCGAGCCCCCGGAGCTGTTGAAGGGGGCCGGCTGCCGGTCGTGCTACCAGTCCGGGTATGCGGGGCGGGAAGTCATCGCCGAGACGCTCATCATGAACCCGGAGATCCGCGAACTGATCCTCAAGCGCGCCCCCCAGCGCGAGCTTGAGCAGGCGGCCCGGCGCGGCGGCATGAAGACGCTGCGTGAGCATGGGCTGATCAAAGCGCTGGCGCACGTGACGACGCTCGATGAGGTGTTCCGGACGACCATCGGCGAGACGGTGGAAGCATGAGCAGCTTCAAGCAGCGCATCGCAGACATCCTGATCGAGCGTAAGCTCGTGACGGCAGCGCAGCTGACGCAGGTCCAGCAGGAGGCCGAGGCCTCCGGCAAGCCGTTCGTGCGGGTGCTGATCGAGCGTGGGTTCGTCGCCGAGGCTGCTTTAACCGAGGTCCTCTCGAAAGAGCTCAGCCTGCCGATGATCTCGCTGGCCAAGTACCGGATCGATCCGGCGCTGGCACAGCTGATCCCGGAACGCATGGCGCGCAAATACCTTATGATCCCGATGACCAAACTGGGGCCGCGGTTGACCGTCGCCATGGCCGATCCGATGAACATCTTCGCGATCGACGACTTGAAGACCATGACCCAGCTGGCCATCGACCCGGTCTTGTGCTCCGAAACCGAGATCCGGCGCGTGCTCGAAAACCTGTATGCGAACCAAGGCCTAGGGCTCGATGGTTCGACGGCCCCACCGGCCGAGGGCGACGACGCGGATGAGAACATCAACACCGCGGTCGCCATGCTGCTCAACGAGACCGGTGATGAAACGGCCCCGGTCGTGAAGGTCATCAACCTGATGGTCTCCGAGGCCATGCGCCGGCGCGCCTCGGACATCCACCTGGAACCCATGGCTGACGCGGTCCGCGTCCGGTACCGTATCGACGGCCGCATGGTCGAAGCGCACAAACTGCCCAAGCCCTCGCAGGGCTCGGTGCTCACCCGGTTGAAGATCATGTCCGGCATGGACATCACCGAGTGGCGGCTGCCGCAGGACGGCCGGTTCAAGGTCCGGCTGGACGATCGGGAGGTCGACTTCCGCGTCTCCGTGCTGCCGCTTACGCACGGCGGCAAGGTGGTGCTCCGGTTGCTGGACAAGGCCAACCTGTCCATCGGCCTGGACCACCTGGGGTTTACGCCCGAAGCGATCGAGAAGTTCAAGGACGCGGTGAAGCGGCCCTTCGGCATGCTCCTGGTCACCGGGCCGACCGGGTCTGGCAAGTCCACGACGCTGTACTCGGTGCTGAACTCGCTCAACCAGCCCCAGCGCAACCTGATCACGATCGAGGACCCGGTGGAGTACCAGGTGGAGGGCATCACCCAGATCCAGGTGCACACCGAGATCGGCCTGACCTTCGCCAGCGGGCTGCGGTCGTTGCTGCGCCAGAGCCCGGATGTGGTGATGATCGGCGAGATCCGCGACTTCGAGACCGCGGATATCGCCATGAAGTCCAGCCTCACCGGCCAGTTGGTGCTCTCGACGCTGCACACGAACGACGCCCCCTCGGCCGTGACCCGGCTCATCGATATGGGCGTCGAGCCGTTCCTCATCTCCTCCAGCGTCTCGCTGGTCGAGGCGCAGCGGTTGGTCCGCAAGCTGTGCCAGAAATGCCGACGGCCGTATACGCCCTCGGCCGAGGTCCTGGACAAGCTCGCGCTGGGCGCGCCCCCGGCCGACGCCACGTTCTTCGAGGCGTCCGGCTGCCGGCAGTGCAACAACACCGGCTATCGGGGCCGGATGGGCATCGTCGAGGTCTTCGAGATGGACGATGCGATCCGGGAAATGGTGATCGCGCGGGCCCAGTCCTGGGAGATCAAAGACCACACCATCAAGGCGCAAGGCATGTCCACGCTGCGCCAGGACGGCTGGATGAAGGCCGCCGCCGGCCTGACCTCGTTGGAGGAAGTCATCGCCGTCACCACGGAAGAGTGACGGACAACCTGGAGCTGCGATGCCGACCTTTGCCTATGTCGTGAAAGACAAATTGGGCAAGACCCACAGCGGGACGCTGGACACCGCGTCCCGCAACAGCCTGATCGAGCAGCTCTGGAAGCAGGAATTCATCATCCTTTCGATCGACGAGCGGCAGGCCGGCGGCGGCGGGCCGATGCTCAAGGTCGGCCAACCCCGGGTCAAGACCGAGCAGCTCGTGATCTTCTCCCGGCAGCTGGCCACCATGGTGGACTCCGGCATCCCCATCGTGTCGGCGCTGGAAGTGCTGAGCGAACAGATGGAAGATAAGGGGTTCCAGGCCACGCTCAAGAAGCTGCGCGACGACGTGGAAGCCGGGGCCAGCCTCTCCGAGGGGTCGGCGAAGCACCCGCGGGTCTTCTCCGAGTTCTTCGTCAATATGATGCGCGCCGGCGAATCCTCCGGCCGGCTCGACGAGATCCTCGACCGGGTGGCGACGTACATCGAGAAGGCGGACCAGCTCCAGCGCAAGGTCAAGGCCAGCCTCTTCTACCCGGCGTTCGTGTCGTTCCTGGCCTTCGCCATCACGACCTTCCTCGTCGTGTTTGTCGTGCCCAAGTTCAAGGAAATCTTTACCTCGCTGGGTGGCGAGCTGCCGTTGCCGACTCAACTCCTGCTCGGCCTCAGCGACAGCATGCGCCACTGGTTCGTGGCGGAGATCTTCGGCGTCATCGTCCTCATCATGGCGTTCAAGTTCTACATCGGCACGCCGCCCGGCCGGATGTGGTTCGACCGCACGAGCTTGCGCGTGCCGGTCATCGGCAAGCTGCTGCAGAAGGTGGTCATCGCCCGTTTCGCGCGGACGCTGGCCACCCTGGTCAAGTCCGGCGTGCCCATCCTCAGCGCTCTTGAGATCGTGGCCAAGACCTCCGGGAACAAGGTTGTGGAGAAGGCGGTGAATTCCGCGCGGACCAGCATCAAGGAAGGGGAGAACATCGCCGACCCCCTGGCCGCGAGCAAAGTGTTCCCGAACATGGTGACCCGCATGATCGCGGTGGGCGAGAAGACCGGCGAGCTTGAAAAGATGCTCTCCAAGATCGCCGATTTCTATGAGAACGAGGTGGATGCCGCTGTCACCGCGCTGACGAGCATCATCGAGCCGCTGGTGATCGCCATCCTGGGTGTGGTGATCGGTGGGATCGTGATCGCGCTCTTTCTGCCGGTGTTCAAGATCTCGTCCCTGGTCTCCAAATAAGCGACTTTCTACATGTTGTAAGCCAAGCCAGCCCAGCCCATGGGCTGCTTGGCCAGGGCAGGATCGTGGGGGCATCCGGCCAACGTCCGCCAATATCTGGTAAACCAGCCGTAAAACCACTTGACTGTAACCCGCGCCGTATGGCATAGTTGAGCAGATAATTCGGAACAGCGATAAAGCCACACTCGCCGTGAGGCGGGGTCGGAAAGCTTCAGGCCCTGTGGAGGTGAGCGAGTGCAGGCCGCAGCGTTCGCCGGATGGACCCGGACCCGGAAGGCGAAGCAGTGCTGGCGGCCGGTGCATGGTTCACAGGGTGGCTGGGTTGCCGCAAGCGCGATTATCCGGCACGCCATTGCCATGCGGCAATGGCGCTTTTTATTGGCCCGAGCAGACGCGAACCGAAGGGAGGTGAGGGCAGGGCACGGTGCACATGCCGGAACAGGGCACCTGAAGGAACGGCTTTATACCATTCATGAACGACAGTTATAGCAGTATGCGTATGCGATATATGAGGAATCGACTAACACTAACAACGAGGAGATCTTGATGAAAAACGAACGTGGTTTCACGCTCGTTGAAATCATGATCGTCGTGGCGATCATCGCGCTATTGGCCGCGATCGCGATCCCGAACGTGCTCCGTGGCCGGACCACGGCCAACGAGTCGGCCGCGATCGGCAACCTGCGCGCGGTGTTGAGCTCGCTTGAGATGTTCCGGTCCGTGAATAACACGTACCCGTTGACCACAACCTGGAAGGCGTCGATGTATGGCGCCGACTGTCTCGTGGGCACGCAACCTGACCCGGACTTTGGGCCGCCGTCCTTCTGCCACGCGACAGAGCTCATGACCGTCGCCGCTCCGCGGACGGTGCAGGGCTTTATCTACGATTACCTGGCCGACGCGGCAGGCAACTCGTACGTGGTGAATGCGCACCCAGCCACCCCGGGCACGACCGGGACGCGCGCGTTCTTCGCCGATCAGACAGGGCTGCTGCATCACTGCACCGCAGCTGCGCTAGCTGACCGCGCGGTGTCGACAGACCCGACGATCGACGCAGCGCCGGCCGCGTGTTAATCCGTACACGTTGATCGGGGAGTGGGGACGACTTGCGACGTCGGAGCGCCGACGGCTGCAGGTCGTCCCCAGCCCCTTTCTAGGTTACCGGTGAAGCACATGCTGCGGTCCAGAGGCGGGTTCACGCTGATCGAAATGGTGCTGGCGGCCTTGACGCTCCTCATCGCGTTCGGGGCCATCCTCGGCGCCTACTTCGGACAGCTCACCCTGAACGAGCATGCCCGCAACCTGTCCTTGGCGGTCCACGACGCCAATCGGGTCATCGAGCAAATCCGCCGCAACACGGTCGCCTGCGGTTCGTTGCCGACGGTCAACGCGGCCAACGGATGGAACGCATGGCTTATTGCCAATGGTGGTTTGAGCCTTGCGCAGGAGCAGATCGTTGTGACGTGCCAGGATCGCACCAGCGCTGCGTACTGCGGCCGTGTGGCGCCGGCGCAGGTGGCGGCCCAGGAATGGGCCTCGCAGAACGCGGCGACGACGTTCGATCCGCTCCGCGTGACCGTCGCCGTCTGCTGGCGGCACCGCAACCGCGTCATCGGGCAGTGCACCTGGAACGGCGCGACGCTAACGCAAGACGATAATGTGCAGCCGAATCCCACTCCGGGCGTGATCGAATCCCCGGCGATGCTGACCACGCTCGTGACATGCCGAGGCTGAGGATGGTGCGTGACCCAGCTGGATTCACGCTGGTGGAGATGATGCTCGGTGCTGCGATCATGAGTGTCGCCATCGTGGCGCTGATGGGCGCGTTTTTCGGCCAAGCCTATTTGACCGCGCATGCGCGGAACCTCGGCGCGGCGATGAACGACGCCACACGGGTCCTGGAGCTCATCCGCGCGCAGAACGTCGGGACCGGCTGCACGTTGCCCTCGGCGCGGCCGCCGGCGCCCTATCAGAATCAGAGCTGGAACGCGTGGTTCGATGCCAACAACGCCAAGAGCATCATTCAGCCCAATAAAAACTTGAACGAATTGATCGTGGTCACCTGCCAGAATGAGGCCGGCACCGCGCACTGCGGGCCGAACCAGACCGGCCAGGACGAATGGCACCCGGACGCACCCATCTCTAGCGAGGCCATGATCCGGGTCACGGTGGCGGTAGGCTGGCGCCAGCAGCAGCGCAGCGTGGGCCAGGCCTCCACCGGCGGGGCAGAGTTCACCTACACCACGTTCGGCTGCGGGAAAGTCTGTGCGCCACCAGTGTTCCAGGTCGGTCCTGATCAAGACGGCGACGGCGTGATCGAATCGCAGGCAATGCTTACCACCTTGGTGGCGTGCCGATGAGAAGAGCTGGGCCAGGGGGCCGCGGATTTACGCTGGTGGAGATCTGTATTGTGGCGGTCATCTTCACGGTCCTCTCCGCCGGGCTGATCACCACGTTCTTGACCGGGCGCACATCCTACCTCTCCGCCGATGCGTACGTCCAAGTCCAGCAAGAATCCCGCCGCGCCTTCGATGTCATCGTCCGCGAGCTGCGCGAGGCTGGTTCCGTGGCGGTCGCGAGCGCTGGAAGACGGCTTAACTTTCAGATCGCGCGCGGGTATAATATTGACGCAGTGGCGTGCCCCAACAGGATTTGCTGGGGCAACGATACCATCAACGGAGGGTGGGTTCATTACACGGACATTACGGCGAGTGGCGTGCGTCAACTGATTCGCTTCACCAGCGGCAACCAGGACGACGCAGCCCCCGAGACCTGTTCCGCCACCAACTGCCGCGTCCTGGCGAATTACGTGCCGGCCACCGTCAGCTTCTTTAGCTACGATGCCCCGACGAAATCCGTGACGGTCACCCTCCAGATCATCTACGCTAATCCTGTCCTGCCGGAGGGCCGCATGACTGGCCCGGCGCTGACCGCCAGGGTGACGCTCCGCAACTAATGTCATCTCCCGTGAACCCGTCCACCCCGACGACGCGCGTCAGCCCGGCGCAGCAGTGGCTCAGCCGCCTGACCCGCATCTCACCGAAAGAAGCCAAGTTTACACTCGGCATCGACATCGGGTCCTCGTCCGTGAAGGCCGTGGTCCTGGGTCCGCGCCGCGGCAACGGGGCGCGCCCCATCGTCAACCGTCAAGTGGTGCCTCTCACGGAGAACCAGCGCGAGGACCCGGCTGAGGCGATCAAGGCCGTCCTTGCAGCACTCCAGACCCCGGTGCGCTCGGCCGCGATGGCGGTCAGCGGCCAGTGGGTGATCATGCGCGTCGTGGAGTTGCCGGCCATGAAGGCGAACGAGATGAAGCAGGCCCTCCCGTTCGAGGCCCAGCGCCACCTGCCGTTCAACATCCAAGATGTCGTCCTCGATGGGGTGGTGCTCGGCCCCTCCGATGACCAGAAGAACTGGGTGCTGATCGTCGCGTGCAAGAAGGAGTTGATCGAGCGCCGGCTTGATTCCGCCAAGCGGGCCGGGCTGGAGCTCCTCGTGCTGGATATCGACGCGATTGCGGTGGCCAACAGCTTTTTGGCCGCGCCGGATGCGCCGACCGAGGGGACCCGCGCGGTCATCGACGTCGGCGCCCAGCTCACCAACCTCGTCGTCTTCCGCGGGCGGATCCCGTACCTGGTGCGCGACATTCCCTGGGGCGGCGATAAGCTGCTCCGCTCCGTCGGCGAACAGCAGGGCCTCGATCCGGCCACCGCGTCGCAGCAGCTGCTGAAGGACTCGCCGACGCCGGAGTTCGTCGAGGCCGTCAAGCTCATGAGCGAAGCGCTCGTCACCGAGCTGCAGCTCTCGTTCGATTATTTCGAGAACCGGTTCGGCCAGCCGCCTGAGGACATCTTAGTGACCGGCGGCTTGAGCCAGTCCACGGCGTTCATGCAAGCCCTGACCGGTCATTTCGCGCAGCGCGTGCATTCGTGGGCGCCAGTCAAAGATCTGCCCGGCCAGTTTACCGTGGCGTACGGCTTGGCCTTGAGAGCTGGAGGCTGATGCTTCGCATCAATCTGCTTCCGGCTGCCGCCCGGAAGACGGTCGCCTCGCCGATCGAGCAGTTTCACCGGACCCCGATTGTGTGGCTCTCGGTGGCCGCCATGCTGCTGTTGGCTGGCGCGTTGGCCCTGCCAGTGCGCATCGGCGAGCAGCGCCTGACCCAGTTGCAGCGCGCGATCAGCGAACTGCAGCCCAGGAAGGCTGCCGTCGATGAGATCCGGCGCTTCAGCGAGCAGTTGCGGGCCCAGGAGAAAGCGTTCAAGGAGCTGGGGCAGGGCGAAGGCACCCGCCGCTGGTCCAAGCGGTTGAACCGGCTCTCAGCGCTGACGCCGGAGGGCGTGTGGTACACCGATCTGACGCTCGAGCGGCAGAAAAGCCTCATCATCCAGGGCGCGGCGCTGGGGCAGGGCGGATCCGCCGAAACGGTCGCCATCGGCCGGCTCGTTGCCGACCTGAAGGCTGATCCGGATTTCTCCACCGCCGTGAAGGACATCCAGATTGAATCCATCAAGCGGCTCCAAGACGGCCCCATTGAGACCGTGCAGTTCACGCTGACGTGCGAATTGTACGGATCGGACACGTGATGAAGCAGCCCAAGTTCAGTCCGCAGGAACAGCGAGCCCTGGCGGCGATCCTGCTGGTGTCCTGCACCGGCCTGTACATCTATTTCGCGCTTCTGATGGGGCCGTTGTGGCGCAAGGCCCTGGACTTGGGGCAGCAGGTGCGGGCCTCGCGCGAAGAGCTCCAGCAGTTGCAGGCTGCGACGTCGAACGAGGCAGCGATTCGCGAGCAGTACCAGTCGCTGCGGAAGAGCGTCGGCTCGTTGCGCGGGTTTTTGCCCGACGAGAAAGAGCTGCCTGCGGTCATCGAAGCGCTCTCCGACATAGCCCGGCAGACAAACATGAAGATCCAGACGATCTTTCCCCAGCGCAGCCTCAGCGACCAACCGGTGGCCGCGCCTGGGAAAAAAACCGCGGTGATCCCTGAGCCGGTCGTCTATCGGCAAGTGTCCATCCAGATCGATGCCCAAGCCGGCTACCACCAGCTTGGCGCGTTCTTGAGTCTGGTGGAAGCTGAGCCGCGGCCCATGGAGCTGCGCAGCCTGCGGATCGCGGCAGACCCGCGCGAGCCCAAACGGCATACCATCAAGATGGTGATCGATGCGTATTTCGCCGCGGACGGCGCCGCACCGCAGCCGCTATGAGGCGCGCCTGGCGAGTGACGGCTGGCGTCCTGGCGGCCTGCGGCCTGGCCGGCCTGGCATGGGCGGCCGAAGAGAGCGTCCGCATGCCGTATCGGTACGATCCCGGCACTGCGCGCGATCCGTTCGTCGCGCTGGTGCGTGAGGGCCGCGTCATCGGCGGCGTCGGCCTCGGGCAAACCGATCTGAGCAAGCCGGTGCTGTTCGGCATCTTGTGGGATCAAGGCGGCAAGTCCATCGCGCTGGTCAATGACATGGAAGCAAAAGTGGGCGACGTCATCGGACCGTACCGCGTCGTGGAGATCCGGCCAGACGCCGTGATCCTGAGCGATGGGGGCGAACCCCTCGTCTTGACGATCGCCTTTGAAGACGCCCCGAAGAAGCCTTCAGAACCATAACACAGGAGGTCCACGTGACACTGTGCAACCGCATGCTAAAGGTAGCGCTTGCCGCTGCCGCGCTCTCATGGAGCACGGCCCTCGCGTGGGCCCAGGATGAGACCGCGCCGGCAGACCAGTCGGCGCCTGAAGCTTCCATCGAGGAGCCGTCGCCCCCCTCGCCGTCGTCGTCCTCGGCAGCGCCGGTCGAATCCCCACCGGCCGCCGCGACCGTCACCGCGAGCACGAGCGTTCCCGGGATGATCAGCGTCGACTTCAAGGACGCGGACATCCGCCAGGTGCTGCGGATCATCTCCCTGAAGAGCGGCGTGGACATCGTCGCCGGCGCGGATGTCGAGGGGCTGGTCACGATCAAGCTGACGGATGTGCCCTGGGAAGAGGCGCTGGACATCATCCTGCGCACGTACGGCTTTACGTACGAGCGCAAGGGCAACATCGTCCGCGTGCTGACCAAGGAGGCGCTGGATACCGAGGTCCTCTCCACCGAGGTCTTCCCGCTCAACTATGCCAAGGCCAAGGATATCCCGGCCATCATCGAAGAAATGAAATCTGACCGGGGCGCGGTCCGGTTCGATGAGCGGACGAACACGGTGATCGTGACCGATGTCCCCTCCTCGCTCTACCAGATCAAGGCGGTCATCGAGCGGGTGGATCAGCGCACGCCGCAGGTGCTGATCGATGCCAAGATCGTGGACACCCAGCTGACCAAGGAAGAGAATCTTGGCATTGATTGGGCCGCGAACCAGGAGCTAGATATCGTCCAGACCACGCCCACCCTCAACAGCACGTTCCCGTTTCCCCAAGGCACGAATTTCGGAACAGTCGGCGAGTTGTTCGGCCTCTCGCGGGTATCTAACGACATTCAGCGTTCCACCATGGCGGTGGGCACGCTGGCGGCCGATGATTTGACGTGGACCCTGAATATGCTGCGCAACCGCACCAATACGAATATCGTGTCCAACCCGTCCATCGCGATCATCAACAACCAGAAAGCCACAATCCACATCGGCCAGGAGTATCCGGTGCCGAAGTATACCGTCGACTCGACCACCGGTGATGTCACGATCAGCGGGTACGAGGCCAAGAAAACCGGCACGTTGCTGGAGGTCACTCCGCACGTCAACCCGGCGCAGGAGATCGTGGTGGAGCTGAAGCCGGAGATCATCGCGGTGGGCGAACCGGTGGAATACGGTACCGGAAGCGACACCATCCTGCTGCCGCTCTTTACCACGCAGACCGCCCAGACCACGGTGCGGATCACCAACGGGGAAACGATCGCCATCGGTGGGCTGGTTAAGACGAGTGAAGCGCATGTGCAGAAGACGGTGCCATTCCTTGGGGAGATCCCGATCATTGGCCTGCTCTTCCGCAACAACCGGTGGTACAGCGGTGGCGACTCCCCGAACCGGCAGGACCTGCTGATCTTCCTGACGGTCACACTGATGGAAGACGCGGCGCCGGCGACCACGCCTGTATCGCTGGTCGTGTCACCCTCGGGACCGCCTACGGCGTATGCCGCGCCGGCGGTCCAATAAGGGAGATCTCATGTCCCTACGCGTTCGCATGATCGCCGTCGCTGCCTTCATGGTGCTTGGCATCGTTGCGCTGCTGGCCCCGCTGACCGGCGCGGCGCCGGCAGGGGAGAAGGACTATACCGCCGACTTGCGGCAACTCTCCAAGAAGCTCGATGAGGTGCTGGCTGCGCAGAAGGAACTCGCCAACGTGCTGGAGACACGGCACGCCACGGTGATGGAAGAGCTTCGGATCGTCAAAGTCCGCGCCCATCGAGCCCAATAACACGCTGTTTCCATCAGGCATAATTTGGTAGCGCTACCTTGACGTTCGTTTCAGCGCTCAGGTATACTCTGGTTAACAACTAATGCCGAGACCCTTCGGGCGATGATGTTCCCAAATTGGGTCGACCTCATCATCGTAAGCCTCTTTCTCAGAGCAGTTTACAACGCATTCGGCCGCGGCTTGCTCGCCGAGTTGCTCAGCCTGGCCGGGGCGCTGGTGGTCACCTCGCTCACCATCAACTGGTGGCACGCACTCGCCAAGCGGTTGGCCCCGTATTTGTGGGTCGGCGCAGAGTTCGCCACATTTCTCGTCTTTCTCGGCCTTGTGCTCTTCGGGATATTGGCGGTCCACCTGGTGGTCCGCAAAGTCTCCGAGGTCATCAAATGGGAGAGGCTGCATTGGACCATCCAGGGGCTTGGCATGCTCGCGGGCGGGCTGCGCGGGCTCTGGTGGGCCGGATTTCTCTGCGTGCTCCTGGCGCACAGCGGGTTTGACTATCTGCAGCGCAGCGTGAAGAACGAATCGATCCTCGGCCCGCGCGCCCTGGAACTGGCGGCCGAGCACATCGCGCGCGTCGCTGATCTGTTTCCCGGGACCGGCGCCCGCGGCCCGTCGCTCGTACCGCCGATCCGCACGAAGTAACACCGCAGGCGTGACATGGCGTTGATTCCCGAATCACTCATCGACGAAATCCAATCGCGCGCCGACATCGCCGAGCTGATCGGGCGGTACGTCCCGCTCAAGCGCGCCGGGCGGCACTTCAAGGCGAACTGCCCGTTTCACAAGGAAAAAACACCGTCGTTCCACGTCAACATCGACAAGCAGATCTTCCACTGTTTCGGCTGCGGCACCGGCGGCAATGTGTTCACGTTCCTCATGCAGCACGACCGGCTCAGCTTCCCGGAGGCGGTGCGGCAGCTGGCCGAGCAGGTCGGCGTGCAGGTCCCGGATCGCGCCGCCGGTGATGACGGGGCGGCGGATAAACAGGCTTTGGAGCTGCTGGAGAAGGCGTGCGTCTTCTACGAGCGGACGCTGGCCCACCCGGAGCAGGGCAAAGCCGCGCGCGCGTACCTGACCACACGCGGTGTCTCTGATGAGGGCCGCAAACGGTTCCGGCTCGGGGTTGCACCCGCCGGGTGGACGCCGGTCATGACTGCGGCGAAATCCACCGGGGTCGGCGGGGAGCAATTGGAAGCGGCCGGGCTGGTCATCAAAGGCCGGTCCGGCCATTATGACCGGTTCCGTCACCGGCTGATCTTTCCGATCATGGACGTGCGGGGCCGCGTGATCAGCTTCGGCGGCCGCAGCCTGGACGCGCAGGAGCCGAAGTATTTAAACGGCCCGGAGACGGCGGTGTACGTCAAAGGCCGCCACCTGTACGGGCTGGCCCAGGCCCGCGAGGCGATCGGCCGCGGCAAGACTGCGATCGTCGTCGAGGGCTATTTCGACGCGGTCGTGCTTTCGGACGGCGGCGTGCACCACGTGGTATCGCCCTTGGGCACGGCGCTGACGACAGACCAGGCCCGGCTGCTGAAACGCTACGCTGAGACGGTCGTGCTGGCCTTCGACCCGGATGCGGCTGGTGAGACCGCGACCCTGCGGGGCATCGACCTGCTCGTGGAGGCCGGCCTGCAGGTGCGTGTCGCGCAATTGCCCCAAGCTGTTGACCCGGATGAGGTGCTGCGCCAACGCGGGTTACCGGCGTTCGAGGCCCTCCTGGCCAAAAGCGTCGGGATCTTCGAATTTCTCGTCGGAATCGCCTTGAAGCGGCACCCAGGGCGCACGACGGAGCAGCGTGTTGCCGCGGCACGATTCGTGCTCCCTACACTAGCGAAAGTGCCTGACGCCATGCTCCGGACCGAGTACGCCCGGCAGTTGGCTGACCGTTTGCGGCTGGAGCTGCCGGCGGTGCAGGAAGAGCTGGCAAAAGCGCAACCCCGGGGCATGCCGGCCCGGGCCGCCGCGCCGGCGGCCGCGAACCGGCGGGTCGAGGGCCCAGGGGCCGAGCGGCTCTTGACCGCGCTCGTGCTGGAAGACCCGTCTCGTTGGGCCGAGGCGAAACAGGCCCTCGAGCTTGAGGACGTCACCGAGCCGGTGCTGCGGCAGATCCTGATGATCGTCGATGCGGCGGCCGGCCAGGCGTCGCCGGCGCAGATCATCTCGCGCGTCTCGGCCGACGGCGCTGAATCGCTTGTCGCTGAGCTGGTGGAGCTGGCGCAGTCGATGGCTGATGCCTCCGGCGCGTTCGCGGACTGCTTGCAGCGCGTCCAGCTCGAAGCCCGGCGCCGCCGGGTCGATGAACTCCAACGACAACTCCAGGCGGCCCAAGAGGCCGGTCACGACGCGGATGTGGAGGGCCTGCTGCGGGAAATCCAGTTGCAGGTCAAAGGGGGATAAGGAGCCACATGAAGAGCGGCATCAAAGCCTCGGCCATCAAGGGCAGGGCAGAAGCCTCGAAAGCGCGCGGTCGCAGCTTCAGCGAGCGGCTCGCCCGCGTCATCACCGTCGGCCGCGACAAGGGGCGCCTCACCTATGAGGAGCTCAACAACCTCCTGCCGGAGGATGTGGCCTCACCGGAGGAGATCGATGAGCTCTTGACCCTGTTGGGCAAGGAGAACATCGAGATCGTGGACAAGCCCAGCGACCGGCCGTCCTCCCGCCTTGAGGAGCGCGAAGAAAAGGAAGCGCGCGAGGAAGAGGCCCCGGAGCCGGTCGAGGTCGGGCAGCTCGATGACCCGGTCAAGATGTACCTGCGCCAGATGGGCCAGATCTCGCTGCTGAACCGCGAGGCCGAGCTCACCCTTGCCAAGAAGATCGAGGCGGCCGAGTTCGCCTACCGCGACGCCATCTTCGATCTGTCCATCTCGCGCCGCGAGATCCTGCGCTTGGTCGACATGCTCATCGAGGGTGAACTCAACCCTGAGGACTACTCGAAGGACGATCCGAACCTCAAGCGCGAGGAGCTCGTCGCCCAGCTCGTCAATGTGCGCCGCCGCCTGCGCACGGCCAAGGCCAAGAAGCGCTCGCTCATCGTCATCGCCGACTGCCACCTGACGATCCGCGCGCTGACCTGGCTCATCGAGCAGGTCGAGACGTACCTGCACACGGTCGAGACGATTGACCGGCAGCTGGTCCAAGCCAGGCACCGCGGGCAGCGGAGCAAGGTCCGCCTGCTCCTTAAGTCCCGGCGGGATGCGCAGCGCAAGCTCGGCGGCACGCCCGAGGTGATGCGCGCGGCCCTGAAGGACATCACCGCGAAGTCCATCGACTACACCAAGGCGAAGAAAGAGCTGGTCGAGGCCAACCTGCGCCTCGTCGTGAGCATCGCCAAGAAGTACACCAACCGCGGCCTCTCGTTCCTGGACCTGATCCAGGAAGGCAACATCGGCCTGATGAAGGCGGTGGAGAAGTTCGAATACCAGCGCGGCTACAAGTTCTCGACGTACGCCACGTGGTGGATCCGCCAGGCCATCACCCGCTCCATCGCCGACCAGGCGCGCACGATCCGCATCCCGGTCCACATGACCGAGACGATCAACAAGCTGATCCGCGTCTCGCGGGCGATCGTCCAGGAGACCGGCCGCGAGCCGATCCCGGAAGAGATCGCGCGCGCGACCGGCATCCCGGTCGATAAAGTGCGCGGCATCCTCAAGATCGCGCAGGAGCCGATTTCGCTCCAGACGCCCATCGGCGAGGACGGGGACACGCATTTCGGCGACTTCATCGAGGATGAGCGCGCGGTCTCGCCGGCCAACGCGACCGCGTACCGGATGCTCAAGGAGCAGATCGGAGACGTCTTGGTCTCGCTCTCGGACCGCGAGCAGCAGGTCCTGTCGCTGCGCTTCGGCTTGACGGACGGCTCGCCCCGCACGCTGGAAGAGGTCGGCCAGATGTTCAACGTGACCCGCGAGCGCGTGCGCCAGATCGAGGCCAAGGCGTTGCGCAAGCTGCGGCATCCGACCCGCAGCCGCCGGCTGCGCAACTTCCTCGAGCTGACGTTCGCGCCGGAAAAGGGCCGCGTGATATAAACTCCCGCCTGGCGATCTGCGCCGGGCGGGGAACCGGACCACGGGGGTATAATCCCCGTGGTCCTTTAGTTTGGGGCGGTAGCTCAGTGGTAGAGCAGGCGACTCATAATCGCTTGGGCGGAGGTCCGATCCCTCCCCGCCCCACTCTTACCAATCCCACCGATTAGCCGCCAGGGCGACGGGCGGGCCCTGGGGACGTTTCTGCGCCCGTTGGATAAGGTCAGGCGCAGAAATGTCCCCGCTTTAGTCGGCCGCGGGTCCTGTCGCGGGGCCGCCCCACACGCCGGTGCTCGCTTACCGGGCCGCTGTACAGCGGCCGGTGCCTGCGGGCCCCGCCGGTAAGCTCCGCGCCGGCGCGGGGGCTAGGCCCCGCGCCACCCGCGGCCTCCCGCCCCTGCCGATCACGCTATCCGAGAGCCAGCCTGGCGGGCATCTATGGACCCTCGCCGCGTTGAGGAATCCTGACGGACGGCGGGTGGCACCGCGGTTCGCGACGCGCACCCCTGCGACGGCGCGAGCGGCCATGGTGTCGCCCTAACGCAAGGCTAGCGACGAGCGAGCGCCGGAGCTTTCAGCGACGCCCGGCCACGGTGGGGCCGGGCGAGCGGGTGCGCGGAGCGAATGCGGTGCCACCCGCCGGCATAGAGCTGGGAAGGCCCCCTGGCTCTCCCGGCGGAAGCATTTCCTACTAGCACGTAACCCCCCGTCTTGCTAATATATACGTTCGCCCTCTGGGCGCTTTGGGCGCATAGCTCAGCTGGTTAGAGCGCATGCCTCACATGCATGAGGTCCGAGGTTCAAGTCCTCGTGCGCCCACCATTTTCGCGGATGCGTGAGGGTCTATGGCCGATCTGATCGACTCGTTGAAGCAGCTGCAGGAAGTCGACGGCGAGCTGTACAGGCTCCGTCGCGCCAGGGAGGACAGGCCCCTGGAGCTGAAGGCGGTCCGCGCCAAGCAGGCCGCGGCCGAGGCCAGGGTCAAAGCGGCCGAGGACCGGGTCAGGACCCTCCAGCTCAAGCACAAGGAGCGGGAAGGCGACCTCCAGGCCAAGGAAGGCACCGTCCGCAAGCTGCAAGGCCAGCTGTTCCAGCTGAAGACGAACAAAGACTACACCACCATGCAGCACGAGATCAACACGCTCAAGGCGGACAACTCGCTGCTGGAAGAGCAGATCCTTAAATCCTTCGACGAGATCGAGCAGGCCAACAAGGCCAAGCAGCAGGAACAGCAGGCACTCGTCAAGGAGCAAGAGGCGTTCAAGAAGGAAGAGGCGCGCATCCAGCAGGAGCAGCAGGCGATCGATGTCCAGATCGCCGAGCTCGACGCCAAGCGCCAGACGGTCGCCCCGCATGTGCCGCGCGAGGCGCTCACGACATACGAGCGGGTGCTGGATCTCCGCGAAGGGGTGGCCCTCGTGCCGCTGCTCAAGGATGCGTGCGGCGGCTGCTTCCGCCGGCTGCCGCCCCAGGTGATCAACCAGGTCTTCCTGAAGGCCAAGCTGACCACCTGCGAGCAGTGCAACCGCATCCTTTACTTTGACGAAGCCCACTCCACGCTGTGAGGTCTTCATCGACGGTGCTAGCCGGGGCAACCCAGGCCCGGCCGGGATCGGGGTGGCGGTGTACGCGGACGGCGTCTCCAAGCCGGTCCGCACCCTTTCCAAGCGCATCGGCACCACGACCAACAACGTCGCCGAGTACCTGGCCCTCGTGTACGGGCTCCAGGAAGCCGCCCTCGCCGGCGCCCAGGACGTGACGGTCAAGACGGACAGCGAGCTCTTGGCCCGGCAGATCAACGGCCAGTACAAGGTCCGCGACCCGCACCTGAAACTCTTTCATGACCTTGCGCAGCATGCGTCGCAGGCCTTCGCGTCCGTGACGGTCATGCACATCCCGCGCGAGCAGAACACGGTGGCTGATGCGCTGGCCGCCCGCGCCGCGGCTGAAGGCGTGCGCCTCGCCACCAGTCTTTGACAATTGAACGTCGGCCAAGGGAGCGCTGGACGGTCGCCCTTGCCCTCGGGCAGGGGAGGAAAGTCCGAGCTCCATAGGGCAGCGTACCCCGATAACCTCGGGGCATCCGGCACGCGCGCGTGTCCGGGTCGGATCAGAGCCACAGAGACGAGTAGTCCCCCCACCAATCGTCACGTACTATAGTTTTTCTACGATTGGTGGGGGGATGACGTGAAACGCGGCAATCTCTACGCGGAGCAAGGCCAAAGATGTCCGGCATCCTGCCGCTGGCAGGGTTGCGACCGCTCGTCGCACGTCCGTGCATGGTTGCGGGCAGCCGGTACGGTAGGCCGCAGGAGCGCGGTGGCAACATCGCGCCCAGATGGATGACCGTCCCCCTGGCGGCAACGCCGGGGGACAGAACTCGGCTTACAGGCGCTCCCTTGGCTGGCGTTTATTCCAGAACCGCGCTAAGTCCCCGCAGGGCTTTGCCTTGACGCACGTTCACCGTCGGCGTATACTGTCCGCCACACAGAGACGAGAGCAGAGAAGAGGAGTACGATGACCACGACCGTTATCCCCCCGGCGCAACTGCGCCTGCATGAGACCGATACCGGGTCCCCGCAGGTCCAGGTCGCCAGATTGACCGAGCGGATCAACCAGCTCGCCTCGCATTTTGCGACCCACAAGAAAGACTTCGGTTCCCGCCAAGGCTTGCTCAAGATGGTCAGCACGCGCCGCAAGCTGCTCGCCTACGTCAAACACCATGATGAGGACTCCTACCGCAAGCTCATCGACACCCTAAGCCTCCGCAAATGACGGTCCGCGTCGAAACCAAATTGGGCGCGGCCGAGCCGATCTCGCTTGAGACCGGGAAGCTTGCGCGGTTGGCCGATGGGTCGGTCGTCGTGACCCAGGGCCAGACGATTGTGCTGGTGACTGCGGTCGGCAGCCTGAACGTCCGTCCGGGCGCTGGGGAAGACTTCCTGGCCCTGACCTGCGACTACCGTGAGAAGACCTACGCCGCCGGCAAGATCCCCGGCGGTTTTTTCAAGCGGGAAGGCCGCCCCACCGAGAAAGAGATCCTGAGCTCCCGCTTGATGGACCGGCCGATCCGCCCGCTGTTTCCCAAGGGTTTTGCCAACGAGCTAATGATCCAGGCCAACGTCATCTCCTCGGACGGAGCGTATGACCCGGACATCCTAGCGCTCAACGGCGCCTCGGCCGCCCTGCGTCTGTCCTCGATCCCATTCCCCCTGGCCCTCGGGGCGGTCCGCGTGGGCTTGGTCGACGGCCAGTTCATCACGAACCCGACGTACGAGCAGTTGAAGGTCAGCGCCATTGACGTGGTCGTTGCCGGCACGACCGAAGGCGTCACCATGCTCGAGGGTGGGATGAAGGAAGTGCCTGAGCAGCAGCTGCTCGAGGCGATCGAGTTCGGCTACAAGCACGTCAAGACGCTGATTGCGCTGCAGGAAGAGCTCGTGGCTCGTGCCGGTAAGCCGAAGAACCCGAAGTTCCAGCCCAAGGTCACGCCGCCCGAGCTGATCGAGCGCGTGCGCAAGCTGGCCGCCGCCGGCATTGCCGAGGCGAACCAGCCGAACAAGAAGCATGGCCGCGGCGAGCTCCTCAGCCAGGCGCATGAGCGGGTCATCGCCGAACTGGCCACCGATGCCACCGTCACGCCGGAGCAGGCCAACACCGCCTTCGGCATCATCGAGCGCCTGGAGACCCGCAAGCACATCTTGGAGAAGCAGGTCCGCGCTGATGGGCGCCAGTACACCGAGCTGCGCAAGATCACGGCTGAAGTCGGCCTGCTGCCTCGGACGCATGGCTCGGCCCTCTTTACCCGCGGCGAGACGCAGAGCCTCTGCGTCATCACGCTGGGCACGAGCGATGATGAGCAGCTGATCGAGTCGCTGGAAGGCGAATCGTACAAGCGGTTCATGCTGCACTACAACTTCCCGCCGTTTTCGGTCAACGAAGTCCGCCGGCTCTCCGGGCCTGGCCGTCGCGAGATCGGCCACGGGGCCCTGGCTGAGCGGGCGATCGAACCGATGCTGCCGACCAAGGAAGAGTTCCCGTACACGGTCCGCGTGGTCTCCGACATCCTCGAGTCCAACGGCTCCTCCAGCATGGCCAGCGTTTGTTCTGCGTCGTTGTCTTTGATGGATTCCGGCGTGCCAATCAAGGCGGCCGTGGGCGGCATCGCGATGGGCCTGGTGAAGGACGGCGACAAGACGGCCATCCTGACCGACATCGCCGGCCTGGAAGACCATGTCGGTGACATGGACTTCAAGGTCGCCGGCACGCGCCTGGGCACTACGGCGGTGCAGGTGGATGTGAAGCTCAAGGAAGGCCTGAGCCTGGCGCTCATCGGGCAGATCCTCAAGCAGGCGCACCCGGCGCGGATGCAGATTTTGGACATCATGGCCGGCGCGATCGAAAAGGCGCGGCCGGAGATCTCGATGTATGCGCCGCGCATCACGACCATCAAGATCAACCCGGAGAAGATCCGCGACGTGATCGGCCCAGGCGGACGCGTCATCCGCAGCATCATCGCAGAGACCGGGGCCTCGATCGACGTCGAGGATGATGGCACGATTTCCGTCGCCTCGAACGACGCAGCCAAGTCCAGCCGGGCCGTGGAGATCATCAAGATGCTGACCGAGGATGTCGAGGTCGGCAAGATCTATCCAGGCAAGGTCAAGCGGATCATGAATTTCGGCGCGTTCTGCGAGATCTCCCCGGGCAAGGAAGGCCTGGTCCACGTCTCCGAGCTGGACACCAAGTACGTCGGCAAGGTCGAGGACGTGGTCAAGGTCGGCGACCAGTTCCCGGTCAAGGTGATCGAGGTCGACGAGCAGGGGCGCCTGAACCTTTCCCGCAAGCGCGCGATGCCTGGGTACGACCCGTCGAATGACAAGCCTGCTGAGGAGGGAGGCCGGCCTCGTCGCCGGCCGTAAGTCCCGAACGTATGGCGACTGCGCGCCGTACCCTGATTCCGCCGCAGTGGACGGTCCGGGTTTGGAGCCTGTTGGTGGCGGCCATCGGGCTCTTTCTCCTGATCGCTATCACCTCGTATTCTGCCTCCGACGTTCCACTCCTCAGCTCTGACCCCCAGCGCCCCACCAGCAACTTAGGCGGCGCCATCGGCTCGTGGATCGGCTTCGCGGCCCGGGGCGGGTTTGGCTGGGCCTCGCTGTTCCTCCCGATCCTGTGCGCGCTCTGGGCCGCCAGGCTCTGGCAAGGCAAGCTTGCCGAGACGCACGCCGTCTCGCTGGGGGCGGCCGGCCTGTGCTTTTTGGCCAGCTTCGGCACGCTGCTGGCTCTCGCCGGGGTGACGGATGTCGGCCAATCACAATTGGGCGGGGTGATCGGGTATCTGCTCGCCAGGTCAGGCCGGTATTACCTTGGGACCTCTGGGACCTTCCTCGCGGCAGCGTGCGTCGGGTTGCTCGGGTGGGTGGTGGTCTCAGGCCAGACACTGAAGTCCGGCGGTGCAGGGTTCGGGATGCTGCGCCGCGCCTTCAACGGGCTGGCTGCGTTGTGGCGCCGGACCCCGGCCATCGCAGGCTCAGGCATGGCCATGCCGCGGGTGATGGTGCAGCAGCCGGTCAGGCCGCCGGCCATGCCTACGGGTGGTGAGAACGGCGCAGTCCCCGCTGGTCTGCCCAAGGTGCGGTTGCGGCCCTCCTCGATTGAAACCAAACAGAAAGTCATCCCCACGCCGCCGAGGCGCTCTGCCCCTGGCGGCTTTCAACTACCGCCGCTGGATCTGCTGGCGACCCCGCCGCCGCTGGCTGAGCGGCAGTTGACCGAGGACCTGCAGGCCAACGCCCGGGTGCTGGAAGACACGCTGCGCGACTTCGGCCTCGAGGCCCGGGTCACGAACATCGACCGCGGCCCGACGGTGACCCGGTACGAGCTCACGCCGGCCCCCGGCATGAAGCTCACGAAGTTCGTCTCGCTCTCCGATGACTTGGCCCTGGTGCTGAAGGCGGCGAGCTGCCACATCGTGGCCCCGATCCCTGGCAAGGGTGTCGTCGGGGTGGAGGTGCCGAACAGCACGATGACGACGGTGTATCTGAAGGAAATCATCACCGCGCACGAGTTTACCGGCAATCCCTCGCCCCTGGCCCTGCCGCTGGGCAAGGATGTCTCAGGCCAGCCGCTGGTCGTGGACCTGCGCGACTGCCCGCACCTGCTGATCGCCGGGGCCACCGGCTCAGGCAAGACGGTGTGTCTGAACAGCCTCCTCGTCGGCATGCTGATGCACGCCAGCCCCGAGCAGGTCAAGTTCATCATGATCGACCCGAAGATGGTCGAGATGGCCATGTTCAACAACATCCCGCACCTGGCCTGCCCGGTCGTGACCGGCTCGAAGAAAGCCTCGGTCGTGCTGCATTGGGCCGTCAAGGAGATGGACCGGCGCTACCAGCTCCTGGCCGGCGCCGGCGTGCGCAACATCGACATGTACAACAAGCGCACGGTCGCGACCCGGCCGGTCAGGCGTGAGGCCCCGGTCGAGGCAGGGGAGAGCCCAGAGGATGAGGGGCCGCTGCCGTATCTCGTGATCGTCGTTGATGAGTTGGCTGACCTGATGATGGTGGCGCAGCAGGATGTGGAGGGGGCCATCACCCGGCTGGCACAGCTTTCGCGCGCGGTGGGCATCCACATGATCCTGGCGACCCAGCGGCCGTCGGTGGACATCATCACCGGCGTCATCAAGGCGAATTTCCCGGCGCGCATGGCGTTCCAGGTCGCCTCCAAGGTGGACTCCCGCACCATTCTGGATGCCAACGGCGCTGACAAGCTGGTCGGCCGCGGCGACTTGTTGTTCCTGCGGCCTGGCGCCGGCAAGCCGATCCGCGCGCAAGGCGCCTTCCTCTCCGATACCGAGATCGAGGCCGTCACCAACTACCTGAAACAGCAAGGCGACCCAGAGTTTGACCAGCGGCTCATCGAGCATCAGCAGGCCCCGGAAGGCTCAGGCGGCACGCTTGGCGAGAAGGATGAGCTGTACGAAACCGCCAAGCAGCTTGTCCTTGATACCGGGCAGGCGTCCACCTCGCTGCTGCAGCGACGGTTGCGCTTAGGCTACGGCCGTGCGGCCCGCATCCTCGACATCATGGAACAAGAAGGCATCGTGGGCCCGCCGCAAGGCAGCCGGCCGCGCGAGATCCTCATTAACCGTGATCCAGCCGCAAGGAGCTCAGGATGACCCCCGGCGCACAGCTGAAGCAGGCCAGGACCGCGAAGAAGCTCGCCTTTGCAGACGTGACCCACGACACCAGGATCCAGGCGTGGGTGCTGGAAGCCCTCGAAGCCGACCAGCTGCACCAGCAGATGAGCCCGGTCTATGCCAAGGGCTTCCTGAGCCAGTACGCCAAGTTCCTCGGGCTGAACCCAGTGCCGCTCATCGCTGAGCTGCAAGCCGCACTCGCTCCGCCTCCGCCGGTCAAACCTGAATTGCCTCCGGCCGCAGCCGCCGTCCCCCTGCGGATCCAGGTGCCGCAGGTCAAGCTGCCCAAGGCGGAAGCGCCGAAGCTGGCCATGCCCAGGGTGCAGTTGCCCAAGGTGACCATCCCCAAGGTCAAGCTGCCGAAGATTGAGATCCCCCGGTTCGATTTCCCCAAGGTCGAAATTCCATGGTCCAGGATCCGCCGCATGGCGCCGGCCTTTGCCATCGCGGCCGTGATCCTGGCGGTCATCGCCGTCAATCCACAGAAGCAGCTCGCCAAGGTCCAGTGGCCGAAGATGCAAGCACCCAAGCTGGCCTTCAAGATGCCGGCCATGCCCAAGCTTGCGTTCAAGATGCCGACCCTGCCGAAGCCGACCAAGGTGGCCAAGGCGCCTGCAGTGAAGAAGCTGGCCAAGGCCAAACCTGAAGCTAAGGGCATCGTGGTCGCGGCCAGGCCAGCGGCAAAACCAGCAGCGGCTGCGGTCAACGAACAGTTGGCCAAGGTGCCGGCCTTGCCTGAGCCGCATATGACCGTGGCCCCCAGGGTCGCCAGCGTGGTCCCAACCGTCCAAGAGCCAAAAGCCCCGTTGCTGCCGGCCCTGCAGCTGGTCCCCACGCAGACGCTCGAGCTGGTCCTGATCACGACCAAGGCCACCTACGTGCAGGTCCGCGTCGACGGCAAGCTGCTGGCTGAGCGTCGGCTGCCGCGCGGCAGCAAAGAGCGCTGGATCGCCAAACGCTCCATTGACCTGGTCGTCGCGCACCCGACCGATGTGGAGCTGAAGCTCAACGGGCAGAGCATCAGCCCGTTCGCGGTCGCGTACCGCGGCCGCATGAGCATCACCCACCGCGGGGTCGCTCAGCTCGCCGTGGCGTCCCAGTAACCCGCAGTCTCCATGCCGGCAACACCGAAGCCCCCCTTGCCTTCAAAATCCGCCAGCCCCACGGTCAGCATGATCAGCCTGGGCTGCCCGCGCACGCTCGTGGACTCTGAGGTGTACCTGGGCCGGCTGCAGCAGGATGGCTTCCGCATCGTGGAAGAGGCTGATGGGTCAGATACCGTCATCATCAACACCTGCGCCTTCGTGCAGGAGGCGATCCAGGAGTCCATCGACACAGTGCTGCAGGCGGTAAGACTCAAGCGCGAGGGCCGGGTGAAAAAAGTCATCGTGGCCGGCTGCCTGGTGCAGCGCTTCAAACAGGACCTGATCAAAGAGCTGCCGGACGTGGACGGCTTTCTTGGGGTGGATGGGTTCACCGACGTGACCGCGGTGCTCACCAAGGCGCTGGACGGCTCGGCCGCACAGCCCATCGCGCTGCGGCCCAGACCTCAGGTGCCGCACCAGGGCCTGCTGCCGCGCGCACCACTCACCCCCAACCACTACGCCTACCTGAAGATCTCCGAAGGCTGCCTGAAGGCGTGCGGCTTCTGCATCATCCCGAAGATCAAAGGCCCGCTCAGCAGCCGGTCGCTGGAAGAGGTCGTGGACGAGGCCAAGCAGCTCATCGAGGAGCGCGGGGCCAAAGAGTTGATCGTGGTCGGGCAGGACACGTCAGACTACGGCATCGACCGCTACGGCAAGCCCCAGATTCCTGAGCTCTTACGCCGGCTCGGGAAGATCAACAGCGTGCGCTGGATCCGGCTGCTCTACTGCCACCCGGCCGGCATCTCGGATGAGCTCATCGAAACCATCCGTGACGTGCCATCGGTCGCCAAGTATCTCGACTCTGCGATGGAGCATGCTGACGACGCGACGCTGAAGCGGATGAACCGCCCCACCACCCAGGCGCACCTGCGCGAGCGGATCGCCCGGTTGCGCGCAGACGTGCCTGGCATCGCCCTGCGCACCTCAATTGTCGTCGGCTACCCAGGCGAGACCGAGGCTGAGTTTGAGACCCTCTTAAGCTTCCTGCGTGAGATCAAGTTCGACCGGCTGGGGGCCTTCACCTTCTCGCCGGAGGAGGGCAGTGCCGCCATCCGCCAGCCCAACCAAGTGCCTGCCGAGGTGGCGAAGGCCCGCCATGCCCGCCTGATGGAGCTGCAACAGATAATCGCCACCGAGCTTAACGCTGCCTGGCTGGGCCGCACGTGTGAGGTCGTGATTGACGACGCAGCCCCGGATGCGCCCGGCGTGTACCTAGGCCGCACTGCGGCGGATTGCCCTGAGGTGGATGGGCAAGTCTACGTCCACAGCCAAGCGTCCTTGAAGGCGGGAGACTTTGTTCCCGTGACCATCACAGATACATACGAGTACGACTTGGTGGCACGGGTGACGTGACAGTGACGAGCCACGACAGTGACGAGTTACGAGTTTCGAGTGGCGAGTGAAAACTTAGAAATGAGTTTTTACAGTAACTCGAAACTCGTCACTCGTAACTCGCAACTGTCATGACGTTTCCCACCCAACTTTCCTTACTCCGGGTTGTCCTCACCTTCGTCATCATCACCTTCACCCTGCAGCATGGCTGGGTCGCCAAGGCCGTGGCCCTGGCGTGCTTCATGATCGCCTCCTTCACCGACTGGCTGGATGGCTGGGTGGCCCGCCGGTACAAGATCACCAGCAAGACTGGAGCGATCGTGGACCCGATCGCGGATAAGATCCTGGTCTTGGGGTTGCTGCTCACCTTTGCCTATCTGCAACTGGTGCCGGCCTGGATGGTGTGGACCATCTTCGTGCGCGAGGTGGTGGTGACGATCGCCCGCATGGTGGCCCTTAGCCGCGGCACCGTCCTGGCGGCCGAGCGGCTGGGCAAGCAGAAGACGGTGATGCAGCTGGCGACCCTTGAGGCCATCTTCATCATCCTGCTCGGCCAGGCCTGGGGCGCTGACTGGGCGTATCAATCCTGGACCGAGACCCTGATCTTGACCGGCATGGTGGCCACCCTGGCCCTGACCCTCAGCTCCGGCCTCTCCTTCTTCCTCAACAACGGCAAGGCCCTCCTCAGCAGCCGCTAGCTTCCATAAGTCTTAAATATATATCTGTACGTATGTTTATATATACTTATAAGTATATTTTAGCGGTATGCGGAGACCGCCAGCTATGACATCAGCCAACCGCGTGTCATGAAGCATCTCGAGCTGTTTCTCTCACGCCTCCAGTCACCAGCTTCCGGAGAGCAGGGCGCATGACGACCAAGGATCGGCACGTCTTCTTGGAACAGTTGGCGGCCTACGGCTATCCGGTCCTGGAGCCTGCGGCACCTCGTGATCCCGAGGCGCTGCTCCAGAGCCTGGTGCGGCAGAAAGAGCCCCGCCTGGTCGAGGGTTTTCCCGTGGTGCTCTTAAACGCGCTGCGTGAGCGGGCGAGCCTTCGCTGGGAAGTGCGTGCGTGGGATCCGGCGCGGGAGTTAGGGGCCACCGCGTCGCAGCGCCTGGCCGGCTTACTGGCGGTGAGCTGCCTATTGTTCAGGTTGTTCGGCGTGGAGAGCGCCCTGCAAGAGCGCGCGCTCAAAGTGCTCTCGAAATGTAAGGGCGGAGCCGATACGCTGAAACACCTAGAAGCGCCGTTTCTCAAGTCGGAACCGCTGCTCCTGGGTGGCCTTAAGATGTCGGCCGATCGCTTGAAGAGCACCTTCCGCAAGTACTCCGTCGGCACGCCTGAGCGACGGGAACGCGATGATCGCACGCATGCGTTGGAGCTTGAGCTCTTGCTGTCGACGCTCTTTACCCCGAGGCAAAAGGAATTACTGCGAAAGCGAGCGGAACGCGCCGAGATGACCAACACCGAGCGGACCTATTTTTATCGGACGGTCAATAAGCGCCTGAAGGCGCTGGCCAATGAGGAAGTCCATCAACTCGCCCGTCGCTTGCTCAATCGATAGCGGTATAATGCCGGGGACCCATGGTTGAAGACGCGCACATCAAGCAGTGGCTCTCCGAAGGGCTGATCAGCGGGGAGCAGGCCCAGCGGATGCAGGCGGATGTCCTGCAGTCCCGCAAGGAGCGCGCCTCGGACCGCCTCGTGGTCGTCATGGCCACGGTGGGCGCAGTGCTGCTGGGCATCGGCGCCATCTTGTTCATCGCGTCCAATTGGCGCGTGCTGACCGACACGGCCAAGCTCGCCATCGCCGTGTGCAGCACCTTCGGGGCAGCTGCGGCCGGCTACGTCCTCGCGTATGAGCAGCGGGCCATCCCGAAAGTCGGCGCCGCGCTGCTGCTGCTCGGGACGCTGCTCTTCGGCGCTTCGCTGATGCTCATCGGCCAGATCTACCACGTGCAGGCCAACAGCCACGCGCTCGTGCTGTGGTGGCTCATCGGGGTCGCCCCCTTGGTCTATGTGCTGGCCGCGCCGTCGCTCGCCGGCTTGACCGCGCTGTTGTGGTTTATCTGGATCGGGCTGTTCGTCTTCCACAACCCCGCGCTCCAGGGCCAGGACTGGCGCGCCATGCCGGCCTTGTTTCTCCTGGCCGGCGTGCTGACCTTCGAGATCGGCAGCTGGCACTATGCCGCGCCGCGGCTGGCCAAGGTGGCCCGCGTCTACCGCATCGGCGCGCTCAAGGTCATCATGGTGACCTTGTTTTTCCTGACCTTCCGGGCCATCTCCGGTATCGCCGAGAATTGGTGGGGCTGGTCGGCAGGCAAGCCCCTGTCGCAGGCCTTGCGCGCCGGGATGCTGGCCTTCGGCATCCCCGCTGCGCTGCTGGCGGCGGCCACCTGGATGTTCAATCCGAGCAAATCCCAGACGATCACCGTGGAAGGCGTGCTCAGCAGCGTGCTCGTGGCCATGGCGCTTCTCTTTGCCTTCATCCCGCCGACGAACAATCTGTACGTGCTCATGTTCAACGCGCTCCTGGCCGGCTGCATTGCCGCGCTGATCGCCATCGGTTACCGCCGGGAGGACATCCAGCTCGTCAATCTCGGGATGTCGTATTTGGCGATCTTCATCCTCATACGCTACTTCGACTTCTTCTGGGGGCTCCTCTCGCGCTCGGTGTTCTTCATGGTCGGTGGGGCGATCCTGGTGATGGGTGGGATTGCGCTTGAGCGCAAGCGGCGCGAGCTCAAGGCGAAGTTCACCACGGCATGAGCGCGACGCGGCGGGGCATGGCGGCGGTGGCAGCGCTCTGGTTCGTGGTGCTGGGCAGCATGATTGTGAGCAACGAGATCGGCTTGCGGACCGGCCGCGAGGTGCTCCTGAAGACGGTGCCGGTAGATCCCCGCGACCTCTTCCGCGGCGACTACGTGGTGCTCTCCTATGACATCAGCCGGATCGACACGAGGGTTCCGGATGCGTTCAGTTTGGGCGCTCCCATCTATGTGCTGCTGGGCCTAGAGGGGCCGTACAGCGTGGTCTCAGGTATTCAGCACCAGCCGCCGAAGGATGGCCTCTTCCTGAAGGGCCAGGTCCAGGAAGTAAATGGCACAACCGTCCGCGTTCAGTACGGGATCGAAAGTTATTTTGTGCCAGAAGGGCAGGGGCGTCGGCTGGAGCGGTTACGGGACCATCGCCTGGATGTCCGGGCCTCGGTCGATCGCACCGGCACCGCTCGGATCAAAGCCGTTCTGCTGGACGGCCAGCCTGTGACGTTCCCCGCCAAGTAACTCTTTCCATGCGGGCGTTCATCGCCATCCCGTTCCCCGAGGACGTCCGCGCCACACTCGCCACGTTCCAAGACCAGCTCAAGCCCTGCGGTGCCAGCATCGCCTGGGTCGCGCCTGAGAACCTCCACCTCACGCTCAAGTTCCTGGGGGACATCACCGATGAGCAGAAGACTGCCATCGAAGGGGAACTGAAGCGCATCGCAGCCCAGACCCCAGCCTTCACGATGGAACTAGGCGAGGTGGTCGTCTTTCCGTCACCCGAGGCACCCCGTGTCGTCTGGGTGGGATTGAAGCAGGGAACCGAGCAGGCGACGGCCCTAGCAAGTCAGTTGGAGCAGGCTGCCCGCAAGCTGGGCCTTAAGGCAGAGGACCGCGCCTTCTCAGCCCACGCCACCCTCGGCCGAGTCCGTACTCCTCGAAGCAAGACCCCCCTGATGAAGGGCCTGGAACGGGCCCCTTGGCAGCCGGCCCCTGCTTGGCAAGCTGGTCACATCATCTTATACCGCAGCGAGTTATCTCCAAGGGGCGCCCAGTACGCGGCGCTCACTCAGGCGCCGTTGCGGCTGCTATAATGCCGAAGGTCTTTAGAGGGCTCTATGCCAGAAACACCCGAACAACAAGCCCGCCAAACTATCGACGCCCTCCTCGGGCGCTGCGGCTGGACCGTGCAGGATAAGGACGCCGTTAACCTCTCTGCCGCCCGTGGCGTTGCGGTCGGCGAGCTGTCCTTCCAGTCCGGCGAACCTGATTACACTCTCTTCGTGGATGGTAAAGCTATCGGCGTTATCGAGGCCAAACCCGAAGGCCACACTCTCACCGGCGTTGAGGAGCAGACGGCAAAGTACGTTGCTGGTGCTCGTTCTGAGCTCCCGCATTGGGGCTCTCCGCTTCCGTTCAGCTACGAAAGTACCGGCACGGAGACCCGCTTCACCAACCGTCTCGACCCTAACCCGCGCAGCCGGGGGATCTTCGCTTTCCATCGCCCGGAGACCCTGCTCGCCTGGGTGCAGCAGGAAAAGCAGCTTGCCCAGCGTCTTCGCGAATTTCCCTCACTCATCAGTACCAAGCTCTGGCCTGCGCAGATCGAGGCCATCACTAACCTGGAGAAATCTTTCATTGGCGGACGGCCCCGCGCGCTCATCCAGATGGCCACCGGTTCTGGGAAGACCTTCACGGCGGTGAATTTCATCTACCGCCTTGTGAAGTATGCTGGCGCGCGCCGCGTTCTCTTTCTCGTCGATCGCGGAAACCTCGGTGAGCAGACACTCAAAGAGTTCCAGCAGTTCGTCTCCCCGGTGAACAACTACAAGTTCACCGAGGAGTACATCGTCCAGCACCTCACCGGCAATACGCTCGACACCTCTGCCCGCGTCGTCATCGGCACCATTCAACGCCTCTACTCGATGCTGAAAGGCGAGCAAGAGCCTGCGCCCGATCTCGATGATCTACCTATCGAGGCCGCCGAATCGCTCTACAAGGAACCTGTGCCCGTCGAGTACAACTCCGCATTTCCCATCGAAATGTTCGACTTCATCGTCACCGATGAGTGCCACCGATCCATCTACAATCTCTGGCGGCAGGTACTCGAATACTTCGACGCCTCCATCATCGGCCTCACCGCAACACCGTCCAAGCAGACCTTCGGCTTTTTCCGGCAGAACCTCGTCATGGAGTATGGCCATGAAAAAGCCGTCGCCGATGGCGTGAACGTCGGCTGCGATATTTACCGTATTCAGACCCGCATTACCGAACAAGGCTCGACGGTGGACGCCGGCTTCTATGTGGATAAACGCGACCGCCAGACGCGCAAAGTCCGTTGGGAACAGTTGGACGAAGATCTCACCTATGACGCCCCAGAACTCGACTCCGAAGTTGTTGCTGAGGACCAGATCCGCACCATTCTGACCACCTTTCGTGATCGTCTTTTCACCGAGATCTTTCCAGGCCGCCAGGACGTGCCTAAAACCCTCATCTTCGCCAAGGATGACTCCCATGCGGAAGACATCGTCCGCATCTGCCGAGAGGTCTTCGACAAGGGCAACGACTTCTGCAAGAAGATTACCTACAAGACTACCGGCGAGTCCCCAAAGGTTCTGCTCCAGCAGTTCCGCAACTCCTACTTTCCCCGCATCGCCGTTACCGTGGACATGATCGCGACCGGCACCGACATCAAGCCGCTGGAGATCGTCTTCTTCATGCGCTCCGTGCGCTCGCGGAACTTCTTCGACCAAATGAATGGCCGCGGCGTTCGCGTGGTTTCCGAGACGGAGATGGAGCAGGTCAATCCTGGCATCAAACGCAAGACCCGCTTCGTCATCATCGATACTGTGGGTGTCTGCGAGCGGGTGAAAACTGACACCCGTCCGCTTGAACGCAAACCTACTGTGGCATTCGAGAAACTCCTCGACGCCGTTGGTCTCGGTACGATGGAAGCCGCTACGCTGGAGTCTCTGGCCGGACGCCTCATCCGTCTTGAGCGCCGCCTTGATGATGCCGTGAAGGCGGAGGTCGTGCAGACCGCCAAAGGCCAGACGCTTTCCCAGATCGCCGGGCGTCTTCTGGATGCGGTTGACCCAGACAAAATTGAAACCGCTGCCCGTGCTGGTGGTACCACCTACACTGAGCCACCTGCTCGTGACCTCAAGGCAGCCGCCGAGAAGCTCGCAAAAGAGGCCGCAGCCCCACTCGCCGCAAATCCAGACCTGCGGAATCTACTGAAGAAGATCCAGAAGGCCGCCGACCAGACTATCGACGTTATTTCGCAGGACACGCTACTCTACGCTGGCCCAGCTCAGCAGAGCACCCGAAGTGCGGTGCAGCTCACCGCCTCGTTTCGTGAGTTCATTCAAAAGCACCAGGCCGAGATCACCGCTTTACAAATTCTCTATAGTCGCCCCTACCGCCAGCGACTCACCGAACCAATGCTCAAGGAACTGGAGAAGAAACTCCGCGAAAACCATGCCGCCTGGACTGAGGACCGGCTCTGGGATGCCTTCGCTGCCACAGCACCGGGCAAGGTCAAGGGTCGCTCGCAGGCTGGACGTTTTGCCGACCTCGTGGCTCTCGTGCGTTTTGCTCTGGAACAACAGCCCGTGCTCGCACCCTTCGCCGAGTCCGTCCGCGAGCGGTTCAACGAATGGCTCATGGACAAGGCCAAGACAGGGACGGCTTTCACCCCCGAGCAAATGGCATGGCTGAACCTCATTCGCGACCACATCGCTATAAGCCTCACCATCGAACCACACGATTTCGATCGCGCCCCTTTTAGCCAGCAGGGCGGCCTCGGCAAAGCTCACCAACTCTTCGGCGAGCAGCTTCCCAAGTTGCTCAATGAACTCAACGAGGCGCTCGTGGCATGAGTGGTCCCTGGAAAATACCTGCCACCTGGCAGTGGAGCACGATGGGTGAAGTTGCCGAAGTCGTTGGCGGAGGAACGCCCAGGACAAGCCGCGCCGAGTATTACGGCGGTGACATTCCGTGGATAACACCTGCCGATCTTTCTGGTTATTCGGAGAAGCGCATCTCTCGTGGGGCTCGCAGTATTACAAGGGTGGGTCTTGAAAACTCAAGCGCTCGACTTATGCCAGCCGAAACTGTCCTATTCAGTTCGCGCGCGCCGATCGGCTACGTTGCTATTGCTGCCAATCCGGTCTGCACTAATCAAGGTTTCAAGAGCTTCGTTCTACGAGATGGACTTATGCCAGACTACGTCTATTACCACCTACAGCACGCTAAGAGTCTGGCTGTTGAGCTTGCCAGCGGAACAACATTTCTCGAAATCTCCGGCAAGAAGGCTGCGAAAATTCCAATTCCTGTTGCCCCTGTTGACGAACAGTGCCGAATCGTGGCGGAGATCGAAAAGCAATTCACGCGGTTTGAGGTGGGGGTGGTGGCGTTGCGGCGGGTGCAGGCTAATCTCAAACGCTACCGAGCCGCCGTCCTCAAAGCCGCCTGCGAAGGCCACTTTTTTACCACCGAAAGAAATCAGTGGGAGGACCTAACGCTCAAGGAACTTCTTCTTCATTCAGATAGTGTTTTCATCGATGGAGACTGGGTTGAATCGAAGGATCAGGATCCCAACGGTGAGGTTCGTTTAATCCAGCTTGCTGATATAGGCGACGGCGTATTTCGCGACCGATCGAATCGTTTTCTTACGAAGGCAAAAGCACTTGAACTTGGCTGTACTTTTTTAGCTCCCGGCGATGTTCTCGTCGCACGCATGCCCGACCCTCTTGGTCGCGCCTGTATTTTTCCTGGAAGTAAACGTGAATGCGTTACGGTTGTTGATGTTTGTGTCGTTCGCTCAACCGCGAGCAACTTTGACGCCCGTTGGCTAATGCACACGATCAACGCGCCAGAGGTTCGTGCGCAAATTGCTTCACTGCAGGCAGGCTCAACGCGAAAGCGCATCTCTCGCAAGAACCTCGCAACAATTCGGCTTGGAGTTCCATCCCTCATCGAGCAGAAGCGGATTGTGGCGGAAGTGGAACGGCGATTGAGCGTAGTGGAGGAGATGGAAACGGTAGTGTCTGCCAACCTCCAGCGCGCCACCCGTCTCCGCCAAGCAGTCCTTCAGAAGGCATTCAGCGGCCAGCTATGCGCTCATGTTTAAGTGAGACTATCGCCAACTGCACATATAGTAGACATATGTCTACTATATGCTAAACTAGGCTAACCGGGATGAGCGACAATTCAAAAATCGAGTGGACGGATGCGACGTGGAATCCAGTGCGCGGCTGCACGAAGGTTAGTCCAGGCTGCGCGAACTGCTACGCGGAAACGTTCGCCGAACGATTTCGCGGCGTGCCGGGCCATCCTTTTGAACAAGGTTTCGATCTCCGCCTCGTTCCAGAAAAGCTTGGTGAACCGCTTCGCTGGAGCAGTCCGAGGATGATCTTCGTAAACTCCATGAGTGATTTATTCCACAATGATGTTCCGGACGAATACATCGCGTCTGTGGCAAAAGTGATGATGCTCGCCAACTGGCATACGTACCAAATCCTGACAAAACGACCCGAGCGTATGGCCGCACTGCTGAAAACGAGACTGCGCGAGGCGGGAGAGCAGTCGCACATTTGGTGGGGCGTGAGTGTTGAGAACCGAAAGCACGGTTTACCACGGATAAATCTCCTCCGGTCGGCTCAGGTGCGAGTACGATTTCTCTCAATCGAACCGTTGTTGGAAGATCTGGGACAGGTAGATTTTCGTCAGATGGATTGGGTGATCGTCGGCGGTGAGAGTGGACCTGGTGCTCGACCGATGCAGGCTGAATGGGTACGGAGTTTACGAGATCAATGCCATCGGGCAGGTGTGGCGTTCTTCTTCAAGCAGTGGGGCGGTGTGCGAAAGAGCGAGACAGGGAGAAGTCTCGACGGCCGGATTTATAGCGAGTTTCCGTCACGGAGCCAAGCGCCGGTTCCGGATGCTGCCACTCGCTATTCTCTTCGCGAAGAGCTTGCTGTGGCTTAAGCGAGATGCCCGCGATATCTGCCAGGGCTTTTCACACTAGGCCGTTCGATGATGGGACTCTGACCAAGCTCAAGATCTTTGAGCTGTACGCCCGCGAATGGTTGCCGGTCTTTCTTTCTAGGGAAAAACCGCCAAAGGCAGAGGTTCACCTCTTTGATTTCTTCGCCGGGCCGGGAACGGACTCAAAAGGAGAATTGGGAAGTCCGCTGCGGCTGCTCCGGCAATTAAAAGTCTACCAAGGTTCGGCGGGATGGTCTCAAGTGAAGATCAGCGCGCATTTCTTCGATGCGGACCGTTCCGTCATCGCAGCGCTGGAAGCGAGTATTGATCAACAGCATCTTCGACTACCAAAAGTGACGTTGGATATCAGGCCGCTGAAGTTCGAGGATGCGATTCAAGAGTGCGCGACAACGTTGGCGAACCAGTACGCAGCCAAACTTCTCTTCATTGATCAATTTGGCGTCTATTACGTTACGCCCGAGGTATTCCGTCAGTTGATTAGTGCGCCAACCTGCGATTTTCTTTTCTTTCTATCATCATCTACACTTCACCGATTCCACGATCACCCGGCAATCAAGCTGAAGATCACGCGTCCGGATGATCCACATCATGTCCATCGGGCTGCACTGGACTATTACCGAACTCTGTTGCCCAGCTCCTCAAAGTACTATCTTGCGCCATTTTCAATTAGGAAGAGCTCGAATATTTATGGACTTATCTTTGGGTCGGCACATCCGCTTGGCATCGACAAGTTCCTCCAAGTTGCATGGAAGCAGGACGCAATCAATGGCGAAGCGAATTATGACATCAACCGAGACAATATTCCTTCTGACCAGATGGTTCTGGGCTTGGAGGAGTTCCGACCCAGCAAGGTTAAGGTGTTCGAGCGTGAATTAGAGCAGTTGCTCCGTACCGGACAGCTGAAGGATGAGCTTGATGTGGTGGAGGTTTGTTTCAATCATGGCGTTAAGCGGCAACACGCGCAAGCAATCCTGGCTAAGTTAAAATCGGAGCGCGCGATCGAAGCTGATTTTCGTGTGCCCCAGGTAGAGCCTCAGTTTTTGAGGAAGCCGCGACCAATACGCATGCTGAAATGACCTCTAACAGCTCTACCCAACTCGTCCAAAAGCTCTGGAACTACTGCAACATCCTGCGGGATGATGGGCTGTCCTACGGCGATTATGTCGAGCAGCTCACGTTCTTGCTCTTTCTCAAGATGGCCGATGAACAAAGCCGGCCGCCGCATAATAAATCCTCGCCTATTCCCAAGGGTTATGGCTGGGATGAGTTGATCAAGCTCGATGGTGATGATCTAGAAATCCACTATCGGCACACGCTGGAGGAACTAGGCAAGCGGCCAGGTCTGCTGGGGATCATTTTCCGCAAGGCGCAAAACAAGATCCAAGACCCGGCCAAGCTACGACGGCTCATCGTGGATCTGATCGACAAAGAGCAGTGGTCTAGTCTTTCCGCCGATGTGAAAGGCGACGCCTACGAAGGCCTGCTGCAAAAGAACGCCGAGGATGTCAAAGGCGGCGCGGGCCAATACTTCACGCCTCGTGCCCTGATCGCCGCGATAGTGGACGTGATGGCCCCACAGCCGGGTCAAGCCATCTGTGACCCAGCCTGCGGAACCGGCGGCTTCCTTCTCGCTGCGCACGATTACCTGGTCAAACACCACGCGCTCGACCGCGAGCAGAAGAAGCAGCTCAAGAACATTACGCTCTTCGGCGTCGAACTGGTCGACAGCGTTACTCGCCTCTGCGCCATGAATCTACTGCTCCATGGCATTGGAGGTGAAGCCAACGCCGAGCCGCCGGTGGTCACCAAGGACGCCCTCGCCAGCAAACACGGCGAATACGACATGGTCCTAGCCAATCCGCCGTTCGGCAAGAAGAGCAGCGTGACCATTGTGAACGGAGTGGGCGAGCAACAGAAGGAGTCGCTCGTCATCAACCGTGATGACTTTTGGGCCAGCACGAGCAACAAGCAGCTTAACTTCCTCCAGCACATCTTCACGATCCTTAAGCAGCACGGTCGCGCGGCGGTGGTGCTGCCGGACAACGTCCTCTTCGAAGGCGGAGTAGGGGAAACGATTCGCCGCGAACTTCTCAAACAGGCCGACGTCCACACCCTCCTACGCCTGCCCACCGGTATCTTCTACGCCCAAGGTGTGAAGGCGAACGTCCTCTTCTTCGACCGCAAACCCGCTAGTGAAACCCCACAAACACAGAAGCTTTGGATCTACGACCTGCGCACCAACCTGCACTTCACCCTCAAGGAAAACCCGCTGAAGCGTACCGATCTCGACGACTTCGTAAAGTGCTACCATTCGAAGAACCGTCACGAACGTAAAGAAACTGAGCGGTTCAAACGCTTTAGCTACGACGACCTACTGAAGCGTGACAAGGTGAACATGGACACCTTCTGGCTTAAGGATGAGAGTCTTGAAGATTCCACCAACCTTCCCGCTCCTGGGATCATCGCCCAAGACATCGCTGAAGATTTAGAGGTGGCGCTGGAACAATTCACAACGATTGCCGAGGACTTAAAACAATGAAACCCAGAAAAATTGGAATCCAGGGACACACATTGGGTTAATTGGTCTTGTGTCTCCAGATTCCTGCGTACATTGCGGGAGAATGGAATAGGCGCATTATGCTACAGGGCTGCGGAGATCTGATGATCCCCGCAGCCGCTGTAGTAAAGCTTACCGTGCTGAGAAAGGGCTAACTACTTGCGACCCTTCCCCGGCAACGCCAACCGCTCGACCACGCTACCATCGTGGTCTCTGCGGGCGTCCTTAACGGGCTTGAAGCGTCCCGTTCCGGCATCGCGGCCTGCTAGCCGCGTTTCACGCTGCTTCGACATGGTACCTCCGGGTAGGAGTTCCCACAGCCCTAGCTATCCGATTGCTTCTAGAGCCTCACTTATGGTTTAGCATGTTTTATTAGATAATTCTATTTAAAAATAAGTGCAAATTAGTCTAGTAGTCTGAAAATCGGAGACGGTTCTGATGTTCACAGGAGGGTCTAATGCTCAGAAAAGCTGGAGGCGTTCTAAATAGTATCGCCTCGCTGATCTGGGCTGATGCATTTGTAACGCCTCCTGTTTTCGCTCTTTTACCTTTTGTGACAGCGCACATAATTGAGGAATGAAGTAAACTGTTCCAAGAATTCCCGGATTATAAGAGGGAGGACAATAGATGGAGATAACAAGGAGAGATATTGGGTATACGCTGTATTCCCGCCTGGAAGAGGCTCTTCGGACATGGTTGGCAAGAAGACTCTGGGACTACGATGGGCCCCAGTGGATAGACCAAATCCCCCCAGCCGTTCTCTCTGCAATTCAAGAGAAAGCCTCGACAGGGGTGGTCGGAGATCTTCAGTTGGATCCAGCATCTCTGTTGGAAGAGACCGAGATACCTCAACTCAAGGAGGTCATCTGCTTTAGGAAGTCCTTTCAGCGGTTCATCCAGTCTGGCGTAGATCAAGATGAATTTATCCACCGGATGGACGATCTCTACCAAATTCGATGTAAGATCGCGCACGTCAAGAGAACATTTACAACCTTAGACCTAGATTCTCTACGCGAGATTGCCGATCGGTTCCTAGGTTTTCTTGGGACGGATGGCGTAGCTCTGAAGGAGACCCTTGAGTGCATCCAGACAAACCCACAACGGGTCATAATCCGGATCCCCTCGGACTTCTTAATAGCCGGAGACGCTGGGTTCAAGCACCCGAACAATTTGCCAGCCAGCGACTACGATCCGGATGGTGGTTTTATCGGTCGGAGAGAAGATAGGGCTAAGGTTGAAGCGTTGCTCTTGGGGAACGTTCACCGGGTAATTACTATCGGTGGTGCTGGCGGTGTAGGGAAAACGGCTCTTGCGCATCAGATCTGTCAGAAGCTCTTGGGTGAAAGAGACTTACCGTTTGACGGTGTTGTATGGGTTAGTGCTAAGGAAGAACAGTTGACGGTATCAGGAATTGAGCCGGTAGTCCCAACCCTCAAGAATTTCGAAAGCCTGTTGAATGCAATCCTAGAGACATTCGACTGGACCGAGACGCTCGAGAAATCAATCAAAGAGAAGAAAGAAGATGTAGAAATAATCTTTCGTGCAGGAGCAAAGGGCGTGCTGCTAGTTATAGATAACTTGGAAACAATGTCTGATGAACAGGTGAGGGACTTACTCAAAGACCTCCCCCCACCTAATAAAGTCCTCATCACCAGCAGAATTGGATTGGGTGAGGTAGAAAGGCGCTATGTATTGAAGGAGATGACGCCGCCAGATGCAGTTGCTCTGCTTCGAACGGTAGCCAGGGAGAAGGGGGCAGAAAGCTTGGCTCGGCTACCAGATCCTCTGTTGAAAAAGTATGTGGACAAGATGTGGCGCTATCCACTAGCAATCAAGTGGGTCGTTGGGCAAGTTGCACTGGGTAAAGACATGGATACGGCTTTGGCTGGGCTGACAGATCCTCAAGGGGACGTCACTCGATTTTGCTTCGAGCATATCTTTGAGAAATTACTCAACGATGAGACAAGGGCTGTGTTGTACTCGCTCGCCGCCTATGACAAGCCTCTGGCTAAAGGCGTCTTGGCTCATGTGACCGATCTTTCCACCGAGGTCCTTGATGCGGCACTCCAGGCACTTACAATTGCATCCCTGGTGATTCCGAGTCAGGTTAAGACGTCCGAGTCGAGCATTGAGACAAGATATGAACTGTTACCCTTGACTCGCGACTACCTCCACTCAAAACTCCGTGCCAGACCTGACATCTTCCAGAGCATCAAGAAGCGAGTTGGAGATGTGCAGGCGTTAATAGAAGAGGCCGACCGTGCTGGAAGGTACTACCGGTATTCCCTCTCTGATATGGGAGCAGAGACTGAAGAGGAAAAGATTGCCGCGTTTCTTGCTCTTTCTGCATATCACAGGTTCCAATCTGGGGATTATGATGGCGCCATAACCCTTTTCCAACGTGCGGCTCAAGTTGCTCCCAGATTTGCTATGGTTTACCGAAATTGGGCAGCAACTGAGAGTCAAGCAGGATTCCACGAGAAAGCTGACGAACTGATCAAAAAATCAGTGAGTCTTGCTCCGGAAGATTCGAGGTTATGGTTTTTCTGGGGCAACATGGAGAAGGAGAGGCAGAGGTACGATTCTGCAGCACAGTATTTACGGAAGGCTCTTGAATTATCTCCAAACGATGGACCAATTTTAGGGGCGCTAGGCGAAGTTGAGAAACGGAGAGGATACCACGAAAAGGCAGAACAACTTCTGCTCAAGGCGCTTGAAGATAAGCGTGCAGGTAGATCAAGGAGACATACAATTGTCTGTTCCACATCGTTGACAGACAACCTGCTTAGATGGGCGGTAATCCTCCGAAAGGAAGGCCAAAAAGAGGAAGCTTTCAGGAAAGTTCGTCAGGCTTATAACGTTTCCTCAGGGGTCCTCAAGAGTGGTACAGATGATTTCCTTGCTTTTGAGAAGTTCAGGGAAGCCTCGCTTTCGCTTGGAATTTCATTGCTGGAGGGTGAGGGCTTCGGGGCAGCAAGACGATATCTTGAGGATGCCATTTCGAGTGAGCCTAGGAGGGGCAAGGAAAAGAAGACGAATGAAGTGGCCTGTTACTACCTTGCAAGGGAGTTGGTTAGGAGCGGCCAGGTCGAAGGTGCGAGGAAATATTATGTGCTTGGAAAACGGTGGTTGCGACCGGGAGGCTCCTTTGTTGAGAAATATGAGGATTTGGCTGTGGAATTTGAGCGGATCTCAGGAAAGTTGCACACCATAATGTCTGGAAAAGGGTACGGATTTCTGCAGATAGGCGACCAGCTGAATCTCATTTTTGTTCACCACAGCGACATCATGCCTAGGGTTTCCCTTGAGGAGTTCGAGCAGTTAAAGGGCAGGGTATTTAGCTTTGTAATTGAGGAAACGCCACGAGGGCTAAAGGCGAGTAGAGTGTATTGCCTTAATGAAGCAATTGAGGCCTCGTCCAAGCAAGTAAGTGCTGGCGGTTCGGTAACTCCTTGAAAGACCGAAGGCGTCCTCAATAGTCCCGCCGCGCTGATCTGGACTGGCATATGTGGAATGCCTCCTGTTTTTCCAGGTGGTGAAGGGTCCTTGGGAGGAAGAAGACCGTGAACGTGCGTGTTAGTCTGCTCCTCACCCTGGTGGTCTCCTCGCTTAGCAGCCAGCCAGTCATGGCGGTTGAACGGGTCGATGGACCAGACCTCTTCTCCGAGATGCGGCCCCACGACCTCGATCCCCAATCACAGCAAGCGGCCTATGACCACGCGGCGCGTGCCATTGCGGGCAAGGAGAGGCGCAAGGCGGATTTCTGGCTGGCACGGTATCTGGGGGTCACAACCTCCAGCGCAGGCACGGCGCGCGGGTATGCCGATCTCATCCCCCTGTTTGATCAGCGTGAGGATTTGGTGCCAACGGCGTTTATTTCGGGACACTATTCCGACCGGTTCCTGGACTTCTTCGTGCGAGGCACCTATGAGCTGTGGGAAATCCGGAGGCGTCCTCAATAGTCCCGCCTTGCTGAATGGACCCCTCAGAAGCCGCGCACATTGACTGCCCGTACTGCGGGGAGCCGCTTGTAAAATAGGGGACGGTTCTTAATTTCCTGAATATGGATTCCAAGAAGTTGAACAGCTACACAGAACGACTCGCAGGAGCATTTCGCCGGTGGAATGCGCAACGGCCCCCGATGAAAGCCCGCACCAGGCCGGTGTTGATCTCCGCCGAAAAGACCGGAGGCGTCCTCAATAGTCCCGCCGCGCTGATCTAGGCCGGCACATTTGGAATGCCTCCTGTTTTTCCAGGTGGTGAAGGTTCCTTGGAAGGAATAAGAACGTGAACGTGCGTGTTATTCTGCTCCTCACCCTGGTTGTCTCCTCGCTTAGCAGCCAGCCAGTCATGGCGGTTGAACGGGCCGACGGACCGGACCTCTTCTCCGAGATGCGACTCCACGACCTCGATCCCCAATCGCAGCAAGCGGCCTATGACAACGCGGCGCGTGCCATTGCGGGCAAGGATAGGCGCAAGGCGGATTTCTGGCTGGCACGGTATCTGGGGGCGACCTTCAGCGCAGACACGGCGCGCGGGTATGCCGATCTCATCCCCCTGTTTGACCAGCGTGAGGATTTGGTGCCGACGGCGTTTATTTCGGGACGCTATTCGCACCGGTTCCTGGACTTCTTTGTGCGAGGCACCTATGAGCTGTGGGGCGTTCCTCATGAGCGCGTGAGCGAAGCAGACGCCACGTTCATCGCCCGGACGTTTTCCGACGGCCCGTATGTGGTGGAGCTGGTCGTCTCACCCGCGCTTGAAGGTTGGGCGATCATCGGCGATAACCCATCAATTGCGGTCATCCCGCTGGTGTCAGCGGAGCCGCCGGCCGTGCTGGTGGCCGGGATCAGGCGAGAGGGCGAGCCTGTGCGGGCTTTTCCTCGGGTGGCGCTGAACGCCGATGGGAACCGCCTGCAGTATATCTGGCCCATCGAAGCGCACGATCTCGAAGGGGATGGGACCCCCGAGATTTGGATTCGCTACAACGAGGCATGGGCGGATGGGTTTTCGCAGGTCCTGGAGATCTACAAGATCGAGCACGAGGCGGCCTTGGTATTGTTCAAACGATTTGAAGGTCCAATGGAAGGCATCGCGCGCAGGGTGGAGGACGGGACCATTGAGGTCGCGGAGGGGTTCACAAACAAGGAACTGACAGGTCACCTGGGGTTTGATCAGCATCATATCGAGACGTTCGCGTTCCAGCAGGGGGAGTTCGTGAAGGTGGCGGAGCGCAACGTGCCCCATCTCCTCTGGAGCGACGCATGGGAGCTATATTATTTTGGCGAACAAGCGAACGAGTAGGCGGATAGGAAAATTGGGGGCGGTCTCAGCGCCCGCCGGTTGTCATTTATATCAATAGTCTATTGATTCTATGCATACTATACAGTATACTTACTTTGGTGGTGATGCGTTCAGAGGAAGGGAGGCCCGTGATGGCGAAGAAGGAGATCACCGCACTGGCGTTGCGGCAGCGCTTCGGTGAAGTCATGGACGAGGTGCGCTACCGCAAGGAGCCCTACATCGTGACCCGCAACGGCCGGCCGCTGATCGTGCTGCTGGATGTCGGAGCGTACCAAGCGCTTGAGGAGAAGCGGCAGGAAGAGGCGTTCATCGAGGAGTATACCGATGCGCGGGTCGCTGAGCTCCTCAAGGAGGACCAGGTTGATGCCCAGACCGCGAGGAGTGCGCGGAAGCTCCTCGGCTGATGCTGCAGGTCTTCCTGGATGCGAACGTCTATTTTGCCGGGTCCGCCTCTCCCACGGGAGGGTCGGCGCTCATCCTCCAGCTCATTCTGAAGGGCCGCATCGAGGTGACGGCCTCGCGCTTGGTGTTGCGGGAGGCGGAGCGCAACCTCCGGCGCAAGCGGCCTCCGAAAGACCTCAAGGCGTTTCATCAGTTTCTCAAGCACGCCAAACTGCGCGTGATCCGCACGCCGCCCGAAACGGCCTGGACACCATACGACGGCGTGATCCATCCGAAAGACGTGCCTGTGCTGGCTGCGGCGGTCGCGAGCAAGGTCGCCTACCTCATTACCCTGGATCGGCGACATTTTATGACCAGGGCGGTCAGCGGCAAAGTTCCAGGGCTGGTCATTCTGACCCCAGGGGATTTTCTCAAGAAAATAGTAAGACCGGAGGCGTCCGCACTCGTCCCGCCTCGCTAAATGGACCCCTCGGAAGCCGCGCACATTGAGTGCCCGTACTGCGGGAAAACCGGAGGCGTTCCAAATAGTGCCACCTAGGAGATGTGATGATGCGAGTTAAAGCTGGAATTTGGGCCGGCGCGGCAGTCGTTGTGCTTATGAGTGCTCCGCCCGCGGGGTGGGCGCACGAGCCGGACGAGGCGCTGCACCTGATCCAGACGACGGCCTCGGCCCAGGAAGACGTGATTCCAGACTCGGTCTCCCTCTCACTGGAAGTGCTGACCCAGGCCGAGACGGTGGAGCAGGCGCGGGCAGAGAATGCCCAGCGGATGGACCAGCTGGTGCAGGCGGTCAAGGCCAAGGGCTGGGACGAGCTGACGGCGCAGACCAGCCGGTTCAACGTGACCCCGGTCTATGAGGAGCGGCGCGTTGTGCAGAACCTGCCGCAGGTGGTGGGCTATCGGGTCAGCCATTTGCTCACGGTGACACTGGAAGAGCTGGACGGCCCCACGCTGGCGACGCGGGTCTCAGCGCTGCTGGATGAGGGGATGCGCCTGGGCTCGAACCAGGTCTACGGCCCGAACTTCTACGTCAAGGACCCGGAGCCGATCCGCGAGCGCTTGCTGGCGGGGGCGGTGCGGGAGGCGAAAGCGCGGGCGCAGCTCATGGCCGAGGCGGCCGGCGTGTCGCTGGGGCCGCTGCAGCGCCTCACCGACCAATCGCAACCGGTGTATCGACCCCAGCACCTGATGGCACGGGCCGCGGCGGTGGAGTCCTTCGCCGACACAGCCACGCCAATCGAGGTGGGCGAGCAGACCATCAGCGTCACCGTGTCCATCGCGTACGAAGTTGGCGCACCATAACAGGAATGACGGAGGAGGGTTCGATGAAGCGAGTGATGATTGCGGGCATCGTGTCGTTGCTGGTGGCCTCGCCGGCGTTTGCCAATTGCGGCCACTGCGGCAAGGGAGCGCAGGGCCAGACGGCAGGCGCGGAGGAGGTCCACGCCGGGGCGCAGTGCTCGATGCACGGCGAGAAGAATGCCGTGCTGCTCGACGCTGCCAAGGCGCTTGAGACCTCTCACCCCGAGCTGGCCGGCAAGCTCAAGGACCTGGCCGCGCACTGCTGCGGGGAGCATTGACGACGCACCAGCGGGGACATTTCCGCCGGCAGATGTTGGATCGCCGGCCGGCAGGAAACGTCCCCAGAAGGAAAACCGGAGGCGTCCTCAATAGTCCCGCCTCGCTGAATGGACCCATCGGAAGCTGCGCACGTTGAGTGCCCGTACTGCGGGGAGCCGCTTGTAAAATAGGGGACGGTTCTTAATTTCCTGCCGCGCGTAAGCGCCCGAATTTCCCGCTACCTACCAAGCGACAGAAATGATACACTAACGATACACTAATGTATCAGCCCCTATTTCAGATCACGGAGCTGCTCCTTGCGCGCATCAGCGAAGCTGAGACGCTTCGGATGAAGATCCAGCTCGCACCGGTTCAGGTGGCCTGGCTGGAGAGCATTCGCTGGGACGCCCTGGTGCGCCGGGCGCACTTTTCGACTGCGATCGAAGGCAATCCGCTGACGCTGCCGGAGGTGGAGGCGCTGGCCGGCATGACCCGCGTGCCGGCGCCGAATCGGGCCAAGCGCGAGGTGCTGAACTACTTCGCGGCGCTGCGCTTCCTCGCGCGGCAGTCCCAGCAGCGGCGCATTACCGTGGCGGGGATCCTGCGGTTGCACCGGTTGGTGACGGCCGGCTTGCTGCCGCCAAGCCAGGTGGGCGCGTTCAAGCGCTCGCGCAACGTCATCATGTCCGCCGGCCGCGTGGTGTACGAGCCCCCGGGCCCCGGGGCGGCCGGGCCGGGGACTGAGGCGCTGGTCCAGTGGCTAGAGCAGGGGGCTGCCTCGGCGCACCCGATTATCGCCTCGGCCTGCGCGCATTACGAGCTGGCTCGGCTGCACCCGTTCCTGGATGGCAACGGCCGGGTGGCGCGGACGTTGGCCTCCTGGGTGCTCTCTCGCCGGGGGTTCGACAGCCAGCACCTCTTTGCGGTGGATCAGTATTTCAAAGAGGATCACCAGGGGTATTACGAAGCGCTCCAGCGGGTGCGTGTTGAAGGCGACAATCTCACGTCGTGGCTCGAGTATGTGGCGTTGGCGGTCCTGGAGACGCTGGGCCGCACATTCCAGCGGATTGAGCAGCTGGCCCTCCCGTCGTCTGCCCACGGCCTGACCTTGACGCACCAGCAAGAGCGCGTGCTGCTGGAGTGTCAGGGCCGCCGTGGGTTGACCATCGCTGCGCTGCAGCGCATACTCGGGGTCGAGCGGATCCAGGTGTATCGGATCTTGCGGCCGCTGCTGCAGAAGCGCGTCATCACGAAATCGCGTACGCGGCCGGTGGTCTATCGCCTCAGGAAATTCGGGGACACATGACCTATTTTGCAGCAGGAATGAAACGGAGGAGAGTTCGATGATGCGAGTGGTTATCGCGGGAATCGTGTCGTTGCTGTTGGCCTCGCCGGCGTTTGCCGATTGCGGCCACTGCGGCAAAGAGGCGAAGGGCCAGACGGCAGGCGCGGAGGAGGTCCACGCCGGGGCGCAGTGCTCGATGCACGGCGAGAAGAACGCCGTGCTGCTCGACGCCGCCAAGGCGCTTGAGACCTCTCACCCCGAGCTGGCCGGCAAGCTCAAGGACCTGGCCGCGCACTGCTGCGGGGAGCATTGATGACGCACCAGCGGGGACATTTCCGCCGGCAGATGTTGGATCGCCGGCCGGCAGGAAACGTCCCCAGGATAACAGGAGACGGTTCTGATGTTCACAGGAGGACCTGATGAGTAAGCGAAGCTTGCTGGTAGTGCTGGGGGTGCTGGCGTGGGTGGGAGTGGGGGCAGGGGAGGCGTCGGCGTTTTCCGTCACGTATGACCAGAAGACCACGCAGGGGCGCGAGGTGACCCAGGGGAAGGTGTCGCTGAAGAACGAGCTCTTCCGGATGGAGATGACCTCCCACGGCCAGGCCATGATCATCCTGCACAACGCCTCCGGGACTTATACCGTGATGCCCAGCGAAAACATGGCGATGAAGATGGCGCAGTTGCAGCCTGGCCAGGGCGCGGTGCGGGGTGCGGCGAACTACGCGCAATATCTGAAGCAGCAGCACGCTGAGAAGATCGGCTCGGAGACGGTGGACGGGCATGCGTGCGACATCTACAAGTACACCGATGCCGAGACCAACGAGCTCACGACGGCCTGGGTCTGGAAAGAGAAGATGTTTCCGGTGAAGTATGAAATCGAGGGGAAGAAAAGCAAAACGGTCGTGGAGCTGTCCAACATCAAGCTCGGGGCCGCGGTTTCGGATGAGACCTTTCAACTGCCTGCCGGTGTCCAGGTGATGGACATGGGCGCGATGATGGGGATGTGAAGAAAGACCGGTGGAGCGTCGGGGACCATGCCGGAGGACTTCTTCGAAGAAGGCGAGCCGCCCCCTGATGAGCCGGCGACCTGGCGTCCGCCCGTGGCCTGCCCACAGTGCCGCCAGACGCACACGCGCCTCGTGAGCCTGCACCACGAGATGTCTCTCTATGCCTGCGAGCTGTGCCAGCTGGAGTTTGAAGTCGAAGAAGAGCAGCCGTGAACACTGAAGGGGAATTCCGGGGACAGCATACGGAATTGCGCTGAGACAAACGAACTAGCTTGATCGTGCTCGTGTTATACTAACGCCCGTTACGACGGTTCCACCCTCGCACGTCCCGCTTCAGTCCCGCGCTCGCAAGTGGCCCTCTCACAGGCTTGACGATATAACTCTGAGGTTATATACTTGCGATGCACGGCAAAGCGGTTGTCTATTACACAGATCGGCGAGGGCAGATCCCCGCCTTCGAGTTCTTGCGCACGCTCAGCCAGGACGAGCGGGAAAAGGCCTATGCCTATGTCGAGCACCTGAAGCAGCGAGGCGAGCTGCTGCGGCGGCCAATCTCGGAGTATCTGGGAGAGAAGATCTATGAGTTGCGTCCAAAGCATATCAGGATCCTGTACGGGTTCGTGGGTTCCTATGCGGTCCTGCTGCATGCGTTTCGAAAGATGACGGATGCGGTGCCGGAACGCGACAAGCAACTGGCCAGGATTCGACTTGCGGACGCAGTGCAGCGCTATGCGTCAACCGCACATGAGGGGTGACAGATGAAACAGCTTCGCATGCTTCGTCATGAGGATGTGCTGAAAGAGGCCTTCAAGGAGCCGGGATTTCGCGAAGGGTATGAGGAAGAGCTCAACAAGTTGCGCTTGATGGATGCCCTGGTTGGTCTTCGCCGGCGGCTGGGGCTGACCCAGGCGGCGCTGGCCAAGCGGCTCAAGGTGAGCCAGCCGTTCATCGCCAAGCTGGAGCGCATGGAGACGCACAATTTCACCCTGGATACGCTGCTCAGATTTGTGGAGGCGTTAAACGGCGAGCTGGTCATCAAGATCCGGCATCGCCCTATGGATGAGTCGGCTGCGGTGCGGCAGGATCGCCGGCTCATGAGAAAATTGCGCGCGGGCCATCACGATGCGAAACGCGGTCGGGGTCGGCTGATCGGCTGAGGGAAAAGAAGATGCCAAAGCGGACGATTGATCTCAACAGCCTCCAGCTCTCCCGGGCGCAGCTACAGCTGTGCATGGACTGCCCGCGGTGCTTCTGGCTCCAGAACCGGCACGGGGTGAAGCAGCCGAAAGGATATCCCTTAGCACTCAATATCGCGATGGATCAGCTACTGAAAGCCGAATTTGACGAGTTCCGCGCCGCCGGCACGCTGCCGCCGATCCTGCTCGAGCACAAGATCACAGCGAAGTTGTTTCGCGATACCGGCAAGCTGGACGAGTGGCGGAACAACTTCCGGGGCCTGCGGTGGGCGGATCCGAAATCAGGGCATACGTTGTTTGGGGCGGTGGATGATATCCTCGAGTTTCCAGATGACACCCTCGCGGTCCTGGACTACAAATCCTCCGGAGCCAGGGAGGCGCATATCTATGACTCCTATCAGCTGCAGATCGATGTCTACACCTTCCTGCTCCAACGCCTGGGCTACCGCACGGCGCCGAAGGGGTACTTTGCCTTCTACATGGCTGTGAAGGACGACGGGTTTCACGGGCGTCTTCCATTTCGAGCACAGCTCGTGGAGGTGGTCCCCCAGCCGGAGCGCGTGTACCAGCTCTTCAAGGACGCGGTCGCCATCGTGCAGTCAGACCAGGAGCCTGCCTCTGGCGCAGCGTGCGAGGCGTGCCGCTGGAGCAGTGAGGCCGTCGGAGTCCGAGCAGAGTAAGTTAGCAAAAACCTCCGGCTTTCCCCATCACCCCAATCAATCGTCTCTTGATGCGGTAGTATTTTTATGGTAACTATTTAGTACTAGATTAGTAGTTCAATGCATGCATATTCATATATAAGGTATTGAAAATGAACGAGTTGCTAAGTACCTACCTCATAAACTACTACAATAAGAAAGAGGTAGGTTACCGGCTTCCTGCTCAGATGAAGCTGGACGAATTCTGGCCTGAGGTGGTGAGGTTCCGTCAGGCCAAGGCTGAATTCTTGCCCTTCAAGGACCAGGCTGGCAAGCCCTTCTGGTTTGTCCTCACACCGAAACTCCAGGAGTTTCTGCACCAGGTGGACTCGCGCGGAAAGGACTCCCTCTACAGTGTGGTGAAGCAGGAGATCCAGGCTGAGCTCACCGAGCAGGCGCTGGTCGAGGAGGCCATGTTCTCCAGCGTGATTGAGGGGGCCTTCTCAACCATCGCGCGCGCCCGGGAGTTGATCGTCGAAGGCAAGCCCCCACGGGATACCAGCGATCAGATGGTGGCCAACAACGGTCGCGTCATGCGCTATGTCCTGGAGCAGCGGGAGGCCGCGTGTTCCATCGAGCTGATGCACACGATCCAGCGCATGGTGACGGAGAAGACGTTGGAAGACGAGACGGCTGCGGGGCGGTTCCGGGATGGACCGGTGTTTGTCGTGAATCAGCGGCAAGAGACCATCTATGAGGCGCCGCCGGCCGGCACCGTGCCGCCGGCCATGGAGCAGCTTGTCCACTGGATCAACGACGGGGGCCAGCAGTCGTTCATTCACCCCATCCTCCGGGCCGCCATCATCCACACGTACCTGGTGTATGTGCATCCGTACGCTGACGGGAATGGGCGGACGGCCCGGGCGCTGTTCTACTGGTATCTCCTCAAGCACCGCTACGAGTTCTTCCGCTACTTTTCCATCTCCTCGATCATCCAGGAGACACGAGCGCGGTACTACAACGCGCTGAAAGACATGGAGGATCACGAGGCCGATGCGACCTACGTGCTCTTGTACATGGCCGAATCCGTCGTGCGAGCCATTGACGTGATCCTCCAGCGCATCACCGAGCGCTATCGGAGGGACATCCTCTTTGCCAACCTGCGCGAACGAAACATTATTTTGAATGAACGGCAGACCCGCTTCCTCAAATCCCTCACCGTGTCCAAGGAGAAGCGGGGGACGATTGCCAAATACCAGCGCGATTTCAAGGTCGTCTACGAAACCGCGCGTCGGGACCTGGCTCAGCTGGAGACGCTTGGGGTGCTCGCGAGGGGCAAGCGCGGCCGGCAGTTCCTGTACACCCTTGACCCGGTTTTTCTCACCGTTGGGAACATAGGGGACGGTGCCCATTAATGCGTTGACCAGGTCCGCGCACCTTCGGCAGGTCCGGCGCGTTCTGGCGCACGCCGCATGACGACGATCCTTGATAGAGCACACCGAATTGGAGCGCCGCATCATGTTCACGAAAGGATGATCATGCACCGTGTGATGCGCTGGGGCAGCGTGCTGGTCTGGGTGGCGTTGCTGGGCATGCCGCCGGCGGATGCCGCGGTGAAGACCGACTCGCTGGTGAAGGTGTTTGTGAATAAAAACAGCATGGATTATCTGAACCCCTGGCAATCGCACGGCGGGCAGATGATCACCGGGTCAGGGTGCATCATCGCGGGCCACCGGATCCTCACCAATGCGCATGTGGTGAATGACGCCACCTTCATCCAGGTGCGCCGGGAGTCGGACCCGGAGAAGTACGTCGCCACGGTGGAGGCGATCGGGCAGGACTATGACTTGGCCATCCTGCGCGTGGAGGACCCGGCTTTTTTTCAGGGCGTGACGCCGCTCGCCTTCGGCGGGCTGCCGAATTTGCAGGATGCCGTGATCGCGGTCGGGTACCCGATGGGCGGGGACCAGCTCTCCATCACCACGGGGGTCGTCTCGCGCGTGGAAATCATCCCCTACGTGGAAAGCCGCCGCGAGCTGCTAGGCGTGCAGATCGACGCGGCCATCAACCCCGGCAACAGCGGCGGGCCCATCCTGAAAGACGGCGCTATGGTCGGGGTGGCGATGCAGGGGATGGAGACAAGCCAAAGCATCGGGTACATGATCCCCATCCCGGTCATCGCGCATTTCCTTGAAGACGTCAAGCGAGGGGGCGCGGTGGGGGTGCCGGCCATGGGCATCTTGAAGCACAATACGGAGAACGCGAGCCTGCGCCGCTATTACGCGCTGCCGGAGGATGTGGGCGGCGTGGTGGTGACGCACGTCGCGCCCTATACCTCAGCGGACGGGCTGCTGCAGGCAGGCGATGTGATCCTCAAGCTGGATGGGACCCCCATCAGCTCGGACGGCACAGTGCCGTTTCGGAAGGGGGAGCGCATCGATCTGTCGTACATGATCAGCGCCAAATACGTGGGCGATGCGCTGCGCGTGACCTACGTGCGCGGCGGCAAGACGGCGGAGGCGAACCTGACCCTGAAACTCCCCGCAGAGCTGGTCCCCGCGCCCAATCCGTCCAAGAAGCCGTCGTACTATATTTACGGCGGCCTGACCTTCACGGTGTTGAGCGCGAACTTAATGGATGAATTCCAGAACGCCTTGGACGGCCTCGTGCCGCTGACGTTCAAGTATTACATGTCCGGGCCCGGCGCGTTGAATGACGCGCGCCAGCAGGAGCTGGTGGTGCTGACCGAGGTGCTGCCGGATGCGATCAACGTGGGGTATTACGGGCACCAGTTTGAGCTCATCACCACGGTGAACGGACACGCGTTCGGGTCCTTTCAGGAGTTCGTGACGCTCGTTGAACACAACACGGAGGAGTACGTCGTGTTTGAGAACGCAGAAAAAGAGCAGATCATTATCTCCGCTCAGGAAGCGGCCCGCGCCACCGAGGGGATCCTGATGCGCAATCACATCCCGAGCCGGTGCTCGGAGGACGTCAGCCGGTGGCTGAAACCTTGACGTATTGACTTGCGGCGAGGAGCAGGGTACAGTACACCGACAATCGGTGTGACGCGGTCAGTTAGTGGGCCTATTGCTTCCGCGCTATAAATAAGCTAAAACGCCTCGGGCACAGACGCCCGGACCCCCCATGAGGCTTAGGCCCGTGGGGGTGTTTGTTTAAGGAGGAGGAGCCGATGGCATCACGTGCACAGGCAGGACAAGCGAATGTGTCAGCGACCGGCGGCGCGAGCAGGCTGTGCCGGCGCTGCCGGGGGGCCAGGCGCTCGCCCATCGTGCGGGCCGGGGCGGCGGATTCCTGGGCGCTCACCGGCGAGTTCTGCACGGTCTGCGGGCTGCCGGTGCGCGAGGCTGCGCTGCAACCGCACCAGTTTCTCGGCGCCGGCATCTAGGCCGCGGCCGGCCATGCGGAACGGCAGGCCAGGCGATATGGCGATATAATGGAGCGCACGACCCCCGGAGCCTCGTGGTTCACCCGCAGGAGTGGTTGCTGATGGCGCACATCTTTACGGATAATTCCTTGTCGATCGGCCGCACGCCGCTGGTGCGGCTGAACCGGATCGTGCCTTCATCGGTCACGATCCTCGCCAAGATCGAGGGGCGCAACCCTTCCTACTCGGTCAAGTGCCGCATCGGCGCGGCCATGGTCTGGGATGCGGAGCAGCGCGGGCTGCTGCGGCCCGGCAAGATGCTGGTCGAGCCGACAAGCGGCAACACCGGCATCGCCCTGGCCTTCGTGGCGGCGGCGCGCGGCTACCCCCTGACCCTGACGATGCCGGAGACCATGACCCTGGAGCGGCGCAAGATCCTGAAGGCGTTCGGCGCGACACTGGTCCTCACGGAGGCGGCGAAGGGCATGCGGGGGGCCGTGGAGAAGGCGCGCGAGATCCAGCAGGGCGACCCGGAGCGTTTCGTGCTCCTGCAGCAGTTCGAGAACCCGGCCAACCCTAAGATCCATGAAACCACGACCGGCCCGGAAATCTGGGACGACACGGACGGCGCTATTGACGTGCTGGTCAGCGGGGTGGGCACCGGCGGGACGATCACCGGGGGGTCCCGCTACATCAAGCAGCAGCGGCGCAAGCCGATCCTCTCGGTGGCGGTCGAGCCGGCGAACAGCCCGATCCTGACGCAGCAGCGGCGGGGCGAGGCGCTGAAGTCCGGCCCGCACAAAATCCAAGGCATCGGGGCCGGGTTCATCCCCGGCACGCTCGATCTCTCCGTGGTGGACCGCGTGGAACAGGTGACGGATGAGGAGTCGATCGAGTACGCCCGTCGGCTCACGAAGGAGGAGGGCATCCTCTCCGGCATCTCCTGCGGCGCGGCGGTGGCGGTGGCCGTGCGCCTGGCCGCGGAGCCTGCGCTGGCCGGCAAGACGTTCGTCGTCATCCTGCCGGATTCCGGCGAGCGGTACCTCTCCGGCGCGCTCTTTGCCGGTCTGTTCGATCCTGCCACAGGGCTGTAAGGAACATCGGGGACGGTGCTTGATTGCTTGATTGGCGTGAACATTATCGTGAGGGGAATTCACACGGAGGTGCGGGATGGGCAAGACGCTGGCGTGCAAGGATGTGGGGGTAAAGTGCGATTTCGTGATCAAGGGTAAGGACGAGGCGGACATTCTGCGGCAGGCGGCGGCGCATGCCCAGGGCTGCCACAACGACATCAAGATCACGCCGGAGATCCAACAGGCGCTCCGCGCGGCCATCAAAGAGGACAGCGGCTCCTCGTGCTGCGGCGGCAGCTCCTGCCACTAAGGCAGGGGGCATGAGCACCACCATCCTGGACGGCTACAACGTGATCCACGCGGTGCCGGAATTGTCCCGGCACCTGGACCGCAGCTTGCAGGCCGGGCGGGAGGCGCTGGTGCGGTTCTGCCAGGAGTACCAAGCGCGCAACAGCGGCACCGGGAAGCTGTACATCGTGTTTGACGGGCGGCGCGAGGAAGGCTGGGGGGCGTCTGAGCAGCTGCACGGCCGTGTCACGGTGGTGTTCGCGCAGAAGCCGGAAGAGGCGGATGCACGGATCTTGAAGGTGATCGAGTCCCAGGGCAAGGGCCGGTGCGTCGTGGTCTCGAACGACAACGAAGTCGCGAACAACGTCCGCGCCTTCGGGGCGCGCATCCTCTCGGTCCAGGCCTTCGTCACGCAGGCCCAGCCATCCGGCGGGGCACCCACCAAGCCCGTCGCGCCAGGCAAAGCCGCGCTGTCCATCAGCGAGGCGAAGCAGATCACCGACGATTACCGGAAGCACCTGGAGAGGCGGCGTGCCCGTTAGGTACACGGAAGACCGGGTGCGCAAGGAAGCCGAGCGGCTCTATGCCGCTGGAGCGTGGCCTAGGATCCAGCAGATCCTCAGCCAGTATCGCGAACGTGAGCCGTGGCGGGTGTGGCTGGCGTGCGTGCTGCTGAGCGAAGGCAAGATCGACAAGCTGCAGCACTACGTGGAGCAGGCGACCAAGGACTACCGCGACGTACTGTCCTGGACCCACCTGCCGCCGGAGGATGAGGAGGCATAGGGCAGGGGCCTAGATCGGCTCCTGCATTGACGGGAACAGAGGATGCGGCGGTTATGACACGAGGGGGTGCACGATGACCAACGGTACCGGCAGCACTGATCTGGGCAAGACGTCCACCGGGATCCAGCCGAACGTGGCCGCCCTGCTGGCGTACGTCGTGGGGTTCATTACCGGCATCATCTTCTTCGTGATCGAGAAGGAGAATAAGTTCGTGCGGTTCCACGCGATGCAGAGCATCATGTGCTTTGTCGCGTTGTTTGTGCTCTCCATCGTCCTCTCGTTTGTCCCGCTGCTCGCCGCGCTCATGAACCTCGCCAGCCTCGCGCTGTGGATCCTCTGCATGGTGCAGGCGTACCAGGGCAAGTGGTTCCGCGTGCCGGTGATCGGCGACCTGGCGGCGAAGCAAGTCGGGCTGTAACCATGCGCGCCTTTGTCGCGGCCATGGCCGTGACCATCGCGGCTGTTGCCTGCGGCTGCGGCAAAGCCCCGGCCACACCTGCGTCTGGCACTATCCAGGCCATCCGGGCGCCGGTTGCCGGTGCTGACACATCCTCGGCAGGCAGCCTAGGCTCATCAGCCGGCCATCAGAAGCCTGGGTGCGTGGGCCTGGGCTGTGAAGGGGACGTCGCCGTGGGCACGAAAGAGGGCTGCGTCGGGATGGGGTGCCTTCCGGCTGATGAAGAGTGAGGCCAAGAAGAGCCTCAGCTCTTTCGCGCTCTTTTTCGGGGTCTTCTTTCTTCTCCTCACCGTGCAAGAGGGCTGCTACAAGAAGTCGGTGTCACTGCGCGGGGTGGTCCTTGCCAAGCACTACAGCCCAGGCACCAGCCGGGTCGGTTCCGGCACCCTCAGCTCGACCAGCAGCCATACGGTCACCTATCGGTTTACCACCCCTGAAGGCCAGGCCAGGGAAGCCAGCAGCCCTGTTCTGACCGCCAACTGGACCAAGCTCCGCGTGGGGGATGCGGTGGATGTCCAGTATCTGCCGGCCACCCATGATAGCCGCATCGCCAAACAAACCGCTTCAGCCCCTGTCTTTTGCCTGATCGCCCTCGTCCTGCTGGCCACCGGCGTCTGGCTGCGCCGCTCGGCGAAGGCTGCATGAAGCCGCAGCACTTGCTGTTGAGCCTGCTGACGTGGTGCATCCTGGCCAACCCTGCGCCTGTGGCTGCCGGCTGCGATCCCAACGCGCCACCCGATTGCTCCTGCGGCAAGCTGCCGGTGTGCGTCTTCAGCGGCCACCCAGATGGGATGTACTCGGACCTGTACGCGAAAAGCAAAGATCCCACCGTCTGGCAAGGCTTTGGCCAAGGTGAGAGCGATTATGGGATGGCGATGCAAATCGAAGACAATATGGCCAAAGCGCTGGCTGCGGCGTATCCATGTCTGGACGTGATTCCTGTAGATTCGTATCTGGCACGCACGGTGATCGTGGCTAAAGAGGGGAAGACGTCAGGACTCCAGGAACGTATTCGCCAGGCGCACGCCGCGGGCGATACGGCGACGCTGGAGCAGCTCACGCAAGAGACCGACGCGTTGTTTGACAAGTGGGGTCTCGGCGATCTGCCGTGGGCGGATCCAGATCTCGCGTCAGCCCACTTAGGAGGCCGGTTGGCCGGCTGCATCTCCACGGTGAAGCTCAGCGGCAGCGCCAGCAACGGGAACTTTCAAATTAGCGCCACCGCGGCCGTGCCCATGGGCGAGGCCCTGGATGATACGCAGTCCTCAGCCAGCGCATCGTCGCCGGAAGGTGGGCTGGGCGAATTGGCGAAGCAGGTGGCCGGGCAGCTGGCCGCGGCGCATCAGAAGCTGTTCAGCTCGTGCCAAGAAACCGTGACGCATTGCATTACCACGGACTTCGAGTTGAGCCATCAACGCCACCGGTGCGATTACACGCAGTATTGCAACACCCAAGCGATCAAGACGTGGAGCGAAGAGGGCGACGGCATCGGGATGGGCAGGAGCTCTGTGCGTGAGAACACCTGCTGCAGCCTGCTGGCCGCTGCGCGCGGGCCTGAGGGGGATGAGGAAGACCGGGACCTGTTGAATCAGATCTGGTGTCCAGGCACCTGGAACCTCTGGGGACGGGACTTTGATTGCGACGGGGTCCCGAATGCGGATGACCCGACCCCGTGGCCGCCAGGACACGATCAATGAACGCGCTCAAAGAGTGGGCGTTGATTGCGCGGAATGTCCTGATCGCGCTGGCGGTGATCGCGGTCGGAGAGCTGCTGCCGCCGCTGCAAGCGCTGGAGCAGTGGATCGCGCCGCAGCGCGAGCTCTTGGCTTGGCGGGTCGGCGGGGTGGCATTCCTCGGATGGGCGTGCCTGATGGGGGCAACGATCTATCGGGCCATCACCGGCGGTGGATCGTTGACGCGCCAGGAGATCGCGGACCATGTCGGGCGCGTCCGATCGCACCAAGCCGCGCCGATGGCGGTGGCGCGCGGATGGCGCATCTGGCTGCCGAAGCGCGCGCAGGGCGCAGGGTTTTCCGATGAACTCTCGGTCGCGCAATTCAAAGCCGGCTGGCGGCACGCGCTGTGGCGGCATGATCGCCGGTGGCGGGGGCTGTTCATCATGGCCTTCGGCGCTGCGCTGATGGCGGTGGGAGGCTTCGGCCTGATCATCGTGCTGGCCACGCCAGGCCTGAAGCTGCTCGCCGGCGGCGCGCTGGCCTACGCCATCGTGCGCGTGAGTTGGATGTTCCTGAAGGCCTGAGCATGACGCCGGTCATAGATTGTCAGCGACCGGGCCGATACACTGGAGGCAATGAGTCAGGTCACCACGAGGAGGGCTGCGCGATGCTCACTCTGAGAGAGGTTGTGATCTTCCTGGCCGGAGCGTCGGCGTTTCATGCGTTCAGCCACCTGGTGCTTCCGGCGATGGTGCAGATGCCGATGGCGGTGAAGTGGCCGAAGATGACGCTGACGACGACGTGGAACACCTTCGCGATCGTGGTCAACGTCGCGATAACGGTTGCGCTGATCGTGTGGGCGACCCGGTTGTGATGGTCCAGCCGCTCCTTGGCGGGGTGCTGATCGGCATCGCGGCCACGGTGCTGTTGGCCCTGAACGGGCGCATCGCCGGCAACAGCGGGATGCTGCACGGGTTGCTGCCGCCCCAGAAGGGCGATGCAGACTGGCGAGTGTTGTACCTCGTCGGGCTCGTGGCCGGCGCGGCCGGCTACGGGTTGCTACAGCCGCAGGACTTGGCGGCCGAGGCAGCGCGGTACGCGCCACCGTTGGCGGTGGTGGTGGGCGGGATGCTCGTCGGCCTGGGCACGCGGCTCTCCGGCGGCTGCACCAGCGGCCACGGGGTGTGCGGCATCGGCCGGCTCTCGGTCCGATCGCTGGTGGCCACACTGATCTTCATGGCGGTCGGGATGCTCACCGTCACGCTGCTGCGGTGGCGCTGATGACGCGCGCTCGCGTGGCGTCGTTCTTCAGCGGTGCGCTCTTCGGAGTGGGGCTGGCCATGTCTGGGATGCTGGACCGCGAGCGGATCCTCGGATTTCTCGATGTGACCGGCGCCTGGGATCCCACACTGCTGTGGGTCATGGTGGGGGCGGCCGGGACGACCCTGATCAGCTTCCGGTTCGTCTTCCGCAGCTGGCCGTTCCTGCGCCAGCAGTTCGCCGCGGCGGATCAGGTCGGCATCACAAAGTCGTTGGTGCTTGGGGCGGCGCTGTTCGGGGTCGGGTGGGGGGTCTCCGGCTACTGCCCGGGGCCTGGTGTTGCGCTGCTGGCGGTGGAGTGGCGCACCGCGGTCCTCTACCTGGTGGGCGTCATCGCCGGCTCGCTGGTGGCGCACACCTTTGCCGCCAAATCCTCGGCCGCCACGCCCATCACCTGCGGCTGAGCCGGGTTAGGCCAGCCGCTCGAGCTCTTCAGTCAGTTGGATCCAGCGGCGCTCCTCCTCGTGGAGCAGGGCAGCCAGCTGGGTGCACCGGTCGGTGAGCTCGCGGTTCCACATGGCCGGATTGGCGGCCATCTCGCCTTCGAGCGTTTCTTTTTCCTTCTTATGCGCGGCCTGCGCCTCCTCTGACCGTTTGATTTGTCCGGCCAGCTTGCGCTTGGCTGACTCGCGCTCTTTGCGCTCGTGGTAATCGGATTTTGCTTTGGGTTTCGGCGCGGCCACGGCCACCGCCTCGTTCTCCGCTTCCAGCTCTTGCCTGATCTGATTCTCCAGCCGGTACACGTAGTCCGCGTAGCTGCCAGGGTAGTGGACCACGGCGCTGTTTTTGACTTCCACGATCTGGGTCGCGACCATGTTCACGAAGGTCCGGTCATGGCTGATGAAGAACACGGTGCCGGGAAACAGCTTCAGCGCCGCCCCCAACGCCTCGACCGTCTCGAAGTCCAAGTGGTTCGTCGGCTCATCCAGCAGCAGCACCGTGCGCTTCATGAGCAGCAATCCGGCAAGGCAGAGTCGGGCGCACTCCCCACCGCTGAGCACCGAGACCCGCTTCTTGATGTCGTTGCCTTTGAAGAGAAACGAGCCGGCCATGGCCAGCAACTCTTGCCGGGTGACGGCCTGTGCGGCGTGGGATTCCAGGTGGGTGAACACATCATGCTTCGGGTTGAGGGCTTGCACCACATGCTGGGCATAGTAGGCGATCTCGCAGCCAAAGCCCCACTTGACGGTCCCGCCCTTGGGGGCCAGGTCGCCGGCCAGCGTGCGCAGGAACGTGGTCTTACCTTGGCCATTGTCGCCGAGGACCGCGACGTGCGTGCCATGGTCCACCTCGACCCGGATATCTTTGGCGACCAGCTTCTCCGGGTAGCCGACACTTAAGTCCTCGCACCGGACGGCCGGCCCTTGGCGGCGCGCAATCGCCGGGATCCTGATCTGCACGTGGCTCTGCGCTTCGGCGATGTCGATCGTTTTGAGCTTTTCGATCTGCTTCATCTTCGAGCGCGCCTGGCTGGCCTTGGAGGCCTTGGCGTGGAACCGGTCCACGAAGGTCTGCAGCTGCTTGCGCTTGCTCTCGATCGTCTGGTTGTACTTGATGGCCTGTTGTTCCTGCTCTTGCTTGAAGGTCAGGTACTCCTCGACGGTGCCAGGGTAGAGGGTGAGCTTGCCGTTCTCGGCTTCCAGCGTGTGGTCGCACGTCTTTTTCAAGAACTCCCGGTCGTGCGAGACGATCAGGAAGCCGCCGTCAAAGTCCTCGAGGAACTCTTCCAACAGGATGAGGGTCTTCAGGTCCAGGTAATTGGACGGCTCATCCAGGATCAGGAAATTGGGATCGCGCAAGAGCATGGCGGTCAGCTTCACGCGGGTCTGGTAGCCGCCGGAGAGTGCCGTGATCTTGGTCGTGAGCAATTCGTTCTTGAGCTGGAACCGGCCGGCCACTTTGCCGCACCGCCACGGCTCTTGAGCTGTGTGCCGGGTCAGGAAGTCGAGGACGGTGTCCTCCGGCAGGAAGGCATCGTGCTGTTCCAGGTAGCTGAGGCGCAAATCCTCGCTCTGCACGATCTCGCCGGAGTCGGCGGTGTCCTGGCCGATGATGATCTTGCACAGCGTGGACTTGCCGGCGCCGTTGCGCCCGATGAAGCCGGTCTTCTTCTCAGAGTCCAGCGTGACGCTGGCATCGTCAAAGATGACCTGCGGACCGAACCGTTTTTCGATGTCCTTGAGCTGCAGGATGGCCGGCATGGGGGAAGGGGCTAGCTTAGGGCTGCCTGGGCAGCGCGTCAAGCCGACGCTGGCGTGCGATGCGCTAAGCCGCTATGCTGTCGCTCATGGATTCGTACGACGTGGTGGTCATTGGGGCCGGTGGGGCCGGGATGATGTGCGCCCTGCACGCCGGCCGGCGGGGCCGGCGAGTGCTGCTGCTGGAGCGCTCCTCCACCCCAGGCCGGAAGATCCGCATCTCAGGTGGCGGCCGGTGTAACTTTACCAACGTGGGGGCCAGCCCGGCGCAGTACGTGTCCGAGAACCCGGAGTTCTGCCGCTCGGCCCTGTCGCGGTTTACGCCGGAGGACATGCTTGAGCTGGTGCGCGCGCATGGCATCGCGTTCCATGAGAAGACGCTGGGGCAGCTGTTTTGCGATGGATCGGCCCAGCAGATCATTGACCTATTGGTGAAGGAGTGTGAGGCCGCCGGGGTGAGGCTGTTGGTGAACTGCCGCGTCAGTTTGGTGGAGCAGGCTGAGCAGTTTCTGGTGAAGACGGACAAGGGCGCTTTCAACGCAGCATCCTTGGTGATCGCCACCGGCGGGCTGTCGCTGCCCAAGGTCGGGGCGACGGACTTCGGGTACCGGATGGCCAAGCAATTTGGCTTGCATGTGCTGCCCACAGCCCCGGCGCTGGATGCGTTGGTGTTCTCGCCAAAAGATACGCAGCGGTTTGGCTCGCTCGCCGGGGTGGCGGTGCCTGCGGCAGCCGTCTCCTGTCATGGCGTCGTGTTCCGGGAAGCCGTGCTGTTGACGCACACCGGCTTGAGCGGGCCGGCGGCGCTGCAGGCCTCGCTGTACTGGCGGCCTGGCGATGTCGTGTCGGTGGACCTCCTGCCTGACACATCGGTCGAGGAGCTGCTGGCCTGGTTCGCGCAGCAGAAGTCGGCAGGGTCACGCGCCACGGTGAAGACGCTGCTGGCACAGCGGCTGCCCAAGCGGTTGGCCGAAGCCTTCTGCGAGTTGCACCGGGTGAAGGATATGCCGCTGGCCCAGCAGCCTGTCGCAGTGCTGGAGGCGTTGTGCCGAGGCCTGAAGGCGTGGCGCATCACGCCGCGCGGGACGGTCGGCTACCGGACCGCTGAGGTCACCCGGGGCGGGGTGGACACGCGCGAGCTGTCCTCTAAAACGATGGAATGCAAGACGGTCCCAGGCTTGTACTTTATCGGCGAAGTGGTGGATGTGACCGGCTGGCTCGGCGGGTACAACTTCCAATGGGCCTGGGCCTCCGGCTGGGCGGCTGGCCAGGTCGCATGACCGCGGCGGCCGAGTTTCATCCTGCCTGGTGGTGCCAGGGGCCGCATGCGCAGACGATTTGGGGCGCGCTCGCGCCGGCTGCGCGCGTGCCGCTGCGCCGGCACCGGTGGGAGCTGCCGGACGGGGATTTCCTCGATATGGATGAAGGGCCGGCCCAGCCAGGCGCACCGGTTTTGATCATCCTGCACGGCTTGGAAAGTTCCTCACGCGCGCGCGGGGTGCTGGAGCTGTTGCAGGCAGCGCGCGCATGCGGCTGGCGTGGTTTAGGTCTGAACTTCCGCTCCTGCAGCGGATTTCCGAACCGGCTGCGGCGCTCGTATCACGGGGGTGAAACCGGTGACCTGGCCTGGGTCATTCAGCAGGTCATGGCCAGGCATCCTGGCGCGCCGATTGTCTGCATCGGCTTCTCGCTCGGCGGCAACGTGCTGCTGAAGTACTTGGCCGAGCAGGGCAGCGCCGCTCCGGTGCGCGCTGCGGCCGCCATTTCCACGCCCTTTGACCTGGCGGTTTCTGTGCAGGCCATCGAGCAGGGGATCAGCCGGCTCTACATGCGACGGCTGGTGCGACAGCTCACGCGCAAGACGTGGGCGAAGCTGGCGCAATTTCCTGATCTGGTGGACCGGCAGGCCCTCCGCACGGTCCGCACGATGTCTGCGTTCGATGACCTGGTCACCGCGCCGATCAATGGTTTTCCAGGGGCGGCGGCCTACTGGGCGGCGGCCAGCTCTGGGCCGACATTGTCCCGCATCGCGACGCCCACGCTCTTGATCAACGCGCTGGACGACCCGTTCTTTCCCGGCGCAGCACTCCCGCGGGAAGGGATTGCGCAGAACCCCAATCTATCCGCTGAGTTTCCCAGGGCCGGTGGCCATATGGGTTTTGTCGCCGGTCCGTGGCCTGGGCGGTCATGGGCGGCCGGCCGGTCCATCGCGTTTTTCCATGGGGTCCTGGACGGCGCTTGACAATCCTTCGCTGATATATCATACTTATCAGTAGATTCAGAATAATCAGTATCCAGGAGGTGGCCATGGCGGGGACAAAGACGGCGCGGCGGCGCAGACCGGCTGGGCAGGCTGCTGGCAGCTGTTGCGTGGAATCGTTCGTCAGCGTCGATGCGCGCGGGCAGATGGTCCTGCCGAAAGAGGTCAGGCGGCTGGCCGGCGTGAAGGCCGGTGACCGGTTGGCGGTCGTGGTGTGGCGGCAGGGGAAGGCGCATTGCTGCTTGTGCTTGTTCAAGGCCGATGCGCTGGCCGCCATGACCCGGCGGCTGCTGGGGCCCATGGTGAAGGATTTAAGCGGTCCACGGAGGGGGTGACGGTGATGGCATGGATTCTCGGAGGGCTGGTCTTGGCCGCCGCGTGCTGGCTCGGCTGCAAGCGGTGTTGCACAGGCCAGAGCCAGTGTTGCGGTAAGCCGTAAGTCCGGGCTGGCCGAATACGCCAGGCGCACACGCGCCTGGCGTATTGCTATGTGGTAAGGGGAAGGCGGCCGAGTTGCCGGCGAAGCAGGTCGAGGGCGACGTGGACCGCGTGGGCGCGGATGGTGGCCCGGTCACCGTGGAACCGGTGCTCGATGGTGCGCGAGCCCCGGCGGTCTGCGATCCCGAAGTAGACCAGGCCCACCGGTTTCTTGGCGCTTCCACCTGAAGGGCCGGCGATGCCGGTCACTGACAGCCCGATCGAGCCGCGTGCTGATTTGCAGACGCATCCTTGCGCCATGGCCTTGGCGATTTGTGGGCTGACCGCACCATGCTTGCGCAGCAGTTTGGCTGGCACCCCTAAGAGCGCCTGCTTGACGGCATTGTCGTAGGCGATGACCCCGCCTTTGAAATATCGGGAACTGCCAGGGACGTTGGTCAGCCGGGCCGCCACCAGTCCGCCGGTGCACGATTCAGCGAGGGCGAGCGTTGCGCGGCGGGCCAGACACAGCCGGCCGATGACCCCTTCCAGCGTGTCGCCTTCGCGGCCGTAGGCATAGGCGCCCAGCGCGCGGCGCAGCACCCGGTCCGCCTTCTGGACGATCTGCTCAGCCTTGCGCGCCGATGGAGCGGTGGCGGTCAGTTGCACATCCACCAACCGCACGTTGGGGTAGAGCCCGATCTGCACTTCCGGGGAAAGCTTCAGCCGCTTCAGGAGCTGCTCGATCCGCAGCTCCACAATGCCGACGGTGCGGATGGTGCTGGAAGCGATCGCGGCTCGCCCTGGCAGATGCCGCAGTCGGGGCAGCACGGCACGATCCAGCATCTGGCGCATTTCGCCAGGGACCCCAGGCAGGGCGATGAGCAAGGCGTTCGAGAGTTTGAGCCACACGCCAGGAGCTGTGCCCAAGGCGTTGGTGACCGGTTGCGCGCCGGAGGGCAGCCGGGCCTGGCGGAGCGCGGCCTGCTGCAGCCGGCGGTGGCGCGCCTGATACGCGCGCCGGATCTGGGCCGCGGCCTCGGCGTTCATCACGAGCGGCCGGTTGGTGGCGGCGGCGATTGCCTCCACCGTGACATCATCGAACGTCGGTCCCAGGCCGCCGGTGGTGATGATGAGCTCGCTGCGCTCGAGGGCTTCGCGGAGGGCGGCTTCTAACGGCCCGGCCGCATCAGGCACCGCGGTCTGCCGTGAGAGCCGGATTCCGATCCGGGCCAACGCCTGCGCCAGGTACGCAGCGTTGGTATTGACGGTGGCTCCGCTGAGCAATTCAGAGCCGATGGTCAAGAGCTCGGCGCGCATGAGGGTCATTATAACCTAACCACCGTCCTGGCCCCGCTTTACAACGCCGGAACAGCCGACGTATAATAAGGCCTCTCATTTCTCACCAACGAACGCCTGCCCAGGGGACGTCCGGGGTCGGCAAGGAGCGATGCATGGCAGAGAAGGATCGGGATCAGGAGAAGGCCAAGGAGCAGGAGAGAGCGCAGCGGACGAAAGCGCTCGAGCTGACCCTCAGCCAGATTGAAAAACAGTTCGGCAAGGGTGCCATCATGCGCCTGGGCCAGGACACCAAGTTTGACATCGCGTCGATCTCCACCGGCTCGGTGGCGTTGGATCTGGCCCTCGGCATCGGCGGCGTGCCGCGCGGCCGCGTGATCGAGATCTTCGGCCCGGAATCCTCCGGCAAGACCACCCTGAGCCTCTCCATCATCGTCGAAGCGCAGCGCGCCGGCGGCGTGGCCGCGTTCATCGACGCCGAACACTCGCTGGACCCGACCTATTCCAAGCTGCTCGGGGTCAATTTGGACGAGCTGTTGATCTCGCAGCCGGACACCGGCGAGCAGGCGCTGGAGATTGCCGAGACGCTGGTGCGGTCCAACGCCGTCGACGTGGTCGTGATCGACTCGGTCGCCGCCCTGGTGCCGCGCGCTGAGATCGAAGGGGAAATGGGCGATCAGTTCATGGGGCTGCAGGCGCGGCTGATGAGCCAGGCCCTGCGCAAGCTGACCGCGGCCATCTCGAAGTCCAAGACCTCGTGCATCTTCATCAACCAGCTCCGCGAAAAGATCGGCGTGATGTTCGGCAACCCGGAGACGACCCCGGGCGGCCGGGCGCTGAAGTTCTACTCGTCGGTGCGCATCGACCTGCGGCGGATCGAGACCATCAAGGTGGGCGACCGTGCGGTGGGCAACCGCGTGCGCGGCAAGATCGTGAAGAACAAGGTGGCCCCCCCGTTCCGGCAGGCGGAATTCGACATCATGTTCGATGAAGGCATTTCCCGCTCCGGCGGCATCCTCGATGTGGGCGAGTCGCTTGGGGTCATTCAGCGGCAAGGCAGCTGGCTCTCCTTCGGCGAGACCAAGCTCGGGCAGGGCCGCGAGGCGGCCCGGTCGTTCTTGAAGGAGAACCCGAAGCTCGCCAAGCAGATCGATACCGAGCTGCGCAAGCGCGCTGCGACCGAAGCCGCCAAGGGCCCGGAGAAGGACAAGGCAAAGTTGGAGACAGCGGAGGTCTAACCGTTCATGAAATCGCGCGTGGCTGCCATTACGGTCTTGGGCGTCGCCATTGCCGGTGCGGTGTGGGTCAACCGGGCCGGTTCAGAAAGCACCGCGACCCCAGGCGGCTCGGTGCGGCACCAGTCGCAGCAGCAAGGGTTGGCTTCGGCAGGCCAGCCGCCAACACTGAGCGAGCCGGAAAGCCTGCAGGCGGCGTTCGTGCGCATCGGTCAGACGGTGGGGCCGGCGGTCGTCGGCATCTCGACCGAGCAGATCGAACGGGTGAGGCAGTACTTCCGCGCCCACCCGTTCTTCAACGGGCCGGGCGGCACCGGCGATCCGTTTGAAGAGTTCTTCCGGCAGTTCTACGGGGACCAGGGTGGTCCTGGCGCGGCAGGCCCGGAACGCGAGTTCCACCGGTTCGGCCTGGGCTCCGGCGTGCTGATCGACTCGAAAGGCCTCGTGCTGACCAACGAGCACGTGGTCGCCAACGCCGATAAGATCACCGTCACGCTGGCGGATGGCCGCGAGTTCACCGGCGAGGTCAAAGGCAAGGACCAGCGCATGGACTTGGCCGTCATCAAGATCGACGCGAAAAAGCTGCCCTCGGCCACGCTGGGCGACTCGGACACGGTCAAGACCGGCCAATGGGCCATCGCGATCGGCAACCCGTTCGGCTTGATGGGCTCTGGCCCGTCGGTGCGGGCGACAGGGGCCGAGCCGACGCTGACGGTGGGCGTGGTCAGCGCGTTGAACCGGCAGCTGCCGCGCCAGTCGCGCGCGGACCGAGATTACACCGGCCTGATCCAAACGGACGCGGCCATCAATCCCGGCAACAGCGGCGGGCCGCTGCTGAACCTGCAGGGCGAAGTCATCGGCATCAACGTGGCCATCCTGACCAGCTCGCACGGCTACGAAGGCATCGGCTTCGCGATCCCGATCAACAAGGCCAAGCACATCCTGGACGCGCTGGTGGAAGGCCGCAAGGTCGTGTACGGATGGCTGGGCGTTCAAATCCAGGACATCACCGATGATGTGGCCGAGTACTACGGCCTGAAGGACCCGGACGGCGTCCTGGTGTACCAAGTGCTGCCGGATTCCCCGGCAGAGCAGGCCGGGCTGAAGGACGGCGACATCATCAAGGCGTTCGACGGGACCCCGATCTCGCACACGCGGCAGTTGATCGACAAGGTCAGCACCACCGCGACCGGGAAGAAGGCGCCGATCCAGGTGCTGCGCGAGGGCAAGCCGGTGAACCTCTCGATCGAAATCGGCGAACGGCCGAGCGAGACCGATGAGACAGGCGCAGACGCCGGGCAGACCGAGGAGGCGTGGCGCGGCGTGAAGACGGCTGAGCTGACGCCAGAGCTCGCCCAGCAGTTCAACGTGCCTGAGGACGCCAAGGGCGTCTTGGTGATCGACGTGGCGGCGGATTCCCCGGCGGAAGAAGCCGGCCTGCGGCCTGGTGACGTGGTCAACGAGATCAACCGCCAGCGGATCGAGACCCTCAAGGACTACCGCGCGGCCATTGAGAACGCGAAGGGCAACGTGCTCGTGCGGACGAACCGGGGGTATGTCGTCATTAAAGAAGGTGGGGCCTAAGTCCCCCGCCGTGCCTGGCCAGGACGCGGTGCTGCGCTATGCCGGCACCGTGGTTCGGTCACGCCGCGAGGTTGAGGCGTTTCTGACGCGGCGCGGCGTGCCGGTAGCTGAGCAGGCCGTGTTGCTGGCGGCGTGTGAAGCGCGCGGCCTGATCAATGATGCTGCGGCCGCCCAGCTGTGGGCCCAGCACTGGCTGGACCAGGGCTATGCCTGGGCCGCAGTCCGTGAACGGCTGCGCACCAAAGGAATCGATGACCGCACCCTCCACAGCTTGGATGCCCAGGACCGGTTCGCCGGCGACGATGAGTCCAGCGCCCGTCGGGTGGCCGCGCGTCTGCGCGGCCGCTCGGCCGCAGCCGTGGCGCGCGCCTTGGCATCACGCGGCTTCGATCCGGACATAATCGAGCGCGTCGTCTCCAACACGTTCGGATCTACCCCCTGACGTATCCCATGACCAGCGCTGAAATCCGCAGACGGTTCCTGTCCTTTTTCGAGGCCAAGGGCCACGTGGTGCGCCCGAGCGACGGGCTCATCCCCAGCGGCGACCCGACGGTGCTCTTCACCTCGGCCGGGATGAATCAGTTCAAGGACTATTTCCTGGGCAAGCGGACCGATCTGACCCGGGCCGCGAGTGCTCAAAAATGCCTGCGCACCGGGGACCTGGAGCGCGTGGGGCTTTCAGCGAGCCACCACTCGTTCTTTGAAATGCTGGGCAACTTCTCCTTCGGCGACTATTTCAAGCCGGAGGCGATCGCTTGGGGCTGGGAGTTTTTAACCGGCACGACAGACTTTGCCGGCACGCACAAGAGCCAGGACGCGGCCCGGTGCCTGAACCTGCCAGGCGCGAAGCTGTGGGTCAGCGTGTATGAAGACGACGACGAGGCGGTCAAACTCTGGAAGAAACTTGGGGTGCCGGAGGCGCGGATCAAGCGCTTCGGCCAGACGGACAACTTCTGGCCGGCGAACGCGCCGAAGGACGGCCCGAACGGCCCGTGCGGCCCCTGTTCAGAAATCTACTTTGACCCTGATGGCGGGGTGCACACGCCGACGTCGCTGGAAGTGTGGAACTTGGTCTTCACGCAGTTTGACCGGCAGTCGGATGGCAGCCTGAAGCAGCTGCCCAAGGGCAACATCGACACCGGGATGGGGCTGGAGCGGCTGACCCGGGTCGTGCAGCAGACCGAGACGGATTATGAGATCGACTTATTTTTGCCGATCGTGGCTGCGGTGCGCGCGTTGCCCAAGGGGCCCAAGGCCAAGCCGGGGGACGCCACGGTGGCTGAGCGGGCGATCGCAGACCATGCTCGCGCCATTGTGTTGCTGCTCGCCGAAGGGCTGCTGCCGTCGAATGAAGGGCGCGGCTACGTGCTGCGCATGCTGATCCGTCGGGCGTTCCGGTTCGCCCGCGTCACGTTCGATCTGCCGCCGACGGCGACGGCCACGTACGTGAGCGGCCTGACCGCGTCGGTGCAGCAGGCGTACACTGGCTCGCCGCATGAGGCGCTGCTTACGGAGAAGCGCGCGCACATCGAACGCGCCTGGGGCCAGGAGCTGCAGCAGTTCGGCGCAACGCTTGAGGCCGGCACCGCACGGCTGGATGAGATCATGGCCAGGCTCACGCCAGGCCAAGCCGTCTCCGGTGAAGAGGCGTTCAAACTGTATGACACGTTTGGCGTGCCGTTGGAGTTGACCGTGGACATCACCGGCGAGCGCAGGCTCTCGGTGGACCGCGCCGGCTTTGACAAGGCCATGGCGGCCCAGCAGAAGCGCTCACGCGCCGGCAGCCAGTTCACCGGCGGGGTGTTCGTGGGCGAGGACTTGCTGGTGCGCGCCGCCATCAAGCCGCTGCCGCCGAAAGACGCGCTGTTCGTCGGCTACGGCCATGCGCCTGAGGACCTGTCGGTGCACACCATGGTGCGCGGGCTGTGGGACGGCGCCACCTGGGCGACCGAGGCGCGCGAAGGCCAGACCGTCGGCATCGTGCTGGAGCAGTCCCCGTTCTACGGCGAATCCGGCGGCCAGATCGGAGACGTCGGCACCATCACCGGGGCCAAGGGCTCTGCCGAGGTGGTGCAGACGACCTGGGCGGATGACGTGCTGGTGCACCATGCCAAGGTCTGCGAAGGCCGGCTCAAAGTGCAGGAGCCGGTGACCGCTTCGGTGGATGCGGAGCGGCGGATGAAGATCTCGCGCAGCCATACGGCCACGCACCTGCTGCACTGGGCGCTGCGCAAGGTGCTGGGGCCGGATGCGGTGCAGGGCGGCTCGTACAACGAGGCCGAGCGGCTGCGGTTTGATTTTTCCTCGCTCAAGGGCTTGCAGGAGCAGCAGCGGCAGGACGCGGAAGCGCTGGTCAATGAGCGCATCCGCCATGCCGACGGAGTGCACGCAGCCTATATGGGCATTGATGAAGCGCGCAAGACCGGGGCCCTGGCCCTCTTCGGGGAAAAATACGGCTCCACGGTGCGCGTGGTGACGATCGGCGACTACTCACGCGAGCTCTGCGGCGGCACGCATTTACGCCACACCGGGTTTTTGGGCGAGTTTACGATCATCGGCGAAAGCTCCATCGCCGCCGGCACGCGGCGCGTGGAAGCGCTGGTGGGCGGGGCAGCGGTGGAACGGCTGCGGCAGCAACAGCGGTTGCTGCACGAGGCGGCCCGGCGCCTGGGCCGGCCGGCCGAGGAACTGGTGGTGGGATTGGAAGAGTTGATCGAGAAGGTCAAGCAGCTGGATAAAGAACGCAAGGCGCTGCAGGGCGAGCTCGCCAAGGTCGAAGCGCGCCGGCTGGTGGCCGAAGGCAAGCGCATCGACGGGGTCACGGTCGTCATGTCCTCGATGCGCCACGCGGATCGGGAGGCCCTGGCCGTGCTGGCGGATGCGGTCAAGACCGCGCTGCGCGAGCAAGGGGTGGTGCTGTTGGCCTCCGGCGATGGCGGGCAGGTCTCGGTGGTGGTGGCGGTGACGCCGGATGTGGCCACGCGAGTGCATGCCGGGCAGCTGTTGAAAGCGATCGCGCCGCTGGTTGCGGGCAGCGGCGGCGGTCGGCCTGAGTTTGCTCAAGGCGGCGGCAAAGACCCGGCCGGGATCCCGGCCGCATTGCGGAAGGCGGAAGAACTCGTACGGGAGGCGTTGGCAACGACCACGGCATGAAACTCATCTCGAGCAATAGCCAAGAGTGGCAGCGGTTATGCGGACGGCAACTGGTGCGGCGGCGGCGGATCGAAGACACGGTCCGGGCGATCCTGGATGACGTGTACGCGCGCGGCGACGATGCGGTGCTCTCCTACACCCGGCGCTTCGACAAGGTGCGGCTCACCGCCCGGCAGCTGCGGGTGACCCAGGCCGAGACCTCAGGCGCGTTCCAGCACCTGGACCCGAAATTCGCGCTGCAGTTAAAGACCGCGATCCAGAACGTCCACGCGTTTTACAGTCGGCCGCGCTTGAAGCCGGTCAAGATGGTCGACGGCGACGGGGTGGTGCTGAGCGAAAAGTTCGATCCGATCGAACGGGTGGGTGTGTACATCCCCGGCGGCACCGCGAGCCTGGTCTCGACAGTGTACATGACGGTCGTGCCGGCGAAGCGGGCCGGGGTCAAACGCATCGTCCTGTGCACGCCGCCGCGCAAGGATGGGTCGGTGGATCCGCACATCCTGGCGGTGGCCGGGCTGCTCGAGGTGGACGAGGTGTACAAGATCGGCGGCGCGCAGGCGATCGCCGCCATGGCCTTCGGCACGAAGAGCGTGCCCAAGGTGGATAAGATCGTCGGGCCAGGCAACGCGTTCGTGGCCGAGGCCAAGCGCCAGGTGTTTGGGTTCGTGGACGTGGACACGATCGCCGGGCCTTCGGAGATCGCGGTGATCGCGAACCGGTATTCCAACACGCAATACGTGCTGGCGGACCTGCTGGGCGAGACCGAGCATGCCGGCGGCATCGGCTTTCTCATCACGACGTCGAAGGCGCTGGCGCGGCTGGCGCGCAAGCAGGTCCCCGGCGGCTACTGCATGATGGTGAAGAACCTGGACGAGGCGGTGGACGTGGCGAACCAGCTCGCCCCGGAGCACCTGGAGATCATGGTGCAGTCGCCACAGAAGCTGGCCAAACGGATCACGACCGCCGGGGCGATCTTCCTGGGTCAGTACTCGCCGGTGACGATCGGCGACTATGTGGCCGGCCCCAGCCATGTGCTGCCCACCGGCGGCTCAGGCCGGGCGTTCTCCGGGCTGGGCATTGACGATTTCATCCGGCGCACCCACCTGATCAGCTATACGAAGAAGGCGCTGGAGCGGGTGAAAGAGCCGCTGGAGCGGCTGACTGCGATTGAAGGGTTGCCACGGCACTATGACGCCATCAAAGTGAGACTGACATGATCCCCCCACCTTGTCGGGTCTGCCGGAGGCAGACCGCGTGGCCTCGTACATTTGGAAGAGCTGCAAGGCCACGCTGGCCTGCGGCCAACGACAAGGTGGGGGGATGAGCACCTCTCGGCACGCCAAGGTGTCACGGCGCACCAAGGAAACCAATGTTCGGGCGACGTTGCGCCTGAACGGGAAAGGCAAGGTCTCGGTCAAGACCGGGATCGCCTTCCTCGACCACATGCTCACGCTCGTGGGCACGCACGGCGGTTTTGACCTGACGGTCAAGGCGACCGGCGATGTGGACGTGGACCTGCACCACACGAATGAGGACGTGGGGCTGGTCCTCGGGCAGGCCTTCGATTGGGCGCTGGGCGACCGGCGCGGCATCAACCGGTACGGCGCGTCCTACGTCCCAATGGAAGAAGCCCTCGCCCGGGTGGTGCTGGACTTCTCCGGCCGGCCGCGGCTGGTCATCCGCACGGCGCGCGGGGTGACGATGGAATCCCCGCGCGGCTCGCGCGGCGCGTACCAATGGGGCGATGCCGAGCACTTCCTGGAATCGTTCACGCGGACGTCTAAGACTACGATCCACATCGACGTGTTCGCCGGCGGCGACTTCCACCACACCGTGGAGGCGGTCTTCAAAGCGCTGGGCCGGGCGTTGGGGCAAGCGACATCGACGGACCCCCGCCTGAAGGGCCGGATTCCGTCCTCGAAAGGCAAGCTCTGAGCTGGTGATGGGCAGCATCGTGGTCGTCGATTATGGTATGGGTAACCTCCGCAGCGTGTCGAAGGCGCTCGAAGCGTTGGGGGCCTCGGCCCAGGTGACCGACGATCCGGTGGCCGTAGCTGAGGCGTCCAAGGTGGTCGTGCCTGGCGTCGGCGCCTTCGATGTCGCGATGCGCGAGCTGACCAGCCGCAGGCTCATCAAGCCGATCCTGAAGGCGGTCGCCGAGGGCAAGCCGTACCTGGGGATCTGCTTAGGCATGCAGCTACTCTTTGAAAACAGCGATGAGGGGCAGGGGGCCAAGGGGTTCGGACTGCTGCGGGGCGCGGTGCGCCGGCTGCCAGAGTCAGCCGGCAAGATCCCGCACATGGGCTGGAATCAGGTGCAGGGGCAAGAGACAAGGGGCAAGGGGCAAGGGAGCTGTCCGCTGCTTGAAGGAATTCCCGATGGCAGTTTCTTTTACTTCGTCCACTCGTACGCCGTGTATCCTGCGGACCCGGCGCTGACCACGCTGCAGACGGATTACGGCGGCCTGTTCGCGTCCATGGTGTGGCGCCAGAACGTGTACGCGACCCAGTTCCACCCTGAGAAAAGCCAAGCCGTCGGGCTCACGCTGCTCAAAAACTTCGTCGAGCTCTAGCGCGCGATGGTCATCCTACCGGCCATCGACCTGCTCGACGGCCAAGTCGTCCGGCTGATCCAAGGCCAACGCGACCAGGTCACGGTCTATTCTAACGACCCGGTGGCGATGGCCAAGCACTGGGCTGGGACCGGTGCGACCTGGCTCCATGTCGTGGACTTGAACGGGGCCTTCGACGGTACGTACACGAACCTGCCGATCGCGCGCCGCATCATCGAATCCTGCGGCCTGAAGGTGGAGCTCAGCGGCGGCATCCGCACGACTGAGACGCTTGAGGCCGCGCTGGCGGCCGGGGCTTCCCGCGTGATTTTGGGCACCAAGGCGTGCGAAGACCCAGCGTTCGTCCGGGCCGCGGCGCAGCGACACGGCGAGAAGATCGCGGTGGCGATCGATGCCAAGGCCGGCCAGGTGGTCTCGCGCGGGTGGGTGTCCTCGACGGCGCTGACGCCGGGCAGCCTGACCCGCCGCCTGGTGGCCGACGGGGTGCGGACGATCATCTGCACCGATGTCAGCCGCGACGGGATGCTGCACGGCCCGAACTTGGAGCTGATCCGCGAGGTGCTGGATGCCGGGGCCACGCAGGTGATCGTCTCCGGCGGCGTCTCATCGCTGGAAGACCTGAAACGGATCAAGAGCCTGGAGCCGCTGGGCGTTATCGGGGCGATCGTAGGCAAGGCATTGTACGAAGGCACGATCGATGCGCGAGCCGCCATGGCGGCCGTGGCCTGATGCTCGCCAAACGGATCATCCCGTGTCTGGATGTGGATAAGGGCCGGGTGGTGAAGGGCATCAAGTTCGTGAGCCTGCGCGATGCCGGCGATCCGGTGGATGCGGCGCGCGCCTATGACGCCGCCGGGGCGGATGAGCTGGTCTTTCTCGACATCACGGCGAGCGCTGAGGCGCGCGGCATCCTGCTGGACGTGGTGGCGCGCACCGCGGCGGTGGCGTTCATGCCGCTGACGGTCGGCGGCGGGGTGCGGTCGGTGGATGATGTGCGCGCGCTGCTCTCGGCCGGGGCGGATAAGGCGGCCATCAACACCAGCGCGGTGCAGCGGCCGGGTCTGATCGATGAGGCGGCGGCCCGGTTCGGCGCGCAATGCATCGTGGTCGCCATTGATGCCAAGCGCCGGGCTGGCGGGTGGGAAGTGTACACGCACGGCGGCCGCACCGCGACCGGCACCGATGCGGTGGCGTGGGCGCAGGAGGCCGCGCGCCGCGGCGCCGGAGAGATCTTGCTGACGAGCATGGATGCGGACGGCACGAAACACGGCTATGACCTCGAATTGACCCAGGCGGTGGCCGAAGCGGTCCGCGTGCCGGTCATCGCCTCCGGCGGGGCTGGCACGGTCGAACACTTTGCCCAGGCCTTGACCGAGGGCAAGGCAGATGCGGCGCTGGCGGCCTCATTGTTCCACTTTGGCGAGCTGTCGATTGGGCAGGTGAAAGCCTACTTACGGACGCAACAGATTCCGGTACGCCTATGAGACGACAACACGGCAAGACGATGCCAGGCTACGCCACGCTGGTCCGGAGACTCACGTTCAATGACCAGGGGTTGATCCCGGCCATCATTCAGGACGCGAAGAGCCGGGAGGTTCTGACGCTGTGCTACCTGAACCGGGTGGCACTCAAGAAGAGTCTGGCCACCGGCACGGTGTACCTGTACCGCCGGTCGCAGAAGAAGCTCATGCAGAAGGGGGTGACCTCCGGCCACATCCAGCTCATCCGCGAAGTCCGGCCGGACTGCGAAGGTAAGTCGCTGCTGCTGCGCGTCACGCAGAAGGTGGCGGCATGCCACGCCGGCTATTTCTCCTGCTACTTCCGCACGCTCAAGGGACGGACGCTCGCCCTTTCGGCGCGGCGCGTGTTCGATCCGTCGCAGGTGTACCGGCGATGATCACCCCCTCCCGCGAGGAGTTCCTGCGCCTCGCGCGCAAGGGCAATGTGATCCCGGTCTCCATCGAGCTGCCGGCTGACCTGGAAACCCCGGTCAGCGCGTTCCTGAAGCTGGATGATGGCCGGTACAGCTTCCTGCTGGAGTCGGTGGAAGGGCAGGAGAAAGTCGCCCGGTACTCGTTTCTCGGCACCAGCCCGCGCCTCTTGATCACCGGCACCGGGGACCGGCTTGAGATCGCGACCCTCACGGCCGGCCGTCCGGTCAAAACGCGCGTGATTGACCCCTGCCCAGATCCGCTGGCCGCGATCGAGGCGATCATGCGTCGGTTCCGGTTCGTGCCGTCACCGTCCCTGCCGCGGTTCTGCGGTGGGCTGGTCGGGTACCTGGGGTATGACCTGGTCCGCACGATCGAACCCCGCTTGCCGCCGCATCAACTTGATGACCTGAAGGCCCCGCGGCTCATGCTCGTGCTGGCCGATGCGATGGTGATCGTGGATCATGCCAGGCACCGGCTGCAGCTGGTCGTGAACGCGTTGACCGAAGGCCGTGCGCCGGCCACCGCGTACCGTGAAGCGGTGCACCGGCTTGAGGCCATGCGCCGCCAGCTGCAGCGGCCGCTCGCACCGGCCCGGCCTCGGGCCAAGGCGCGTCGCGCCGCCGCGGTGACCAGCAGCGTGACCCGGGCCGAGTTCCTCACGATGGTCAAGCGCGCGAAGCGGTACATCGCTGACGGGGATGCGATCCAGGTGGTACTGTCCCAGCGCCTGGAGCGGGACTTCACCGGCGCGCCATTCGACATCTACCGCGCGCTGCGGTCGCTGAACCCCTCGCCGTACATGTTTTTCCTCCGGTTCGGCCGGCTGTGCCTGGCCGGCTCGTCGCCGGAAATGCTGGTCCGGTGCGAGCGCGGGCACCTGGAGACGCGCCCGATCGCCGGCACCCGGCCGCGCGGCAAGACCGAGGCAGAGGATGCACGGCTGGCGCAGCAGTTAAAGCACAGCGTGAAGGAACGGGCCGAGCATCTCATGCTGGTGGATCTGGGCCGCAATGACCTGGGCCGGGTCGCGGCCGCCGGCTCGGTCCGCACGCCGGAGCTCATGGCCATCGAGCGGTATTCGCACGTGCTGCATTTGGTCAGCAGCGTGACCGCGACGGCGCGGCCAGGCACCTCGGCCGCAGACGTGCTGCGGGCCACGTTCCCGGCCGGCACCGTCTCAGGCGCGCCGAAGGTGCGCGCCATGGAGATCATCGCCGAGCTGGAACGCCATGCGCGCGGGCCGTACGCCGGGGCGGTCGGCTACCTCGACTTCTCCGGCAACCTGGACACCGGCATCACGATCCGCACGGTGTTGATTCAGGGCCGGCGGGCCTCGGTGCAGGCCGGGGCAGGGATTGTGGCCGATTCGCGGCCGGACCGCGAATATCAGGAGACATTGAACAAAGCGCGCGGCATGCTGTTGGCGATCGAGCAGGCCGAACGAGGGCTGCGCTGATGCTGCTCATGATCGATAATTACGATTCCTTCACCTACAACCTCGTCCAGTACCTGAGCGAAATGGGCGAGCGGCTGGTGGTCAAGCGCAACGACGCCATCACCGTCTCCCAGGTCAAACGTCTGAAGCCTGCCGGCATCGTGATCTCCCCCGGCCCCGGCACCCCGGCCGACGCCGGCATCTCGAGCGAGCTGATCCGCGCCTTTGCCGGCACGATCCCGATCTTGGGCGTGTGCCTGGGACACCAGTGCATCGGCGAAGTCTTCGGCGGCCAGGTGGTCCGGGCCGCGCGTCCGATGCATGGCAAAACCTCCCCGATCCACCACACCGGGCAGGGGGTCTTCCGCGGCTTGCCGAATCCCTTCGACGCGACCCGATACCATTCGCTGATCGTGGAGCGCTCCTCGCTGCCCAAGGAGCTGGCGATCACCGCCTGGACCCAGGCCCGCGAGATCATGGGGTTGCAGCATAAACGCCTGCCGGTGTACGGGGTGCAGTTCCATCCAGAGTCCATCCTGACGAACGTCGGCAAAGACCTGCTGCGTAATTTCGTGCGGCTGACCAAGACGCGCGTGCGGCGATGACAGTCGACGCTGAGGCATTTGCGCAACCGCTTTCAGCGGCCGCCATGACCGAGGCGATGACCGCGATCATGGCCGGCGCCATGCCGCCGGAGCAGGCGGGCCTTTTCTTGGCCACGCTGGCCAAGCGGGGCGAGACTGCGGAGGAGATCGCTGCGGCCGTGGGCGTGCTGCGCGCGCACGCGGTGCCGCTGCCGCTGAAGAACCCTGATGGGCTGTGCGACACCTGCGGCACCGGCGGGGATGGGCAGGGCACGATCAACGTATCGACCGGGGCCGCACTCGTGGCCGCGGCCTGCGGGGCCCGCGTCGTGAAGCACGGCAACCGGGCAGCGTCCAGCCGGTGCGGCAGCGCAGATGTGCTCGAGGCGCTGGGCCTGAACCTGGAGGCGGCGCCTGAGGTGGTGGCGGACTGCGTTGATACGCTCGGGTTCGGGTTCTGTTTCGCGCCAAGGTTTCATCCGGCCATGAAAGCCGTGATGCCCATCCGCAAAGCCCTTGGCATCCGCACGATCTTCAACCTGATCGGCCCGCTCGCCAATCCCGCGCCGCTCGCGTACCAACTCGTCGGAGTGCCGGAGGAGCGGTGGCTATCGCCGATGGCCGAGGCGGTGCAGCGGCTGGGGTTGCGGCGCGCGATCATTGTGCGGGGCCGCGACGGGCTGGATGAGGTGAGCACGACCGCCCCGACCGATGTCGTGGCACTCGCCGATGGGCGGCTGACACGGCGTGTGATCGAGCCGGAGCCGCTGGGCCTGACGCGCGCCACGGTCGCGCAGCTGCAGGGCGGTGAAGCGGCGCAGAACGCGGATGCGCTGCGGAAGGTCTTCAGCGGGGCCTCTGGCCCGGCCACAGACATCATCATGTTGAACGCGGCGTGCGTCTTGCAGGTGGCGGAGCGCGCCGCGACGCTGGAGGAGGGCCTGCGCCAAGCCCGGAAGGCGCTGGCCGAGGGGTGGGTCGCCGCGCTGCTGGAACGCGTCATCGCCAGGACACGCCATGCTGGATGAGATCGTGATGACCAAGCAGGACGAGATCCTGCATGCGAAGAACGAGCTGCCGTTCGAGGAGCTGAAGGCGCGGCTGAAGAGCCACCTGGCAGAGCGCCAGTTCCGCCATATGATCACCCGGCCGGGGACGATCAGCCTGATCGCGGAGCTGAAGCGCAAGTCTCCGTCGAAGGGGATGCTGCGCGAGCGGTTCGACCCGGTCAGTCTGGCGCAGGCCTTGCAGGCGGCCGGCGCGTCGGCCTTGTCGGTCCTGACGGATGAAGCGTATTTCGGCGGCTCGCTCGACTACCTGCGGGATGCGAAGCAGTTCACCGAGATCCCGGTGCTGCGCAAGGATTTCATCGTGGATCCCTACCAGGTGTACGAGGCGGCCTGGTACGGGGCGGACGCAGTCCTGCTCATCGTGCGCATCCTGACCGAAGAAGAGCTGGTGGTCTGCTTGCAGGCGGCGGACACCGTGGGGTTGGAGGCGCTGGTTGAGGTGCACAGCGAGGCAGACTTGAAGATCGCGCTGCGCTGCGGCGCCGGGGCGATCGGGATCAACGCGCGCGACTTGAAAACCTTCCAGATCGATCCCACGCTGGCGGCGCAGTTGGTGCCCAAGATCCCGGCCGGGAAGACGATCGTCGCTGAAAGCGGCATCCACACTGCGGAGGACGTGGCGCGGTTGAAAGCGCTCGGGGTGCACGCGCTCTTGATCGGGGAGGCGTTGATGACGGCGCCGGATCCGGCAGCGAAGGTCCAGGAGCTCTTCGGGGCGGCGTGGGGGCGGTGATGGAACCTGCGTCCATCGCGCGGCGCCGGCTCGGCGCGTGGCTGCTCGACGGGCTGCTCGTCTTGGGCGTCAGCGGCATTCCCATGACCGGCGTGACCTTCGGTCTGGCGTATTGGCTGCTGCGCGACGGTTTGTTCCAGGGCCAAAGTGTCGGGAAGAAGATCCTGGGCCTGCGCGTCGTCAACGACGCTGGCCGCAATCCGTACGCCGCCTCGGCGCTGCGCAACGCGCTCTGGCTGGTTCCGGTCGTGAACTTGGTGTTCGCGGTGCTGGGGCTGTACACGCTCTTTCACGATCCCAACGGGCGGCATTGGGGTGACCGGCTGGCCGACACCCGGGTCGTCGCAGCGTAATGCCGCTGCTTGCCGCGCTGGCGCAGTGCGCGATGGCCGGCACGGCGGCGGCCATCGCCTGGCAGGCGGCGGACGTGCGTCGCCTGCATGCCCAGGCCGAGGCAGCCTGGCAGGATGTGGCTGCTGTTCGGGCCAGCCGCGACGCGGCAGCTGCTGACGCGGCGCTGGCGCCGCGCATGGCGGCCGCGGTCTTGACGGTGGAACGTTACGCTGCGGATGTCACGGCGCGCTACCACCGGCGGCTGTCTCAGGTGCCGGCCCGGTGGATCGCTGCGTTGTGGCGGATGGGTCCCCGCATCGAGACGGTCACAGCGGCTGCGCCGGAGCGAACGGACGGCCCGTGGGGCTGATCCGACCACCTCGTCGGGTCTGCCTTCGACAGACCGCGTGGCTGACTGATGTGGGAAGAGCTGCGAGGCCACGTCGGCCCACGGCCGACGACGAGGTGGTCGGATGATGACTGCATTAGGAGCCGTATGCTAAGATGACGGTCATGCATTTAACGGTCCACGACCTGCCGCTTGCTGAACGGCCTCGCGAACGTCTCTCCCGGCTCGGCCCTGATGCGCTCTCAGACCAGGAACTGCTTGCCTGTGTGCTTGGCCGGGGTGTGGCCGGCGAGTCGGTGCTGGTCAATGCCCGCCGGCTGCTCGCGCGGTTCGGCTCCTGGCGCGGCGTCGCCGAGGCGTCGGTCGATGCCTTGGGCGCGGTGCATGGGATCGGCCCGGCGAAGGCGGCACAGCTTAAGGCCACCGCAGAGCTGGCCCGACGTTTGGCCAGCGTCCCGGGAGAGCCACGCCCCCGCGTCGACTCCTTCGAGGCGGCCGTGGCCGCGGCGCGCCCATGGCTTGACGGCAAGCGCCGCGAGCACGTGATCGCGCTCTTGCTGGATACGCGGCACGGTCTGATCCGCGTGGCCGCCATCGCCGTCGGGACGCTCTCGGCCAGCCTCGTGCATCCGCGCGAGGTGTTCACGGAAGCCATCAGCGCCTCGGCCGCCGCCCTCATCCTCGCGCACAACCACCCCTCTGGCGATCCAGCCCCGTCCGACGCAGACCTGGCGTTGACGCGCCGGTTGATCGAGGCAGGGCGCATCGTCGGCATCGAAGTGCTCGATCACATCATCCTTGGCCGGCCTGGCGCGGTGTCGCTGCGCGCCTTGGGAGCCTGGCCCACGCAGCGTCCTGCGACCCGACGAGGTGTCTTGGCATGACCCGATCATCCTGGCTCGTGGTAGGCGTGTCCTTGCTGTGCGCCGCCGGCCTCGCGGCCGCCGCCGAGGTCTCAGAGGCGCCGCCGCCCCGCGACCGGGTGGATGACATGATGGGCCGATACAACCTGCAGCCGGCGTTCGACAAGGGCGGCCGCGGCCTGTCCAACGTTCTCTTCGGCTGGCTCGAGATCCCGCTCGGCATCCAGGCGCGCTACACCGAATCCAACACGGTCGGCAGCTTCATCGCCGGCACCGGCGTGGGCGTGGTGAAGGGCGTGGTCCGGACCATCGTCGGCGCGTACGAAACGGTGACGTTCTTCCTCCCGTATCCTGAAGATTTTCGGCCGATCCTGCCGACGCTCGAGTACTTCCGCAAGACGCCTGGGCGGCGCCGCCTGCCGCTCGAGTGAGCTCCGGCCCGCCGAGGCTGCGCCTGCCATGCGCCACGTGTTGGTGGTCGGCCGTCCCGGTGTCGGCAAGACGACCCTCCTGAAGCGGCTCACCCTGGCCCTCCGCGGCGCTGCCATCGACGGATTTCTGACCGAAGAAATGCGCGAGCATGAGCTGCGCGTCGGGTATTGGCTGAGCAGCCTGGACGGCCGCCAAGTGCTGCTGGCCCATCGATCGAAGGGTGCGGGCCCGAAGGTCGGGCCGTACCACATCAACGTCCAGGTGCTCGAGACCGTCGCGGTCCCGATCATCCGCCGCGCGCTCCGCTCCGCGTTCATCCTGTTCTTGGATGAGGTGGGGACGATGGAGGCGGCCTCGCCGGATTTCCGCCAGGCGGTGCAGGAGGCGTTCGACCAGGCCACGGCGATCGTGGCCACCGCCGGGACGGCCTCGACCCCGCTGCTGGACGCGCTCAAGCGCCGCAAGGACGTGGAGCTCGTGCCGCTGACGCCCACCAACCGCGACGCGGTGGAGCTGGAGCTGACCGCGCGCCTGCAAGCGCTGTGCGCCGAGGATGACGCGGTGCGGGCGCTGCAGTGGCAGGCCGACCGCATCTGCGAGATGATCGTTACCGGCGAGGCCGCGCTGATCGACATTGAGATCGCCCAAGCCGGGCTGCGGGAGGCGGTCGCACGCGCGTTCCCGGAGAAGCAGGCGTTGTATCAGCTGTTGTACGAAAGCCGGTTCCGGCGGCTGTGGCAGCAGTTCCGCCACGAGGAGCCGCGGTAAGTGGGCACGTCACTCGGCTTGGTCGGCCTGCCCAACGCCGGCAAGTCCACCTTGTTCAACGCGCTGACCGCCGGCCATGCCGCCACCGCGCCGTATCCCTTCACCACGATTGACCAGCACCTCGGGGTCGCTCCGGTGGCGGATCCGCGCCTGACCGCGTTGGCCACGCTCTTAGCGCCGGAGAAGGTCGTGCCCACGAGCCTGGAGTTCGTGGACATCGCCGGGTTGGTCAAAGGGGCGGCGCAAGGCGAAGGGCTGGGTAATCAGTTCCTGAGCCACGTGCTGGCGGTGGATGCGCTGCTGCATGTGGTGCGCTGTTTCACGGATGCGCAAGTGCCGCATCCGATGGGCGAGGTAGACCCGGTCCGCGATGCGTCGGTGGTCGAGACCGAGCTGCTGCTGAAGGACCTGGAGATCCTCGACCGGCGCCGGCAGAAAGACCTGAAGCTGGTCAAGAGCGGAGATAAGACCGCGGCGGCCCTGCAGGTACGGTTGCAACGCTGGCACGCGGCGGTGGCCGCAGGCCAGCCGGTGCGGCGGCTCAACGAGGCGCCGGAGGAGCGGCCGCACGCATACGGGATCGAGTTGCTGAGTGCCAAGCCGGTGCTCTACGCCGCCAATGTGGATGAGGCCGGGTTGGCGGCTGAGCCGCCGACCGTGGCGGCGCTGCGCGCGCACGCTGCGTCCCAGGGGGCTCGCGTCGCCGTGGGCTGCGCCAAGCTGGAAGCCGAGTTGGCTGAGCTTGCGCCGGCCGAGCAGGTGGAGATGATGCGCGAGCTCGGGGTGGTCGAGTCTGCGTTGCCGCGCGTCGTGCGCGAAAGCTACGCGTTGCTGAACCTGGTCACGTTTTTTACGACCGCCTCCAAGATTCTCCAGGCGTGGACCGTGCCGCAGGGCACGTCGGCGGTGCGCGCGGCCGGGGTGATCCACACCGATTTTGAGCGGACGTTCATCCGCGCCGAGGTGGTGCCGGCCCAGGTGTTGATCGCCTGCGGCAGCGAAGCGGCGGCGCGCGCCCAAGGCAAGCTGCGGGTGGAAGGCAAGGAGTACGTGGTGCACGATGGCGATGTGATCCATTTCCGGGTGGGGGCGTAGGATGCGGACGCCTCAGACGCTGATCCTGACCGCCCGCGAAGTCCGCCGGCTGATCGACTGGCCGATGGCGATTGGCAGCGCCCGGGCCACGCTGCTGCAGCTGACGCGCGGCCGCGCGGCCATGCCCCCGAAACTGTACCTGACGCTGCCCTCGGGCGATGACTTCCGCGCCATGCCGGCGCGTGTCGCGGCTCCTGCAGCGTGCGGCATCAAATGGGTGAACGTGCACGCGCGCAACCCGCGCCGCGGATTGCCGACGGTGATGGCGGTCATCGTCTTGAACGACCCGGCGACTGGCGCGCCGCTGGCGGTCATGGACGGCGTGTGGATCACCAAGGTGCGCACCGCCGCAGCGGCCGCGGTCGCTGCACAGGCGTTGTCGCGGCGGGAGAGTCGGCGCGTCGCGCTCATCGGCTGCGGCGCGCAGGCGGATGCGCAGCTGTTTGCGCTGCGCCAGGTGCGCCGGTTCACCGAAGTGCGTGTGTGGGGCCATGCCCCCGGCGAGGCGGCGCGGTTCTGCGCGAGGATGCGGCGGCAGCTGCCAGGCGTCGCGCTGGCTCCAGCGGCCACGGTGCAGGCGGCGGTGGCGCAGGCAGACCTCATCATCACGCTGACGCCGTCACGGCGGCCGCTGGTGCGCGCCGGTTGGGTGGCCCCGGGGACGCACATCAACGCCATTGGCGCGGATGCGCCAGGCAAGCAGGAGCTGGATCCTGCGCTGCTGCGTCGCGCGGTCGTGGTGGTGGATGACCGGGCGCAATCCATCCACGCCGGGGAACTGAACATGCCCATTGCGCGTGGCCAGTACCAGCCGGCCTGCATCCGCGGCACGCTGGGGGACGTGCTGATCAGGCGCCGGGCCGGCCGATGCTCCCTGCGGGAGATCACGATCTTCGACTCGACCGGGTTGGCGGTCCACGATGTGGCGCTGGCTGCTGAGGCGTACCGTCGTGCCAGCCGCCGCCGCATGGGCCGTCGCGTTCCCCTAGTCACGCCGTAAGTCTTGCTGTATCATAACCTTTCCGCATGCCAACACCACGTCTGACCGGTCCTGACCGGGCCGGCCATTTCGGTCCCTACGGCGGGCAGTTTGTGCCGGAAACCGTCATGGCTGCCCTCCATGAGCTGGACGCTGCCTATCAGGCGGCCCGGCACGATGCGGCGTTTACCCGGCGGCTGCACGCGCTCCTGGGTGATTACGCCGGCCGGCCCACCCCCTTGTATGAGGCGAAGCGGCTGAGTGCAGCCGTGGGCCGCATCCGCGTCTTCCTCAAGCGGGAAGACCTGCTCCACACTGGGGCGCACAAGATCAACAACGCGTTGGGCCAGGCGTTGCTCGCGGTCCGGATGGGCAAGCGCCGCATCATCGCTGAAACCGGGGCTGGCCAGCACGGGGTCGCCACCGCGACGGCGGCCGCGCTCCTGGGGCTTTCCTGCGACGTGTTCATGGGCGAGGAAGACATGCGGCGCCAGGCGCTGAACGTCTTCCGCATGCGCTTGCTCGGCGCGACCGTCGTGCCGGTCGCCTCCGGCACCAAAACGTTGAAGGATGCGTGCAGCGAGGCCATCCGCAACTGGGTCACGACGGTGCGGAGCACGCACTACTGCATCGGGTCGGTGGTGGGGCCGCACCCGTACCCCCGCATCGTGCGCGACTTTCAGGCGGTCATCGGCCGCGAGGCGCGGCGGCAAATCCTGCGCCAGACCAAGCGGCTGCCGGATGTGCTGCTGGCGTGCGTCGGCGGCGGCTCCAACGCCATCGGCTTGTTCCACGCCTTCGCGCGTGATGCGCGCGTGAAGATGATCGGGGTCGAAGCCGGCGGCCAGTCGCTCACGCCAGGCCGGCATGCCGCGACGCTGGTGAAGGGCCGTCCCGGCGTGTTGCACGGCGCGAACAGCCTGTTGTTGCAGGATGCGCACGGGCAGATCCTGCCGACCGCATCGATCGCGGCCGGGTTGGATTATCCAGGGGTGGGGCCGGAGCATGCGTTCTACCGGCTGCTGCGGCGTGCTGAGTACGTAGCGGTCTCGGATGCTGAGGCGCTGCGCGGCTGCCAGCTGTTGGCGCGCACCGAAGGCATCCTGCCGGCGCTGGAACCCTCGCATGCGATCGCGTACCTGACGACGCTTGCGCCGTGCGTGAAGCGGGGCAGCCTCGTCATCCTTGGCCTGTCCGGTCGTGGCGACAAAGACGTGCACACGCTCGCGCAGCACTTGCATGCATAAAGTTCCTGCGGCGTTTCACCGGCTGCGCCGGGTCGGGCGCAAGGCGTTGATCCCGTTCATCATGGGTGGGGACCATGGCCTGGCCCTGACGCGCCGTCTGCTGCCGGCGCTGGAGCAGGCGGGGGCTGATCTGATCGAGGTCGGCATCCCGTTTTCCGATCCGCTGGCCGATGGGCCGGTGATCCAGGCGGCCTCGGCCCGCGCGCTGAATGCCGGGACGACCCCGGCCAGAGTGTTGCGGACGATCGCGCAGGTCTCACGCCGGATGCAGGCCCCGATCCTCGTCCTGACCTATTGGAACTTGATTTTGCAGTACGGCCCGAAGGATTCACCCGAGGCGTTCCTGCGCGCGGCAGCGGCGGCCGGGGTGGCCGGCGTCATTGTGCCGGATTTGCCGGTGGAGGCCGGGGCTGCCTGGGCGCACGCGGCGGCGGCACACGGGCTCTCGGCCGTGTTTCTGGCCGCGCCGACGAGCGGCCCGGCACGGCTGCGCCGCATCGCGCGAGCGTCCGCCGGGTTCATCTACTACGTGTCGGTCACCGGCACGACCGGCGTGCGGCGCGACTTGCCGCCGCAGCTCGTGCACGGGGTGCGGGAGCTGAAACTTATCACCACGAAGCCGGTGTGCGTCGGGTTCGGGATTTCCACCGCTGCACAGGCCGCGGCCGTGGCGCGCGTGGCGGATGGCGTCATCGTCGGCAGCGCGCTGGTCGATGCGATCGCGAAGGCGCCGGCGAGCGGCCGGGTGCTGGCGGCGACCCGGTTCGTGTCGTTATTGCGGCGCCGCGTCTGATGGCTCTCCCGCGCGTCACCTTCGTCATCATGGCCGGCGGCAAAGGCGAGCGGCTGTGGCCGCTGGTCCGCCGCCGCATGCCGAAGGTGTGCCTGGCCCCGGACGGGCGTCGGTCGCTGCTCCAGGCGACGATCGACCGGCTCGCAGCCGCCTGGCCAAGCGCTGACTGGTTGATCGTGACGACGAAAGAACAGGCCGCACCGGTGCGCGCTGCACTCGCTCCGCGATGGCGCCGGCGGGTGGTGGTGGAGCCGCAGATCAAAAATACGGCCGCATGCCTGGCCCTGGCAGTGGCGTTGGCTGGGGCGCGCCACCCGGCGCAGGTGCTGGTCGCGGTGCCGGCTGATCATTGGGTCGGAGATCCGGCCGCGTTTCGTACCGCGGTGCGCCAGGCGATCCGTGCGGCCGCCTCGACCGGGGCGTTGGTGACGGTGGGACTGCGGCCGACGCATGCGCATCCAGGCTTAGGCTACATCGTCGGCGGACGCCAGACTTGCGCCGGGACGTATCGCGTGGCGCGCTTCGTGGAGAAGCCGGGCATGGCCGGTGCGACGCGGCTCTTACGCAAGCCCCGCGTCTGGTGGAACAGCGGCATGTTCATCGGCACCGCGACGGCCTTCACCCGCGAGTTCACGCGGTGGTTGCCCAGGCATGCGCGGCACCTGTTGCCGCTCGGGCAGGGCCGGCTGACGAAGCACCGGCTTGCGCGCGCGTACGCCGCGGTGACGCCGATTTCCTTCGACTATGGGGTCATGACTCATCTGCGCGAAGGGTATGTCGTCGATGGCCGGTTCGCCTGGGCTGACCTGGGCAGTTGGGACGCCTGGGCGCGCCTGGCGCGCGGCCGCAGCCGGCAACTGCTGGTGGACAGCGAGCGGGTGACGGTGGTGTCACAGCAGCCGCACCTGGTGGCCGCGCTCGGCGTGCAGGACCTAATCATCGTGCACACGCCGACCGCGACGCTCGTTTGCCGGACGGATCGCGTGCAGTCGGTGCGGGAGCTGGTCCAGCAGGTGGATGCGCAAGCGGCGCTGGCAGCGTACCGATGACGGCCCGGACGCTGGGGATCGATATGGGGCAGCGGCGCATCGGGGTGGCGGTCAGCGATTCGTTGGGGATCACGGCGCAGCCGGTCGGGGTGGTGGCGCGCACGACGCCGCACGCTGACCTGGCCACCCTCTCGAAGCTTGCGGCCGAGCACGCGGTCAGCGTCATCGTCATCGGATTGCCGCTGACGCTGCAAGGCACGCGCGGGCCGCAGGCGCAGCGGGTCGAGGCGTTCGGCCGCGCGCTGTCGACCGCGGCCGGGGTCCCGGTCGCGTACGTGGATGAGCGGTTCACGACGGCCGAGGGCCAGCGCGCGTTGCGCGCGGCCGGGGCCTCTGAGAAACAGCAGCGGCCCATCATCGACCGGGTCGCCGCGCAGCTGATCCTGCAACAGTACCTGGACATGCACCGTCCATGAGCGACACCCACCGGGTCTCCACCATCCCTGGCGGGCTCGGGCTGGCCTTGCACGAGCAGCCGCAGTCCCGCTCCGTTGCGGTCGGCGTGTGGGTGCGGGCCGGCGGCCGGTACGAGCATCCGGAGGCGGCCGGCATTTCCCATTTCGTCGAGCATCTGGTGTTCAAGGGCACGCGGTCCCGCTCCTGCGAGCAGCTCAAGCAAGCCGTGGAAGGCGTCGGCGGCTCGCTGAACGGCTTCACCGCGGAAGAGTTCACATGCTACATGGCCAAGGTGCCGAAGCGCTTCGCCCACCGCGCGGTGGATGTGCTGGCCGACATGGTGTGCCGGCCGCGCATGACGCCGCGCGACATGGAGAAGGAGCGCGACGTCATCCTGGAAGAGATCCGGATGTACGAGGATGCGCCTGGCCAGCTGGTGCATGACCTGTTCAACCAGCTGCTCTGGCCGCGGCACCCGCTGGGCACGCTGCTCTCCGGCTCCATCGACACCCTGCGCCGCATCACGCACCGGCAGCTCATGGACTACTGGCGCGGCATGTACCAGCCTGGCGCCATGTTGGTTTCGGCCGCCGGCGCGTTCGACTCGGCGGCATTGACGCGGCGCATCCGACGCGCTTTCGGCGCGCGCGCCGGGCGGCGGCCAGGCCGGTTTCCGGCCGCTCCGAGACCGCGGCGCAGCCCGCAGGTCCGCGTCTGGCGCAAGCCGACCGAGCAGACGCACCTGTGCCTGGGCACGTACGCGATCCCGCGCACGCACCCGGACCGGTTCGCGCTGGAGCTGTTGAACATCGTGCTCGGCGCCAATATGTCTTCCCGCCTGTTCCGCGAAGTGCGCGAGCGGCGCGGGCTGGTGTACGAGATCGGCAGCCAGTTGAAACGGTTCGAAGACACCGGGGCGTTCGTGGTGTCGGCCGGGTGCGATGCCGGCAAACTGCAGGCGACGGTGCAGACGATCGTCGCAGAGCTGGGCCGGGCGCGGCGCAGCCTGGTCCTGCCGTCCGAACTGCGCCGCGCGAAAGACTATTATGCCGGGCAGCTGGAGATGGGGCTGGAGGATACGATGGACCACATGCTGTGGATCGGCGAGCAAGCGGTCACCTCCGGCCGCATCTGGCAGCCGGAGGCGTTGCTGCGCCACGTAGACCGCGTGACTGCGCGCGATGTGCAGCGCGTCGCACGCGCCTTGTTTACGACGTCGCGGCTGCACCTGGCGGTCGTGGGGCCGATCAGCGATCCTGAGTCGACGCGTTTGGCCGCGTTGTGCCGCATATGAGCCGGATTCTCGTGGCCCCCAGCCTGCTGGCGTGCGACTTCGGCCGCCTGGCGGAGGAGATCGCCAAGGTGCAGGAGGCCGGGGCGGACTGGCTGCACGTGGACGTGATGGATGGCCACTTCGTGCCGAACATCACCTTCGGCCCGCCGATGGTGCGGGCGATCAAGAAGGCGAGCCGCATCCCGCTGGATGTGCACCTGATGATTGACGACCCGGCGAAGTACGTGCAGCCCTTCGCCGATGCCGGCGCGGATTACATGACGGTGCACGTGGAGGCCGCAGGCCTGAAGGATGAGGCCGCGCTGCGCAAGACGCTGGAGGCGATCCGTGCGGCCGGGCCTAAGCCGGCGCTGTCGGTGCGTCCGAAGACCGGCATCGAGCAGCTCAAGCCGTACGCCGACCAGCTGGAGCTGCTCCTTATCATGAGTGTTGAGCCAGGCTTCGGCGGGCAGGCGTTCATCCCAGCGGCGGTGCCGAAGGTGCGTGCCTGTCGCGAGTGGTACCACAAGCGCCTCTCGGTGGACGGGGGGATCACGGCGGAGACCGGCAAGCAGATGCGGCAGGCCGGGGCCGACATCCTGGTCGCCGGCACGTACGTGTTCGGGTCCAAGGACTATTCGAACGCCATCCAATCGCTGCGGAGTTGAGGAGTCGAATGCCGATTAAATTCGGAACCGAAGGCTGGCGGGCGGTCATGGCGGACACCTTTACGTTCGCCAACGTCCGGATCGTGACCCAGGCGATCGCCGAGACGTTGAAGGGCACGCGCCCGAACCGGCTGGTCGTGGGCTATGACACGCGCTTTCTCTCGGCCGAGTTCGCCCGCGCCGTCGCTGAAGTCCTGGCCGGCAACGGGTTCCAGGTCGTGGTGTCGAAGACGTCGGTGCCCACGTGCGCGGTCAGCCGCTACGTCGTCGCGAAGCGGTTGCCGACCGGCATCATGGTCACCGCGAGCCACAACCCGCCGACGTACAACGGCATCAAGGTGAAGGCGGCGTACGGCGGTTCAGCCACGGGCGATGCGGTCGCGGCGATCGAGCGGCGCATCGGCAAGACGCCCCCGAAACGGTCTGACCGCGGTATCACCCAGGACGACCTGATGGGGTTGTACCTCGGCGGGCTGCGGAAGTTCATCAACCTCCCGGCGATCCGCCGGTGGGGGGGGCGCGTCGTCGTGGATTCGATGCATGGCACCGGCGGGCGGATCATCGAACAGCTGGTGCTGGGCGGCCGCTGCCGCGTGCGCACGCTGCGCGGGGAGCCGGATGCTTGGTTCGGCGGACAGGCCCCGGAGCCGATCGCCTCGCATTTGGGGCCGTTGCGTTCAGCGCTGCAGCGCGGGGCGGATGTCGGCATCGCCAATGATGGTGATGCGGATCGCATCGGCGTGATCGCGCCTGGCGGCCGGTGGCTGAACCCCGGGCAAGTCATGTGCGTCCTGGCGACGCACCTGGTCAAGAGCCGCCAGGCCTCCGGCGCCATCGTTAAGACCGTCTCCAATACGATGATGATCGACCGCATGACTGAGGCTCTGGGCCTGCGGTTGCTTGAAGTGCCGGTCGGGTTCAAGCATGTGGCGAAGCTGATGCTCGAGGATGACATCCTGATCGGCGGGGAAGAGTCCGGCGGCATCGGGGTCAAAGGCTACATGCCGGAGCGCGACGGCATCTTGAACGGGCTGCTCGTCCTCGAGGCGATGGCCATGCAGCGCACATCGCTCACCGCGCTGATGGCAGACTTGGAACGCCGGTACGGCCGGTGGGCGTACGGCCGGCAGGACCTGCACTTGAGCCTGCCGCAGGTGGATGCGCTGTTCGCCCGGTTGCAGCGCGGTGGGCCCACGCATGTGGCCGGCGTGCCGGTGGCGCGCGTCAACACGCTCGACGGGTTCAAGTTTATCGGCCGGGACGACAGCTGGCTCCTGTACCGCCGCTCCGGTACTGAGCCCATCGTGCGCATCTATGCGGAAACACCGCGGCCCGCCCGCTTGCCGGCGCTCCTCGCCCAAGGGGTGCGCGTGGCGAAGGCGTAAGCCTGCCCCACCGATCGCGATGGACCGCGCCCGCATCCGCAACTTCTGCATCATCGCCCACATCGACCATGGGAAGTCCACCCTGGCCGACCGGCTGCTGCAGGCGACCCACACCGTCGAGGCGCGCAAGTTTCGCGAGCAGATCCTGGATGACATGGACCTCGAGCGCGAGCGCGGGATTACGATCAAGGCCTCGGCGGTCCGGCTGGCGTATACGGCGCAGGATGGGAAGGACTACGTGCTCAATCTGATCGACACGCCGGGCCATGTGGACTTCTCCTTCGAAGTGCGGAAGAGCCTGCAAGCGTGCGAAGGCACGCTGCTCGTCGTGGACGCGGCGCAAGGGGTCGAGGCCCAGACCGTGGCCAACTACATGCTCGCCGCGGACCGGGCTCTGGCGATCCTGCCGGTCGTGAACAAGATCGACCTGAGCAACGCGCGCATCGAGCAGGTGACCGAGGAAATCCAGCATCTGATCGGCGATGACACGACCCTGATCACCCCGGTCAGCGCCAAGGAAGGCAAGGGGATCCCGGAGCTGTTGGAGCGCGTGGTCCACGAGATCCCGCCCCCGTCCGGCGACCCGGCCGCCCCCCTGACGTGCCTGGTCTTTGATTCGGCCTACGACGCGTACAAGGGGGTCATCGTCTTCATCCGCGTCGTGGACGGCACGATCCGTCCCGGGGCCCAGATCATGTTCATGGGCAACGGGCTGCGGTTCGAGGTCCAGGAGCTGGGGATCTTCCATCCGCAGCCTGACCCGGTCGCGCAGCTGACCGCCGGGGAAGTGGGGTATCTGACCGCGAGCATCCGCCACCCGCACGACGTGGTCGCCGGCGACACGGTCACCGATGCGGTCCGGCCGGCGGCGGCGGCGCTGCCCGGGTTCCAGATGCTCAAGCCGATGGTCTTCGCCGGCATCTACCCGTCGCAGGCGCAGGAACTGACCACCTTGCGGCTGGCGATGGAGAAGTTTGCGCTGACTGACGCGGCCTTCCGGTTCGAGCCGGAGCAATCGGACGCGCTGGGGCCAGGGTTTCGGTGCGGGTTCCTCGGGCTGCTGCACATGGAGATCGTGCAGGAGCGGCTGGAGCGCGAGTACGGGGTCGACCTGGTGCTCACCACACCCAGCGTCGTGTTCCAGGTCGTGACCCATGGCAACAAAGTCACTGAAGTCCACCGGCCCAACGACATGCCCTCGCCCTCGACGATCCTCTCCATCGCTGAGCCGTTCGTGAAGGCGGTCATCCTGTGCCCGGCGGAAGCGGTCGGCGGCATGATGGACCTGGCCATCCAGAAGCGCGGCGTGTACGTCTCCACCGAATACCTGAGCGAGACGCGCGTGAAGCTGGTGTATGAAATGCCGCTGGCCGAGATCCTCATCGATTTCTACGATAAGCTCAAGTCGCTGACGCGCGGCTACGGCTCCTTCGACTATGAGCTGATCGGCTACCGCCCGGCGCAGCTGGTGCGCCTGGACATCCTGCTGAACCTGAAGATCTGCGAGCCGCTCTCGACGATCGTCGCCAAGGCGCAGGCGTACGAAAAGGGCAAAGCGCTGGTCGAGAAGCTCAAGGAGATCATCCCGCGGCAGCTCTTCGAAGTGGCGATCCAAGCCGCGGTGGGCAGCCACATCATCGCCCGCGAGAGCGTGCGGGCGCTGGCGAAGAATGTGACGGCCAAGTGCTATGGCGGCGACCTGACCCGCAAGCGCAAGCTGTGGGAGAAGCAGAAGGAAGGGAAGAAGCGCATGAAGCAGTTCGGCAACGTGGAGATCCCACAAGACGCGTTCCTCGCGGTGCTGAAGATCTGATGGCGGCGCAGGGCCAGGCGCCGAAACCGGCGTGGCGAGAGAATCTCGAGTCCTTTGTGTGGGCGGCGGCGCTGGCGCTGCTCATCCGCACCTTCGTCATGGCGCCGTTTAAGATCCCCTCCGGCTCTATGCACCCGACGCTGTTGGAGGGCGATCGCATCCTGGTCAACAAGTTCCAGCACCATTTCCAGAAGCCCCAGCGCGGCGACATCATCGTCTTCCATGTCCCGGACAGCACCCGGCGCCCCTTCATCAAGCGCTTGATCGGACTCAGCGGCGACCAGGTGGAGATCCGCGACGGCCGGGTGCTGGTCAACGGTGCACCGATCACCGGCGCGCCGATTTTTGCGACCAACCAGTACCAGAACCAGGGCATGTACGGCGGGGTGGGGCAGGTGATCGAGGTGTCCTCGGAGGAGTTCTTCGTCCTGGGCGATAACTCCGGCTCGTCGCACGATTCCCGGTTCTGGGGGTTCGTACCGCGGACCCACTTGATCGGCAAAGCCATGGTCATTTTCTGGCCGCCGCAGCGCATCCGGGTCCTCCGGTAGCTTGCGCCTGGTGGAAGCGCGTGCTAGCATAGCGTCTTGCCGGGGTTGTCCGGCGAACCGACGACACAAGGAGGTTTCAATGAAGCATGTTGCAATCGTGGCACTCGCCATGGCAGCTTTGGCAGGTGCCGGGTGCGAGAATATCGGGACCGCGGCGCAGTCCAAGACGGTGCAGGGCGGCCTGCTCGGCTCGGCGCTCGGCGCCGGCGCCGGTGCGGTCATCGGGCACCAAACCGGCCGGGCCGGCGAAGGCGCAGCTATCGGCGCTGGGCTGGGCGCGTTGGGCGGCGGCCTGATGGGCAACGCGATGGAAGAGAAGAGCCGGGCCGCCACGAACCAGGCCATTCCTCCCGCGTCGACCGCGATCGTGAAGTTCTGCCCGGTGGGCGGCGAGGTCTACACCGAGGACATCAAGTACTGCCCGCGCCACGGCGTGGAATTGAAGTTCAAAGAATAACGACCCGGTTTTCCAGTCTCCGCCGCCCGGTTGCGCGCGAGCGCAACCGGGCTGTTGTTCACCGCCCCCGCAGGTCTTGACATGAACCTGGCCAACAAACTTTCGATCTTCCGCCTGCTCCTGGTGCCGTTCATCGTGGGGTGCCTGCTGTATTACGCGCCTGACCGCGAGGCGCTGCGCTGGGTGGCCGTGGGCCTGTTCGTGCTGGGGATGCTCACCGACGCGCTCGATGGCTACATCGCCCGCCGCCAACACCAAGAAACGCCGCTGGGGGCGCTCCTGGACCCGATCGCCGATAAGTGCCTGATCCTCGGCACGCTGATCAGCTGCTCCGTCATCCGCGGCCTGCCGCCGTCCATGCGCATTCCAGCCTGGTTCAACCTCACGGTGATCTCGCGGGACGCGCTCGTCGTCGCCGGCAGCCTCATCGTCTTCCTGACGCAGGGGACGTGGCACGTGCGCACGAGCCGCCTCGGCAAGTGGGCCACGTTCGGGCAGATGCTCGTCGTGCCCACGGTCCTGCTGGGGCTGCCGGGCCGGGACCCGCTGCTGCTCGCCGTGGCGGCGGTCACCGTCATCTCCGCCGTGGCGTACGTGCGCATGGGCGCGAAGGTCCTGCGCTGATGCCGGTCACCGTGGCCCTCGTGGGCCGGCCCAACGTGGGCAAATCCACGCTGTTTAACCGGCTCGTGGGGTTCCGCAAAGCGGTCGTCTCGCCGGTCCGGGGCACCACCCGCGACCGCATGGCAGGTGCGGTGCGGTGGGGCAGCCGGACCTTCACCCTCGTGGACACCGGCGGCATGGAGGCCGAGGCCACGGGCCTGGCCGCGCACGTGCAGCGCCAGATCCGCCGTGCCGTGGACCTGGCCGATGTGGTCCTGCTGGTGTGCGATGCGCGCGACGGGCTGGTGCCGGCGGATGAGGAGCTCTTGCAGAGGTTGCGGCCCTCCGGCAAGCCGGTGTGGCTCGTGGTGAACAAGGTCGATACCCAGGCGCCGGTGCCGCCGGAGTTCTTCCGGCTGCGCGTGCCGGAAGCGTTTTCCGTGTCGGCGTTGCACGGGCGGGCCCTCGGGCCGCTGCTGGATGCGCTCATCGCCGCGCTGCCGGAGGGGGACACGGTGCCGGCCGCGGCCGGGGTGCCGCAGCTGGCGATCGTCGGCCGGCAGAACGTGGGCAAGTCATCGCTGTACAACGCGCTGCTGCACGAGGAGCGCGTCATCGTCAGCGACGTGCCGGGGACGACGCGCGATTCGATCGACACGCCGCTCATCGTCCGCGGGCGGCCGGTCGTTCTGATCGACACCGCCGGGCTGCGCCACCGCCGCAAAGTGAGCGAGCCGGTTGATTTTTTCTCCATGGGGCGCGCGATCGACACGATCGGCCGGTGCGACACGGCCCTGTTGATGCTTGATGCCACGCAGGGGCTGACGCGCGATGACCTGCGGCTGTTGCACCGGGTCATCGAGGCCGGCTGCGGGTTGGTGATCCTGCTCAATAAGTGGGACCTGCTCACGCGCGCGGACGCCGAGGCGGCGCCGGAGGCGCTGGCCAAGGCGGTGCCGTTTGCCGCCTTCGCGCCGGTGCTGCCGGTCTCTGCAAAGACCGGGTTCCAGGTCTCGAAGGTCCTGCCGATGGGACTCTCGGTCGTGGATGCGATCCGCACGCCGCCCTCAACGGAAGAGCTTGAAACGGCCGTCGCGGCCGCGTTCCGCCGCCATCCGCCGCCCCGCGTGCGGGGACGGGGCGTGAGGCTCAAGAGCGTGGAGTGGTTGCCGGGACATCCGCCGGCCCTGCTGCTAAGGACGAACCCCGCCATGCTGCTGACGCCGACGTACACGCAATATCTGCTCAAGCAGTTGCGGGGGCTGCCGCGCCTGCGCGGCGTGCCGGTCCGGGTCCGAGGGGCCGCCCCCGCGCTGTCTCGCCGCCGATGATCCGACCACCTGGTCGGGTCTGCCGGAGGCAGACCGCGCGGCCAATACATCGGGCAAGAGCTGCGGGGCCACGCCGGCCAGCGGCCGACGACCAGGTGGTCGGATGACGCTGCCGGCCGCGCTGGCGTGCTCGTACCTGATCGGGTCCATCCCGACAGCGTACCTGGTCGTGCGGGCGCTGCGGGGCATTGATGTCCGGTCGGTCGGCAGCGGCAACGTGGGCGCGACCAACGTGACCCGTGCCGCAGGATTCGGTCCCGGCGCCGCGGTCTTCCTCGTGGATGCATTCAAGGGCGTGGCTGCCGCGCGGCTCTTGGGTGGCCCGCTCGCAGAGGCTTTGCCCTGGGCCCCGCTGGCGTGCGGCGCCTGCGCCGTGTTAGGCCATGACTTCCCGGTTTGGCTCAGGTTCCGCGGCGGCAAGGGTGTGGCGACCACGATCGGGGTTGTTGCGGCGGCGGCCCCGGCCGCGGCTGCGGTGTTCGGGCTCGTGTGGGCGGCGGCATTCTTGGCGTGGCGGTACGTGTCCGTGGCGTCCATGCTCGCCGGCGTGGTCATGCCGGCCGCGCTCTGGCGGCTCAGCCTCGGCCGGGTGGATGTGGCGATCGGGGCAGGACTGTCGGTCTTGCTCGTGTGGCAGCACCGGGAGAACGTGCGCCGCCTCGCCGCCGGCCGTGAGCACCGCGCAGGCCAAGTTGACGGCAGCGGCTGAATCCCGTAAAATACATCGTCGATGATGCCTGGTCCTGAAGGGCAGCTTGAGCTCTTTGATGTGGGGCAACGGCCTCTCCCCGCGCCGCGTCGGTATTCACTCGGGCGCGTCTTTCTGCATGCGCGGTACGACCAGCTGGTGCTCGCTGGGATTGCGGGCATCATCGGCCTGACCATCGTGTTTGCGGGCGGCGTCGAGCGCGGCAAGTCGCTTGTCCGCGCCGAGCGCGTGATCACACCGCGCGCGAGCGTCGTGGCCACGGCCCCGGCGCAGAAGCCGGCCGCGTCCGCGCCGAAGGCCAGCGCCGCAGCAGCCGCGACGGCGCCTGCGAAACTCTCGACGACATCGGCTGCCACGCCGGCGCCGGCGGCCAAGAAGAAGGCCGCGCCGGCAGCGGCCCCGAAATCTGCGCGGTCCAAGTTTGCGATCCAGGTGTCGACGTTCAGCCGCATGCAGCTCGCACGCGCAGAGTTGGAACGGCTGCAGTCGCGCGGCGAGGCCGCGTTCCTCGTGACGCGCGGCGACATGACGACGGTGTACGTGGGGCCGTTCACGACGCGCACCGACGCGACCACGCGGCTGGGCCGGTTGAAGTCGCGGTACCAAGATTGTTTCTTGAAGAGTTTGTAACCGAGGTCATCGTGATGTCCATCCACCCGTCACTCAGAGCATCGAGAACGATGAGCACTGCGCGCAACGTGCTCAAGCGACATGAGCGCATCCGCTACTTGATGGAGAAGGACCTCTGGCCTGAGGGCCGCTCCGTGCTCGGGTTGCCGAAGATCAAGCAGACCAAGATTAAGGCCCGCAAGACCGCCAAGGAAGAGAAGCCGGCGGACGCTGCCGCAGCCGCGGCTGGCGCAGCCCCTGCGGCTGGCGCGAAGCCGGCAGCCGGCGCTAAACCGGCCGGTAAGCCCGCCGCGTAATCCGGTGACCCTGGTGCGCGCCCCTGGCCGCACCGTCTCGCATTCCAGCGCGCTCCTCCTCGCCCGTTCTGTCTCCACCGCCCGGATGCGTACCCTTGACGCGCGCGCCATCACCGATCTTGGCATCCCGCGCCTGCTGCTCATGGACCACGCCGGACTGGCCCTCGCGGCGCACGCTGCGCGCTATGCGCGCGGCCCCATCCTGATCTGCGCAGGGGCTGGCTACAACGGGGGCGATGGATTGAGCGCTGCCCGGCATTTGGAAGCGGTTGGCCTGCGCCCGCGCATCCTGCTCGCCGCGCGACGCCGGGCGCTGCGTGATGAGCCGGCCGTGTTCGCAGCCATCGCCGAACGCTTGCGTTTGCCGATCGCCGAGCTCGCCGCTGCCCCTGGCCGCGCCCGCCGATGGCTGGCTGAGGCCGCCTTGATCATCGATGCGCTCTTAGGAATCGGGCTGCAGGGCGTGGTCCGCGATCCGCTCGCCGGCCTGATCCAAGCGATCAATGCGACCAGAGCCCCAGTCCTGTCGGCCGATGTTCCCTCTGGATTGGATGCGGACACCGGAGAGCCCCTGGGCACCGCTGTGCGCGCGCGCTGGACGATCACCTTTGGGCGCATGAAGCGCGGTTTGCGCTGCGCCGGAGCCTCCCGGTATGCAGGCCGCGTGCTCGTCGCGCCGATCTCGTTCCCGCGCCTCGTGCTGGAGGCGGGATGATCCGACCACCTGCCGTTCGGCCGCATTCCATCATTTGCTGTGTTGGCGGCCGACCCGCCATGGCGGGTCGGCGTGCCAACGGCACGCCACGGCAGGTGGTCGGATGAGCCGCATCCGCGTCGCCCTCGGGGCGCGGTCCTACGACATTGTGATCACCGACAGCTATCGCGACTTGCCGCGATGGCTGCACCGTGTGCGCCTGCCGGCTGGGCCGGCCTGGATCATCACGCACCCGGCACTCGCGCAGCGCGCCGCACCGGTGGTGCAGGCGCTGCGTCAGGGCGGGTGGGACGCGAAGACGATCCTTGTACCGGCCTCGGAGCAGTCCAAGTCGCTGGCAATGGCCGAACGGGTCGCACACCGGTTGGTGCAGGGGGCCGGGCTGCGGCCGCCGGTCTTGTTCGCCTTCGGTGGCGGGGTCGTGGGAGATTTAACCGGGTTCGTGGCCGCGGTGTACCGTCGCGGCGTCCCGTACGTGCAGGTGCCGACCACGCTCCTGGCACAGGTCGATTCGGCGATCGGGGGCAAGACCGGGGTGGATCTGCCGGGCGCGAAAAACTTCCTCGGCGCCTTCCACCAACCGCGTCTGGTCGTCAACCACCTCGGGGTGCTGCGCAGCCTGCCGTTGCGGCAGCGGCGCTCCGGGCTCTCGGAGATCATCAAGTACGGCGTCATGGCTGACGCCGGCCTCTTTGCGTATCTTGAGCGCCACCTGCGTGACTGCCTCGCGCTCTCACCTGCCGCCGTCCGCCGCATGGTCACAGCGTCGTGCCGTATCAAAGCGCGGGTGGTCTCGCGCGATGAGCGCGAGACGACCGGGCTTCGGGCGCAGCTGAACTTCGGCCACACGTTGGGGCATGCACTGGAGGCGGCGACCGGCTACCGCCGGTTCACGCACGGCGAAGCGATCGCAGTGGGGATGTGCGCCGCTTCGGCGGTCGCGGTCGAGGCCGGACTGCTGGCACCGCAGGCGGAAGCGCGCATCGTCCGGCTGCTCCTCGCCGCCGGCTTGCCGACGCGCGCCCGCGGGGTCTCGTGGCCGAAGGTGCGGGCGGCGATGCGGTTGGACAAGAAATTCCTGCGGGGCCGGCCGCGCTGGGTGCTGCCGACGCGGATCGGGAAGGTGGTCGTGACCGAGCAGGTGCCGCCCGTGGTGATCGAGCGGGTGGTGCGGAAGTATCTGACTTGAAAGACCTCGCCTAAATCTTCTAGCGTCCGAGCTGGAGCAGGGTGGACCGGCCGCGGGCGTCCTTCAAGGTCACCGTTGTCTCGGTGATCTCGCTCACCAGGTAGCCGTCCAGGCGTTCGCCCACTGTGATGATCGTGCCGTTGATGACGGCGTACGGCTCATTTCCCCCGAGCACGATCCCGGAGAGCGCGAGCCCCTCTCCAAGCGATGCCACCGTGGTCGTTGAGAGCGGTGCTGTCGCTGCCGTGGCGGCCGGCGACGTGGTGAGGCCTCCGCTGGTGGCTGGATGCCGGGTCAGCCATACCGCCGCGAGGCCGAGCAGCAGGACAGAAAGGCCGAGGGCGGCTGATACCGCCGCCACGATCGGCGTGTTCGAGGACCGGGACGAGGCGGAGATGGATGAGGCCGTGGCGGTCCACGAGTGCGCAGGTGCCGGGACCGTGCCGACCGGGGCCTGGGGCGGGGTGTACACCGCCGGCTGCGCCGGGACCTGCGCGGTGGAGGTCTTCGGCGCCAGCGTCGGGGCCTGGGGATGCAGCGGGCCCTGCGCGCGCCGCAACGCTTCCTCAATGACGCTCATGCGAGTCCTCCCTTAGGCCACGAGCACTTGGCCGTTCAGTTCCTGGTAGCTGCGGCGCACCATGTCCCGGTCCACCGCTTTCAGCTGCTGCGCGTAGCACGCCAACAGCGTGCGGTCGCAGATCTGGTTGATCAGGCGCGGGATGCCTTTCGAGCATTGGTACACTTCCTCCACACCGTCGCTGGTGAACATCAGCGTGCCGTCCGAGCCGGCCACGCGCAGCCGGTGGTCGATGTAGATGCGCACCTCATCCGCTTCCAGCGCCGTCATGTGGTACCGCACGCCGATGCGCTGCCGCAGCTGCTCCAGCGCCGGTTTCGCCAGCATGGATCGCAGCTCCGGCTGGCCGACGAGGATGATCTGGATGAGCTTTGCCTTGTCGGTTTCGAGGTTCGAAAGCTGCCGGATCTGCTCGAGGTGGCGCTGGCTCAGGTTCTGCGCCTCGTCGATGATCAACACGACGTTATGGTGTTGCGCCGCTTGGTCCAGCAGGAATTGGTTGAGCTGGGTGAAGAACGCGAGCTTATCGTTCTTCATGGGGTTCAGGCCGAAGTCTTGGATGATGGAGTGCAAGAGCTGGAGCTCGGACAGATTTGAATGCAGGAGCAGGGCGGTCTTGGTGGTCGGATCCAGATGCCGCAGGAGCGCCTTGCAGAGGGTCGTCTTGCCGGTGCCGATCTCGCCGGTGATTTCGATGAAGCCCTTGCGTTCTTGCACGCCGTAGAGCATGTGGGACAAGGCTTCACGATGCTTCCTGGAGAGGTACAGGAAGGCGGGATCCGATGTGACACTGAACGGCCGTTCCCGAAGCCCCAAATAGTCAAGGTACATATGCTCGAACGTATTCTACCCCTGCGCGTCGGGGCGGGCAAACACTGTTTGACCGTCGGTGGGCTGGGCTCTGCTTGACCTGCCTGCGGCGAGAGTGCTAGCATGGTTCATGAGCGCTGAGCGACGCCACAGCATCCGGTACCGGGCCTATCTGCCGCTCCGTGTGCAGCCCTCCGGCGAGGCCGGCGCAGTGGAAACCTTGACCAAGGACTTGAGCATGGACGGGCTCCGGTGCATGAGCCCGAAGCCGGCGCCGGTTGCCTCTGACACCAGGCTGGAGTTGATGCTGGCCACCGCGCAAGAGCCCCTGGCGCTGCGAGCGGTGGTTCGCTGGTTCCGCAGCATGCCGTACAGCGATCAGTTTGAACTTGGTCTGGCGTTCGAGCACGTCAGCCCTCAATCCGCAAGACGGTTGTCTACTTATATTGGCCGAGTTGGCGCCAACTCCCTAGAAGGCATCCCACGTAAGTAATTGTAGTTCAATAAGTTAGACCAATTACCCTCCACGAGACGTCAAAATATGGTATATTTTTGTCTAGGAGTAGGCCAGGATGCCTGAAAGGAGGCGCTGGCGCTCCGACTCCAGACGCCCTGTGTCTGGAAGAAGGAGGTGATTGCGAGATGAAGTTTGAGAAACTGTTCAAGCACGATGTCCTCACAGGCATCGTCATTGGCGCGCTCATCGGCCTGCACTACCCGCTTGAGGCGTACAAGCCTCTTCTCGTGATTGTGGCGGTGGTCATGGGCCTTAAGCTCGCCTTGGCCAAGTAACACACCGGCTCACGCCGGTTTTCGGACACGGGGCCGCTCCTTTGGGGCGGCCCCGTTTGTTTTCTTTATCGATCGGCCCGCCGCCAGCCTGCTTGAAGCTCTTCAACGGCGGGGCCTGGCACCGCATTCGCTCTGCGCACCCGCTCGCCCGGCCCCACCGTGGCCGGGCTTCGCTGAAAGCTCCGGCGCTCGCTCGTCGCCAGCCTTACGCTAGGGCGACACCATGGCCGCTCGCGCCGTCGCAGGGGTGCGCGTCGCGAACCGCGGTGCC